>Ga0315909_10000001_pt1 | contig 529964 bp, 515 predicted proteins | sample LakEriMetagenome_11_FD_203527 | JGI IMG/M metagenome (GOLD analysis project Ga0315909, IMG submission 203527) | Freshwater fungal communities from buoy surface, Lake Erie, Ohio, United States - Buoy 2 MA125 | ecosystem: Environmental > Aquatic > Freshwater > Lake | place: USA: Lake Erie, Ohio... | reverse complement strand
AGCGGTGAGCGATCTGTCCGGGCCGGCAAGTGCAACTGCGGCCTTCTGTACAGCCACTGATAACTCGGCATTGGGGTCGAGTGTTGGCAAGAGTCGAGCACTAATTGCTTCGGTGTCGCCACCAAGAATGCAACTTTGAGATTCATCAACGACAGTTCCGTCATAGGTGACATGGAATAAACGATCTGCTGACGCTGTAAGTCCGACTTCTGCAATCAGAATCTCAACTTCTAGAGGCTTTGATTCGTGCGTGAAAGCCTGCCCCATGATTTGGGCGTATTGATTGGCTAAACCTCTGCCCTCAACATCCGCGCGAGAAAATTGGTAGCCGGTGAGATCGGCGGCGCGAACTCCCATCTGTCGCAACTGGTCAAACTCGTTGTACTTGCCAACACCAGCAAAAGCGATGCGGTCGTAGATTTCTGAGATTTTTCGAAGATTGTTTGATGGATTCTCGGCTACAAGAACGATGCCATTGATGTACTGGAGAGCGATGAGTGCTCGGCCTCTAGCGATTCCCTTACGTGCAAAGTCCGCCTTCTCCTTCATCATCTGTTCTGGCGGTACATAGAAAGGCATGCTCATCGTGAACGAACCTCCTGTGCGATGGTTTCAAAAATTGTTGCGAGCGTGTCGTCGGACACTTTGTTCCACCCAGATTCATCGATAGTTGCAACAATGGGATACACACCTCGCAATGCATCTGGCCCGCCGGTGGCCGAATCTGCATCTGCTGCTTCCCACAATGAACGACACGCCAATGTGATTGCATCGCTGGCAGACAAATCTGACTTCCAACCCACTTTCACGACTGTTCCTGCATGCATGCTTCCGCTGCCAATAGCGACATACTCACGTTCTTCATAACGACCGCCAGTGGCGTCGTAGTCCCACAATCGCCCTTGCGATGCCAATAGGTCGTATCCGGCAAACAGTGGCATGACAACCATTCCTTGCATCGCGGCTGGAAGGTTGTTGCGCACCATGGACGACAATTGATTGGCCTTGCCTTCAAGCGAAAGAGAGCGACCTTCCATCTTTTCGTAGTGCTCTAACTGAAGAGCAAACAATTTGATCATCTCCATGGCGGGACCTGCAGCGCCGGAGATGGCTACCGCACTGTGGCGGTCTGTCTGAACAACTTTTTCCATACCACGATGGCTAATCCAGTTGCCAGAGGTGGCGCGACGGTCACCTGCAATGAGAACACCGTTTGAATAACGCAGGGCTACACAGGTTGTGGCATGTGGAACGCCGAGCGATTCACTCCACTGAGACATGTCTGGCGAAAGTCCGACACGTCGTACAAGCTCGAGAAAGTTAGCTCCCGGATCGTTGGCGGCAGAGAAGACAGGCATGCTCATCGTTCACTCACCACCTTTTTGAACGTAATTCTTCACAAACTCTTCGGCGTTTGACTCGAGAACTTCATCTATTTCATCGAGGAGATCGTCAATGTCTGCCTGCAGTTTGCTGGAAGAGTCTGTGGCGGAGGCGTGACGCTCTTCGGTGGGAGCCTCGTGTTCTGACCCGGTGGACTTCTGCTGACGAATCCGTTCCTGCATGGTCTCTACGGTACAGAGGTCTGTGGCAGGTTGCGCTACCAGCCTGGGTCGTCTGCCACAGGCTCAACTGCGTCGTGTCCGAGCGCGTCAAGCAACGCAGTAACGGTCTCACAAGAGTTCAGTAATCCCGCAACATGTGAGTGTGTCCCCTTCAAGGGGTCCATCATGGGAACCCGCTGTAGAAGTGGTCCTCCTGTGTCAAACACCATGCTGTCCCAATTGGCAGCAGATACTTGTTTCGGCCATTTTCGAATGCATTCACCTCTGAAGAATGCTCGCGTGTCTGTTGGAGCCTCGGTCATAGCCCGTTGGACATCTTCATTTGTGACGCGTGTGTGGAGGCCCATTCGATATGCAAGACAGCGATCTCGTTGCATATCGTGGTACTGGAGATCTATTGCTCGAAGCCGGTCTAAACCAATGTTGTTGGAATGGCGCACCATCATTCCGTCAATGACACGTTTCTTCGCCACCCAATCGATGATGTGCGCTACTTCAGTTGGATCAGATGACAAAGCCCGCAACACCGTCTCCCACAGATTCAGAATCTCTTCTCCATCACCATGCGTGGGGTCGTTGTTCAGGGTATTGAACCACTTGCGCGTTGCCTCGAATAATTCAGCCTGAATCTCTGCCGCCGTCACAGTGTCGCCGTTCGCCAAAGTCACCCTGTGTTGCAATGACGTGTCGTGGCTAACTCGTCGAATTTCAGTGACAGGGTCGGCAATGAGCAAATGTTCGGGAAACTGGTTGTCCTCAATAAGGCCCAGCAACAGCGCAGTTGTGCCAACTTTCAAGAATGTCGCGTTCTCCGACATATTGGCATCGCCAGCAATGACGTGTAAGCGACGCCACCTTTCTGGGTCGCAGTGAGGTTCATCGCGCGTATTGATAATTGGTCGCCGAACGGTGGTTTCAAGACCAATTTCTTCTTCAAAGAAATCTGCTCGTTGAGACATCTGAAAAAGCACAGGGGTCTCCCCCTCACGGGTGCATTCTGTACCCACCTTTCCAGCACCTGTATAAATCTGTCGAGTGACGAAATGGCTAGTGAGTTGAGCGGCAAGCTTTCCAAATGGTGTGTCGCGAGAGACGAGATAGTTCTCGTGGCATCCGTAGCTGTTTCCTTTTCCGTCGGAATTATTCTTGTGCAGAACTATCTCGACACCGTCCGGAAGTCGAGCATTGGCGCGCTCCATCGACCGGCGAAGAATTTCTTCCCCTGCGCGGTCATAAAGAACAACATCAGAGATAGAACGGCATTCGGGTGTTGAAATCTCTGGATGAGCATGATCTACGTAGTAGCGGGCACCATTAGTGAGAACAGTGTTCGCCATTAACACCTCAACTTCTGGGTAGTCAGCTTCGGGTCTCCAACCGTCTCTGGCATCAAAACTGGGCTGCTCTCCCGTGAAATCCCAGGCTCTCAACGAGAGACCCTCATCTGAATATGCATTCACAATGAGTGATGACGCCATCATCGGTGTGATGTCGGCGCCACGTACAAAGATTCCGTATTCGGTTTCAATACCGCAAATCTTTGGTGTTGGCATAACTACAGGTACTGGCCAGACACGGTGCGCTCGATAGCTTTCGCACCCGTTGCTTCCGTAGATCCGTCATTCGATCGCACCAAGGTGCGAATGAAAACAATTCGTTCACCCTTTCGGCCAGAGATGCGCGCCCAGTCGTCAGGGTTGGTGGTGTTGGGAAGATCATCATTTTCATGAAACTCGAGTCGAATGGCATCAACTAAGTCGCTGGTGCGCAGGCCGCGAGTTCCTCCGGAAAGTATTCGCTTAATTGCTGTCTTCTTGGCACGACGAACAATGTTCTCAATCATTGCACCGCTAGCAAAATCTTTGTAATACAGAATTTCTTTATCGCCGTTCTGATAGGTGACTTCTAAAAACTCGTTCTCTTCTACGTCCGTGTACATGGAATCAACTGCAGTGGCGACCATTTCTGCAATGCATTCGTCTACTGATCCGCTGTGTTTTGCAATTTCGTCGGCATCGATGGGAATTTCGTTATTGAGATACATGCCCATGATGCGTTCTGCGGAGTCGCGATTTGGTCGATCAATCTTGATTTTCACATCCAGACGTCCGGGACGAAGGATTGCGGGGTCGATGAGGTCTTCTCTATTGGTGGCCCCAATAACGATGACATTTGATAATCCCTCAACTCCGTCGAGTTCGGCCAGCAACTGAGGAACGATTGTTGATTCCATGTCGGATGACACGCCAGTCCCGCGGGCACGAAACATGGAGTCCATTTCATCGAAGAAGACGATGACGGGCCAACCCTCTTCGCTCTTTTCACGAGCACGTTGAAAGACCAAGCGAATTTGTCGTTCTGTTTCACCGACGTACTTGTTTAAAAGTTCTGGTCCCTTGATGTTGATGAAGTACGAGCGCCCTTTGTCTGCTCCTGTACGAAGCGCAACCTTTTGGGCAAGGCTGTTTGCAACGGCTTTAGCAATCAGCGTCTTACCGCAACCTGGCGGTCCGTACAGCAAAATTCCCTTTGGTGCTGGAAGACGGAACTCACTGAACAGATCTTGATGCAAGAACGGAAGTTCGACCGCGTCTGCTATTTGCTCAATTTGAGAATCGAGACCACCAATGTCGCTATATCGAACATCGGGAACTTCCTCTAGCAAGAGGTCTTCTACCTCTGGTTGTGGTAACCGCTCAAGAAGAATGTTGGCGCGTAGGTCCAGGCGGTAGGTGTCCCCAGAACGTATGTGAGTACCGCGAAGCAAATCACCAAGTTCCACCACACGGTTCTCGTCTCCACGCGTTGAGACAATGGCCCGAATTCCATCTTCCAGAACTTCTACGATGGTGACAACTTCGCCAACTGTTTCAGACGGCCTCACCAAAATGATGTTGAGGCTCTCGTTCAGAAGAACTTCTGCACCTCGGTGTAATTCTTCAATATTGATGTCAGGCGTGGCGCGCACTCGCATCTTGCGTCCACCAGACATGATGTCGAATGTGCCATCGTCATTAGATTCCAGCAACACTCCGTATCCCGACGGAGGAGCAGACAATTGGCTGACCTCCTGTTTGAGAGATTCAAGTTGGTCTCGCATATCTCGTACGGCTGCCGTCAGACGATCTCGTTGCATCTCAGTTTGAGAGAGCTGACCCTTTGTGGCAAGTAATTTTTCTTCAAGTTCCCGTGACCGTGCTGGCAGTTCAGACAACCGGGCACGTAATTGTTCAATCTCGGCGAGAAGTGCATCTCTTTCGATGTCAGCCACGCCTGAACCTTATTGCCCAAACATGCCGTTGGCACCCACCGACTGGCAGTGCCGAGTGCAACAGGGACTGCAGCCATTCCCCGTGTAATATCTCTCTAGAGCCCAAGTCGGGTTCAGGTAGTGGCGTCAGTACGACGTTGTAGCGAAGGGACTCCCCACATGAAGGTATGGATCGACCAGGACTTGTGCACAGGCGACGGACTCTGCGAAGAAATCGCACCCGACGTGTTCACACTCCTCGATGACGGCCTTGCCTATGTGAAGGAAGGCGACAAAGTGTTCGCTACCGCTAAGGGCAATCCTCAAGGCGCAGAAGGTCTCGCAAACTTCGCAGATAACCGTATTGATGCAGTAGTTGAATCCGCCGAGGAATGTCCTGGCGAATGCATCTTTATTGAGCCCTGAGTATCACTCGACGCCAATAAAACGCGCAACAGTTAAGAAGGCTGTATGCGCAACCATTCGATGGTCTGGGCGAACAGCCATGCCCTCAATGTGCCACGTTCTGTGAAGTACTTCGAGCGTGCGTTGATCTACCCAACCTTTTCCAAGCGACTCTCTCACCTGTACGGCCTGCGTTATTGATGGTGTGTAAGCAACAAGAAGTCCTCCGGGAACAAGAATCTTCTCTGCAGTTCCCGTAACGCGCCATGGTTCTGGGAGGTCAAGCATGACTCGGTCAAATGAACCTTCGGGAACGTCCTCGTAACTATCGCCAAGAGAAACGTTGTATCGCTGCAGTGCTTCTTCGCCCAGGAACGAGCGCACATTGGACGTAGCGCGATTAAGGAAATCTTCGCGCAATTCAAAACCAGTGATGTGTGCACCCCAACGCAACATGGTCATCGAAAGAGCACCAGAGCCAATTCCTGTTTCAAATACGCGGACGCCCGGAAAGATGTCTCCCAACATGCACATAGGCGCGAGGTCTTTCGGATAAATAACCTGTGCGCCACGCGGCATTTCGACAACGAAATCCTCAAGCGTTGGTCGGAGAACTGTGTATCTCGCTCCCTTGGTGGATTCAAGAATTCGACCTGGAATTGTGCCGATTACTGATGTGTGAGGAATGAAACCCGCGTGACTGTGAAACTCGCCCTCGACATTCAATGTGACGAGATATCGGCGTTGTTTCGAGTCGATGAAAAGCGCTTTTTCGCCCTCTTGAAAAACACTGCTCACAACCTTGCCTCTTTATCCTTTATCACCGACACCACGAGGGTTTCACCACGGCGCAGCTTTATCTGTTGTGGAGAACCACCGAATCGTTTGTTCAGCCAGCGAAGTACGGCTACGAGAAACAGAAAACGACGAAGGAATGGACTCTTGGCAACTGGTCCGTTAAGAAGTCTGCGTGCGATGAAACGAAGAAGTGAGTACACGTTCGTTAGAACCGACGAAATTCAACGCGACCACTGCGCCGACGACCGCCGCGACGACCAACGATGTAGGCCAAGATGACAACAATTGCTGCGACAGCCGAACCGGCTGCGATTAATGATTGTTTCTTGTCTGATGCACGACCTTGGATATCGGCTTGCAGTGCACGAAACTTTGACTCCAGATCTTCACGCGAGATGTGTGGTGTATCGGACATATCACTCCCCCTTCGCGAGGCTTCGTTGAGAAATTCGACTGAAAGACAGTGCCACGAGGGCCGACACCACAACAAGTGTGAGGAGGTAATGAACGAATGACCAGGCACCATCAAGTGCTGTTCCACCAAGGTCTTGGCTAAGACGTAGTACAGCCAAAGAGAGAAACACCATGGCAAGTCCCAGGCTGACAGCAGCGACAGTGCCTACGGCCACCCATCGGGCGGCTCCCTTTAGTGGCTCAAGAGTTTCCTGCCGTGCATACGCCTTGACAGAATCGACAATGTCGGTGACCTGGTCGCTCGGCGTGGCGCGGCGGCGAAAGCGAGAGGTTGTATCTGCCATGGACAGAGAATCCTACGGCTGAATTGTGGTGTTATCCACAGGCAATTACGGCCCAAAGCGAAAAGTAATGATCTCCCGCAGGTGCGTTATCTCTTCCACTATGCGAGATGCACGGGATGTCAACGATGTCAATGCCAGAACTTCGAATCTCGCCAACGGTCCACATGGAAGAAGTCGCAAGAGCGACCATAAAACTGCCTCAGAATTTGCGTCCTCGTCTCCAAAAAACAACACAGACTCCGCTCCACCCGGCACATGGGGGTGGGCGATGTTGTGAGAGTCCATCAAGGCAAAGAGTGAATCAATCTGGGAAGCGATATCCCGAAGACTCTTCTTGACTTCGTCGCTTTCACTCAGGGTTGTATCGAGGTGGTGCTGAACTACTTGGGCGCGTGGATAGATGAACTCGTTGTTCCAATTCGTAATAGTTACTGCGTGTGCCACATGGGCGTACACCATGACACCAAAATCTGAAGGTTCCACATGGTCAACTTCAACAAGTACGCCAGTATTGAAACGCTGATCTTCGCCACCGACTTCGGAGCCGGCCGCGATGAGCACCGACACAAACTGACGTGTGCTTTCCAGGACATGTTCCATCATGAGCAAGTAACGCTCTTCGAAGACGCGCAAAATGACGGCATCTCCAGGAATGTATGCCGCTCCAACGGGAAACGCGGCGACGAAACTCACGGTGCTAACTGATCGGGTGTTGGTACGGCACGTGCTCTGTTCAGTGCAGAGCCCAACGAATTCCAAATGGGACGGTACGAGCCTTGGTTGTCTATTCCACTGGCATTCATCAACAACGCAAAGCGAACGGGAGAATTTCCTTCAAGTGGTAAATAACCCACTAACGCTTTTACGCCAGTGAGAGTGCCGGTCTTTCCCACTAATCGATTTTTCACAGGAGAATCTTCAAAGACAGATCGAAGGGTGCCCGTTTGCCCTGCTACCGGAAGTAATTGAGGAAGTATCTCCTCGTTGCTCTTTAGCAACGTCATAAAATTGGCACAACTCATACGATTGTTCGATGACAACCCAGAGCCGTCCGCAACAGTTGCTGTGGTGGGGAGTTTCCACTTCGTTATGAATTCCTGAACAACCGCGATGCCCGCAGCGGTAGTACCCAGTTTTGACTGTGCAAAACCAATTTCTTTCAGCAACATCTCTGCAGTGTTGTTGTCGCTATTGACGAGCATCTCCTGAACAATCTTTGAGAGCGGCGCAGATGTAATGGATGCAACCTTTTGCGCTGTAGATGGGACAGAGAGTTCATAACGAGAGTCGAAGGCCACGGAAACACCACGTGCACCAAGCAGTGAGCGCAGCTCGTTTGACGCGGCAATCGCCGGATTATCGAGTTTCATCGGCTGTCCCACAACGGCGCCGTCATTTACGGTGAGAGCTCCCAGTGGTCCCGCTTCCACCACATTGAATTCAGCGGGCCATGCATCGAGGAATCGAACGGCGTCATAGCGGGCGTCAACGCCCACAATTGACCCTGTAATTGAACGAACTCCTGCTGAGACAATTGAATCGGCCAAGGTCTCAAGTGATGTTTCATTGAACGTTGGGTACTTCTCGGTTGCCATGTATTCCCTGCGCACCAAGAGCGGGTCTCCCCCACCAACGAAATAGAGATCTTGAACAATTCCAGTGTCAATCTGCCCAGTCCCAAAAACGGCAGTTTCAAAAGTGTGTTGTGCCCCAAGAACATCAAGTGCTACCGCTGCGGTGACAACTTTTTGCGCGGATGCAGGAATAAAACTGTCTGTGCTACGCAGAGATGCTTGTTGATCACCAAGCCATTCCACCGTGAAGCATGAACCACTTGGAAGTTGAGAAGACACATTGGCAACACCGCGACGAAGTGCTCCCGAACGTGAGATGGTTGACAGAGTTGTTGGTGCACGACGCACTGAAAGCACTTTTACAGCGGCTGGCGTGGCGAGGTTGCCAGATTTCAGAGGAACGACCTGCTGAGCAATGGCGTCGGTAATGAAATAGCCCGCACCCAGCACCAGCGCACCGAGGGTCCCGACAATCACCAGAAAGCGAACCGGATCTTTCGCTCTGCGAACCCGTTGATTATCTCTTGGCAACACCAGTATGTACCGCGTATCTGTACAGGTGACCAAGAGCAACAACAGCACGATTGCCACTTGCGTAACACAGTCGGCCAGTGTCTCGAACTGTGGAGACTCCTGGATTATTGGGATCGGCAACTGCAAGTTCGGTCGCAACCAAGATTGGTTTTCCAGTGTGTAGCGAGAGATCGTGTGCTGCTTGAGCGAAACGCGCATCTTGACGTTCGTGGTACTCAACAATTCGCTCTAGTCCATGATCAGGATGAAAATGACCTTCTCGCATCAGGCGCGCTTGGTTTGCCTGAATGCCAATACCTAGGTAGATGACCGCATCTACATCGGGATGCGTGGCAATCATTTCCATCACTTCAGGAATGGTGTCACGCGTCTCGCCTCCAGCGCAGTCAACCGGATTGTTGCGGCTCCATCGCGGTGGGAGTTTGGTATCAATCAATGACTTAAGGTCTTCGGGCAGTTGCATCAACTGCAGCGATCCGTCTTGCGCGATTGCGTCACTCGTGACAACGCCCCACCCGCCAGCTGTTGTCAGGATGACAACGTTTGGACCCTTCGGAAGCGGTTGGGTTGCAAATGTTGCAGCCGCTTCAAACGCTTCTTCAACGGTGGCCGCCCGTGTGATGCCACCGGCCTTACAAGCCCCATCGAAAATTGCATCGTTTGCCGCAAGCGCACCTGTGTGGCTGGCAGCGGCGCGAGCACCCTTTTCGGTTGCGCCACCCTTGACGACCACTACCGGTTTTGTTCGAGCGGCAGTTGTGAGGCGAGACATGAGACCGGCCCCGTCGCTAATGCCCTCCACATAGGCAAGAGAAACTTTCGTTGCGGCATCGGTGCTGTACCACTCAATAAGGTCAGCAACTCCGAGGGCGGCGGCGTTACCAGCCGATACTGCTCGACTGATGCCAACACCTGTTTGACGTGAGTAGTTCATGAAACTAGAGACAAAGTTTCCGCTTTGACTAGCAACTCCAATAAACCCAGCGGGTGGATACGGCGCGACAATCTGTGCGCACAAGTGGGCAGGCGTAGACACCACTCCCTGACCATTTGGTCCCGCCAACAAAATTCCGAGTTCGTCAGCAAGTGCAATAAGTTCGTCTTCAAGGACGCGGCCTTCTTCGCCCGCTTCTCCGTATCCGGCTGACGTGAGGAAAGCAGCCTTAATCCCCTTTTTTGCACACGCGCGTAGCAAGTCCGGATTAGCAGACGCTGGTGTGCAAACGAACACAAGGTCAATGGCATTGTCGGGCAACTCTGCAATGTCTGCAACTGTGCGAACACCCAACACTTCTTCACCTTGCAGATTGGTTCCGAATACCCCACCTGCATAGCCACTGGCCAAAATATTGTGCAGCGAAACAAATCCGAATTTTCCGGGATGAGTTGAAGCACCAGTGACCAAGACGCCTTTGGGCTCAAAGAGCGCCATGAACTGGTCGTTGCTATAGGCAGACCGTTTCTTCGTAACCGGAGATGGGCGGTCACCAAGTTCAACGAGGGCATCGACCGCAACAACGTGGCCGTCGGGCTTCACGATAAGGGGGTTGATGTCCACCGACACGATGTCAGTTCTGTCGATGGAGACCTGTGATAAACCAACAAGACACTTCACAATTTCAACTGCATTCACGGCTGCTTCGCCGCGAAATTCCTCAAGAAGTCCTTGTGTTCGCAACGAAGCCAACATTGAATGAGCCATCTCTTCAGTGATGGGTGCGGGTCGGAAGGCAACGTCTTTCAGAACTTCAGCCATGATTCCGCCAATGCCCAACATGACCGTTGGACCAAATTGTTGATCAACCAGAAGACCAACAATGAGTTCTCGCGACCCAGACACCATGGGTGCGATGAGAACATGCACGTCACCGTCTTCCGGCGTGGCTGCATTGAACAACTCGGTTGCCGCATTCTGCACTGCATCGGCGTTGGCAAGACGAAGCTTTACGAGACCCCGTTCGGTTTTATGGGCAATGGAGTCACCGCCCAGCTTTGCGACAACAGGAAAACCAATCTCTTCGGCGGCGGCTACAGCCTCGGCAGCCGTACCGACCCTCTTCTCTGGGGCAAAAGGAACTCCGTAGGCGGAGAGGAGTTCTTTCGAGTCGGATTCGGAGAGGGTACGAGATGTGGACACGGCTCTATACGGTACTCATCCTGAGCACACTGTGGTGATTGCTAGGCGGTGTGGCGAATGATGTGTTGAGCAATTTCTGCCGGAAGTTCGCCAATGACCAAATGGCCTGCTGGAAGTTCCACCAGTTCTGCTCCTGGAACCACAGAAGCAATATGCCTCGACTTGCTGATATCGACCCATCGATCGTCGCGTCCACCGAGCACAAGACATGGAACTGAGATGCCTGACAGGTCGGCTTCAATATCCACTCTGATATCCAATTCCAGGTGCGCATCTGACCCTGGTTGCACCGCAGACGAAGCCATGGCGGCTACCCCATCAATCATTGGTTCCAACATCGCAATCGTGTCTGCGCTGTACCCATCGGCAATGGCGTACCGCATAAAGAGATCGGGACCAATGGCAATGAGGCGTCTCCAGAGATCGAAAGTTATTCGCATTCGCGCATCGCTCTGAGACCAACCACACAATGATGTAACAGTGAGAACCGAAGACGGATGTTGTGCAGCGGTCTTCAATGCAGCAACTGCACCTAGTGAATAACCGACTACATGAAATTGCGAAAATCCCAAGTGATTCATCAACGCCACAGCATCGTCAACGAGGTTGTCTAGTTCAATCGGTGCGGTCGGCATCTCCGATTCGCCTGAACCAGGAAATTCAAAGACAACCCAAGTACGAGACTCGCTACATGACGCTTTCACCTGATCCCATGCATTGGCAGCTTGTGTTGTGCCGTGAAATGCCAAAACTGGAGATCCAGTGCCTTCAATTGAATAGCCAATTTTTCTTCCGTTGTGTTCAAAAACTGCCATGAGAGAACCGTAGACCAACGGCGCGTTGGGTTGACTATTTCAATAACGCGGCTTTGAAGAACGAGATGACGTGTTCGCGATGTCGTTCAACGTTGGTGCGAGTCATGGCATTGTCGTCGAAGAGTCCGTCAATAAAGGGTGCATCAGAGAAATAACTCAAGATGGCTCCGTAACCCGTAATGAGTAGGTGACGTGAATCGTGGCGATGGAAAACACCAGCATCCATCTGCGCGTCCAAATACGAAGCTGCTCCATCAAATAAGGGACGCAGCACGCCAGAGAGATCAATCCCCAGATGTACTCCTCCATCAAGGGCTTCTCGTCGCATGATTCGTACGTAGTCAGGTGTATCAGCGAACAAATCGAGGCCCGCACGTAAGACCAACTCTGCTTTGTCCCATCCGTAGGCGGGAGATGCGATGGCTAATTCCAAACGCTCCAGCCATTCAGACAGCAATCGTTCAAAGACATCTCCGTAGAGGGCTTCTTTGCTGGGGAAATGATGAAGAAGGCTCGGTCTACGAATACCTACCCCGGCCGCAATGTCATTTAGTGACGTGCCTTCATAGCCTCGCTCGGCAAAGCATCGAAGGGCTTCATCGAGTATCTGGTCCCGTGTGCTTCGAGCAAGGTCTGGAAACTCATTGTCGGCCACAACTAAAACTTATCGGCGCTCCGCCCTACCGACTAGTAGGTAGTGGGCTAGGGTTGTCACATGGACACCATCTTGACGTCGCTACTCGCCGCCGTAATTGCCGCGGCCATCGTCACAACGCTTGCGAACACGGGAACCACTGTATATTTGCATCGAGCGCTCAGTCATAGGGCTCTTACTGTTCGACCAGCAGTCGCGTGGGTATTTCGTCTCGTTATCTGGCTCACAACGGGAATTAAGCCAAAAGAATGGGTGGCAGTGCACCGCAAGCACCACGCCTACACAGATGAAGAAGGTGACCCGCACTCGCCAGTTCTGTTGGGTTGGTGGACTGTTCAGAAGATGAACGTTGCGCTGTATCGCAAAGCCCTTTCTGACCCGTCACTTATCTCGAAATATGCGCGTGACCTACCGGACGATAAGTGGGATCGCTGGTTCTTTGGACACAACAAAACAGGTCTGGGGTTGGGAATAGTCATCCTGATGGTCGTGCTTGGACCGTGGACGGGCTTACTTGCGGCGTTTATTCACGCCAATGTGTACCTTGCAGGTAACGCAGCCGTTAATGCATTAGGACATCACTTCGGAAAGCGTCCATATCCGAATGAAGCAACGAATCTTCAATGGCTTGCTTTTTTCACCATGGGCGAAGGACTTCACAACAATCATCACGCTGCTCCGTCGTCGCCACGACTCTCGCACCAGCGAGGTCAAATTGATTTTGGTTGGTGGGTGATTCGGACATTGAAGGCCACTCGCCTTGCGACTCTTCGTTTTAGTGATGTTCGTCTGACTTCCAAGGCGCAGTCGGCGTCGGGAGCGACAGCGAACTAGTTTTTTGGTGTGCAGTCACGACTAGTCGCCGAAAATTTCTTTGACGGCCATGTTTTGCACGGGCCAACTGCTCTTTGCTTCTCCGATGACGGAGTTGTTCAGTCAATTGAACTGACGTCTGACTCGCCCGATGTTTATTTGGTGAGTCCGGGCTTAATAGATGTTCAAATGAACGGGTTCGACACTGTCGATGTAGCGACAGCAACATCCGAAGATCTTGAACGTCTTGATTCTCTCTTGATGGCTGCAGGGACATCGTGGTGGTTGGGAACAATTGTTACTGGTCCGCTTGACTCGATGATGGAGACATTGAACAGGTTGTCTCTCGCATTACGAAACACCACAACAGGATGTATGGGTGTACATGTTGAAGGGCCATTTCTTGGTGACGCTCCTGGGGCGCACAGGCCCGACTGGATTGTTCCCATCGATCTTGATTGGATCGATGCACTCCCTAACTGTGTGAGGCTCATCACTATTGCGCCCGAGCAAAAAGATGCCGTACAAGCAATTCAATTGTGCTCCCGCAAAGGAATCACCGTGTCGTTGGGTCATACGCGATCTACGTCGTCTCAATTCAACGCTGCTGTCACTGCAGGGGCGTCCATGGTGACTCACTTATTTAATGGAATGAGTGGCATTCATCATCGTGATGGTGGTGTGGCACTCTCGTCGCTCTTGACCGATTCTGTTGTTGCTGGTCTTATCGCAGATTTAGTACACGTGTCGCCAGACGCAGTCGCGCTCGCATTCAAAGTAAAAGGGCAAGAATCGCTTGCACTGGTATCCGACTCGGTCGCCTGGAACTCCGATTGGGCTCTTCGTCGGGGTATCTCAATTGACGACGGCTCACCTCGCCTCCCCGATGGAACATTGGCTGGCTCATGTACGCCACTAGCCGAATGTGTACGCCGTGCCGTTGTGCACTGCGGCGTGCCTCTCGCCGACGCACTCCGAGCAGCAACATCTACACCTGCTCGCTTGGTGGGTTATCCACAGTTTGGTCTCGTCTCGGCCGGTCACGATGTCTCGCTCGTGTCTTTCGACGAAGCTCTTCACGTCTCTCAGACACATCGCCGATTAGTGTTCCAACGTGGCTAACAAACTGACGGCAGAACAAGACGCGCTCTCCATTTCGCTCATACGCGGTCTAGCGATGGATGCACCGCTAAAGGCAAAGAGCGGGCATCAAGGAACAGCAATGTCTCTTGCACCGCTAGCTCATGTGCTGTACAGCAGAGTTCTTCAACATCATCCAGGTGATCCCACATGGGTCAATCGCGACCGCATCATTTTGTCCAACGGCCATGCATCGATACTTCAGTACGCCATGTTGTTCCTTGGTGGATGGGGCCTCACGCTGGACGACCTGAAGAATTTCCGACAGTGGGATTCGGCAACGCCAGGTCACCCCGAGGCTGGACATACTGCAGGTGTCGAAGTAACAACGGGGCCTCTCGGACAGGGTTTTGCCAATGCTGTTGGAATGGCTATCGCCGAAGAACATTTGCGAGCCGAGCATGGGCCTGTAGCCATTAACCACCACACATTCGTCATTGCGGGTGATGGTTGCTTAATGGAAGGAATCAGCCACGAGGCTGCATCGCTTGCCGGTCATCTCAACTTGGACCATTTAATTTGCATTTTTGACGACAACAAAATCACCATTGACGGTTCAACAGACCTCACCTGTACCGACGATGTGCCAGCCCGTTTCCGCTCGTACGGTTGGAATGTCATTGAGGCAGGCGAAATAGCCGATGATTGTGATGCACTTGAACGAGTCTTGTTGCAAGCGCGGCAGAACGTTGGGTCACCAACTCTTGTGGTACTGCGTTCCCACATAGGTCATCCTTCGCCCGAGCTCACCGATAAACACGAAGCACACGGCAATCCGTTTACTGCAGAACTTGTGTCGTCTACCAAAAAGGTGATGGGAATTCCCGATGAACCATTTTGGGCACCCGACGATGTGGTTGCTGCGTATCGAAACCATATGGCAACTCGAGGTCAGCAATGTGTGTCTGAGTGGGTGTCACTGAACTCTGAAGAAGTTCGCACAGCACTGAAAACCCAGCACGAACTTCCGCTCGCATCAAACATCGCTCCCGCACTGCCGGTGTTCACTCCCGATACCAACCTCGCTACTCGACAAGCATTTCAAAAGGTGTTGGAAGCCACGAACGACGCCTTGCCCCATGTCCTAGCCGGTGCTGCAGATCTCACGGGAAACACCGGAGCAAAACTTGCGGGAACTTCTGCATTTTCTGCCACCAACCGATCTGGCAAGCAGGTGTATTACGGCATTCGTGAACATGCGATGGGTGCAGCACTTGTTGGTATGGCTCTCCACGGTGGAGTCATCCCGGTGGGCGGCACGTTTTTCGTGTTCGCCGACTATATGCGCCCCAGCATTCGACTTGCCGCACTGTCAAAGGCTCGGTGTGTTTTCGTCTTTAGTCATGACTCCGTTGGAGTTGGTGAAGACGGACCAACACATCAGCCGGTGGAGCACCTGGCCTCTCTTCGAGCAATTCCCGGACTTCAAGTCATACGACCCGCTGACCCCAATGAAACATCTGCTGCGTGGTTAGCGGCTGTCACGCATGACGGACCTACTGCAATCATTTTGTCTCGCCAGAATGTGCCAGCACTCACCGATGGTTCTGCTGTTCATCCGGGTGCAGCCATTATCCATTCAACCGCGTCTCCTAAGGCCACTCTTATCGCTACGGGAAGTGAACTCTCTGTTGCAATGGATGCATCACGCATCTTGCAGAACGACGGCATCGACGTCAATGTGGTTTCAATGCCGTCATGGGAAAGATTCGCATCCTTAACGTCGGCCCAACAAGAAGCAATCATTCCTCGCACCTTGCCACGAATCAGTGTGGAGGCTGGATCAACATTCGGCTGGCATCACATTGCCACTCACTGCGTAGGTATTGACCGTTTTGGCGCCAGCGCTCCGGGCAACGTGGTGATGGAGAAACTAGGAATTACTGCCGCGCACGTCGCTGAAACTACAAAAGCGGCCGTGCTCGGATGAACACTCCCCTGCAATCGGTCTTTAGCCAACAGGGACAAAGTCCGTGGCTAGACAATTTGCAGCGCGGCTATCTCGTTCATGGCACACTTCGAAATCTCATTGCTGATGGTGTGCGTGGTCTGACATCAAATCCCACTATTTTCCAGAAAGCGATTCAAGGTTCGCAGGACTATGACGAACAGTTCGCCACAGAAATCGAGCGCGGTCTTACTCCTGAACAGGCGTACTGGGAGATGGTGGTTGCCGACATCAACGGAGCCCTCGACGAATTCAGCGAACTCTATGAATCATCTGCGGGAGTGGACGGGTTTGTCAGCGTAGAAGTCGACCCAACACTTGCTCACGACGGAGATGCAACATTACGTGCTGCTCGCGATCTTCATAACAAGATCAATCGCGCGAATGTCATGATCAAAATCCCAGGTACTCCAGAGGGTCTGCCAGCAATCCGAACAATGATTGCCGAGGGTCGCAGTGTGAATGTCACCCTTATCTTCAGCCTTCAGCGTTATGCAGAGGTGATGGAGGCGTACGTGGCAGGCCTAGAGGATCGCATGAATGCCGGTCACCCACTGCGTTCAGTTCACAGTGTGGCCAGTTTTTTCATTAGTCGAGTCGATAACGAAGTCGATCAGTTACTCGATCACATTAAATCGCCAGAGGCCTTGGCTCTAAAAGGCAAGGCGGCAATTGCTCAGGCAAAGTTGGCCTACGAATTGTTCACGCAGGTGTTCTCTGGTCCGAGATGGCAGGCCTTGGCTAACGCGGGTGCACATGTTCAGCGTCCGCTGTGGGCGTCAACTTCTACAAAGAATCCTGCATACCCAGACACGCTGTATGTAGACGAGCTGATTGGACCGCACACAGTCAATACGTTGCCAGACGCAACATTGAGTGCTTTTGCACATCATGGAAACGTGTCTCGCACTATTGATGCAAATATTTCAGAAGCGCACCGCATTTGGGAACGACTTCATTCTTTGGGTGTAGATATGACCGCGGTGTCAACAAAATTAGAGCAAGAAGGAGTTTCCTCTTTCATAAAGAGTTTTCAAGAACTCCTCGATGCATTACGCGACAAGGCAGCGTCGTTGTCCTGAAGTAACCTCCAAGCATGGGTCTTCAAGAAGATTTTCACGCGGCTGTGAAACAGATAGAGGCTGCGTATTCTGCAGGATCACGTACACCAGCGGACCGTCGGTTCTTTCAGCGTCTTCTCAAGGCGTCGGCCGATCTCTACGACGGCGACGGTTCGTCACTTGATGTCAAGATTGCAAGTACTGCTCTCGAAGAAATGACTCGTGCTTTCGACATGTTTGCTCCGTATAGAGACGTGCGGAAGGTGTCTATATTCGGTTCGGCACGTACCACCCCCGATAACCCCATCTATTCGTTAACCGTTAACACCGCAAAAGAGTTGGCAGATGCCGGATTTATGGTGGTCACGGGTGCCGGTCCAGGAATCATGGAAGCTGGTATGAAAGGTGCTGGGCGCGAACGCTCTATAGGCGTATCTATACGTCTGCCGTTTGAAACTGGGGCCAATTCGGTCATTGCAGGCGACGAAAAATATGTGAGCATGCGATATTTCTTTACACGCAAACTCATGTTGGTTAAAGAATCACACGCATTTCTGTGTTTACCTGGCGGCTTCGGAACACTCGACGAGACCTTTGAACTTCTCACACTGGCACAAACTGCAAAATCAGTTCCTGTTCCCATCGTGTTTCTTGAAGTGCCAGGCGACCCTTTCTGGACTCCCCTAATGGCAACTATGGAACCTTTGCTTCTGGCCCACGGATTGATTAGTCCGTCTGACATCTCGTTGTACAAGATCACAGACAACATCCACGAGGCAGTCAGTGAAGTGGTTGGTTTCTATCGGAACTACCACTCCATTCGATTTGTTGACAACCGCCTGTACATACGAGTTCAGAGGCCACTTCCCTCCCCCGATGTTCTTGCGTTGTCGCAGCAGTTCTCTCATATCGGAGATGGTGAAGCGTTTCTGCAAGGCGGTCCAACACCGGAAGAAGTTCGAGACAACGACAATGAGAATCTCACAAGAATTTCATTCAATTACACAGCAAAAGGATTTGCCGACCTTCGACCACTGATTGATGCGTTGAACGAATATTAGAGAGAGGTGAGATGGTGGATCGCTTTCTCCACTGCTCGCCGCGCCTGGGAGACGTTCTTTTCTTCCGGTGGTCGTGTGGTTTGCCCAGCCTCAATTGCATCGGAGAGAAGACGCATTGACAGGTCATTGAGATCTTCAGCAATTGTCTGAAGTTCCGAGGCAATGGTTTCGCGGTCTTTCACCCTGGTCCTCCATCGAAGCGCGTCGTGTGTACATCGATGGTACATCTTCAGTTCATACACGTTGGTGGTGCGTTATCACCTAGAGTAAATGACTGTGTTGAGAGAAGAGCAGCCACGCGAGTGGGTCAGTTTTGAAGATCCCGATGAATTACGCACATGGATGATTGACGCAACGTTCTTGCGTTCTAATTACAAGTGCATTTATGGCGAAGGTTGCAAGGGCGTGCACGATGACCCAACTCCAGAACTGATGCAGGGTTGCTGCTCGTACGGCGCTCACTTCTTAGATGAAGACGACATGAAGTCGGTGAAGAAGTATGTCAAGCGCCTAAAGCGCAAGCACTGGAAGAATTTCGACAAGGGCAAAGACGGCAAGTGGCTTGTTGGTAAAGGCGACGACATGAAAACCCGTGTGGTGAATGGTGCCTGCATTTTCCATAACCCGCCAGGATTTGAAGGTGGCACTGGGTGCGCGTTTCATATCGCTGCAGTTGAGGCGGGCGAACGACATATGGATTGGAAACCCGATGTGTGCTGGCAAGTCCCCGTTCGACATGAGGACTACACCGAAGATGGCGGTTATGTCATTTCCACGATCCGTGAATGGAAACGCCGCGACTGGGGCGAAGGCGGAGATGACTTCCACTGGTGGTGTACCGAATCTGCAGACGCATTTGTCGGCAAAGACCCCGCTTATGTGTTTTTCAAAGACGAATTAACAGAGATGATGGGAGCGAAGGCCTACAAAGTGATGGTCGAGCAACTCACTAGACCCACAGCAGTACCGCTTCCCCATCCAGCAGTGCGATCTCGTACACAGAAGTAGAAGTACGTCTACTTGCCTTTTGATTGACGTCGGCGATCTTCCAATGTGAGGAAGCGCTTGCGAATTCGAATGCTATTTGGAGTCACTTCAACGAGCTCGTCATCACCAATCCATTCAATGGCGGTTTCCAGCGTGTGAATAATGGGAGCTGCCAATTTGGGGCCGTCGTCGTGGCTATGTGTACGAATGTTGTTTTTTTCCTTCGCACGAACAACGTTGAGAACCATCTCTTCATTACGTGCTGCTTGGCCTACAACCATTCCCTCGTACACTTCGGTGCCAGGGTCCAAGAAGAACTCTCCACTCTTTTGAAGATTGTCGAGAGCATAAGAAGTTGTGGTTCCCATGCGGTCGGAAATAAGAGCTCCGTTTGTGCGGTGTGGAAGCTCGCCTGCCCATGGCATCCAGCCTGCGTGAGTTTGGTTCAGTAGAGCGGTGCCACGTGTTGACGTCATCAGCATGGAACGGAATCCGATAAGGCCACGAGAAGGTGCTTCGAAATGGACGATTGTGCGACCTGGGTCGCCGGCGCGCAGTTCGGTCACTCGGCCCTTACGCGGAGCGAGCGTTTGGGTGATAACTCCCACGAATTCATCGGGAACATCACATGTTCCGGATTCCAACGGCTCATGCTTCTTTCCGTTGATCTCCTTCGTAATAACTTCTGGGCGACCAACCTGAAGTTCGAAGCCTTCACGACGCATGTTCTCAATGAGGACAGCCAGCTGTAATTCGCCACGCCCAGCAACACTGGTGACATCGGGTGAATCTGTGTCTGCGATACGAATAGACACGTTGCCAAGAATCTCTTTTGCGAGTCGTTCCTTTAGGTGGCGGCTCGTAACAAATTTGCCTTCTCGTCCGGCATACGGAGATGTATTAACTCCGAACGCCATTCGAATAACGGGTTCGTCAACTTCAAGGCGTGGCAACGGAGTGGTGACATCTATTGCGGCAACAGTGTCTCCTACTTCAACTTCTGGAATACCAGCAAGCACGAAGAGATCTCCAGCTGAGATTTCGTCTACTTCGGTGCGTCCAATTCCGTCGAACACACTGAGCTGAACTATGCGACGACGAATAGGGGTTCCGTTTGAATCTTTGCCCCACAAAGCCACGGTGTCACCTTTGTGCATGACACCGCTGTGGACGCGACCAATGGCGAGACGACCCAAGTAGTCAGAAACGTCCAAGTTGGTAACGAGAGCGGTCAATGGAGCTGTTGCATCGTGAGTTGGAGCGGGAACCGTATCCAAAATGGTTTCTAAGAGGCACGAAAGATCGGCGTCGTCTGGCGGCATGCCAATGCCACGCATTGCTCGGCCTTCGCGTGCAACCGCAGAAATGACGGGGAACGTAAGTTGGTCGTCATTCGTAGCAAGATCGAGAAACAGTTGTTCTACTTCTTCAAGAACTTCCTGAGGGCGGGCGTCACTTCGGTCCACTTTGTTAATCACCAAAATTGTGGGAAGACCAAGTCCGAGAGCCTTTGAAAGCACATAACGGGTTTGCGGAAGCGGACCCTCGGCAGCGTCAACGAGTAGCACCACGCCGTCCACCAGTGCAAGTGCTCGTTCAACTTCCCCACCGAAGTCGGCGTGTCCCGGTGTGTCCACCAAGTTGATGAGCGTTTCCTTGAATGTGATGCGAGCGGCTTTGGCCAAAATGGTGATACCGCGTTCACGTTCCTGGGCGTCAGAGTCCATGACTCGGTCCACCACCTGCTGGTGAGCGGCAAAAGCTCCGGTAGAGCGCAACAAGGTGTCGACCAATGTGGTCTTTCCATGGTCAACGTGCGCCACCATGGCGACATTACGAAGAGAGGCAGTCATGAGGGGTTCAAATTTCTGTCCAAGGGACGTAGTTAGTCGGCGTCGTCTTCCGACTCGTCATCGTCGTCGAATGTGACGCCGTAACGTTCAGCGATTGCTGCGTATTCGTCATCCTCGGCTGAAGAGGAACGTGGAGAATCTCCAAAACCTAAATCTGCGGCAGAAGGACCCGCTTGCTTTAATTTGCGCGCTTCTTCGAACCGGCGATGTCGACCCTTTTTCACGGTCGGTCTCCGAACAGTGTGTGGCACATGTGCCGTATGGACAATCCTGAATACTCTACAGCCCGATGAGACGGATGAGTGGGAATTGCCTCACTCTGGGGCAACATCGACCAATCTCAGACCAATATCTGGTCCATTCTGGGTGAATGTGAGTGCTTTACGGCCGGAAACGAGATCTTCAATATCTCGTCCCACAATCTCTGCACGCCAGCCATGACGCAACCGAGCAGTGGCGAGGCCTGACAACAATTCGTTGATGTCTTTGCGGGTTCCCAGCAGCCCTGCGTCTAGCTCGCTCTGGCGCGCTAGTTCGGTAATCCAAGCAGACACCAACGTGGCTGCAGAGCGAAGAGACTTGTCGAGATCGTCGGTGTCACTAGACGGAAATGCAAGGTCGCCTTGTTTTGCGTTGTCGACACCTACGGCAATTGAGGCAAGTAACGCCTTTCCTGTTGAGCCATTGACGTGACGATTATCAACGCCACGACATTGCAATAAATCGTCCGGTGACCTAGGTGCTCGCTGGGCAATACCCAACACAGCGATATCTGAAAGAACATGACGTGGTGGAATGTCGAGGTCCATCGCGCGTTCTTCCCGCCAGTACGCAACACTTTGAGCCACCCAACGCGCACGCCCCTTCAAAGTTCGGACATCTTTCACGCGTAGCCATGCGTCTTCTGCAGGCTGGGGACCCGTTCTCTTTGTTCGCAGTTCTTCACATGCGTCGAACGCCCATTGGGTTCGGCCTTTTTCATGCAGTCTCGCCAGTAAGAGACTGAGTAATTCTTCCAAATACACAACGTCGGAGGCTGCGTATGAAAGTTGATCTTTTGTCAGCGGCCGGCGAAGCCAGTCAGTGAGTCGGTCACCTTTGGGAACAACAATTTTTAAGAACGACTGCACGAGAGACGCCAAAGATGGTTGTGAATAGCCCAAGAAACCTGCAAGGAGTTGCGTGTCGAGAATCCGCGATGGGACAGCACCAATACTTTGGGACATCACATCGAGATCTTGTTGCGCTGCATGTAGAACGCATACCGAGTCACTGGCAAAGAGCGGATGAAACTTGTCTAGGTCAATGGTGAGTGGATCGATGACAAAGACGCACTGACGAGCTGCAATTTGAATGAGTGCCAACTGCGGAAAATACGTCTTTTCCCGATGGAACTCTGTGTCGAGGAAATAAAACTCAACACCGGAAATCTCAGCAAGAACTGCGTCTACATCACGATTGGTATCAACCCACGTGAAGTCAATGTCAACGTGGTTGGTTGCCGACGACGATGTCGTATCCCTCGAGAATCCAGGCACCTGTCCCCCCTGTCACATTGACAAACTGAGTTGACTCATAATCGGGCTGTTGCGAGACGAATTCACACGCGCGCGCACTACGCCCGCCTGCTTGACATACAACGAAAACTGTTGGCGCCTGAGGAATGTTGTGAAACAGTTCTGTAAAAACACTGAGGGGAATATTGAGTGCTCCGGGAATATGGCCAGAGACATACTCATCTTCTTCGCGCACATCAATCACTATTTTTTCCGAGATGCTGGCAAGCGATGCCACATCGGTTTCAGACCACGTCATTACTTCAGAGTAGTTGAATCGTCGGGGGCGAGGAGATCTGCCGGGGTGTTGATGTTGCGTACAGCGACTGCTGGTACAGGTACTTCGGCAACATCAAGCAAGACTGCCGCACGGTGAACAGCACGTTCATTTCTCTTCCACACACCCTGAAGTGATTGTAGACACTCTTCTTTCGACCACGCAGCGCATAACCAATTCAGACGATCGGTTCGACCTACAGACGCTTGCGCATCATTTAGTCCCCGCACCAAACTTGTTATGACCGCATCGGTAATAAAGGGCATGTCACATGACAGCACCACGACAGAGTCGTGTGATGCCGACTTCAACGCGGTTATGACACCGCCAAGAGGTCCCTCGCCAGGAAATGAGTCCTTCTTCCATGTTCCTGACAGCTTCTTTGCTTTGGCTTGTGTAGAGCCCACCAGCAGAATTTCAGCGGCGCCTGCGGCCTTGGCGGCTTGAGCCACTCGAGTAGCCATGGGAAGGCCATCGACTTCAAAGGTGGCTTTATCGGACCCCATGCGGGAACTATCTCCGCCAATGAGGATGGCAACGGTGAAATCGGCGCCCGACATAATGACAAGGGTACGGGCATCTGGGCATCTATGGTTGCCTCATGAGCATGATCTTTGCAGCAACAGATCCAGAAACCCTGAAAAACCTTGCCTTGGGCACGTCGGTTGTGTCGGTGGTGGTTGCCATTGTCTTGATGAAAGTGGTCTCATCAATTGTGGGCAAAGTGATATCAACTGCAGTGTTCGTTGCCATAGCGCTCGCCGGCTACTCCCAACGCGCAGAAATCACCGATTGCGTCGACAAAGTGAAGGCACAGGCAACATCAAGCGCCTCGGTAGACACCTCGTGCACATTTTTTGGTCAGGACGTCACCATCAAGGTTCCGTTACCCACCAAGTGAGGTTGCACCAATAGTTGGTGAAATTCGCGCGGGTGGCTTATTGGAGCTCCGTGTCCTGCATTGGCAATGACGACAACGTCGCCTTTCACCATTGCTGCTAGTCGAGGTGTGCCGTCAATGTGATGTTGAGAACCTTTTGTTCCGTGTCCACACAAAACGCGACACGTGATGTTGACACCGTTCCACGGGGCCGCTATTCGCAAATGTGACAGCTCCCCCGTTAGTGCCCGACCTTCTTCGCGTCGTTCATCTCGAGTCTTTTGTGGCAGTTGATTCCAGCGACCTTCACCAATCATTCGAATCATGAAAGCCTCGGCCGCTTCAGAGGGGTCAGAGAGGGTGAGCGCCGTACCTCCAGCGGAGTTTTGCGGCCACCACTCAGACCACGCCAATGGTGTCTCATAGGTAGAGACCCCCACAATCTGTTCTCCCAATCGCTCGGCCGCAGCCAACGCAATATTTCCCCCGTAGCTATGCCCGACTAGCACTGCGGTTCGCCCCTGCAGTATCTCTTCGAGATCGTCAACGTTCCCCGCAACCGTAAACGGACCGCCATGTTGTCTTTGGCGGCCATACCCACGTCGGTCGTAGCGAAGTGTGGTGTGGGTGACAGCAGCCAAGCGGCTCAGTCGTGACATACCGGCAGAACGGTCGAGCGAGCCATGGATGAACACAACCACCACATCACTTGGCGGGCCTGAGATATCGACGGTGAAGCCCAACCTGTGGGATGAATACGCCGGCAGGTCGCTCACGCCCTTATCATCTCACAGCAGTGGAACTAATACTTGTACGACACGGACTACCCATCAGACGAGAAGTTGTCGACGGCCCAGCAGACCCCGAACTGTCGGTGGAAGGTCATGCTCAAGCCCAACACCTTGCCGACTATCTGGCACTTGAGCACATAGATGCCATTTACACAAGCCCCATGAAGCGTGCGCATCAGACCGCATTGCCTTTGTCAAAGATAAAGGGACTCACTCCCATTGTTGAACCAGATGTTGCTGAATGGGATCAACACTCAAACGAATACATCCCCATTGAAGAATTAAAAGCGGCGAATGATCCGCGATGGAAAGAATTAGCGAGTGGTGCCTGGACATCGGAAGAGGACCCTGCACTATTCACTGCTCGCGTCATCGCTGCTCTTGATCGAATTATCGATCAACATCGCGGCCAAACAGTGGTTGTCACGTGTCATGGTGGAGTCATCAATCAGTTTGTTTCCCACGTCATCGGAATAGATCGTGGTCAGTTCTTCTATCCGAACTACACGTCTATTCATCGCATTGCTGCATCATCTCAGGGACACCGCAGCATTCTTTCGGTGAATGAAACTTCGCACTTACGTGGAACAGGGCTACCCATTGGACTCTTTCATGGTTAACCCACACATCGATTCACTGTTTCATTGGCTCGATTCATCACCCACCCCCTTCCATGTGGTGAATACTGCGCAAGCGGCACTTCACGATGCTGGGTTCGTGCTTCACGACGGTCTCAGTAACTCCCTTGCGTCACGCGGGTACTTCATTCGTGATGGTGCACTTGTTGCCTGGTCGCTAGGCGATACACATGCCCCATTCCGCATCGTTGGTGCCCATACCGATTCTCCGAACCTTCGCATTCAACCCAATCCGGACGTTGTGTCTCATGGGTGGGCGCAACTTGGCATTGAAATCTATGGCGGAGTCTTATTGAACTCCTGGCTCGACAGAGATCTCGGAATCGCCGGACGCGTTGTTTCGTCAGATGGTTCAACAACATTGTTTTCGATTAACGAACCTCTTGCCCGAATTCCTCAGTTGGCAATTCATTTAGATCGAGAAATTAACGATCGTGGTTTGCAACTCGACCGCCATCAGCACACTGTTCCTGTCTGGGGCGTTCAAACGCCTGTGTTCTCGGAGTGGTTGCAGGATGTCGTCGGAGTAACCAGCATCTCGGCTTTTGATGCCCATTTATTCGATATTCAAAAAGCAGCATGTCTCGGTGTCGATTCTTCGCTCATCGCCAGTGCTCGCTTAGACAATCAGTTGTCGTGCTGGGCTGCCATTCACGGACTTATTCATTCGCAGTCTTCGTACGCATGTATTGCGGTATTGAATGACCATGAAGAAGTGGGGTCCGAGAGTACAACCGGAGCCGGCGGACCTTTGCTGGACAGTCTGTTGGCAATTATTGATTCACAACAAGACGCGTCTGTCGGACAATCTCACGACAGAAGACTGGCATCGTGGTGTTTGTCTGCAGATAATGCTCACGCCATTCACCCGAATTATCGCGAACGTCATGAGCCTCGTCATGCTCCCCTGCCCAACAACGGTGTGGCGCTCAAACTCAACGGTAATCAGCGATACGCAACTTCGGCGAGAGGCGCATCGCATATACGAAACGTGGCCGAGTCTAAAGACGTACCGCTACAAACATTCGTTTCTCGAAACAACATGCCCTGCGGCTCAACCATTGGACCAATCACGGCCACACGACTCGGAATTGATGCCATCGACGTTGGCGTGCCGCAGTTATCTATGCATTCAATTAGAGAAATGTGTGGCGCCGAAGATCCGGGGCATCTCTTGAATCTCGTCCAAGCCTTTCTGGCGTTCTAAGAATTTGGAGTGCCAGCTAACGACTGTGCCTCATTGAAAAGACGTTGCAGTTCTTGAGACAACATTTCTGTTACGTCCTTCACCGCACTACGTGGAACTTTTCCTGAAGCATCGAGCGGAGCAAGAATCGGCTCGCCCACCACAACGACACATTTGCGCGGATAAATCATCTTCGAACCCTTCGGCATAACGCCCTCTGAGCCACCAATTCCAACAGGAATGATGGGAACTCCTGCCTTGACCGCCACGTAAGCGGCGCCGTCAAATAGTGGTTGCACAATGGGTCCAGACTGACGAGTTCCCTCTGGGAAAAGAACAAGTGGCTCGCCCGCCTCCAATACGGCGACACATCGCTTCAGTGCTTCTCTGTCCGCTGTTCCGCGTGTGACGGGGAAAGCACCTAATGCCGAGATGATCCAGCCAATTGGTTTGATTTTCCAAATTGTGTCCTTGCCCATGAAGCGCAAACGGCGACGTGTGACGGCAGCTGCCAAGGGAGTATCGATGTTTGATCGATGAATGGGCGCAAGCAAAAAGGCACCGGTGGATGGAATGTTGTGTTTGCCTACAACCTTGGTGCGGGTGTACCCGACGCACAATCCCACAACCAAGCCACGAATCAGTGTGTACAACATTTTGCTTGTACGGGATTGTCCAATTAATCGCGTGTCTACTTCGGCCATCACTTCACCTTCGTGTTGCTTCGTATGCGTTCACTATTTCCGTCACAACGTCAGCGATTGTCTTTCCCGATGAATCGACAATGACCGAGCCGTCAGCTGCACGCAATGGTGAGTCATGTCGTGTTGAATCAATTCGGTCTCGTTCTGCAATTCCAGCGGCAACTTCGTGAATGTCGCCTCCCACCTGTGCGACACGTCGGCGTGCACGTTCTTCCGGAGAGGCTGTGAGGAACACTTTGACATCTGCATCGGGAAATACCACCGTTCCAATGTCTCGTCCCTCTACTACACCTCCACCGTGTTGCGATATCCACTCTCGTTGTTGGTAACGCATTGCATCTCGCACTGGCGAGAGTGCTGCAATCACACTGACGACAGCAGCAACTTCTGGTGTACGAATGTGATCGCTGACGTTTTCCCCGTTCAAGAACGTCGATGCTCCGTCAAGAACGATCTTTATGTCTGTGGCAACTCGAGCAATCTCTTCTTCACTGCGTGGGTCAACGCTGTTTCGCAGGGCGTGCAGGGCTACACAGCGATACATCGCACCGGTGTCGAGATAAGGAAGATTGGTGGCTTCAGCAACAAGACGTGCAACCGTTGACTTTCCAGCGCCAGCCGGGCCGTCTATTGCAATGACGGGCACATCTACCAACTTGTGCCGAGTGGACGACCTTCGTCGTAGCCAGCCGAACTTTGCACACCAACGACTGCTCGTTCATGGAACTCTTCCAAGGTTGCCGCCCCGGCGTATGTGCACGAGGAACGAAGCCCAGCCACAATTTGATCGATGATGTCTTCAACGCCAGGTCGATGGGGGTCGAGGTACATACGAGACGTACTGATTCCCTCTTCAAAAAGTTCCTTTTTTGCTCGCTCAAATGCAGATTCTGTGCGGGTGCGGTTTCGAACAGCCCTATTGGAAGCCATTCCGAAACTTTCTTTGTAGAGACGACCCTCTGTGTCGCGCAATGTATCTGCTGCTGATTCGTATGTTCCCGCTAACCAAGAACCAAACATGACGCTTGCAGCGCCTGCAGCAATAGCTAACGCCACATCCCGTGGATAACGCACTCCACCATCTGCCCACACATGCTTGCCCATTGATCGAGCAACTTCGGCACTTTCTAATACAGCGGAAAACTGGGGCCGTCCGACACCAGTCATCATTCGTGTGGTGCACATAGCACCTGGTCCTACACCAACTTTGATGATGTCGGCACCAGCGTTAACGAGGTCTCGGGTTCCTTCGCGTGTCACCACGTTGCCGGCAACGACGGTTGAGTGTGGCGCTGCTTTACGAACTGCTTCTAAAGCCCGAATCATGCTTGCTTGGTGGCCGTGAGCGGTGTCAATCACCAATACATCGACGCCAAGTGCGACCAACTCCTTGGCACGAGCCGCAGGGTCGCCATTAATTCCCACTGCCACAGAGGTGAGGAATTGACCATCTGCATTTAGTGCAGGTTGATAGATGGTGGAACGAAGCGAACCTTTGCGAGTGACGGCTCCCACCAAAACGCCTTCAGAGTCAATCACAGGTGCGAAGTTCAGGCGTTGTTCCACAAGAGCGTCGTGTATGTCGACAACAGACTGTGAATCTGTAAAACACACCATGTCTAAATTCATGACGTTCTTTAACTGCGTGAAGCGGTCGTACCCGGCTCCGTCATGTTCGGTAAAGATGCCTAATGGTCTATTTGCCTCGTCGACAACCACTACGGCGCCGTGGGCTCTCTTGTGAATGAGGCTGATGGCTTCACCGAGGGTGTCCTCAGGGGCAAGCGTGATGGGAGTCTCAAAAATGGCGTGGCGGGACTTCACATAATCAACAACGATCTTGATGATGTCGAGGGGAATATCTTGAGGAAGTACAACAAGGCCTCCGCGCCGTGCAACGGTTTCAGCCATTCGGCGACCAGCAACGGCTGTCATGTTTGACACCACGATGGGAATGTTGGTTCCGATGTTGTCTGAGGTTCGCAAATCGACATCGAGACGGGAAGCGACGTGCGACATGCTGGGAACCATGAAGACGTCGTTGTAGGTCAGGTCGTGTGCTGGAAGCTGCTGTAGGAAGCGCATAGGGCGTTACGAGACTACCGTGTTCGTATGGCTGCTTCAGAGAACATCCCCGTCGTCCTAGTTCATGGGTGGGCAGGCTCCTTTCGAGACACCTGGCAAAAGCCCGGAATTGATGCTCTCCTAGAGGACATTGGCCGCTCTGTTGTGGGAATCACCTTGCTCGGCCACGGTGACCAAGACAAGCCACACGAACCCGACGCATACGCCGATTTGCCTCAGTGGTTCCTCAATGAACTGCCACATGACGCCCCGGTCGTCGACGCGGTCGGATTTTCGCTTGGCGCTCTCACCATTTTGCGAGCGTTCATCGCCGAGCCCCACAGATTCCGCCGCGTGGTGCTTGCAGGAATTGGAGATGGTGTGTTCCAAAAGTCTGACCCAAACGGGAACAAACGCATTATTGATGCGCTTGAAGGACGCGCACCGGAAGACGACACATTTGCCCGAATGTTTGCTCATTACGGAAACCAACCAGGCAATGACATCACGGCACTTGCTGCAATTATGAAACGTCCACCAGCAGAGCCAGTGAGTGCGGACGATCTTGCGTCACTTAATAACGAAGTGCTTGTGGTTCTTGGTGACGCAGACTTCACGGCTCCGGCAGAACAACTTGCAAAAGCATTTCCTAACGGCCGATTGGTTGTTTTGAAAAATACAGATCACTTCGCTACCCCAGAATCTTTTGCATTTATCGACGCTCTTCTTGACTTTCTTGCATGACAGATTCTGAAATCATCACAACGAACGTCGTTCGCGCAGCAGAAGTCTTACGTGATGGCGGAATTATTGGCATGCCCACAGAAACTGTGTATGGCTTAGCTGCTGTTGCGCTGAATGAAAGTGCAGTCAACAAAGTGTTTACAACGAAGGGCCGACCCAAAGATCATCCGCTGATAGTTCATTTGGCATCTTTAGAACAGTGTCTTGATTGGGGTGTGTTCCCACCCAGTGCCCATGCCTTGGCAACTGCATTTTGGCCAGGCCCACTGACTCTCCTTGTTGAGCGCACACAGTTAGTGCCGAACTGGGTTACGGGCAACAGGGACACTGTTGCTTTACGCGTTCCTCGACATGAGTTAACTCTTCAGTTGCTACGCCTAGTAGATACAGGAGTTGTTGCGCCGTCGGCGAACAAATTCGGAAAAGTAAGCCCCACAACGGCTGAACATGTTTTGGCCGATCTTGGAGACGATGTAGATCTCATACTTGACGGTGGTATCTGTGATGTTGGACTTGAATCAACCATTGTTGAGTGCATTGGTTCCAGTGTGAAAATTCTTCGGCCGGGAGCCATTACAGCAACCGATGTTGCATCAGTGGTGGGCGATTTGCCATTTCTTGATTCTTCGAATTCCCGTGCGCCTGGGATGTTGGCGTCTCATTATTCGCCCAATGCTCAAGTTCTCCTGTGTAGTGAATTAGAAGACGCCAAAGAACAACTAGAGAACATCAGATCCCAAGGCCTTATCGCTCGCATTGTTTGGCACGAGGATGTCATTGAATACGCAGAACAGTTGTATTCAGACTTGCGACAAGCAGACACAGATGGATGCCAAGTTGTGATTGCGGTTCTCCCCCAGTCAGATGGTGTCGGGCTTGCCATTCGCGACCGTCTCACCAAGGCTGCACACCACGACTGAATTAGTCGTCGGATACTTCGTTGATGGTGTCAACGAGGAAATCTCGTAGGTCCTCCACGCCAAAATGTCGCGGGGCGTTTATCAAGGCGAGGTGCACCGTGGTTGCGCCAGCCTCCGGAGAAAGTTCGCAGCGACACCATGCATCCTGAACGTCATCGAAGGGAGCGTCATGTAGGAAGAATTCCATCACGTATGGAGGTTCTTCGTCGATGGTTTGTCCACAATGTGCTGCAGCAATTTCCAGTAAGTGCCACGCCTCTACGGGAAGACAGGAAACGGTGAAGCTAGACATGTCTCGCAGTGCGTAGGACACACGATTCTTTGGAGGAGGTGGTGGTGTTCTTTTGTTGATCGAAGGCTCAACCCCCGCACGAATGAGACGCAATGCAGTTTCAAAGGCCTCGTTAATTGCCAACATTGTTTCGTGCTTGCCACCAACGTCAGGATGATGTTGTGCGGCCAACTTCTTCCACGCCGACCGAATGGTTGCTTCAGTTGCAGTAGATGGCACTCCCAATATGTCAAATGCGGAGCGCTCGGTCACAAGGGTTAACGACCTTTGAAATTCGGTTGGCGCTTCTCAATGAAAGCTGCCACACCTTCTTTGAAGTCTTGTGTTCGGAACAACGGCAACAATTGAAGAAATACGTGGTGGACATTCTGCTCAAATGTTTCAGTTTCTGCTGCTCGCATCATTCTCTTGATGGCCCGCACGGCAAGAGGTGCGTTTGAAGCAATCTCGCCAGCCATTTCTCGCGCTCTATCAATGAGTTGGTCGGCAGGCACAACATCGTTAACCAAGCCCAGTTCAAGGCACTCGTTCGCATTCAGTGTGCGACCAGTAAACGCAATTTCGGCTGCACGTGCATATCCGACAATTCTTGGAAGAAGCCACGTTCCGCCGCTCTCTGGCAAAATTCCACGCTTGGCAAATCCCGGCGCCATCTTGGCGGTGTCGGCAGCAATTCGTATATCGCAGCCCAAGGCAATGTCGAGTCCGTATCCGGCTGCACCTCCGTTGAGTGCGCATACAACTGGAGTATCGATTCCATGCAAGACAATGGGCGGAGTGTCGCGAATGTTGAACTCGACCATGTTGGCGCCGGTGTCATCGAGTACTCCGAGAGATTCGGTCTTTCCAGCCTGTGACCCCAAGTCGAGTCCTGCACAAAATGCTCGACCTGCTCCCGTCAGAATGATGCAACGAACATCGGGGTTCTTGTCTGCTTCAAGAAACTTTTGAGACAGTTGATCCAGCATTTTCCCAGAGATCGTGTTCATTCGACCAGGAGCATTCAGGGTGATTGTTCCGATGTGGTCGGATATTTCCAGCAGTACTTCATCTTCTTGAGCCATGCGGGCAAACTAGCAAGCGTGACAGCAGCATCAGGCACCCAGAATCCCGACTCAACCAGCGTTCCTCAACCCACGCTTGATCCAAGCGTGGGAGACGCCTGTCGAGTACTACTCATCCGTCACGGGCGAAGTGCAGACATCGTGCCTGGTAGTACAGACAGTGCAGATCCACCACTCCATGACGAAGGGAACCGGCAGGCCCTTCTTCTTGGTGAGCGTTTATCTCGCACGCGGTTGGACGCCGTGTACTCCAGTCATCTCAAACGTGCGGTCGACACTGCCCAGGCCGTGTCGACTCACCACAACCTCTCCCCCGTCATTTATGAAGATCTTGAAGAGGTGCGACTTGGCGATTGGAGTCACGGAGAGTTTCGCCGTAGGGCTGCCACCTCTGACCCAGAGTTTCTTGAATGGCGTTTACGGGGAACATGGGACGGGATTCCAAATGGTGAAGGTGACGAAGCGTTTCGTGTTCGAGTATCACAACGAATTCATGATCTAGCGCGCAATCATCGCGGCCAATCAATCGCAGTTGTATGTCACGGTGGTGTCATCAATGCATTTTTGGCGCACATTCTTGGCACTGAACGATCTCTGTGGATGATGGTTGAGAACACCAGCATTACAACCGTCAATATTTCAGACACATTCAATGTCATTGGAGTGAACGATTGTTCCCACCTTTACGACATTATTCACACTGTGCCTCGCTAAGACGCCCCAATGTTCTTCGGTAGCGGAACAAAAAATGTATTGAGAACGGCAATGAAAAAACTGACAGCGCCGACTATGTGTGCTGCCACAAGGACAACTGGTACCCCTGTGAAATATTGCAAGTAGCCAACGCCCCCTTGAGTCACGGCCACAAATGCAAGTGTGTTCAGTGACTCACGCAAATCAATCTCGTTAGTTTTTCTGACAGAAAACATAAAAAACAACAAGGTGGCAACGGTTGTAAGAACCGAAATGCTGTGAATTCGAGCAACTGTCACCAAATCGAATCCGAATCGAACAGCGTCTTCGCCGCCAGCATGAGGTCCGGTGGCGGTAACAACAGTGCCAGTCACGATGGCCACAAGTGACGCAACAACAAGAATGCCGTGTCGTAGGTGATATTCGCGTGGAACCGAACGCCACCAAGAAAAATCATTCGGGACAGCCGCACGTCGATACAGCAGTAATGCAGAAGCAATAAGCACGAGCGAGACTAAGAAGTGCGCCATATTGGCGTACGGGTTTAGTCCGGTGAGTACCACAATTCCACCAATGATGACCTGAGCAAGCACACCAATCACCAGACTCCATGCCAAAAGCACGAGGTCTCTTCTGTATGGACGACGAAGGTGTGCCAGCAACACCGCAGCGATAACGCTGGCCGATACCACCCCCGTGAACAACCGGTTGGCTTGTTCAATAAATGTGTGGCCCGAAGAAACATCGACGAATTTTTCCTCGTTGCAACGTGGCCAATCACTACAACCCAGTCCCGATCCCGTTAATCGAACTAGCGCACCAGTGAAAACAATGACGCAGAGCGAACCAAGTGCGGCGCCAGTGACAACGCGAAACGATTTTTCCGACACACGAGCCACGCCAAAACTGTAGGGCTCGGCGACCAATGTGTCCCACTTTCTGACAATCAATGGAAAGTGGCTACGGTCACAGTCATGATTACCTCGTTCGATGACTACCCGATTCACCAAACCTGGCAGCCCGTGGCGCATCCGGAATCTGGTGATCCGAATCACTACGACAGGTACTTCTTCAATGGTTACTCAAAAGACGGTTCTATCTTCTTTGCCTTAGCAATGGGTCTGTATCCCAATCGTCATGTGATGGACAGTTCGTTCAGCGTCATCAAGAATGGTGAACAAATTAATCTTCACTCTTCCGCCCGAGCTCCTTTTGATCGCATGCAGTGCATGTCCGTTGGACCTATCACGATTGACATTGTTGAACCCCTGAAACGCCACCACATATCTGTGTCATCTCCTGAACACGGAATAACGGCGGACTTGCATTTCACTGCGTCGTCTCTTCCATACGAAGAACCGCCGTTTCACGTCAGTACTGGCAACAGAACAACCATGCACTACACCCGCCTTACGCAGCTTGGATCGTGGAATGGATACATAGAAATAGACGGCCAACGAACCGAAATACATCACGATGTTGTGGGATCTCGCGACAGGTCGTGGGGTATTCGTGGGATTGGCGAAAGAGTGCAAATGGGCGCTCCTGTTGTTAGTGCACCGCAGTTCTATTGGCTGTGGGCTCCGGTGTGCTTCGACACATTCGGCACAATGTTCGACGTCAACGAGTTTTCTAGCGGTGAACGGTGGCACGAATCCGGTGCACTCCTGACTGGGCCAGACACCATCCAACATGCGCATGGATTGACATATGACTTCGAGTGGGAACCAGGTACTCGGCGTGCTCAACGGTTCACGTTGAACTACGAATTTGCTTCGTCGTCTGCAACATTGGTCTTTGAGCCAATCCTTCATTTCCAGATGTTCGGTTTGGGCTATCTCCATCCTGAATGGAGCCACGGCACATGGAAGGGTGAATTAGTCGTCGACTCAGACAGGTTTTCGCTTCCGGTGCCAGACCCCACAGCCATGCACCATCTGCACGTACAAACATTGAGTCGGGTCGCCTTTTCGTCATCTTCTGGCGAGCACCATGAAGGGATTGGGGTTCTTGAGACCCTTGTTCTTGGTGCACACCAGCCTTCGGGCTTCTCTGGCGTCGCCGACGGCTTCAGCGCCTAACCGCTCCAGAGCCACTACCTAACAGCGGCGTCATCCCGTTTCCCGTCACTTTCTGTAGTCACACGAACACCTAAACCACTCTCCGTGGTTAGTTAAACATTTTCCGTGAGAAATCTCTCAAGTTCTGTCCAGCCCTGCCGATCCCTATTGCGGATCAACAAGGGAGCAGACAGATGTCTCACAACCGTTCACACTTCATCACCCGCATTGCCTTGGCTACAGCAGTAGCCGGCATGGCACTCATCGCAGTTCCAGGAGTCGCTCAGGCCTCTACAGGTCAAGCCATCTCGAACGTTGCCGCAACTCGAACCGCACCTGGCCAGCCGAAATTTGGAGAACAGGGCCCTCATGTCGTTGCAGTTCAACAAGCAATCATGCGTAACGGCTTCACATTGCGTGGCGGAGCAACCGGAATTTTCGACAAGCGCACTCTTGCAGCCTTGAAAACCTTTCAAAAAGTTGTTGGCCTGAAGGTGACTGGCGTTGTCGACGTTGCAACCGCACGAGTACTGAAGGTTGCGGCTCCATCCACAACAACTCAGGCCCCTGCCACGACTGCTGCGCCCACAACAACTGCTGCACCAACTACAACTATTCCAGCAGTCACATACCCACTCACAGCACAAACTCTTCCTGTTCGCGGAAACCGCGGTGACTCAGTTCGTCTCGTTCAGAACGCGTTGAAGAGCGCCGGAATGACAGTCCGTGGAGGAATTGACGGCATGTTCGGATCCGGAACAACAGCAACTCTTCAGGCATTCCAAACCGCTAAGGGACTTCCGGTGAACGGCCTTCTCGACGTGGCTACCGCTTCTGCACTTGGCCTCATCGCACCAGCTCCCGTCGCAGTTCCTGTGGCTGCACCAGTTGCCGCGCCTGTCGCAGCACCTGCACCAGCAAATTTCCTCACAAAACTTCCTGTTCGCGGAAACCGCGGTGACTCAGTTCGTCTCGTTCAGAACGCGTTAATTGCTGCAGGCATCACAGTGAAAGGTGGAGCTGACGGAATCTTTGGTGGTGCAACCACTGTTGCCATTCAGGCTTTCCAAACGTCCAAGGGTCTCGCCGTAACGGGTCGCCTTGACACACGCACCGGAATTGCTCTTGGTGTTGTTGCTCCTCCAGCAGTTCAGATCAACGTGTTCCCTGTTCAAGGCCCATGTTCATTTGAAAACACCTGGCACGCACCACGTGGCGGTGGCCGACTTCACCTTGGTGTTGACATCATTGCCAACGAAGGAAACCTCATCTACGCCGTCGCTGATGGAACCATTACAAAGACATACAGCACTGCTACAGATCGCCTCGCCGGTAACGGTGTTCGTTTAACAACTGCCGATGGAACATATTTCTTCTACGGGCACTTCAAGGCCATTGCAGAAGGCATCACCGTTGGAACCAAAGTGAAGGCCGGCCAGGTCATTGGATACAACGGCAAGACCGGTGGAACAAACACACCACACTTGCACTTCGAAGTTCATCCACGTGGTGGAGAAGCAATTGATCCAACATCAATCGTTGCTGCAGTAGACGCTTGCAACGTGACTACACCACTTCCTATCCCCTAGTTGATCCACACAATCGCTCCCGGTTTGCCACTGATCCACGGCAAGCCGGGAGTTTTGTGTTTATGGCCGAATTTCGTAAAAGGCGTTCACGTTGTGATCTATATCTAGACGCTGAAAAGACGAGAATCCAGCAGAACGAGCCATGTCTTCAGCACGTGTCGCAGACAGGCCGAGCGTGCCGAGCCCCTCTGCGTCCGGGGCAGACATAGCGGAAGACATGCAGCTCAAAACACTGATCCCGTACAACAGAGACGCCATTGGATTTTTCGTGACATTCAATTCCAGAGAGTCGTGGGCTTTAATGTCCACAAGTAACCATGTTCCGTCTTCGGATAATGAGCGACGAATTGTCTTCATCATTTCTGTTGGATGAGTCATGTCGTGAATGCAATCGAACGTACATATCAAATCGAATGTTCCGTCTATAGGGGTGTCGCGTGGGTCTGCAAAAGAAACGTTGCTCAGCCGTTCTTCACGCAAGCGTTCATGTGCTCGGTCTAGAGCGTGACGCGAGATGTCGTACCCAATGATCTCTGAATTTGGGTAGGTCTTGGCAAGCAAAATTGCGAGACCACCAGCACCGCATCCGATATCGGCCACTCGTGCGCCAGCAGAAAGCTTCTGGTGCATTCCTGACAAGGCCGGGATGACCTTTGGAATGAGAAAATTCTGATTCCAGGGTTCAAAACTGCGTTCAATTCCCACTGCACCTTCGGGACCATGAGAGTCATAGTCGTGTCCAATTCCTGTGCGAAAGGATTCAGGCATTTGGTGCAGTGCACCCATTGTCTGGGGCAAGCGATGAAACATTCCCATTCCGTATGCAGGATGTTGAGGAGTAGCTAAAACGGCAACTGCTTCGGGAGTGAGATAGAACAACGGCTCATCGGCGGATAGATCGACGCACGACACAATGTTTGCCGCCACTTGGTTGTGAATCCATTCGCGCACCCAACGTTCGTGCAAACCAGACCGTGCAGCCAAACTAGCGGTTGTTTCACCGTCGGGACGCTCGGCCAAAGTGGAATACAGACCCAAGGTGTCACCAAGATGAATCATTCCGGCTGTAACCGCTCCCTCAAGTTTCGAGAACACCACGAAAGAGAACATCTTGAGAGCATCGGGATTGAGAGGACGTTGATCAGCCATCACCACACATTAGGCACGATTGTGTTGCGCTCTGGTTAGTAAGTGCGCAGTTGTGGTTGTAAGTGGTCATTTCCCGAGAGCAAAGAAAGACCAAAAGTGATTCCATCACCCAATTTCATGGCAGACACGATGTTGATGGTTGCGTGCCCAATGACAAACCTCTCCCATTCCCATGGTGTGGGTTGCAATCCCAGCATGTGGCAAATTGCGACGCTTCCCGTTCCTGCATGACACACCAGCGCTATGCGTCGCCCGTGCTGGTACGACGAAGATTCGTGCCACACAGGGAGAGACTTGTCAGATCGTTCAAGCCCACATTCCCGCAGGAACTGTGACGTGCCGTCATTAATTCGGTTGACGAAATCGTTGACATTTTCGCCACCTTCCAGACCACTCCAACGATCATGCGACGCTTTTTGTTTTTCCGCCTTCCATGCGGCTTGCGCACGCTCCTCTGGCGTGCCGTGCCACATGGGGTCGCGAATCTCTTCAAGCCAGTCAGCAACGACAAGATCGCGATTCAAAACCTTCAGAATCGGATCAGCAGTCTGTAACGCACGCGTCAATGGAGATACGTAAATGTCATCGAAGTGCTCCGACTGCAGAGATTGGGCAACAGCTTCCGCTTGTTTGTGTCCTAACTCTGTTAACGGAGGATTCACAACATTGAGGCCATCACGAACCCATTCCGGTTGTGCGTGACGAATAATGACAATTTCCATAGCTACTCCACCGGCACTTGAAATTTAATGCCGCACGAATCGAATGCTTTCTGAAATTGGCCCTGATACTGCGCAAGATTCGCAGTTGCAGAACTGACGTCAACAATTCCGTCAAGTGCCGATCCCAAACATTTCAACTCTGCATCGGACAGTGACAAGCCGAAAATATTCGCCACCGTGCGGGCTGACTCGAGAGCATCAGATTCATCATTAGGAGGAGTCGCTGGCGGGTCGGTCTGCGTGGGAGACGGAATACTTGGGGAGGGCAGCGTGTCAACCACTCCGCCTATCGGGGCCAAAGTACTTGGTAGTCCACATTCTGAAATAACAGCAGCGTCAACAACGTTTGCCAGAGCAAGAGTCTCGGTAGAACCAAGTTCTGCTGCAGCTTCGACCGCACCTGTGCTCTGAATAGCTATTGACACGTCCCATAGGGAATCGTCCATGGCACTGATGAACTCATTGATTTTGATCGCTAGTTCAGCAGCCTCAGTTGGTGCATTCGGCGACACGGCTATTGCATTGACAGTAGCCCTGGCATCTAAAGAGTCGAGGCGAAGTTGCTCGTATTGGTCTTCTGAGAAGTTGTCTAACCCTTGACTAAAGCGTGTCGTATAACTAGGAACAGAGAGCGCATACGAACACAAACTTTCTTCGTCTGCAGAACACCCCGTAAGTACCAGCGCGAAAAAAACAAGCACAGTCGCACAAGTTTTCGGTATTCCAAACACCACAACAGTCTGCCATCTCTTAGTTTTCACGGACGTCACCTATTGTTTGTCATCATGAACAAAATTGACGCAGCATCACTCATCCTCCGAGTCGGATTTGGACTATCGATGATGGCCCATGGGTGGAACAAGGTCTTTTCGCCATCGGGATTGCGCGGTACAGCCGGGTGGTTTGAGTCCATTGGAATGAGATGGCCCCGCATACAAGCACGAATCGCAGCGGGCACAGAACTGATCGCCGGATTGCTGCTGACGGTGGGGCTTCTTACCGGCCTGGCGTCGATGGCATTCATTTCTCTGATGATTGTTGCGATAGCGACAGTTCATTGGAAAGTGGGCTACTTCATCTTTCTTCCCAATGGCGGATGGGAATATTGTGCAGCCATCGCTGTGGCTGCGACCGCTTTGTCTATCTTGGGCCCGGGTTCCTTTTCACTAGACAACCTCTTCGGAATTGATTCCACTATCGGTACTATCGCATTTCCCGTTGGCGTCCTCGTTGCCGTGTGTCATTTGGCTATCTGTTACCGACCAACATCACAGACGTCATCGCAATAGCCTGAGACGGTATGCAAAAAATCGTTCGTGTCATCCTGGTTGTGGTTTGTTCTGCTATTGCTGCAATGTGGATCTACGCATTCGGTTTCGCCTCCCGCGAAAGTTTCAACAAAATTGGAGACGACGCTTGGAAAGCAAGATCTGAAGCACACTGCCAGGTCGCCGAAAATGAACGGTTTGCGCTTGAAGATCTCACCCAAATGAATCCCGAAGATGTCAATGCGTTGAAGAAAAAAGCGGACATTGTAGAAAAGGCAACTGATTCCCTAGAGCGAGCCATTGACAAGATTGCTCAAGACTCGCCAAGCGACGCCAAAGGAAAAGAACTCGTTCCACAATGGATTGCGGATTACCGCAAATACATACAAAACCGTCGAGACTTTATTCAGGCATTACGCACCAGTGATAGGCGTCCCTTCTTCGCAGAGACCGAGGTTGAGGGCGTACCTATTAGCGAACGAATTGGAAAGTTCGCGCGCGAAAACGATATGAAGACTTGTCAACCACCGTTAGACCTTTCGGTCTAGGGCACATCAACCCATCCATCACCATCCACATAGCGACGAATAACGCGAGCAGGCGAACCAACTGCGACAGAGAAAGACGGAATGTCTTTGGTGACAACTGAGTTCGCCCCCACTACGACGTGCTCTCCAATAGTGACACCAGGCAAAACAATTGACCCGTGACCCAACCACGAACCGTTCCCTATCGATACTGCACGCTCTGGCTGTGACTGCTCAGAAATGGGGCGTGTCACGTCCTCATAACCGTGGTTTTGGTCGGTGATGTACACGTGATGACCGGTCCACACATCGTTACCAATGGTGATAGAGAAATGTCCCACGATGCCGCTGCCCTTACCAATAAGGCATCTGTCTCCAATAGTGACGACGGGGTTGGTGATGCACTCTTGGCCTGGGACCATTCCGGCCGAAAGCGCAACACCTGGACCAATCAGAGTGTTGTCGCCGATTGAGATGAATTGCTCATTAAAGATTGTGGTGGGCTTCCACATAATCAAACTCCCCTGCCCGAAATAATGGAAAGCCTTGCCGTGCAAATTGCTGGGTGACAGCGAAGCATGTAACGACACCCAAGAGCTGAAGCGGACATACAAATTGGCGACGAGTCTCCCAAGCACGGAATTCACGCTAGTTATTGATGCCGTCGCAAACACTACGGTGTCACTATGAATCAGGAACTTTCCGTTGTCACCACTCCACGAGCAACCGTCACTGGCAGACGCCGCGCCGACGGTGGGTCGGAGTTTCGTGGAATTCGTTATGCAACAGGAGCTCGATACGAACATCCGGTAGACGTCGCACTCCAGGGTTCGGTTTCGGCGCTCGAATACGGACCCATCTGTCCGCAGGTACCCGGATTTCTCGAGCAAACCTTGGGACTAGATGCTTCATCGATGGATGAAGACTGCTTCTTTCTCAATGTCTACACCCCGCAAGATGTGAGCGATTCAAGTTCCCTACCGGTGTTGTTTTGGATTCACGGTGGTGCATACACCAACGGCGCTGGGTCTCTTGATTGGTATCACGGCAGTTCTTTAGCGAATCGACACACTGTTGTTGTCTCAATCAACTACCGACTCGGGATTCTTGGCTTTCTTGGCGAAGAGAATTTTGGCACTGAAGACATGATGTCTGCCCTTCGATGGACTCGAGAACACATTGCTTCTTTCGGGGGAAATCCCAACAACATCACCATCTTTGGAGAATCGGCTGGTGGTTCTGCGGTTGTCTCCTTGATGGCCGCATCAGAAGCAGACACTCTGTTTCATAAGGCATGGGCAATGAGTCCGTCAATCGGACAACTTCGCACTCGTGAACGAGCCTTAGACGTACAGACAGAGATTTTTACCGAAGCAAACGTTCGCACAACATCTGAACTTGCAGAACTTCCTCTTCAACGTCTTCTAGATGTTCAAACCGCACTACTTTCTCGCCCATCGCGAGAGTTCGATTGGTTTGCACCGGCATCTTCATGTAACACAATTGCGTCAAACCTCTTGGAGACAGCATCGGCGGATCCGAGACCTTTTGTCATCGGAACCAACAAAGATGAAAACAAACTGTGGGCGGCCTTTAATCCTTCTGCGTCTACCGTCACGCAACAAGACTGGACTCAACACGCAACAAAGATTTTCCAGCAAAATGCAACTCGTGCTCAGACTGTGTATGCGGAACATCGCCCAGGAGAATCTCCGCACTTCTTAATGTCTGCGGTCGATACAGATGTTGCCTTCCGCGCACGCGCTTGGTCTTTGGTAGACCAACGTTGTCGTCAAGCCAACCCAACGTGGATGTATTGGTTCACGTGGGCTACACCAGCATTCGGCGGCCTATTGGGCAGTTGTCATGCACTAGACATCCCCTTTGCCTTCGACAACTTGGATGCCCCTGGCGGCGAAATGTTTACGGGAAATGGTGCAGAAAGAATTCCATTGGCCAAGCGTTTTGCTGATGAGGTTGTGCACTTTGCCACACAATGCCACCCGTCGTGGCAGCAGTACAACATCACCTCGCGACCAACTCTTCAACTAGACGCTGAAGTTACGCTCGTGCAAGACCCCGAGAGCGCCATCCGAGAGCTTTTTACCGCCCAGTAATGCGTCGTTACAGGTAAGTGTCTCTGTAATCGCCGTAGCCTTTAGCGGGTGAACGGAGCAAGTATGAGCGCTACCCCGAAGAAGAAATTCACTGTCCCCATGATGGCCGAACGCATGGCCGCGGGTATTCCCATGTCGATGGTGACTGCATACGACTCAACGTTTGCCAGCATTGTGGACGAAGCAGGCGTCGACATGATTCTGGTTGGAGACTCCGTGGCAACTGTTATGCAGGGTCAAAAGACAACGTTGGGTGTCTCAATGGACCACATGGAATATCACGTCCACATGGTGGCCTCTGTGAAGCCACACGCTCTCATTGTTGGTGACATGCCATTTGGTTCTTATCAAACATCGGTGGAAGACGCAGTGAAAAATGCTGTTCGTCTCATTAAGGCTGGTGCGGAAATTGTGAAGCTTGAAGGCGGAGTTCACGCCGCCGATCGAATTGCAGCGATTGCTAACGCAGACATTCCCGTTATGGGACACATAGGACTCACGCCGCAGAGTTATCACCGCATGGGTGGCAACAAAGTTCAAGGCCGCACATCTGGCGAATCGGCCGGAACACGAGAACGACTATTAGAAGATGCTCATGCCGTAGACCGCGCTGGTGCAAGCGCCATGGTTATTGAAGGCGTACCTAGTTCACTCGCCGCTGAAATCACCCAGAAAGTGTCGTGTCCCACTATCGGAATCGGAGCCGGCGCTTCGTGTTCAGGTCAAGTTCTGGTGATGCACGATCTTCTCGGTCTCTCTTCACGAAGCTTTACGTTTACAAAGGCATACGCAAATTTAAGATCTGCTGCATTGTCCGCGGTATCTGAGTACGTAGACGAAGTGAGAAATAAGACGTGGCCCGACGCTGACCACAGTTTTGATTGACGTGGAAATTCTCACCACGCCATTCGAGATGCAATCTTGGTCTCGGGAACAACAGCATCAGGGTCACACAATAGGTTTCGTACCCACCATGGGTGCTTTGCACAGGGGCCATGGCGAACTTCTTGAAAACAGTCTTCGTCACTGCAATCGAACAGTTCTGTCCATTTTTGTCAACCCCACTCAGTTCAACGCTTCATCTGATTTCGATACCTATCCGCGCACGGTGGATGAAGACCTCGCATTAGCCGAGACACATGGTGTGTCTTCTGTCTATCTGCCGTCTGTAGAGACCATGTATCCCGAAGGCACGAGCGTTTCTGTACACCCAGGAACTGCGGCCATTCCAATGGAAGGTGCTATGCGCCCCGGACATTTCGCGGGTGTCGTTACTGTCGTGAGCAAACTATTTCATGCAGTTCTTCCCCACTACGCCTATTTCGGCAAGAAGGACTACCAACAACTCGCCGTCATCAAACAGCTAGTGAAAGATCTCAACTTTCCGATTTCAATTGTTGGAGTAGATACGGTTCGAGAATCGGATGGTCTTGCGTTGTCTAGCCGCAACGTTCGTCTCACCAGCGAGAATCGTGCTCTTTCGGTGTCTATCTCTACTGGACTTCAAAAGGCGAAAGAAGCGCATGCATACGGCCAGCACTCTTCACAAGAACTACAGAAGATAGTTCTCAATGAAATACTCGCTACACACGTCGCCACAATTGAATACGTCAACGTGTGTCACCAAGAGAACCTTGAACCCTTAGAAAATACACGTAATGGCGCAGTCATCTGTGTTGCTGCGTGGTTTGGCGATGTTCGCCTCATAGACAACATCGAACTTTCGTCCCGCTCAGCGGTGTAAATGGGGATCGGTCTGCGTGACTCGCAGTCGTACCGTGAATGCGGAATCCCCTGACAAAATTCCACCCCGAGCAAAGAGTCGACCGCCCTCCCAGTTGCTCAAACCCAGTTCTGGTCGCAAGAGAGCGAACTGGCCATCAACCCAACGGGTAAAACCATCCCCCACAAACGGAGCATTAGCCCTTCGCCAAACAAATGTCTGCTCATCGGCGGACTGTGAACATGTAGACACCACAAATTGTGGGGAGTATGTATTGAACAAGTCCACTGCATGCTGAAGAGATTCCACCAACACGATGTGAAACTCGGGATTTTCTTCCCATTCGAACTCATGACCCAGGGACGACACGTCGCTCACCGTGACCTGTGGTTCAGAAACTGGGCCTTCGGCCCGTTGAACAACTATGTCAGTAGATGCCAACAGATATTTCTCAGAACCCAACACGGCGTGAATTCGCGGTTCTGTTCCCCGTTTACGGCCTGCTCTTCGCGCAGCATCGAAAATGACAGGTACCAACTCTTCGGCTCGATGAAGCGGCACACAAATGGTGTTTAACGTGTTGCACACTTTTCTGTCCAGAGAATGTTCAACATGAAGGGACAGCTCCTTCTCATCACACGATTCACCAACAAGAATCCACGCACCACCAGTTCCGTGCAAACTGACCGAGAGCCCTGATTGCTGTGCAATTGAGCCAAGTTCGGCAACTGCCTGGCCTGACCCGCGTGCGACGGCAAGTGCGAGACGTTTGTCGGAAAACAAAGCCCAACCAGCCGAGTGCTCCGCAGAGTCGAGCAACTGCACACATTCGACAGGTAGCCCCGATTGAAGCAGCGCTGGAGTAACAACGTTGTGCATAATTGCGCGCGCAGTACGCAGGGCATCACTGCCTATACGAAAAACAACAGTGTTTCCACCCTTTAGGACTCCGGTTGCATCGGCGAAGACATTCGGCCGACCTTCAAAAACAAAGCCAATGACGCCAAGCGGCGAACGCCACTGCTCAACAGTCCACCCGTCATGTTTTACAGACTCGACAAGTTCTTCAGTCTTCATCTCTAAATCACGCCACATTCGAAATGCAGACACCATGTCAGTGCGCATTTTGGACGACAACAACAGCCGTGTTGTGGAACGCCCCCGACTACGAGCTGATGACACATCTTCAGCATTGGCGACGGCAATTGCGTCAAAGACTGAATGGTCCGCCAACAGGCGCGCTGCCGTGTCGAAGAAGGCATCAATTTGTGCAGGTGATGCATCTGAGAGTCGTTGAAATGATTGCAGCGATGACGACACCGCATCCGTGACCATCTCGCGGATATTGAGCGGGATTCGCCGTAGAGCAGCCGACGATGCAATTCCGAGAACGGTGTCCCCGTCCTTCAGAGACTGCGCAAATTCCTCGGTGACCGAGATGAGAGCGTCCCCCACCAACACAGAATCTCCCGCCTGAAGCCTTCGCGCCTGTTCCATTGCTCTATTCTGCTCTGAATGAGCACCACAGAGAGCCATCGCTTCTACTTTCGCCAATTGTTAAGTGGTCAGGATTTCGCACAGGGCGACATGATGGCTACGCAGATGGTCAACTTCGCCTATTTGCTCGGAGATCGAGATTCTGGTGAGTGCGTGATTGTGGACCCGGCCTATGCAGTGCACGACCTTGTTGCAATTGCAGAAGACGATGGAATGAAAGTCGTTGGAGCTCTCGCTAGCCACTATCACGCAGACCACATTGGCGGCAGCATGATGGGGCACACAATTCAGGGAATTTCATCTCTTCTTGAGGAATGCAATGTCCCCATACATGTCAATGAAAATGAAGTTCCCTGGGTGGTCAGAACGACAGGCTTGAGTGAAAAGGACCTAGTGGCCCACGCATCGGGTGACATCGTCACAGTTGGGGAACTTGAAATAGTTCTCGTTCACACTCCGGGCCATACTCCTGGTAGCCAATGCTTTCTGGTGAACGGATGTCTCGTATCGGGCGACACTCTGTTTTTGGACGGTTGTGGTCGCACCGATTTGCCCGGATCAGATGTTGGGCAGATGTACGAGAGTTTGTCACGTCTAGCGACACTTCCCGACGAGACAGTTGTCTTGCCTGGACATAGGTACTCCGAACCACCCGCTGCCCGACTCAGCGATGTGAAGGCGCATAACTATGTCTTTAAACCTAAGACCAAAGAAGCCTGGCTCACAATGTTCGGACACGATTAACTACGCAAACGCAGAAGTTAAAACACTGACTCCCGACAACACAAGCATGACAAGAACCAGTTTTTTGAACACTGCTCCGTCCACACGTGGACGTAATGCGTAACCCGCGCGAAGCGCAAGAAACAAAATAGGCAGAGATGCCGCGGCTGCCACTATTCCGTTTGCCTCCACATTTCCAGAAATAGCAAATAAAGAAATCGCACCAAAATTTGATAACGCAAAGACGGTGTTAATGGTCGCACGAAATGTGTGTGCTTCCATTTGTCTCGCCTGCAGGAGAAACACCAACGGTGGGCCGTTCGTTGATGTGGACGTGGAGAGAACTCCGCTCATTACTCCCATTATCCATTCCACGAACCGTGATTGTCCTGTGAAAGTAAATCCTCGTGCGAGAACAAGAGTGGCAAGAAGTACAACAATGCCCAAAACAAGACGCATTGCCGATTCCGAAACAATCACGAATGCGAAGAGACCAAGGGGCATTCCTGCGTACGCCGCAATTGATAGACGGCGAGCCGTTGGCCATTCACAATGTTCTCTATCAAGAATTGCTTGCGCAATTGTTGATACTGCACCAATCATTGTTGCAACGATGACGGCGTCGTGTGCATCGACGAACAGCGTCATAAGCGGAACGGCCAGCAAGCCAAAACCAAAACCAGCTAACGACTGTGCAAAAGCAGACACCGCTACTACAGCAATAATCCAAATAATCTCGATGCCTTCCATAATTATGGAACCAAAGTGTCCATTGCCTGGTTAAACACCTCAGTGTGGATATGGACATGTTGTTTGTTATGGCTAGGCGACATCAACGCCATGTTATGAAATGGAGTTAAAAGAATTCCGCGGTTCAGACAGAACAGATGGAGATAAGCGTCAAGGTCATGATCAATGCTTTCTGCTGCCTGCCGTCCATTCTTAGGCGGTGGACAAAACCAGTACTCGGCTCTGCAACCCAACTGCTGAACATGCCATTCAAATCCCACTCGCGTGTACGCATCTCGTACGCCCTTCGTCCACTCGGTGGCTAGCGGAATCATGTAGTCGAAATCAGATTGCAAGAGTGTGCTCGACAGCGTGGCTCTAATAGCCGCCATCGCCAATGCGTTTCCCGTAAGCGTTCCCCCAACACCAGAGACATCCACATCGTCTACAACAAGAGATTTTTCTAAGCGTTCCGCCACGTCTGCACTCATTCCGTACACCGCGGCTGGCATTCCCCCACCAATAGGTTTTCCAATCACGAAGAAATCAGGCTCCAAATTCCATTCACGAGTGCAACCGCCGGGACCCGCGCAAATGGTGTGCGTCTCATCGATAATGAGAAGCACTCCGTGACGGCGAGTGATGTCCCGCACTGAAGCGAGGTACCCATCTTCAGGGAGAACGATGCCGATATTCGTTAGCGCAGGTTCCATCAACAGGCATGCCACATCACCGACCGCTAACGCTTTTTCAAGCGCAACGAGATCATTGAATGGAATGACCACCGTGGTGTCTCGGGGATGAAACGCGGGGCCAAGTGCTCCCGGCCGCGGAATCACCGAACCATCGTGATCGAGAACTGCGAGTGTTTCATCAACCGTTCCGTGATAGCACCAATCAATCACAGCAATTTTTGGCCGCTTCGTCAGGTGCCGCGAAAAACGCAGAACGAACCTGTTGGCGTCGGTGGCTGTCATTGCAAACTGCCACTTCGGTAGCCCGAATCGACGACTGAGTTCCTGGGCCACCCACACAGAATCATCATTTGGCAACATGGTGGTGATGCCCGCACTGGCCTGTCGGTGAAGTGCTTCAGCTACCTGGGGCAATGCATGGCCCGTCATGGCGCCTGTATCCCCCAGGCAGAAGTCCACGTACTCGTGGCCATCTACATCGTGGAATGTTGCCCCTGCTGCGTGCTGAAAGAACACCGGAAAGGGTCCGGGCCATCGCGCCATCCACGGCATGGGTACCCCCGACACCAAGTTCTGTTGCGCCAACTGGGCCAAATCGCGCGAACGCGGATTCCGTGATTCAAACAACTGCACTTCTCGGTCCATCTGTTCACGTAAACGCACGCGATTCATAGCACCTCCCTAGGCTTCTGAAACCCTACGGTGGCGACCACCTGTGGGCCCGACATTTGCCTAGACCCAATAGTTCAGCCTTTTCCCTTTTACATTTCGTACACTTTGCCTATGCCCACGACGACGGACCTTCGGACCTACTCGGTCAACTATCCCCGTCTGAAGCAGCGCCTCATGGACTTAGCCAGCATCGGAGCCATTGACGGTGGAGGGTGTGCTCGTCTGGCTCTTACCGACGACGACAAATTTGGTCGAGACCTCGTTGTCGCGTGGATGTCCGAGCTCGGTCTAGAGATCTCCATTGATGTTGTAGGCAACGTTGTGGGCACTTGGAACGTGGGCTCAGGAACTCCTGTGATGACCGGCTCCCACATCGACACCGTTCGCACTGGCGGCAAGTACGACGGCAACCTAGGTGTTCTCGCTGGTCTTGAAGTAATACAAACCTGCCAGGACAACAACATCACTCCCCAGCGACCACTTGCAGTTGCTTTTTACACGAACGAAGAAGGTGCACGTTTCGCACCCGACATGTTTGGATCTCTGGTGTTTGTTGGCGGCTTAGATGTTGAAACTGCACTGGACACTATTGGAATAGATGGCGCCCGGGTTGGCGACGAGTTAGAACGAATTGGTTACAACGGTGCTACTCCGTGTCCCGCTCATGCTCCTCATGCCTTCGTAGAACTACACATCGAACAGGGCCCCGTTCTTGAACAACAAAACATCACCATTGGCGCAGTAACTGGCGTACAAGGAATCTCTTGGCAAGAGGTCACTATTTCTGGCCAATCCAACCACGCGGGCACCACACCAATGGCATTGCGTCACGACCCGGCCTACGTTGCTGCAAACATTGCGGTCTTCCTTCGAGATCTTGCCTCTCGGTATGGAGGGAACCAAGTGTGCACAGTGGGCAAAATCGATCTTCATCCAAACCTCATCAATGTTGTGCCAGCAAAAGCCGTGCTCACGCTTGATGTACGTAATACCGACGAGGCCTTGCTACAGAAAGCTGAAGCGGAAATTAAAGAGCACATGCACATGTTGGAAGTGAGCGAAGGAGTCACCATCACTTCGCGCCAGTTGGCACGCTTCGAACCAGTGGTCTTTGATGAATCAATTGTGTCGCTGATAGAGAATCTCGCAAAAGAGAACAATCACAGTGTGATGCGACTTCCTAGCGGAGCAGGTCACGACGCACAAATGCTGGCCCGCGTCTGCCCGACCGCCATGATTTTTGTTCCCAGCGTCTCCGGAATTAGCCACAATCCCGCCGAACACACCGACGACAAAGATCTCGAAGCTGGAGCCAACTTGTTGCTCCACACAATGCTGACCCTTTGCACAATGGAGACAATTGCATGAGCCGCGTCATAACAGTGGGGGCCGCGCAGTTAGGCCCCATTCAAAAAGAACACACACGAGAAGAAGTTGTTCAGCGGTTACTGGCTCTCTTACGTCAGGCCCACACATCTAATTGCGATCTCGTTGTGTTCCCCGAATTGGCACTCACAACCTTTTTTCCGCGCTGGTTTCTTGACAACATCACTGACGCCGACCATTGGTATGAAACTGCGATGCCATCACCGGTTACTCAGCCGTTATTTGACGAAGCAAAGAAGTTAGGTATTGGGTTCTGTCTGGGATACGCCGAACTCACTGACGATGGACGCAGATTCAACACTCAAATTCTCGTAGAAAAAGATGGATCCGTGGTTGCCAAGTATCGCAAGGTGCACATTCCCGGCCACGAGACAAATGAACCTGATCGTCCTTTCCAACATGCCGAGCGTTATTACTTCGAGCCGTCAATGGAAGGTTTCGGAGTGTGGAATGCATTCGGTAGTCGTATGGGCATGATGATTTGCAACGATCGCCGCTGGCCAGAGACATACCGCGTCATGGGTCTTCAAGGCGTAGAGATGATTTTGTGTGGCTACAACACCCCTATCCATTACGTGCCCGATCCAAGCCAAGACATTCTTCAAGGCTTTCACAATGCACTCGTCATGCAGTCGGGTGCCTATCAGAACGGAACATGGGTTATTGGTGTTGCTAAAGGTGGTGTAGAAGAAGGCGTCGACTCACTGGGACAAAGCATGATTGTTGCCCCATCTGGCCAAATAGTTGCTCAAGCTTTCACCACCGACGATGAACTGATTACTGCTCGATGTGATCTTGATTGGTGCCGCCGTTACACGGGAACACTCTTTGATTTCGATAAGTATCGACGTCCTGAGGTGTACGGGCGAATTACATCGCAACGCGGCGTGGTCATTGACTGATATGTCTTTTACAACATCTGGTCTTGTATGCGGGCATCACCACCTGTATTCATCTCTCGCACGGGGTATGCCGGCTCCACCGCAGACACCAACGAACTTCATGTCAATTCTTGAAAATGTTTGGTGGCGACTCGACGCGGCTCTAGATCTCGACATCATTTATTGGTCAGCAGCTCTAGGGGCCGCCGAAGCACTGCTCAATGGCACAACAGCCATCATCGATCATCACGAAAGTCCCACTGCTATTGAAGGATCACTCGATGCCATAGCGGCCGCTTGCGATTTCGTGGGCATTCGATACAACTTGAGTTACGGAGTAACGGACCGCTGGAACCACAACGATTTGTCGTCAGTTGTTGACCCCAATTCACGCATGACCGATGCCGCGCGGCGCGGACTTACTGAAAATGAGAGGTATCTCGCTTCGGGAGGTCGTGGAATGGTCGGAGTCCATGCCGCATTCACATGTTCCAACGAGACTCTTGAAGCCGCCGCCGATCTGGCAGCGCGATACAACACCGGCGTTCACATTCATGTTGCTGAAGGTTCCGACGACGCAGATGCTGGAGAACGTCTTCAATCCTTGGCTACAGACAACTGGCTACTCGTCCATGCTGTGCATCTCACCCAATCACTCCCCGGCACCATTGCACACAATCCTCGTTCAAACATGAACAACTCGGTGGGCTATGCACAACCGGCTCGTAGAGAAAACCGCATCATTCTTGGAACAGATGGAATTGGTGCAGACATGTTGGAGGAATTCCGACTGGCCTATGTTCGACATCGTGAGGACGACATCACTGCTTCGCCGGACACCGCGTGGCAGTGGCTGTCTAATGGTCAGCACTTCTTCCCGGAAGTTGTTAACGACACGGTGACATGGACGTATGCAGACGTTGACAGTCCATGGCATTTGGCTTTTACTCCCGGAGTTCGCGCAACACACGTGACGATTGATGGGAAATCTGTTGTTCACGATGGAGTCCCCACATCTTTCGATTTTCACGAAATCACCATGAAGGCTGCGGAAGCAGCCAAGAAACTGCACGAAAGGTTGTAGCCGTGCCTGTTCTTCTTCCTACAAGTCTTTCAGAAGCAACGCAAATGTTGTCCGATACGCCTGGTGCAACGCTGCTGGCCGGTGGCACCGATCTGATGGTGGAAGTCAACTTCAACCATCGCAAGCCAAACGATGTCATCGCCCTTCGTCACGTACCCGAATTATCTCAATGGTCACTGAACAAGGTGGCGGGCACAGTCTTCATTGGTTCTGCGGTCCCCTATAAACACATGGAGTCTGGCGAACTCGCACAACTGGTACCTGCGCTTGCTCAGGCTGCGCGAACGGTGGGCTCACCTCAGATTCGTGCCGCAGGTTCAATTGGCGGAAACTTAGGAACTTGTTCGCCTGCAGGAGACTCTCTACCAGTGCTATCAGCTTTAGATGCAATCGTGCATTTAGCCTCAGTGAACACAACACGAGATGTACCTGTTTCGGACTTCATGGTGGGACCAAAGAGGAATTCGCGAGAACAAAACGAAATCATTCTTGGCGTCACACTCCCCATCCGTAATGGCCGACAGGGGTACGCCAAGGTGGGCGTACGCAATGCAATGGTTATTTCCGTTGCTTCTGCCTGTTTTGCGTTACAAGACGGATCCCCACGAATTGCTCTCGGCAGCGTTGGTCCCACGGTGTTGCGGTGTCCACATGCTGAGCAGTTTCTTTCTCAAAATCTTGCAGCCGACGGGTCAGTTTCTGACGACGTAGCAAAAGAGTTTGGACGACTTGTGTCGCAAGAGTCGAAGCCAATCGATGATCATCGTTCTACAGCGGTCTACCGACGTCATGCTGTGGGTGTTCTTGCGCAACGTTTGGTACAAAGAGGAGTTCAGTCATGAGTTCAGCCGAGTTCTATTCACTCACAGTAAATGGAGTTGAACATCAGGTAGCAGATGCGTGGATTGGTGAGAGCCTGCTGTACGTATTGCGTGAACGACTCGGTCTTCCAGGTGCAAAAGGTGCTTGTGAGCAAGGCGAATGTGGAAGTTGCACTGTTTTTGTTAACGGTGAGTCAGTTTGTAGTTGTTTAGTGATGGCCGCAAGTGCAGTGAATTGTGAGATTGCAACCGTTGAGGGTCTAAATTCAGATGGCACGCTTACAGATGTCCAAGAAGCATTCATTACAGAAGGCGCAGTTCAGTGCGGGTTTTGCACTCCTGGACTTGTCATGGCAGTTCATCACTTGCTCGACCAGAACCATTCACCATCAGAACTAGAAGTAAAAGAAGCGTTGTCAGGAAATATTTGTCGTTGCACCGGCTACGGACGAATTTTTGCTGCCGTCGACGCAGTCATCGCCTCTCGCAACGGAGTTGAGTCATGACAATTACCAAAACACGAAGAGATGTACTTGGGAATAGTGCGCTTCGCCCGGACGGAGCAGCCAAGGTACGCGGCGACTTCTCGTTCACATCAGACCTCAATGCAGAAAATATGCTGTGGGGTGCGACTCTGCGATCTCCACACGCTCACGCGCGAATCATCTCTATTGACTACAGCGAAGCATGGAAGATCACGGGTGTCGAAACCATCATTACCGCCGACGATGTTCCGGGACTTCCCACGTACGGACTCATCAGCCAAGACCAACCCGTCTTTGCCCGCGACATCGTTCGTTATATGGGTGAGCCAATAGCTGCTGTTGCCGCCGATCATCCAGAAACTTGTCGCCGAGCATTGGCTGCAATAAAAGTTGAATATGAGTTGTTGCCGGTTCTGTCAGAGCCAGAAGATGCCATCTCAGGAACAGTTCCCGCAATACATCCCGATGGAAATCTCATACGTCATCAACGAATTGTTGCAGGCGACGTCAGTGCTACTGGTCCGATTGTTGTTGAAGGAACCTATGACATCGGAATGCAAGATCAGGCGTTTCTTGGTACTGAAGCCGCTCTCGGATTTCCCGACCATGATGGACACGGCGTAGAAGTTCATGTAGCCACCCAATGGCTTCATGAGGACCAAAAACAAATGGCCGCGTGTCTTGGTTTGCCAGAGAACAGGGTTCGTTTGGTTCTCGGCGGCGTTGGCGGTGCATTTGGTGCGCGAGAAGACATCAGCCTTCAGGTGCACACTGCGCTGTTAGCACTTCGCACCAAACGACCAGTCAAGATGCAGTACGGACGTGAAGAGAGTTTCTTCGGCCATGTCCACCGCCACCCTGCAAAGGTATGGATGCGACATCACGCAGACCAAAACGGAAAACTCATCAAGATTGAAGCCCGTTTTGTTTTCGACGGTGGAGCGTATGCGTCCACATCATCGGCCGTTCTCATTAATGGAGTCACGCACACGCAAGGTCCATACGTTTGTCACAATGCAATTGTTGACGGTTATGCCGTTCGCACGAACAATCCACCGTGTGGTGCCATGCGCGGATTCGGCGTTGTGCAAGCATGCTTTGCACACGAGGGCCAAATGGACAAGATTGCCGCCGCTGCAGGAATTGACCCCGTCACTGTTCGCCTCATCAATGCTATGAAAACAGGTGACACGCTCATTACTGGTCAAACGGTGGAAAGCGTTGCGCCGGTGGAACGTCTCATTAGAGAGACAAATGAAATTCCCCTTCCTGCGCCACTTCCCGACGTCGTCGACGAACTACATCTTCCCGGCGGCTCTGGCATTACCTCTGAACGCAAACACATCCGTCGCGGAATTGGGTGGGGCGTCAGCATCAAGAACATCATGTACAGCGAAGGTTTTGACGACTACTCCACTGCTCGCTGCACGCTGAAGGACGGCGCAGTAACGCTGAAGTTTGCCACTAGCGAGGTGGGACAAGGCTTTGTCACGTTGGCCCCACAGATTGCGCGTTCAGTCCTGGGTGTAGACGATGTTGTGTGCGACACCATCGACACAAATATCGGTTCGGCTGGCTCTACTTCAGCGTCTCGTCAAACATGGATGAGCGGCGGTGCAGTAGACGGCGCTTGTCGTTTAGTACGGGAACGACTCTTTGAACATGTGGGAGCCAAGTACGGGGTGGATCCCATTCGACTCATCATCGATGACACCGACATTGTGGACACCGTCGGAACTCTGCGAGTCTCAGTGCATGAAGCCACACAGGGCGTCACAATCTCTGAAGAGTTTGAACACCATCATCGGCCCACAGAAGACCTCGACGAGAACGGCCAAGGAAACTGCCACGTAGCGTTTGCATTTGTTGCTCACCGCGCAGTGGTTGATGTAGACCCAGAACTTGGCCTCGTAAAGGTTGTTCAGATTGCAACAACACAAGACGTTGGCAAAGCCCTCAATCCACTGTCTGTCTTAGGTCAAATTGAAGGTGGTATTGCCCAAGGACTTGGTCTTGCGGTCATGGAAGAGATCATCGTAGAAAATGGGCGGGTTCGAAATCCAAGCTTTACGGACTATCTGTTGCCCACGGCACTCGATGCTCCGGTGGTCGTTGCGCGACTCGTCGAAGAACCAGACCCACAGGCTCCACTCGGGGCAAAAGGTGTTGGTGAGCCACCATGCATTTCGGTGACACCCGCAATTGTGGCGGCCATTCGTGATGCCATCGGCAAAGACATTCCTCGATGCCCAGTGCGTCCTCAAGATATTTGTTTGTAGCCGTCAGCCAAAGACGCGATCGGTGTAGCGGTTAGCAAAAGTTCTGTCGGGGTCTAGCTCATCTCGAACAGAAAGAAAATCGCTAAATCTCGGATACAAGGTTGCGAGTTCTGCAGCATCTCGATGGTGCACTTTGCCCCAATGTGGTCGAGCCTGATATCCCCGCAGAATGTCTTCTACGTCGCGGAAGAACGGTTCAAACTCCATGCCTTTATAGACATGGACAGCGATATACGCACTGTGACGGCCGTACGACGTACTTAATGGAACATCGTCAGAAGCCGTGAACCTAACCTCTACGGGAAAGTTCAACATGTACTTCTTTCGTTCCACCATGGACCGAATGTCGCGCAGTGCATCTGCAACACATTCAGCGGGCAACGAATGTTCCATTTCATAAAAACGAACAAGGCGCGGACTGGCAAAGATCTTGTAACTGTCGTTGATATACGTTCGAGACCCAGATGATGGTAACGCTGTGGCAAGACGAGGAATCAGCGAAGGCTTTACGCGTCCAATTCGACACAAGGCACCGAATGCATAATTCTCCATGAAGGTTTTTTCAATCCATCCCTTGACCTTTGGCAGGGGCTGAAGAGCGTCGGTCGTACGGTTGTTTCGTTTGGTGAGCGCCCACCGAGTGTGTGGAATCCAAAAGAATTCGAAGTGATCGTTTGACGACTTCAAATCGTCAACGTTGTTCAGAACATCATCCAATTTCATTGGCATCTCATGCGCATGCAGTCGAAATGCATCGACCACTTTGATGGTGCATTCAGTAATGACTCCAAGTGCACCAACCGATACTCGCGCAACATCGAGAATGTGCGCATTTTCGTGTGCGGAAGCGACCACAACATTTCCCACACCATCGACGAGTCGCATACCGACAACCTGTGCTGCCAGTCCGGGCAACGACACCCCTGTGCCATGAGTAGATGTTGAGATGGCGCCAGCAACGGTCTGATACGCAATGTCTCCAAGATTCGCCAAAGCGAGACCTTCGGCGTGAAGCAAGAAATTCAATTCATTCAGGGTTGTCCCAGCGCCTACCACCACTGTTTTCGCTTCTCGATCGATAGATCGAATGCCCTTGAGTGCCCCGATAGACAGCATGTGGCCATCGGAGACTGCTGCAGGAGTAAAGCTATGGCCAGAGCCCACAACCTTCACTTTGTGGCCCGCGTCATGTGCGCTTTGAACAAGCGACACCACATCGGCCTCGGTGTGTGGAGAGCCAAAGCTCAGGGGTCGAGCCGTTTCGTTCCCGGCCCAGTTCTTCCACACGTATGCCATGCCCTATTCATAGCCCAAAACCCCTCTCCGGGACGGCTCCGCTTGCGCCTGTGTGCCCGCAGAAGACATAGGGTGGAGATATACGCGGACCTACTAGGAGACCCCATGACGAAGACACAAGTCCCCCTCGTTGACTACTTAGCACTATCACCGTCCCCGCATCTAGTGGCCAATGAGTGCACATCGTGTGGCGCTCGATTCTTCGATCGACGTAACGCATGTGCCTCGTGTTTCGCAACGTCGTTCAAACAAGTCGACATTGCGACCGAAGGTGAAGTTCGTTCTTTCACCATTGTTACGTTCGCATCACCAGGCGTTCCCGTTCCCTTTGTTGCCGCAATTGTGAACTGCGGTGGAACAAGCGTTCGTGGCAACCTCATTAACGTCGACCCAACACCAGAAAAAGTTCATCTGGGTATGAAAGTTCGACTGGCTACCTACTCACTCGGCGACGACGACAACGGAACTGAAGCAATTGGCTTTGGCTTCGAACCACTTTCGTAACTACTCACACATCTATAACAAAGGACATGAACATGGCATCAGAAGACATTTACATCCTCGGCATCAATATGACGAAGTTCGGCAAGTACCCGGACAAAGACACCGTTGACCTTGCAAGTGAAGCAATCATCGCCGCTTTGGCAGACGGTGGAGTCACCATGCGTGACATGGGAGTCATGGCTGCTGGTTGCCTAATGGGTCAAGGCGGAATTGGCCAGATGATCCAAAAGCAAGTTGGCCAAACAGGTATTCCTGTCTACAACGTGTCAAACGCATGCGCCACTGGTGCAACAGCCCTTCGTACCGCAATCATGGCCATCAAGGCCGGAGAATGCGACATGGGACTTGCTGTTGGCGTAGAGAAACTTGCAGGTGTTGGTCTCCTCGGTGCAGGTGCGGGTGCAAAGGGATCCGGCAAAGAGTGGAAGCCCTCCGGACGCTACGGCGCGGTACAAAACGTTGATGGCTACATCGGAACAGCCAACATGCCCGGAACTTTTGCCCAGGTGGGCATGGAGTACGGCCACAAGTACGGCGGCGCAACCTTCGAAGTGTTCGCAAAGATTGCAGAAAAGAACCATGCGCACTCAACCCTGAACCCATTAGCGGCATACCAGAAGAAGATGTCGTTGGAAGAAATCATGAATGACGTCATGATTTCGTATCCGAATACACGCTCAATGTGTTCTGCCAACTGTGACGGTGCAGCGGCGGCTGTTGTTGTGAGTGGTTCAAAACTGAAGACAATGTCTTTGGAACAACAGCGTCGAGCCATCAAGGTTTCGGCATCTGTGCTTACTAGCGACCCATATCAGGAAGCATGCCAAGTACTTCCCGACGTCAACACACTGACTCGTATTGCAGCAAAGAAGGCCTACGAGCAGGCCGGAGTTTCGCCGCAGGATCTCGATCTCGTTGAACTTCACGACTGTTTTGCAACCGCAGAACTCGTTCACTACGACAATCTCATGTTGTGCGAAGAAGGTGGCGCCGTAGATTTCTTCAATTCAGGTGCAACCTGGCGCGATGGATCTACTCCTGTCAACGTGTCTGGCGGTCTTGAATCGAAGGGCCACCCAATTGCGGCAACAGGAATTGCGAATATTTGGGAAGTGTGTCACCACTTGCGTGGCGAGGCCGGCCCTCGTCAGATTGAAGGTGCCAAAGTGGGTCTTGCACACGTCATCGGCCTTGGATCGGCATGTGGCGTTCACATCTTGGAGAAGTCAGCGCTCTGACCCAAGCACCAAGCGTTTACGGATCCTGCGACACAGCGTTCAACGCTGTGCGTGACGCGTTCGTCAACAACTTTGTTGAACATAACGAAATTGGTGGTGCTGTGTGCATCACCGTTAATGGTCGTCGTGTCGTCGACTTGTGGGCTGGTTTCGCTGACCCACAACGATCTCGTGCATGGCAAGAGGACCAATTAGTTAATGCGTTTTCGGTAGGCAAAGGAGTCACCTCGCTGGTGGCTGCTCAGTGCGTTGCCCGCGGCGAGATTTCATACGACACTCAAATTGCCGATGTCTGGCCTGAGTTTGCCGCACATGACAAAGACGCACTCACCTTCCGCGATGCACTCGGTCATCGAGTCGGGTTGCCTGCCGTTCGCCAGCAGCTTCCGCCTTTCGCTATGTACGACTGGGATGCCATGTGTACTGCGCTAGCGAATGAAAAGCCCTGGTGGACGCCTGGCACGGCTCATGGTTACCACGTGAACACCTTTGGGTTTCTGGTTGGTGAGGTTCTTCGTCGGGCCACAGGAAAGACAGTGGCACAACTCGTACGGGAGCGAATCGCAACTCCACTGAATGCTGATATTCATCTTGGGTGCGACTCGTCCGTGTTGTCTCGAATCGCAGACTTTGAATGGCCAGGCACGACGTCGCCACCATCTCCGCCGCCAGACATGACCGATGAACAACTGCTTCAGTTCAATACGTACAACAATCCGCCGGGTATGTCCGGTTCTGGAACCGTGAACACAACCGAATGGCGTCAGGCAGAGATTCCCTCCACCAACATGCATGCAAGCGCCAGGGGGGTGAGCGCCATGTACACAGTCCTTGCGTACGGCGGATCGCACAATGGCGTGAACCTTCTCCCCTCTTCGGTCCTAGCCGAAGCCACAACTGAAGTGTCACATGGACTAGATGTGGTACTCCAACGTGTGTCACGTTTTGCCCATGGGTTTCAAATTCCCATTCCAGAACGCGGCTTCGGGCCACATAGCGAAGCATTCGGACATTACGGCGCTGGGGGCTCTGTGGGCTTTTGTGACCCCGTCAGTCGTGTTGGATTTGGCTATGTCATGAATCAGATGGGACCACGCTGGCAAAACCCTCGCAACAGAGCACTTATAGATTCTCTGTACTCCTGCCTCTAATGGCTCTATCGCAACCAAGACCTGCGAACATAGGTCGTGGGGAACAACGCAAGCATTAAGCCAACAGAACTTCTCCGGATTCCAGCTTTCCGTCTTCTGTGGACCAATAGCTTTCTGTTCATTCTTGTTCAGAGCACCCAACGATTTGCGTTTGTGTGGCTAGCCCTGGACCTAGGTGCACGTTCTGACATCAGCGGAGTCATTCTCTTCGTAATGGGAGTGCCAGCACTATTGATCTCTCTTCCCGTTGGCGTCATGAGTGATCGAATGGATCGTCGTTTACTTCTCATGGGAAGCCAATTGGGTGCATTGGCCACCACAATTGCAATCGCCGCCATGGTGACCACTGGACACATCACCACAACGTGGGCAATCGTGGGTTCGTTTATTGCGGGAATTTTTATCGCTCTTGGACAACCAGTTCGAAGCGCAATGATTCCCACGTTGGTTCCGCAAGACAAACTCGTTGGTGCCATCGCAGTCAGCACCATCGGTTCAAATATTGGCCTCATCATTGGTCCTGCAACCGCAGGCCCCGTCATCAGAGTCTGGGGAATTCAGGGGGCATTCTGGTTGCAGGCAGTGCTGTACACCATCGGATTTATCGCCCTCATTCCACTGAAAGTTCCAGCAGTACCAAATTCTGTCCGCCGCAAAATTAGAGAAGACATTTTTGAAGGTCTCCGCTTCATTAATGGTCACGAGTCTGTTAGGTCGCTCTACGTTTTGCTCTCATCCTCCACCCTGTTCATGATGGCGCCATGGATTGTTTTGGGGCCACAGATTGCGAGAGAACAAGCAGGTGCTACCGGAAGCCAAACAACAGCTCTCTTTGCTCTCTTAGGTGTCGGACAATTCATCACATCGATGGCCATAATGCGTTTCAATCACAAGATGATTCGCAAGGGTCTCTGGTTCATGTGCGGTCTGTGCTGGGGATCTTCTGTACAAATTCTGCTCGGCCAGTCAAACTCCATACCGATGATGGGTCTGTTCCTGTTCCTCTGGGGTCTCGGTGGCGGCTTCTATATGAACCTCAATCAGACACTTATTCAAAACAACACACCCCCAGAAGTAATGGGAAGAGTCATGGCCTTGCATTCACTCCTCATGAGCGGACTGGCACCAGCGGGCGCATTAGCTGTTGGTTTTATCGCACGCAGAATTGACTCGGCCCCACTGGTGTTCTCTGCTTGTGGAGCGTTAATGCTTGTCAGCGTCGGATACTTCTTGACGTTTAAAAAGCATCTACGACCAATGTCTTAGGGTTCTATATGCAACAAAATGGTGTCGGCATCTGAGCGTGGATTCAGTCGAGATGCGCACACAACAATGGTGTCGCCACTCGCTAACAGATGAAGTGCTCGTGCATCTTGAACGGCCGTAGCAATAGAAGACGTGATGTTTCCGTCTCGGGCTACCACCATTGGATAGACACCACGACAGATATTCAACTGTCGGGCTTTGTCTACTCCGGGCGTTGCGGCAACTATTGCGCACGACGGCCTGCACGACGCTAAAAGACGTGCAGAAAAACCGGTGAAGGTGACCGAGAGAATGAGATGAGCAGAGATTCTCTTTGCAAGAGCGGTAGCAGCCGCAGTGACCGCAGCAGCCTCAGGATTTGCATCGGCGTAGTAGTTAGGCATGGAGACTCGTTTTTCGGCAGCCTCACAAATGCGTGCCATGGCCATCACGGTCTCGTTCGGATAGGCACCCACTGCGGTTTCACCGGACAACATCACCGCGTCGAAACCGTCGCGCACTGCACCACTAACATCGGCCACTTCGGCGCGCGTTGGTCGTGTTGCTGTTGTCATTGATTCAAGCATTTCCGTGGCGCAAATGGAGATAACTCCACGCTGTAACGCACTAAGAGCAATTCTGCTCTGTGCCGCCGGAACGCTTTCAAATGGTGTCTCAACGCCAAGGTCTCCACGAGCAGCCATGACACCATCGCTCACCGCACAAATCTCGTCAATTCTCTCTAAAGCCTGAGGTCTCTCGATTTTTGCAAAGACCAATATGTTTTCACCCACAAGTTCGCGCACTGCAACAATGTCGGCCGGTGATTGCACAAACGAAATGGCCACGATTTCTACACCCATTTTCCGGGCGACGCGCAGGTCCGCAAGATCTTTATCGCCTAGGACTCCACCACTCACTTCGGTGTCAGGGAGATTGACGCCCTTTCCCTTTTTTAAAAAGCCGCCACGCACAACTCTCAGCGACAGTGTCTCGCCGTCAATATCTTCCACGACCGTTTCAAGCCGGCCGTCATCCATAAGAATTCGGTGCCCAACCGCAACACCACGGGAGCCCCCGCGGGCACCAGTTTCAATACCGAGGTCACTCAACGACAGTGAGACAAGAGCTCCGTCAACAAGATCGATTGAGTCTTGAGCGAAGCGAAGTTTTGGTCCTTGAATGTCAACCAAAATTGCCGATGTTGGCGCAGCTTCGCGTACCAACGTGATGGACTTTGCCAGTTCGTCGGTGGACAGATGAGAACAGTTCAAACGAAAAACTGATGCTCCGGCGTTAACCAGACCTCGAATACCGTCTACCGACGACGTGGCCGGCCCGAGGGTTGCAACAATTTTGGTTAATCGCATTGGTGTCGAAGGGGGGACTTGAACCCCCACGCCCTCACGGGCGCCAGTCCCTTAAACTGGTGCGTCTGCCTATTTCGCCACTTCGACGTGGGCTTTCACTTTACCGATGAACTCTGCCGAACCCAAAGGGTCAGTTCTGAAGCAAGAACGCGAGCGCAATAACCGTAAAGAGCCAAACTGTGGCAAACACAGTGGTAATGCGATTGAGGTTCTTCTCTGCTGCTGCTGAGCCAAGACCTGCTCCGCCGCCGCCAAACATGTCTGAAAGACCACCGCCCTGGCCGCTATGAAGCAACACGCCAACGATGAGAGCAAACATGGACACCACGTTGATAACCAACGAGAGATACAGAATCACGGTACGCACGGTTATTGAGGTTACCCCTTAGGGCTGAGTGTTCCCCAAGGTCACTGGGGTCTCCATGGGGAAATGACATGCCACCAGGTGTCCATTCCCTTGGTCTGCGAGCAGGGGCTCAGTCGAGGCACACAGATCTGTGGCCTTCCAACAGCGGGTTCTAAAACGGCATCCAGACGGTGGATCAATGGGCGAAGGCACATCACCCTCTAACCGAATACGGCCGTCGCGTCCCCGGCGAGTGGGATCGGCCACCGGAACAGCAGACAAGAGTGCCGATGTATAAGGGTGTCCAGGTTGGGTGTACACAGACTGCGCCGAACCCATTTCAACAATCTTGCCCAGATACATGACGGCGACATTGTCGGCAATGTGACGAACCACAGACAAGTCGTGCGCAATGAACATATAGGTCAGACCGAGCTCTGCTTGGAGAGTTTCCAGCAGATTCAGGATTTGAGCTTGGATACTGACGTCAAGAGCAGACACGGGTTCGTCTGCCACAAGCACTGTGGGTTCCAACACCAGTGCCCGCGCTATGCCGATTCGTTGTCGTTGCCCACCCGAGAATTCATGCGGATATCGGTTGTAATGCTCAGGATTAAGGCCAACAAGTTCCATTAATTCTTGTACACGAGCCTTTACTCCTTGTGGCGGAGAGATTCCTTGCACAGAAAGTGGCGACGAAATAATTTGCCCCACGCTGTGTCGGGGGTTTAAGGATGCATACGGATCTTGAAAGATCATTTGTAATTTACGTCGAGCGATGCGAAGGCTCTTTCCCGACAAGTGTGAGATGGACTCCCCGTCCATCAGAATTTCTCCAGACGTTGCGTCAATAAGACGAGTCACCACACGCGCCAGCGTTGATTTGCCACAACCAGATTCTCCGACAACACCAAGCGTTTCACCATGTGCAATGGAAAATGACACTCCGTCTACGGCTTTGACTTCGTTCGTGGGTCGACCAAGAATTCCGGAGTGTCCTGTAGGGAAATACTTGATGACATTGTGGGCCTCTAAGGCAGCCTGTTTCATAGTGTGTCTCCGCGAGCACCAAGAGAAACCAGCTGAGCATCGCTCATATGACATGCCGACGACGATGACGTGCCGGAGACCTTGTGCAATTCAGGAACCTCTGTTGTGCATCTGCTGCCGGTGTCTTTGGCATACGCACAACGTGGATGAAACGAACATCCAGTCGGAAGAGAAATGAGTGATGGTGGTGTGCCTGGGATCGTGGTGAGATGTCCGCGGGTACTTGTATCAAGACTTCCCACTGCACCCAAAAGGCCCCATGAATACGGATGTGTGGGAGTAGCGAATATCTCGCTCACCGTTGCACGTTCAACTATTCGCCCGCCGTACATCACCAACGTTGAGTCAGCCACTTCGGCTACCACACCCAAGTCGTGGGTGATGAGAATAATGGCCATCCCCGTCTCTCTTTGTAGGTCAAGCATGAGGTCCAAAATCTGTGCCTGCACTGTTACGTCGAGAGCAGTCGTTGGTTCGTCGGCAATGAGAATTCGCGGAGAATTGATTAGCGCAATAGCAATAACAATTCTCTGTCGCATGCCCCCGGAGAATTGATGTGGATACTCATCAATGCGCTTTTCAGGATTTGGAATGCCTACTTTCTTGAGCATTTCCAACACTCGAGCCCGAACGTCATCTTTCGTTGCTGATGAGTGATGGATAATGTACGCCTCGGCAATCTGATCGCCAACGGTGTAATACGGATTCAACGCCGAGAGCGGATCTTGAAAGACCATGGCAATGTCTTGACCACGAATTGAACGCATGGTGGGCTCGTCCACTGTCAATACATCGCGTCCTTCAAGTTGAACAGAACCAGTAGTTGTAGAGGTAACAGAATTGTTCAGACGCAAGAGCGAAGACGCAGTCACCGACTTACCAGAACCGGACTCCCCCACAATTCCCAACGTCTGACCTGGAAATAAATCAAACGAAACATCGTTCACTGCTTGAACAACTCCATCGGGAGTATTGAACGACACGCAGAGGTTCGACACCGACAAGAGTGGGCTGTTACTCATTTTGATCGCACACGTGGGTCAAGGACGCCATACAAGACGTCGACTACAACATTTGCCAGAACAATAAAGACAGCCGCCGTCATGGTGGTTCCCACTAGGACCGGTAGGTCCGATTCAACGACAGCTCTGATGGACATACGACCCATTCCTGGCAGTGAAAAGACACTTTCGGTAATGATTGCCCCGCCCAACAGTGCCGCGAAATCTAAGCCTGCAATGGTGACAATGGGAACCAAAGCCGAACGAAGGACATATTTGCGAATAATTGTTCGACGGCGAAGACCCTTAGCAATTCCTAGACGAACAAAATCTTCGTTCATTGCTTCCAACATTCCGTTTCGTGTGAGACGTGTGTATCCGGCAGCAGACAAAACAGCCAACGTTGTCCAGGGAAGAATCATTGTGGTGAGAAATGACAGTGGATCTTCAAAAGGCGACTCGTATGACGGGAACGGAAGAATACGAAGCCAAATACAGAACGAAAACAAAACTAGGAGACCGATGTAGAAGGTGGGAAGGCTGACTCCGACAGCGCTAAATGTGGTGGCTGCTCTGTCCTGCCACCGTCCCCTTTTCAGCGCAGCAATCGTGCCCAAGCCAATTCCTAAGGTCATCCACAAAATGAATGCACCGAGCGACAAGTAGAAAGTGACGGGGAAGGTACGAGCAATCAAAGTAGTCACGCACTCGTGTTGGCTGAATGAATATCCAAGCGATGGTGCAGGGCACGAGAAGGCTGCTGCCCCTACTCCATAGTCGCGACCTACAAAGAAGCCCTTGATGAACAGCCAGTACTGCTCTAGGAGAGGTTTGTCGTATCCAAGCCGCACACGGTTGGCTTCAATAATTTCTGGTTTGCAATTTTTGCCGCACGTTAATGCCGCCGGATCAGCGGGCAACATTGCGAACAACATGTAGGTGAAGAAAGAGACGGCCAACAACAGTGCCAACGCAAAAAGAATTCGACGTGTCACGAACAAAAGCATTGGTCCCTCCCCTTCCTATAAACCAAATTAGTCAGTAAAGGTCAGAGGGGACACCGTCTGTGACGGTGTCCCCTCCTTCCGAGTATGAGTTTTCTCTTACTTGACGTAGAGGTTGCCGAAGCAGAACGCTCCGAATGGGCCCCACTGGAAGGTGTTACCCACTTTTGAGCCCCAAATGCTCTGAGCCTTTAAGAAAGAGCCAGGAAGTGCCCACAGGCGGTCCACCACATACTGGTTCAACTCTTGCCACTGCTTGCCTTGTGCAACTCGGTCAAGGTTGACCTTTGCTGCATTCACAAGTCCTTCGAACTCTGCATAGTCAGCGTCCTTGGAGTTACGGGTCAAGTTGAATCCGCCACCGGTGGTGAACAGTTCTGGAATAACCGTTGAAGCATTAGCCCAGTCTGGAGCCCAGCCACCACGAGCGATGTCGTAATCGGTTTCTGGGTTCATCACTGTTGGCCAGTACTGGCTGGGCTCGACAGCCTCAGGCTTGAGCTTGAAGCCAATAGCACCAAGGTTGTCCTGCCAAATAGCCAATGACTTCTGCCATGTTGGGGTATCCGGGTAGTAGAAGTTCAGTCCGCTCTTTGCGCGGGCAACAACATCTGGACACTTGGTTTCGGCTTCCGCTACAGCAGCTTTCGCGGCCTCGACGTTGGCGCTGCCATCGGTGTTGTAACCCTCTGGCATTGTCGACTTTGCGTAGTCAAGTGCAAGCGCTGGCTTAACGAAACCGTCGGCAAAGTCACCGGTGTATGGACCACCGCCGGCTTTACGAAGAGCTTCACGGTCGAGAGCCAAGTAAATGGCCTTACGCACTTCGTAACAAGAGAGGTTCTCGTTGTTGAGGTTTGTGTAAGACACATATGGGTCGTAGTAGTCAACCGAACGAGCCTTCAGAGCCTCATCACCATTTTCAAAGATGGTTTGAAGGTTTTCTGGCTGAATACCTTCAGACACTGCGAACTGATCATCACCTGCATCGGCAATCATGCGCTCGTCGATTGTTGCTTCTTCAAGACCGAATTCGTAGACGATTGAATCTGCATACGCCTTACGAAGTTCGTCAGAATCTGCGTTCCAATTTTCGTTACGCACCAATACAAGGGACTTGCCAACTTCGTAGCTTTCAATCTTGTATGGACCAGAGGACACTGGATTCATGTCGTACTTTTCGCCATTGTCTTTTGCCTTCGGCACTGGGCTGAAAGTAAGCAACGTTGTGGTGTAGTTGAAGTCAGCAACTGGGTTCTTCAAATTGAACGTGATGGTGTTGCCTTCACATGCCACAGCCTTGTCATACGCAGCCTGCTGTTCGGCAGTGGCGGTGTACGGACCTGGATAATCAGCAACATCGATGTAGCTGATTGCATAGGTTGGTCCATCCGTAATGACATCTGTTGCAAACGAACGTGAAACGCCGTACGCAACGTCTGCACACGTGATTGCTGAACCGTCTTCAAAAGTAATTCCATCGCGAAGCGTGAACGCCCACGTTTTACCTTCGTTAGATGCGGTACCAGTATCGGTCGCAAGGTCACCGGCAATTTCTGAACCGGCGTCACCTTCTTCGTACTTGTAACTAGTGAGCGAACGATGCATGGTTGTTCCTGCAAAAGCAAGATCGGACCCTGTGTAGTTTCGCTGTGGGTCAAGGTGTGCAATTTGCTCACCACTGGTCAAGATGCGGATTGTTCCGCCCTTTTTGGCTTCGCCATCTCCGCCACCGCTGTCTGATCCGCCACCGCACGCTGCGGCAAGGACTGATGCAGCGAGAGCAAAGCTGACGGCACCGATGATTCGACGCTTAGTCATATTTCCTCCCAAATAGACCCGGATGGGTCTAATGAATGAAACTCACCTTAGTAGAGATGAGAAACATTCATAACCACCGTGGCGACAAAGAAAGATTTTCCGTCCTACAGGGTCTGGCGGTCGGCCTTGGGGTCGAGGGCGTCGCGAACGGCATCCCCCAAAATGTTGAAGGCCAAGACCAGGACGATGAGGGCCACCCCAGGGATGAAGAGGTAGGTGGGATCTGCTCGGTAGTACTTCACCGAGTCCCCCAACATGACGCCCCATGAGGCCGCTGGGGGCAACATTCCAAGTCCCAGGAAAGACAAGGTGCTCTCGGTTGCTACATACCCAGGAAGGCTCAATGAAACGATCACAATGACGGGCGCCCACAAATTGGGCAACAACTGCTTGAACACGATGTGCCCAGTTCCCGCCCCGCTTGCCCGCGCTGCCTCTACAAACTCGCGCTCGCGAAGAGACAGCGTTTGGCCGCGAACAACGCGGGCCACATACACCCATCCGAACGTTGCAAGTACCAACACGATGTAGGTCAGGCGAGCCGGGTTTCCTTCAGGCACACCCAACGACTCGAGACGCTGGGTAAACGGACGAGTGAGAGCGATGATGAGCAAGAAAGAAGGAAACGCCAATGTGAGATCCATGAATCGCCCCACTACGGCGTCAACTTTTCCACGGCGATAACCAGCAAAGATGCCGATCATCACGCCGATTGTGGTGGTGAGAAGTGTTCCCAAAAAACCCACAAGCAACGACACGCGAGCGCCATAGAGAAGTCTGGCCAGAATGTCACGACCAGTGCCGGGCTCGACACCCAACCAGTGTTCACTAGAGATACCACCAAATGCGCCCTTTGGAAGACCAAAGTCGTTCAATGCATCGCCATCTAACTCGTAAGGGCTAATTCCAAGAACTGCGCAAATGACGGGCGCGAAAGCCGCGGCAAAGATATAGAACAAAATGACTCCGGCGGCGGCGAGTGCAAATTTGTCCCGACGGAACCGCATCCACGCGAGTTGTCGTGGCGACTTGCCTTCAATGACCACACCAACAGTGCCATCGCTTGCCAACGTAGCAGTGTCTGTAAATGTTGCCGACATAAGTACCCCTAATGCAAACGGTACTGCACAATACGAGCGAACTCGTCCGGGTCAAGACTTGCGCCACCGACAAGCGCCCCATCGATATCTGGTTGAGACATGAGATCGGCGATGTTCGCGGCCTTTACTGAGCCCCCGTATTGAACACGAATGCTGTTTGCTGCGTCGGCACCCGATAAGACAGACACCTCTCGACGAATGGCGGCACACACTTCTTGAGCGTCTTCTGTGGTCGCTGTTTTTCCTGTACCAATAGCCCAAATGGGCTCATAGGCAACAACAAGAGAAGCAACCTGCTCCGGAGACAATGCCGACAGAGCGGAGCGAACCTGCCCGACCACCTTCTCAGTTGTAGAACCAGACTCGCGTTCGTCGAGTGTCTCACCAACACACACGATGGGCGTCATATTGCTGGCAAGAATGGCTTTCACTTTGCTCTTCACCATCTCATCGGTTTCGCCAAAGATTTCGCGACGTTCGCTATGGCCACAGATCACATATTTCACGTTTAACTTTGCAAGAAAAGACGGCGCGACCTCACCGGTAAATGCTCCCTTTTCCTCAAAGTGACAATGCTGAGCACCCAATAAAAAACGCAAACTGTCGGCTTCAATCAGTGTTTGAACACTACGAATATCGGTAAAAGGTGGATGCACCGAGACATCGACTGCCTCGAAATCGTCTTTGCCCACTAGGTATGCAAGTTTCTGCATGAACTGAATTGCTTCGTAATGATTTTGATGCATTTTCCAGTTGCCACTAATGAGCGGACGTCGAGAGTTAGCGGACATTAGGTGCTCCTCGTAACGCAGCAAGACCAGGCAGGTCGCCCAGTTCTAAGAGTTCAAGTGATGCACCACCGCCGGTAGAAACATGATCGACCTCATCGTCCAACTTGAATTGGGCGAGCGCTGCGGCACTATCACCACCGCCAACGATGGTGAAAGCCTTCGTAGCAGCAACCGCTTCAGCAACGGTACGTGTTCCTGCTGCAAAGCGTTCATCTTCGAACATGCCCATTGGCCCATTCCAGAAAACTGTTCGAGCGTCCATGATGACATCGGAGAAGGCTGCTGCTGTTCCCGGACCAATATCTAGACCCTTAGCACCTTCAGGTAAACGAAGACCAAACGTTGCGAAATTTCCGTTGGCGTCTAGACCAACTAAATCTTCAGGCAAATGGATGGACTTGCCACTGTCCAACAGTTTTTTGCACGTAGCAATTTGATCGAGTTCACAAATGGAAGCGCCAACGGGATAGCCCTGTGCGGCGAGGAACGTGAAACACATTCCCCCACCAATCACTAACGAATCCACCACCTGAAGCAACGACTCAATAACTCCCAGCTTGTCGCTGACTTTTGCTCCGCCTAACACCGCAATAAACGGACGTTTCGGATTGTCGCGCAATCCACCTAGTACTTCTACTTCGCGTTGCAGCAGTCGCCCTGCTGCGGATGGAAGCGTTTGTGGAGGCCCCACTATTGATGCATGGGCTCGGTGCGCAGCACCAAACGCATCATTCACATACATGTCGATGTTCTTCACCAAACTCGCCACGAACTCCGGTGAATTGGCTTCTTCACCCGCGTTGAAACGCAGGTTTTCTAGAAGTTCAACACCAGGCGCAAGTTCAGCCAGACGAGCACGAACTGGCTCCATTGAATACTTGGTTACTGGAACGCCCTTCGGACGGCCCAAATGGCTGGCACACACAACGTGAGCACCGCGAGATGTCAACCATTCAATGGTGGGAAGTGCAGCACGTATACGAAAATCGTCTGTAATGACCCGCGCATCGTCGGGGCCTTCCATCGGAACATTGAAGTCAGTACGAACGAGAACTCGTTTGCCCGACACATCTCCCAAGTCCTCAAGAGTGGGAACACGCGACATAAATAACTCTTCTTATTTTGCGACGTGCAATGTCAGGTCGACCAAACGGTTGGAGTAACCCCATTCGTTGTCGTACCAACCGAGCACTTTCACCAGTGTTCCCATACTCATCGTGAGGTCACTGTCGAACACACACGAATGTGGATTGGTGACAATGTCGCTAGACACAATTGGGTCGGCGGTGTACTCAAGCACGCCCTTCAATGGCCCGTCTGCTGCAGCCTTAAACGCAGCGTTAATTTCTTCTACGGTTGCAGGCTTTGACAAGTTGGCAACGAAGTCGGTGATAGAGCCAGTGGGCACAGGGACACGTAGTGCAGTTCCGTCTAACTTGCCCTTCATTGATTCCATCACCAAACTGGTGGCTCGAGCCGCGCCAGTACTGGTAGGCGTGATGTTGATTGCTGCACCGCGCGCACGGCGCAAGTCGCTGTGTGGTCCGTCAACGAGCGATTGGTCACCGGTGTAGGCGTGCACGGTAGTCATCAGGCCGTTCTGAACACCGAAAGCATCGTCTAGGACTTTCACCAAAGGAACAAAGCAGTTGGTTGTGCAACTTGCGTTTGAGATCACCTTGTGCTTCGACTTGTCGAAATCCTGATGATTAACGCCATACACAAACGTTGCGTCGGCTCCGTTTGAAGGCGCAGAGACGATGACCAACGGAGCTCCACCCTCTAGATGTAACGCTGCTTTGTCGCGGTCGGTAAAAATTCCTGTTGATTCAATAACGACGTCGACACCCAAATCGCCCCACGGCAATGCCTTTGGATCGCGTTCAGCCAACACCTTTAAAACTTTTCCGTCGACACTGATACCGCCATCGACAGCCTTGATGTCGTTAGGAAGAACGCCCAAAACCGAGTCGTACTTCAACAAGTGCGCCATAGTTTTCAGTGAACCGAGGTCGTTTACGGCAACAATTTCAATGTCTGCACCGCGGGCGGCAATGGCCCGGAAGAAGTTGCGACCAATTCGGCCAAATCCGTTAATTCCAACTCGTACTGTCACGACAGTTCGTCCTTTCACTGAGGAAACCCGTGGCGGGGGTGTCGATAGCCACCCCACGACCCTAGTTCGTGACCGTTCGCCCTATGAGATTTGCCTACAGATTGATGTCCCTGTGGGTAATGCGAGGATGGTGACCGGCAGCGGTCAGACGACGACCGATCTCTTCGGCCATTGCCACCGAGCGGTGGCGACCACCTGTACAGCCAATTGCAATGGTGAGATAACTACGACCCTCAGAAACATAAGCGGGAACAATGAGATGCAGCAGTTCCTGCACGCGGGTTAGAAATTCTTCTGCTAGCGACTGGCCTAGAACAAAGTCGCGCACACTTTCGTCGAGCCCACTAAACGGACGTAGTGCTTCGTCCCAGTGAGGGTTTGGCAAGAAGCGAACATCGAGCACCATGTCTGCGTCAATTGGGACCCCATGTTTAAACCCAAACGAACTGAATGACAACTGCAAAGAGTCTCCGGGGTTCTCAGGACCGAACAGTTGAACCAGCTGGTGACGAAGTTGATGCACAGACAATCCTGTGGTGTCAATAAGTAGGTCAGCAACTGCCTTCACAGGACTCATAGCGGTCCGTTCATGCTCGATGACCGATTCAAGTCCCAACACACCATCACTCATCGGATGCTTCCGCCGTGTTGCTTCATAACGACGAACAAGTTCTCGCGTGGATGCCTCTAAGAACAGAATGCGCGCCGTGTGACCCTGCTGACGCAGACTTCCCACAGCATCGAGAATGGCGGCCTGATGACGAGCATGACCAACCACCAGACATAACTTCGTAATTTCACCACCGGCTTCGCCCGAAAGTTCTACAACTTTGTCAATAAGCACGACGGGCAAGTTGTCAACGACGAACCAACCAAGATCTTCTAAATCGTCTGCAGCCTGGGACCGACCTGCTCCAGATAATCCGGTTACAACCAAGATGTCAGTCACAGGCGAAGGTTACTCATTTATTGGCTCATCTTCACGGAGCGTAAGTACAACAACCGTGGAATGGTGTGGGCAAGCGAATACTCGGGTGCCCTGTCCAAGAAGCCCTGCGGTGGACTCGGTTCCACCATGCGCTCAAGACGTAAACCGTGTGCGATGAGAGAGTTGATGTAGCGGCTTAAGGGTCGATGAAGGAAACGGATGTAGATGTCTTTTTCTACTTCTTCAACAGATTCAGTCTCCACCAGGTAAGGACCAATACGCCAGTACTGCTCTGGAGGATCAATGATGTGATCATCAATCCATCCGCTTCCTGGTGTCTGCAATAACGGGTGGTTCAGGAAGAAACTGAATTGGCCGCCAGGGCGCAACACCCGTGCAACTTCTGCAATTGCGCCGTCAACGTCGTCGATGTGCTCGAACACTAGGCATGCGACTACGGCATCTTGCGAGTTGTCGGCCACGGGTAACGACGTGGCCGAACCAAGCTGGTACGTGGGTCCCCCGCCGCGTTCACGCGCGATAGCGATGTGAAGTTCCGTTGGGTCGATACCCAACACAGTTGAACCTTGACGTGCGAGTGCTCGCGCAATCTGGCCATCTCCGCAGCCCACATCGAGAATGGTGTGGAAACCGTCGAGTTCTTCTGTAGCCAAAGGAATAATTTGTTCTTCGTACTCAGGATCGACGCCACCTGTAAAACCATCAATCCACCATTGAGCATGTTGGTCCCACAAACCATTGTCCGACATGTTGCAACCTTACGATTCTGCGTGGAACTTGTTGTAGATGGCCTGAGCAACCTGTTCGGGCAACCATGTCAGCATTGTCAAATCTTCTAAAGAAGCCTTCTTCACGGCGTTGACACCGCCCATTTCCTTCACGAGGCGTTTCGCTCTCGCCTCACCAAGTCCGGCTATGCCATCGAGAGACGACGACACCATTCGTTTGCCACGCAACTCTCTATGGAAAGTGTTGGCAAAACGATGCGCCTCGTCACGAATGCGTTGCAACATAAAGAGCCCTTCTGTGCCCCGTGGGATGCGAACCGGCTCTTGCTGCCCAGGAATGTAAACCTCTTCAAACTTCTTTGCTAACGAAGCAACCGGGATCTCGTCGGAGAGACCAAGCTCGGCAATAACTTCCATTGCCACACCTAATTGTCCTTTGCCGCCGTCCACCAGCAACAACTGCGGCGGATAGGCAAACTTTCCTGGCTTGGTACCACGCTCGCCTACCGGTTGGTCGCGTTCTTCAACGTAGGCAGAAAGTCTCCGATGCAGAACCTCACGCATTGCTGCGTAATCGTCGTTGCCCGGAACATCTTTCACTTTGAAACGCCGATACTCACGTTTGTTGGGAAGGCCATCTTCCATGACCACCATCGAACCGACGTAATCGGTTCCCTGCAGGTGCGCCATGTCGTAGCACTCAATTCGCAATGGGGCTTCGGGCAACATCAGAAGGTCTTGAAGTTCGGAGAGCGCACGACTTCGAGAATTGTGGTCACTCGCTCGTTTGAGGCGATGACGAACAAACTCTTCGCGAGCGTTCACCGTGACTGTTTCATGAAGTTCGCGCTTGTCTCCACGTTGTGGAACTCGAAAGACAACCTGGGAACCACGAAGATGTTTCAACCATTCGGCGTATGTCTCGGCATGGTCAGGCATCACCGGCACCAACACATGAGATGGAATACCAAGTGGTGGTTGATCGCCATACATCTCTTCTAAGACCCGATCGACTAAACCGCCGGGAGAAAGATCTTCCACCTTGTCAAGAATGAATCCCTTACGTCCTACAACGCGGCCTTTGCGCACAAAGAACACCTGCACGGCTGCTTCAAGATCGTCGTCGGCAATTCCAATGATGTCCAAATCTTCATCACGCTCGCCCACCATTTGCTGCTTCTCAATTGCGCGCATCACGCCACCCAATCGATCGCGTAGCCGCGCGGCGCGTTCAAACTCCAGCGCTTGTGAAGCGTCGGCCATTTCTCTCTGCAGCAACGACACCACTTCATCGGTGTCGCCATCTAGGAAAGACAGAAGTTGACGCACGTGTTCGGTGTATTGCTCGGCAGAAATCTCTCCCACACAAGGACCAGAGCATTTCTCGATATGAAACAGCAAGCACGGGCGACCAAGTCTCTGATGCTGATTGAACTTGCCTTGTGAACACGTACGCACTGGGAAGGTTCTCAACAACAAATCGAGTGTCTCGCGAATGGCCCATGCGTGTGGGTAAGGGCCAAAATAACGAGTGCCCTTTCTCTTGGTGCCACGCATGACCACAGCACGCGGCCACTCTTCATCGGTGGTGACTGCCAAGAACGGATAACTCTTGTCGTCGCGAAGGCGCACATTAAAACGAGGACGGTGCTGCTTAATGAGCGAGAACTCCAGCATTAATGCCTCAACCTCGTTGCGCACCTCAATCCATTCCACCGAGTGGGCCGCATTCACCATTGACGCGGTTCGTGGGTGCATTTGGCTTTGGTCTTGAAAGTAACTCTGTAGACGCGAACGAAGATTCGCTGCCTTTCCTACATAGATGACGCGGCCATGTTCATCTTTGAACTGGTACGACCCTGGTTGCGTGGGAATGGAACCGACGGCAGGACGCTGAACAGCCACAATTACTTCTTCGGCTTCGCCGCAGCCTTTTTCACTGGCGCTTTCTTCACCACTGTCTTCTTCGCAGAAACTGACTTTTGAGAAGCGTTTGGCACTTTCTTAGCCGCAGATTTTGAAACGGTCTTTGCTGGGGGCATTCCCAAAAGTGGTGCAAGGAATCGACCTGTGTGGCTAGAGCCTGTTTTCGCAATATCTTCCGGGGTTCCGGTACCCACAATGGAACCACCGCCACTGCCGCCCTCTGGACCTAAATCAATAAGCCAATCGGCAGTTTTGATGACATCGAGATTGTGTTCAATGACAAGAACTGTGTTTCCCTGGTCTACCAAGCGCGACAGAACCGTAAGCAAACGACGAACATCTTCGAAATGCAAACCTGTGGTGGGTTCGTCTAACAAGTACATGGTGTGACCCGTAGAACGCTTCGCCAATTCGCTGGCCAGTTTTACTCGTTGCGCTTCACCACCAGACAATGTGGGCGCTGATTGGCCAAGGCGTACATAACCCAGGCCAACGTCTACAAGAGTTTGCATGTGGCGCGCGATTGTGGGCTGATTTGAGAAGAAGTCCAAGGCTTCAGAGATGGGCATGTCGAGCACTTCGGCAATGTTCTTGCCTTTAAAGGTGATGTCGAGTGTGTCGCGGTTGTATCGCGCCCCTTTACAGACCTCACACGGCACATACACATCGGGCAAGAAGTGCATTTCAATCTTTATGGTTCCGTCGCCTGAACAGGCTTCACAGCGCCCACCTTGCACGTTGAAACTAAAACGACCGGGCTGATACCCACGCACTTTTGCTTCGGGTGACGCGGCGAATAGTTTTCGAATGGAATCGAACACGCCTGTGTAGGTGGCCGGGTTGGAACGTGGTGTACGACCAATTGGAGACTGATCCATGTCGATCACTTTGTCAATTGCGTCGATACCGTCGACTGCTCGATGGCGACCTGGTGCTTCCTTGCTCTTGTAGATGCGTTGCATCATGGCCGGCAGCAAGATGTCGCGAATGAGAGTGCTCTTTCCGCTTCCTGAAACACCAGTCACCGCAACAAAACAACCGAGGGGAATCTCTACGTCGATATCTCGCAAGTTGTGCTCGCGCGCACCGCGCACAGTAATAACGTCACCCGATGGCGTACGACGTTTCTGGGGAACCTCAATAGATGCAGCGCCAGTGAGATAGCGGCCAGTGACAGAATCTTTTGCTTTCGAAATTCCGGGAACGGGACCGCTGTAGACGACTTCTCCGCCGTGCTCACCTGCTCCAGGGCCAATGTCGACAATCCAGTCGCTTTCCTTAATGGTCTCCTCATCATGTTCAACAACAATGACAGTGTTTCCAAGGTCGCGTAATCGCAACAATGTTTCAATAAGGCGACGGTTGTCGCGTTGGTGCAAACCAATGCTGGGCTCATCGAGCACATAGAGAGTTCCTACAAGACCTGATCCGATTTGGCTGGCCAGACGAATGCGTTGCGCTTCCCCACCAGCCAATGTTCCAGCCGACCGTGACAAGGTGAGATAGTCGAGACCAACGTCTAAGAGAAAACCAAGACGCGCGTTAATTTCTTTGGTAACGCGCTCGGCAATCATGGCATCGCGTTGACTCAGCGTAAGACCAGCCAAAAATGCGGCTGAATCTCCGATAGACATGTCACACACTTCAGAAATATTTCGGTCATTAATGGTGATGGCCAAAGTGGATGGCTTTAAACGTGCACCTTCGCACGCCGGACACGGCACTTCACGCATGTACGTTTCGAACTGTTCGCGGGTCCAGTCACTTTCTGCATCTGCATGACGACGCTTAATCCAAGGGATGACACCTTCGTATTGTGTGCTGAATTGACGAACTTTTCCGAAGCGGTTTCGGTACTTCACCTGCATGGCACCGGATTTTCCGTGCAAGACAAGTTTCTGATGCTTCGCCGAAATCTTTGACCATGGTTTGTCCATGTCGATGCCTTCTTGCTCGGCGACTGCGCCCAACATGCGATGAAAGTACGCGGTGTGTGCACTGCGCCACGGAGCAATTGCCCCCTCGGCCAAACTCATTGAGTTGTCGGGAATAACGAGTTCTGCGTCAACTTCAAACTTTGTTCCAAGCCCGTCACAGTTCTCACACGCGCCATACGGAGAGTTGAATGAGAAATTACGTGGCGCAGGCTCGTCGAAACTGGACCCGCACTTCGGGCACGCAAGGTGCTGACTGAATGTCAGTGTTTCGCTATCTGAACCGTCTTTCGCCACTAACTCAACCCCAGCTACACCATCAGCAAGTTTCAGGGCCGTCTCAAGAGAGTCTGTAAGACGGCGTTCAATGTCGTCTCTGCGTACCAAACGGTCGACGATGATGTCGATACTGTGATTCTCGTAACGAGCAAGTTTCTCGCCAGACGCCAAGAACTCAGCTATGTCTCGTACTTCACCATCTATGCGAGCACGAACAAAACCCTGCCCAGCAAGGTCTGCCAACAATGTGTCGTACTCGCCTTTGCGTCCGCGAACAACGGGAGCCAAGACTTGAAATCGAGTTCCCTCTTCCAAAGTCATGATTCGGTCGACAATTTGCTGGGGTGTCTGTCGCTGCAACTTTGTTCCGTCAGTAGGACAATGCTGAATTCCAATTCGCGCATACAACAGTCGCAAATAGTCGTAGATCTCGGTAATTGTTCCCACGGTCGACCGCGGATTTCGCGAAGCAGACTTTTGATCAATTGAAATTGCCGGGGACAGTCCCTCAATAACATCGACATCGGGTTTGTCCATTTGGCCTAAGAACTGACGCGCGTATGCAGACAGACTTTCTACATACCGGCGTTGACCCTCTGCGTAGATGGTGTCGAACGCCAGAGAGCTCTTACCACTTCCGGAAAGCCCAGTGAACACAATGAGTTGGTCACGTGGAAGTTCCAGGCTGATGTTTTTTAGGTTGTGTTCGCGCGCACCCCGAACGATGATTTTCTCAGCCACGGTACGAGGCTACCTAGTTGCTAACGAGCGTCACGAAGTTCACGCCGTAGGTCGTTAATTTCGTCTCTGAGACGTGCGGCATACTCGAATTTCAACTCGGTGGCTGCTTGATTCATCTCGTCTTCAAGAGTCTGTATAAGACGAGCAATGTCCTGCTGTGGCATGGACTTAATTTCTCTCTGAACTTTGTCCCGTTCACGGTTACGGCGAACACCCTTCCCTGGAACCGGCGCCGTATTATCGCCACCTGTCAAGACCGACAAGATGTCTCCGACAGCCTTGCGAATAGTTTGCGGGTTGATGTTGTGTTCCAGGTTGTATGCAATTTGAGTCTCGCGACGTCGTTTGGTTTCCCCAATAGCGCGTTCCATGGATGGGGTCACTTTGTCTGCATACATCACCACTTGGCCAGCAACATTTCGTGCCGCACGACCAATCATCTGAATGAGCGACGTTTCACTGCGCAAAAATCCTTCTTTGTCGGCATCGAGAATGGCCACCAATGACACTTCAGGAAGGTCCAAACCTTCACGCAGCAAGTTGATGCCCACCAATACATCGAATTCACCAAGTCGTAGACCACGAAGAATTTCTATTCGCTGCAATGTGTCGATGTTGGAGTGCAGATAGCGAACATTCAAACCTTGTTCCAACAGGTACTCCGTAAGATCTTCTGCCATCTTCTTTGTAAGCGTGGTGATGAGTACTCGGTCCCCCACCTCCACCCGGCCACGAACCATTTCAATGATGTCGTCAATTTGGCCTTTCGTGGGACGAACAATGACTTCTGGGTCTACAAGACCCGTAGGGCGAACAATCTGTTCTACAACCTTGGTGCTGTGCTTGAGTTCGAACGGAGCCGGAGTTGCCGACATAAAGATGCACTGATTAATTCGTTCAAATGTCTCTTCAAATCGAAGTGGTCGGTTGTCTCGTGCACTGGGGAGACGGAATCCGTGCTCTACCAACGTGTCTTTGCGGCTTCTGTCTCCGGCGAATTGAGCGTGTAACTGTGGAACTGCCACGTGGCTTTCATCGATAATGAGCAAGTAGTCCTTGGGGAAATAGTCGAGCAAGGTAAACGGTGGTTCTCCGGGTTGACGGCCATCGATATGCATTGAGTAGTTCTCGATGCCATTGCAATAACCCATCTCTTGAATCATCTCTAAGTCATATTGGGTCCGCATACGCAACCGTTGAGCCTCAAGAAGTTTGCCTTGGCTTTCAAAAAGGGCAAGTTGTTTTTGCAACTCGTCTTCGATGCCGCGAATGGCTTTGCGCAGTCTGTCGTCACCCGCAACATAGTGAGTTGCAGGGAAAATGAGTAGTTCGGAAGGCTCTGACAAGGTCTCACCAGTGAGCGGGTCAATCATGGTGATTCTGTCGATGGTGTCGCCGAACATTTCAATGCGAACAACATTTTCCTCGTATGCAGGATGCACTTCAATGGTGTCTCCACGTACTCGGAAGTTGCCACGACCAAGCGTCATATCGTTGCGGTCGTACTGCAGGTCTACTAATCGACGCAACATGCTGCGCTGGTCGTAGTCGACGCCAACATGTACTTCGAGCAATTGACCCTTGTACTCCTCGGGGTCACCCATACCGTAAATACAGGACACACTTGCCACAACAATGGTGTCGCGTCGCGTGAGCAAGGCAGCCGTTGCGGAGTGACGCAATCTGTCAATCTCTTCGTTGATGGATGAGTCTTTTTCGATGTACGTGTCGCTTGACGGAATGTATGCCTCTGGCTGGTAGTAGTCGTAGTAACTAACAAAGAACTCCACCCGATTATGTGGGAAGAATTCCTTCATCTCTTGAGCTAGCTGCGCAGCAAGGCTTTTGTTCGGGGCAAGAATGAGCGTAGGACGCTGTGTTTTCTCGATAGTCCAAGCAATGGTGGCCGACTTGCCTGATCCGGTGATTCCGAGCAAAGTCTGGAAGCGTTCACCACCTTCAATACCTGCGCTTAATTCAGCAATGGCTTTCGGTTGATCACCCGCCGGAGCAAAGTCGGATACAACCTGAAATGACGTCACGGGAGAATCGTACAGAGCGGTTCTGTCAGCCGTTGTTTGTGCGAACACCCGCGTCGGGTTTCGCTGGCGGCAAGGAGCATGCCCACTGCCACACCTGGTCAACCTGAGCGGCCAGCGATTGCATATCCCCCGAATTGTCGATGACCTTGTCGGCGATTTCTAAACGCTTCTCGCGAGATGCTTGTTTCGCAATACGCGCGCGGGCATCGTCTTCGTTCATGGATCGGAATTTGACTAAGCGTTCAATTGCAAGTTCAACCGGAACGTCAACCACGATGACTCCACACAAACCTTTGCGGGGATTCTCTGCCAACAATGGAATGTCGAGAACAACAACTTTGTGCTTCTTCAATGCCGGCAACACACGGCACCACCATGCGCTCTTGTCGGCTTCTTTCATTCGCCTATCCATCTCTGCCGCCACAGCCGGATGAACAATCTTGTTGAGATCCTTCAACGCTTCGGGGTCAGAAAATGCTATGGCCGCAAGTGCCGCGCGATCTAGTGAACCATCACTAGCAATGATGGTGTCACCGAAGCGTTCCGCAAGCACTGTAAGTAGCGGAGCACCAGTGGATTGGAGTTCACGAGTGATGGCGTCGGCATCAATAATGACGGCTCCGTGCTCTGCGAGCAACGAAGACACTGTTGATTTACCCGAACCAATCCCACCGGTCAGGCCCAGAAGGATCACGTAACGACGCCTTATTCAGCAGCAGGTGCTTCGGCGCCGGCTTCGCCAGGCTGACCGTATTCCTTGTAGTACTCAGCCCATGCAGCTTCGCGCTCGGAGTCGTCTCCGCCCACCCAGTTGCCGTGCTCGTCCACCTGGAACTGGCCCTGATACTCAGCGGCAAGTTCGCCACCTTCAGCGGCCTGCTTAATGGAGATAGAAATACGACGACGAGCAAGGTCGAGGTCGATGATCTTAACCCACAACTCTTCACCTGGTGCAACAACTTGCTCTGCGGCTTCAACGTGATGCGCCGACATTTCCGAAATGTGTACGAGGCCTTCGATGCCATCGCCCACCTGAACGAATGCACCGAATGGAACAAGCTTTGTCACGCGACCATAAACAAGTTGTCCGACTTCGTGGCTGTTTGCAAACTCTTGCCATGGGTCTTGTTGTGTTGCCTTCAGTGACAAGCTGATGCGCTCGCGGCTGAAGTCGACATCGAGAACTTGAACAGTGACTTCGTCACCAATTTGTACGACTTGTGATGGGTGCTCAACATGCTTCCATGACAACTCGGACACGTGAATGAGTCCGTCCATGCCACCGAGGTCGACGAAAGCACCGAATGCAACCACCGACGACACCTTGCCGTGGCGAATCTCGCCAGACTTGAGGTTGTTGAGGAAGTCGTCGCGAGTTTCCTTTTGGTTCTCTTCCAAGAATCCACGACGAGACAACACAACGTTGTTGCGGTTGCGGTCGAGTTCGATGATTTTTGCGTCGATGACTTGGCCGATGTATGGCTGAAGGTCGCGTACGCGGCGAAGTTCTACAAGCGATGCTGGAAGGAAGCCGCGCAGACCAATGTCGACGATGAGTCCACCCTTGACAACTTCGATGACTGTTCCGTGAACAACGCCGTCGTTTTCCTTCTTGCGCTCAATTTCGCCCCAGGCCTTTTCGTACTGGGCACGCTTCTTTGAAAGAACAAGGCGTCCTTCTTTGTCTTCGAGAGTAAGAACAAGCGCCTCAATCTTTTCGCCGAGTGCAACAACGTCGTGCGGGTTGACATCGTTCTTGATTGCCAGTTCGCGCGTTGGGATAACACCTTCGGTCTTGTATCCGAATTCAAGCAACACTCCGTCGCGGTCGATCTTGACGACGGTACCGGTGACAAGTTGTCCGTCTTTAAGTTCCACCATGGTGCCATCGATGGCATCTGCGAAGCTGGTGGAGAGATCACGTTCTGTGATTTGGCGAGGTGTGTAGTTACCTTCCGCGTCGAATGTTCCCATAGGGGCGGAAGTGAGTGTTGCGTCGGACAAGGATGTGGTCTTTCGAGATGGATAAATACGTATCAGTGGGGACCTGAAAGGTCACCCTCCCGGCGGAAGGGCGAAGTAAACGCTATCACCAGAAACTCTGAACTCTCAGTGGAGGCGGGGGCTTCTCGGTAAGCGCCAGGGTCCACGCTTGAGATGCTGTGGGGCTCAAAATTGCAGGCTGCCAGCATGATTCGAAGCTCTCGTGGGGTGTAGCAACCAGTCCAGAGGTCGACGGTCTGGCCCACCCCTTCTTGATTGCGAATCTCGGTGACTTCGTGACTGACGCCAGTTCCGGCGTCAAACGTGGCTTGCTCGAAATACTTCACGGCGAAATACGCATTGAAGGCGGACAGAGCCATGCCGGCGCCGTCCTTCAGTGCCCGACGTATGCCCCGCAGAACATCAATGTCATGACCATTCGCCGTCATAAGACCAAATGCTCCTTGGCACAAACAAATTGCGGCGTCGAATTCATTGTTGAACGTCAGAGCGCGAGCGTCCATCCGTTCAAATGTTGCACCGCTGGGTGCGGACAGCTGGGCAAGGTCCACAAATGTTTGGCTGATATCTATTCCGTGAACTGCAATACCCCGACGCGCTAGTTCATATGCGTGGCGCCCTGGCCCACATCCGACATCAAGCACCCGCATGCCCGGAGCAAGACCCAGCACCGACACAATGTGGTCAATCTCTTGCGTCGTGCCTTTCGTAAATGAGTAGCGCAAATATGCAGGACCCATGTGGTCGGCCATTGACTCAAACCAATGCGACCCCACCTCACTAGACATGAAGAGTTACGCCTTTGCTTCGGCCCAGGTGGGACCCCATGCGGCGTTCACTTCCAACGGCACTCGCAAAGACGCAGCATCATGCATGGCCTGCAAAACGAGTGGGCCTACTGTTTTCTTCTCGTTAGTGGGAACCTCAACTATGACTTCATCGTGTACCTGAAGAACAACTCGTGACGTAAAGTTTCCTTGATCCAACAATTTGTCGATGTGCACAAGAGCGATTTTGAAAATGTCCGCAGCCAATCCTTGAATGGCTGCGTTCATGGCCTGTCTTTCCCCTGCTTGACGTACTCGGAAGTTGTCGCTTCGCAATTCCTCAATGGGGCGACGCCGACCAAACAAGGTCTCCGTGTAACCCAGCTTGCGCGCTTCAAGAACTGCATCGTCCATGTACTGCTTCACATTGGGGAACGCAGAAAAATATGAATTCAAAATATTTGCTGCTTCATCTACCGGGATAGCCAAGCGTTGGCTAAGACCGTACGCTTCCATTCCGTACGCAAGACCGTATGACACCATCTTTGCTTTTGAACGCTGATCATGCGTGACGTCGCTTGGTTGAACTCCAAACACGCGAGCCGCCGTGGCTTTGTGAATGTCCTCCCCCGCTTCAAACGCCGAGATGAGTCCTGGGTCATTAGCCAAATGGGCAATGCAGCGCAGCTCAATCTGGTTGTAGTCAGCCACCAACAGTTCTGACCCCTGCGGTGCCACGAATGCAGTGCGAAACACTCTTCCTTCGTCGGTGCGTACAGGAATGTTGTGAAGGTTGGGCTTATCGCTACTGAGACGACCTGTTCGCGCAACCGTTTGATGGAACGTTGCGTGTATGCGACCATCGGATTGAACTTCCGACAACAAGCCTTCTCCGTATGTTGATCGCAGCTTCTCCACTTCTCGGAAACGAAGCAGTGGACCAATGAACTCTGGCCACTCGTCGTGCAATTTCTCCAAGGTGGCAGCGTCGGTGCTGTAACCAGTCTTCGTTTTCTTTCCTGGAGTCAGGCCGTGCTCGGTATAGAGAATTTCTCGCAACTGCGTTGGAGAGTTGATGTTGAAGTCTCGACCTACAATTGATCGCAAACTGGCTGTTAACTCCACCGTCTCATCGGTGAGTTTGGTGCGAATGGCTTCTAGTGCAGCGCGATCTACCGCCACCCCAATGTGTTCCATCTTTGCCAAGACCCGCACGAGCGGATTCTCGATGTCGTTGTACAGGGAAATGTTCCCCACATCGGAAAGTTGCGCACGAAGAACATCGGCCAATGCTGCTGTCACCAAGGCCGATTCAACACATACGGATTCACTGGCCGCATCGGAAGCACCAGAGAAATCGAACTGCCCATCAGATTCGGAAACGACACCAATTTCTGCACCCAACACGTTCAGAGCGACTTCGGTGATGGTGTATCCGGAACGCGATGGGTCTATGAGATAGGTAGCGATGGCCGTATCCAACGTTAAGCCGCGCAGGTCGATGCCACTTTGCAGCAAGACACGCATGACGGGTTTGGCATCGTGCATGACCAGTGGTGTTGTGGTGACGAGGTCGCGTACGTCTGCATCTGAAAAAACCGACATCGGAATGTACGCAACGCGTCCGTTTGCCGCATCGACGACACACGACATTCCCAACAACGACGAGCGGCCAGGCTCGCCTTCAAAATGTGGAGCCAGCACCAATTCTGTTTGTTTCGCAAAGAGATTGATGAACTCTTTGGAAGAGGAAACTCTGACAACCTCATTGACTACAAGATTCAAATCGGTCGTTGATGAGGTGTCGACAGGCTCTGTCACAGACCCACGAACGTTCCACCCTTGTGCAGTGATGGTTTCTTTCAGTCTCTTCGACATGGTTTTGAATTCGAGAAAATCGAACAACTTTGACGATGCGACCACATCGGGCTGTGGAGCAAGTTCATTGAAATTCAGATCTAGTGGTACATCACGACGCAGCACCATCATTTGGGCGTTACGTATCACGCGCTCGCCGTGCTCTAACAGCCCGGCTTTCAATTTCGGTGTTTGATCATTGGCTGCAGCAACTACCGATGCAATGTTGCCGTATTGCATCATCAACTTTGCAGCAGTCTTTTCTCCAACGCCAGGAATTCCCGCCAAGTTGTCGCTTGGATCTCCTCGAAGGGCTGCATAGTCGGCATAGAGAGCAGGTGTTACTCCGGTGCGTTCTAAAATTCCCGCTTCGTCGTACAACGCGTAGTCGCTGACTCCACGTTTGTTGTACAAAACACGAACATGTGGATCATGAACCAACTGGTAACTATCGCGGTCACCAGTCACGATGATCACATCGTTACCTTCGGCTTCGGCACGGCTTGCCATTGTGGCGATGAGGTCGTCTCCCTCAAAGCCAGGCATTTCAATCCAGCGAATTCCTAGAGCGTCGAGAAGTTCACGAATTATTCCCAGTTGCTGAATGAGTGTCTCTGGGGCCTTTTCGCGTTGCGCCTTGTATTCGGGAATCGCTTCATGACGAAAAGTAGGTTCGGGTCTGTCAAACACAACCACAAGACCGTCAGGCTTGTGATCTTTCACCAACGTGAGCAACATTGTGGTGAAGCCATACACCGCATTCGTCACTTGTCCGCTTGCGTTCGACATGTCTTCGGGCAATGCAAAGAAAGCACGATATGCAAGTGAGTTTCCGTCTAGCGCCATGAGGAGCATGACGTACCTCTTTCTTAGTCGGGCTTTAGTTCGCCAGACACAATCATGTCAGCAACGGCTTTCATGGTTGTGCGGTGGTTCATAGCGCCACGCTGAATGAAGCCGTACGCGTCGGCCTCCGACATTTTGTGGGCATCGATGAGCACGCCCTTTGCGCGATCGATGGACTTGCGTGCCTCTAGTTGTTCACCAAGAACTTCAACTTCACCGTTCAGGGCCTGCATTTCACGAAAGCGACCAATGGCTACTTCGATAGCGGGAATGAGGTCGCTCTTTTGGAAAGGCTTGACAAGGTAGGCAAGCGCACCTGCGTCGCGTGCTTCTTCAATCACTTCACGTTGGGAAAAAGCTGTCAGAACTAACACGCCACAGATTCTGTCTTTGGTAATCAGTCGTGCTGCTTCCAAGCCATCCATGCCAGGCATCTTGATATCCAAGATGGCAAGGTCGGGTCGCAATTCTCGAACTAGGTCGACGGCCTTGTCGCCACGGCCAGTTTCACCAACGACGTCGTAACCCTCTTCTTCGAGAGTTTCTTTTAGATCGAGTCGAATAATTGCTTCATCTTCAGCGATGACAACACGAATGGTCATGATCGGCTCTCTTTCATTCGATCGAGAAGCTCGTTAATGCGATTCTCTAGTTCTGCAATTTCAGCGACAACAGAAGCGTGATGGCGAACAATTGCATCTGCATGTTTTTTCGCCTGGCGATATTCGTAATCTGCCGCCGGAGTCTCTGATACGAGGGCACGCAACGAAAGCTCGTCGGCTTCGTCGACGAGCTGGCTCTTTTGGTCTTCGACGACTCGTAGTTCTTCACGAAGTTCGCGCAGTCGCCCTGAGGCTTGCGCAAGTTTGCGTTGAAGTAGTCGCTGACCCATCGGAGTGAGTGTATGAATCACCTGGGTGCCCGAGGTGGGACTCGAACCCACACGCCCTCACGGACAACGGATTTTGAATCCGTCGCGTCTGCCATTCCGCCACTCGGGCCAGGGTCTAAGAGCGTATCGCCGAGATGGCTACTGAGAGGTAACCACCCACGAAGACCCTGTGGGTCTAAGGTTTTTCCACCATGCTCGCGTTTACATTCCCCGGCCAAGGCTCTCAGCGTCCCGGCATGGGTCGTCCGTGGGTGGGCCACGACAGCTGGGAATTAGTTGACGAAGCCTCCGAGGTGGCTGGTCGAGATGTCAGTGCGCTGTTGTTAGACGCCGACGCAGAGGAGTTGAAGGACACCCGCAACGCCCAACTCACCACGTTCGTCTCAAGCCTGATGGTTCTCGACGCGGTTGAACGTTTGGGTATTGAGCCCAGTTACTGCGCCGGCCACAGTCTTGGTGAATACACGGCACTCACTGCAACTGGTGCACTGTCATTTGAAGATGGCGTACGACTCGTCGTGGAACGAGCAGACGCAATGCACGAAGCAGGAATGGCAAGCCCCGGCACGATGGCCGCAGTCCTTGGCCTAGACGACGACCTTGTAGAGGTTGCTTGTCGGCGCGCTGACGCAGATGTGTGGGTGGCTAACTTCAATGCGCCTGGACAAGTAGTTATCGCAGGTTCACCCACCGCCGTTGCCGCAGCTGGTGAACATGCTAAAGAACTCGGTGCAAAAAAGATCATGCCCTTGCAAGTCTCCGGTGCGTTCCACACACCATTCATGACCGCCGCACGCGATCGTTTGCGGACTGCCATTGCTTTGGCCGCACCGCGCGACATTGAAGTTCCTGTTATTTCGAATGTTGATGCGTTGGCGCACGCGAACGGAGAAGAGTGGTCATCACTTCTCTCGGCTCAATTGTCTAGCCCTGTTCGCTGGAAGCATTGTTTACTGACTTTGGCTGAAGCCGGAGTGACCGGTTTTGTAGAACTTGGACCTGGCGGAGTGCTTACCGGAATGGCAAAACGCACAGTCGACAATGCGCGAACTGTCAGCGTGGCCACTCCGGAAGAATTAGACAAACTCATTGAATGGGTAGATGCGTCGTCTCCTGTCGCCACAACCCAGGTTGAGGGTGAACATCTTTTCGCAGTGGAGCGACTTGTGGTCAGCCCATCGGCCGGAGTGTTCACGCCTGCTCCAAACATTGGCGTTGGAACAACTATCAGCGTTGGTTTAGTTATTGGCCATGTTGGCGACACGGAAGTTCGCACTCCCTTTGCAGGAATTGTTCAGAACTACATCGCTGTTGAAGGCGAACGAGTGACTGCTCATCAGCCAATTGCTTGGCTACGGACCCACTAGGACACCACCCATGCCAAAAATTCCAGATCATGTGCGTGGCGCCCGTTTCACCGGTTGGGGCACAGCTCTTGGCCACAAAGTTGTTACAAACGACGACTTAGCCAAAACAATGGACACAAATGACGAGTGGGTTCGCGAACGTACTGGCATTCAACGACGACACATTGGTGGTTCTACATCCGAACTAAGTGCCATCAGCGGCGCTGCAGCAATGAAAATGGCTGGTGTAGACCCGTCAAGCATCGATGCGCTCATTCTTGCCACCACAACGCCCGACAGAACAGTTCCAGGAACATCTGCAACAGTTCAGAATTTGCTTGGACTCAGTTGTGGTGCTTTCGATGTCAACGCTGCTTGTTCTGGTTTTGTGTACGCGCTGGTTAATGCACACGGCCTCATTGCAATGGGAGCAGAACGAGTACTTCTTATTGGCACAGACACTCTTGCTCGCATTACAGATTGGACAGACCGAAACACAGCTGTTCTTTTCGCCGATGGGTCGGGCGCAGCAGTGTTAGAAGCAACGTCTGGACGCGGGCATCTCTTGGGATGGGACCTAGATGCCGACGGCAGTGCCGAAGAGATCTTGTACGCCGAAATAGGCGGAAACATCCAGATGGAAGGAAAAGAAGTTTTTCGTCGGGCTGTTCGCATCATGGTCGATAGTGCACAGAAGTCAATGGCTCATGCAGGCGTTACTGCCGATGACATTTCAGTCATCGTTCCCCACCAAGCGAATATTCGAATCATTTCTGCTGCGTGTGATCGATTGGGTATCCCCATGAGCAAAGCCGCTGTTGTTCTGCAGGAAACTGGCAACACATCTTCAGCATCAATTCCACTCGCATTGTTTGCCGATCTTGGTCAGACAAAACCGAAGCAAGGCGACCTTGTTCTGCTTGTGGGTTTCGGTGCAGGCATGACCGCTGCAAGCGCAATTCTTGAATGGGGTGCGCAATGAGTCGGGTTGTCCTCATCACCGGCGGTTCACGCGGAATCGGACTTGCATGTGCTCAACGATTTGCGGCACTTGGAGACAAGGTCGCGGTGACGTACAACTCTTCTCCACCCCCGCCAGAGTTCTTTGGAGTGAAGTGCGACGTCACAAATGCCGACGACGTTGATGCTGCTTTCACCGCAGTGGAAGAGCACTTTGGTCCAGTAGAAATTCTTGTGTCTAACGCGGGAATTACAAAAGACACACTGCTGTTACGCATGAGCGAAGCTGACTTCTCCGCAGTAATTGATGCAAATCTCACCGCAGCATTTCGTGTGGTAAAGCGAGCAACACCAAAAATGCTGAAAGCACGTTCAGGACGCATCATTCTGATGTCGTCGGTTGTAGGTCTCTTGGGTTCGGCGGGCCAAGCAAATTACGCCGCGTCAAAGGCAGGGCTCGTCGGTTTTGCACGGAGCTTGGCAAGAGAACTTGGTTCTCGCAGCATCACGGTCAACGTGATTGCGCCAGGCCCTGTGGCAACAGACATGACAGCGGCGCTCGGAGAGGACCGCTTGAAAGAACTCACCAATGCTGTTCCCTTGAACCGTATGGCATCCCCCGAAGAAATTGCGGGTGTGGTTGCTTTTCTCGCCGGACCAGATGGTGGATACATCACCGGTGCGGTCATCCCTGTGGATGGCGGTTTGGGTATGGGTCACTAATCAAAAGAACAACTTCAGCCCATGTGCTGTGCGAAAATAGACACCAAGTCAAGGAGGGCCCCATGAGCCAAGAAAATTTCGATCGTTTCGTGAAGTGTGCAGTGGCAACACTTGGTGTAGAGGCTTCTCAAGTTACTCGCGAAGCAAAATTTGCCGACGACCTCGACGCCGACTCACTTGATGTGGTCGAGTTGGTGATGGAACTTGAAGAAGAATTCGGAATTGAAGTTCCCGAAGAAGATCTAAATGATGTCACCACGGTTGGACAAGCGTTCGACCTCATCATGAGCAAGATCTAGACAATCACGAGCCCCTCAACATGATTGGTGCAGGTCATCGCGTTGCCATCACAGGCTACGGAGTCGTCGCTCCGTGTGGTCTCGGCAAAGATGCGTATTGGAAAGGCCTTCTTGGTCCAGGCATAAGCGGAACCAAATCGACTGCCATTGAGAATTGGGATCCGCTTCCCTATTTTGAAAGCTCCAAAGATGCACGTCGTGCAGACCAGGTAGAGCAGTATGCGCTTGCAGCCGCAGCAGAGGCCTTCGCACAGGCTGGAACCTTAAACATCGATCCAGCACGTTTCGGAACAATCTTTGCCACCGGAATTGGCGGGCTTCACACCCTTGAAGAACAGGTTCAAGTTCGTCTCGAAAAGGGTGAACGCAGAGTCTCACCATTCCTTGTTCCAATGATGATGGCAAATGCATCGGGTGCCGCCATCTCTATGAGGTACGGACTTCAGGGCCCGAACGAAACCATCTGCACGGCGTGTGCCGCAGGTACTCATGCCATTGGCTATGCGGCACGACTTATTGCATGGGGCCGTTGTGATGCAGTTGCAACGGGCGGGGCCGAATGCGCCGCCACTGCAACATCACTTGCTGGTTTCGGAAACATGACGGCGTTGTCGTCAACGGGTGTTTCAATGCCATTCGATGCAAAGCGCGACGGATTTGTTATGGGTGAAGGTGCGGCGGTGTTCATCCTCGAGCGCTACGACCTTGCAGTGGCGAGAGGCGCAACCATTCTTGGAGAAGTTTTGGGAGCGGGAAGCAACGCCGATGCCCATCACATCACGGCTCCGGCGCCGGGCGGTACAGGTGCAATCGCGTGCATGAAGTTGGCCCTCGAAGATGCCGGACTTACAGCATCAGATATTGCGCTTGTAAACGCACACGGCACTTCAACACCGCTGAACGATGCCGCAGAAGCTCAGGCTGTTACTGCGGTGTTCGGAGAACGCGCTGTACCCATCACAAGCGGCAAGGGAGTCACTGGTCATGCCCTCGGCGCTGCCGGAGCACTGGAAGCGGCGCAGGTTCTGTTGTCTTTTGAGCACAAACTCATTCCGCCAACTGCAGGTACAACAGATCTAGATCCGTCTCTCACCATCGACCTTGTTCACGGTGCTGCCCGCGAATGGACACCAGGCCCTGCTATCTCGAACAACTTCGGCTTTGGCGGGCACAACGGCTCCGTCATCATTGCGCCAGCCTCTTAACTCTGCTTCCACTCGTCCCGCGTGATCGACCACAGATGCACTTTTCCCACTTCGTTGGGCGCTTCTGGAGTGCGTTCCGATTCTTGAACCATCTGAAAACCTAACGACTCTGGCACTCGCCCAGATCGCACGTTTGCCATGTCATGGGCAATCTGAACAACAGACACTTCGGGGAGAGAAAAAGCGGCCGTAGTGAGCGCTCTTGAAGACCGTCGCGCAATCCCTCGCCCAACATGACTACTGCGCACCCAGTATCCAATCTCTAACGAACCCTGTTCCCCACGAAGGTGCAAGCCTGTTCCCCCAACGCACACGTCGTTGATGAAAATACCCATTGTGAAGTTCGTGCGTTGCGCCCATTCGTTGTTCCACGTGTCAATGAGTTCTTCTCGTTGCACGACAGTCTGTGGCTCATACTTCGCCCATGGCATCCACAGTGAAAGTTCATTGACGCTTTCTGTAACGGCGTCAACGAGTGCCGCGGCATCGTTGCGTTCGTACCGACGAATAATCAGTTCGTCGCACTCAATTCGAGTGGGGATGTCTGAACGTAACCACGTCATAACTGAACTGTAGATGCGCGCATTGTTGCGAGAAGCAGGATTTATTTGTCGGCAAAGACGAACATGAGATCAAGCTCGCAAGCAATCTCGCCGTTCAGCAATGCCTTACCAGCGCCCTTACCTGCACGAGCGCTCATACGACCAAGTTCAACAACAAGCTCAAGTTCGTCACCGGGACCAACTTGTTTGCGAAATCTTGCACCGTCGATGCCGCCGAACAGCGGCAACTTATTTGCATGGTCTGGAGAAGTGAGCACGCAGTACGCACCAACTTGGGCAATTGCTTCGCACATCAGAACCCCCGGCAACGTTGGGCGTCCAGGAAAATGTCCTTCGAAGAACCATTCATCTCCGGTGAGTTTCCAATGACCCGTTGCGCTCACACCCGAGACAAGCGCACTGACACGATCAACAAAAAGAAAGGGAGCCCGATGCGGCAACACATCGATGGGATTGGGGAAGGAACTCACTTGCCCAATGCCTTCAGCAAGTTCTTTGGCGTATCCGCTGGAGAGATCTTGTACCACGCTTCCAAAATGATGCCGTCGTGAATTAGAAATGCTGAGCGCTCAATTCCCATGTACTTTCGTCCGTACATCGATTTTTCTTTCCACACCTTGTACGCCTCAGCGACAGTGTGCTCGGTATCTGCAAGTAGCGGAAAACCGAGTTCGTACTTGTCGTCGAACTTCTTCTGTTTGGCTGGCGTGTCGGGACTGATTCCCACCACTGCTGTTCGGCCGATGTCGCCCAAAATGTCACGCAAGCCACACGACTGCGTTGTGCACCCCGGCGTATCGGCCTTGGGATAGAAGTACACCAACACCTTTTTCTTTCCCAATTTGGCAAGAGAAAATGGTTTGCCATTCTGATCAAGCAACTCAATTTTCGGAGCCTTTGAACCTGGTTTCAACATGAACACAGATTAGTTCTTGCGACGCAGTCCGTGACCATAGAAGCCACCTTTGGGGCGGGCATGAGCGTGATAGTGATCGGGAATGGTGCGCATGTTGTCGTCAATACGCATTTCAAATTCAAAATGAGTGTCCACCACAATTTCCAATTTGTCGTGAAGACGCTGTTTCACGTCTTCTGGTGGATGAGGGTCATGCGTTCGCCACACCACCATAGGCACACCACAACTCTCACACTCGGCTATCCAGCATTCGTCATCTTCAAAGAACCATTCAGACATCCGTGCGGCTTCGCACAACTCGCACGCGTCTCCCCCAAAGATGTTCATGTCACCACTTTTCGGAATCGAGTGCGGCCCGCACTTCTGCAACATATGCGCCCACTGCATCGGCGCCGCCTTCGATCATTCGACGCACCACCGAGGCTCCCATGATGACACCATCGGCAACTTTGCTTGCCTCAACCGCTTGGTCAGCATTAGAGACACCCACACCCACCAACACCGGCATAGTCGTCACTTTTTTCACGCGAGCCGCTAACGCAGTGGCAGTACCCGCAAGGCTTGAACGTTCGCCAGTAACTCCTAGAAGTCCCACCGAGTACACGAATCCGCGCGCCCGTGCCGTCACTCTTGGCAAACGGTCATCTGGCGCAGTGGGTGCAGCCAACATCACCGTTTCCACTCCCGCGGCATCTGCTGCGGCGGTCCACTCACCAGACTCTTCGAGGGGAAGATCGGGAATGATTGCAGCCGACACACCTGCCGCAACAAGATCGGCGGCGAAACGTTCATGGCCTGCATGAAAGACGGTGTTGTAATAACACATCACTGCCAACGGAATACCAACATCGAGAGTGCGAACTCCGTGAAGAATGGACACTGGCGTGGCACCCGCGTCGAGCGCAACCTGAGATGCCTCCTGAATAATGGGGCCGTCCATCACGGGATCAGAAAATGGCAGACCAATCTCGATGGCATCGGCTCCGTTTGCTGCACATGCACGAACCGCGTCTTCCCAGCCGGGGTATCCGCCGGTGATGTACGGAACAAGACACTTTCCACCTGCCGATATACGTGCCTCTAACGCGTTCTGAAGGCGACCACTCACTTCAATCCGCCGAGGATGTTCATCATTTGGCCAACGTCTTTGTCGCCACGACCCGACAAGTTCATCAGAACTGTCTTGCCCTTCATTGATGGTGCTTCACGGATAATCCAGGCCATGGCGTGTGCGCACTCTAGAGCAGGAATAATTCCTTCTGTGCGGGACATCACTTGGAATGCTTCAATCACCTCGTCGTCTGTCACCGTTGGATACTCGGCGCGGCCAATTGATGCTAAGTAGGAATGCTCCGGACCCACTCCGGGGTAATCAAGACCAGCAGAGATGCTGTGTGCTTCCTGCACTTGACCGTATTCGTCTTGCATGAGATAACTCTTCATGCCATGCACCACGCCGGGTTGTCCACGATTCACTGCTGCGCCACCTGCAGGCTCTACGCCGATGAGACGAGCGGGCGTGTCGACAAACCCAGAGAAGATTCCCATGGCATTTGACCCACCACCCACGCACGCCACGACAAAATCTGGATGTGTTCCTAACAAGTCGTTGCACTGAGTAAACGCCTCGTCACCGATGACTCGGTGGAACTGACGCACCATGTAGGGGTACGGATGCGGACCCATGACCGAACCGAGGCAATAGTGCGTTGATTCAACAGTGGCCACCCAATCACGCATGGCTTCATTCACCGCATCTTTTAGCGTTTGGCTTCCAGACGTAACGGCTTCAACATCTGAACCTAAGAGGCGCATACGGAACACGTTGAGCTCTTGGCGAGCAACGTCGACAGCACCCATGTACACCTTGCACTCAAGACCCATAAGAGCAGCCGCGGTTGCCGATGCAACACCGTGCTGTCCAGCTCCGGTCTCGGCCACAATGCGCTTCTTTCCCATGCGCTTGGCGAGAAGTGTTTGGCCAATAACGTTGTTGATCTTGTGTGAGCCCGTGTGGTTCAAATCTTCACGCTTCAAGATAAGACGAATACCTAGTTGTTCGCTGAGGTTGTAACACTCGGTGAGCATGCTGGGCCTACCTGCGTACTCGCGAAGTACCTGATTCAACTCATCACGAAATGACGGATCATTCCAGGCATCGTGGAACGCTTCTTCAAGTTCCTGACACGCAGGAACAAGTGTCTCTGGGACAAAACGTCCGCCGAATTCGCCGAAGCGACCATCGGCGCCGGGGGTGACCATGATGCTCATTCCTAGATTCCACCACGAAAGAGACCAAATCACATCACCGATTCAGCGTGACTCCTCACTCATCCATCCAGTCATATGGCGCATTGGTTCCACCATCGAACTTTGGTGGTTCGGCTTCTCGCGCCGCCTGAATGAATCTCTTCAGCAAAAGGGGGTCTTTCTTGCCTGGCGCACTCTCCACGCCACTGCTGACATCGACACCCCAGGGGTTCACTTGCTTAATCCCAGCGGCCACATTTTCTGGGGTCAAACCGCCCGCCAAAATGAGATTCACTCCTTCTGGAACCTCGGCAGCCAAATGCCAGTCGAAGACCTTCCCCGATCCGGGTGCAGGAGCATCTACCAAGACGTATGGGGTTCGGAACTGAAGGGCGTTTGCTGCGTCAACGCCCCCAGCAGACACACCCTTAATCACAGTACGCACATGCTGAGCAACCGCAGCAACATCTTCCGGGCGCTCATGGCCATGTAACTGAGCCGCTTTCACGCCGCTGTTATGCACTAATTCAATGACGCGCTTCGGGTGTTCGTCACGAAAGACGGCAACAGTGAGCACTTCTGGCGGAAGCCTCCGAGTGATGTCGTAGACCTTCTGCGCCGCAATTTGACGAACCGACGGGGCAAAGATGAAGCCCACCGCGTCGGCACCAAGGGCCACCGCAAGAAGCGCATCGTCTTCATTGGTAATGCCACAGATTTTGACGAACATAGTGTCACCGTACTGCTACAGAGACCACTGAATGGTGGAACTTACGGAACACACAATTCAGTGACAGCATCGGTAATAGACGCACTTGTCACCAAGTGTTCGCCCACCAAGACAGCGTCGTACCCGGCCGCCCGAAGAGATTCGGCGTCGGCTCGCCCACGTACTCCAGATTCGGCCACCTTCACACACGCTGCGGGAATGGCAGATCCCATACGGACAGCACGTTCGTGATCGACCGAGAAGGTAACTAAATCGCGCTGATTCACGCCAACCAACGAAGCGCCACATTCCAGTGCAACCGCTAGTTCTGACTCGTCGTGTACTTCGACAAGCGCATCGATATCTACATGGTGTGCAAGATAAAGAAATTCCGACAACTGAGTCTTGCTTAATGCCGCTGCAATCAACAGCACACAGTCGGCTCCCATGATTCGTGCATCACATACATCTCGAGGGTCCACCGTGAAGTCTTTGCGCAAAACAGGAAGTTCACATGCAGAACGTGCTTGTTGCAGGTCGTCTACGGAACCACCGAAATGCGGTGCGTCTGTAAGAACACTTAAACAACTGGCGCCACCTGCCTGATACAAGCGCGCAACAACGTCTGGTTGCATGTTTGCGTTCAACACGCCTTTTGACGGAGATTTACGCTTGAACTCAGAAATCACTGCCAGGTGCGGAGTGTTTCGCAACGCCGTGATAAATCCACGAGGAGGAACGCACGCACGGGCCTGGTCTACCAGCACGTCGAGTGATCGTTTGTCTGCAGCAGCTCGTTCACGATGGTGCGCGAGAATCGCGTCGAGATACGTAGCTGCCATATGTAAGAGGTCTTACAGACCCTTGCCTGCGATTGGTGTAAGGAAGTTCATCTCTGGACGACCGCCCATGAACGGCGCAAGTGACTTGCTGAACGGTCCAAACCAGTCGGCACCCATATGTGCATTCGCTGCATCTTGGTTTTCGTACATCTCGTAGACCCACAATGTGTCGGCGTTTGCTGCATCTGCATGCAAGATGTAATAACGCGTGCCGTCTTCTTTGTTGACGTGCTCAAACGCAGCCTTGAATGCTTCGGCGAGCTCCGCGCCCTTTCCTTCGGCTGCGGGCAATTTCACGATAAGGCTGATCTGGCTCATGATGTTCTCCAAAATTGAATGCTGATGACAACGTCAGCACTTTCAAACTAGTGGCTCGTGTAACCGCTCGCCCTAGTGGAACCTAAAAGCCCAGCAGACGCGCTACTTCGGCTTCGAGATTGGCAATGGGAACACGAACCTGCTCGGTGGTATCGCGTTGACGAATAGTGACTGAGTTATCTTCCAACGAGTCGAAGTCCACCGTGATGCACAGTGGTGTACCAATTTCGTCTTGCCTGCGATAACGGCGGCCAATCTGCTGCGTCTCGTCGTACTCACACATGTACTTCTGCGATAAAGACCCAAAGATTTGACGTGCCAAAGGTGTCAGAGTGTCTTTCTTCGACAACGGCAACACAGCAACTTTGTAAGGCGCCAATCGTGGATGCAAACGCAACACGGTACGGGTCTCGTCGTTCACAACATCTTCGTCGTAGGCCGCCAACAAGAACGCTGCCATCGTGCGGTTGGCACCAGCGGCTGGCTCGACTACATAGGGGATGTAGTGCTCATTGGTGGACTGATCGAAAAATTCCAACTTTTGACCTGATGCCTTGGAGTGTTGCGTGAGGTCGAAGTCTGTGCGCTGAGCAATACCTTCAAGTTCTCCCCAGCCCCAGGGGAACAAGAACTCAACATCACTTGTTCCCGCCGAATAGTGAGACAGCTCATCTGCATCGTGCGCACGAATACGCAACATGTCGCGAGGAATACCCAGTTCGACGTACCAGTCAAGGCGTGCTTGGCACCAGTACTCGTACCATTTGGGACCTTCGGCTGGTGGTACGAAGAACTCAAGTTCCATTTGTTCGAACTCACGAGTACGGAAGATGAAATTTCCAGGAGTGATTTCATTACGGAAACTCTTCCCCACCTGAGCAATTCCGAATGGTGGTTTTTTACGACTGGTTTGAAGCACATTAGAAAAATTAACGAACATGCCTTGCGCTGTTTCGGGGCGCAAGTAAACGTCGGCGCCGGCTCCTTCGATGGGACCAGCCGTGGTTTTGAACATGAGATTGAATGCGCGCGCCTCGGTGAACTGGCAGCCCTTCATCGATTGCGGGCAGTCACGCGTTTCTAAATGGTCTTCACGGAAACGTCGTTTGCACACGGTGCAGTCGACCAATGGGTCGGAGAAATTAGCCAAGTGACCAGATGCCTCGAAGATTTGTGGTGGCCCCAAAATGGCCGCATCTATAAGAACAACATCGTCACGTTGTTGCACCATGGTGCGCACCCACGCGTCTTTCACATTGCGCAGCATGAGCGACCCCAGTGGGCCGTAGTCGTAGGAAGACCGGAAGCCTCCGTAGATCTCTGCGCTTGGATAGACGAATCCTCTGCGCTTGCACAGATTGACGATCTGGTCGAGGTCTTTAGCGGGCATGAAGAGCAAGCCTACAAGTGGCGGTCAAACACACCGAGGCTCTTCAATCGTCTTTCTAGGTGAGCTTCCATGGCTTCCATGGCCAAATTGTTCACCTCGATGACTGCAGGTGACTCCTCTAGGGCGAGTGCGTCGTTCATTCGACCACCCAAGATGTCTCGAAGAATGCTGAGAGCACGCGATGACACAGGAAGCCCTGAACCACAGGACGCGCAATGTGCGCCCCCTTCCACAACATCGAATGTTGATAACTCCCCTGACTCACCACACCCCACGCACTCGTCAAGTTGAGGAGTTTGTCCTTCAATTGAGATGAGACGCCAGAAGAATGCTGCAAGCATCAGAGGCGAATTGCGTTCATTCAGTGCGTGCAATGCACGAGACAACAATTCATACAAATGTGGCACTGGGTCTTTGTCGGGGGTCACCTTGTTGACGGCCTCCACCATTGCTAACCCTTGACGAAGTCGATCAAAATCGTCACGCAAATTCTGGTGGGGATGAATGAGCCTTACTTGGTCGACGGTGTCAAGTTCTCGACCTGAACGCAGAGACAAATCAACGTGACTCATTGGCTCCAACCGAGCACCAATTGATGACTTGGTCTTTCGAACACCCTTTGCCACAGCCCGAATTTTTCCGTGAGTTTGTGACAGCAACACCACAACACGATCTGCTTCGCCAAATTTATGGGACCCCAGCACAATGGCGTGGTCGCGATACGTACTCACGAATCAAGCCCGCCAAATCGACGATGTCGTCTGTTGAAGTCATCGATGGCAAGTTCCAGATGGCTGGACTCAAACTTTTCCCATTCCAAATCAATAAACACCAATTCGCTGTATGCCAGTTCCCACACCATGGATTCAGGAATTCGGTCGGCCGGCCCAAGCACAACCACCAAGTCAGGTTCTTCCGTTGCCGGAGCCAAAATTGCTTGAGACAACATTTCTTCATTAAGCGATTCAGGGGCGACTCCGGCAGATCGGAGGCCTTCAACAGTTGCAGCAAATCGATTGTGTCCGCTCGCCATGGGATCCACAATGACGTGCAGCGATGCATCCCGCTGCCACACATAACGAGAACCGTGGGCAACAGACACCGGAGCAACTTTGTTTACCGATGTCATGAGATGTGCATACGCGCTTAACTCTTCTGCTGAAAAATCAGGACCGTGATGAGGTACGACAGTCACCCAATGTGCGCCCTCTGCGGCAGCTGCTCGTGCCACAGCGCGAAGCCTTTCGTCCCACTTTTCCGCCGACATTTCCAACCATTCAGCAGGAGTGCCTCCCGCAACAACCACATGGCCCAATCCGGGCTGGGTAAGCGTGGACGACTTCGGCATACATCTAGTCTCCCACGCCACGCTGGCTGAGTCGCTTGCATACGAGAAGACGCTCCCCCTTACTAGGGTGGTCAACACCATGAGTTCAACCAACCCTCAGCGCCTTCACGTTGCGTGCATCATGGACGGCAATGGCCGATGGGCAAGTCGCCGCGGGTTGCCGCGCACCGAAGGGCACACCGCAGGCGAAGCAGCCTTGGCCGACATCGTTCGCGCCTCCGCCGATCGTCCCGTGGGTTGGCTGACAGCGTTTGGGTTCTCCACCGAAAACTGGGTACGCCCTCGAACCGAAGTTCGCCACATACTGTCATTACATCGCCGCCTGTTTGCTCGTACCGAAGAAATGAACTCTCGAAATGCGCGCACACGCTGGATAGGTCGTCCATTCAACGAAAAAGGCTCTCGCACTCCTGTCTACGTGCAAAAGGCCATTGCCAAGGCAATTTCCGACACTCAAGACAACACGGGCCTCACAGTCACCATTGCGTTCGATTACGGCAGCCGCGCCGAACTGGTACGGGCTGCTCAGCGCGCAATGGCGGCGGGGCCCGTCAGTGCGGCATCTATCACCCAAAATTTGTACGACCCCACGTTGCCCCATGTCGATGTCCTGGTGCGCACGTCCGGCGAAGCACGAATCTCAAATTTCCTACTCTGGCAAATCACTGGTGCGCGTGTCTTCTTCACAGAACGCACCTGGCCCGACTTCGATAAAAATCAACTCGACGAAGCACTTGCACTCGCCAGTGGGCACTACGCATAGTCATGTCGCGGGCTGGTAACGAAGCAATTGAAGCACTGCGTCGCGTCACCGCAACTTTCGAAGGTTCCGAGGAACGCCAAGGCCAAATAGATATGTCGCATGCCATTGCAGAATCACTTGCATCTGGTCGTAACGCAATCATTCAGGCCGGAACCGGAACTGGCAAGTCTCTCGGATACTTAGTTCCGGCAATTTTGAACGGAAAGAAGACTGTTGTTGCCACAGCAACAAAAGCTCTTCAAGACCAACTAAATCGCAACGACCTTCCTTTACTTCAGAAGCATCTCGGCGTCGACTTTTCTTGGGCAGTGGTAAAGGGTCGCAGCAACTACATCTGCCTTCAGCGTGTTCGTGAACGTAAAGACACCAGCGGCCAACTTGAATTCGAAGAAACAACCGACCGAGTTGCCAAGGAAATTGACACGCTTGTCGACTGGGCCAAGAAAACATCCACTGGCGACTTCGAAGAACTGGCGCGTATGCCATCCGAAAAAGCGCGACAGGCGGTCAGTGTCGCGGTCGACGAATGCCCAGGTCGCAATAAGTGTCCGGTCGGCGCCGACTGTTTCGCAGAGCGTGCGCGTGATGCGGCTCTGGCAGCAGATGTGGTGGTGGTCAACATCCATTTGTACGGAACCCACATCGCCAGTGGCGGCAACATTCTTCCCGAACACGACGTCGTTATCTTTGACGAGGCTCACCAAATAGAAGCTGTTCTCAGCGACACTGTCGGAACAATGTTGTCCAATGGGCGAATCACTTCCTTTGCATCATCTGTGCGAAAAGTCATGGCCGACCCCACACTCACCAATTCACTCGAAGAGTTCGGCTTACGGTTCTCCGGAACTATTTCTCCTTTTGCAGGACAGCGACTCCCTTCACCACTTCCTTCAAATATTTTGGAGACCTTGTCACTTGTGCGCATTGAAGTGAACACCATCATCAGTGCACTGCGAGACGTAAAAACAGATAACGAAGCAACGCAACAACGTATTTATCGAGCACAAACGCAAGGAGCTCGTCTGGTCGAGTCACTCGATCTTGCGTTGGGCACATTTACGGGATACGTCGCCTATGTCGAAGGGTCACCAGAGCGCCCATCTCTCCGCCTCAGCCCACTTCATGTTGGCGATGTCTTACAGAAAAACGTGTGGGACTCACATGTCGCAATTCTCACAAGCGCCACGGTTCCGTCTGCCATGCCAGAGCGCGTAGGACTACCCCTCGAAGGCACCGAAGTACTCACCGTCGATTCACCCTTCGACTACGAGCGCAACTCCCGCTTGTATTGCTCGCCCAACTTCCCAGACCGCAACTCTCCTCAGTTCACACCATTTGTGCACGATGAACTCGAGTCACTCATCACTGCGGCAGGCGGACGAACGCTTGCGCTCTTCACCAGCAACAAAGCGCTTAATGAAGCCACCGAAGCCCTTCGTCAACGCGTTCCTTTCCCCATTCTCAGCCCATCCGATTATTCACGTCAGCGCATCATTGAGATGTTCATGGAAGACGAACACGCGTGCATCTTTGCGTCTCAGTCTTTTTTCCAAGGGGTAGACCTGCCTGGCCGTACGTTGTCTCTGGTGATTCTCGACAAACTTCCGTTCCCTCGCCCCGACGACCCACTTCTCGAAGCTCGTCGCGAAGCCGTTGGCCGAGACAAAGCGTTCACACTGATTGACCTTCCCATTGCAGCAACTTCTCTTGCGCAAGCAGCAGGGCGCCTCATTCGCACCGCCGACGACATGGGTGTCGTTGCTGTTCTCGATAATCGTTTGGCAACCAAGAACTATTGGCGAACCCTCATTGCTGCACTCCCACCAATGACGCGCACACGAGAGCGCGCAGAAGTAGAACAGTTCTTGCGCGATATCACCGCAAAGAAGTAGTTAGTAACCCAGACGTTCTAACCGGTCTGGCTTTTGTTGCCAGTCTTTGTCCACCACAACGTGCAACTCAATGAAGGCACCTGGCGCCATTTGGTGTCGCACATTTTGCCCCACCTTCTTCAACAGTTCTCCACCCTTGCCAATGACCATGCCTTTTTGGCTCTCGCGCTCGACCAAAATTTCACATCGCACCCGCGGCCATTCCCATTCGGTCACACGCGTGGCAACTGAATATGGAAGTTCGTCCTTCAGTACCGCCAGCAACTGTTCTCGTACCAGTTCTGCCACCCATTGCGCTTCGTCGGTGTCGGACACCATGTCTTCGGGGTAATACGCCGGCCCTTCTGGCATTTTCTGCATGAGTGCTGCCAACAGTTCAGGGACGCCTTCACCCGTCACAGCCGAGACCGGAAAATACTCTGCGGCTTCCAACACCGATACCGCTTGTAGTTGTGCAAACAACTGCTCGCGACTTGCTTTATCGGTTTTATTGACAACGACGAATGCATTTCGAATGTCTATGTGATCGGCCACCCACTGATCACCACGACCAAATGGTTTACACGCATCGATCAGCAAACACACAACATCTACATCGTTCACGCTGTCGAGTGCCGTTGCGTTCACCCGCTCACCTAATGCGGTGATGGGCTTGTGTATTCCAGGAGTGTCAACAAAAACAATCTGACCGTCGGCGGTGTGATGAACACCGCGAACTCTGGTGCGAGTGGTTTGCGGCTTATTCGAAACGATGGACACCTTGGACCCACAGATGGAGTTCACCAAAGTTGATTTCCCTACGTTGGGACGACCAACAAAGGTGACAAAGCCGCTGCGCACAGTCACAGGGTAGTGACAAATAGAGGTCAGTGGAACACTTGCGCAGGTTTTCATGCGCAATACTTAAGACATGCTTCAGAACGCATTCAAGAATCTCGACGCACGCAAGTGGTTCGACCGCATGCAACCGCAAACTCTCTCCATCGCCACTTTTCTCCTCTACATCGATGGAGTTTTTTCATTTCTGCGCTTTCTCGACCGAAATGACATCGAGGGATACATGCGGATGCAAGGCGGGTTCTATGCCCTTCTCACCTTCGCCTTCATCCTTTGTTTTCCAGCAGGTGCGTTTTTTATGGCCAACGGAAAGTTATTCGGCTGGTATCTGTCGCTCATCGCCGCCTTCTCGCCGTTCATTCTTCGGGCAATTTTCAAGCTGACCCTCGCAGACTTCGTGTCGTGGAAAGACGTCATCGTGGGCAATAGCTATGTGAACCTCATGTTTGAGGTTGCCCTCTGCGCCCTTCTTCTCCACTCAATGACCCAGAACTACGTCAAGCATTGGCTGCGTTAACCACCCAGCCCGCACGTGTGACACACTCATAGGCATGACACGTCACATTGAAAGCCTTGAAGCCCTAAAAACCCTCGTTGGTGAGCACCTCGGATACTCCGAATACATGGTTATCGACCAGGCCCGCGTTCAGTTATTCGCAGACGCCACCGGCGACCAGCAATGGATTCACACCGACCCAGAGCGCGCCAAGGCCCAGTCACCATTCGGCGGACCTATTGCTCACGGGTACCTCACACTCTCCCTAGGACCAGTTTTGTTGCCACAAATCTTCTCCGTTGGCGGTGTCGCCATGGGCGTCAATTACGGCGCAAACAAGGTTCGATTTATGGCACCAGTACCCGTAGGTGCAAAGTTGCGTGCCGGAGTCAAGGTGTTGGCCGTCGACGACATTGCTGGCGGCGCACAAGTCACTATCGAAACCACTTTTGAAACTGAGGGTTCATCGAAGCCATCGTGCGTTGCAGAAGTGATCTTCCGTTACTACGCAGGCTAAGAACGGCGCCTCCTAACGAAAGTTAGGAATGACCTTTTTTGCAAACAGTTCTATGGTTTCCGTGCTCGGATAGTCGGGACACCACGGAATAAAACCCGTGCAACCAGCATCTAGGTACTTCTGGATTTTTTCGCTGACCTGTTCAGGCGTACCGACTAAGGCTTTTTCGCGCCACTGATCTGCTGCGAGTCCCCACGGATTTTTTGATCCGGCCTGTTCAATCTCTTTTTCCGTCTCGCGGATGAAGACTTCACTAGAGATTGTCTTGCGGATGGTGTCTTCGTCGCGGCCCACTGTCTTGCAGTGACCCTTCAGAATCTCACGCTTTTTAATGAATTCGTCCAACGAACTTCCGAAGTTCGATACATCGGCATGCTCGGCAACAACTCGCAACGTGAGCTGCTCTCCACCGCCACCAATCCATACGGGGGGTGTGGGTTGTTGCAGCGGCTTCGGGTCACAGTGGGCTCGCGACATCTTGTAGAACTTGCCGTCATAGGAGGTTTCTGGTTGTGTCCACATGGACTTCACGATTTCTACGGTCTCACGTAACATTCCAATGCGGTCTGATGGCTTTGCGAACTCGTATCCGTATCCCTTGTATTCGTTTTCGTACCAGCCAGCCCCAATACCCCAGTCGAGACGACCACCAGAGATGACATCGACAGTGGACGTGATCTTTGCTAGCAGTCCCGGATTGCGATAGCTGTTGCACCCCACCATTTGACCCAAGCGAATTCGCGAGGTTCGTTGACTGATGGCGGCAATGGTGGTCCAACATTCAAAGACAGCTTCATGTGCCGGTTTTGGAACGTTGTGAAAGTGGTCGTACACCCAAATGGAGTCGAATCCGAGTTCTTCTGCAAGGACTGCAATGTTCACCGAGGTGTTCCACTTGTTCTCGGCACCCTCAATTCCGGCTAGTTCCATTTTCCATCCTTGAGGAATGAAGACTCCGAAGATTGGGGCATGGGGGTTGTTCGACATAGTCCCTCCTTTCGTGCCGAGGTTATCGTTCCTCTATGTCCGCGTTCCCACCTGCCACTCTCAGTTATCCCGAACTACACGAGGCCATTGCAGCCACTCGACCCGACGAAGAATGTCTCATCTTCCGAGATAGGCGATTCACATGGCAGCAAATCACGGACAGAACACGACAGTTAGCGAACTATCTTGCGACACAAGGACTTGGCTGTCACACGGAACGCACCGCTCTAAAAGGATGGGAAACCGGACAAGATCACCTTGCCATCTACTTGCACAATGGCAATGAATACCTAGAAGCGATGCTCGGTTCATGGAAGGCCCGCGTTGCCCCCTTCAACGTGAACTATCGCTACGTTGCCGAAGAACTGCAATATCTATTAACCGATTCCCAAGCATCAGCAATAGTGGTTCACTCGCGCTTTGCTCCGTTGCTTCAAGAAGTTCGTGCTGCTCTTCCACATCTTCGCGTCATCTTGCAGGTTCCCGATTCTTCACATAACGAACTCTTGCCCGGCGCTGTGTGGTACGAGGATGCATTGCAACAATCCCCCACGTCGAAACCTTCAGCGGGATACCACGGCGACGATCTCTACATCCTGTACACCGGCGGCACCACGGGTATGCCAAAAGGAGTCCTCTGGCGAAACGCTGACGCCGTCGTTGAGTGTTTTGGCGGATCAAAAACTGCTGCCACTGTGGACGAGTTTTTACTTGAAGCCGTTGGCGCCTTGCGATCCTTACCTAGCCCGCCGTTTATGCACGGTGCTGGCCACTGGATAGCCATGCGTACGTGGTTATCGGGTGGCACCATCATTGTTCAGTCCCAACCAGATCGACTTGACGCTGAAGACATTTGGGGCCTAGTCGAAAAAGAAAAAGCGAATTTCCTGCTGATCGTTGGTGATGCATTTGCTCGACCCTTATTAGACGGACTGAAAGACAACACACGCGATTTGTCATCGCTTCTTACAATCTTGTCTGGTGGCGCAGCATTGTCCGCCCACTTAAAGAAAGAATTTCTCGAATATCTTCCTTGGATCATGATGGTCGACGGTCTTGGATCATCCGAAGCAGGCGGCCAACTGTCGCAAGTGTCGGCGGGTGACTCTGCAAGCACCGGAACATTTCCCCTAGCACCACAAAACCACATTCTGTCCGAAGACATGACACGAGTTCTCGAACCGGGACACGAAGAGTTGGGGTGGCTTGCGAAAAGCGGTCGCTTAGCCCTTGGATACTTGAACGACGCAGCCAAGACTCAAAAGACCTACCCCGTTGTTGACGGTGTGCGTTACGTAGTCCCCGGCGATCGTGCGCGGGTCACTGCCGATCTCATTATTGAGCTTCACGGTCGTGACTCGGTAACCATTAACTCAGGTGGAGAAAAGATTTTTGCAGAAGAAGTCGAAGCCGCGGTGAAGGCACACCCAAGCGTGTACGACTGCGTCGTCACCGGTCGCCCAAGTGAACGTTGGGGCAATGAAGTGGTTGCCATTGTCCGTTTGAAAGACGGCGCAACTCAAGATGAAGCATCGCTACTTACAGAAGCAGAGAATCACATCGCGCGTTACAAACTGCCTAAGGCGTTTGTCTTCGTGCCCGCAATTGTTCGCTCGCCAGCCGGCAAAGCCGACTACAGATGGGCGAAACAAATAGCTGCGGACGCAGCACACTAAGAACTAAACCGGCAAATCGCCAGTGGCTTTGCGGGTCGTCCCTGTGTCGGTGAAGGCCTTTATGGTGTTTTCGGCAATACGCATTTGATGAATTTCGTCGGCGCCATCGGCAAACCTTGCCCAACGAGCGTTCTGCATCATGTTGGCAAGTGGAGTGTCGGTTGAATAGCCCAATGCGCCATGCACCTGAATGGCACGGTCAATAATTCGGTTCAGACTGTTTGCAACAAAGTGCTTCGCCATAGAGACTTCCGTTCGGAAATCTTCGCCCTTGTCAATTTTGTATGCGGCGTGCAAAATCATCAACTTGCACTGGTACAGCTCCATTGCAGAGTCAGCAATCATCCACTGAACGCCCTGCTTTTCTGCCAAGTACGAACCGTGGCTATAGCGCTTTAGTGAACGGTCCACCATCATGTCGAGCGCAGTCTCTGCCTGGGCAACCCATCGCATACAGTGCGCAAGACGAGCGGGACCTAAACGATATTGACCCAAACGGTGTCCGTTGCCACGACCTCCAAGAATTTGGCTGTCGTGCACGCGCAAATCGGTAATAACAATCTCTGAGTGACCCGTTGAACCATGCATGGTTTCCACTTCACGAACATCGTTCCAACCTTCTGTTGGAAGATCAATGAGAAATGCGGTGTTGGCTCCACGAGATCCAGGGGGGACATCCATTTCTGTACGTGCAATAAGAATGGCGAACTTTGCTCGTCGTGCACCAGAGATGAACCACTTATGTCCGTTAATGATCCACTCATCTCCGTCTTTGATTGCGTGCGTCTTAATGAGCGTGGGATCAGAACCAGCAACTTCTGGTTCGGTCATTGCGAAACACGACGACGACGTACCTTTCAGGAGTGGCTTTAGATATTTCTCTTTCTGTTCATCGGTTGCCCAATGAAGCAGGGTGTGCATATTTCCTTCATCTGGTGCGTTGCAGTTGAACACCCAAGGGCCCACGCGAGTCTTTGCCGCTTCTGCTTGCACCATTGCCAGCGCAACGTGGCCAAGACCCATACCGCCAACATCTTTGGGCATGTGAGGCAACCACAAGCCAGCCTCTACTGCTTTGTGACGCAACTCGATGAGATCGCGAACATAGGCGGCGCGCATCTCTGGTTCCATTTCGTCACGGTGACCGTAGGGCTCCATTGCAGGCTTAATGACGTTGTCAACAAAGTCGCGCACTCGAGAACGAATTTCTTCATGTTCTGGCGCAAGCGTGAAATCAATCATGGCGGTGTCTCCCCTTCAACACGTGGCGTTCCACCCATTCTGCTGCCCCGTGACCAAAGACTGCGAGTCAAGAACCCAATGGTTCAGAGATATCCCAATAGCCTTTCATCTGTGAGCACATCTGATTCGTCCGGCAAGTCATCCTGGGACACCCAGGCCCTGCCTGAGGGTGAAGACAAGCAACGCATGGTGCGCAACATGTTCGATGCAATCGCGCCTCGGTATGACCTTGTGAATCGAATCATGACTTTTCGTCTCGATGTTCGCTGGAGGCGACGCGCGGTGAAAGACCTTCAACTAGCACCGGGCTCACTTGTGTTGGACCTTGCATCAGGTACCGGAGATTTATGTGTCGATCTTCGTCGTGCCGGTCTTACGCCAGTTTCGATGGACTTGTCATTTGGCATGCTGTCGAATGACCGAAGCGGAGCACCCAGAGCGCAAGCCGACATTCTTCATCTTCCAGTTCCAAACGGTTCGGTGGACGGAATTATTTGTGGTTTTGCACTTCGCAACTTGGTGAACCTCGACGAATTCTTCGCAGAGTGTGCTCGAGCCATTCGCCCTGGTGGTCGAGTTGCATTGCTCGATGTAGGCGTTCCACACAACCCCATCATCCGATTTGGGAACAACATCTACTTTGGCAAGATTGTTCCGCGAATTGGTGCATTGCTTAGCGATGGCCCCGCGTACCGATACCTTCCAAAAAGCGTTGCGTATTTGCCCGACAGAAAGACTCTCGTAGAGAAACTACGAGCAGCTGGTTTCACCGATGCGACACATCATCAACTGTCTGGTGGCCTCACACAATTAATGGTGGGCACGCGCACTGCATGAAATATCGTGTCGTTCCTGTCGACCAATCATTCGACCTGAATGATGTGTGCAACGGCGATGGATTCCTTTTTGTTCGTAACAACACCGGCCATGCCGCACGCGGAATTGTTGCTCTCGCAAACGACCGTGATATTTCAAACCTTTTGTCTTCGCTTCAACAAGCAGATGGCTCCCTAAAGAGAGCCCCGCTTGCATTCGGACTCGTTCCCTTTCTTCCATCTTCTCCATCCACATTTTTTCTTCCTCACGCAACGTTCAGTGTGCACGACGATGGTTCCCGCACGCTGACATTGATTGGCGCTACAGACGACGACATCAACGACAACGCCGTTTCATCTGTTCTCTCCTCTGCACTTCAACCAATTACAGCCACTCCATCGGCGGGTTCGTATTCCGTGAAGCCCGCAACTCCCATTGACACCTACTTGGCGGCCGTCACAGCGGCTCGTGATGCGGTACGGCGCGGCGATATTCACAAAGCTGTCATTGCGCGCGACGTCGATGTCACTAGCGATACTCCTTTCAATATTCACGGAGTGTTGCTTCGGCTTCGTTCGTCATTTGGGTCTAGCTACCGATTTTGCGTGGGAAACATGATTGGCGCGTCTCCAGAACTTCTTATTCAAGTGGACGGCCGAATTGTTCGAAGTCACCCGTTGGCCGGAACAGCCCCACGCACGGGGGATCCCGACACCGACGCTCGGCTTGCTGCAGAACTCATCGCCAGCACAAAGAACCAAATTGAACACCGAGTTGTCATCGACATGGTTCACGACACCTTGCTTCCACATTGTTCGTATCTGGACTGGGAAGCAGAACCGTCCATTGTGCCGGTAGCCAACGTTCAACACTTGGGAACAGCCATTGAAGGCGCACTTGCTGAACCTGTGCCGAATGTTCTTCAACTGGTCAGAGCTCTGTGCCCCACTCCGGCACTTGGCGGATCTCCGTCAAAAGAAGCGATAGATCTCATTACACGCCATGAAGGATTCAATAGAGGAAACTATGGCGGAGCAGTTGGCTGGGTAGACGCCGACGGAAACGGAACTTTTGCCGTCACCATTCGCTGCGCAGAACTCAGCGACAACCGAATGCATGCTCGCTTGTTTGCAGGGGGTGGCATCGTGGCCGAAAGTGAGCCGCTTGCCGAACTAGCCGAGACTCAAGCCAAGTTTCAGGCGATGCTGTCGGCTCTTATTCGACCGTAGACACAGCGGCTACGACCGCTGCATTTAACGCGTCGTGTTGCCCAACATTCACCGAACGAACTAGCGGTACTTCAATGAGGCATGTTCCATCGGAATGCAACGCGGCCAGAAGCGATTCAGGGTGGGTTGCCTTTTCGTATCGAATGCCGTGTGTTGCCGCAAGGTGTTCAAATGAAGCGCCGTGCGGAGTGCCGTACAACAACTCAAATGTGGCTTCATCTACCTGCGTTGCTTGGGGCAGGAACGAGAAAATGGCGCCGCCGTCATTGTTGGTCACCACGATCTTCATGGTGACGTTGCGTTGAGCAAGACCCCACAAACCATTTGAATCATGAAGACATGCAACGTCACCGATGAGCACGGTGACAGGCCGTTGAGTTGCTAGCGCAACACCTACAGCGGTACTCGTGACACCGTCAATGCCGTTTGTTCCCCTGTTTGAATGAACTGTGACATGCGGGGTGACTGTTCCAAACCATTCAACATCCCGAATGGGCATTGACGACGACACAACAAAATGCGACCCTGCAGCCAGCGAATCGGTGACTGTTCGTGCAATAGAAGGTTCGGACCATTCTTTTTGTGTCCACTGCGAGATGGCATTCTGAGCAACAGTCTCTGCAGCATTCCACTGCGCCGCCCAGTTACTCGCAGATGCAGACACATTGGCCTTCACTGCAGTCATCAATTCATCGATAGGCGCAATATATGTTCGCTGCGTGGAGTGATCTGGATCTGTCACCATTGATGTTGATTGCACCTGTACAACCGGTATTCCATGACGAGAAACCCACTGTGCCGTCACTTTCGATGCGGGTGGGTCGCCCACACGCACCACAACATCGGGAACATGAGAGTCTGCAAAACCGCTGTTGCGCAAAATAGGGTCGAAGGCCACAACAACATTCGGTTCACACACTCGAAGTCCGCTGCGAGGGTCGGCAAACACGGGCCAACCCATGTGTTGTGCTAGTTCCAGCACCGACGACGTTGCACCACGGCCAGCAATAAATATGCCGCGCTTGCCCGATATGTCTGCTGCGAAAGAAGCAACGAGTTCAGCGGACACTGAATGCGCCGCCACAACCGTTGACCACCCATTGTGACGACCGTCGGGTAACGGCGATGCAGTTCCCAATAACGGTTCACGGAATGGAAGATTGAGATGAACTGGTCCGGGTCGTTCACCGCACGACAAAGACACCGTACGCGCGGCCAGCGAACGCCATGTATGTGACGCGTCATCTGACGGCACTCCGGGGTCGTGGAACCACCGAACCGCAGAACCAAACAAGTTGGTTTGATCGATGGTTTGTGCAGCACCAACATCTCGTAACTCTGGAGGCCTATCGCCCGTGCACACAATGAGTGGAACATTCGCCTGATGGGCTTCCACAACCGCTGCGTGGAAATGAGTTGCGGCAGTTCCAGAAGTGCACAACAGAATTGCTGGTATTCCCGTGGCTTCGCCAATGCCAAGTGCAGCAAATGACGCACTTCGCTCGTCATGAAACAAATGAACCGCGAATTCTTTACGAGCAGCCAATTGCACGGCCAACGGAGTGCTTCGACTACCCGGTGCGATGACGGCCTGCGTGATGCCCAGGGAGAGCCATTCATCCACCAAGGTGGCACAGAAAGTGGCTGCGGTGTCGCCTGGAGTACTCATGGCACCTATCGTGTCACCTGTGAAGGTTGAAATTTGGTCTGATGTGGTGTGTCCATGGTGCTTTATAGGCAAGCGCCGTTTTGAGACCGCCGTGGCACAACTTCGCGAGAAGGGTGTCACAGACCCCATAGAAGTGGAATTTCGCGCCTACCAGCTTGACCCCACCGCCCCCGTGGGCGCTCCCACGCCCGTTGTCGAGGCATATGCCAAGAAGTTCGGCGGCACAGAGCGCGCTGAGCAAATCTTGAACCACGTCACCCGTGTGGCCGCCAGCGACAACATTGAGTTCAACATGGATATCGCATTACGGGCCAACACCATTTTGTGCCACCGCGCCCTTCATTGGGTGCTCTCCACTCACGGAGCATCAAAACAGAACGAAATGAAAGAAGCCCTCCTTCTTGCGTACTTCACCAACGGGCAAGACGTTGGTGATCTTGATGTGGTTCTTCAGGCTGCGTCAAACGTGGGTCTTGATTCTTCAGCGCTACGCACATGGCTAGAGGCTGGGGAAGGTATTGACGATGTACGAAGCGATTTGCAACAAGCGCTCGATATGGAAATTTCCGGGGTCCCCTGCTTTGTCATCGATGGCAAGTACATGATTCCCGGCGCCCAGGATGTTGACGTGTTTGTACAAGTGCTTGAACGAGTCCTCTCGAAGTGACGTCACTTGCCACTCGCGTTGTTGGTACTGGCGAGCCACTCGCCTTTGTTCACGGTTTTACACAAACCGGCAATTCATGGCTACCGCTCTTACACCACATGACAACCCCTGTGTGCGCCACATTGATTGACGCGCCCGATCACGGAAACTCTCACCTATCACTATCGCTTACTGAAACTGCAGACGAACTCGTCGCACTCGTCAGTCAACAAACTCTGGTGGGCTATTCAATGGGGGCTCGCATGGCTCTCACCGCAGCCATCGCCTACCCACAGGCCTTCACCCGACTTGTTCTCATTAGTGGCACAGCAGGCTTAGACACCGAAGAGGAACGCCGCCAACGCGTGGCAAGTGATGAAGCCCTTGCCACTCACATTGAAGACGCTGGTGTTGAAGCCTTCATTCCCGAATGGCTTGCAAATCCCATGTTCGCTGGGCTGAGCACCGAGAATGCGCGTATCAACGAGCGATTAACGAATAGCGCGTCCGGGCTGGCATCGTCTTTGCGCCGTGCTGGTACAGGCACTCAACAACCAGTGTGGAATTCTCTACACACACTCGCAATACCCGTTCTAGTCATAGCCGGCCAGAACGATAAAAAATTCAGTGCCATCGCCGAACGGCTTCATTCATTACTGCCTAATTCAGAACTGCACATTCACCCAAACGTGGGCCACACAGTGCATCTTGAAGACCCTGCGGGCTGCGCTGCTGTATTAGACAACTGGTTACAACGAACTCAGCGCTAACAGAATTCCTGCGGCATACGTAATGCCAAGAATTAATTGGGCTTTACCTACGGCTCCGAGAACAATGATGAGATCTTTGCCTTGTGCGCCACGCGCCACCGCATCGAGAGCTGGTTTCGTGGCGATCACACCAACCAAACCGAATAACGTAAACACACCAGCCGTGAACGATGTAGCAGTGATTGCTGCAAAGGCAACGACAATTAAAACTGCAAACAGTTTGCGGGTGCGAACATCTCCTATCTTGACGGCCAGGGTTCGTTTGCCCGCCACAGTGTCGCCGGGAATATCACGCAGGTTATTAATCACCAATAACGCGCACGCATAGGCCCCCACTGCAATTGACGCAACCCAACCTGTCGCCGAGAACGTTTCCGCCGTGACGTATTCGGTACCCACTGTTGCCACGATGCCAAAAAAGACGAAAACGAATACTTCGCCATAACCTGCGTACCCATACGGACGCGGACCGCCTGTATATGTCCACGCAGCTGCAATAGATGCAACACCAATCAGCAATAACCACAGCGTTGTGGTGAGCGCAAGCACCAGACCAGCGACCGCGGCAATGCCAAACGATAGAAATGCAGCGCGCTTTACTGCTGTCGCAGTGGCAACACCTGATCCCACCAGTCGAAGTGGTCCCACGCGCTCTTCATCGGTTCCACGAACTCCGTCTGAATAGTCATTTGCATAGTTCACACCCACCTGCAGTGCCAGGCTGACCACCAGTGCCGCCAACGCACGCCACCACACAGGTTCATCTACTGCAGAAGCACTTGCTGCGCCTACTGCGACTGGCACGACGGCGGCGGGAAGGGTACGCGGACGAGCACCAAGTACCCATTTCTTCCAACCCAGTGACGAAGGTGACGGCGTAGAACTCATTGGTCAAGTGTCGCACGGGACATACGCTGAATGTGTGAACGAACTGGTCTGCCTCGATGTGCCATGTGGACAGGCCATGGTTGACCGCATCAAGAGAGCATGGGACAACGGTGACGCCATCTTTCCGTTGGACCAACGCCTCCCTGCGCCAGAGCGAGCACGCGTTCTAGAGATCATTCAGCCCACCCTCGTTTTCGACGGAAGCGACGATGCGCGCGTTGATGGTCGCCCTGTTGAACCTGGCGATGCCGTCGTTGTTGCCACTAGCGGCACAACGGGTTTACCCAAAGGTGTAGTTCTCACCCACGCAGCCATTGAAGCTAGTGCCCGTGCCACATCGGCTCGCTTGGGCGTCGACCGTTCCGATGTGTGGTTTGCGTGTCTGCCACCTGCTCATGTTGGTGGCCTCAGTGTTGTCCTTCGATCTCTCGTAATGGGAACTCCGCTCATCACAGCACCACAATTTTCTGTCGATGCCTACAACGATGCCGCTCTCAATGGCGCAACTCTGGTGTCCCTTGTTGCCACCGCACTTCAACGCGTTAATCCCAGCCTGTTTCGTTCCATTGTCCTCGGCGGATCGAAACCACCTGCATCATTGCCCGACAATTGCATCGTCACATACGGGCTCACCGAAACAGGCAGTGGTGTTGTCTACAACCGAACGCCGCTAACGGGCGTCGAGATTGACATACGAGACGGAATCATCTGGTTGCGCGCACCAATGCTGTTGCGTTGCTACAGAGACGGTCATTCTCCGTTAGACAACTCTGGCTGGTTCCGCACCGGAGATATGGGAACTTTCCAAAACGGCTTACTGAACGTGGAAGGACGAGAGGGCGACCTCATTATCTCAGGTGGCGAAAACGTGTGGCCAGAACGAGTTGAAGACGTTCTTGGTACGCATCCGTCAATTGCCGATGTCTGTGTTGGTGGAGTTCCCGATGCTCAGTGGGGTCATGCAGTCACTGCATGGGTGGTGCTACACGACGGCCACACACTCAACTTGTCTGAGGCGAGAGAGTTTGTGAAATCAACACTTCCCGCGCATTGCGCACCGCAGGCTCTTCATGTGGTTACCAGTATTCCGCGCACGGCTCTTGGTAAACCAAAGCGAGCCGAACTAATTGCACATGCCAGTTAGTCGTCGTCCAAGACAGGCTTTAAACGAACTTCGGTAATGCGACGGCCTTCTAGTGCTTCCACCACAATTCGCCAACCGTCGACCTGAATGGACTCACCCACAACCGGAACATGCTCAAGAGTTCCGAAGAGATAGCCACCTACTGTGTCGAATTCGTCGTCTTCCAATTTCAATCGGAAGTGATCGTTGAACTCGGAAATTGCCATACCCGCGTCAACCAGCGACTCTCCATTTGGCAATTGACGAACAACGGGAACCTCATCGTCGTGCTCATCCACAATTTCGCCAACAAGTTCTTCTAAGCAGTCTTCCAATGTGACAAGACCCACGATGCTTCCGTACTCGTCGGCGACTATTGCCATATGGAAGTGTTCGCGTTGCATCTCGCGCATTAACTTCGCGACTGGTTTGTTTTCCGGAATAACAATTGCTGGCCTCACCAATGAATCAACGGTGAGCCCACCTTCCCCTGCGCGTATGCGGCGCATGAGGTCTTTGGCATAAATGATTCCCAGAACGTCTTCGTTGCCTTCGTCGTCTTCACGCATGACAGGCAAGCGGCTGACACCATGCTCGAAGGCTTCGTCTAACGCATCGTCTATCGACGAACCCGCATCAACACTGATGATGTCGGGCTTAGGCCGCATAATCTCCCGAACAACTGTGTCACCGAACTCAATAATGGACTCAATCAGTTCGCGCTCTTCATGTTCGATGATTTCTTCTTCGGCGGCGGCTTCCACAATGCCAAGGAACTCTTGTTCACCAATGAATGGACCCTTCTCCAGCCCCTTGCCTTTCACCACGATGTTGGTCAGACCAATAAGCGCTCGACTCACCATTCGTAGCGGCCAGAAGGCAACAAGCAACGACACCAGACGCGACGTAGACAAAGCTGCACGATCAGAATGCAACACGGCGTATGTCTTTGGGACTGCTTCGGCGAACACAAAAAACACAACTACGTTCAGAACAACACCAACAGCCACACCAACAGCGCCGAACAATCGGCCAGCAACAACACCCGTGAGCGTCGCCTGAATTGTTTGACAGACATTCACTGACAGCAAAAGCGGATTCACCCAGCGTTCTGGTTGAGTGACCAAGGCAAGCAGTGCGGCACCACCCCGTGCACCCGAATCTGCCAAGGCTTGTGCCTTCGGCTTTGAAACCCTAGAAAGACCCATCTCGGCGATGGACAACACAATGAGCACCAGCAGCAAGACTCCGATGGCAAAGAGCATCCACCAATCAATTGTGGTTGGAGCTGAAGCAATCATTCGTTGTGGTCCTGTCTGAATCCGTGTGGCGCTGGGCCGTTCCAATGGTGGTCACACAAAATGTGCAACTCTCGTTCCCTCATTCGAATGGTGTCTTCTTCAATTGCATGGTCGTACCCAAGCACATGAAGAATTCCGTGAACAACGAGAAGCGCAATTTCGTCATCGAGTGTTCCGGCATGCTCGGGTGCTTGCTGTTTCGCAATCGCCGGACACACCAGAACGTCACCAAGCAAAGTTGGCATGTCGTCATGATCTGTGTGTGGCCGAGCAGGACCACGTGTTAACGCACCCGGACCTTGCGAATCCGCTACTTCCACACCGTCCAACGGAAAAGACAGCACATCTGTAGGGCCGACTTTGCCCATGTGTTCGGAATTTAAGTCGGCAATTGTTGCTTCGTCAACGAAGAACAAAGACAGCTCACACCCTCCACGTACGCCTTCTGCTCGCAATGCCTGAATAGCAAGATTTCTCCATTTAGGAAGGTCTATGGGTACATCCGATTGTTCATCGGAACAGAACACTTCAGGCACACCATCGCCACCAGCACGCTTGGGGGCATCGATACGCGGTCGAGAATCACCCACGTTGCTGACCCCGTTTAGACGACGATCTGTCTGACGAGCCCGCTCGTTCATACGCAGCGACAATGTCGGCGACAATTCGGTGACGCACAACATCGGATCCGTCCAATGTGACGAAAGAAAGAGACTCGATGTTGCCAAGTTTTTTCTCAAGTCCGACTAATCCGCTACGGCCATCGGAAACATCGATTTGCGATACGTCTCCTGTAACAACAACCTTTGAACCAAAACCAATACGAGTGAGAAACATCTTCATCTGTTCTGGGGTTGTGTTCTGTGCTTCGTCCAAAATGATGAAGGAATTGTTGAGGGTTCGTCCACGCATAAAGGCCAACGGAGCCACCTCAATAGTCTGCCGTTCTATTAATTTCTGTGCGGCTTCTGCTTCCACCATGTCGAATAATGCGTCGTACAACGGACGCAAATACGGGTCAATCTTTGCCATCAAGTCTCCAGGCAGGAAACCCAGACGCTCACCTGCTTCGACAGCAGGTCTGGTGAGAATAATGCGCTGCACTTGACGCGCGTGAAGAGCCTGCACAGCCATGGCCACCGCTAACCAACTCTTTCCGGTACCTGCTGGACCAATACCGAAGGTGACGGTGTTTTCTCGGATGGCGTCGACATATCTTTTCTGACCAGCGGTCTTGGGTCGAACCATCCGCCCACGTGAACCTTTCAGAATGTCGTCGGTGAGCACAGTGGAGGGGCGTTGTTCTGCGCGCACCATAACAATGCTTCTGTCCATCACCGACTGGTCAAGCCGTTCGCCACGCTGCAACAACAACACCATCTCTTCGAACAATTTGCCCACTTGATGTGCGCGCGGACCGGCACAATGAATTTCGTTTCCGCGAACAACAACAGACACATCGGGAAATGATTCTTCGACACGCCGCAAGAGTTCATCTCGTTGACCCAACAACTCGGCCATGAGATGCGTGCCCGGAACAACGACCGTGACGGTGGGGGCGACTGTGCTCATCTGCCCTTCAGACTACCGATACGGCTGGGTTCCCTGAGATTCCACAGCAGGACAAAGCACCCGTAGTACCGTCACAGTGGTTCGTAATGGGCGGTCGCAACATGTCAAAAACAGAGGACACAGGTGCGTAGGGCTCTTTCCACGGCTTCATGGGCTGCGTCCATAGCCGCAATCATCGTCGGGGCCGCTCATGGTTTTCTGGCCGAATCACTCGCTTCCCCATGGGCATGGACGGCACTTGCCGTATTGGGCCTTGGTGTCGTTGTGGGCTCCCCTGTCCACAAACCATCATTCACGGTGTTAGCCACACTCGTAGTGAGCTGTGTCCCGTTGGGCTTTGCTCTCGCATTGTCTCGTGCAACTACATCGGCTTCAACAATTGAAACGTTGATGGTGCTGTCACAAGCAACCCTTGCCCTGGGTCTCGCCGTTTTTGTCAAACGTCGACTCGGATCTCGCGCATCCGCGGTGCTTGCAGACGGGGTCATCGTCGCCATGGGTGCATGGGTTCTTATCTGGGTAGTTCTTGTTCGGCCGCTTATTGACACCAACGCAACAACTTCGCTCACCACATTGCGAGCAGCATCGCTTGGTGTAGCCATGGTTGTTCTTTTCCTCCTTGCAACCCTTTTGTTTTCAGACACATCACCCACGATTGCCGTAGGAATGTTTGGCGTTGCAATTGGTCTTGGTTTGGTGGGCGTGGTGCTACGTGCGTTGTCCTTTCGGGGCGACATCACAATTAATGAAACAACATTTGTTGCGCCATTCTTGATGGCTGCTGGTTTGGCAGGCGCCGCGCTTCTCCATCCGTCGGTTCGCGATGTTCATAAACCGGGTTCGGTCAGATTGTCGCCACCACTTATGACTCGACTCCTCACAACCACCGTGTCGCTTATTGCCCCCATCATTGTGTTGGCTCTTACCGATGCTCACGGAACACAAGATCGTGTGGTTCGCACATTGTCGGTCTCGGTGTTGGCCATCGCAGCAATGGTTCGCATTATTCAATCGGTCAGGTCAAATGCACGAACACAAGAGCGGCTTGTTCGCAATGCACTTACCGACTCGTTAACCGGACTACCAAATCGTGTCCTGATGTTGGAACACATAGAGAACGCCGTCCAACAATCGTGGCGCACGAATCGTCAACCCACCGTTCTCTTTATTGATGTGGACAGGTTTAAGAACATCAACGACAGTCTCGGTCACTCAATTGGCGACGACGTTCTTATGCATGTGGCATCGCGACTGTTGACCAGTGTGAACCAACACGCCACTGTGGCTCGCATTTCAGGAGACGAGTTCGTTGTCCTCGATCCCACGACAGAAAGCCCCACTCAATCAGTTCTGTTGGCCGAACAAGTTCTTGACGCTTTCCGGGAGCCGGTCACCACACCCGAAGGTGACATGTTCGTTACAGCCAGTATTGGTGTTGCATATGCGCCAAAAGCAATGGAACTCAGCGCAGACGATCTGTTACGTCATGCCGATACGGCCATGTACCGGGCAAAGGGTGCGGGCCGAAACTGCATTGCGCTCTTCGATGACTCCATGCTGCACACCGTGTCTCAACGACTCGATGTTGAAACGGCGCTCTACCGCGCATTGGAACGAAACGAACTTCATCTCGTTCACCAGCCCATTGTGGACATAGACCTTGGCATAGTCGTTGGTTTCGAGGCGTTAATGCGATGGAACCGAAGCGATGGCGCTGCGGTCTCCCCAGCAGAGTTCATTCCCATCGCCGAAGAGACAGGAACAATTGTTCCTCTTGGTTCGTGGGCAATTAACGACGCACTCACACATTTACGCCAATGGATAGAAACTGGTGTTGTCACGCCAAGCACCACCATGAGTGTCAACGTGTCGCCTCGACAATTGAATGATCCGCAATTTGTTGCCACCGTCAGCAATGCCCTTCAGGCCACAGGAATTCCTGCAGAACAGTTATGGCTTGAAGTCACCGAATCGGTAATGATCACCGAGCCAGCCCAGGCCTTGTCTGCATTGCGGCGATTAAACACATTGGGTGTACGTATCGCCATTGACGACTTCGGCACTGGATATTCGTCTCTTTCTCTACTGCAACAGTTCCCTATTCAATGCGTAAAAATTGATAGAGCCTTTGTGCAGAACATCACCGACGACATTGGTACGCGAAACCTTGTGAAGACCATCATTGCAATGGCCGATGCGTTGGGTGCCGATGTTGTTGCCGAAGGAATAGAAACCGAAGGACAACTGCTGACACTCCAATCACTTGAGTGTCATCGCGCACAGGGCTATTTCATTAGTAAGCCAGTTGCTACAGCCGACGTACCAAACACCGTCAAAGAACTACACGATGGTGATGCGTGGAGAAATCACACCACGAGCGAATAGCTACTTGGGTGCGCCCACCTTTGACAGTGTGCCGTCCGCAGAACGAACGTACAACTCGACGGTGTGGGCGCCATCGGTAAGTAACGAATAGTCAAGAATGGCGGTGTATTCCACTACATCACGTACGCCAGATAACTCACCAATAACCCCGGCTGCAACACCGTTGATTACCACGACGCCCTCGGTACCGATTTCTGTAGGTCCGGTCAAAGAGATTGTTCCGGTGATTAATGACGGAACGCGACTTCCACGTGTGTCGGACACTTTTGTAAACATCTTCTTTTGGTTGAGCGTCCACGATGCAACATCTGTGCTCGCGCCAGCACTGGTGACAGGCTGACCAATTAGAGAAGCGGAGCTACCAACTGCAGCTACTCGGCGAATGTTGCCAACGTTGCTGACAACGGTTGCATAGTGCCGAGCGCGGTCTCGTGCTTCGCTAAAACCACCTGAAAAGACTTGTGATTCACCAGTTGCCGAAACCACCCTTCGTTCGCGACCCGATGGGCACTCTTGCGCGACAGACTCACCAGCAAATTCCCACGATGTAGTGGTTCCCGTGACTTCAAGAATGGTGGGCAAGACGTCCAAGTTGGTCACTGCACAGTCGCTGACCGAAGCCGCCACCTGATTCGGGAACTTCATAAGTAACGGCACACGATAAATGTCGTTGGCTTGTTCCATATCAACAAAGTCGGTATGACGCTGCGGCAGCGTGGGTAAGAAAGAAATTCCGTGATCGGCCGAAACAATAAACAACGTGTTGTCCCAGCGCCCCGCTTCTTTCAGCGTCGACATGGCTTCAGAAATCGCCTTATCTGCCGCGGCCAACTGATACAAGAAAGTTTGGTACGTGTCGCGTACGCCATCTTCACTCTCAGGGTTTGCCGTACTAATTGCCTTCGACAAGGGAGCCACGCGCATGTCCGGAGTGACACGCCATGGCGCATGAGGCAACAGCACGTGCGTCACCTGCACACGCGGAGACGGATCGTTCACCATTGCTTTTACTCCGCGACCAAGTGCATCAATTTGGGACAAAGCACCAACACCGAACTGTTCCTTGAACTTGTCTGCTACGGCGCCAAATCCGCCCCAAGCGCCCTCAATAGATGGGACTCGGCTGCGAAGAAACGGCGGAAACACGCGATGGGCGTACACATAACTGGCATCGCGAAAGAACGATTTCACACGGGACGGTGAGAACGAACCTGTCGACCCTGTTGAACCACCGCACACATCAGGTGGGCACAAACTAGTGACGGGCTCAATGCCACCCACTGCTGTTTTCCCTGCAAACACGGTGAAGATGTTCTTTGGGTACTGAGCCAAAAACGGTCCACCAGCCTGTTGTGGAACAACCGATGCCAGTAGCGCCGGAACCGCCTGGTGAGTGAAGTTCGACTCCGCTACTGCGTTGCGAAACCACGTTGACTCAGATGCCAATTTGGCAAAACCGGGATATCGCTCGGCATTAATTGTTCCGTCTTCGGCCAGCAATGCATAGAGAGGAAACTCATCGAAGACAATCTGAAAAACAGAGACTTCCGAATTTTTGATGACTGCATCAGATTGCGGGCCGTTCGTCATGAACAAAACGGGCTGCAACTGCAAGACCGCGTTCGCTAGAACTGCCACAGACAAAATGGCCAACCAACGCGACCATTCGCGAATGACTTTCTGCGTGTCATACAAGAGAGGCAACACCACAGCCACCAGCGCACCAATAGCCAGTGACCCAACATTGCCGTCAACGTTGAGCCACCGAGCAATTGCCAAACCGAGCAGGAAGGAAAAGCCAGCAATAAGCCATAGGCGCATGGACTCATTGACTTTGGGTCCAAACCATCGGGTGACGCGATCAAGAAGGGTTGCAGCAACTGCTGGTCCTAAAAGGATGGCCAACACAAAGAACGCCGACTCAACGGTAGACATCTTCGAGGCTGAGAAAATGGTGGGGTTCTTCCCATAGAGGTCCAACAGCGGCTGTGCCACCGCCATAGTGGACAGAGCCAAATACGTAAGGAAGTGCCTGCGCATCACCTCTCCACCTTGCCACAATGAAGAGGTGTTCGCCCGTGCCCTCACTTACCGCACCCGCTCTGTGGTGTCTCGTGCACTGGTCGCCTTACTCCTGGTAAGTGCATTTGCGTTGCCTACCCCGGTTCGTGCACATACTGCTCCACGACTCATTGGGGTCAATGGTCAAGGAACCCTCCTCTTTATTGGCGACTCCCTCACTGTTGGCTCCGACGCCTTCGGGTCACTTGCCCGCAAAGCACGAGATTCACTCATCTGGACAAAAGTCATCATGGACGCACGTGTTGGCCGTACTGCGTCTACGGGGGCTTCTTCACTTCGAACTCGGCGCACGTCGCACACCACCGCCATCGTTATCGCGTTGGGCACAAACGACATGATCTCAAAATCAGAGTCGTGGTACCCATCGTGGGTGATTGACAAAGTGATGGTTGAATCTCGTGGCCTACCCGTGTTGTGGTTCACCCTTGAGTTTTCCGCCACTGGTCGCAGTGACTGGCGTCTGCGAGCGTCTCGCTTTAACAAAGCGCTTCGTACAGCACAAGCAAAGTGGCCAAATTTAATGATTGCCGATTGGAATTCTCATTTTGTGCCCAATCGCGTAAGTCGGTTTATTGCAGATGGAGTTCACCTCACAGTGAACGGATACCGCACACGCGCAAACTTTTCTGTAAAGCAGTTGATGCAATTTGGTGACACCATCGTGAACGCAAGCACCACTACTACATCCACCACCACATCCACCACGACAACGACGACCACCACGTTGCCACCGGACACCACAACGACGTCGTCCACTAGCACTACAACAACAACATCAACAACATCAACAACGGCACCATCCCCGCCTACGACATAACGTGAACCGCTACGGTTACACCATGCTCGCTGTTACCGCATCACAAGGCAAAGTATCCGTCGTCGATCGCGACATTCCCGAAGGTGATGGCGAACTCATCGCCGTCACATCATCTGGTATCTGTGGCAGCGACCTTCACATGATTGAAAACGGACTCGTCAACGTCGTGCTTGGTCACGAGTTTGGTGGATACACAACCGATGGACGACTTGTTGCCGTGCGACCAACCGGCGCGTGTGGTTCGTGCAGTCACTGTTCAACACACCATTCACAACTGTGCGCAGAAGCATTACGCAATAGTCACGGCATTTCACGTGATGGTGGACTTGCTGAGTTTGTTCGTGCAACCGAAGATCGACTTTTTGAAATACCGACAGGTACAGATCCGTCGTGCGTTGGACTTGTTGAACCCCTCGCGGTTGTGTTGCACGGCATCAACCGCATGAATGTTCAAAACGGAAGCACAGCCGTTGTCGTTGGCGCAGGGTCCATTGGTTTGTTGGCTGCGGCGGTACTGCGCGACCGCGGAGTCGCAGTAGACATCGTTGCTCGCCACCCCCATCAAGAACGCGCTGCAGAGCAGTTAGGAGTAACGCCGGTTCGCCAAGCTGGCAGCAACTACGACGCGTCGTTTGATGCCGTCTGCACACAGCAGTCGTTCGACACCTGCATCACTGCAACTAGGCCTGGCGGATCACTTCTTGAGTTCGGCATGTTCTGGACACCCGTAGCCCTGAACAACCAGATGCTGCTGAAAGAAATCACCGTGGTGCCGTCCATCTTTTATGGCCACACCCAAGAGCACCACGACTTTCAAGAAGCCGTCGACATCCTGCACCGTGTTCCGTCCATTACTTCTGCCGTCATCACGCATCGATTCGCCCTTTCCGATGCACAAGAGGCATTTGCCGTAGCCGCCGACCGCAAGGCCGGCGCCATCAAAGTGCACCTACTGACATCGCTGTAATTAGCCACCTGAGCGGCAGTTAGAACTACTCACCCTTGTGACCATGTGCAATTAATCGATTGCCCAACACAAGTTGTTTTCTTTGCGTTTGTCTAGGAGCAACATTGCACCCCCTGCTATCGTGACTGCAGTCACACCACGGTGGTGTGCCAACTTTGGGGGTAACTCAATGACTCAACGTCAGACCAATCGGTCACGAGTGTTGCGTCGCGTAGGTGCAGCACTTGCTGCAACTGTTGCGGTGTCCACTGTGACTGCAGCTGGAAGTCAGGCGGCAAAACCGCAAGCGACTTCCAAGTACGGCGGAACAGCGAAGGTGGCCATTTTTGACACCAACGCCGGATTCTGCTTTGCAAACAACAACGCAAACTCTTCGTTGATGGTCATGCGTACCATTTACGAAACATTGTTTGAAAAGACCAATGGTGGAGACATGATCGGCTTGCTTGCATCGGGCTCAAAGAGCTCGAACGGCATGAAGACATGGGACATCTACCTGCGTAAGGGAATTAAGTTCCACGATGGCACCGACTTCAATGCAGATGCAGTGAAGGCAAACCTTGATTACCTCTTGGGTCACAAGGCTGCTAACGCCGCTCTCGCTGCAGCAGCAACTGCGCCGTACATCACTCATGCAACAACCGTTCTCACCACACTGAGCAGTGCTGCTGCTGGTGCAACTGGTGCAGCCGTGCTGACCAACCTTGGTGTTACATCAACCATGAAAACAGAGGACAAAGTTGGACGTCTCTCGTTGCTGACCGCTTTGGGCACATTTGCCGACAAGGGTTCGCTTGACGTTCTCTTGTCTGGTGGAAACAAGGCTGGTGGCTACCTCAAGTCCATCGGACTCGACAAGCTTCCTGACCTCACCTTCTTCCAATCATCAATTGGTTTGGGTACGTCAGCTGCTTTCGGTGCAAACATCACCAAGGTTGATGTTGTCGACTCACACACGGTGCGTCTCACGCTTGACCGTGCACAGAACGACGTTCCCGGAATGCTGTACGCATCTGGTCGTTTGTTCATGCGTGGACCAGCACAGTTCACTGGCACAGCAAGCAAGGACCGCTGTTCAACTGGTCGCCCAATTGGTACGGGCCCATTCAAGACAGCCGACAACCACACAACCGTTAGCACCGATGAATTGAATGTTGTCCGCAACGCCAGCTACTGGCGCACGGATCCAAAGACTGGTGACAAGTTGCCATACTTGGACGGCATCAAGTTTGTGAACATTAAAGAAGGTTCACAGCGCGCAGCCGCAATTCGTACCGGTGCATATGACGCAGCAATGTTCTCAGCCGCAGCCGAAGGAAAGTTCATTCAAGACCTTCGTAAGCGCAAGAGCCTTGTTTCCGAATTCAAGTCACCAAACGACTACTACCCATCACTCTGGTTGAACCAGGGCAAGGCGAACTCTCCATTCAAGAGCAAGAATGCCCGCTTGGCTGTTCTGCACTGCTTGGACCGTGCAAACTTTGTCAAGGTTCGTACCCGCGGTGAAGGCGTAGTCGCCAAGTCACTTGTTGGACCACGCAGCACCATGTACACCACAAAGGGATTCCAGGCATACAGCGTTGCCAAGTCGAAGAGCTATGTGGCTGCTTGGAAGGCTGAAGATCCAGCAAAGAACACAGAGTTGAAGTTCACTATTCCTGCAGACGTTTCATCGTCGTCACAAGGCAACGCAAAGTTCCTTATTGCGACATGGGCAAAGTGTGGCATCAAGGTGGACATGGTTGTTGAAGAAGCAGCACAGATCATTGCCAAGGCATTCAACTCCGGAGCATCATCTGCTGCGGACCAGAACGCCTACGACGCAATTGCAATCTTGCTGTTCGAAGGAACCGACGTGTCGTTCAACCTTCCATTCGTATTAACAAATGCGTATGCAGGTTCAACCTCTTCGGCCCGAATCTTTGCTTCAAGCATTGGTTCAGTCCTCGGACTCAACAAGCACACAGACACCAAGGTGAACGAGTTCTTCCAGGGTGGACAGGCTCAGACCTCGAAGGCTGCAGCACAGCGTTTGTACCGTCAAGGTACTGCTTACCTGCAGACAGAGGGCTACATGGGTTCAATCCAGCACTTCTACTACACAATGTTTGTGAACAAGAAGAATGGCCTGACCAACATTGGCAAGGTTCAGTTGAAGACCGGCGTTACTCAGCGAACAGTAACCAACTGGGGAATTGACTGGAGCGGCGTTCAAAAGCCAACTAAGTAAATTTCACTGAATTTACGTGTGAAGCGGGAGCGACACCCCAATGGGGTGTCGCTCCTTCTTCTGAATTACTATTGTTTTATTAGCTAAGGGGGGCGGATGAATTTTCTGCAAGTAATCGCAAAACGCCTGGTTGGAATGGCGTTGGTTATCACCATTGCTTCGTTCTTGTTGTCATGCCTTATGTGGCAGTTACCTGGTGATCCGGCACAACTTATTGCTGGCGGTGCACCAGAAGGAGTTGTCAGCGCCATTCGCGTTGAAGTAGGTCTCGACCGCGGAGTCTTCGGATTTTTTTGGCATTGGTTTAGCGGTCTTCTCAGCGGAGATTTCGGCAAGTACTACTTAAATGGCGGAACACGCGATGTGCTTGAAGTCATCAAAGCAACTCTCCCCGTTTCTCTTCAACTCATTCTGTACGCGCAAATTGTTGCACTTTCGTTTGCCATTCCACTTGGTCTTATCTCTGCATATAAAGAGAACAGCCGTTTCGATCGCATCGTCAGCAGCACATTGTTCACCCTTGTTTCCTTCCCCAGCTTTGCGCTCGCACTGATCATGTCGCTCATTTTTGCTGTGAAGCTGGGCTGGGTAGACCCCATTGGCTATGTAAAGCCAAGCGAGAACTTGGGTCAACACTTCAAGCTCATGGTTCTTCCCGTCATCAGCATCGCCGTTGGCCTCACCTCGTCGTATACACGCTTGTTGCGCACCGACGTCATAGCAACACTCAAAGAGGACTACGTCACCATGGCGGCCTCAAAGGGAATCTCCAACAAGCGAGTCTTGTGGTTCCACGTGTTCCGTCCGTCTAGCACCACCCTGCTTACATCTGCCGCGCTCAACATGGGCGGCCTCATCGGTGGCACCATCGTTATCGAAACCATTTTCGTTATTCCCGGAATTGGATACGAAGTGTTCTACTCAATTGGCGCTCGTCAAGTAATTGCTATGCAGACACTCATTCTGCTCATCTCGTTCGCCTACGTGTTCTTCAACACAATTGTCGACCTACTCACCAACGCCATCGATCCCCGTACTCGGGAACGTCGTGGCTAAGAACATTTTTATAAAGCAAGAGGACGGAAAAGCGTGAAAACAAGAAAGAGTCGACCAGTCGGGTTTTATCTCGCTGGGTCCTGGCTAGGACTCATGGTCTTCATTGGCCTGTTCGGATGGATCTTGCCATTGCCACAATGGGATGAAGCATTCTTCGATGACCTTGGTGTCGGACCATTTAGTCCGCGCCACCTTCTAGGTACCACTCAAGACGGCTACGACATGTTGGCTGGTCTTGTAAACGGAGCCCGTTTGTCGGTGTTCATTTCTTTCGCATCGGTATTAATTGGTGGCGGAATTGGAGCACTCATCGGAATTACCGCTGCATACTTCCGCGGTAAGTACGACCTCATCGTGGTGTCAATCTTCAACATCTTGTTGTCAATTCCAAACTTGGTGTTGTCACTTGCTTTGTTGTCGGTGTTTGCGTATTCAGACGCCGACAATCCAGCGTCAACGAATCGCCGAGTGATGGTGCTTATCGCCTCACTAATCATCGTCATCATTCCAATTTTGGGTCGTATCTCACGCGGTTCTGCATTGCAGTGGACCAACCGTGAATTTGTTCTGGCATCGAAGTCCATGGGAACAAAGAGCTTCACCATCATCTTCAAGCACATTCTTCCCAACGTTGCACCGGCCATCTTGTCCATCGGTTTCTTGGCCATCGGTTCGGTCATCATCGTTGAAGGCTCACTCTCCATTTTGGGAATTGGTATTCCCGGTGGAGCCAGCTGGGGCTCAATGCTGGCAAACGGACGCGGCAATATTGCCTACAGCCCGCACGAGGTATACCTACCTGCGCTCTTCATCGCTCTAACCGTTATCTCAAGTAACTGGTTCGGCGACTACGTCAGATCAAGCCTGGACAAGAGGGAGTCAAAGATATGAGCGAGTTACTTACCGTCGACGGGCTGTCTGTTCAGTTCGCGACGCCTCGCGGCAATCTCAGAGCTGTGCGCGATGTGTCCATCACTCTCAACAAGGGCGAAAGCCTGGGTGTTGTAGGCGAGTCTGGTTCAGGAAAAACTGTTCTCTCCCGCGCAATCATGGGACTTCTGCCCAGCACCGCAACACGGACTGGCTCTGTTGTCTTCAAAGATCAAGAGCTTCTCACTGCCGCACCCGACGTTGTGCGCGAATTGTGGGGCATCGATATGGCCATGATCTTCCAAGATCCCATGACAGCACTCAACCCTGTTCGCCGTATTGGCACACAGGTAACAGAGAGTCTCATTGTTCGTCTCGGAATGGACAAAAAGGCAGCGAAAGCAAAGGCTGTAGAAATTCTGAAACGCGTTCGTATTCCCGATCCTGAGGGAATGTTGCGCAAGTTCCCGTATCAGTTGTCTGGTGGTATGCGTCAGCGAATCATGATTGCTATCGCAGTGTCATGTGAACCTCAGTTGCTGTTTGCAGACGAGCCCACAACGGCGCTTGACGTAACTGTTCAGGCGCAAGTATTGGAACTTCTCACCGAACTGCGTCGCGAATCGAATATGGCAATGATTCTGGTCACTCACGACCTTGGCGTGGTTGCCGGCCACACCGACAAAATTGCGGTGATGTACGCAGGCAACATTGTTGAATACGCGCCAACCAGGCAGTTGTTCAGCAACATGAAAATGCCATACACAGAAGCGTTGCTGAAGTCCATTCCGCGTTTGGAAACACCCACCGGAACCCGCCTTCCTGTCATTGAAGGTCGCCTCCCCGACCCAACCAAAGAACTGGTGGGCTGTGCCTTCGCAAATCGTTGCGCGTATGCCACAGACAAGTGCCGTACCGAAACACCACCACTTACCGACGGTGGCAACAACCACTACTACCGTTGCTGGTTCCCAATCGGAGGAGCAAACTAATGACTGCCCTAGATGGTCTCGTTATCAAGATTCTCTTGCGTCTGGGCTTTAAAGGCCTCAACAGCGTAAAGAAGTACCTGGCAGAGCAAGAGGCAAAGCGTCCTCTCTCGCCAGAAGAAGAAAAGCAACTCTTCCCCCACCATCGCCCCGACAGCGATCGTGTATTGGTTGTTCGTAACTTGAACGTTGAGTTCAACGTGGGTAAGGGCAACGTCGTTAAGGCAGTCTCTAATGTCAGCTTCGACCTTGTACGTGGAGAAACGCTTGCTGTTGTGGGCGAATCTGGCTGTGGTAAGTCAACGCTTGGCAAGGCTGTTTTGCAGTTGCCACATCCCACCGGTGGTTCAGTGAACTTCCTTTCAAAGGAACTCACGTCCATGGGTAAGAAAGAGCTGCGAGACATGCGTCCCGCCATGCAGATGATCTTCCAAGACCCCATTTCATCGCTCGACCCACGCTTGCCTGTTAGCGAAGTGCTTGCCGAACCGTTGCGTGTGTGGAACCGCGGCAACCAAGTAGAAATCGATGCAAAGATCGACGAACTTCTTGGTGCAGCAAACCTTGACCCTGCTGTTGTACGCGACCGTCGCTCATATGAATTCTCTGGTGGCCAATGCCAGCGAATCAGCATTGCACGCGCACTAGCACTCGACCCAACAATGATCATCTGTGACGAACCGGTGTCGGCTCTCGACGTGTCGGTGCAGGCTCAAATTTTGAACCTGCTGCAAGACATGAAAGATCGCTACGGCCTCACACTCATCTTCATCTCGCACGACCTTGCAGTGGTGAAGGCTGTGAGCACCCGCGTAATGGTGATGTACTTGGGCAAGGTGTGCGAAATTGGCACACCCGACGAGATCTACCAAAACACAAAGCACCATTACACACGTGCTCTTGTGGGCTCCGTGCCCATTCCTGACCCAGACCGTCCACTGTCGGGCAATCTCATTCAGGGTGAGCCACCATCACCAGCCAACCCACCTTCTGGTTGTCGCTTCCGCACGCGTTGCCCTATGGCAACAGAAAAGTGTGCACAAGAAGAGCCCCAGTTGCGTGAGGTCTCAGTGGGTCACTTCGTGGCCTGCCACCACCCCATCGCTGAATAACGTCGCTTACAGTTCTGTGCCTTCGGGCCAGCCTGGAGTGCCTGCGTCTAACTGCACGCCCATGGTGTTCAGATAGCCGGACACAAGTCGATAGGTGCCAGCCACCATGACTAATTCGGTTAGTTCTGCCTCGTTCCAACGAGCTGCCAGTGTGCGCCATGTTGGGTCTGATACACAATCGTGCTCACACAATTCATCGCACAATGCAATGAGTGCCGCATCATCCAAAGACCATGGGTGTGTAGACGAATTCGTGGCCAGGCTGGCGATCTCTTCAGTAGTGAGACCAACTCGTTGACCAATCAGTGTGTGCTGTCCGAATTCATAAACAGCCCTGCAGTTCCATCCCACCCGCAAGATGACTATCTCGCGCTCTCGTGGTGGAAGTACACCTTTATTGAGAAAGTATCCGGCATAGTTCAAAAACCTCTTTAAGACGGCTGGATGGTGAGCCAACGTTGCAAAGATGTTCAGCGGAGTTCCATCGGGTGCGTCTATGCCTCGACCAAGTAACTCATTTACTTCATCGCTTGCATGAGTGACAGGAGCCAGACGAGGGGTAGTTGGACGCGGAATTGAATTTGACGACATAGCCCCATCTTGCCTTAGATAAGAGGTGTGCCGCATCAACCTTCGCTCCCCTTTGGCGGAGAGCAACTGCCAGGTGATGGTTCGGCGATTCTCATTCCCAATTTCTTCGCCGCAGACGAAGCTGACGAACTCTTCCGTGAATTGTTGTCTGGCGTTCCGTGGGAGACCCAGGAATTGGCCATGTTTGGGAACATTGTTCCAGAGCCCCGACAATCTGCGTGGATCTCAGATGGCGTCACATACGCCTATTCGGGGGCCACTCGCACCGCACACCCGTGGACGCCAGCGCTGAGCCACATTCGAGACAAATGCTCACACCAGGCAAATACCCGCTTCAACGGCGTACTGGCCAACTACTACAAAGATGGAAATAACCATTTGGGATGGCACGCCGACGACGAGATGGTGAATGGTCCAGAACCCACCATTGCATCGGTCAGCTTGGGTGCAGAACGGCGCTTCGATTTTCGCCATAACGAGACGCATCAGGTAGTAAGTGTTCTCCTCCCCCATGGGTCTCTACTCATCATGTCGGGGCTTAGCCAATCCTGCTGGCAACACCGAATACCGCGGGAAACAAAACTCACCCTTCCACGCATCAACCTGACGTTTCGAAAAGTACTGAATTTGTCCTAGATTTTGCGCATGCGTTCAAACATTGGTTCCATCCTCACTAAGCGTGCTCACATGAATCCGGACAACGAAGCGTTGTTCGACGTTGCAGCCAATAAACGATTCAACTATGCAGAATTGAATGCGCGCACCAACCAAGTTGTAAACGCGTTAACGCCCCACGTCAAAAAAGGTGATCGTGTTGCGCTTCTCATGATGAACTCGCACGAATTCATCAGTGCATTCTTTGCAATCGCAAAGATGGGCGCCGTTGTTGTGCCACTCAACTGGCGACTTGTTCCCGACGAACTTGAATTCATTTTGAAAGATTCCGGTAGCACCGTTTTGTTCTATGGCGAAGAGTTCTTGCCATCAGTTGCAGAACTTCACGCACGCGGAGACAAGACCGACATCAACGTGTGGATTCACACCGGTAGTGACGCCACCAAACCACCATTTGCGAAGGGATTCAACGAACTTGTTGACCCTGCACCATCGACCGAACCAGAAATCACCGCTTTTGATGACGACATGTTGTACATCATGTACACATCGGGAACCACAGGTTTACCAAAGGGTGTCATGCACACCCACACAACACAGATGGAAGCACTCATCACACTGAATGCCACAAGTGATTTCTGCATTGGCGACCGCTATCTCAACCCCATGCCACTGTTCCACGTAGGTGCACTTACTCCTGCCATCGTTGGTGCGTACCGCGGTCTTGCACACATTCTCATGCGCGCCTTCGACCCCGTAAAGGTGTGGGAACTTGTTCGTGACGAAAAGATCAACAACGCACTTCTGGTTCCCGCAATGCTGGGTGCATGTCGCATGGTGTACGACCCCGCCACACACGACCACAGCACCCTTCGTTGGTTCCTGAGCGGTGCAGCACCTGTGCCTAAGGCTCTTATTGAGGCCTATGCACAAATGGGCATCGAGATCCACCAGGTGTACGGCCTTACCGAAACCTGTGGCCCAGCATGCCTCACAACTCCAGAAGATGCTCTTCGAAAGGCCGGCTCTACCGGCAAGGCGTTCTTCCACACCGATGTGAAGCTGGTGCGCCCAGACGGCTCTGAATGTGATGTAGATGAACCAGGCGAAGTGCTCATTCGCGGCGGGCACATCATGACCGGATACTGGAATCGTCCCGATGCAACGGCTGAAGCAATTCGCGATGGCTGGTTCTACAGCGGCGACGTCGCTACACGTGACTCCGAAGGTTTCATCTGGATTCAGGACCGCCTAAAAGACATGATCATCTCTGGTGGCGAGAACATCTACCCTGCTGAACTTGAAAATGTCATTCTGGGTAATCCTGGTGTTGCCGACGTTGCTGTCATTGGGGTGCCGTCAGAAAAGTGGGGCGAGACTCCACTTGCAGTGGTGGTGAAGAAAGACCCCGCCCTTGATGAAGCCACCGTTTTGGCTCACTGCGAAGGGAAACTTGCTCGCTTCAAGATGCCAACCGCGGTTCGCTTTGTTGACGCAATTCCAAGAAACGCATCGGGCAAGGCCTTGAAGCGCGACTTGCGCATTCAGTTCCCCAGCCTTTAGGCAACGACGGCGGCTTCGGCCGCAGCACGCCGTTCGGCTTGACGCTTGGCCACCTTGCCCACGCGCTCAATGTGACGCATCAAATTGTCACGGGCTTTCTCGGCGTTCGCCGAGAGTCCTTCAACTTTGTCGATGGCCCACTGGCGAAACACCAACGGCATGATGATTTTCTCGTGGTGAATAGCAAAATCGTAAATGCCCGCTTGAGCAATGGCCTTCGAGTGTTCGGCGAACCCCGGAATTCCCACTCCTGGCATTGCGAAGTTCACTATTTGACGCTCTAGTGCCTCGACTGCCAATGATGGATTCAGTTCTAACAACTTTGTGACCATGTCTCGATAAAAGAGATGGTGTCGGTTCTCGTCAGTTGACAATTTCATCATCACGTCGTAACCCGTTTTGTCCAGCATGGTTCCGGTGTTGCGATGAGAAATACGAGTTGCAAGTTCTTGCACGGCCACGTAACACATGCCGTCTGCTGCAGATTCTGGTTCTGGAACAATGGCACTGCTCACCTGAGCCATACGACCGTCTTCAAGTTCCCGCGGCTCCACCAGTCCACTTACCGTGATGTAGTCACGCATCACAATGGCGTGACGTCCTTCTTCTGCGGTCCAACGCTGCGCCCACGTACCCCACGCAGATTCACCGCCGAACATGCGTGAAATAGTGCGCGTGTACCACGGCAAGTTGTCTTCGGTAAGAAGGTTCACCAGCAATGCAGATCGAACACCTTCTGGCAGTTCGGACTCGCCATAAGAGAAACCATCGGTGAGCAGACGTTGCGCGCGATCCCAAGGCACATAATCGTGCGGGTACCAGTCTTCGGCACTCTCTAGGTGACGATTCAAGAGACGCTCTGCCTCTGGTTCAAGTTCGGAGAGAAGGGCCAGGTCGTCCATATGTCAAACCTAGTCCCCTACCAACTAGTAGGCAGGTCACTTCTGAGACGGACTAATTCACCTGTCGTTCGAAGCCTTCCCAGTACGGGGCACGAAGAATGAACTTCTGAAGCTTTCCGGTAGCCGTTCGGGCAAGTTCGGTGCGGAACTCCACCACCTTGGGGCACTTGTACGCCGCAAGTTTGGTGCGCACATAGGCAATCAAATCGGCTTCCGTGAGGGCTGAGTCTGGAGTCTTTACCACCAGGGCCAGAACTTTTTCTCCCCACTTCTCATCAGGAATTCCAATGACTGCAACTTCGGCAACATCGGGATGAGAGAACACTGCATCTTCAACCTCAATTGACGACACATTCTCACCTCCCGACACAATGACGTCTTTCTTGCGATCTGCAATGGTGAGATACGTGTTTTCCGAGATATAGCCACCGTCGCCCGTGTGGAACCATCCGTCAACGATGGCTTTCTCGGTCTCCGCAGGCTGGTTCCAATAACCCTGCATCACTGTGTTGCCGCGTGCAAGAACCTCGCCTTGAGCGTCCACCTGAATCTCTACACCCAACGCAGGTGCACCAGCGGCACCCAATTTGGCCGCACGTTCCGCAATGGGTAGTGCAGACCACTCTTTGCGTGTGCGATTCATAGTGAGCAATGGAGAGGTTTCGGTGAGGCCGTAGATTTGCACGAACTCCCAACCAAGTTCGGTTTCAATTCGCTCAATGGTTTTCGTTGGTGGTGGTGCACCAGCAACCACCATACGAACCGAGCCTCGCGATGTGGAGAGCCCAGTCTCGGATGCTGCATCCAAAATCATGTTGGCGACAGCGGGAGCACCGCACAACATGGTGATTCCGTGTTGGCTCATGCGACGAAGAATCTCTGCCCCGTCTACTTTGCGCAGAATCACGTGAGTGCCGCCCATAGCAGTAACCGCGTACACCATTCCCCATCCGTTCACATGAAACTGTGGAAGTGTGTGCAGATACACATCTGACTCGTTCACATTCATTTGCCATCCGAACACCGCGGAGTTCACCCACAAACTGCGATGGGTTAATTGCACACCCTTAGGGCGCGCCGTTGTTCCGCTTGTGTAATTAATTGTTGCCGTGGCGTCTTCGTCCGGAGTCCATGGTTGTGGCTCACGGTCGTACAGATAAAGAACCTTGTCAGAATCTGCACCAATAATGAACTTATGTTTGGCGGTCACCGCAGCCATCGCCTCTTCAAGCTCGGGATCAACAATGAGAACTTCAGCTCCACAGTGCTCAACGATGTAGGACACTTCATCAGCAACCAAGCGGAAGTTGATTGGAACAAGAACACGTCCGTAGCCGCTGACACCAAAGAACGCGGTGAGTAGCCGGGCCGAGTTTTGACTCACCATGGCAACACGAGCACCATGCGGGACGCCCAGTGCATCTAACGCCGCTGCTTGCGCACGTGCACGACGTGCCATCTCGGCGTACGTGATGGTTCCCCACGATTCACCTGGCTGATCGGGTTCATCAATTACGGCGATGCGATCCCCGTAGACCTGCTCGGCCCGACGGAGATGGTCAACAATGGTCAGCGCTACCTTCATGCTTCTACCGTACGCCGAACGGCACATGTGATTGAACCTGAGAATAAAAGAGGGGCCGGACCTTTCGGTCCAGCCCCTCCTCGATAAGTGTGCGACTTATCTGAAAGTTAGCCCTTCCAGACTCCGGTCCACTCGAAGCCCTTGGTTTCAACAATTTCGGCCTTATCACCGCTAGGCATCTTCAGTGTTCCGATGCCACGCAGTTTCGCGTTGTTGTTGACGAAGACTTGGAAGCCACCATGAACGGCTGGGATTGCGTATCCCTGGTCCTGGAGGTAGGCGGTGGCTGCTTGCCACTTCTTCTTTGCCTTTGCAGGGTTCAACTCAGCCTGTGCACCGTAAATCAACTCGTCAACCTTGTCGTCGCTGTGGTTACCCAAAGCAATAACTGTGTTATATCCCTTACCCAATAGCGTGTCCTTGATTGGGTTCGTTGAAGTAAGCGGGAATGCCTTGCTGACGAAGAACGGGAAGACATAGCCAGGAGTTGCACCTTCAGCAGGTGTGCCCTGTGCGAAGTCGAAGTCGTTTCCGCCACCCTTGTAGATCTTTGAAACCAACAGGGCTGATTCACCAATGAATGGATCATTCACAAGGATTCCGGCCTTTTCCATCGACTTCTGGATAAAGCGCGTGTTGTTCTGTGACTGCGTGCTTGAGTCCGCGTACAACGTAACTCTCATCGGGCCGGCTGTACCAAGCTCGGTGTTGCAACGCTGCAGATAAGTACGTGCCTTCTTCAAGTCGTACTTCGGTGCACCCTTCAGCGTGAACATTGGATGATCCTTACCAACAATTGAACCGCTGTAGTTGCCAGTGCCGCGCAAGCGAACCTTGTTGTATGAATTCCAGTCCATGGAGTAGGCAGCAGCCAAACGGCAGTTACGGAACTTGAATGGAGAGCCAGCCTTGTTGACGTTTGGCATCCATTGTCCCCATGCAGTCTGCGTTGACTTGTATCCGGTTACAGCAGACTTTCTCTTCGCAAGGTCTTGTGTGAATGTTGCATCGCCTTGTACGAAGAACGCAGCGTCGCCACGACCTGTACGAACTGCTGCTGCACGCTGTGATGCTTCCTTCACGACAAGGAATGTGATCTTGTCGAGGTATGGAAGCTGACGCCCTGCGGCATCTTTGCGCCAGTAGTTCGGGTTGCGAACAACAATCTGCTCGTCCGGCTTAAAGGACTGCAACATGAATGGACCGGTTCCGATTGGGTTGGTTGAACAGTTGGCTGTTCCAGCAATCTGTGCAGGTGCACGCATGACGTAACGGCCAGCGCGGTACATCAAACCAAGGAAGTCGTTGTCTGGACGGTCGAGAGTGACCTTTACCGTCAAGTTGTCAACCACATCTACGGTGAGAATGTTGGCGTTAACGCCAATACCTGTTGATGCATATGTACGTGAGGGCACAAGCGCACCACGTCCAATGTCGATATTTTGCTTCACAACGGTGGCGTTGAATTCTTCACCGTTTGAGAACTTAATTCCTTCACGCAGTGCGATGGTCCACACCTTGTTGTCGGTCGATGTCGCGGACTTGGCGAGATAACCGACGTATTTGCCGGTGCTGCTACGTTCGAAAAGGCTTTCGTAGATAGAGCGAGATGCACCCAATGGGCCACCAGGCAAGGCATTGGCAAAACAATGTCCGGCAATGTTTCCATCGATAAGCATTGTGATTTCGCCGCCGTACTTCGGCGTTGCAGATGGACGCTCTGCGGCTTGTGATCCAGAGGCCACAAACAGCGAACCAACAAGGCTCACCGCTGCAACAGCTCCGAATCTCTTCACCATTCGCGAGCGAACGGAGATTCCCCGTTGTTTCATTAATTTCCCCCCGAAATTAAAGCCACATCGTTTATGTGACTGCAGTCACTATAGTCACCGGGCTACGTACTACGCCATGTAGAAACGCCAAATTGACAAAAAATTGGTTGACAACCACAAGTATTTGCATCCTGCCAATACGGCGATTGCTAGGGAGGAAAACTCACCATTTTGTGGTTATTGGCCGATCTTCTGAAGGGTCTCGACTCGCTCACGAAACTGCCTCACTGTGCCCCACAGAATCTCTTCCACTGGTTTCACGTCGGTAATTCGACCAGCAATCTGACCAGTAAGGGCAATTCCGGCTTCAAGGTCCCCACCGAAGTACACGTCTTGCGTTCGAGCAAACTGATCCATTCCCACTTGGTCTTCATGCTCAAGTTGAGTGGTGCGCTCGGTCCGCAGGGCTCGAAGGCCTGGTCGACCAAATCGATTAAGGAACACGGTGTCGGTTTCAGCAGCATTCACAATTGCGTTCTTCCAATTGTCGTGAACTGGGGACTCTTTGGCCGCCACCATGCGAGTTCCCATCTGCACTGCTTCTGCTCCCAAAGCGAATGCAGCAGCCATACCAAATCCGTCGGTAATTCCGCCCGCAGCAACAATGGGAACATTCACGTTTTCTGCCACCAGTGGCAACAACACCATGCTGGCAACATCGCGCGGGTTTTTGAAGCCCCCACCCTCTCCTCCTTCTACAACTAACCCGTCCACTCCCGCTTCTACAGCCTTGAGTGCTGCAGCCAACGTTGGCACAACGTGGAAGACGGTCAGACCTGCGCTCTTCAACTTCGCGGTGTACTTGGTGGGATCACCTGCAGATGTGGTTACAAACTTCACTCCTTGTTCAACAACGAAGTCAGCAATCTGGGGGTCACGCACAAATGCTTGTGCAATATTCACACCAAACGGTTTGCTTGTGAGTTGTTTCATTTTGGCAATCTCAACCTTGATGGCATCTAGTTCGCCCGATGACGTCTCGATGATTCCGAGACCACCCGCATTCGATACTGCAGAAGCCAGTTGTGATCGAGCAATCCAACCCATCGGAGCCTGAATGATGGGATAGTCAATTCCCAACATTTCTGCAATACGGGACTTCACAGGGGCAGGACGAGATTCAGTCATAGCCACACACTAAAACACGGTCGAGCCGGCACGAACATGCGAGCGAACGCAATGCACTCACTGCAGGTGGTTCGCAGTTGGCTACGGTGAACGCATGACAACACGCAGAGTGGCACTGATTAACGACGGCAGCTTTTATGTTGGCCCACCGCTGGCAAAACGTCTCGCAGAAAGCGGGCACGACATAGTGATTGGCAACCCTGCCGACGGACTCATTCACGAACTCGAATCGCTGGGTGTCAACGCGGTAGGTGTTGACAATGTTCGAGACTTGGCACAGCCAGAAACCGCTTCGGCATTAGTGAACGCTGCGATGTCTGCGTTTGGTCGCATTGACTGTGCCGCAATGTCTTCGGGTCTCATAGTGACGGGGTCTCTTGTGAAGTCATCACGAGAAGACCTCAACAAGGTGTACTCAGGATGCGTTGTTGCCCCCTACGAATTCCTAAAAGCCGTTCTTCCCGTCATGGTGGAACAAAGAAGCGGTCAGGTACTGGTCATCACCAGCGCATCCGGGTCTCGCCCAACGCCTGGTGCTCCCCTGTATTCGTCAATGCGTGCCGCTGCCACCATGCTGGCCAAAAATGCCGCACAGGAAATGGCACGCCACAACGTTCAAGTGAACTCAGTGGGAACCAACTACATGGACTTCCCAGAGTTTCGCCGGGCAACAGGCGCCGATGATCCCGATGTACGCAAGAAAATTGAGTCGCAAGTTCCGCTGGCTCGACTGGGGACTCTTGATGAATTTGCGCACTTTTGTTTGCCGTATCTAGATGGTCGCAGCACTTTTGCCACCGGACAATACGTGTCCTTCTCGGGCGGCTGGAGCTAAAACTTATTAGTGGTCAGCTTGCGCCCATTTGCGTCGCGCCTCTTCAATAATCTGGCCACCAGACATAGCAGTGATATTCGCTGTACCTGTTGCAGCAATTCTGTTTCGCAATGCTTCCCTGTGAACGTCCAAATGGTTGATAAAACGATTTACTGCATTTGATTTTCCAACACCGTGACCCACCAGAACAACATTTGATGCCACTGATAAAACTGCGGCAAGTTCAGTGAAATAGGGAACTTCTGCCACCTCGCTTGCGTGGCCGTGATGATCTTGTGCCGCACGAACATGTCGCACAATAGGAGTTGCGCGAGTCACCTCACATACCGGGTCGCGGCTCTCATCGTTCAGTAGCCAAACGCGCGCATGATCGTGAGTGACTGCTGCAACTACGGATCGATCTCGAATCTTTTCTAATACATCGTTCTTCATGCGATGAGAGTAAGTGGCAATTGCATGAACAAAGATACGCACGTTCACTTGAGTACAAATTCTTATGGTGAAGAGTTTCGACCATCTCTACGGTTTGGGCATCACGTCTACGTAGAAAGCGAAACACATGAAGTTCAGGGCACTGGCGAAGAAACAATGGACCCGAAAAATTAGTGGCGCAGTTCTGCTAGCACTCGCTGCCACTCTTATGGTGAGTTGTGGTAGCGACTCAGCCAATGAACCCACCCCACAACAAGGCGGCAACATCAAGGTGGGCATCTTTGACACGTTTCCTGGATTCTGCATAGGAAACAACCCAGCAAACTCTGCACTCATGGCAACCCGAACAATGCTGGAACCACTGTTTGAAAAGAGTGCGGATGGACGAACGGTCGGACTACTTGCAAAAAGTGGGACACCTTCTGCAGATCTCAAAACATGGACAATTGTGTTGCGGGAAGGCATTACTTTTCATGACGCCACTACATTCAACGCAGAAGCAGTCGTAAAGAACTTCGCTGCAATTACCGGACAAGTTGCCGCAGGTGCTTTTGCCCAAAGCGGATTGGCGGGACTTCAATCAAAGTCTCACACCATTGGAACCGCAACGGCCTTCACTGCCAACATCATTGGTTTTCGAGCCGTTTCGGAATACGAAGTGGAGTTCACTCTCGATAGGCCACAATACGATTTTCTGGCCACGTTGTACGCCTCCGGACGATTCGTTATGCGCTCGCCTCGTCAACTTGAAGACGCCGAGACATGCGCACAAAAACCAATAGGCACAGGCCCTTTCTCCTTGAAGAGTTGGAATCCATCCCAACTTGTAGTGGTGAAAAACCCCAACTACTGGCGAACTGACCCCGACACCAATCAACAACTGCCCTATCTCGATCAAATTACTTTCGACCTCGTCGCAGAAGGTGCTCAACGGTCTAACGCCGTTCGAACTGGAACCTATGCCGCGTCGTTCTTCTCCGCGGCTGCCGACGCGGTCTTTATTAAGGACCTGCGTGAAAACGCCGGAGACACCACCGAGTTTGCATCTCCCACGGAGTATTATCCATCGTTGTGGCTGAACCAAGGAAAACCCAATTCACCGTTTACCAACACGTCTGCACGCCAGGCAGTGCTGAGCTGTCTTGACAGAAAATCATTCAACGATGTTCGGCTTAAAGGTGAGGGTGACGTTGCCACATCCATTGTTGGCTCAGCGAACATTATGTACAACCAATCAGGGTTTCCGAAATACGACGTCAACAAAGCGAAAAGTTATGTAGAGCAATACAAACGCGATACGGGCAAAAATGCTCTTAGCTTTGTCTTTCCAGTTGACACCAGTTTGGCATCACAGGCCAACGGTCGATTTCTGAAGTCAATGTGGAGTAAGTGCAATATTGTTGCGAACTATTCCGTAGAACAGACGGCCCTCACTCTTTCCAAGATCTTTAACCCAAGTCCCAACATTGCAAAGGGTCAGTTTTACAACTCGTACGATGCTGTTTTTCTCACATTGTTTGAAGGCGATGACGCAGCGTTCAACATTCCGTTCATTGTGACGAATGCGTATCCGACAACATCGACTAACCCTGTTCGTCCACTTTTTCAGTCAAGCTTGGGTCGCGTCTTGGGCTTGAACCACCATGCGGACACCGCGGTTGACGACTACTTCTACGCCGGTCAAGCACGAGCAGATAAAGATGATGCGCGAGACGAGTTCCGAAAAGGAACCGAGTACCTGCAAAAGAATTCTTTCATGGGCGCAATGGCGTCGCACTACTACTCCCTCTTTACCGCCGCAGGAATTGAAGGAATAGGGAAACTCGACTTGCCCGACCAAGTAATGCCACGGAAAGTGACGAACTGGGGAATTGATTGGACTGGTGTGTACCGAGTGAATTAGTTCTGCGCCGAATACGTTTCGCGAAGGTCTTTCTTCAGCACTTTGCCTGTGGCATTACGAGGCAACTCCCCTGAGTGCCAGAAGACGCGAGTCGGAACTTTAAAGGCAGCCAGGCGCGAGCCCAGCAGTTGGAGAATGTCATCTTCGTCTGCTGGGCCGTGTCCGTCTGCGGCAACCAACACCGCTGCTACTTCTTCGCCCAACTTGGCATGAGGCAATCCGATAACTGCACAATCACGCACAGCACCATGTTCAAAGAGAACAGTTTCTACTTCGACGCAATACACATTCTCTCCACCGCGCAGCACCATGTCTTTAATACGGTCAACGACGTAGACGAAGCCGTCTGAGTCCATGAATCCGGCATCACCTGTGTGAAACCATCCGTTCGTAAACGCTTTAGCGGTCTCGGTTGGCTTATTCCAGTACCCGCGAACATTGTTTGGACCGTAAATCCAGACTTCACCAATAGAACCTGAAGGGACATCGTGTCCATCTTCGTCGACAATGCGCACATCGGTTCCCACGTGTGGCAAACCAACACTGTCTTTTCGCGCAAAGTACGCAGCGCCACTATTCGCAATGACTGCTGCCGTTGTTTCTGTCAACCCATATCCATTTCCAGCGCTTACTTTTCCGGCAAAACGGGATTCAATTGACGCCACTGAATCGGGTGCGACGGGAGCCCCACCTTGCGAAATTGCAACAAGGCTTGACAAGTCATAGTTGTCAATAGCGGGATGTTCCATGAGTGAACGTACAACTGTGGGAACACCACCGAATGAATTCACCTTGTATCGCTGAATGAGTTCCAACGCTTCCTGCGGATCCCACTTGTATTGAGCCACAATTGCAGAGCCGTTATAAGTATTCGAGATCATTCCGCATAAGCCCGCAATATGAAAATACGGAAAAGTACTGAATGCGGTGACTTGAGGTTTCGGAGTCGATGCTGCAAGGGGAACTACACCTGCAATTTTTGCCGCAACTGCAGTTCCAATCAGCCCATTCCAAATGTTCGTGACGTAGTTACGGTGACTGCCTGCAGCCCCCTTCGGAAGTCCGGTTGTTCCCGATGTGTACAAAATGGTGGCGTCGTCGTCAGGATGAATACTTACGTCAGGCAATACCGCAGACGCGTTGGAACTGACATCAGTCCACGCAAAGGTTCCAGGGCGAGCGTCAGCGCGTACCACCACAACCGAATGCACTCCACAGTCGGCCAACATCTGGTCTGACAAACGTTCGAGTCGTTCGCCATCAACGATTGCAGCGGTTGCTCCAGAGTCAGTGAATGCGTACTTCAATTCTTCTGCAATCCACCATGCGTTCAAACTGACCGTTACTGCGCCAATGCATTGCAATGCCCAATGTGCCAAGGCCCACTCTGGGTAATTGCGCATACCGATTGCGACCCGATCGCCTTTGCGTACCCCGCGCGACATCAGCCATGCAGCAGTGGAAACAACCTGGGAGTGAGCTTCGGCGTACGAAATGCTGTGCCCGTTGAAATGGAAGTAAGGAATATCGCCGCGCGCACCTGCAGCAAGCCACACATCGCGCAATGTGGCAGGAGCATTCTTGAAGACGCGAACCGGGTTCCCAAACACGGGAACCGTCTCCAATTCAAAGACTGACCCAGGAGCGGTGAGTTCGGCGATGGCCTCGGCGCGTGTTGGCATAACGCAACGGTAGTCGTGACTGCCGTCACAGGAATAGACGGACAATGGAGGCGACGCCGAGAATCGAACTCGGATAAACGGCTTTGCAGGCCGCTGCGTAAGCCATTCCGCCACGTCGCCAGAAGTGATGCGAACATCACAACGGTTCAACTCTATCGGGAGCCCTAGACGACTCCCCTAAGGAGAATTATCCCTTACGAACGGCGTGGAAGATGGTGCGAGTTCCGCCAGCCAACAACATCTTGGACTTGATGTTGAACCGTTCCGACAGCAAACGCTCGAATTCATCGAGATTGAAATCGTCGTGAATGCCTTCGCGCTTGTTCGTGAGAAGTTTGCGCACCATGGGGTCGTCGGCGTGCGGCATTTCAATAATGAGCTCTGGTGTGAGATCGCGGAACATATCTAACTGTGAGGCAATGGGTACATTGAAAGTAATGGCCATGTGATGGATAACTGCAAGTGCCATCACGATGTCGGGGTTGCCTCTGTCAAACACGCCGGGACGTTCTTTGCCGCGCCACCCGATGCCGCCACCTGAATCGGTGAGGTCGACGTAAAGCGGAAGAATCTTGTCGTTTTTCTCGGCCTTTAGTTCGTTGTACAAGCGATCGATAACCAAGGGGTCGGCATCCATTGCAACCACATAGTCGGAATGTGCGGATGCGATTCTGCTGAAAACGCCGTCGTTGCAACCAATGTCCCACACTTGCTTTCGTGCAGCAGATGCAACGGCATCGCGTACAAATTTTTGCTTCTCGTCCAGGCTTGATTCCAAATAATGGCCGCGTTCAGAATAGTTAGACCATGTTGACTTCTTGTCGCCAAGAGTCAATTTTTGAACAATCTTTTCTAACTTACGCATGGTGGCATCGAGAACCTGAGCGTTCATGCCCGCCTTCGCCGTTGCCTTCTTTACATCGGTATCGGAGTCGGCGAATCGTTCAGATGCGGCTGCGTGCAACACAACGTGCGTGAGGCGACCCTTGCGCGGGTGCAACAGACTTGCCGGCAACAATTTGCGCATGGTGCTGGGCGAAATTCCGTTAACCGAACCACGCAAAAATGGCTGGTACTGAACACCCAGATACGCCTGCAACATGAGTGGATACAGGAACATTTCGCAGAACTGCTTGTAGCCGTACCACGGGTCACCCTTTCGGCGCTTTTCGAATGATCCGGCGTCGATGAATTGAGCACGCGACCCGATGAACTGCACGTTGTACGGGGTTGCATCTTTCAACCCAACACCATCGGCCAATGTTTCGCGCGTGAGCTTCAACTGAAGCAACGCAGCGTCTTTCAACATAGAGAACGTCCACTCGTACGGATATGACACGAAAGGCAGCAACGGATGTGTCATTGCCGATGTCCACGGTGCTGATAAACCAACCGACGCTGGTTCAACGATTGACGTTTCAATGAGTTCGCCCGATGCGAGTGCCGACTGAATGGACTTTTTCTTCCAGACCGCTTCAATATCGGCTGCACCCTGAGCGGTGAAGGCTCGTACTACTTGTCCGTTGCCAATAAAAACCTTGCTAAGGGGGTCACGAAAAGAGCCTGGGTCTTGCTGAACGCTGGACATAGGACTTAGTCGTGTGCGTTAGCGGCGTCGTCTTCGTCAGCGGGTTCGGTGACGAGAGGCTTGCCTGTGACCTTCGAGCGAAGGCGGGCCATGCCCATCTTGACGGCGACGACAAGTCCGGCAAAGCCACCTGCGACTGCGGTGATGATCATGCTGCCGGTACCGGCATCTAAGTAAGAGAACATGACATTCAGGCTACCCCACCACACCCACAGAAGGCTGAGACCCCTGAAATGCCTCTGACATGGCGGTATTTCCTCGTTAGCATCGGCGCGTGCCCCAACAGCCCGATACCACTGCCATCACCGCTGGACGAGACGGATCCCCCTCTTTGTCTCCGGCATTGTGGCCGTCCACTGTGTGGGAGTCCGCAGATTTAGACGATGCCACCCGTCGCGCCACCGGACAACGAAGCGACCATTTCTATTCACGCTTCTCAAACCCCACTGTCACCCAGTTCGAGAAGGCAATTGCAGAATTAGAAGGCGCCGAGGCAGCACTGGCATTTGGGTCTGGCATGGGAGCCATTGCCTCTCTTGTTCTCGCTCTCTGCGGGACAGGTTCACACATCGTTGCTCAAAACAACATCTATGGAGCCACGGCAACTTTTCTTCGCGGGCCATGCGCACGATTCGGCATAGAAACCACGTTCGTTGATCCCACAGTCCCCGGAGCATTTGCAGCAGCGGTTATTCCTGGCCGAACAATGTTGGTTTTGGCAGAGTCGCCGTCGAACCCTCTTCTCACCATTGCAAACTTGCAAGAGCTCGGAGCAATTGCCGGGCCCTTCACGGTTGTCGACTCAACAATGGCAACCCCACTTGGTCAACGCCCACTTGATTTCGGCGTGGACATTGTTTTGCATTCAGCAACGAAGGGCATCGGCGGACATAACGACGCGTTGCTAGGTGTGCTGGCTGGCGAAAGCGACCTTCTGAACGAGATCTGGTCGTACTCGGTCATGCATGGTTCAGTTGCATCACCTCACGACGCCTTAAACGCTTTGCGCGGAATTCGCACTCTCGGAGTACGAGTGGAACGACAGAACAACTCTGCTCTAACGGTTGTACACGCACTGAGTAGTCACCCTGCTGTCACCGCCGTGCATCATCCCTTCTTAGAGTCACATCCTCAACACACCATCGCGCGTACACAAATGCGATTTGGTGGGTCGGTCTTGTCGTTCGAACTCGCAGGCGGAATTGATGCGTGCCACACCTTTGTGAACAACCTTTCGCTTGCCCACATTGCAACATCGTTTGGCGGACCCGAAACTCTTGTGTGTCACCCAGCGACAAGCACTCAAGTGGGACTAGACGCCAACACACTGAATGCATTGGGCGTCACACCAGGACTTTTGCGCTTGTCGCTTGGCTTAGAAGACGCACGCGACATCGTTGCCGACATCACCTTCGCACTGTCGAAGATTTAAATCTTTTTGGGTGGTCGTGGAATGAACTGGCTGGTTCGAGCTGCGTATTCGGCATAACCCTCGCGACGACGCGACAACGACCGTTCCAACATTGGAACACCAGAAATGCGCAATAAGAAAAAAGTCATTGCAACAGGTCCGATGAACCCAATCACTCCCGAACCGGTTTCGGCACCGACAATGCCAATACCCCACCACAACAACGCATCGCCGAAATAGTTGGGATGGCGCGTCAGGCTCCACAATCCTTGGTCCATGACTTTGCCTGCGTTATTCGGATCCCTTTTGAAGCGTGCCAACTGAAAGTCTCCGATGGCTTCAAACGAAAGGCCGACAAGCCAGACCATGATTCCGATAACAGCAAGTGGGCCAACGCCAGGCGAACTATCTCCGTTACCGAACTGAACTGGTAACGACACCACCCACATGAGCGCGCCCTGCAAGCCAAAGACAGTGACGAGACTGGAGTACGTGAACTTCTTGCCCGCCTTCTTGCGCATTGCCTTGTAACGCCAATCTTCACCATGGCCAATATTTCGCTTTGCCAAGTACAAAGCGAGTCGTGTTCCCCATACGCCAACCATGACGGCCAACAAGAGCTGTCGACCACTGTCTCCGTCGACTGTTAAGGCCAACACCCACGATGTGATGGCGAAGCCTGCACCCCACACGATGTCAACTATTGATGCATTTTTGATGATGACGCTGAGCAACCACGTTGACACCATGATGATGGCAATCGTGATTGCAGCGATGAGCATTGAACTACCCATTTTCTCCCCCTGTTAATGGAACGAATACGCGAGACATATGCCGAGAAACAGCATCGTCCATGATCAGCCATTGTTCATCGAGCCAATCAACAAATGCTTCACCAGATGCCACTGTTGCACGATGATGTTCGGTGATCTTGACGTGCACACGAATGGCACGCTGAGCAAGATGGCGAACTATTCCACGAAAAGTGTCGAGACCGTCAAAACCGCTATGCCACATAGTGATGACATTGGCATTTGGAACTGCGGCCAACAATGCCGCAGCGCCTGCTGGCTTTGGTGGCAATAAGTGCTGCAATTTTTCAAGTCGAGTGGCACGTTCGGGTGATCGCAAACGCAATTTGGATAACGCTCGTGTTCGTTTCACGATGTTGGCGCGACTTCCCTCCGGGAAAATAACTGCAACTTCGTCAATCGCAAGACCAGCCGCCATTTGCTCTATGCCCTGTAACTCTGATGCAACATTTGCCGATGTTCGATCAATGAAATAGTTCGGCAGACGATGCCCCACCACATCTAGGCACGGATCCATCTTCAATTCTTTTTTCAACACGTACCGAGGCTTTAAGTGAGCGTGATCCACCAACACCCAAGCGCTCATCACCGAATCAGCCAAACTTGCGTGTCGACAGAGAGCAACAAACGGTCCCTCACCCAATTCGTTGAATCCTTCAACTTCGATGCGAAGACCGACCGTGACACGAAGAGCGCGAACCACATTGCGTGTCCACCACGCCTGCAGCCGATAATTCAGAGATTTGTTCTTGGCCTGGCCCATGACGAACACACCGCCAGCGCCGATGAGCCCACAGGTCTCTAGCCACGACCACAAGGTGCCGAAAGCGACGAAACGCAGCAAAGGCAGGCGCCAGCGACGACGAAGAAGGTCGACAAGAGTCAGTACGGGAATCCAGACAACACACGTCGCCAACAAGACAACGGCCAAGACGACGACTGCCGTCCCCATGACCGGGCGCCGTAGCCATGTCCGCTCCATAACTTCACCCTATTCCTCCCTGACTGGGTCATAAGAGCCAAACAGGAACTACCTTTCGCCTTAACATTTTGTAAAATGACCCTGTGACAGACCTTGCTGCCTCCGGCACCCGCATCTCTTTTCGCGTCAATGGCGCGCCGGTAACGGTTTCGGCCGACCACCCCCACCTTTTGGCCGCGTTGCGCGACGAACTAGATATCACCTCACCAAAAGACGGGTGCTCACCTTCTGGTCAATGCGGATGCTGCACCGTCATGATTGATGGCAAGGCCCAAGTGTCGTGCACCTACTCCGTTGCGAAAGCCGAAGGACGTGACATCACCACCCTCGAAGGAGTCAGCGAAGAAGAGCGAAACACATATTCGTCGGCGTTCGCAGCGTGCGGGGGCTTGCAATGTGGATTCTGCATTCCGGGCATCGTTATACGCGCTAAGTCTCAAGTAGACAAAAAGGGTGCCGATCTGAAGCGTGAAGATATGGCTCGACACCTCGGAGCACATCTGTGTCGATGCACCGGATACGTAAAAGTTCTCGACGCCATTGAAACGGTTGCGCAGGGAACCCCTGTCGAAGTCTCACTGCCGGGCGGAGTTGGCTCACGCGGAGTCAAGTATGAAGCTGCCGACCTTGCGCTGGGCGACCGTGGTTACGTAGACGACATTCGAATTCCTGGCATGCTGCATGGCGCATTGCATCTCACGCAACATGTTCGTGCCGACATTCTTGCTATTGACACCTCGGCTGCTGAATCTGCACCTGGAGTAGAAGCAGTCTTCACCGCTGCCGATATTCCGGGCGTTCACAAGGTAGGAATCATCTATAAAGACTGGCCCGTCATGATTGGCGTCGGAGAACGCACCTCATATGCAGGAGATGTTCTGGCCATTGTTGTCGCTCGCACTCGCCGTGAAGCTCGTGCTGCCGCAGAACTCATTCAGGTGAACTATGCACCGCTGCGTCCCATTGTTGATGCCGTTGCGGCAATTGACGACCCAGAGATTGCGGTGTGGGGTACCGACAGCAATGTTCTGTCGCGCAGCGAATACACACGCGGAGACGTTGACGCACAACTTGCAAACAGTGCACACGTCATTACAGAAACATTCCAAACTCAGCGCATTGAGCATGCTTTCTTAGAACCAGAATCAACGTTGGCAGTTCCAAACACTGCCGACGGCACACTGCACGTGTATTCGGGCGGCCAGGGTGTGTGGGACGACCGCGATCAAATTTGCGCAATTCTCAATGTGCCCACAGACAAAGTCACTGTTGAACTCGTTTCGAATGGTGGCGCCTTTGGTGGCAAAGAAGACATGTCAAACCAGGGTCAAACTGCGCTTGCGGCATGGCTACTTCAAAAGCCTGTGAAATGCACTTTGTCGCGCGAGGAAAGCCTCCTCATTCATGCCAAGCGCCACCCCATCCGTATGGAATACACCGTTGGTTGCGACGCAACAGGGAAACTCACGGCTGTACGTGCACGAATGATTGGCGACTCTGGTTCGTATGCCTCAGTCGGAATGAAAGTTCTTGAACGTGCTGCCGGACATGCAACGGGTCCGTATCACACACCCTCTGTTGACGTCTCGTCAGTTGCAGTTCGCACCAACAATCCCGTGTGCGGTGCCTTTAGAGGTTTCGGCGCGAACCAAGCCCAATTTGCAATGGAAGGATGCCTCGACCGACTTGCAGAGAAAGTTGGCATCTCCGGTTGGGAAATTCGCAAGCGCAATGTCATTCACCCCGGAGAAGTATGGGGCCCCGGACAAATCATGGACGACGGATCTTTGGGTGCCGAAACTTGCCTCGACACAATCAAGAGTGCATACGACGAAGCGGTCGCTGCCGGAAAAGCTGTGGGACTTGGACTTGGACTGAAGAACTCAGGACTTGGCAACGGATTCCGAGAAGTCACCCGTGCTGTTGTTCATTTCCGTGCCGATGGCATTGTCGAAGTTCGTCACGGATGGACAGAGATGGGACAAGGTGTTCACACGGTAGCTCTTCAAGTTGCGGTGGAAGAACTAGGTATCGATGCTTCAAGCATTCGTGTCATTGTCGACACAACGCGCCAATTAGGTTTCGGCCAAACAACAGGTAGCCGTGGCACGCTCATGGCGGCAGCCAGTGTGAAGAAGGCTTGCGAAGAAGCCAACGCGGGTGGTCGTGCGGTTGGTGTCGACTACATGGGCGAATATGTCGTGGACTGGACTCAGCACTTAGGCGACCCAGGCGTAGAGAACCCCACCATCCACTCGGCGTTCGGATACGCAGCACAACTTGTTGTAATGGATCCGGTGACACAAGCAATCGAGAAAGTTGTAGCAGTTCACGATGTGGGCAAAGCAGTGAACCCCACATTGTGTGAAGGTCAAATTGAAGGTGCTGTTCACATGGGTCTTGGTTATGCACTCACCGAAGACTTCCCATCAAACGAGAACGGCTTCCCCACCAACATGACTCTTCGCTCACTTGGCATTTTGCGTCCAAAGGATGTTCCGCCAATCGACGTCGTCATGGTGGAATGCCCGCAGCCACGAAGCCCCTACGGAATTAAAGGCGTAGGCGAAATTGGCTTGGTGCCCACCGCACCAGCCGTTGCTGCCGCCCTTCATGCGGCCGACGGTATTTGGCGCACCCAATTGCCAATGAAACCCAAAACCGACGATTCGAACGACTAAGTCAAAAGTCTTCAAGGAGAACACCATGTCAAGCCCAGCAGCCATTTACCTACAGGACGCCCACCCCATCGCCGAAGGCATGGAGTACACAAAATACGCAGAACAAAAAGGATTCGAGGCTGTGTGGCAAGCCGATAGTCGACTTGTACGCGATGCCATCGTTCCAATGTCTGCGTTTGCCGCAGTAACAGACACCATCAAGATTGGTTCAGGTGTTGTCGACTGCTGGACTCGTAACCCTGCTCGTCTCGCTGCCACATTTTCTACTCTCGATGACCTCGCGCCGGGTCGCGTCATCTTGGGAATTGGCGCATGGTGGGATCCGTTGGCGGCAAAGGTTGGCGTGTCACGCGCAAAGCCACTTCGTGCGATGCGCGAAATTATTACGGCAGTGCGTGGGCTGTTAGCAAACGAGACAGTCACGATGAACGGTGAATTCGTTCAACTTGACGGCGTTGAACTCGACTACGTGTATCAAGAACGTCGTCCGAAAGATGTTCCCATTTATTTAGGTGCAACGGGAATGCAGATGATGGAGTTGGCTGGTGAAATTGCCGACGGAGTCGTTCTGAACTATCTGGTCTCCCCCGACTACAACAAGAGCGCCATCGAAGCTCTCGCCAAAGGTGCAGATAAAGCAGGCCGCAAGTGGGAAGACATCGATCGCCCACAATTGGTGGTGTGCAGCGTTCACGAAGACCGCAAAACCGCACTCGACATGGCACGCCTCATGGTGACGCAGTACTTGGGTCAACAGCCGCACATTATGAAGGCCTCTGGCGTCCCGCAATCTCTTTTAGACAAAGTGGGCGAAGTACTCACGTGGCCAGCAACTCATGAACAAGTCGTTGCTGCATCAAAACTTGTTCCCGATGAAATTGTGCAAATGCTGACAGCATCAGGAACACCCGATGATGCGCGCGCAAAAGTACGCGAATACATGAAAGACGGAGCAACATGCCCCATCTTGTATCCACTTGGCGATGTAAAGGCAATGATTGACGCCTTCTCTGGCTGGACTGCATAAGACACGCTCAGCAGCGTTTACTCTTACGGTGGTGACACCACGAGAGCCACTTGCCCATCGACTGCAAGGTTTCGGTGCATCTATTTTTGCCGAGATGACCGCTCTGGCGGTGTCCACCGGCGCTATCAATCTGGGACAAGGATTCCCCGACTACGACGGCCCTCGTGACGTTCTCGATGAAGCCATACGAAATGTGGCGGAAGGAAACAACCAATATCCTCCGGGCATTGGTGTGCCTGCGCTTCGCGAGGCGATTGCGCATCACCAGAAACGCTTTTGGAATCTTTCTTATGATCCCGATTCAGAGGTGTTGGTCACCATGGGTGCAACCGAAGCTCTCGCAGGTGCACTGTTGGGCATTCTGAACACCAACGACGAAGTGGTGGTGTTTGAACCACTTTTCGACACGTACGCCGGATGTGTGGCTCTCGCAGGTGCACACCTGTCCCCTGTCACTCTTCAACCTCAATCAGATGGTCGCTACGGATTCGATGCAGACCAATTACGAAACGTCATTACGCCGAACACCCGAATGATTCTGTTGAATTCGCCGCACAATCCCACTGGAATGGTGTTTACCCGCGATGAGTTACAGCTTGTTGCCGACATAGCAATTGAACACAACCTGATTGTTGTGTCCGACGAAGTGTACGAACATCTCACATTTGATTCTGCAGTCCACATCCCCATTGCAACGCTCCCAGGCATGTATGAACGAACAATCACCATCTCGTCTGGTGGCAAGTCATTCAATACAACTGGCTGGAAAATAGGGTGGGCCTGTGCTCCGGCGGCCTTGCTGAATGCAACACGTATGGCCAAACAGTTGTTTACATTCGCCGGCGGCACTCCGTTTCAATCGGCCATCGCAGTTGGTCTGCAACTGCCGGACGCGTACTTTGAACAACTTGCAGCAGACCTCCAACGCAAACGCGACATGTTGCTTCCTGCCCTTCGCGACGCAGGACTACAGCCCATCACCCCCGAAGGAACATATTTCATTACCGCAGATATTCGTGAACGATTCCCCCATGGTGACAGCATGCAGTTCTGCCGTGCCCTCCCTGCACAATGTGGAGTCGTCGCCATTCCGGGTGGAGTTCTCTACGACCCACGACACAGTGAGGAAGGCAAGCACATCGTGCGATTTGCATTCTGCAAGCAAGACGACACCATTAAAGAAGCATCACAACGACTTCGGTCGTGGGCATAAGGTAGAGCCATGAAGGTTGCCGCTATTCAGCACAACATTGCTTGGGCAGACCGACAGGCAAATTTTGCTTCGCTAGAACAGCACATACGTGATGCGGCATCTCAGGGCGCACAGTTCATTGTTCTCAGCGAAATGTTCTCCACTGGCTTTGTGGTTGATCGCAGCGACATTGGCGAACCAGTAGATGGTCCATCATCACAGTTCCTCATACGATTAGCCACAGAGTTACAGGTTTGGATTTGTGGAAGTTGCCCAGAAGTTTCTGATGGAGATCCGCGTCCGTACAACTCATTAGTGCTGGCCCACCCCAATGGCACGACAGATCGATACAGGAAAATTCACCCATTCACATACGGCGGCGAAGACAAACATTTTCGTGCTGGGTCACATTTTCTTACGGCGACCGTCAACGACCTACGGGTCAGTTTCTTCGTGTGTTACGACCTTCGCTTCGCCGACGAGTTCTGGGCACTAGCACGAGACACCGATGTCTATGTCGTACCAGCAAACTGGCCCGAGTCACGCAGAGAACACTGGTTGGCCCTTTTGCGTGCGCGCGCCATTGAGAATCAGGCCTACGTCATTGGTTGCAACCGAGTGGGCTCGGGTGGCGGGCTGACGTACAGCGGTGACTCGCGAATCTTTGATCCGCTTGGCAACACACTTGCGTCGGCGAATGAGAAAGAAGAGATTCTTCTTGCCGACATAACGTCAGACGTCGTAGCAGCAACGCGCCAGAAGTTTCCTTTTTTGCAAGATCGCCGCTAGTTCTACGGGCGCGGGTCAATAGGCGTATCTATACCTAACGCTGCTTCAATTTGTTCTGCTAGCGATAAGCACCGCAAGTCTGAGTAGCGAGGTCCCATGACTTGAATTCCCACGGGAAGACCATCGGCCATACCACCTGGGGCAACCGCACACGGCAGGCCCAGCAAGTTGCCGGGCAAGATTGGCCGCATGAGCTCAAGTGTTCCCATTGAACCTTCAATGGTGTCGATGTCGTAATCGGCAACGAACGCTGGCTGGCTCCAAGTGGGAAGTACAACAGCCTGATATTCGTCAAACCATGTGGACCACGTGCGCGCCAACATGTCACGTTGCGTGTGCATGAGATAGACATCAAGTGTTGACATCTTGGGAAACACTTCAAGAGCATTCGAGATCAACGTGAGACCACCTTTGCCCATAATGACTTCAACTTGGTCACGAATGTCGTGAAGTTCCGAAAACAACATCTGCGCCCACAGTAAGTACGACAACTCCATGTCTGGCGGCGATGCTTCAACAACATTGTGTCCTTCATCGGCCAACACATCGGCTGCACGACGGACTGCGTCTGAAATTCCCGGATGCGTGGAACCACCTGGAGGGTTAGCAACTACTGCAATCGTTACTTTCTCACCCGGTGCTAGCCCGGTGAGTGTGACAGGAAGGCTGAGAGGGTCTCGATGGTCTGGTCCGGCCACTATGGAAAAACCGTGACGCACATCTGAGATTGTTCGCGCCATGACTCCTTGGTTCAACATCGTCTGTGACGCCAACGATCTGTTTGGTGCCGGATATGTGGTGGTGTGTGGAATAACTCCAAACGACGGCTTGAGCGTAGAAATTCCACATGCGTGCGCCGGATTACGCAAAGAACCACCAATGTCGTTGCCCAAACCAATTGGTGACATACCTGTAGCGAGTGCTGCACCTTCCCCACCGCTAGATCCACCTGCTGTGCGATCGGAGATCCACGGATTCTTTGTTCGGCCATACAAAGACGAATCGGTATGAACTCGAAGTCCCATATCGGGAAGATTGGTGCGAGCCAACGGAATTCCCCCCGCCGCTTTCATTCGCTCCACGATGGGCGCATCCACTGGTGCGATGGCTTGCGCCAACAGTGGCACCCCATACGTTGTGGGCAACCCGGCAACATCGATGTTTTCTTTAATGGTGAACGGAACACCATGCAGCGGACCAAGCTCGACACCACTCTTTACCGCCTGATCGGCCGCATCGGCCATGCGCAACGCATCGTCTTCCAGCACACGCACGATGGCGTTGACATGCGGGTTTACTTCAGCAATGCGGTCAAGATGCGCTTGCACCACTTCACGACTACTCACCGTTCCATCGGCAATGTCTGCGGCCAGTTCTACCGCACCTTTTCTCCATAATTCGTGTGCCATTACAACTCAGACCATTTCGTAGGTGATTGGCAGGTGCTTTAGTCCACCTACAAAGGTGGTCTTCATCAGTGATGGCTCACCGGCCAACTGCATGGACGTCACTCGTGGAATCAGTTCAGCGAGCAACGCCTTAATCTCCATACGAGCCAACATGGCCCCTAAGCAATAGTGAACTCCGAAACCAAACGCTAAGTGCTTGTTTGGCGAACGGGTGATGTCGAATTCATATGGCCTGTCGAACACATCTTCATCACGATTCGCCGACGGATACGACAACAACACCGACTCACCTTTCTTAATGGTGACACCGCCTATTTCGTAGTCTTCAGTTGCTGTGCGCATGAAGTGCTTCACTGGTGTTACCCATCTAATGATTTCATCGGCGGCCGTGGAGACAAGTGACGGGTCATTACGAAGTTTCTGTAGTTGTTCCGGGTTTTCAATGAGTGCCTGAACACCTCCAGCAATGGCAGACGCAGTGGTGTCGTGGCCAGCAGTTGCCGTAATGACGTAATAGGAAATGGTTTGCATCAAGGTGAGGTCTTCACCATTTATCTTTCCATTCGCCACGGCTGACGCAAGATCGTCAGTGGGATTAGCACGTCGTTCTTCTGTGACCTGGGTGAAATAGGCAAAGAAGTCTTGAATGACTGCGATCATGTCTTCTGGTGACGAACCACGACGAAGCTCTTCATCGGCCGCTCCGAACAGTTCCTGGGTCAATTTCAACATTCGCGGATAATCCGATTCAGGCAATCCCAAAATGTCCAAAATGACGTTGAGCGGGAGATGCATAGCAATGTCTTGCACAAAGTCGCATTCGCCACCAAGAGTGGCCATTTTGTCTACGTAGCGCTGAGCAAGTTCAGCAAGGCGAGTTTCCAACTTGGACAAATTCTTCGGCAAAAACCATTCACTGGTTACTCCGCGTAAATCACGATGCTCCGGATCATCTACGTGAATCAGTGTCCGCAACATGTGGCCGTTTTCGGCATTTCGTTGATCACTAGACGCAGGTCCAAGAACTGGACGTGGTTCATTAATAAAAATGTTGTTGTGTAGCTCAATCTCTAAGACATCTTTGTGTTTAGTGATGGCATAAAAAGGGTTGTATTGCCCGCTCGGATCCGTGTACTTATGAATGGGCGATTCGCGCCGCAATACGGCGCACGCCTCGTTGAATCTGTCTTCATCGGCATATGCAGTTGGATCGGTGAAGACCAGAACGGCTTGATCGGGCGTGAGCGCCATATGTCCCCCTTACATGACCCCCCTATCTTTCACTACAACTGCCCCTTTGCGCCACATTGAAGGGCGGGCAGAAAAGTTATTTACGAGCTACGCAAAGCCCTGAAATCTGTCTCGTGGAATTTCTTTTCGCTGACCGCTCAGGCTTTTTATGCGCAAAATTCGCACCATGAACCAACGCACATAGCGCATGACATATCCGCGCAATTCCAGGGTGGCCTTGCGCAGTTTCATGTATTTGTAGCGGCGGGCTGCCATAAGAGCCTGCTTGCGCACAAGTTCGCGATGAAACTTCGCAACGTGACGACGTGGCTTCAAGGTTCCGTACCCCTTATTGGGCCCATCGAGACGAGGTGTGTGAAGCCCAAGTTCCCGTAAGAAATCGGCATAGGCGTACGCGAATTCTCCGAACACAACACGGTCGGTTTGTGATTCGCGAATTTCGTCTTCGCCAACCTGAATGGACACACAGGAACCCGTATCGACCAGACGCTTCAACGACGTCTCGGCAAATTCTGTTCGACACACCACCAAACTGATGCCGGTCTTTGTAAAGACCGTGCTAGGAAGCCATGCATCGCCCACCACAAGGTCGGCCAAGAAGTTTGAGTGATTAATGCACACATGGCATCGAGATGTATTGAAGTGCCGGTCAAACGCCACCTGGTATCCGAAATCAACACGACGACTCGCAGAGAACTGCTCGCCAGAGCGAGTAGTCACCGTAAGTTTTCCAACCGGCCCACCACCGCGATAAGAAATGTCGGCAATGTCTTCTGGGTTGTACCCCAAATATTCACCCATGGCATTAATGCTGTGGTGTGAGTATTGCCAACCACACAACAAACCAATAGTGAGAACAATCTTGTCGCGCAGCTGTGGTTCACACGTACGCACCCACGAATACAAACCTTCTAGTTCGCAAGGAATTGCAACAACCGCAAGTCGACCTGGAGTGTCTTTCAATAACTGCAGAGCGGGTGTCTGTTTCAAGTTGTGATAGATGGAACCGGGCAATGTGTCAACATCGTCAGGCGTAGTCACCAGACGTGCCGCAAATTCAATTCCATCTACATGGTCAAGCGCAATAACTGCATCGATGTCGCCTGATGACAAGAGCGAACGCAACAACTCCTTGATGAGTCCACCCGAACTTGCCTTCACATTGCGTTCAGTCGTGGTGCTTTGCGACAGGTGCACCGAGCGCACCACACCAAACGGCCCCACCGCTGCTCCTGGAAAGAGATAGTCCTGCAAGCCCGCATAGTCAACCGACACTGCAGGACACACCGATGCCGCCAGTTCAGAACCCGGTGAGGTGGGTTCATAAATCAATCGAGATGGATGTAGCGACACCTTCACTGAAGTATCGGCCATTTCGCAAGCTCCACAGCCAATACACATTCCTGATGAAATCACTCCTGAGAGGTCGGCAGTGACATTCACGATTGAACCGCCTGCGCAATTACGGAAAAATTCTTGGCAGACCGCTCGCGAACGCCTGGCAATGCAACACGAATCTGTTGAGAATATTCATCTGATTTTGCCAATGAATCGATCACTTTATTGACCACCAGGTCGGGAGTGGAGAGAACGTGTGAGTCCATTCCGAAATCAACCAGACCAAAGTCATCGAGAACCTCTCGATACTTGTGGCTCCACCCGACCACGACAGTTGGAGTTTCTGTACACAATCCGGAGATCATTGCGTGAAAGCGCGATGTAACAAGGACACTTCCCCTTCCAATTAGTTTTCGCAATTCTCCGGCAGACAAATCAGCGTCGACCGTGACAACCAGTGCATCGTCACCAAACAGCGCACCCACTTCACGACACACGGGTCCGTCATTCATTCGTCCCTCACCATGGCCCACCCGATACGAGTGCGGAGCAATGACAACTCCACGTCCTGTTTCCTGGCGAATTCGACGAATGAGTTCGGCAACGGCCGCTACGTAGTTGTCGCCTTTCGACTCATAAATGCCACGAACTACAGCACTTGGCATCACCACAATGAAACCGTCGCCCGCTTCTGACACCTGCGCGTCGATACTGCTCGGTAAATCCTTGGCCTCATCTAATGAGAACGCCAAGTCGGCTACATCGGTGACATTGTGAAGACCCAAAGAATTCAAATGTTCTCGGGTGCGAGCCCCACGGGCACAAATTGCAGTCACACGCGGCAAAACAATCTTAGATAACACTTTGTTGACTGGTGACTGAAACGGGCCCAACGCCTGTGCCGCTTTCACTGTGGGTACACCTAACAGCAGCGGCACGCCTGTCATGAGGGAGTTGTAGACCACGATGGGTATTCCCCGACCATCGGCAAATGAGATTCCCGCAACGTCGACTACGACGTCTGAATTCAACATTGCCCTACAACCGCGTGAACGCACCCACCCCAGCGGCAGATGAAGCAGTCGCGCGAGAGACGCAAGAAGCGCGATGGGAAACTCGACCAAAGCAAGACGTAGCGGCTGAAGACCCACCACGTCTACTGGCGATGACGTAGGGATCTTTGGTGCATCTGCGTCTGGATATGTGGTGAGTAACGAGAATGAACACGGGCCCAACGTTGTTGGCAATTTCGCCACAACTGTTTCCACCATTGCTGCGGCCCCTTTGTTGGCCGACAAGGCTGCACCCACAATGGACACGCGTCGGCTTTGAACAGAGGCCACAAATTACCTATGCGCGTGGAACTGATTGAGGCGACTTCGTGGCCCGCACAACAAGGTCTGCCAACAAACCGACCGTGATCACTTGAAGAGCAGCAAAGAAAACCAGCAAAGTGTTCGCTGCCAGACGGAAGTCTCGGTTCGACCAGTCATACCCAAGTTTGACGAAGCCAGCAGCCAAAAGAAGCAAACCAATTGGCAAGAACACTTTTAGCGGGTTGTACGAAAGTGTCATACGAATGACCTGCAAGATGTAGCGACGAGTGTCTTTCAACCAGTGAAACTTTGATCGTCCTGCTCGAGGGAAGTACTGAATGGGGAAAAACGCAATGCTGTACCCGTTACCAAGGAAAGACATTGTCAGCGTGGTGACGCACGAGAATCCTTTGGGCAGTTCGTGGACGTACTGCATTGCAACATCGCGACGGAATGCGCGCAAACCGGAGTTCAGATCTTTAATGTCGGTCTCCGACAAATAACTTGCCAGCTTGCGAATGATCCACTTTGCCGGAGTGCGTAGCAGTTTGTGAGTTCCCTCTTCCGTTTGGCGCCAGCCCACAATGTGGTCATATCCGTCCATGGCATCGACAAGTTCGGGAATGAGGTTGTTGGGGTAGGTCATGTCTACGTCGGTCCACACCACCACACGACCACGCGCTGCGGTGGTACCAGTGCGGCGCGCGGCACCACTTCCCTGGTTACGACGATGTGTAATGAGGGTGATGCCAGGAATGCTGGCTAGTTCAGTTTCCGAACCGTCATTTGACCCATCGTCGACAACAATGATTTCAAACGAGTATGACGAGGCCGTCAAAGCGTCTCGGATGCGATCGATTTCGGCTCGCAGGTGTCCCTTTTCGTTGTAAATCGGGAGGACAACGCTTACGTCGCACTGGTCGGGGGTGTACTCGGTCATTTTCCTGGGATCTCCGGTTAGCAATGGGGGCTTCCCACCCTTTGCCACAGTACTCGCGCGACCCCCACCTCATTGGCGACGATGCTCCATTTCCCGTCTACAGGGGGCCTATCGCCCCATCCATAGAGACAGTTGTATTCAGCAGGGACTTGTGTTCCGGGGTTGGAGAAGTCAAAACGCACAATGCGAATGGGATGAAGGCGGTACCTCAGGTAGTAATACGACTCGTCGTTGCGAACCCCTGCATCGAAACCGACCAACGTGGTGCCAGACGCTCTGACAATATCCAGACTTGGTGTGTCGCCATCTAGTTTGTCTCCGCGCGAGAGAAGACTGCGTTGGCCCGACGTGATGTCGCCCACTGCGAACAACACCACCAATGCAACGATGCCTGCCGCGCGAGACCGACGAGCAATGAGCCACACCGCCACACCCACCACCAAGAAAAATGCGGTGAATGTAAGAAACCCTGGCGACACCACGTATCGGGCTGCATCGGCACCAACAATGTTTGGGAACACAATGTTGCGACGTGCCGCTCCACCTTTTACTCCGTCACCACCGTCCACAATGACGTAGGCAATTGACAACACCGGCATCACAGTTAATGCACCCAACCACGCACGACTAGCAAACACCCCGCGACGCGAGAGTGCCACTACAGCAACAACCACAACCGCGGGCACCATCATTTCCACGTAACGGCCATACATGAGATGGTCGCCCCTGTTGCCATGCAATAACTGCAATCCACCAGTAAAGATGATGGAGAACACCGATAACGCAAGAACTGCCAAAGTGACCGACTCGGCCCATGTTGCCTCATCGCGCGTACGCAGTGATCGATTCTTCACAGCGGAGTGCACCGCGAAAACAATTCCTAGCCCCACTATTCCAACCGATGTCGCCAACAAGTACCAGGTTTGTCCAACCATGGTGCGCAGCAACGCGGGCCATAATTCCGGGCGAAACAATCGGCTAAGTAAGCGATTCTCTTGGTCGTATGACTCTAAATAAATGCTGGCTTTCACAAAACGATTCAACAAATACGAAACTGCATATCCCGACACCATGGCAAGCCCTGCTGCTGCTAACCACTGAAACGACAAGCGCGTCACACGCCATAAGAAAACACACAACAGAGCGATAACTGGCAACAGCAATGTGAAGCGGCCATGCAGCCCAGGCATTAGGCCCGTAAATGCTGTGAGAACCACAACAGTTCGGGGTGATGTTGCGAGAACAGCCCGGTACACCAGCGAGATGAATGCGAGGAACGCGAGTCGCGCAGCTATTTCTGGCCACGCAAACATTGCACTCACCAAAGTGCCAGGCAACACCACAACAAGTGCCATCACCACACGCGCCACATTCTGTGAAACGTTAAAGACACGGCGTGCTAAACGCCCTGCCCACCAGGCCGTTGCTAGTGCAAACCCAATGTTGACGAACAGCGTGATGCGATATGCCCCAGAGATTGACCCAGAGACGAGCCCCGCAAGTCCTGTGACAATTCCGAAGCCAGCAGGATAAAAACTTCCTGTTGGAATGGGAGCCTCAACGTGGCCAATGATGGCCTGACCATTCGTGAGGAATCCCCATTCGTCCGGATGAATAGTGGGGCCAGCCATGCGGGCCGCCACCGTGGCCATGAACAGCACCGCGACTATTCCGGCCACCCAAGCAACAACGAGATGGCGAGATGATGGTTCTGCGGGTTCTTCTCGGTGAAGCTTGCGATCGAGTGAGCGCGCCCAGTTGAAATCCACGGAGAAACCCTAGTTTCCGCCGAGAGTGAAACGAGGTAGCCCCTTAGAGGTAGCCGGGACCACCGATGTTGTTTTGCGCATCGCGTTCACGCGCGCCAACAGCCGCAAGTGCTTCACCAACAGGAAAATGAACGCTGGTGAGCTGACGCAATGCATCACCCGATGTAATTCCCTGTTCGATAAGCCACGCACCGTGCGTTGCAACAACCTCGTTAAACAACCGACGCACTTCTCGCGCATTTCCGAATCCGTGCTCACGTTCCCACGATGAGACAATCATCTTGAGCGCATCACGAGCAACGTCATCTAACTGATAATCAAACTCGTTTGCCAAACGTTCGAAGATGACGGACAGTTCATCGTTTGAATAATCGGGAAACTGCAACGAATAGTCGAAGCGACTTGCCAGACCAGGGTTCATGGCCATAAAGGTCTTCATCTCGTTGGGATATCCGGCAACCACGACAACGATATTTCCGCGATTGTTCTCCATGTACGCAAGAATTGTTTCAATTGCTTCGTGTCCGTAATCGTTTGCGTGATCTCGCGCCAATGAATAGGCCTCGTCTACAAACAACACACCGCCGCGAGCAGAATCGAGTGCTTCACGCGTTTTGATGGCAGTTTGACCGATGTATCCGCCCACCAATTGCGAACGATCGACTTCCACCACATGACCGCTGCTGAGCAATCCGAGTTGTTTGTAGATACGACCAATGTGGCGAGCCACAGTTGTTTTGCCGGTTCCGGGATTACCCGTGAAGACAAGGTGAGGCGAGGGTGACACAGCGTTTAATCCGTTGCGACGACGCACGCGAGCCACCTTCTGCACGTTGGTGATTTGCTTGACCAAGTTTTTGACAGGAGCAAGTCCCACCATTTCGTCGAGCCCTCCAAGCGGAGTACGCACGGATTCCTTTTCGTCGTCGGCAGTCGCAGAAGCGTCGGGGCCTTCTTGAACTTCCTTGGGGCGTTCAGAGCGTCGGCGGACCGATTCGGTACGCGCCTCCATTTCTGCGTCCATCTCCAAACGAACGAGCGCCTCGGACCACTTGTCAACCACAAAATCGAACGACCCAAGAACTTGCTCGATTTCAGACCGTGTGACTTCGTCGGCCAAGAACGAATGAGTGGCAATGACCTTTACACGTGACCCATCGACAGTTTCTAAGCGCGCCTGCACAAAAGGCATCCAGCCGGTGCGGCTAGTGACCCACTTGCGAACCTCTGGCGAGTCGGTGACGGTGATGACATCTGAATCGATACGCAACACAACGGTTCCGTTGAAGCGCTCGTACAGCGTTGCAGTTCCTTCTACTTCACCCTTTGTGAGATACGACAGTGGCCACGGGGCCAAATCTTCTGTGTCGTAGTCGTCGTCGAACGCAGGAGACACATCTGCCACTTCCAGAAAAATTTTGCCAATGCGTTCTTCGGCCTCGATGATTTCAATCATTGTGCACCTCCAGTGATGTCCTCGACGTGATCGCCCCACTCGTTGTCGAGCAGGTCGAAGAACGTTTGTGTCCATGTTTCATACAGGTCCCATGTGTCAGTCATCCACTGATGGGCCTGATCGTGCAGCACACCCTCGTGATGCATGAACCAACCCTTCAGAACAAATGCCGTGCGACTGCGTCCGCCATGACAATGCACCACCACTTGGCGACCCTCTGCCAGAAAAGCGTTGATGGCCTCGACGCTCTCTTTCAATGCGAAAAACAAGTTGGGATTGCGATCGCCTTCACTGTCTCGCATATAGACCTGACGGCGGTGAGGGTGATTGAGAAAGCGATCTTCAGTAATACACAACGACACCACGCCGAAATCTTCTGGAACTGTTGCTGCACCATCGAGATTTGACGCCCACACGCCTGCGGGATGTACCAACTTGGCCTGAACTGGACGTTCTGGCGGCGTGATGGGTGCGTTACCCAAGCCCAACAAACGACGAGCCGAGTTGATGATGTCTTGACCGCGATACACGACATCTCCAGCGTGAGGCGTGGTGACGGTTCCGTGCACGTATGTTGCCCAACGAACCGGAATTCCCTGAACGCCATACAAAGCCCCCGCCATTGCACCCGCAATAGCCGCCACAGTGTCGGTGTCGCCGCCAAGGTCGATGGCTGCAACAACGGCATCGTGAAATGACGTGGTTGTACGCACTGCCCACAGCGCTTGCCCAACCGCGGTCCACACCGTTCCGTTCGGCAGGTGCGACTCGTGATGTGGATCGAAATCGGTTGCCAAAACAGAGGCGAATTCGTTCTCTAGGTAGGGTCCCCACGGTGTCTCGGCAAAGAAGTCGAACGATGACTGAACGCTTCCCAAGAAATCACCCGTGAGGATGGTGCCGCGAATGATGTCGGCCACAAAAGCAGCCCCCACAGACGCAGACGGATCGTGGTGCGTGAGTGATGCCTGCTCTACAGCAAGCTCTACTGCTTCAGCACGACTGAGGCGCACTCCAAAGACTCCGACCGGTGCAATACGCATGACACTGCCGTTGCTGGCTGTGCGGCCACCAAGGGCTTCGTGTGCTGCTTCTGCCGCTCCGAAATAGTTCGGCGACTGCAACGCATGTGAAATGGTGATGCCAACATCTTTTGCGGTTGAACGCCACGTACGGAAGTGCTTCCACATGACCTCTGGGTGAAAACCACCTGCTTCTTCAAGTGCATTCGCCAAGGCAAGAGCCATTTGTGTGTCGTCTGTAAATTCGCCCGGTGCCCAGTTGAACCCGCCGCCTCCAATCATTTCGCCAATGCCGCCTACCACGTGTCGTGGGAAGCGAGCCGAATACAAGCCGCCGCTTTGGAACTCAAACGGTGCACCAAGAGCGTCGGCAACTGCGGAGCCCAACATGGCCCCAGCGGCACGCACCTGCTGTGGGTGTGAAAGCCGCGATGATGAAGAGGAAGAGGTTCGTTTTTGGGTCATGGGACTCCTTCTCCCCAGGTACCTGGGGTTAATTGTAGATGTGACTAGAATATAGCACATGGGTGTTTTCACCCTTATGAAATAAGGGACGGTCCGACCAAAATGTGTCAAAATGTCCCTATGGCCCCCGCTAAGAGAACCAAACAAATGGACTTTTTTGTCTACGTCGACACCGTGGTGTTCACGATTAATCCAGACCGAGCAGCAGAGGCGAAGGATCGTCTTGAGGTGCTCGTCATGCAGCGACCAGAGCGGTCGAGCAACAAGTGGGCACTCCCCGGTGGCCTGGTAGGCGACACGGAAAAACTTGAAGCCACTGCAGTACGAAAAGTGGCCGAAGAAACCGGAATTGTGTTGAAGCCGAAAGACCTACACCAAGTAGGTGCATACGGAGACCCAGAACGCGACGACCGGTTCCGAGCAATTGCCATCGCATACATGGCCCTCGTACCCCACCCTGGTGAACTTGGTCCAAAAATGCATTCGGACAATGCCGCGTTTGTGCCATACCGGCGTTTGCGAGACAAGCGGATGTTGGAGTTCGACCATTCCGAAATCATCTACGAAGCACGCCGAGTTGCCCGACGAATGCTGGAAGACACCAATGTCGCACTCAGTTTCTGTAAGTCAAAGTTCACCATTAGTGAACTACGAGGCGTCTACGAAGCATTCCTGCAATACGAAGTTGATCCCGCAAACTTCCGACGCAAAGTTGATCAAGTAAAGAACTTCGTGACGCCAATTGACGAATTTGCTGATTTTGGAACAAGCCCAGGACGACCAGCCCAGATGTACAGGGCGGGAACTGCAAACAGGCTGTCTACTCCTATTCGCTTCCGCCGACCTGGCGATCCGTATTTAGAGAAGTAGAACTACTGCGCGTTTGGGCGCGGCTTGTTGGGATCTGGCTCTTTCGGCAGACCCAAAACGCGCTCACCCACAATGTTGCGCTGCACCTGTGCAGTACCGCCCCAAATTGTTGATGCACGATGCTGGAAGAACAACGATGTCCAACGGTCGGCTACGTATTGACCGTTCTTGTCGTCTTCAATAAGAAGCGCTTCTGCACCACGTGCGTTCATCATGTGATTTGAAAACTTCTGCGCATATTCCGACCAGAACATCTTGTTGATTGATGCCGCCGGACCCGGTTCCTTCCGTGCCAATACTTCAGACAAAAGCTTGAGCCCTTGGAAACGCATGATTTCTACATGGCTATACGCCCACGCAAGTTGCTGACGAGTAACGGGATCTGTTGACTTGCCATTCTTCTGCAGCAACTTGACTGCTTCCCAGAATTGCTTCGTGTATTCAACGTGTTGCGTCGTTGCGTGACCACCACGCTCGTTACCAAGAGTGGTCATGGTGACGCGCCAGCCATTGTTCATGCCGCCAATAATGTTTGCAACTGGTGCGCGAGCTTCGGTGAGGAACGTCTCGGTGAAGTGCGATGCACCTTGTGGTTGCTTAATGGGGCGAAGTTCAACACCGTTTGACGTTTGGTCCTCGTTGAACATAGGCAACAACACATACGAGATACCTGCGTGCTTCGGAGCGTCGACATCTGTTCGGCACAAACAGAACATCATGTTTGCTTCGGTTGCACCAGATGTCCAGACCTTTTGACCTGTAATGAGTATTTGATCGCCGTCGATGATTCCGCGAGTCTTCAGCGCTGCAAGGTCGGAACCAGCATCGGGTTCCGAAAAGCCTTGGCAATAGCGATCGGTTCCGTCAATGATGCGTGGCAAGAATTTCTTCTTTTGCTCTTCACTGCCCCACACAATGATCGAGGGTCCCACAAGCCACTCACCCATTCCGCGTGTAATGCGAGGAACATTCGCCCGTGCAAATTCTTCGTTCAGCACAGCGACTTCGATTCCGGTGAGACCACGACCGCCGTACTCCTTTGGCCACGACACACACATGTATCCGGCTTCGGTGAGCTTTGCTGCCCATTCAGATGCGCCAGGCACGCGACCACGCGTCACCATGTCTGTTGACACGCCCACGAGTTCTTTTGGCTTGTTCGCCTCTAGCCATTCGCGAATCTCAGTTCGGAACGCCAGTGCGGCGGGTCCTAAATCAAGTTCAAGAGCCATGTGTCCCCCTCGTAATCCCTGGGGAAAGTATCTCAGTTAGTCAAGCGCCGACAAGAACCGAAGAACGGCGTCGTTGACCGGAGCTGGGTGGGTCATGTTTGCTGCGTGAGGCCCGCCATCGATAGGAACCAAGGTGGTGGGGCCAGCGAGACGGTCACGTAACACTTCGGCCTTTTCCATTGGAATAGCAACGTCTGCGGTGCCATGGATGATAAGTGCCGGACACGAAATTTCTCCGAGACGATCTGTGATGTCGTCACGATGCATGAGGCAATTGAACGCTTTACTGAATTGGTCTGGCTGCATGGCTCCCCACTTTGCGAACCAATCAGACCATTCACCTGGGCCAAGAATGATGCCGGCGATGATGTCTTGGACAGCAACTGCGCCGTGCTCGAGCCAGGCCGCATGCAATCCGTTGTAGGGCTCTACCGTTTCAGGAGCTTCGGTGCCCGATTGAGTGTCGATAAGGATGAGTGCGCGAACACGTTCTGGCGCAGTGAGAGCGACGCGCAAGCTTAAGAAACCACCTTGTGACATTCCGCCGATAACTGCCGACTGAATTCCCAAATGATCCATTAGACCAAGTACGTCGTTTGCAGAATCCCAGTAGGTGAACTCCCCGGTTGCTTGAGTGCCACCGAATCCACGTTCATCCCACGTAATGACTCGATAGGCGCCTTTCAAAGCCTCGACCTGATGGTCGAACATGCTGTGATCCATTAGGAAGCCGTGACTCAAGATGACCGCAGGACCTTTGCCGCCAGAGTCTTCAAAAGAAATTGTTACGCCGTTGATGAGTGCTGTCTGCATAGCACCACTGTAGACCTAATTCGCCACGCGCAAATTCAGGAGCTCAACGTGGTCGAAGGGCCTCGTCAATTAACGCATCGGCATCGGCAGTGACCGACAACGACCATTGCGGTGCTCGTTTCTCGAAGAATGCCCTCACTCCTTCAACAGAGTCTGACAGTGACGCCATCTTCGGAATCAGCCGACCTTCCGCCGTGATCATTTCATCGACAGACATATTGATTCCCTGCCACATCATCTGCTTAGCCACCGCAGCCGACACGGGCGCAACATTCACTGCAATGTCTCGCGCCATCTCAAGCGCAGCGGGCAACACTTGGTCGGCGGGCAACGCACGCGAAACTAATCCCAACTCTGCAGCTTCGGCGCCCAAAATCATTCGTCCGGTTAACAACAAATCTGCTGCACGAGAAAAACCCACCACGCGCGGCAACAGCGCATGGGAGCCCAGTTCAGGAAGAATTCCCCGACGCACCATGGCGTATTGAATTTTGGCCGTCTCTGACGCAATTCGAATGTCACACAACATGGGATAGGTAATGCCAACGCCCACCGCATGTCCATTAATGGCAGCGATGACTGGCTTTCGAACATGATGTGGCATGCGGCGCGGACGAGTGTCTTCACCAGGACGTCCACCAAGAAAACCTGATTCACCGCCGCTGAGATCTGCACCTGCACAGAACGCCTTTCCGGCGCCCGTGACAACAACAGCACGAACAGAGTCGTCTGCATCTGCTGCGCCCATAGCCACAGACAGCTCATCACTGAGTTGCGGAGTCCATGCGTTCATTGCATCGGGACGATTCAGCGTGACTAGCGCAACGCCATCGGAAACGTCGTACAGAACGGTTTCTAAGTTCATGACCATTCCTTTCGCATTGCTGGCAGAACATTTTCAATGTATTCAGCGAGTAGCTCTTGATTCCACGGTGGACGAATTGCAATGTTCACCATTTGCGCACCCGCATCAATGAACGGAGCAATTTGTTCCATGGCGTCTTCTGGCCTACCAAGGAGTGATCCAGAAATAATTCGTTCGCTGGCTGCACCCCATTGTTTTTCTAACTGAGACTTCACCGCGCCAATGTCATCGTTGCTTAATCCGTACGACAGATTGATGCTTCGTTCCACAGCCGATGGTTCACGTCCAGCCTTCACACACCAGTCGTCGAGAATTCCATTTAATTCTTTGTACTGAGACGGGTTGGCGTACGCAGCGTTCCAACCGTCTGCATAGGCACCTGCCATGCGAAGCGTTTGTTTCGGTCCAAGACCACCAATCCACAACGGCATCTTCCCCATAACACCTGGCACCATCGATGCATCGGTGAGTTGTACCCCTGGGGTTGTTTGTGTCACGCGTTCACCGGAGCGCCATTTTGTTATTGCACCCAATTGACCTTCCAGAACCTTGAAGCGGCCACCCTGCGAGGGAAAGTCAATTCCGAACGCTGCAGCTTCTTGATCGTGCCAGCCACTTCCCATGCCAAGTTCAAATCGACCACCAGAAAGGTGGTCAACAGAGATGGCGCCTTTCATCAGCACACCAATGTTTCGATACTGCGAGCAGAACACCAAACACCCGATACGTGCACGAGATGTATCAACCGCAAGTGCCCCCAACATAGAGAATGCTTCAAAGTGTGGCTGTGTACCACCAGCCGGCGGTGCTTCGTACAAGTGATCCCACAACGAGATCCAATCAACGCCCGCAGCGTCGAGCCATTTCCATAATGCACGCAACTCTTCAACAGTTGCGTTCTGCGCACCAATGTGCACTCCGAATTGAACAGCCATGTCCGCTACCCCCGTGGGGTTAACGGTAGTCAGTGGCGCGGCAGGTCTTTACCATCAAGCACCACATTCCAGCCACCGTCAATGGCATGAATAGATGTGATGAGGGCTCCACTCACGCAGGCAGTAAGCGCATCTGTCACAAATGAGCGTTCTGGCCAGACAACAGTGGCTCTCTCGGTTGAGAGCTTGACTGCGGCATATTCATCACGAAGAGCACGAGCCGATTTAAAGAAGGAGAGAACCGCGGCGTCATCGTTGTGTGAAATTGCTGTTGCAATTTCTTCCAAAACCACTGCATAACGCGACAACACATTCTTCATTTCTTCGCGGTTGATGTTCACCATCGATGCGGACAACCACGGTTCAGAACCGGCGACGCGAGTGCCATCTCGGAAACTTCCAGCCGCCAACTGCAGTGCTAGCGCCTTTTTGTCCTGGGTAGAGAGAACATTGATGAGTGATGCCGCCACCACATAAGGAAGATGACTAATGGTGGCAACTCCGGCATCGTGAGATGCGATATCGAGCACCGACACACGTGCGCCCATGGCGTGCACCAACGCAATGAGACGCACCAGAATGTCGCTTGACGCTTGTTCTGGGCACAACACCCACGTTGCATTAACAAACAGGTCTGATGTTGATGCAGAAAAACCAGAGAACTCGGTACCCGCCATAGGGTGACCCGGCACAAACACCGCGTTCACATCTGCAAAGAGAGTGACCGCATCACGGGCGCGTTGACCCTTTACGGACGAGACGTCTGTTACAACAATGTTTGAGCGCCCACTTGCACGAATGGCGTGAGCCACTTCGGTATAGACCTTTTCTTGTGCGTCTAAAGGCACACAAATAAACACCACATCAACCGATTCAACAAGACTGGCCACATTTCTATCGACTGCAAAGCCAGCGTCTTCTACTTCTTTCACAGTGGAGGCCGAAGGTGAATACACGCGAACGGATGCGGCACCACTAGTGCTGAGACTTTTACAAATAGAACCACCGATAAGGCCAGCCCCAATAACCCCGACACGCTCCACAGCCATACCGATTTTTATCTATCTCTCGGGATGGTTGGCAACGATTGGGTGAATCCCGCGTTCGATCCGGGAGAAACTGTGCCAAGACCAGCCAGTGACGGAACAACTCCGTCACCGGCCCACGCCTGGAACGAACCAAGCACACGCACAGTAGAGCCAATGTTGTACAACTCTTGCAACGCGTCTGTGACTGCGGCGTCGCCAATCCAGCCTTCCGTTGTGAGGATAAAACAGTACGCACCGAGTTCGGTGCGAAGTGGACGCGACGAGATGGAAAACACCGCAAGTCCACGAGACGAGAAGCACTGAAGAATATCTGCCAGCACACCGGTGTGATTGTCGGGAGGAACAAGGGCAATCCATGTGCGATATTCGTCTTGTGTTCGCTGTGCAGGAAGCGAACGACTTAACAGGTAAAACTTGGTGTGCGCGGCCGTGTTGTCTTCAACATTTTCTTTGTAAACGTGAAGTCCGTACAGTTCTCCCGCCAAAACCGACCCCAACGCAACCACTGTCGGGTCAGGGTTCTTCGCCAAGTTCTCACAGGCAGCACTTGTTGAGTCGGCAGACTTCACAGCGAGATGAGACGACGCAATGAAATTCTGACATTGCGCTAACGCAAACGGGTGACTGACCACAGTGGTGGGCTGTGAGTGGGGCGAGTTTGTGTACGCGTGAAAGCTGACAGGAATGACAACTTCTTCGCGAACAAAGACATTGGCGGTGTTGAAGACAATCTCATGAACAGTGGAAGTGACTTCACCTTCAACCGAATTCTCAATAGGAACTAACCCGTGTCGCACCTGACCGCTCTCTACTGCGGCAACAACCGACTTCACATCTTTCATGGGAATGAATTCGTCGCCGTGTGTGTGCAGCATTCGGGCGGCTTGGTGGCAGAAACTGCCTTCTGGTCCCAGGTATGCGACGGTGCTTATCTCGGTGGTCATTGAAGAGAACCTGTCGAATGCGTGTCGATCCAAGACTGGTATTCGTCCACATTCGTCAAGATTGCAGGAACACTGCGCACTGGGTGATCTTCAATGGCAAGCGAGGCCGGCGTGCAGACACCAACAATCTTCAAGAAGACGTCATGCTTGAAGAGTTCGACAACAGCCGCCGCAACAGAATCTTCCACGGGGTGTCCAGCAAGTTCCACCAAGAACATGTGTGGGTTCTGTTCACCGACGTTGATACTGCGAAGACTGACCAAGTTCACACCATTCAGACGGAAGATGTCCATGATGCGAGCAAGGGTCCCGACTCGATCTTCAAGCGGGCAAATAAGCGCAAGGGTCTCAACACCTTCAAGAGGTTCGGGAATTCCGCGACCAAGAAGTCCGTAGCGAGTGGTGACATCGACAGCCGATGAAGCCATGAGTTGATGATGAACCAACGAAAACTGCGATGCCACAACATCGGGTGCAAGGGCTACGTGCAACGGATTGCCCTGTGCTGCAACAATGCGGCATGCCTCGGTGGTGTTAGGCGCGGAGACGCCGACTATTCCCAACTCGTCGAGTACGGGGGCAAAACGTTCGAGGATGGATGAATGCGAGTGAGCCACCATGGGCGGCTTTGTTGCATCGAGAGTTTGCACCCATAACTTCTCCGTGAGGACCAAGGTGCGAGTGATGCAGGTGTTGGTGGTGTTAAACAGCAACCGAGCGACCGCCTGGGTGAATTCCCCGTGTAGCGAATCTTCCAACGGAACAACCCCAAGACAGCCCACCGTGGTGTCCACTGTTGATACCACTTGTTCAAGTGACCGAAGTGGCAAAACTTCAGGCGAATCGAATGCCTGAGCGAAGAGGTGTCCGGCACGCTCATCCGAGCTTCCACTGGGTCCGGCGAAAAGTAAAACCGGCTCGTTGATGTCGCGTGTCACCCGTACGAGTTTACCCATCCCCGTGGAAGGCACCGAGTTACTTTTCCCTTGACGGCAACTGCACTGCCAGCACTCCGTAGGATTGTCTCTTATGACGTTGAACGGTGCCGACAATATTCGTGTAGGTCTCTTGGCCTACGGAGCCATCGGCCACGAACACAACCTGGCAGTCCAGGGCACGCCAGGTCTTGAACTGACTGCTGTTTGCGACACCAACCCCGATCGAGTGGCCGCTGCAAAAGAACTAGCACCGCACGCTGCTGCGTTCTCCGACGCCACTGAAATGCTCGATTCAGGACTCATTGATCTTGTGGTGATCTCCACTCCACCCAACAGCCACTATTCATGGGCAAAGTGCGCGCTTGAACGCGGTGTTCATGTGGTGCTGGAAAAGCCCATGGCGCTCACCGCCGAACAATGCGACGAAGTAATGGCGCTAGCCGCCGCCAAAAACCTCATGCTGGTGGTGTACCAGAATCGCCGCTACGACGCAGACTTTGTCACCATGAAGCGCCTTATTGAAGAGGGCGCTATTGGCGACGTATTTCAGTACGACTGTTTCGTTGGTGGCTATTCAGAACCATGCACATACTGGCATTCGAATGCAGAAGTTTCGGGCGGAGCAATCTTCGACTGGGGAAGCCACTTCATTGATCAAATTCTCGGAATCATTCCCGACGCCATTGCGCATGTCAGCGGACAGAATCACAAACGTGTTTGGATGCACGCAACCAATGCCGATCATGCGCAAGTAACCATCACGTTCACGTCCGGAACCCAAGCAACATTCGTGAACTCAGACCTTGCTGCAGCACGCAAGCCGAAGTTTTATGTTCTAGGAACAAGGGGAGCCATTGTTGGCGACTGGAACCCATCTGCAGAACCCACCGTTGCAGACCTTCCTGCCATCCTCACGGTATTCAACGCCGACGGATCACGATCAGTAGTGCCATTAGACAACGTTGAACCATTTTCGTTTCACAAATCTCTTGTTCAGAACATTCGTGCAGCAACACCCGTCTCGACTCTTGCAACACAATCTCGAAATGTTGTGGCCATCATGGAAGCCGCCGAAGAATCGGCACTTGCTAACGCCATGCCCGTTACGCCAAACATCAAAACACCGTGACCATTCGCTGGGGCTTCATTGGTGCTGGATATGTAGCCAAGCAAGCAATGGCCGCTGCAGTGCATGCGGCGCCCGGAGCCGTGTTACGCGCAGTAGCCAGTAGAGACCCTGCACGTTCTGCGAAATTGGAACCAGAGATTGTGCATCAGTCGTACGATGCCCTCCTGGCCGATTCCACCGTTGATGCCGTGTACATCAGCCTGACCAACGCACAACACGCACAGTGGGTGATTGCCGCACTAGACGCCGGAAAACACGTTCTGTGCGAAAAACCACTTGCGATGAATGCAGCAGAAGTTCGCACCATGATGTCTGCGGCCGAGCGCAATAACCGGCTACTCGTGGAAGCAGTGTGGACGCGGTGGCAGCCACGCATGAAGAGAATGTCCGATGTTGTGCAACGTGGAGACATCGGTGACATCTCGTCCATTGCATCTGCTTTTACGTTCCAAGGAAACCTCACCGGCAATTACAGGTCGCTTCCGGAGTTTGGTGGCGGCGCCCTCCTTGATGTGGGGTGTTACCAAGTGCACTTATGGATGATGCTTCTGAATGAAGACATCACTGTTCGCATCACCGACATTGAGCGAACCATGAGTGCAGAAGGAATTGACCTCACTACACATATTCAGGCACGCCTGAATGATGCGGTAGAAGTCAACGCGTCGTGTTCATTCGATCTTCCCGCAACGCAGAAAATTGTGGTCACGGGCACCAACGCCACCATGCGCACGGGTGAGGGCGAAGCCTTCACACTGTGGAAACAGCCCGGCACACTGCTTCTAGGTGACACCACCGAGCACTTCCCCGCCAGCGACGCATTCGCGCTGATGGTGGAAGCGGTCAGTGCGAACATTCGCGACAACTCCGCCCCATTGTTCCCCATCCAGAGTTCTCTGCGAGTGGCCGAAATTTTGGACGAAATTAGGAACTACGGGCCCACGAAATAGGCCAAAACACAAAAACCGCCCCGGAGGGCGGTTTTCTTGGAGCGGATGACGAGATTCGAACTCGCGACCCTCACCTTGGCAAGGTGATGCTCTACCAACTGAGCCACATCCGCATGTGTGACCCTCATCCTAGCGAGGCAACTTCGGGTCGCAACCGGGGCTAGACCTCGCGCTCAATGGCCGCTTCGGCGGATGACTTCTGCTCCCCCACCAACAGAGCCAAGAAACTCAATACGGTCGCTGCACCCACCATCTGCCACAAGGTCAGCGATTCGTCGAACACAATCCATGCCGCAACGGTGGAAATAACGGGACTCAGTAGGCCCAGCAATGATGCCAAAGTGACGTCTACATGGCTTTGCGCCCATGTCATCAGACCGTGTCCTACTAAGCCTGGCCCAATTGCCATTGCTAACACGTACACCCAGTCGGTCGATTTCATTGCGCCGAGATCGCTTGATGCAATAACTCCGAACGGAAGAATAAAAAACGACGCCCACAAAAAGACTGCGGCCAAATATGACCACGAATGCACACCTTCAACGCGGCGCTTCTTCGACATGATGAAATACACGGTCCATAGCACTACATTCAGCAGCGCCATAAGGTCACCGCTGAGTTTGGCTCCGCTTGTGGACGTAGCAGCTAGTACTACAAGCAGTACTCCAGCCATTGAAAAAGCCGAATACAACAATTGACGCGCACGAATTCGCTCGCCAAAAAGTTTGGGCGCAACAAACAAGACAAGAATTGGTTGCACTGTTGTAATGAGCGTTGCATTGGCAATTGATGTCATTTTCACTGATGCAAATCCGGTGATAAACGACAAGCCAAATAAAACTCCTGGTAGAGCGGTGATCCTCATGAGGTCGCGCGTTAGTGCGCCGCCGGTGCTGTATGCAACAGCAATCATCATGGGTGCGCCTATCAGCATTCGATAGAACACGATTGCCGGCGTATCTACCGACATTGCCTTGTTAAAAATGGGACCAACACCCCATGCAACAACGGCGGTAATTGCTGCGATGACATGAATGTCGTCGCGTTGCCGAAGCGAGGTAGACGTGCGTTGTGCGAATGTCACTTCGCGGGCGGATTCAGATCGATACGAAGAGTGAGAACGCCGTCTTCAATGGTTGCTGTGGCATCACCGATGATGGCGAAGTCACGGAAGTCTGCTTCGGCTTGGGCAATGAACAACTGACGTTCTTCACCGGCAACGGGCGGTAGCGGACGTTTGCGTACTGCGGCGGCTCTATCGCGAAATCGCGCAATCATTTCTTGGGGATCAAATGCAGCCATTACTGGTTCTCCTGTCGCTGATTCAACAATGGGTCGATAATTGATGGAGCCGACGGCAACACGTCCACTGCATCGTCTGAGTGGTCGTACGGATCGTCGAATGGTCGTTCGGGTTCAGAGAGAGGCTCACGAGTAAGCACAGGTGGCGCTGCGTGATGAACCACGGGTTCTGCACCGTCTGGACGAACTTGATTGAGTAACGCCAAACGTTTGGCGTCGTCGGCACGTGCGTACGCGCGGTCGGCCATCACTTCAAGTGGGGCCAGTACTTCGGGGTCTTCCACTGCTGCTCGCCAGAACCCAAGTGTGACAACAAGCAGCACAAGTCCCAGAACAATGAGGCCGATGCCGAGAACATTCACGGACACACTGGATGCAACAACCGACACTTCCATGGGCTCCTAGTCTCTCACGCCAAGCACCCGTGTGGCGGGCTACTCGGTATCGGCCAAGAACTGAGACAGCTGCAGGCTGACAGGGGCGGTTTCCACCAAGAAACCATCGTGGCCCTCGCCGCTTTCAATGGTGGCGTGACGTGTCCGAGAGTCCTTCTCACGTAGGTGTTGATGAATGAACTCTTGCTGATACGGCGGATACAAGATGTCTGAGTCAATGCTGAGAGTCAGTGTTGGCGCCGTGATGCGAGCAAGTGCTTGGTCTACCCCACCACGAGATCGGCCAATGTCGTGGAGATCCATTGCTTTGCCGATGTACAAATAACTATTGGCGTCGAATCGACGAACCAACTTGTCACCGTGATGGTCTAGATACCCCTCCACGCTGAAGCGAGAAAACAGGTCGATGCCATGTGCGTCCAAACTGCTGTCGCTGAGTTGTCGTCCGAACTTCTCTGTGAAACGAGTGTCGGTTCGAAATGTCACCTGTGCAACCATTCGCGCAATAGCCAACCCGTACCACGGACCGGCATCTGGCGCTGCGTTGTAATAGTCGCCCTCGTTATAACCAGGATCCATTAGTAACGCACGACGACCGATTGAGCTCCATGCGATTTGCTGGGCCGATGCTGCTGCCGATGTTGCAATTGCGGCAAGTGCGCGCACTCTGTTTGGGAACATGATGGCCCATTCCAGCGCCTGCATTCCTCCCATGGAGCCACCAATCACCGCGCGCCACGAACGAATTCCTAACGCATCGGCTAGTGATGCTTGTGCGCGCACCATGTCGCGAATTGTGACAACTGGAAAACGAAGACCGTACGTTTTTCCATCGTCTGGATGCATTGACGCTGGACCTGTTGAGCCTTGACATCCGCCCAAGACATTTGCGCACACCACAAAGTACTTGTCTGTATCTACTGCGTGACCCCTGCCAACGACACCTTCCCACCATCCGGGAGTGGGATGACCTTCCGATGCTGGTCCTGTGACGTGACTGTCGCCAGTCCACGCGTGACACACCAAGATTGCATTTGATGCATCGCTGTTGAGAGTTCCCCACGTTTCATAAGCAACGGTGACGTTCGAAAGAGAAGCACCACCCTCCAACGAAAAAGGTCGCTCCGTTGCAAACGTATGAAACTGCCGATGGCCGACGGGGTCACCGGGCATCCACGCGCCAGAGGCAGGGTACGGCAACGCGTTGTGTCGAAACTGAGCAACCATTGTTCTTCCTGTTCTGTGCGGGTGACGATATTTCGCTTACAGGAGACAGCGACCTGTTGTTCTGCTCTGCAGAACCACATCCCTTATCTTGCGATAAGGAGGCACCGTGCGGCTGTCACCCCGGTTGCCGGACCATCTGGTCTCTCGTAATGCTGGAGCAAACTCTACCCCTCACCGCAGTGCAACAACAGGGATTTATTCGGCCACGATCTCGGTGAATTCGGAAAACCCCGTCAATGTATGGAGATGGTCTCGTAGCGAACCTTCTGTTCGCAAGGTGCGGTACGCCGTTTCTATGGCGCGCGACGCAGCCAAAAGACCAGAAAGTGGCGAGATGACAATGGAGAACCCCATCTCTTTCAATTCCTGTGACGTGAGAAGTGGGGTCTTGCCTTTCTCCACCATGTTGGCAACCAGATGAACGCCCGTGAGCTCGTGCGCAATTGTCTCTAGTTCGTCCACAGACTGAGGTGCTTCTACAAACACGGCATCAACACCAAGGTCGCGAGCCATGCGACCTCGCTCTAACGCTTCATCGAGTCCGAGAACTGCGCGAGCATCTGTACGCGCAGTGACGAACAAATTGTTTCTCTCACGCACAGCAGCCGACAACTTTGCCAACCATTCGTGAGCGTCGACCACTTCTTTGCCGTCCATGTGACCGCACTTTTTTGGCCACACTTGATCTTCTAAAAAAATCCCTGCTGCACCTGCTTGTTCCCACGTATGCACCGTGCAAATGACGGCGTCAACATCGCCGTACCCAGTGTCGGCATCCACGATCACATTCATATGTGGAACAGCAGCACACACGCGTTGCGCGGCATCTGCTACTTCGTTAAATCCGAGAATGCCAATGTCGGGTACGCCAAGATGCGTTCCCGCTAAAGCAAACCCGGACAAAAACACACTGCTAAAGCCAGCCCTCTCGGCAAGCAACGCAGACAATGGGTCCCACACACCAGGAAGCACTAATGCTTCTGGCTCTTCAAGCAGAGAATGAAGTGTCGAGCGTGTCACTTGACGCCGAGGGTATCCATGGCGTGTTGCTTCAGACGCTTGTAGTCCACCTTGCCGTTCGGAGCGCGACCGATAGTGGGCACCACGACAATGCTGCGAGGCGCCTTATATGCAGCAATACGTGAGCGCACATGTTCTGAAAGCTCTTCAAGTTTGGGATCAGCGCCTGGTTCAGCTTCCACTACCGCGCAGATAGTTTCACCGAATCGCTTGTCGGGAAGCCCAACAGCGACGGCATCACGAACGGTGTGGTGAGTCTTCAACACTTCTTCCACTTCTTCGGGGAACACTTTCTCGCCACCTGTGTTAATGCACACAGATCCGCGACCCAACAAATGCAATGTTCCGTCGGTATTCACCTCAGCCCAGTCACCTGGCACAGTCCATCGACGTTCTTCAAAAATGCGGAATGTTTGTGCAGTTTTTGCCTCGTCTTTGTAGTACCCCAACGGAATTGCACCACCGACAGCAACCAAACCCCGCTCACCACTTCCCGGCTCTACGCGGCGACCATCTTCTGTGAACACAACGCAGTTGGGACCTAGTGCAAATTGAGCGGTTTTAGCCGCTGCACCTTTTGCCGACACCGACACGCCCATACCAACCGCTTCCGACGAACCAAAACTGTCGGTGATGAACATTTGTGGAATGTGATTCAACAATCCGTCTTTATTTTCTTGACTCCACATGACTCCAGATGAGCCCATTTGAATAATGCTGGTGAGTTTCCACTTACCGGGGTTTTCATCCAGCACTTCCAACATGGGGCCAGCGAATGCCTGACCAACAATGACCACGCTGTTCACCTGGTGCTTGTCCACCTCGTCCCACAATTTTGCAGGATCAAAGTTTCTATTCGGCATGGTGACAATGCATCCACCCATTGCCATGTTGATGAACGCAGAGAACTGACCTGTGCCATGCATGAGCGGACATGCAACAAGAGCAACCTGCCCACGTTGTCCGGGAGCGACACGGTCAATCACTTCTTCCACAGTCTCTGCTGGCGGAACTTGCAAAATTGCATTTCCTCCGCGACCGAGAACTGTGATGAGGTCGTCTTGGCGCCACATCACGCCTTTGGGCATACCCGTGGTACCGCCGGTGTAGAGGAACAAGAGGTCGTCACCACTGAGGGGTTGTGCCGGCACGACGTCGGGAACACTTCGTGAAACAACGTCGTTGTAGTTGAGAGCCCATGCTGGCACGTCGTTACCAGATTCATCGGGCACCATGTACCAACGCTTCACCAACGGCAATCGATCGCGCACCTGATTCAACAGGTCTACAAAAGTTGCATGGAACACCACAGCTTCGGCATCGGAGTTATCGAAGAGATACAGAATTTCTTCGGGACCGTATCGATAGTTGGTGTTAACCGGGACAAGTCCGGCAAGCCAGCACGCAAACGTGGTCTCTAAATATTCAGGACAGTTGTACAGATAGTGGGCCACTTTTGCCTGGTGACTAGCACCTGCGGCCAACATGTCGGCTGCTAACGCATTAGAACGTTGATGAAACTCACCCCAGGTATAGGTGACATCTCCGTAAATTTGTGCTGTTCGTTGCGGGTCTTTCCGCGCAATACCAGCCCACATCAGTCCGTAGTTCCACGTTGTCATGGCGCTCCCCTCGTCCTGCACCCCCAAGTGCGTGAACAGCACCGTATCAAGGCGAAAAGCGCCGCGTAGACCCCTGCGGGTTGGGAAAGAGAAATCATCTGGTTACCGTACGCAGGGTTCCAGCGGGCGGAGTTGGAGCCACCTAGCCTCTGTGCTCATGAATTCACTCACGAAGCGCGATGTTGAGGCTCTTCTGCGTGACTACGACTCAGACCCCCTTGCTGCTCTGTTGACTGCTCTCACCAAGATGTGGAACGTGTCCGAACTGTCGTGGGACGATGCCGTCACTCGTCTCCCCATGAGCGACGAAGACAAGTCCCACCTCCGTCAGCACTCTCTTGATGCTCTTGATGAACTCGCCAAACAATTAGTGGAGAACCGTGGTCTACAAAAGTGAAAGTGCTCCGTTTTCAAGACCTTGTTGAATGTGCCGTGTAGCCATCACCTCAAACATCTTGTCGCCACGATCTGTTCGTCCAACAATCTGAGATGCAATGACCGCCATGATGACTCCGGAGATGGCTTCACGTTTGTAGTGAAACTTCACCCAGTCGGCGTCAATGTCGTGACCATACGATTCAATTCCGCGAATGTATTGATCGACCAACTCCCATTCATAACGCCTTCGGTCATCGGGAAGAAGCCCTGCGCCAATGAAATACGCAAGATCTGCAATTCCATTTCCGTGACCAGGCGTTTGCCAGTCGACAACTGCACATGGAACTCCTCCATGCTCTGTGGCATACAACAAATTGTCCAACCGAAAATCGCCATGCGTAACGGAGAATGCCTCGCCCTTGCCTAAGACATACCCCTCAATGTTGTTCGCCATTACTTCAACGAACTCAATGCCTTCAGTGCCAATTTCTGAACGAATGATCTCTTCATACACGGCAAGAAATCCGGGCTTCACCATTGCTAACAGACCCGACAACCTGTCTACGTCCCCAGCATCGCGACGCTGTAACCAGTCGATGGAGGCAAGTGACTCGTCTTTCCATCGTGGTCCCTGCATTTTCACCAGCTGATCGACAGCCAAACGAGCATGCTCAATTCCACATGCCCGAATTTGATCTCCTTGTTCGCACGGTGCCATGTCTTCGAGAACAATTGCGATGTCACCACCGTCTTCGTGCCAATCTGCAAACCAACATTTTGGTGAGCGCACGTCGAGTGTGTTCACGAGTTCGTTGTAGAACTTCACTTCACGTTCGTAGTTACGCAGGCTGATGCCGGTGGCGCGACTGGTGGGGTCTGTAGATGCCATTTTTACCACCACGGACGACGGCACTGACGGGTCACTGCTTTCCAACGCGTATCGCAGGTTCATTCCCACTTGCCCTTCACCAATGCGCTTGGGCGGACCAGCTACAACTTCTGCATTGAAGACTTCTCGCCAAAAATCGGCGTCGATAGAACTTTCGTTGTATTCCTTTTTCCCCACGCCAACCACCGTACTCTCCGCCCCGCTAGCGTTCACCACTGATGCGACGCCTCTTCACACCACGCTGGCTTCTTGTTCATGTCAGCGTGAGCGCCCTAGTGGTCACAATGGTCTTTCTCGGATTCTGGCAATTGAACCGTCTTGACGAACGACGACTTCGCAATGACACCATCGCAGCGAACACTTCTGCCCCAATTGAAGACGCCACACAATCAATGGGACAAGAAAACGAAGAGTGGCGACGTGTCACACTCACAGGTCAATATCTCGCACCTACCGAGGTATCCATTATTAATAGATCGCAAGATGGAGCAGCCGGAGACAATCTGGCGGTTGTATTTAAAACAGAGACCAATGGAAATTTTTTGGTGAACCGAGGCTTTGTTCCACTCACCGTCAGTTCTCGGTCGTTGCCAGAAGGCCAGCTCAGCATTGTGGGCTTCATTCGGCCTAATCAAACTAGGGGAACCCTCGGTGCCGTTGACTCGAGCGAAAAAGGAACAACTCAATTCCAACGTTTCGATTTGACACGAATTTCAGCATCGCTCGACGTTGACTTCAACACCACGTATTACGTACAACTCATAAAGGAAAGCCCGTCGCCGAATACGCCGTGGCCATCTCCCGTGCCGTTTCCAGCGGTTGATGAAGGTCCGCACTTTTCATACGCAATGCAATGGTTCTTCTTTGCACTGGTCGCTCTGGTCGCATGGGTCTATGTAGTGCGACGCAAACTTCGCGAAATGTCTAGTGACCCTGCTCCAACGCAAACATCCGCCTGAATTGCTCCACCACATCGGGGCTCTTGTGCTGTGAATTCAACGTGCGATACACCGTGTCGACATTCACGGCTAAACGACCAAACTCGCCCCATTCTGCAAAACCATTAAGTGCGATGTCTCTGGCGGCATCCCATGCGTCCATGCCGCCGTTGAATCGTTCGGTCGCCTGACTCTGTACATACACCAGATAGTCCCTAATGGCGACAACGCCCGCCTTGTCGGTGAGTGGACCATGCCCAGGCACAATGTGGTCGACATCTGATGCACAGATGAGATCGCATGCAGCAATCCAATTGTCGAGGGGTCCCACCCACACCACGGGAGTGCCACCAATAAACAAAATGTCTCCTGTGTACACAGTCTTTGCATCGGGAACAAACACCAAGGTGTCGCCCTGAGTATGAGCCGGGCCTACTTCAACTAATTCAATTGCACGACCACCCACTTCAAATTCGAAGCGGCCAGTGAACGTACGAGTTGGAAGAACTGTTTCTATTCCTTCAAACTCAAACTCCCCAAAGAAATGTCGAAAGAGGTCGCCCACTTCACCAGGAGCTTGGTTCAGCGCAGCAAGCATTGCTGCTGGTACTTCGGCCATCTCATGCGCTGTAGCAGCCGAGGCGATGATTTCTGAATCACGAACAAGTTGATTGCCGTAACAATGATCTCCGTTTGCGTGGGTGTTCACCACTGTGGAAATGGCTGCCGAACGAGTGTGTGGTGCCATGGCATCCAACATTCGTTGTGTGATCTTTAGGTCGAACAATGTGTCCACCAAGAGAGAGGCTCCATCGCCCACAACAAGTCCGGCATTTGACCAGCCCCAGCCACCATCTGGCTGCAAGTATGCGTGAGTGCCATCGGCAACTTCGTGCAATCCCAGTGTGTAACTCATTGCAATAACTCCCCTAGTACACGCGCAATACGCAATGCCTCCATTGTGACAGGTGCGGCGGGTGTTTGGTGCGGGACATGAGCCAGTACAGACGCATCGGCAACCACTAGCCCCGTGGTACCTGGTATTCGACCCGTAGGGTCGACCACAGAACTCAGCGACGACGACACGTGAGATACCGGCACCAAGGATGAGCGCATCCAAGTTGCTAACTCTTGGTCAGTCATGTGAAGAACCTGCTCAAGACCCGTGCCCTGCGAGTCCCCCGCAATGGACTGTGCAATGTTCTGAAACTCCGATGCTTGAAGCATGGATGCAGTCAGACGAACAAGTTCACCCATTGCGCGAAGGTCTTCGGCGTCGCTTAACAAATTCAACTCAACGTCAACGCGGTCATCTTTAAGAACTACGTGCCCTCGCGACTTTGGATTCAGCAACAACACAGAGACCAAACCAAACTCTGGTGCATTGGCGGATGCGCGTTCATATGCCACCAACAAACCCTGAGCACCAGATGGAAGAGCAATCTCTTTCACGACACTGGCATCAAAACGAGAAGGCTCCGATGTGGTCAACTGCAAAGAAAATGTGATGCATGGGTGATCTTGCAGTCCCTGCCCAATTGCGGGAGCAATCTCTGCAAATCCGGAATTCAACAACAATGCCGAACTAGCGATAGCCCCTGCCACTAACACCACACAATCGGTGTTAATTCGAGCGTCACCACACTCCACAGCAAAGACCGAGCCATGGTTGTGATGAATGCGTGTGACTTCGTGCGTTCGCAGTTCGACGCGCCCTTCTTCCACCAAGTGGTTGACAGCGCGACCCGGATTCCAACGTCCGCCATTCCACCACAACCGAGATGGACGACCACCCGATTTCAATAACGCTCTCGACACGGGGCCCATGTCGTCTGAATGTGCGAGTCGAGTGAGTCCGCGAACGTGCTCTGGCTCGTCTCCCGTGAGAAGCATTGCATTTACTGCGCTGCCACCGCCCCAGGCACGAGCTTGTACGTATTCAGCAGATAATTCCGATGTGAGCGACACCACACGTTGTGACACCAATTCGTGGTGCGAAATGACATCAAAGAATGCGCTGTTGTTGTCGTGTGGAGATACACCGCCTGGCTCGCACACCACAATGGGACGCTCGGTATGAGACGCTAGGTACAGAGCCACGGTGCTGCCTGCGGTTCCGCCGCCCACAATGACGATCGGACCATCAGCCATTAGTTAGTCCGATGTGAAGACGGAGACAACCCATTTAAATGTGCTGCGTCGTTGTAGCGAACAAGCCGCCACTTCGAGCCTTGAATGTGTAGCAACTCAGTCAGCGATGTGTTGATAGTGGAAAGCTCAAACTTGCCTACCGGATGCATATGCAGCGTGTGCCGCAGCACCGCGTCGATGACACCGCCATGACATGCAACCAACACAGCGCCGCCTTCGTTGTTGCGCACAGTGCGTTGAAGTGTTTCTACGACTCGATCCTGGAACTGCCCCACGGTCTCGCCACCTGGGAAAACATTGGCGTGAAGGTCGTCCCATTTCGGCATGCCGAAACGTTCAATAAATTCCGCATACGCCATGCCATCACAATCGGGGCCTGGGTCGTGCTCACCCCATCCTGAATCAACTGTGACCGACAGAGAACCTAAAGCTGGTGCAACAATGCTGGCCGTCTCAATCGCTCGTGGAAAATTGCTGGCATACAGCGCAGTGGCGGCAACATCGTGCCCGGCCAACAGGCGTTCACGCAAAGCATGTGCTTGTTGACGACCAACATCTGTGAGTCCCGTACATGAACGTGGACCGCCTAAGAAACGTTCGACGGTTGCGCGTGATTCGCCGTGGCGAACAAGAACAAGACGTGTCTGCGACACAGTGGTTTACGCCAGTTTCTCGACGAATGCTTCAAGTTGACGCAAGTTGCGACACTCGAACACACCATCTGTGTGTGTTCCGTACTCTCCAACAATTGAGTCACCCGTATTCCAATAGGAACGGGGTTCGGGGTTCAACCAAAACACCTTGCGAGCCTTTTGCTTCATTTCTTTTACAACCCACGCTTGAGATGCGTGATAGTTGTTGCGGGCATCGCCCAACAAAATGACGCTCGACTTGGGGTTGATTTCTTTGCCCCACTTTTCCCAGAACACTTCAAATGCATGGCCGTAGTCAGAGTGTCCGTCCACCCAAATAACGTCAGCTTCTGTATTGATGCGCTGAATGGCTTCTGACACATCTTCGGTCTTCTTGAAGAAGTCGGTCACCTCGTCGATGCCGTCAATGAAGACGAATGCCCGAACCTTGGAGAATTGGTTTGATAGCGCATACACCAACATGAGGGTGAAGCGAGCAAAAGCAGCAACAGACCCGGAAATGTCGGCGACCACGATGAGTTCTGGTTTTGACGGACGTGGGTATTTGAACTTCGGCTCTGCGGGAACACCGCCATACGCCAAGCTATGGCGCACCGTGTTGCGGAAGTCAAGCGGGCCTTTGCGTCCGTGACGACGCTTACGAGCCAGCTTTGCCGCCAGTTTGCGCGTGAGCGGTTGCAAAGCCTTCTTTAGGTTTTGCATTTCGTCGCGACTTGCGTGCATGAACTCAACGTCTTCAGGAAGTGGCTTGCGCAATGTTTTTGCCATTGCTTCTGCGCCGCGGTCGGCAACAAGTCGGCGACGGATTTCGGCTTCTACCTCTTGCTTGAATTGTTCAATGCGGTGATTGAACTCGTCGCGCTCCAGACGATCTTCGAGTTTTGTGAGTTCGCCACCCACTTGTTCGCGACTTGCGTTCATCAGTTTGTCGAGCATGCCGTCTAGATCGAGATTGCGCAGGGTGCGGTACAGGTAATAGGTGCCGCCCACAGGACGACCCGGTTCCATACCCGCAAAGCGTTGAACTGCTTGTCGTGCCAATGCACGCATCATGGCTTGGTCGCCATTCATGAGTGCATTCATAAGAATCTGCATCAACTCTTCTGGAGTGAGTTGATCCATTCCGCCAGCACCGCCGTTGCCTTCGCCCTTCATTTGGGCATCTTGCATTTGACGCAGGAAGTCGTCGATGCTGCCTTCGCCGTCTCCATCGGTGATGTTGTATTCGGGTCCCCGAAGACTGAAGTACACCTCGAACACTGTTTCGAATGAACGCCAGTGAGCATGGTTTTTCACCAATGTTGCACCCAGTGCGTATTTGAATGCTTCTCGATCTTCCAAAGGAATATGCGAGATAGCGGTCATGGCGTCGAGGTTCTCCGTGAGGCTCACGGGCAGACCCGCGTTCCTCAGTTCAACAATGAATCCCGACAGAAGTTCGAGCATGGTGACAACTCGTCGACTTAGTCGACGGACAATTCCTTCACAGCCTTCGCGATGTCTGTTTGGTACTTCAGAAGGATGTGCAATGTCTCTTTTGCCTGTTCGGCATCAATATGGTCGATTCCGAGGAGAACGAGAGTGCGCGCCCAGTCCAGGGTTTCGCTGACAGATGGCGACTTCTTCAGGTCTAACTGACGAATACTGCGAACAATTCGAGCCACTTGGTCGGCAAGCATGTCGGTGATGCCTTCTACCTTTGTGAGAACGATTTCTTTTTCGCGGTCCATCTGCGGATAATCAACGTGCAAGAACAAACAACGACGCTTCAACGCTTCGGACAGCTCGCGAGTGTTATTTGATGTGAGAAACACCATAGGAACTTGCTTTGCGGTGATGGTTCCAAGCTCTGGAATAGACACTTGATATTCGGAGAGAATTTCCAACAGAAGAGCTTCCGTCTCGACTTCAACACGGTCGACTTCGTCAATCAGCAGCACCACGGGGTCTTCAGCGGTGATGGCTTCAAGAAGTGGACGCGTCAGCAAGAACTCGGATCCGAAAATGTCATCGTGAATCTCACTCCACGAGTCAGAGCTCTTATCGGCCTGAATACGAAGCAGCTGCTTCTTGTAGTTCCATTCATAGAGCGCCTTCGATTCGTCGAGACCCTCGTAACACTGCAAACGAATAAGGCGGGCTCCTGTCATTTCGGCGATGCTCTTGGCCAACTGGGTTTTACCCGTACCGGCGGGGCCCTCGACCAAAATTGGCTTTCCGAGGCGGTCTGCAAGGAATGCAACACCTGCAATGCCGTCGTCGGCGAGGTAATTGACGGACTTCAGACCGTCACGAACTTGTTGAACAGAATCAAAGCGAGGTGCCATAAGACCCTCCAACCTAGTGGCAGAGCCGTAAAGACGGGTCATTGGGCTTCCAAACACCCCTAGCCACCTGCTCTCAGCACCTAACCTGACCATCATGTTCAAAGACACGCTCGTGGTGGCTCTGGGTACAGCAATGTCCCGATTCACTGGCCTACTCCGAGTGGTGGTCTTTGGTGTCATTATCGGACAAACAGCACTTGCCGACGCTTTCGACGGAGCAAATAACTCACCGAACTCCATCTATGAACTTCTTGTGGGCGGTTTACTGGCGGCAAGTTTGGTTCCTCTCTTTACCCGCTTTGCCGAAGATGACGACGAAGAAGCAACACAAGTTGTTGTCTCTACATCACTTGTCGTTCTTGCAGCAGCCACTCTTATTGCAGTACTCGCCGCGCCACTTATTTTTCGTCTCTTCTCTCTTCATCCAAGTGAGCTAGTAGACGCCGACCAGTTCCGACGCGCCGGAACAGCCATGACGCGCATCTTCCTCATTCAAATTTTCTTCTACGGCCTCACCGCAATTGGTTCGGCGCTATTGAACTCGCGTCGCCGTTTCTTTGCAGCAGCGTGGGCTCCGGTGTTGTCGAATGTTGTCACCATTACGTTGCTGCTTGTCATCCCCTTCACACGTGACGGAACGCCAGACCTCACCGATGTTCTCAACGACCACACGTTCTTCTTCTTGTTCACCATGTCGGCCACAGGTGGAATTATGGCCATGGGCTTGGTTCTCATCCCGGCTCTCAGACGCGCGAACATTCCGTTTACATTCACTCCAAACTTTTCGCACCCCGCCGTGCGCACCATGGTGAAATTGTCGTCGTGGACTTTTGGCTACGTGGTCACCAACCAAATAGCACTCATCGTCATTAAGAACCTTGCAGAGCCAGGCAGCGGAAACCAAGATGCATACTCAAAAGCATTCACGTTCTTTATGCTTCCCCACGGACTTCTGGCTATTTCTATTGCCACCACTTTTGTTCCTGAATTAGTTCGTCGTGTGCGCGCGGGCGACAAAGACGGGTTCGCAATATGGACAACGTCGGGGGTTCGCTGGATCAGCATCCTCACCATTCCGGCCTCGGTCGCCATGGTGGTGTTGGCGCACCCAATCATCAGTGCCCTCCTCGAACACGGCCACTTCAACTCAGAGGCCGCATCTAACACCGCGAGAGCACTCGCCGGATTCTCTGTTGGTCTTGCTGGTTTCTCCCTGTACATCTTCTGCTTACGAGGGTTCTACGCGCACGAAGACACGCGCACGCCGTTCTATATCAATGTGTTCCAGAATGTCCTCAACATTGTTCTTGCCATTGTTCTCGTAGAGCGACACGGTGTTCTTGGTCTTGGTCTGTCATTCGGAATTTCATACATGATTGCCTCATGTGTGGTGTTGTGGCTCTTACACACGGAATACAAAGCAATTCAGTGGACCAGCATTGGCTCCATGATGTGGCGAACATTGTTTGCAAGTGCACTTATGGGCGGCGGAGTCTGGGTGCTGGAATTTCTCTTGCATCCAAAGTCAGGCATGTCTCAGTTGGCGGAATTGTTTTTGTGTGTCACAGCGGGCGTTGTCATCTATGTGATTGCACTTGTTTCACTCAGAGTCCCAGAAATGCAAAACCTGTCATCTCTGCTCCCACGCCGCAATACCGACGTAGACACCACGCTGTAACAACTAGCGGGAAAAAAGAACCACTAAATCGTCTCGGTGGATAGCTTCCACTACCGACATATCCGCTAGATCGGCGGTGCGTTTCCCTGCAGCGTCACGAGCTACATCGGACGACATAGCCGACATTCCACGCGCCAACAGATCTCCGGCATCGTTCACCACGTTGACCACGGCACCAATATCGAACGAACCGCTAACGGCTGTAACACCAGCAGGAAGCAATGATGTGCCGCGTTCAACCAACGCTTTCTGGGCGCCTTCGTCGACAGTGACAGTTCCCTCAACTTCAGCAGCGAATGCAATCCACAGCTTTCGTGCGGACAATTGACGGTCGTGGGGAAGAAAGCGCGTACCAATGTTCTCGTGCGACGCAGCACGCAACACAGCATTCGTCGCAGATGCAGATGCAATAACCGCGGTAACTCCGGACCACGATGCAATTTGTGCAGCAGCCAACTTGGACGACATTCCCCCACTACCGCGATCTGTTCCGGCGCCAGACGTAGACACCGCAAGTAAAGGATCGTCTGCTGCGACTTCAGAAATAATTGTGGCGCTGGGATTAGTACGTGGATCGGCTGTGAACAGCCCGTCCATGTCGGTCAGTAGCACCAACATGTCAGCACCCACCAAGTGCGATAACAACGCGGCCAAGTGATCGTTGTCGCCATAACGAATTTCGTTGTTTGCAATGGCATCGTTTTCGTTCACAATGGGGATACATCCCAATTCAAGCAAACGGTGAATGGTGTCGCGGGCGTGTAAATACTGCTGACGATCGACAAAATCGTGAGGGACCAACAACACCTGTGCAGCAACCAAGGAATGTTGCGACAGAGCAGCGTTGTACGCAGCCATAAGTTGAGGTTGACCCACTGCTGATAATGCCTGCAGAGACAACACATCGTTGGGGCGTTCGCTCATTCCTAAACCTGCAACACCCGAAGCAACCGCACCTGATGTCACCAAGATGACATCGTGGCCTTCTGCGCGAGCAGCCGATAATTGCGCTGCCACCGATGCGATGACGTCGGAACGGATGCGGCCGTGATCATCGGTGAGTGACGATGTTCCTATCTTGACGACGATGCGCATGACTACAGATTCACACTTCTGGAACGAATTCGAAACTGAATTGTGCAATCCACACCACGTCGCCTTCCACCACGCCCGCTTTTGACAGCAATTTAGGCACACCAAGCTTGTCCAAACGCTCGTCGATGTAGTTGAGGGCTTCTGGAGTGGTCACATCGTTGAGAGCCACCACTCGTTCGGCACTGCGTCCGTGTACGCGGTATTCGTTTTCGCCAAGCCGCTCTACCCATGAATGCTCTGGCTCTGGGCGCATGATGATGGTTGCCTCGGCAACTGGTTCTGCCTGGCGTGCTTGACCCACCGTTTGAGCCAACGCATTCACCACAGAGCGAACATTTTCGGTGGTGATGGACGACATAGACATATGCGGCCATGCGGCTACGACGTCAGCGTCGGCACTATCAATTTTGGTGCCAACAATTAGCGACGGACGTTCCAGAAGTTCGGGTCGATAATTGCCCACTTCGTGTTGAAGAATTCGCAATTGTTCTTCTGGTTCAACTCCGTCAAGTGAAGCAAGGTCGACCAAGTAGCACAGCACGCGAGCACGTTCGATGTGACGAAGAAACTGATGCCCAAGTCCTTTTCCTTCGCTTGCGCCTTCAATAAGACCAGGAATGTCGGCCATAACAAATTCGGTGCTGTCGTCAATTCGTACAACGCCGAGATGCGGTTCAAGAGTGGTGAATGGATAGTTGGCAATTTTTGGTTTAGCTGCCGACACAGTGCTGATAAACGTACTCTTGCCCGCGTTTGGGAAACCCACCAACGCAACGTCGGCCATGAGTTTCAACTCAAGCAACAACCACCGTTCGTAGCCTTCTTCGCCCTGTTCAGCAAACGACGGTGCCCGACGTTTGTTGTTCATGAATTTGTGATTACCGCGCCCGCCGCGACCACCCGATGCAGCAAGCCATTTGTCGCCGTGGTTAGTGAGATCTGCAAGAACTTCACCGGTGTACATGTCGCGCGCAATTGTTCCTTCGGGAACAGCCACGAAAAGATCTTCTCCACGTCGTCCGTGAAGGTCTTTGCCTTTGCCGTGCACACCATTGACCGCCTTGCGGTGAGGGTGGTCTCGAAACGCCAACAGCGACGCCACGTTACGGTCGGCCACAAGCCACACATCGCCGCCCTTGCCACCATCGCCACCGTTTGGTCCACCAAATGCCACAGGGCCCTCGCGACGGAAACTGACACAGCCAGCTCCGCCATCGCCACCACGCACATTTAGTTGGGCTTCGTCGACGAACACACTCATAGGGACTGTCCAAGGCTACGGCCATTCACTCCTCCACGAGCGACACACCACTCACCTATCGTGGAGATATGGATGAATCCCCCACCACCGACCGCAATAACACGTGGGTCTCCACCATGTCAGGCAACACGTCGTCATCCATCACCCTCGCCCACGCCGATTCGTGGGCCGGTATTGGCACCACCAACATTGCAACGCGTGGACATCGAGAAGCCACCGAAGACTCCACCATGGCTCCGCTTGCCACACGCGCAGTTGGCCCCGGAAACCGCGTAATTGCCGAGGACGAAGACCCCTACCGCACCTGTTTCGAACGCGATCGAGACCGCATCCTTCATGCTTCGTCTTTTCGTCGCCTTGCTGGGAAAACACAGGTCTTTGTCTTCCCAGACGATCATCAGCGCACACGTCTCACTCATGCTTTGGAAGTTGCACAAGTTGCCGTCTCTGTTGCTCGCGTCCTTCGTCTTAACGTTGCACTCACCGAGGCAATTGCTCTTGGGCACGACTGCGGCCATGGTCCTGGTGGTCACGCCAGCGAAGATGCACTGTCTCCGTACATCGAAGACGGCTACGACCACGCCGTGTGGGGCGCCGATGTTGTCCTTCAACCTCTCAACTTGTGTTTGGAAACACTCGACGGAATTCGCAATCACAGTTGGTCTCGCCCAGCGCCATCTACGCCCGAAGCAGAAATTGTTAGCTGGGCCGACCGCATTGCCTATGTGTGTCACGACTTCGAAGATGCCGTGTACGCAGGCGTTGTTACACCACAACATTTACCCGACATTGTTCGTCAACGTTGCGGAACCACCCGACGTCAACAACTCAGTGCTTTCATTACCGCAATGATCAACGCAACTGCCGAAACTGGCCGCATTGGCATGGTTCCCGATGTTGCCGAAGCACTTGCAGAGTTCCGTCGCTTCAACTACGACACCATCTACCACCGCGCCGAATCGCGCGTTCAAGCGCAAAGTGTTATCGACATGTTGCGACCACTAGTCGAGCATTACATTGCCCACCCCATGTTGTTGCCCACATGGCACGACACGCCGTTCGACCCTCACACCGTCGCAGCATCACGAGAGGCCGTCAACTACGTGGGCGGCATGACCGATCGATACGCCTGCAAACAAGCCGTGGAACTCTTGAAGTACCCGGTACACAAATTGCCGCAGGGAATAGACACTCTCCTCGCTGGGTAAACCACAGAAACACAAAGGGCGCACCTTTCGGCGCGCCCTTTAAAAATGTGTTTTGGCTGTTGTGTTATTCGCCAGGAACGACGTCTACAACCTTGCGTCCACGACGCTCGCCGAACTTAACGCTTCCGTCAGTAAGAGCGAACAGAGTGTCGTCCTTGCCAATGCCCACGTTCTTGCCGGGGTGCGTCTTGGTGCCACGCTGGCGAATGATGATGGTTCCGGCCGTAATGACGGTGCCATCGAAAACCTTTACGCCGAGGCGCTGTGCATTTGAATCGCGGCCGTTTCTTGTTGAGCCGCCGCCCTTTGTCTTTGACATTCTGGATCAGCCTTTCGCGATGGATGTGATCTCTACAACGGAGTACTTCTGACGATGTCCGAAGCGACGACGCTGATTGGTACGACGCTTGTATGTGAAGCCGTCGATTTTTGGTCCCTTTGCAGTTCCGATAACGCGACCCTTAACGGATGCGCCCTTCAACTGTTCGGGGGTGGACAAGATTGTGGAACCGTCAACGACGAGAACGGGAGTGAGAGAAACCTCGACACCATCTTCGACATGAAGAAGCTCAAGCTGGACCTGCTGGCCCTGCGATACCTTCTCTTGCTTTCCACCGGATGCGATCACTGCGTACATAGCGGTTTCCTACCCTATCTGCCATTTCTGGGCTCCGACACCGTGCCGAGCCCTAGTTTTCACGGATTTCCCGTCTTCTGACCACCGCGTTGGGCTAGTCGAGAAGACCGAAGTCCACCTTCATGCCTCGACCAGAGCATTCTGGGCACTCGCCTGCAAAAGCCGTGATGAGACCTTCACCGATGCGCTTGCGGGTCATTTCCACTAAGCCCAGTTCGGAGATGTCGAACACTTGGGTACGTGTCTTGTCACGAGACAAGGCCTGACGGAATGATTCGACAACCTTCTTACGGTTGTCTTTGATTTCCATGTCGATGAAGTCAATAACGATGATTCCGCCAATGTCACGCAAACGAAGTTGATGTGCAACTTCCTGTGCAGCCTCGAGATTGTTCTGGAAGACAGTTTGTTCAAGATTGGATGTTCCGACGTTCTTGCCGGTGTTCACGTCGATAACGGTGAGTGCTTCGGTGTGCTCGATGATGAGCGAACCACCCGATGGCAACCACACTTTGCGGTCGAGCGCCTTGTGCAACTGTTCGTGCACATGCTGAGTCTCGAACAGTGACAGCGGTTCTGCATCACGGTCGAAATATTCAACGCGGTCGGCAAGTTCAGGGTTAAAAGCCTGAATGTAACTACGGACGTCTTCATACAGACGACGATCATCAATAAGAACTCCGCGATAATCGGCATTGAACTCTTCGCGAATAACGCGCACAGCCAACTCTGGCTCGCGATACAACAACTGCGGTCCTGTTGCTGCTTTGGCCGCGGCCTCAATTGATTCCCACTCTTCCAACAAACGCTTCATGTCTGCGGTGAGTTCGTGTTCGGTTGCATGTTCTGCTGCAGTGCGAACAATGACTCCGTGTTCGGCAGGCTTGACACGGTCGAGAATGTTGCGCAAACGACGGCGTTCGGAGTCTTCGAGACGCTTCGAGATGCCGTAGGTCTTTGAATTAGGAATAAGAACCACGAATCGACCAGGAATTGACACTTCTTGTGTGAGGCGAGCGCCCTTTGCACCAATTGGATTCTTCGTGACCTGACACAGAATCATCTGGCGCGAACGAAGGATGTGCTCGATACGTGCGGTGTCTTTCGTTTCGACATCTTCGCCATCGAACTGAACATCACCGCGGTACAAGACGGCGTTCTTTGGAGTGGCAATGTCGACGAATGCTGCTTCCATTCCGGGAAGAACGTTTTGCACGCGACCCATGTAGATGTTTCCGTGAATTTGACCCACATCGTCGGCGGGACGACTGACGTAGTGCTCAATCAGTGAGCGGCCTTCCATGACCGCCACCTGGGTGACACCCTCGCGCACCTGAACACACATGAGGTATCGACCAACGGGGCGACCATTGCGTTCGCGGCCACGACGACGTTCAATGATTTCCGCATCGAGATCGGCTGAATCGCGACCAGACCCTTGACCGCCCGAACGAGACCGACCACGGCCATTGCGACGACGCTTCTTCTTGTTATTGGACCCTTCGCCCGACTTCTCTTGCTGAGCAACCGGAGCAGCAGGCGCTGGACGCGTGTCGCCAATTTGTGGCTTACGAGCCGGGCTAGGTGGTGGGCCCGCAGGTGCAGATGTTTCTGATGCCGACGAGGCTCCCTCGCCTGGCTTGCGACGATTCTTGCCACCACGAGAGCCTCGACGACGCTTCTTTGGGCCACCTTGACCTTCGGCACGGGGCGCCTGGGAGCTCTCTCTGGGCGATGACGACTGTGTCTGATCGGCTGCCGCTGAATCGGCAGAACCGTTGCTGTCCATGAAATTTTCCTCTCTCACGTCGCGCACGAGGCGCGCCATGGGGCGCAGGGGCAGCCACGTACTGGCGCCTCCGGCCCTTTCGGCCTGACAAATAGGTTACCCGCGAGTGTTAGCGGAAACGGCGCATGTGGACACTCTGAACCAAGCCAATCATGATGGCAAAGGCCACGGTGTGAGACCCCCCGTAGGAAACGAAGGGCAAAGGCACACCCGAAACAGGGGTAATGCCCATGGTCATGCCGATGTTCTGAAAGGCCTGCCACAGAATCATGGTGAAGACGCCAGCGCAGAGAAGAAACCCCAGACGGTCTTGGGCAATGCGGGCAATGCGATAGATACGCCACAGCACCACGCCGAATAATGCGAGAACAATCCCCGCCCCCAACATTCCAAACTGCTCCCCAACTGCCGAGAAAACAAAGTCGGTGGACTGCACCGGAATAAACGCTCCGTTTGTGAGCGGGCCGTTCAGGTATCCCTTACCGAAGAACCCGCCGGTGGCCACTGCTCTCTTGGCAAAGCGAACCTGTGTCACCAACGTTTGAAGCGCAGCCGAGTCTGAGTTTTGGTTCAAGAATCCGGTGATGCGTCGCAACTGGTAATCCTTCACCACGCCAGAGACCACACCCGCGATGACAGACACGATGGCGAGTGACGTAATGAGGATGATGTACTTGATGTCTGCTCCGGCCACCAACAAGACACCCATAGCGCATGCAACGAACACTGACGCCGACCCAAGGTCTGGCTGAATTGCAACGAGCGCAACGGGAACACCAACAATGAACAGTGACTGAATAAAGCGTTCGTATCGAACCGTTGCGCCGTCGTCTTCTGCCAAGAACCCCGCCAGCAGAAGCAAGGTGGATACTTTTCCAATTTCTGAGGGCTGAATGGCAATGGGGCCGACATCAAACGACAGACGCGCTCCGCCGGTAACGGACCCTGCAACGAACAAAAGAATGAGCAGCACAATTGTGACGGCATAAAACAGTTCTGCACTGCCCCGCAATTGCACGTAGTCCATCCACATCACTACCGCCATCACAACAATGGCAATAATCACGAAAATGATTTGTCGTTGAACAAATTGAAATGGGTCGGCCCCTCTGTTCAACAGACGCGGTCGCGTTGCTGAATAAATCATGAACGCACCAATGATGGTGAGAGCTCCGACTGCACCCATAAGAACCCAGTCGATGGTGCGGGTGGGGTCGGTGAAACCACGACGAATGTTTCCCAATCCCGAATTAGGTCGGCGCGTAAATACCGTGCGAGCCATTTAGTCACGCACCGATGAGCCAGTGCCTACAAGACACAACGGGTTAGGCAAACTCTGAGGAGCCGCAACTTCAAAACTATTGGGATCTAACGGGTCAGATGGGACTGCAGGAGCAACTTGAATTTTGTTGATGAGGGCTGTGAACATGCACTTCACAACAGGCGCCGCGGCACGCGAACCAAATCCGCTCTTTTCCAAATACGCAGAGGCGGTGTATGGATACTTTGGGTTCTTACTAAAAGCAGCAAATGCCGACGAGTCGTTCCATGGCAAGTTGCCGGCACCCTGTGCAGTTCCCGTTTTCCCAGCAAGCGGTAAAGCGCGTTTTGGGAAAGATCGGAAAAGTTTCTCGCCCGTTGTGGCGTGATAAAAGTCCGATGTCACGCCAGGGCCAGTGATGACTCGAGTGAGCCCCCGCACGATGGGGTCGAGAACTTCAGGACGTATTTGTATGTCGCGAACAATTTGCGGTGCACTGAAATCTTGAATGACAAGACCTTCATCCAAGTTGACTCGATTCGATTTACCGTTTGGAGTGCCTGGTGCCCAAATAGCCTTCACAACACGTGGACGCACCACTTTCCCACCGTTGCCTAATGCCCCGTATGCAACGGCAAGCTGCAGCGGAGAAGCCGACAACAATCCCTGGCCAATTGCCAACTGCACGTTGTCACCGACGTAGTACCCCTTGCCCTCTTCCTTCGCAATGGCGCCAGACGCCGCCAGCTGTTGTTTGAGTGCGCGATTCGGCACTGTGCCGATGTACTCATACGGCAAATCGATTTCAGTGGGAGAACCAAATCCAAACAGACGAACTTGATCTTCTAGAACTGGCCTGTTTCCGCGTTCAGTAAAAATCTGCTCGCCAATTTTGTAGAAGAAAACGTCTGATGACACTGCAAGTGCAGTGACAACATTGATGCGACCGTACTTACATGGTGCACCATTGCCACAGTTTGCGTTCTTGAAAATGCACTTCACATTCAATTGGCAACGTTCGTCAGGAATGCTGGCCAGTTTGTATGTTCCCTGATCTCGCAATGTGTATTCAGTGCCGTTCGGTAGTTGACCGGTGTTTAGTGCAGCGAAGGCGACAAATGGCTTGAACGTAGAACCCAAGTTGTAACGGCCAGATATTGCTCGGTTCACCAAAATTGACTGGTCGGGATCATCTGTCTTGGGGAACAACTGATTGAACTTCTCCGACGTGATGCCTGCGTTAAACCATCGATTGTCAAAATTCGGATAACTCGCCATTGCGGCAATCTCGCCAGTGTCATGATTCAACAAAACACTGGAGCCAGCAGGAGCCTTGTAATACGTCACCTCCGGGTACCGCGGATCTGGCTCACCGAATGCAAGAACGGTGGGCGCCTCGGTTCGGCGACGCATCAGAATTTCTTGTTGTAGTGCCTGCTCGGTGAACTGCTGCATCTCTAGGTCAATGGTGAGCTGAACATCATTTCCAGGAACGGCTTCTTTTCTCTCTAACTGACGCAAGAAACGTCCGCGAGAGTCCACCTCGTACTTCACATAACCAGGTGTTCCACGAAGAACCGCTTCGTAGGTTTGTTCCACACCAAACTGCCCAACACGTGCATCAGGGTCGTATCCCAGGGTTTTGTAGTAACTCTCGGACTTTTCTCCGGCAGGAATTGCACCAAGGAAACCCACCACGTGGCTTGCGACAGGCGCGAATGGATATTCGCGTCGCCATTCTTCTCGAACGTCAACTCCGGGATAATCCTCGCTTCTCTCTCGAATGTAAACAGCGAGATCTTCAGAAATGTCTTCCTTCAATGGAAGTGGTTGCAATTGGTCGAATCGCTTGGATGCATAACGGTCCTCCAACTGTGTCACCGTCATGTTCAACGCACCAGATAGGCGATTCCACATCTGTTGACGCGCAAGGGGCTTTGCTATGACGGCGCGTTCAATAGTGAGAGTGAGAATTCGTTCATTGTCGGCAACTATTCGTCCCTTCACATCGAAAATACGCCCTCGTTCGGGAGAAATTTTGATTGTTCGGGTTCGTACTTCGCGCACTTTCACTTCTAGTGACGGAGCGTCAACTGCTTGCAGAAACCACAGTCGCACCGTGAGCAAACCAAGCAAGGTGCTGGCCACAATGACAAGCACTGATAATCGAGAGACTGTGCGTTCTCCAGCCATTAGCGCACCGGTGCCGGATCTTTCAATGCCCAACGGCACAGAATTTCAACAGGAACACTGAAGACGGCATTGAAAAGTGACACCACCGCTACTGCAGTAAAAATCTGAAGGGTAAGAACTCCTTCGGCGCCGGTGACTGTGAACGCAATGGGGAGAACAACCATTCCAACGGCACTTGCCGCACTAGCCACCAAACTGCGCGACCACCACGTTGACTCGTGCACGAATGAATGCGCATAACCAGCCAAGTACGCAACGAGCGCGAAGACTGCAGCACACAAACCGAGTGGCGTCGTAAGAACAAAGTCGTACAACAAACCCACAATAAATCCAGCGACGGCCCCAGTACTTGAGCCTTTCGCAAGACCGCACGATGCAGCAAGCAGAAGCATGACTTGCAAACACACGTTGAACGGACGCATCTCATTAAAGATGGTGGTTTGAAGAGACAAGAACAGCAATCCCACCAACACAAGTCGTGTGTACTTGTTTTCTGCAATTCCGATGATGGCGTCCATTACGGCTCCGTCGGGCGTTCAGTAATTGGCTGGTACAACAACACGCGTACAAAGTTCAAGCTATTCAAATTGGCCGACAACTTCACTTCGAGAATTGGGCCCAATGTTCCGGTGCGCTTCACCACTTTGCTGACCGTTCCAATCACAATGTCGGGTGGAGCCAAAGATGTTGCGCCACCGGCTGAGATAACAGGCGAACCCACAACGATTGCACCAAATCGAGGCGTGTTTTCAATAAAGCGAACAACGGGATTCTTCGACAAACCGCGACCTTCAAGCGCTCCTGTTTCACGCAGTGGTAAATCTGCACCTGCAGGCACAGTGATTTGGGTGTTGGTGTTTTGACCTGGTTGATTCGGCCCAGCAGTTCCAGTTGGAGCAGTGACACCCGGCGCCAATGACGATGTTGTCACCGGAAGTGTGGAACCGGGCGTAAATCCCTTGATGGTTGTAGTGGTGGTTCGCGGAACAGTTGTTGTTGTGGTTGTAGTTGTGGTTGTTGACGAAGTGGACGGAGAACCAGGAACCGTGGTGGTAGTTGTGGTGGGCGGCGTGTTTACCACCTTCACAGACAATGAATAGCCCGGATCGGTTAACAACATGACAACAGCGCGTTTGTTGTACACATTGGTGACTTTGCCAATCATTCCCGCCGCATTTAGAACTGGCATACCAACTTTGATGCCACATTCCGAACCACGGTTAATTTCCACTGTCTGTGAAAAGTTCGATGGCGATTGACCAACAACCTGTGCCGTGCATGACGAGATTCCCGCCAAAGTGGGAAGTCCGTTCAGTGCGAGCAGCTCTTGAGCTTCGCGAACTGTTGCGATGGCAGCGATATTTGCGCCCTGACCGTATGCCACCAGATCACGTAGGCGACGGTTCTCATCGACGACATCGTTGTAGTGCGTAATTCCGTTCCATGCATTTTGAACAGGTCGTGTAACAACTCGTGTTGCACTTTCAATAGGACGAAAGATTGTGCCGAAGACTGAACGTGCCCCGTTCACTACTGAACTTCCACGCAGATCGAGCGTGATTAAGAGAACGGACGTGAGCGTGAGCAGAAGGATTGCTCGGCGCCGTGTGAAGGTTGAGCCCGCCACGGAGATACGTCTACGACTGGTCGAGTCCTGGAGAGGACATCATTCCGCGCATCGCTTCGATGTTTTCGAGTGCGCGACCCGAACCAATGGCGACGGCGTACAGCGGATCTGGAGCCACATAACAGGGCATGCCCGTTTCATGATGAATTCTCTGCGTAAGTCCGGTGAGCAACGCGCCACCACCAGACAGATAGATACCCCTGTCCATGATGTCGGCCGCTAGCTCTGGCGGAGTTCTGTCGAGAGTTGACTTCACAGCGTCAATGATTGCAGCAACTGGCTCTGCGATGGCGTCGCGTACCTGGTCGGAGGTGATTTCGATGGTGCGTGGCAGGCCAGACACCGTGTCGCGTCCACCAACATCGGCCGTGAGTTCTTGAGACAACGGCCAAGCAGATGCCATCTGAATCTTGATTTCTTCTGCAGTGTTAATACCGATATCGAGTCCGAACTCAGAGCGAACGTAGGCAACGATTGCTTCGTCGAGTTCGTCGCCAGCGACGCGAACGCTTTGTGCCACCACAATTCCGCCCAACGAGATAACGGCAACTTCCGTTGTGCCGCCGCCAATGTCAACAATCATGTTGCCGCTTGGCTCATGCACGGGAAGATCTGCCCCAATTGCCGCAGCCATTGGTTCTTCAATGATGTGAACGGGTCGACGAGCACCGGCATATTCAGCAGCGTCTTGAACTGCACGTTGTTCAACACCAGTAATTCCCGATGGAACACATATGACCATTCGTGGCTTGCTCCATCTGCTGGTGGTGATTCTCTGAATGAAGTAGCGCAACATTTTTTCGCACACATCAAAGTCGGCAATGACGCCATCTTTCAGTGGTCGAATGACTTCAATGTTTTTGGGAGTACGACCCAACATGCGCTTTGCTTCCCAACCAACTGCAACAGGGCGGCCGTCGCGCATGTCGATAGCAACTACTGATGGTTCATTAAGGACAACACCTTGCCCGCGCACGTACACCAATGTGTTGGCGGTACCAAGGTCGATAGCAATGTCGCGACCTATAGCCAAAGGGTTATTGCGGCTCATGAGTAGTTCTCCCCGACCACCTAGCGAACTAGAGGATCTGTGGAAATGGTAACGACCCTCGCCTTAGAGGGCGGGGAAGAAGATTCCCAGTTCTCGTGCGGCTGAATCGGCAGAGTCGCTTCCGTGAACAAGGTTCTCGGTAAACAAGGTGCCTAGGTCTCCACGAATGGTGCCCGGCGCAGACTTGGCGGGATTGGTGGCGCCCATCATGGTGCGCACAATTTCCCAGGTGTCTTCAGGACCTTCAATGGCCATTGCAACAACCGGACCGCGAGACATAAAGGCCACGAGTTCGGCGTAAAAGCCTTTCCCCACATGCTCTTCGTAATGGCGCTCCAAGATTGCAGAGTTCAGCGTGCGCAGTTCCATACCAACAATGCGCAGACCCTTGTTTTCGAATCGGGAGATAATGGTTCCGACAAGGCCGCGTTCTACGGCATCGGGCTTGAGGAGGACGAGGGTGCGATTAGACATTCCTTCAGGCTACGGGCTGGGGCAACGCTTGCCCCGTTAAGCGGGCGCAAACCCTTTACGGAAGCACCTTGCGCAAATGTGCACGGGCTGCACCCACCACATACAGCGAGCCCGCCACCAAGATGGCGTCGTCACTCGTGGCGTCCGACAGCGCCATGTCGCACGCACGCTCCACGGTGTCGGCCAACACAACATGCACACACCCCATATCGGTTGCCATTTGTGCAATCTCTCGCCCGTTTCGACCACGCGGCGACGGAGCCGTGCAGCACACCACCATGTCGAATTCATCTACTTTCAACGCGGACAAGGTGTCAGACAGTTCGCGCCCCGCCAGCACACCAACAACAAGTATGCGACGACCATGCGGATCGAAGTCGTCGAAAAACACGCTTGCGCACACATCGGCGCCAGCCGGGTTATGAGCACCGTCCAAAATAACGAGGGGCTGGTGACCCACAACTTCGAAACGTCCGGGCATAGCAACTGTTGCCAGACCCTCCATCAACGTGTCTCTGTCTAGTGCGCCACCGAAGAATGCTTCTGCTGCTGCGATTGCAACGGCCGCATTCTCTCCTTGATGCCAACCATGCAACGGCAAGAACATGTCGACATAATCCGCGTGCGACGTGCGAATGTGCAGCGAGCGACCACCAAGCGCTAAATGATTATCGACAACATCGAAGTGTTCCTTTCGAAACAACATTTCTGCGTGTGGTTCCTCTAAAAAGATTGGTCTCAAACTGTCTCGAGTTTCACCAATAATGGCGACGCTGTCTGACTTAATGATTCCGGCTTTCTCTTTCGCAATGTGTTCCAACGTTGGCCCCGCAAACTCGGTGTGATCGAGTGCGATATTTGTTACAACTGCGACATCTGGAGAGACCACATTGGTGGCGTCCCACCTACCCAACATTCCCACCTCAACAACAGCCACTTCCACCGCATCGTCGGAAAACCAGCGAAACGCCGCAGCCGTCATGATTTCAAAGTACGTGGGACGCAACCCCGAAATACCTTCTGCATTTGCAATGGCAGCAACAGATTCAGCGAAGTCTTCTTCGTGAATGGGTTCGCCGTTCACCAAAATTCGTTCACGAATACTCTCCAAATGTGGACTGCAGTACGTGCCCACCTTGAGGCCGTGCGCCATGAGAATTTTTGTGATGATTTGGGATGTTGAACCCTTGCCGTTCGTGCCGGTCACATGAATAACGCGATAGTCGTTTTGCGGATCGCCCAACACTCCAAGCAGGCCACGAATTTTGTCGGTGGAAGGATCGGTAATGCGGCCAGTCTTTTCATACGAGGCGTGCTCGTCAAGATAAACAAGCGCTTCTTCGAAGTTCATACAACTCTTAGGATGCTGCGCGTCGTTGACGAGGCGTGCGTGCTGCACCCTTCGACACAAGTTCTGGCATCGCCTTGTCTGTTACACAATCTGCGGTCACGATGACCTTGGCAATGTCGGTACGGCCAGGTACTTCGTACATGACGTCGAGAAGGGTTTCTTCCAGAATTGCTCGCAAACCACGTGCGCCTGTTCCGCGAGTAAGTGCCAGATTGGCAATTGCTTCTAACGCATCATCAGAGATTTCAAGTTCAACATCGTCGAATTCAAAAATCTTGATGTATTGCTTTACAAGAGCGTTCTTTGGTTCGGTGAGAATGCTCATGAGTGCTGCATTGTCGAGAGCGTGAACAGCCCCCACCATTGGCAAACGACCGATGAATTCAGGAATCATGCCGAACTTCAAAAGATCTTCGGGCAAAACCTGTGCGAACAGTTCTCCCGGATCTTTGTCAGCCTTTGATTCGACAGTGGCATGGAATCCGACACCCTTGTGGCCAATTCGTTGCTCGATGATTTGTTCAAGCCCAGAGAACGCTCCACCACAAATGAACAGCACGTTGGTGGTGTCAATTTGAATGAACTCTTGATGTGGGTGCTTACGTCCACCTTGTGGTGGAACAGAGGCAACTGTTCCCTCAAGAATTTTCAGTAAAGCCTGCTGCACACCTTCGCCTGAGACATCACGCGTGATGCTTGGGTTCTCTGCCTTGCGAGCCACTTTGTCGATTTCGTCGATGTACACAATGCCTTGTTCAGCACGCTTCACATCGAAGTCGGCAGCCTGAAGCAACTTCAGCAAAATGTTTTCAACGTCTTCGCCGACATAACCGGCTTCTGTAAGAGCTGTTGCGTCTGCAACAGCAAACGGAACATTCAGCATGCGTGCCAACGTTTGCGCAAGATGCGTTTTGCCACAGCCTGTTGGACCGAGCATAAGAATGTTGCTCTTTTGCAGTTCTACATCGTCGCGGCGAATGCCAGTGTTCTGCTGCAGATACTGCAAACGGCGATAGTGATGAAAGACAGCTACGGAAAGAACCTTCTTTGCCCGCTCTTGTCCGACCACATACTCATCGAGGAATGCACGAGTCTCAACGGGAGTTGGCAGTGAGTCGAGGCGAACATCGGAGCGCTCGCCCACTTCTTCTTCAATGATTTCGTTGCACAGTTCAATGCACTCATCACAGATGTACACGCCAGGGCCAGCAATGAGCTTCTTTACTTGTTTCTGGGACTTGCCACAGAAAGAGCACTTCAGCAACTCACCAGTGTCCGTAAATTTGGCCACGAAGGCCCTCCCTCGAGATGTGAATCAGCGAATTGGACCGGAGCGGTCCGCAAGCTGACGTGACGAAATCACATCATCGATAATGCCATACTCAAGGGCCTCTTGTGCTTCCAATACGAAGTCACGGTCGGTATCGGCATGGATGCGCTCAATGCTCTGGCCTGTATGGCTGGCAAGGATTTCCTCGAGAAGGTCGCGCATACGAAGGATTTCCTTGGCGGCAATCTCTAGGTCGGTGACTTGGCCATAGCCCACCTGGCCGTATGGCTGGTGAAGAAGCACGCGGCTGTGTGGCAGGGCAAGGCGCTTTCCCTTGGTACCGGCAGCAAGAAGAACTGCAGCGGCCGAAGCAGCCTGACCCAAGCAGATTGTTGCAATGTCGTTCTTAATGAACTGCATGGTGTCGTAAATGGCGAACAACGAGTTGATGTCTCCACCAGGGCTGTTGATGTAGATGTTGATGTCGCGGTCTGGGTTTTCACTTTCCAAGTGAATGAGCTGCGCACAAATGAGGTTCGCAATGGTGTCGTCGATTGGCGTACCCAAGAAGATGATGTTCTCTTTGAGAAGACGTGAGTACAAGTCGTACACACGCTCACCACGACTTGTGGTTTCCGTAACGTTTGGAACGTAGTAGTTCTGGAAATTCATTGCGTCGTTCCTTGATTTAGTCGTGGTCGTGACCGTCGTGGTCATGATCGTGGTCGTGCTCACCAAGGACGGTATCGGTGCTGAGCACTTCCCCATTCTGGTCTACAAAAGTGACGTTATGTAGGAGCCACTCGAGCGCCTGTGACTTGCGCATTTGTGCCACCAAGTCGGCAACCGCATCGTTCTGCTCGTATGCGCGGCGTACCTTTGCGGTCTTTTCGCCAACTCGAACACCGATTTGCTCAAATTCGGCTTCAAGGTCAGCATCGGAAACTTCGATTCCTTCGGCAGAAGCGACAGCCCGAAGTGCAAGGTCGACTTTGACCGCCTTTTCGGATTGCGTCTTCATACCAGCAATAAACGAATCGGCGTCTTGGCCAGTAGCAGACAACCACTGGTCGAGTGCAATGCCTTGTGCTTGGAATTGCTGCAACGTGTTTTGTACGCGAGCTTGGAGATCGTTGTTCACCATTGCTTCGGGCGCTTCGATTTCGACGAGTTTTTCAAGTTCGTCGGTGAGGCGATCGACAACTGTGCGACGCATTTGGTTCATGCGCATCTCTTCGTAACGGGCACGAAGTGATGTCTTCCATTCGTCGATGGTGTCGGCGTCGGCGATGTTTTCAGCAACCCATTCATTAGTGAGTTCAGGAATTTCAAGAGTTTGAACACGATTGACGGTGATAGCGAAATCGGCTTCTTCTTCGGTGCCATTCGGAACCGCAGTAAAGGTGAGTGAATCGCCCTTCTTTGCCCCAGTGAGTTGATCGTCGAAGCCGGGCGCTACCCAACCGCGACCTACTTCATAGGTCCATTCGTCGACGTTTAATCCGGGAACAGGTTCGCCGTTGCGTGTGCCCACTAAATCGATCACCACATTGTCGCCAACTTCGGCGGCACGATCAACATCGACAAGCGTTCCGAAACGACGGCGTTCGGTAGAGATTGCTTCGTCGAGTTCTTCGTCTGACAGCGACGGGTTCACAAGTTCAACACGAAGACCCGCATAACCAGGTACTTGAATTTCCGGACGTACTTCACACGTTGCTTCAAACTTCACTGGATACTCAAACGGTGCCGGAGTGGGGTTCTCTTCGGTGACTGGGTCGTTGTTGTTCAACAGCGTGACGTTTGGCTGCGCGATCAGATCAATGTTGTGCTCGCGTACGGCCTTACCTAGGTATTCAGGGATTGCGTCTTGCAGTGCCTGACCAAGTGCGGCATCGATTCCGATTCGCGCTTCCAAGATTCGACGTGGAGCCTTGCCTGGGCGAAACCCCGGCAGACGTACTTCACGGGCGATCTTGCGGAACGCGGCGTCGATGTTGCGATCAAATTCGGCCTCGTCAACCTCGATGGAGAGCTTGACCATGTTGCCTTCTAGGGCTTCGAGAGTGCTTTTCACAGGGTTCGGAGTGTATCGGTTCGCCCTCACTGCTCACTTTCCAGCAATAATGGAGACATGACGCTTTGGAAGCCCCACGCACTTGCCAACCCTCACCAGGGTCAAATCAATTTGCGGGTTGGCGACAAAGTGGTTGCCAAAGCCGGAATCGACGACGCCCCCGAAGGCACTGAAGGCAAGGTCATCTTGGCCAACGGCTTCAACTGGCTGCGCTACAGAGTTCTTTTTTCGAACGGTGCAGAAGTGGGCGACCTCGATCATCGCCATCTAGAACCCACTGGTCGTACCGCGCGACGCTTGGCACGCGAAGCAAAACGAGCCAAGTAGTTCTCACAATCGTCTGAGTACCGATAGCGTTATTCGGACACCACGGGGTGTGGCGCAGTTGGTAGCGTGCCTGGTTTGGGACCAGGAGGCCGGGAGTTCAAGTCTCCCCACCCCGACCATTTCGACCATCAACAACGAGGAAATCGCATGCCTGCAGATCTCGACTCCGCCAAATACGTTTCGTTTGTGACGTATAAAAAAGATGGCACTCCTGTTGCGACACCGGTGTGGATTGTTCCTTTTGACGGTGGTTATGCATTCACCACCGAGCCCGATGCATACAAAGTTCGACGAATCCGTCACGATGCGCGTGCCACTCTCACGGTGTGCAACATGAGCGGAAAAATTTCAGAGGGTGCCATCACACACATCGGAAGCGCCGTTGTTCTCGGTGACGACGACGCCAAGAAAGTGACAAAGCTCATCGAAAAGAAGTACTCCATCGGAACAAAACTGTTGGGGGTCATGTCGCTTGTGAAGAAGCTTCTTGGCAAAGGAACAACAGCAGGCGATGGCGCAATAAAGGTCACGCTGCACTAACAACAAAGAAATCTGGGGATATCCCTAGTTTTTCCACAGGTTCTGCTGTACGGTGGAAACTCATTCATTTGTCCATGGGTACAAACCGGTATCTATGGCCCTTACAAGGGAGATACCCCCATGGACCCCCGTCCTGTTTCTTTTGCTGACCTCGGTCTGCCCACGCCCCTGGTTGACGAACTTGCCCATCAAGGCATTGTCAACCCTTTCCCCATTCAGCAGGCCACCATTGCCGATGCCTTGTCAGGACGCGACACGCTTGGTCGTGGCCGCACCGGATCTGGCAAAACACTTGCCTTCTGTTTGCCAATGCTTACCCGTTTGCACAACAGCGGAAATCATCGCGATAGATACCGCCCACGTGCGGTCATCTTGGTTCCTACTCGCGAATTAGCAAACCAAGTACGTGACGTCCTTGTGCCACTTGCCGATGCACTTGGTATGCGCACAGCCACCGTGTACGGCGGCGTTAGCTACAACGGACAAATCAATGCCATGCGCAATGGCGTTGACATTGTTGTGGCATGTCCCGGCCGTTTCATCGACCTTATGGAGTCGGGCCAAATTGAACTCGACGCTGTTGAAGTCACCATTTTGGACGAAGCAGATCACATGGCAGAGCTTGGATTCCTCGAGCATGTCACTCGCATTTTGGAAAAGACACCTCGTGAAGGTCAGCGCTTGTTGTTCTCTGCAACTCTCGACCGCGGTATCGACAAATTGGTACGCAAGTTCCTCAGCAATCCCGTCACACACGAAGTGGAATCAAACGATGAAGAAGAAGCTGCGATGACGCACTACTTCTTCCAGGTAACTCAGGGCAACCGATTCGACATCATTGCTGACTTGTGTGCAGCACCTGGTCGTTCACTTGTCTTTACACGCACCAAGCACGGAGCTCGCAAACTGACGGCAGCTCTTGTTTCCGCTGGAGTTCCCAGCGTTGAACTGCATGGTGACTTGTCACAAGCCGTTCGCGCACGCAACCTCGCTGCGTTGTCGAACGGAAAAGTAGACACGCTTGTCGCAACAGACATTGCGGCTCGCGGTATTCACGTTGACGACATTGCAGTTGTTATTCACGCCGATCCGCCCGAAGAGCACAAAGCATTCCTTCACCGCTCTGGCCGTACCGCACGTGCTGGCGCAGAAGGAACCGTTGTCACAATGGTGACTGAGAACATGCGTCGCCATGTGAAGCGTCTTGCTCGTGATGCAGGCATCGACCCCATCACAAAGACAGTTGTTCTCGGCGACGACATCCTCACTGAAATTGCACCCGGCGAGCGCACAAAGCGCGAGATGCCAGACATTGAAGAGCGTCGCCCACAAAATCGTGGTGGACGCTCCTCTGGTGGTCCACGTCGTCAAGGTGGACGCTCTTCTGGTGGTCCACGTCGTGAGTTCCGCGACCGCGACGACCGTCGTGGAGACCGCCGTGACCGCGATGATCGTCCACGCTTCGACCGCGACGACCGCGCACCACGTGGTGGTCGCGATGACCGTCCAGCACGCGGTGGTGGAGAGTTCCGCAATCGCGAGTTCCGTGCCGACGAGCGACCCGCACGTGATGATCGTCCGCGCTTCGACCGTGACGACCGCGCACCACGCAATCGTGATGACCGCCCTGCACGCGACGACCGCGGTTTCCGTGGCCGTGACGACCGTGCACCACGTGGTGGTCGTGACGACCGCCCCGCACGCAATCGCGATGACCGTCCAGCACGCGGCGGTGGCAATTTCCGTGGCCGTGACGACCGTCCAGCACGCGGTGGAGATGATCGTCCCGCACGTGGCCCGCGCACCGAAAGTCGTGGCTCACGCCCCGGACCACGCGGTAAAGCCGCTGGCGCTCGCAAAAAGCCAGCACGCAGTTACTAGAACCCATGTCTAGTCGGCAAGACTGACTAGGTGGCTTCATCGAAATCAGCGTCGACATCCGACGTCATCTATACCGCTCGACTTATTCGCACGGCTAATCCCTCTCGCCCAACGGGCACTGCAATTGCCGTGCGCGATGGCAAGGTTCTGGGTGTGGGCACGCTTGAAGAATGCCAGTCGTGGGGAATCACAAACATCGATCGGCGCTTCGAGAACAAAATTCTCACTGCCGGCTTTGTGGAAGCACATTCGCACGTGATGGCCGGAATGTTCCATCACATTCCATATGTCGGTTGGTTCCCGCGCATGATGCCCAATGGCGAAGTCATCGATGGTGTGAAGTCCACAGAAGAACTTGCCGAACGCGTTCGAGACATTGCAGTGCGCACGCCACTTGGAGAATCAATCATCGTTGCGGGGTTTGACCCCATCTATTTGAAAACAGAACGCTTATCGCGCCACCACCTTGATGCAGCTACTACCGAACATCCGGTGTTCGTGTTTCACGCAAGTGGCCACTTAGCAACTATCAACTCGTTCGCTCTGCAAAAGTACGACATTGGCCCAGGTCACCCCGCTCCCGGCGTGGGTTTTGACGACAACGGAGAACCCAACGGCGAACTTCGTGAGCCTGCGGCGATGGCGTTATCGAAAGATGAGTTTCGTGCCATTGGTCGCCTCATTTTCGAACAAGAGACAGTTGTCCAGTACGGAGCGTCAATGCGCAATGCGGGCATCACCACTGCAACTGACTTAGGCGTCACACTTCACCTCAATGATGAGGCTCTCGCCATGACAGTAGAGACAACGCAAGACGAAACATTTCCTGTTCGAATGGTGGCAGCCTCACGCGTGATTGGTGCGGTGAACGACATGCCCGATGCTGTGGAACGTATTCACTCGGCTCGAACGAAGTCTCATCACAAGCTTCATTTCCCCATCGTCAAGATGGTTCTCGACGGATCTATTCAAGGATTTACCGCAGTTGTTCAGTGGCCCGGCTACTACACGGGCGACGATCATGGACTGTTTCTATTGCCACCAGAACAAGTGGTGGACTATCTGCGCCCATTCCATAAAGCAGGAATTGGAATTCACTGCCACTGCAATGGCAGCACCACATCACAAGTATTCATTGACGCCATCGAACAACTTCTGCAGGAAACCCCGTGGCTTGACCATAGACATACAGTCACTCACGCTCAGTTGATGACTCACGCGCAAATGCGTAAGGCCCGGAACCTTGGCATGTGCGCCAACTTTTTCGTCAATCATGTGTTCTATTGGGGTGATCAGCATCGAGACATCACCGTAGGTCCAGACCGCGCGCACGGCATGAATCCGTGCGGCTCTGCAGATCGCATTGGCCTCCCCTATTCATTTCATACAGATGCACCCGTGACTCCACCGGGCCACTTACACACCATGTGGTGTGCGGTCAACCGAAGAACTGCTAGTAATCAGGTGCTTGGCGAGAACGAGAAGATCTCTATCGATCGCGCATTTCATGCAGCCACCATTGATGCGGCATACCAACTTCACATGGACCACCTTGTTGGTTCGCTTGAAGTGGGTAAGTATGCCGACATGACCGTGCTCGACGATGACCCATACACGGTTGACCCGATGGAAATTCGAAACATCACTATCTGGGGAACCGTTGTAGGCGGCGTTCCTTACGAACGGCCTGTTCACTCATCGTGACAAACCCACGTGTACCCACATTCGTTATCGCCGGATATCTGGGATCGGGAAAAACCACTTTTATTAACGCACTGCTGAGTGGTGGAGCAACAAATGTTGCAGTTGTAGTAAACGACTTTGGCGATGTGAATATTGATGCTTCACTCATTCGCCAGACACACGCAGACACAATTGAATTAACGAACGGATGCATCTGCTGTGCAATTGGTGGCTCACTTGCAGACACACTCTTTACGCTCTTGGACAGACCAACAATTCCGTCAACGGTGATTATTGAAGCAAGTGGGGTGGCAGACCCTGCAAGTGTTGCGGCCTACACGCATATCTCTGGGCTCTCCCCTGCCGGAACTGTGGTTTTGATCGACGCGTCAGAATTTTCGGACAATCACCGCAATGAACTCATTCGTTCAACTCTTGAACGTCAAGTTCGCGCCGCACATCTTCTTGCTTTCACTAAGACCGACATTGCAACCGATGTGCAGAGGAACGAAGTGGAATTAATTGTCTCCGCACTTGCACCGCAGACACCCGCGGTCGCTACCACTGCTGAGATACTTGCGTTTCTTGTCGATGCACAACCGTCTCCTCGTATCGACCCAGCACCCGGAGCGCACAACCGTTTCTCTTCGCGAACCCACCATTTCTCTCGCCCGCCAAGCCGGAACGAACTCCTGGAATTCCTCACTGCGCTTCCACGTTCAATTGTGCGTGCCAAGGGCATTGTGGAACTTTCTGATGGCGAATGTGTTTTGGTGCAACAAACAGGCCACCACCGAGCGCTCTCCGCAATCGATGCCGCCCCAACAGGCATTGTGCTGATTTCGTCAGAGTAAGGTTCGTCACTGAACCACAGAGGGGGCGACGTGGAACGTTCAGTTGATATTGCGGTCGTTGGCGCAGGCTTTGCCGGCATGTACACAATCGTCAAAGCACGAGAACTAGACATGTCTGTTCGCGTCTTTGAAGCAGGTACCGACGTTGGCGGCACGTGGTACTGGAACCGGTACCCCGGCGCGCGCTGCGACGTTGAAAGCGTGGAGTACTCCTACAGTTTTGACGAAGCCCTACAACAAGAGTGGGAGTGGACAGAGCGATATGCCCCACAGCCTGAAATCTTGAAATATGCCCAACACGTGGCAGACCGTTTCGACCTTCGCAAAGACATTCAATTCTCTACTCGCGTTGTCTCGGCACATTTCAACGAAGACACCAACACGTGGACTGTCACCACTGATGCCAACGATGTTGTGACCGCACGCTTTGTAGTTTTTGCTACCGGATGTTTGTCGTCCGCGAATCGACCTCATTTTTCTGGTGCTGAATCATTCGTCGGAGACGTGTACCACACCGGTGAATGGCCACATGATGGTGTTGACTTCTCTGGAAAACGAGTGGGACTCATTGGGACGGGTTCCTCCGCAATTCAAAGCATTCCCATCATCGCCCAGAACGCTGAACACCTCACCGTGTTTCAACGCACTGCGTCATTCTCCGTCCCCGCACGTAACGACTCCATCGATCTCGACTACGTCAAAGACGTCAAGTCCCGCTACCCCGAATTCAGAAAAGCCAATCGCCAACAGACTGGTGCTTTCGGTTCCACCATTCGTCGTGGAGACTCATCTGCACTTGACGCCTCCGAAGAAGAGCGGTGGGCAGAGTTCGAGCGACGGTGGGAGGAAGGGGGCTTTGCATTCTTGTCGTCATATAACGACTTTCTCTTGCGTAAAGATGCGAATGATTTGGTGGCCGAGTTTGTTCGCCACAAAATTCGCTCAATTGTGAAAGATCCGGCAACAGCAGAACTTCTTATGCCCACACAGGTCATTGGCTGTAAGCGTTTATGTCTCGATACTGGGTATTACGAAACCTTCAATCGCGACAACGTGTCACTGGTAGCGGTGGACACTCACCCCATTGAAAGAATCACTGAACACGGTCTTATGGTCAACGGTGTGGAACACACTTTCGATGTTTTGGTGTATGCCACTGGTTTTGATGCCATGACAGGATCGCTTCTGAAAATAGATATTCGCGGCCGCAATGGCGTATCGCTGGCCGATGCGTGGCACGCCGGACCTGTTACATACTTGGGTGTAAATACGGCTGGCTTCCCCAACATGTTCATGGTGTCGGGGCCAGGAAGCCCCTCCGTGCTGACCAACATGATTATGTCTATTGAGCAACACGTTGAGTGGATTACCGACTGCATTGACCACATGACAAAAAACAAGTTGTCTGTCATTGAAACCACGGAACAATCTCAAGCTGGCTGGGTGGCCTTTGTGAACGCTGTTGCCGACATGACGCTGTATCCGTCGTGTAACAGTTGGTACCTCGGTGCCAATGTGCCAGGAAAGCCAAGAGTGTTCATGCCCCTTATCGGTTTCCCTACATACGTCGATAAGTGCAACGAAGTTGTACGTAATGGCTACGAAGGATTTGTGCTGGCCTAAGCCCTTATTTGGCTCGCATCATTCAACGACAAACATGTGGTGCATGCCGTTTGCGTAGTGACCTTCGATGTTGCACAACAACTCATAAGTCCCCGCCTCAAGTTCAAGTGTCAGCACCTTCGCTTCGTTCACTGGCCATTCGGGAATTTCATCCACTACTTCAATTCCTTCAAGTTCTTCGTCGAAGCGATTGTTCACACCCAGTGGAATTTTCCCAGGCTCGAAAGACGTCTTGGTCACAAGGAATTCATGCTGGATGGAGCCAAAGTTTGCAATGGCAAAGGTGACTTCACCAGCTTTTGCTCTACTGGCACTCACTTCAACATCCCATTCTCGAACACTTCCTGTCACCTTGTTTGAAAGTGCAAAATCATCGGCGTCCGGCTGGCTTGAAGGGTCAGCACCACATCCCGCCAATGCCGCGATGACAAAAACAACCCCTAGCCATTCCTTCTTTATGTACAACGATGTACTCCTTACTCCTGTCAATCACCTGACAAGTGTCATTTTCGTCGCAACATCACCGGTTCGCTGTGAACATACGTACCAACTTCGCCTAGCGTGTGAGGTGCGCTCATGTTCGAGCGCCGCACAACGGAGATCACATGACTACCTACGACAAGATCTACATCAACGGCCAATGGGTTGCTTCCGAAGGAACCGCAACAATTCCCGTCTTCGATTCACTCACTGAGCAGGTGATGGCAACCATTCCCGAAGGAACTGCTGGTGACGTCACCAAAGCCGCAGCAGCAGCGAAGGCAGCCTTTGAATCGTGGAGCACACTGCCCAAGGAAGAGCGCGCAAAGTACATGAACCGTATTGGTGACGCGCTTGGGGGCCGCATGGATGAAATTGCCTCTGCAATCTCGCGCGAAACCGGAATGGCGAAGCCACTTTCGAACATCATCCAAGTCGGAATCCCCATCAACTCCTTCAAGCAAGCCGCTGTTCTTGCTGAGTCATTTAATTTCTCCAAAGAAATTGGAAACTCATTGGTTGTTCGTGAACCCATTGGCGTTGTTGGCTGCATCACCCCGTGGAACTACCCGCTGCACCAAATTGCTGCCAAGGTTGCATTCGCCATGGCTGCTGGATGCACCGTTGTTCTCAAGCCAAGTGAAGTTGCACCAATTGACGCATTCATGCTTGCCGAAATCATTCACGAAGTGGGCTTGCCCGCGGGCGTGTTCAACCTGGTAACAGGAACCGGCCCTGTTGTGGGTGAAGCAATTGCAGCAAGCCCCGACGTTGACATGGTGTCCTTTACTGGCTCCACTCGTGCCGGACGTCGCGTTATGCAGGTTGGTGCCGAAACCATCAAGAAGGTTGCACTTGAACTTGGTGGAAAGAGCGCCAACATCATCTGTGATGACCTTGACGACGAAACCTTTACAAAGGCCGTCATGGGCGGAACGGGTCAAGCATTCTTGAATAGTGGTCAAACATGTTCACTCTTAAGTCGCATGCTTGTTCCGCGTTCAAAGCTTGAGCAGGCCGAAGCATTGGCCGCAGCCGTCGCAAACAACATCAAGGTGGGCGACCCATTTGCAGAAGGCACAAATGTTGGACCTCTTGCATCAGCCGCGCAACGCGACCGCGTGCAGATGTACATCAACAAGGGAATAGAAGAAGGCGCCAAGCTCATTGCTGGTGGCCCCGGAGCACCTGAGGGTCTTGACACCGGCTACTACGTGAAGCCCACCGTGTTCTCGGAAGTCAGTAACGACATGACCATCGCGCAAGAAGAAATCTTTGGCCCCGTGTTGTCCATTATTCCGTACGACGGAATTGACGATGCAGTCGCCATTGCGAACGACAGTGTGTACGGCCTTGCTGGAGCAGTTTTTGCAAAAGACAAAGAAACGGGCATCGCAATTGCACGACGCATTCGCACCGGACAGGTCACCGTGAATGGCGGAGGTTTCAACCCCAACGCTCCATTCGGTGGCTACAAGCAATCGGGTGTTGGCCGCGAACTTGGCGAATACGGTTTCGAGGAATTCCTCGAAATTAAGAGCCTGCAGCTCTAATACATTCCACTGTGCACAAGCCCGTCCCCTGTGGGGCGGGCTTGTGTTGTTTATGTAGTCGGTGGGCTGGGTGGCACTGTTGTCGTCGTTGTTGTCGTCGTCGACGTAGTTGTCGTAGTCGTTGACGTAGTTGATGTTGTAGTTGTTGTGGTTGTCGTCGTGGCGGGAGGAATAACAAAACCATTTGCCCATCCCCAGCGAATATCCATCGGTGCACCAACGGGTGTACCCACGGCTCCCGGTATTGCATCTATCGCTCGCCGCAATTGAGACCAGCCGTCCCATGCAGAAATTCCCGTTGTTGGGCATCCGCCACGAACTTGACTACACGCAGACGTTTGAATTGTGATCGCTCCAAGCCGTAGCGGCATGGCCATCGATGCAGCACGCGCAGCCATGACAGCCCATTGACGAGATTGTGATCCGCTTTGCGTATGAATTTGCGGCATGGCGAACACATTTGGACCGGCATGAGATGACACCCACAACACGTCGTCAATGGTCCAACCGTTGTTACATGTGAGATCGGATGACACCGTTTGTGGACACCCGTCGGCAGAGCCAAAGTTCCACAAGCGAATCGAGGATGCTCGAACAAAACCGTCTACCCACGAACGCGCTTGTCCAGGCGGGCCCCACCCTGGCTCTAAATCGACTGCGGCAGAAATAGCAACGCGAGCATCAGATGCGGCACGCGCCTGTTCCACCATGCGACCCCATGTCGCACCACCCATAAATCCGTTGTGTGCAGTGACCGAACCAGAGTTGCTTGTTCCAATTGACACTTCCCATGGGCCCGTTCCACATTCGGCTAGTCCCGCGGCCCATGCTGCAGATGTTGCAACAATTGTGCTGTAGGGAATAGTGCGACCAAACCCATTTGTTCCACCTTCCACCTGGCGACCGAATGAAAGAACAACAATTCCACGCGGAACCTTTCGAGCCTGATCGCATGCTGCGGCGCGAATAACTGGAACTGCAGTATCTATTGGTGTGACATCTTGACCGCGAACATAACTTCCAACGGCCACAACCCAGTCTGGCGACGAACGATCTGGCACCGCCGTTGGATACCACGCAGCATCACCCGACAGAACCGCCGATGGCACGTTCACTTCTGTATGAATCGGATTACGAATGCAACTTGCGCTACACGACGACGTGGAAGCCGAGAAAGCATCGACATTCACTTTTGTCCCACTCGATCGACTATTGCGAGTAGACAATGCAACAACTTGCACCGTGTTCACCGATTTAGTGCCGCGAAGCGCCACTGATTTACGTGTCGCCTTTGGTGCATATTGGTCAATGGTGGTTACTCGTCGTCCGTTTACCAACACAGCCAATTTTCCTTGCGCTGGCCCCGCGACGTACCACATGGCAAATGTCTTTCGCTTGAGGGAGAACGATGCACTGGCACCCGTTGTTGACGCTGCAAGAAGTGCGCCGCCGTGCGCGGTGCGACTCTTTCCCACCGACCATGCCGTTGCAGTGACCGATTGTGTTGTGGCCTGAGCGACCGACGGAACAACACAGCACGACACGGCCAGCGCTGCGACAGCCACCATGCCAAAACGATATTTACCCACAAAGTCACCCTAGACACCGTCAGAGATGAGATTCAGTCGCCCCGTCTCGTCCGTGCGTACGTACAAGTATTTCAGTACCCTTGCTATTCCCCCATGAAGTTTCGCTCCCTCGTCGTCTCTGCATGTACTGCGGCAGTTCTTCTGTCTGTACTGCCATCGGTAAGCGCCGTACGAGCCACTGGGGACGGCGACACCAGCGACACCACCATGTCGAAGCCAGGAAATGCAGACGCTGGAACCAGTGTGGTGTGGCTAGTTCTTGATGAGGCGCCGCTGTACGCCCTTTTGAAAACAGATGGCTCGATTAACGAGAAGCGTTTCCCCGGATTTGCAGAACTTGCTCGGCACTCCACGTGGTATCGCAACACTCTTGCCACCGCGCAACGAACAACAGAAGCCGTACCAGCACTACTCGATGGAAAATGGCCGACGCTTCGCAACTATCCGGTCTATAGAGATCACCCCGTCAACCTCTTCACGGTTGCTCGAAATCACAAGAAGCTTGATGTTTTTCAAACAATTACAAGTTTGTGCCCCAAGGGTCTCTGCCCCAACAGAATTCCGGTTAACCAAAGACATGTACGAAACCAAGTACAGCAATTCCGAAATCTCATTGTTCGAGCGTCCACATCAACCACTGCGACGGTGCATTTTTCCCATTTGCTTTTGCCACATCGACCTTGGCGATTGTCAACTGAGTCCCGCGTAGGAAAAGACCTGGAATCTGACCCGCGACCTGGTGACATTTTGGATCGGCGCCGAGATTCGTATCAGGCACTGCTTCGTCAATTTGTAGCAACTGACGCGCTAGTTCTGGAATTAATCTCAGAATTGAAGAAATCTGCCAATTGGGAGAGGACCATGTTGGTCGTCACCACAGACCACGGCATCACTTTTGTTCCTGGTGAGTCATACCGAGACGAAGTGAATCCCAATAATCCAGGAACTCTTGAGGATATTTACAGGATTCCGTTGTTCATCAAATATCCGAATCAACAATCAAGCGCAGTCAACAATTGTCCCGTGTCGTCCATAGACATTCTTCCAACAGTGCTTTCGGCTGCGCAGATTCCACATCGCGAACGTTTTGATGGGAAAGACCTCACCGCAACATGTCCGCGACGAACTTCTCGACGTGTCCAGTGGCCATATACAGGAACAGACATGACGACTAATTTCTCCGCAATCCTGAAACGCGTTCGCTACTACAACAAATGGGTAAGTGCCAACGGCGATGTTGATGACATTCACCGAGTAGGCCGTAGCGGTCAACTGATAGGAACCAGAACTCCCGACACTTTCAAACGTTCCACAAAAGTGAAATGGCTAAACATTGACCGCACCAGTTTTCAAAACATTGGAAGCAGTTCGCTGTCATATGTTCCCTCCCGTGTCTCTGGTTTAGTCACGACATCAACTGCATTCTGCACACGATGTGAAGGTGTCCTAGTTGTTGACAATGTTGTTGTGGCGTCCATCCCCGAATTAGCCGGAATTCAACCGTCTTCAACGCCTCAGTACATCACCACGTCTCTTCTTACTTCTGGCATCACCTCGTCGAGTGGGCCAGCAGAGTTATGGATTGTGGATTGGACCCGCTCCACACCTGTGTTTTCCAGAGTGGGACCTTCCCGATAGCCGAGCGCGCCGATATGAGGAATCGGCTGCGAACATTGGCAGAAATTTTTTAGTGATGCCGAGGGTTGACGTGGAAAACTCAAGCACACTAGAGCGGTGACTCGTCGGGTTCCTCCAACTACGGCCGCCATCTACAAGGCTGCCCCACAACCTCACCGAGACACCATGCTTGCCATGCGCGAGCACATTCTCTCCGTCGTTCCACACGCAGAGGAAGTGATTAGTTATGGAATGCCGGCATTCCGACTAAATGGAACTGTGGTTGCGGGGATTATGGCGGCAAAGAACCATGTGGGGTACTACCCGTTCAGCGGATCAGTGCTGCACCTATTTCCAAAGGAAATGAGCAAGTACTCGCACACCAAAAGCGCCATCCACGTGCCGGTAGACAAACCGTTGTCACGAGCATTCATTAACAAGCTCATCAATACAAAAATCAATCTAGTTACGGAATGAATCTCCGTAAGCACCGACTGCGTGTTGGTCTGTGAGGCTGAATTCACAGAAGAATTCGACAAGTGGTGGGCGTTGAGGGACTCGAACCCCCGACCCTCTCCTTGTAAGGGAGATGCTCTAGCCAACTGAGCTAAACGCCCGAATATTTCGGAGCCCTCACCTTATCGCCGTCTCTGGGCTGTGCGTCAGCCAAAAGCGCGGATGGCACGGGTGCGAATCGCCTTAATAGCAGGGCCAGGAACCGTCCATTTCATGCGGTCAAACTGTTGACCATCCTTGAAATTGACGGTCCATGCGTTGTCGTAGTCGTACTCAGAAGACGACCAGTAGTAACTGCGCTTCAAGGGGTCTATGGGGGTGTCTGCAGCCTGCATAAACGTGTACATCTTTTCCAGTTCGTCTTCAGATGGCAAGAACCAATCGTCGTATCCATTCACCACCAAAGTTGCCGCGTAACGGGCTGCGTAACTTCCTCTTCCGTATGTGCGGATGATGCGAGTGGTGTTTAACTGACCCGCGCCAATCAACTTTGAAGCCACTCGCTTCAGACGTGCTGTGCTTGCGGGAGTGTCGTAGTAGATGCGATTAATGCGATCGTTAACAGACAATCGTTTCCACGTGAGACCTACGGCTTCGGTCGATGACGGAGCAGCTTCGAGATAACGGCCCCAGAATCTCGTGCTGCCGGCATCGTAGAAGACAACACCACCAGCCGGTCCAATGTCTCCAAGTTGGCACGGACCTTGCTCGGTGCAAGTGTTGCCAGTGAGTTTCGGATTACTTACAGGTGGCTGCGTGCCACTTACCGGACCAAAAGCTCGTGTCGGCATTAATCGATACAGCAACGACGGGAAACCAGACATTCCGTGCTTGGCATTGCGTATGCGATCCTTATTCGACCTAATGGGAATGTTGTTCACACGACCAACACCGTTCTCATCGGTGAACTGCGTGCTGTCTTGAAACATTTGATACCAAGCAAACGATGCAGAGTTCTCTGTAGAAGTCCAGTAGGCAGCCTTGTACAACGTTGGCCATTGACCAATGGTCGCGCGATGATACGCATAATCGAGTTCGTCCTTCGATGGCAGATACCAATCGGATTTGCCACCAAGCGTGAGATTGGCAACATATGCCGCGGCATATTTTCCTTCACCATTTTGGGAAATGATTTGCGCTGTATTCACTGCCCCCATACCAACTGCACGCGCATCAATACGTTGACGGTTGGCCGAGCCCGCTTCGCTGTTGGAATAAATGGATTCAGTAGGACGAAGAGACCACGGAAGACCACGACCGTTCGAAATGGGCCGAGCCTCTATATATGTACCCCACCACTGAGGAGTTGCGGCTACATAAATGACACGCCCACCACCTGGTCCGAGATTGCCGAGCACACAATTTCCACCCGTCGCACATGTTGCGGCGCTGACCTGTGGCACTGCAACAAACAGCGATGCAAACATGGCGAGTGCAACAGCAATTCGTTTCATTTCGCCGTTCTACACCCAACTACCCACCTCAAAGAGGCAGAGAAAATACCTACTGACGGCGCGATGCCATGAGAGAGGCCAACATTTCGGGACTTGACGCAATAACGGGACGTCGACGCGCATTCGTATCAATCGTCATTAAGTCTTCGTCATTGGCTTCTGCAATCACCGCACCGGCCTCTGCGCAAATGAGAACCGCAGCCAAATAATCCCACACACCTAAGCCGTCGTAGTCAATAAACCCATCTAGACCGCCGCGGCCAACGAGGGAAATGTCTAGTGCTGCTGCTCCCAATGTTCGTACCTGCCACCATCCGTGACCTGGGGCTGGCAAAGCATTCGTTCCCACGACGGCGCGCGCTGGGTCAGTTTGTCCAGATACTCGAATACGCATTCCATCCACATTGGCGCCTGCACCACGAATTGCGGCGTATCGCGTCTCACTCCCCGACTGTTCTGCCACAAGCGCCACACGTGGACCACGAGAGTCGACAACACATAATGACGTAGCAAACCACGGAAAGCCTTTACTTGCGTTTGTTGAACCATCAACAGGATCGACCACAATCAACAACTTGTTGTCGGGAAGTGGCCATTCAAGATCGCCTACGCCCGATTCTTCACTTAAGACGAAAAAACCGGCCGTTTCACACATGTCGACAACGACTTCATCAACAGCAACGTCACCCGAATACTGACCGTCACGCTCTCCGGTGAATTCCCAGACACCTGTTTCATCAATGATGTCGGCAGCAGCGTCCGCAACGTCGTGGAGGAAACCAAGGATGTCGCGGTCGTCAGAATTGCTATCAAAGTGGGGCACCCTCAAACGGTAGTGTCCAAGGTGTGGCTGTGATTGATATTGCCGGATTCGTTGCCGACCTGAAGAGCCATGCCATCGACCACGGATTCCATGTTCACGATGAGCGCCATTTCGTTGAAACGTATTCCCTGCGTCAATTGTGGGAAGTAGACCTACACCCTGAAGAGGCTTGTAGCGGCCCCATCGACCTCCATGTCAGCCTCGAAATTGACCCCCGCACACTTCTGAACTTTGAAGATGTGGTGCTAGCGATGGATCATCCCGACGATGAACCAGCGGGCGACTTCTCGTTCCCGCTTGTTTTCACATGGGCATTCCCGCCACTCACGTCACCCCCCGACCTCTTGGTGCTAGCCACCGACGTCGCTGGTTTGGGTGGCGTAGAACTTCCGCTTGAAGTGTCCGCCATCGATTCATATCAACGGGTGACTGATGCAGCCGAACGAAGCCTCAGCGTTGTTGGGCGGGTTCCCATTGCACTTGCCATGGTCTACCGAGGTGAAACTGAACTCATCTGTGAGTTACTGGACACATGCAGACGAGTCAGCCTCGACCTACTGAATCGCGTTCCCGCCTGGATTGGCGACGCCTAACTGTAATTTTCCCCCGCTATGGCTAGTGATGCTCGTATTCATCGGTACGCATGAACGCGACAATCACCTAAGACATGGTGGGCCAGGCAGGGATCGAACCCGCGACCCAGGGATTATGAGTCCCCTGCTCTAACCAACTGAGCTACTGGCCCGTACGTGCGGCCCACGAGGACCGAATGGCTCCGGGGGTGGGGCTCGAACCCACGACACACGGATTAACAGTCCGTTGCTCTGCCAACTGAGCTACCCCGGAAGGGAAAGAACAGGTTACCAGCGACCCGCCCAGCCACCACAAGGCGGTCTAGTCGCCGTCCAGGAAACTACGAAGGCGTTGGCTGTTGTTGGGGTGTCGCAGGCGCGCCAGCGTCTTTTGCTCAATTTGGCGAATGCGCTCACGCGTGACGCCCTCTTGCTTCGCGACATCATCCAATGTGAGTGGCTCACCGCTTGAGATACCAAAACGCTTATCCAAAATACGACGATCGCGTTCTGGAAGGTGTTCAAGTTCAGCCGAGATTGCTGCAATGAGTTGGCGTTTTTGTACCACCTCGTCTGGCGCTTCGGCATCTTCGTCGTTTGACACGCGATCGCCCAGTGTTGATGAGTCGTCATCAGAGCCGATGGGTTCATCCAAGCTGCTTGTCACAGATGATATTTGACGTAGTTCTTCAATTTTGTCCACCGGAATCATTGTGCGTTCAGACAGTTCTTGAAGCGTTGGTTCGCGTTCCAGTTCAACTGTGAGATCACGGTCTGCTTTTGTAAGACGATTCAACAACTCCACCACATGGCTAGGCACACGAATTGTTCGACCTTGATCGGCCATGGCACGCATCATCGCTTGTCGAATCCACCATGTTGCATACGTAGAGAACTTGAAGCCTTTCTCCCAGTCGTACTTTTCAGCAGCACGCATGAGACCAATGTTTCCCTCTTGAATGAGATCGAGCAGTTGAAGCTCGCGCCCGTCGTATTTTCGTGCGATGGAAACGACTAAACGAAGATTCGCCGTGATGAGGTGTTCGAAAGCCTCGTCACCCTCACGAATCACGTTTCGTAATTCTCGTCGTCGGGTGGGCGATGCTCCCCCAGCCTCCAACTCTGCTTTCGCTGCCTGCATCTCGCGAATTGCTCGGCCAAGTGTTCTTTCACCTTCAGCATTCAGCAATTCCACTTGCCCAATTTCTTGCAAGTACATGCGCACGGCATCACCCGCGTCACCGACGGGCGCTTTATTAACTGCTGCGGGTTTCCGAGCCGACGGAAGCTTGCGTTCCACTGGCTCGGAGATATCTGGTTCAACAGTTGCTATGGAGATATTTATTTCGTCTAACACCGATTCGATTTGACGAAGCATCTCTGGATTTAGTTCCACGTTTCTAAAAACATGGGCCACGGTATTGGGATCTACGGTGCCATCGTCCGAACGGGACGCCACCAATGTGGCCCACTCGGCGGGATCCACATCTGCATGTGGAGGCTGAAGCCGAGGGTTGTGGGTCATTGTTCTGACTCCGACGTGGATGCCAACCACTGCAATAACTGCACGGCCGCCGCCACTGCCTTTTCTGGCTGACCTAGGTCTTCCAGTGCAATGCGCACCGCCCGCTGTTGCTGCATTTCTGCGGCATCGACAACGGTGCGGCGACGTTGCAATTCGCGACGAACAGCCGCTGCAATAAGTGCTCGTGCTTCAACAAGAGGATCTGCTTCGCCATCGTAAACAGCAGCGCGCTCGATAATGGCGGCTCCTTCTGGTGACGCGGCCTCTATGGCTCTATGCACATCGCCCTCGGTCGTTGCAAGAGCCACAAACGCATCGCGCGAAGCATGGTCGCTGAAGAGTTCTTCAATGAGCCACGGCGCAATGGAATCCCATTCGTGAATGAGTAGTGACAACGCCACAAAACCCGCACCTTCAGGGGCTTGCTGAATTGGTGCAGCCACTTCGGTAGACACCGTGCCACCCTTTTCTGCCACACGAACAAGTTCTGCAGCAGAAACTCCCGTATGGCTAGCAACTTGACCGGCATAGAGACGGCGAACATTTGGGTCTGGGTGTTCATTAATAAGAGTCATTGCCTTCGATGCCAGGCGTGCGCGAGATTCGGGAGACCGCAATGGGTTCGCATCGAAGAGTCGCTGCAAACGAAAACCCAAGAAGGGAATGGCTTGTTCAATAGCTTCGGCTAAGGCCTCAGGATTGGTTTGCGACAGTTCGCCTGGATCTTTTCCTTCTGGGAACTTAGCCACCGATACCGACACGTCGTACTTCTTTTCCCACGCATAGAACTTTTCTGCTGCGCCTTGTCCGGCAGAGTCAGCGTCGAAGGCTAAGACCACATTGCGTGCGTAGCGTTTCATAAGTTTGACGTGTTCTTCAGTTAACGCAGTTCCACACGTTGCGACAGCAGTTGCGACTCCACTTCGGTGAAAACCAATGACATCGGTGTATCCCTCACACACAATGACTTTGTCTTCTTTAATGACGTTGCCCTTTGCCCAATTCAACCCGTACAGCGTTCGCGACTTTGTATAGATAGGAGTCTCTGTGGAGTTCTTGTATTTCGCTGGGTCTGTAGAGCCAGGTAGAATTCGACCACCGAATGCAACAGCATTTCCATTCTCGTCAAAGATGGGGAACATCACGCGAGCGCGGAATGAATCTTGTAGTCGACCTGCCTTATTTACAAAGCCCAGACCAATTTCCGTCAGCATCTTTGCCGGAGCACCCAATGCCTGACAGAGCTGATCCCAGTCGTCTGGCGCCCACCCCAACTTGAAGTTGCGGGCGATGTCTCCGGCCAAACCACGGGAACGCAGATACTCGCGTGCGGCGCGGGCGTCACCTCCTTCAAGCAAACGCTTGTGATACCACTCGACTGCTTGGTTCATTAGTTCTTGCAGTTCTTTGCGATGCTTTCGTTCGCCCGTGCCTGCGCCCGATGTGTAGTGAAGCTCAATGCCAGCTTTGCTGGCCAGACGTTCTACCGACGCAATGAAGTCGAGATGTTCAATTTGCTGAACGAACGTGAACACATCGCCTTTGGCGCCACACCCAAAGCACATGTAACGGCCTGTCTCGTCGTTCACGCTGAACGATGGCGTTCTTTCAGAATGGAATGGACACAAACCAACTTGCCCGCGGCCTGCTCGACGAAGTTGGGCATATGGAGACACGACGTCTGACAGGGTGACGGCCGAGCGCACCTTTTGAATGTCGTCCTCCGCAATGGCCATGACACGACATTAGTGCCACGGCAACGCACTTATGACGGGCGGCGTTCCTCACGCAACGAAGCGAAGATGGAGACCGCGAGGACCAGCGCGATGAAAGACAACGAGATGGCGATAGGCATGTGCCACCAGTATGAAATGGTCATCTTTATTCCGACAAATGCGAGGATAATGCCCAGACCGGTCTGCAGGTAGCGGAAACGGTCCCGCATGTCAGCCAGTAAGAAGTACAGCGCGCGCAAACCCAAAATGGCAAAAGCATTGGAGGCAAATGCGATATAGGTCTCGTTGGTGACTGCGAGAACCGCGGGCACTGAGTCGATTGCAAAAATGACGTCGGTAATTTCCACTAGTACGAGCACTGCGAGAAGAGGTGTTGCCAATCGCTTGCCGTTCTTGACTGTGAACATTTTCTGTCCGTCCAGCTCATCTGTGGACGGAACGAAACGGTGGAAGATGCGCATAGCGCGCGATTGCGATGGGTCGAATCCTTCGTCGTGCGTCTGTAGCAATTTGATTCCGGAATACAGCAAAAACAAACCGAACAAGATGAGCGTGATCTTGAACGTGTTAATGATGGCAACGCCAGCAAAGATGAACCCAAGTCGCATGGCGAGGGCACCGAAGATGCCCCAGAACAGCACACGGTGTTGGTACATCTTTGGAACCTTGAAGTGAGCAAACAGAACGGCCCAGACGAAGACGTTGTCCACACTGAGGCTCTTCTCAATGAGATAGCCACCCATGTATTCACTCGCGGCAGGACCGCCAAATTCCCACAACACGAAGAGCGCGAATAGGAGACCAAAGCTGATCCACACCGCTGATTCAATGGCGGCTTCTTTGGTATGCACTTCATGCGCATTGCGGTGGATAACAAGGATGTCAATAAGCAATAACCCGCCAATGACGGCGATCAGCATTGGCCAGTGCCAACCCGCTACGTCAAGCTCTACCTTTCCCCCGCTATCGGACGCAGCTCCAGAAAATACCGAACTAAAGACGGGGTTAAAAAACATAAGTAAAGGTTACTACCTTTGCCTACTTCGTCTCCGACTTCACTCCACCAATAACGGCCTGTGCCGCAGAAAGACGGGCAATGGGAATTCGGTATGGAGAACAACTGACATAGTTCAATCCGGCTCTGTAGAAAAACGCGATTGATTCGGGGTCTCCGCCGTGTTCACCACACACTCCCAACTTGATGTTCTTTTTCGCTTTACGACCACGCTGAACTGCTATCTGAACAAGTTCACCCACACCCTGTTGGTCAATGGTCTCAAAGGGATTTCGCTTTAATAGCCCGGCCTGTAAATACTCGGGCATCATCTTCGACTCAACATCATCTCTACTAAACGCAAAAGTCATCTGCGTGAGGTCGTTTGTACCAAAGCTAAAGAAATCGGCAACATCGGCAAGTTCATCGGCGCGCAACGCAGCACGCGGAGTTTCCACCATTGTTCCAATAGTCACCTTTGGACGCTTCATGATCTTGTCGCCCTTCTTTGCTTTTGGTGACGGGCGTGAGTTGATATCGGCCAACACCTCTTCCACCCAGCTGCGGGCAAGCGCAAGTTCTTCACGCGTCACCGTAAGAGGAATCATGATTTCGACAATTGGCTCATACCCCTTCGCCGACACCTCATCGGCGGCCTCCATTAGCGCGCGCACTTGCATTGCATACAGACCGGGCTTCAACACGCCAAGACGAACTCCGCGTGTTCCCAACATGGGGTTCACTTCGCTCCATTCTTGAGCCGCCTTCAACAAGTGTTCATCCTCAACCGTCAGCCCTGACGTTGCCTTCTTTACCTCTAGTTCGTTTACGTGCGGAAGAAACTCATGCAATGGCGGATCTAGCAAACGCACCGTGACAGGCAAGCCTGACATCTCGGTCAGAATTCCGACAAAGTCAGTCTTTTGAGCCACTCGCAGTTCTTCTAGTGCTGCGGCTTCTTCCGCGGGGGTCTCGGCAAGAATCATGCGACGAACAATTGGCAAGCGGTCAGGTGCCAAGAACATGTGCTCGGTGCGACACAGCCCAATTCCTTGCGCACCCAGTTCTCTCGCCTTGCGGGCGTCTTCATCGGTGTCGGCATTTGCGCGAACAGCCATCTTTCCTTTTCGCACTGCATCTGCCCACATCAAAATGGTGTTGAATTCAGAGGGAGGCCGAGAGTCTGCAAGGTCGAGTTTGCCAAGAATGACTTCACCTGTTGACCCGTCAAGAGATAACCAATCACCTTCACGAACAGTGACATCACCAACCGAGAATGAGTTGCCACTGATCTTGACATTGTCGGCACCAACGATTGCCGGAGTTCCCCATCCGCGCGCAACAACGGCCGCGTGACTCACTAAACCGCCACGGGACGTCAGAATGCCTTTTGCAACCATCATTCCGTGAACGTCTTCTGGACTCGTTTCGTTACGCACCAAAATGACATCGGCCCCGCCCTTCGCCGCGCGTTCCGCGTCATCTGCGGTGAAATACACCTGACCCACCGCGGCTCCTGGCGATGCAGCGAGTCCTTTCGTGAGAGCAGTTCCCTTACGCGCAAATTGTGGGTGCAGAACCTGATCGAGATGGTCAGCCGAAACTCGCATAATTGCTTCGTTCTTTGAAATCTTCCACGCGGACTTGCCTGCCCCGGTTGGAGTAGTCATGTCAACTGCCATCTTCAACGCCGCCGCGCCCGTTCGCTTGCCTACACGAGTTTGCAACATCCACAACTTGCCTTGCTCAATGGTGAACTCGGTGTCGCACATGTCTTTGTAGTGACGTTCGAGTCGCGCGAAGATTTCAAGAAGCTCCGAATGAATTTCAGGAAACTGTCGCTGGAGAGCGTTGAGATCTTCAGTGTTGCGAATTCCTGCTACGACGTCTTCGCCTTGAGCGTTGACCAAAAAGTCTCCGTATGGCAGCGCTTCTCCAGTTGCGGCATTGCGCGTAAAGCCAACACCCGTGCCAGAGTTCTCGTCCCTATTTCCAAACACCATCGCCTGCACGTTGACAGCCGTGCCAAGTTCATGACTGATTTTCTCTCGCACGCGATACGCAATTGCGCGCGGGCCATTCCACGAACGAAAAACCGCCTCCACTGCACCGCGAAGTTGTTTGGTGGGGTCTTGAGGGAATGGTTTCCCAGTTGCCTCAACAACCGCATTTTTGTACACGTCACACAGAACAGCTAACGACGACGCTGGAATGTCGGCATCAGTGTGCGCACCCGTATTTGCTTTCAACTTCTCTAACTCATGCTCGAACACAGTTCCGTCGATACCCAAGACAATGCGACCGTACATAGAGATGAATCGCCGATAGGAATCAAAAGCAAAACGTTCGTTCTGTGTTGACTCTGCCAAACCTCTCACGCTCTTGTCGTTCAATCCAAGATTCAAAACCGTGTCCATCATTCCGGGCATTGAAAACTTCGCCCCAGAACGCACCGACACCAGAAGTGGATTATGCGCATCACCAAGCGTGCGACCCATCTTCTTTTCTAAGGCCGCAATATGACGCGCAATCTCATCGTCGAGGCCCTTCGGCCAACCGCCGTGCATATACGCACGACATGCATCGGTAGTAATTGTGAAACCGTGCGGTACGGGTAACTGCAGAACACTCATCATTTCTGCCAAGTTGGCGCCCTTGCCACCCAAAAGATCTTTCATCTCCATTGGAGGACGGCGGTGTTTGTGGTCGAATGCAAAAACGAGAGGCACGTGAGCAGTCTATGAAACCCTGAACGGCTCCTTGTCTGGTGACGCAATTGGTACACAGATTTACCGACCTGCCGACTTTGGGAGCCACATCCTCTCTACACTTCGCCCATGCCTCGTGCAACGCGTCGGTCCTCTCCACGCACTTTCCAACTCTTCGGCTTCCCCACCGCAATTCGGCCAGGCTTCGGAATCTTTCTTGTTCTTCTAGCTGTCCTGTACCCCTTTCCACTTGGGTTGTGGGTGGCAGGTGCAGTTGCGCTGTTTACCGTGGTGCACGAATTGGGACACGCTTTTGCCGCGCGTCGATACAAATGCGATGCATCTATTGCATTGGACTTCATGGTGGCGTACGCCTCGTATTCCACTTCGGTCCCACTCACATGGCGGCAGAAGATTTTCATCTCGCTTGCTGGACCTTCATTTCAGGTGGGAAGTGCTGCGCTTGCTCTCGTCGCGTTCGGTATTAATCCGCTCAGTAGAACAGATATCGCCTCTAGTGAAACCGCAGCGGCGGTGTGGTGGGCCGGGATAGCACTCGGACTCGTCAACCTCATTCCCCTCCTTCCGCTCGATGGCGGAGCAGTTGTTGGCGAAGTAGCGGAACGTTTTTTCCCACAGCGTGGACGCCACGCAGTACTACAGGCCAGTTTCGGAGTGACGGCTGTTCTTGGCGCATTGTGTTTCTTCTTCGGACTCACCGGCCTATTGCCGTTGTTCGTCTTCATGCTTGTTCTCCAATGGCAACAGCTCTCCTTGCCGCGCAGGCTGAAGAGAGCCTTTGACCAAGCTCAACTGGTCTCTCACGGTGATCCAGACGTTGACGAAATGGTCATTTCTGCACTGCTGGAAGTTGGCGAAGCAGAGCAAGCATTGGCATACGCATCCCACGCGTACACACAGTGTCCGTCTTTTTCAAACGCGTTTGGCGCAGCCCGCGCATGCTGGGTTGTGTCACGGAAAGACGATGCAGTCAGTTGGCTTCGTGCTGCTCATGCCTCACAACTTATTCCCGACGAGTTGCGATTAGCAATGTTTCGAACCGAAGAGTTCGCCGAATTACGCGACCAATTAGATGTTGAGTCCGAGTGGTTCACCAAGTGACGAACCCCGACCAACACGAACGAACGCTCTGGTGAATCCCACCGACGTAATGGTTCCTGTGTCTTGAGGCGTGGCTTCAACACGTGACCCCACTCCTACGCCGTCACGAGACATAGTGCGCACGTTCACCGGCGCATCTGCTCCGCGCGAGTCCATTCGTTCGACAAGTTCTTGGCCTGGGTAACACCCTTTGCTGAAACTCACAGAGACAGAAACAACACCAGTGGTGGCAGGAATATCGCCAACCAAAATGTCAACCCCAACCCGCGGCCATTGCAGGTCAACGCGAATCATGTCGATGTGTTCTGGTTCGGTTTGCTCCCCCAGAGTGGGCAATGTTTCTGTGGTTCCCACGACATCGACAGCAGCAGTGCTCCCCCACCCCACAGTGGCGGCGCCATTGACTGTGCCCAACTGTTCACCAACGTTGTCGCCACGGAATGCTCGCACCTTCCAATCACTGACCGTCAACGTCACTTTTGAGCGAAGGACGAATCGTTGTAGTCGCGTAATGACGGAATCTGCGAACCCTGCGTCCATATCTAATGTAAAGACCTCGTCGGCATGACGAACAACACGCAACAACGAATGAACATGTCCCGTTGGTTCCAACAGCAAACTGTGTGTGCTTCGGCCAATTTCCAACGTTGCTATGTCTTGCGCTAACTGCGAATGAAGAAACGCTGCACTGTCACTTCCCTGCACAAGCACCACATCGCGCTCGATGTCTGCCCACACAATGTTGGTGGTCATGCCTTTGTCCCCGCGCTACGTCGACGTTGTGTCATGCGTTCGGCAGCCGGGAGCGTCGCCAACAATGCACGCGCCTTGTTTTCACATTCCAAATCTTCGTCAGCCGGATCACTATCGGCCACAATTCCGGCGCCGGCCTGCAAGCTTGCAATGTTTGGACCAACGAACATGGTGCGAATAGCGATTGCTGTATCTAGATTTCCTGAAAAATCTACATAACCAACAACTCCCGCGTATGGCCCACGTTTGACAGGTTCTAGTTCGTCAATAATTTCCATGGCGCGAACCTTTGGTGCACCGCTGACAGTTCCGGCGGGAAGAGTTGCACGAAGAACATCAATGGGAGACAAGCCATTTCGCACATCGCCCGACACTTGAGATGTGAGATGCATGACATGGCTATAACGCTCAAGTGTCATGAGTTCGTCCATAGTGACCGAGCCATATTCCGCAACTCGTCCAACGTCGTTGCGAGCCAGGTCTACCAGCATGATGTGTTCAGCAACTTCTTTCGGATTCTCTTTCAATTCCGACGCGAGTCGACGGTCGTGTTCATCGGTAGTTCCGCGCTTGCGGGTTCCGGCAATTGGTCGCGAAATGACTCGACCGTTAATGACCTGCACCATTGGCTCGGGTGATCCACCCACGATGGTGAGGCCTGGTTGCTTCAAGTAGTACATGTATGGGCTGGGGTTCACTTGACGCAAGACGCGGTACACGTCGAATGGGTCGGCTGTGAGATCTACGTCGAAACGTTGCGACAACACCACCTGAAAAATGTCACCAGCGCGAATGTATTCCTTCGCAACTTCGACGGCGCGTCGGTAATCACCGTGCGGCATTGACGAGCGAGTTTCGGGCAACTGCTCACCGGTAACAGGTGGTTCCACCGCCACATAGGCCAACGGACGAGCAAGGTCTTCTACCGAGGCGTGCACGCGCTGAACGGCAGCGTCGTATGCATGACCAATCTCTTCTTCCGATAGTCCGGCTACAGGCACACTCTCTAAGAGGTACACACGTTGGCGCCAGTGATCGAAAGCAGCGAGAGATCCGATAATGCTGATGGACGCGTCGGGCAACCCGCGATCGTCATTTGGAACATTTGGCAGATGCTCAATTTCACGAACCACGTCGTAGCCGAGGTGTCCCATGAGACCACCTTGCAATGGTGGCAGGTCTGGAAAAATAGGCGCGCGATAAATGCGAAGGAGTTCTTCCATGGCCGCCAACATTCCCTTGTCTAACGGAACGCTGCTAGGGATATGGCCGGTCGTCGTAAGCACGCCATTTCGCAGAGTGAGAGTTCCGCGTGGGCGACGACCAACAAATGAATACCTGCTCCATCGCTCGCCGTGTTCTACAGACTCCAGCAAGAAACCATCGTCATCCCCAACGAGCTTGATAAAGGCAGCTACCGGAGTTTCAAGGTCGGCCAAGACTTGGGTCCACACAGGAACAACGGTGTGTTCTTTGGCGAGAGCAACAAATTCCTCGCGAGTGGGTGTGATTGCTGTGGTCACTTTTCAGATCCGAAGGCGCGATAAAAGCAAGATCGTTCACCTGTGTGGCATGCGCCCTTACCTTCTTGTTCCACCACGAACAGCAAAGTATCGCCGTCGCAGTCGTAGTACGCCTCGCGAACAAATTGGCGATCACCACTTGTGTCGCCTTTGCGCCACAATTCTTTTCGACTACGACTCCAGTACACCATCCGACCTTCAGCAAAGGTCATGGACAAAGACTCTTTGTTCATCCATGCCATCATCAAAATTTGACCAGTGTCGACACACTGAGCAATTGCGGGGACTAGTCCATCGCTGTTGAATGTGACCGCATTTAGTTCTGCTTCTGTGGCGACGATGACGCGTCCTTCAATTTCTTGTGCCATTAGATGTACAACCCTGTTCCTACTTCAATACGAGACGCTGCAACTGCGTGAATGTCACGCTCGCGCAACATGATGTAGTCGGTTCCCTGTACTTCAACTTCGTAACGATCTTCGGGACTGAACAACACTTGGTCCCCCACTTCAGCGGCTCGCACATTTGCACCCAACGCCACTACCTCGGCCCACACCAAACGCTTGCTGATTTGCGCTGTGGCAGGAATGAGAATGCCGCCCGATGACCGCCGCTCACCCTCGCTTTGTGGGATTCGTACGAGGAGTCGGTCATTGAGCATCTGGATGGGGAGTTTTTGTCCGTCGTCGCTCACCCAAAGCACGGTACCGTCTCAGTTCGTGGCATTGGAAACCGTTTACCTAGAAACCATCGATGGAGTGACCATTGAGACCGATGTTTTACGCACAGATGCCCCACAGATTCGCGCCACAGTGGTCATTGGCCACCCCCATCCGCTGTACGGGGGCAGCCGTCACGACCACATTGTTCAGGCCATGCAACACGCCGCGTTCGAACTTGACTGCCATTCCATTGCGCCCGACTTTCGTGGCGTGGGCAATTCTGGCGGTGTCCACGACGATGGCGACTCCGAACGTTTAGACCTGATGGCGGCATGCGAACTGGCCGACATGATGAATCCGGACGGCGCCATCATCATGGTGGGCTACTCGTTTGGGTCTGTTGTGGCTCTGAACGTCACTCATCCTCTTATTCAGGGATGGATTGGCATTGCGCCACCACTCCCCATGCTTACTGCTGATCCGTTGGCATCTCGACATGCTCCCCCAAAAATTCTGCTCGCACCACAACATGACCAATTCACTCCACCAGATGCACTTCGCACACGATGTGCGACATGGACAAACACAACCGTGACTGAACTACCAAGTGTTGATCACTTCATCGCAGTGGGTGCCAAGGATGCCTGCCTCGTGGCTCTTGGCGGCGTGTTGTCACAGGTGCAGTGACTATCAGACTGGTCGAACCCGCACACCACGCGAGGTCATGACATCTTTTGCTTCTGCAATGGTGTGCTCACCGAAGTGAAATATTGACGCAGCAAGTACACCGGTTGCACCCCCCAAGACCACACCATCGGCCAGGTGATCAAGCGTGCCAACGCCACCACTTGCGATAACAGGAACCGACACAGCAGTAGATACGGCCTTCGTTAACGCAATGTCGAAACCATCTCGCGTTCCGTCTCTGTCCATAGATGTCAGAAGAATTTCTCCGGCACCCAGTTCAACAGCACGAGCAGCCCATTGCACTGCGTCAAGATCTGTTGGTGTTCGACCTCCGTGAAGAAACACCTTCCAACGATTCTCTTCACTGTTCCACTTCGCATCGATTGCACACACCACACACTGAGCGCCAAATTCTGCCGCGATGTCTGAAATAAGCTCTGGACGTTGAACGGCTGCGGTGTTTACGCTGACTTTGTCGGCACCTGCGCGCAGCATTGCGCGAGCATCGGAGACTTCCCGAATACCACCACCGACGGTAAACGGGATAAACACTTCCTCGGCAGTGCGAGAGACAACATCAATCATTGTTTCGCGTCCGTCTGATGATGCCGTGATGTCAAGAAAGACCAGTTCGTCTGCACCTTGCTGGTCGTACTTGGCGGCAAGTTCAACGGGGTCACCTGCATCGCGCAGATCTACAAAATTGACGCCCTTCACCACGCGACCATTAGTGACATCGAGACACGGAATGACGCGAGCGACAATGTCATTGCTCATTGCAGCACCTGCACCGCTTCTGCAACTGTGAACTTTGCTTCGTACAACGCCTTGCCAACGATGACTCCATCCAATTGAGTCACACCTGCAAGTTGCTGCAAGTGTGCAAGAGTTCCCACTCCGCCACTAGCGACAACGGGAATATTGGTGGCGCTTGCTGCCAGTGCGAGACCTTCAATATCTGGACCTGTCAGCATGCCGTCACGTGAAATGTCTGTGATGACGAAAGCGGATGCGGTGGGAAATTGAGACAACAAATCGTTCACTGAAACACCCGACGATTCGGTCCACCCATGAGTGGCCGCAATTCCGCTGCGATGGTCTAACCCCACAGCAACAGAGACAATTTCAGAAACCGCAGACACCAACGACGGATTGGCCACCGCTGCAGAGCCCATGACCACGCGTGTTACACCCGCACTGGCCAAGGCGTCTGCGTCGGCCACTGTGCGCACGCCACCTCCTACCTGAAGCGATGCACGCCCCGAAAGTGCACCAGCAACACGCGCGATGATGGCGCGATTCACTGGCTCGGCACTGCGAGCTGCATCAAGGTCCACCATGTGCACCCACGTTGCTCCTTGTTCAACAAATGATTCCGCTACCGCGACTGGGTCGTCGCCATACACGGTGCTGTCGTCGTATTCGCCTTGTCGAAGACGAACAACTTTGCCTCCCAGAAGGTCAATAGCTGGATACAGATTCATGAGGCCGCCGATGCAACAAAGTTGGCCAGCAAGGCCAGTCCTGCGGTTGCAGATTTCTCTGGATGGAATTGCGTCGCAAAAACATTCTTGTTGCGAAATGCAACATTCAGGGTGTCTCCGTACGACACCGTGGCCGCCACATGGGACGAGTCGCTCGGCACACCATGAAAAGAGTGAACGAAGTACATCCACGGCGTTGGACCTAATCCGGCGAACATCGGATCTGCTGACACCACGTGCAGTTGATTCCATTGCATTTGTGGTCGCGGCATTTCGTCGGAGATCCACTTCACGGTTCCTGGAATGATGCCAAGTCCTTGCGCATCAGGATCTTCTTCGCTGGAATCGAACAACATTTGCATGCCGACGCAAATACCTAAAAACGGCACACCACTCGCGGCGGCTTTGTGTGCCACGGTTTCTAGCCCCGCCTCACGAAGAGCAGACATGCAGGCGCCGAATGCACCCACACCTGGCAACACCACTGCATCTGCGTTTTCCACTACCGATGCATCACTGGTAAGTACGGCGTCTGCACCCACACGCTGAAGAGCTTTTTGGGCTGAACGTAGATTGCCGATTCCGTAGTCGAGCACCGCAACGCGAGCGCGTTCGCTCACGAAAGAACGCCCTTCGTTGAAGGCACTCCTGCAGATTCAATGCGAACTGCATCGCGCAAACAACGGGCCAAACCTTTGAAGGTGGCCTCAATGATGTGATGCACGTTGCGTCCGGCCTTCAAGTTCACATGAAGAGTCATTGCAGCAGATGTGGCGAGTGAGGAAATTGCGTGTTCTGCCAACGATGGGTCGAAGGCTGGAGACCCAAGAGGTAGACATTCAGGAAGTTCAACATTCCATGCAACAAATGGTCGGCCACTGAGGTCGAGTGAAATTTCCACGAGCGCTTCGTCTAACGGAAAATTTCCACTTGCGAAACGACGAACTCCGGCTTTGTCACCGAGAGCGGTTCGTAGCGCTTCGCCAACACAAATGGCCACGTCTTCCACTGTGTGGTGCGTGTCAATGTGAAGATCTCCTACTGCTTTGACAGTGAGATCGAAACCGCCGTGACGTGCCAACTGTTCCAACATGTGGTCGTAAAAAGGAATACCGGTGGAGACTGATGCAATTCCGGTGCCATCGAGAGAGATAGACACCTCAATAGACGTTTCTTTGGTATTTCGCGAGACCTGGGCTGTGCGTGCCATTTCTCTATTCTCGCCGTTCGGGAGCCGAACACCCCGCTTATTTACAGAAATTCAGCGGTTTCAGACGGCCGCGTCAATGGCGTCGAGAAAAGCGGTGTTCTCTGCTGGGGTGCCCACAGTTACTCGCAAACATCCGTCGAGTCGTGCCCATGAACTGCAATCGCGCACTAAGACCCCTGCATTCAACAAGGACTGCCAGATGTCTGCGGCGGGTCGGCTACGGGGGCGGAAGAGAACAAAATTGGCACCACTTGGCCACACCTCAATGTTGTGAGATGCCAACGTCGCTTCAATTCGTGAGCGCTCGGACTTAATGAGAGACACGCGCTCTTCCATCTCTGCGGTGAAAGACAGTGCGGCGATAGTGGCAGCTTGCTTGAATGCGTCGAGGTGATACGGAAGAACCGCAATTTCTAACTGCGACACCATCCATGTTGGCGCCACTACATACCCAACACGCAACGCCGCCATAGACAAGGTCTTTGAGAATGTGCGAGTGACGGCGAGAGGGCGATCTTCAGACACCATGTCCATGGCAGACCAATCAGAGAACTCTGCATACGCCTCGTCGGCCACAACAATTCCGGTTGCATGCTGCAGCAGAATTTCCAAGTTCTCACGCGGCTCAACAAGCCCCGTGGGGTTATTTGGATTACACAAAAAGGTCACCGCAGGTGTGTGTTTTTGCATGACGCGCTCGATCTCGTGGGGATCAAGAGTCATGTCTGCGCGACGTTCACCCACCACAACTTCGGCTCCGGTGACACGAGCAATCTGTGCATACATCTGATACGTGGGTTCAAATGTTGCAACGCATCGACCGTGCCCGCCGTAGGTGAGCAAGATTGTTTGGAGAACTTCATTGGAACCGTTTGCAACAAACACCATCTCGGGCCGAACTCCGTGGCGCTTCGCGATGACGGTGCGCAATTCATGTGCCGCCCTGTCCGGATAACGATTCCATTCGAGAGTGGATGCAACAAAAGCAAGCTTTTCTACCCACCCAGCTGGCGGCGGAAAAGGTGACTCGTTGGTGTTGAGACGCACCGGAACATCGACTTGTGGCGAGTGGTACCCCGACATCGCCTGAATTTGTTCTCGCGGTTCAAAAGTGGCCACGACGCAAACCTAGCGATAGCTCACTGCTCTTAACGAGCAAGTTTCTCTGCACGAATAAGAAGGCGCTCGGCAGATACCAGTGCTCGCTCTGCTTCGTACATGGCGCTGACCAGATCTTCGTGGTTCGGACCAACAGAATCGAGAAGTCCGGCAATGCGATTTCTGTATTGCCCAATGGCATCTGCTGCAGCGCCAAGTTCGGCTCGAACTGTCTCGGTCATTCTTGAAACGCTACTTGATGAGACTTACTTTGATTTTGCCTTCGTTGGCATTTGCGAAGACGGGCAAATGTCGCCCAACTCGCAGATGTCGCACTTTGGCTTCTTTGCATCACAGACGCGACGCCCATGAAGAATGAGGCGAAGGCTGAATTTGCCCCATTCGGCGGGTGGCAAGAACGCATTCAACACCTTTTCCACTTTCACGGGGTCATCTTCTGTAGTGAGACCGAGTCTGCGCGAGAGTCTTCCAACGTGCGTGTCAACAGCAAGCCCAGGAAGATCGAACACCACACTGCGCAAGACATTCCCTGTCTTTCGGCCAACTCCGGGAAGTGTCACCAAATCTTCAAGCTCACGTGGGATTTCTCCGCCGTAGACCTCAACAACTCGTGTTGCCATTCCAATGAGGTTCTTCGCTTTGCTTTGATAAAACCCCGTTGACTTCACAATGGTTTCAAGTTCGGTGGGATTCGCAGCCGCTAGGTCGTGCGGAGTTGGATACTTGGCAAACAACGCGGGGGTCACCATGTTGACGCGAACATCGGTGCATTGCGCAGACAAAATGGTTGCCGCCAATAACTCATATGGATTTGAATGCGTGAGTTCACATTCCGCCCCTGGATACAGAACGGCAAGTCTGGCCGCCACTTCTTTGGCGCGTCCTGCTGGAGTTCTCGGCTTTCCCATAACCCCGAAGGTACCCTGACAGCGTGCCTTCGCTTGAAATCAAACGACATATGGATGCCGTCAGCATGGACGAAGTCAGCACACTTCTTGCCGATGTATGGCGTGCCGATGGTGCTCGTCCCCTGAACGACCATCTGTGGCTCGATCTACGCGAGGGTGGCCGCGAGGGCTTTGCCGGCATCATCGCACGAGATGAAACGCACTCTCACGCCCTCGCCTATTGCCAAGTATCTCGCGGAAATGACTCGTGGTCACTCGACCTTGTCATACACCCTCACCATCGATACGACACAAATGAACTAGCGCCAGGCCTATTACAAGCCGCCCTGAACGTTGTTGCCGACGAAGGTGGCGGCCACGTGCATTGGTGGGTGTTTGAGCCAAACAACACTCACCGTCAACTTGCATCTCAGGTGGGTCTTAATCAAGGACGTCGACTTATTCAACTTCGACGCACATTGCCACTGGAACAAAACCTGCTTGACGAAGTTGCGCAATTCTCAACAGAATCTTTTGTTGTTGGAGTGGACGAAACCGAATGGCTCGCACTGAATAACGCGGCATTCCATCAACACCCCGAACAAGGTGGATGGAATCACCACGTCATCGAGTCACGCGAACAAGAGCCATGGTTCAACGCCAACGGATTTCGTATTCACCGCGACAACGGCACAATGACCGCGTTCTGCTGGACAAAGATTCATTCCGACACAGAACCTGTCATGGGTGAAATTTACGTAATTGCGGTTCACCCAAATCATTCGGGGCACGGTCTTGGAAGAAAAATGGCCATCGCGGGCCTTGCCAGCATTCCCGCAGAGAGTGCGCCCATTGCAATGCTGTACGTCGATTCCGACAATGCAGCAGCACTATCTCTTTATGCATCTCTTGGGTTCACATCGCACCATGAAGAACATGCTTTTGTAGGCGACATTGCGGCTGTGAGCAACTCGTGACTTCGTTGTATCACCCCACACGCGACGAACTAGCCACACTCCTTCATGGCGAGCCTCGCTACAGACTCGATCAGTTGTGGACCGGGCTGTATACACACTTTCAGCGACCCGCCGACATCACCACCTTGCCCGCTGCTATGCGGAGTCGACTCGCTGTCGAATTACCAGAGTCGCTTGTAGAAGTAAAACGCGAAACCAGCAATACAGGTGACACGGTGAAGTTCTTGTGGCACCTGTTAGAGGGCCAACACCCAATTGAAACTGTTCTCATGTATTACGACACGCGCGCCACCGTGTGTGTCAGCACACAAGCTGGGTGTGCAATGGCGTGTGGCTTCTGCGCAACTGGCCAAGCCGGATTCAATAGACACTTGTCTACTGGCGAAATTGTCGAACAAGTTGTGCGCGCCGCACGCGAAGCAGCCACGCACTCACGGCGCATTGACAACATTGTGTTTATGGGAATGGGTGAACCGCTCGCAAACGAACCCGCCGTATGGGGTGCGGTTGAACGCATTCACGACGACATTGGTATTTCTGCTCGACACCTCACCATTTCCACCGTAGGGATTGTTCCCGGCATTCGAACCCTTGCCACTCGCCCACTTCCCGTGAATTTGGCCGTTTCACTTCACGCAGCGCGCAACGATCTGCGGAATGAGTTGGTACCCATCAACACGCGTTACCCACTTGAGATGCTGATGCAGGCGTGTCGGGATTACCTTCACGAAAAAAGGCGACGTGTCACCTTTGAATGGGCACTCATCGATTCCGTCAACGACACCGACCAAGACGCGCAAGAACTCGCCGAACTGTGCTTCCAACTCACACCGGCAGCCCATGTGAATTTGATTCCACTCAACCCAACTCCAGGCTGGCCCACCGTGGGCAGCTCGCCTGCTCGTGTTGCCGCATTTCAACGCATCTTGCGGAATCTGGGAGTGAATGCAACAACGCGCCAGAACCGGGGAACAGAAATTGCTGCTGCCTGCGGACAGCTTGCAGCAGGGCAACCTGTCACGGTGACACCGAAGCCACCCCGTCGCTAATTTTCTAACAAGTACTTCGGGTTTGACACTCGAACTTTGTCTTCAATTACTGGTGCCAGTGAAGTCAGAACATCGGCAAGAGACGTGTCGAACTCGCCCGATCGAATCTTTGCGGAGAGATCTGCATCGCTTGTCACGTCAAGCGACCGCAACATCGCATCATGGCGCTGAAGCATCTCATTCCCCGCGGCCAGTTCACGCAAAACAATGTCGAGAGAATTCATTGCAACACGAGTATGGAACGACAAACGGCCATCTACAGCAGGTGCAACGTCGCGTTCCAACCATTCCCGAACAGACTCAATGAGTTCGGCCGCCGTTGGGCGATCGTGTGGTGCGGTCATACAAGAACCTCTCTCAACATTGTGAGAATGTCGTACTCGTTCTCACATACTCGTCGACCAATTGCAGCAAGCTCATGGCTACGTGCCACGCCACTGAGATGTGTGTTCGCCTGCGCGATGCACATAATGCCCCATTTCAAAGTGCCCAGAATTTCCCACCAACGAACAACATCGGGATGAGGCGATATTCCACTTGCCTGCTCATACGCCACGAAGAGTTGTTGGTAAGAGCCGACTCCGGCAACAGGAAATGCACCTCCAAATCGCCAGGCCCGCACACACAGCCACGCAAGGTCTTCCATAGGGTCACCCACGTGGGCCAATTCCCAGTCAAGAATCGCAGTGAGGCCTTCCGCATTTACCATCACATTTCCTAACCGATAATCGCCATGGACAAGACACGCAACTTCAGAAAGCGGACGATTTTTCTCTAACCAGCGAAATGCAATCTCGAAAACTGGGTGCGGCTCGCCCAGATCGTCCAACACTTTGCGATACATGGTGAGTTGATCGCTTGTTGCAAGACCAGAGATCTGTGAATGGTCAATTGAATGAAGTTTTGCCGCAGCGGTTCCTAATTGGCTGGCAAGAACTGTTCGAGCGTGAGCAAACTCATCGTCTCGCAAAATCTTTCGTGCAATGGTCTCGCCTTCCACGGCGCGAACAATCATGAATGGCAGTTCTAGGTCTGTTGACTTCGAACCGTCCACAACCACTTCAGGCACAGGTACACCTGCGGCGAATGCGGCCGACAACACAGCTGGTTCGCATCCCAATCCGTCCGGTCTGCCCGGACGAACTCGCTGAAGAACAAAATCGTTTCCGTCCGCCTGAAAACGCCAGGTCTCCCGAGAAGCACCGCCTGTCAGGCGACGCAACGATTCCACTCGCGATGCCCCCAGAACGCGACCAAGGCCCGCCTCGAGTTCTGCGTGTTGCGGAGAAGCCATGCCCTACTTTGCCACGCCCACTACCGTGGCAACGATGCCCAAGGACAATCACGGAATACCCGTCATTCAAGCGACGAACGTGTCCGTCATTCGGGACACACGAACCACAGTGAACGCGGTATCGCTCAGTGTGAATACGAGTGACCGATGGGTTGTTCTTGGCCCGAACGGATGCGGCAAAACAACGTTGCTAAAAATCTTGTCGCTCTACCTTCACCCATCGTCGGGTGATATCGCCGTGAATGGACAGACACTAGGCAACTTTGACATTCGCCCAGTTCGGCCGCGATTGGCCTATGTATCTGCATCGTTAGCCACCGAACTTCGTCCTGCTTTGACCTCTCATGAGGTGGTGATGTCGGCACGGTACGGCGCATTAGAAGTGTGGTGGAACGACTATTCACCAGATGACCATGCGCGGGCACACGAATGCCTTGCACAACTAGGCGTTAGCCATCTTGCAGAGTCGCCTATTTCTCTCATCTCGTCTGGAGAACTTCAACGAGTGCTGTTGGCGCGCGCGTTGATGTGTGACCCCATTGCGATTCTGCTTGATGAGCCCACCGCTCGGCTAGATCTAGGAGGTCGCGAACAAGTGGTGCGTATTTTGGACGAGTTCGCACAAACAAACCCACAGTTACCTTCCGTCACCGTCACACATCACGTTGACGAGATACCCACCTCAACCACACACTGTGCGCTCATGCGTGATGGGTCCATAGTGAACGCTGGACCCATTAGATCAACATTGACCAGCCAAAACTTGTCCGAATGTTTCGGAACACCATTGGCCTTGGAGCAGCGACCGAGTGGTCGATGGACCGCCTACGCACCGTGAACGAGTTGCGCTAGCCCAGATTTCCCCGCATCTACATGAGATGCAAGAACGCGGTCGAGAACTCCTGCCGTCCACAGGTTTCCGCCATACGACAGATCGATCTGTACAGAACATCCGGCAGCAGTAGGTACCAGTGTTACTCGCATAACCCACGGAGCATGATTGCGGCCGTCGTTCTCGTCTCGCTCGAACACAACAACAGTGCCGTCGTCCATTGTGCGACGCATTCGCAATCTCTTCGATCGGGCAAAAACACCCACCTTGGCCCGTAGTTCTACATTCCACACATGGTCGCCGCATGACTCGGCTGAATGAACTAAAGCCATCCACTGCGGATAACGAGCAAGATCACTGACATACGGGTGCACGGACTCTGGTGGCACAGCCAAGTCAACAGACGATGAATATTTCATTCTTGATTCTTCTTGCCGAACGCGCGACCAAGTAAACGACCAAAGACCGGTTGCTCGTCGTCATCGTCATTGTCGGCGTCTGATTTCACAATATGTGGTGACCAAGGAATTGCTTTCGTTTCATCTGGATCAATCTGATCAGATGTTGATTCAGCGGCGTCATCAATCACTTTGTCGTCGGTAACAACGTCAACGCCATTTGTGCGATTCTTTTCCCGTTCGGCCAACTCTGCTTCGAGTGATTCGAACAACGATGGTCCGCCATCCCGTTTCTCTTTCTTCGGAGTGGGAGTCTTTTTCGCGGGACGCTTTGCTGCTGGCTCATTCTCGACCACGCGGAACAGCTGAGGAATTGGTTGGCGTCGGTCATCGAGAGTCCATCCGTGGGGAACAGTGAGAGCATCGGCGTGACGGCGACACAAACGACCTGCCTGCTCCCGCTCTAACAAGGCCCGATTATCTACCCAGACGGTGAGCGTGGCGTTGTCGATGCCGTACGAAACCTCTGCTGGTGCCCCGCACCCAGGTCTTTCGCACAGTCTTCGCACACCACAGAAACTACTTGTGTTGGCAGGCCAACGGTTTGACCATTGAAAAGTGGAGAAGGAAGCGGTGGGCGCGACGGGTTGAGGTGGTGGGCGCGACGGGACTCGAACCCATGACCCCCACGATGTGAACGTGGTGCTCTAACCGACTGAGCTACGCGCCCTAAACAAGGGGATTTCAGATTACCGAGACGAGTCAGCATCCCCCACGCCAGCACCATCTGTGGCAGGAACAACACATGCTTTCCCCATCCCTTGCCTGTCGAGATGAGCAAAGGTCACAGCAGGACACGTTTGATCGAACGCAACGAACGCATCGACTACGCCGAAATGCGGACCACCGCATGCCACTTCAACTGCATAGTTTTCTCTGTCGATGTCGACACATGAACCAACCTGTAACAACTGGTCGGGAACACCCGGCTCTGCAGGTTGAGTAAACGCATTTGCAATGAGTACCAAAATTGACGCAGCCACCGCTACTGCCACCAATGCCTTCCACGGAAACCGAGGCGGCGGAAGTTGTGCCGGCCTCGATACTCCTCGCACTCCGTCTTTGCTTGGTGGAGCAGCAGACCCATACGTTGCAGAGCCCGTACGTTGAGTGACGTCGTATTCGCGTCGTGCCACCGGATCAGAGAGCACCGACCACGCATGGTTGACTTCTGCCATTCGAATGGCATCTTCTTTTGTAGAACCAGCAACATCAGGATGCAAGATTTTCGCAAGATGTCGATACGCCTCGCGCAACTGTTCCGGAGTGGCCTTTGGTGTTACACCAAGAACGGAATACAGATTTCTGTTAGTAGCCATGACGAACATCAACAAGGCCGATAAGAGGCTCGCCTGCGATGTATCGCTTTACGTTCTCCGTGATTCGTTCGGACAACAAAGGAATAGCCATCTCAGGAGTGTTGCCGATATGGGGGGTGATAATGCAATTCGAAAGACTCCATAGAGGGTGCCCAGCGGGAAGTGGCTCAGGATCGGTGACATCTAGTGCGGCCCCACCAATTTCATTGTTCTGCAGGGCCCACACCAAGTCATCGGTCACTATGTGCCCGCCACGGGCAACATTCACAATCCACGCGTGATTTTCCATTACCTCAAACTCTGGTCGCCCAATAAGTCCGCGCGTCTCCGGAGTGAGGGAAAGAGCAAGAAACACAACATCGGCCCCCACCAACGCGTTCACCAAATCATCAGTTCCCACAACAGTGTCCGCACCCTCAATGTGTTCAACACTTCGGCGCACCACCGTGATATTGCACTGGAAAGGCGCGAGCAAACGAATGAGAGATTCGGTGATTCCACCACCGCCAACAATTGTGACCGCAGCGTGCAACAAGTTGCGCCCCACTGGCCCTGTCCACTCTGTCTGGCGGCCATAGTTCGCCACATTGCGAAGGCCGGCAAGTGCCAACGCAAGCGCATGTTCTGCGACTGGTTCGGCATACACACCTTTGCCACACGTCCAGACTCTGTCGTTGTCGATAACGGGCAGAAAATTTTCGATACCCGCAAATGGAACCTGCACCCAATCGAGATGGTCATTCTGATTGATGAGCGACTGCAAACCGTCTGCATCTTTTGCGGCCGTCCACACCGCAGCACTTGCATTCGATGAATCAACAACTGTTCCACCACCAGCAACGACAGCATCAATCACCCACTGTGGTGAAGTTGCAGGTTCAACAGAAATATGTGAACGATTGGTCATGACTTAGTGACGTGCAGAGCCACTGGCAGCACGTTGACGGCGAGATTCAATAATGAGCCCACCCACCATGATGGCAATGCTTCCAAACAAGAGCATGCTGGCCAACACATTGAGCTGTGGCGGAATGGCCACTCGTGATGCCCCGAAAACCTGTAGCGGGAAGGTCACGAGAGATCCGGCATTGAAGAACGTGATGATGAAGTCGTCGATTGACAAGGCAAACGACAGCAATGATGCCGCGACGATGCCGGGAAGAATAAGCGGGAACGTCACTTTCCAGAATGCACGACGCGGTGAGGCACCAAGATCCATAGCGGCCTGTTCTAATGCCCAATCAAATCCACGTATGCGCGCGCGAAGTGTGACAGCAACGAACGACACCTGAAACATGATGTGGGCAATCACCACAGTGGTAAAGCCGCGTTCCACTCCACGTGCAAGGAACAATGTGGCTAACGACGAACCAAGAACAATTTCTGGAGAGGTCATGGGAAGCACCAGGAACAAATTCACCGCACCACTGCCCTTGAAGCGATATCTACTGAGCGCAATGGCAATAAGGGTTCCAAGCAATGTTGCACACACAGTGGACACTGCAGCCACCTGCAAACTCACGATGAGCGCATCGGTAAATTCGGGTTTCGAGAACGGGTTGGCCCAGTTATCGAGGGTGAATCCCTGCCACACAATGTTGTACTTGCCTTTTGGCTCGTTAAAGGAAAACAGCACGATGACAACGATGGGCGCAAACAAGTACAACAGGCCCAAAACCGCAGACGCGTTAATGAGTTTGCGGCCAAGTTTTTGACGAGAACTTTGAGCAGATGTCATACCAAATCGTCCGTTCCCATGAACTTTGCGTACACCAACACCGAACAGGTAATGACGGCCATCAAAACAAACGACATGGCCGAAGCAAGTGGATAATTCAACTCGCGTAAGAACTGGTTCTGAATGGAGTTACCCACCATGGTGGTACTAGGACTTCCCAAGAACTGTGCATTCACAAAGTCGCCCGCCGCAGGAATGAACACCAGCAGGCTTCCAGCGAAAACTCCGGGCAGCGATAGCGGCAAGACCACTCGACGAAATGCTCCGGTCGCGGTGGTATACAAGTCCATTGCAGCGTCAACGAGTCGAACATCGATCTTCTCAAGACTGACATACAACGGGAGAATCATGAACGGCAGGAAGTTGTACGTCAGTCCACCAATAACTGCTGCGGGCGTATTCATCAGACGCCCATTGTCCATAATGTTGAGCCATTCAAGAGGCGTGTCTAAACGAAGTGTGTTGAGCAACGACACAACCGGGCCACTGTCAGCCAACAGGTTCTGCCAGGCCAGTGTTCGAATGAGATACGAGGTGAAGAACGGAACCGCAACAAGACCCAACAGGATTGTTCTGTACTTGCCGCCCCGAAATGCAATGACATACGCCAACGGATACCCAATGAGCAATGTCAGAACTGTTGCTATTGCTGCATAGGAAAAACTACGGGTGAATTGTGGGGCAAAGTCTGTGAGTGCTGTGCTGTAGTTGCTCCACTCCCACGTGAAGTCTGGAAAGAAGTCGAATCGACTTTGTTTGCTAGACAACGACATCTGAAACATGGACCACAGTGGCGCCAGAAAAAACAGGCTGAGCCACAAAATGCCAGGCTTCAACAGTCCGTACGGTGCTAAAGCACGTCGGGTTTCAAGTCCGCCAACAAATGCAGTCCACACCAGTGCCACCACACTGACCAACATGACCGACAACGCAACAAGTCGCGTCGCTCCAGACACCCACCCGGCACCAATGGACACAACTCCAATTGCGAGTACCAACATGACGCCCAACCCCACCCATTCGGGGCGAGAAGTGAATCGGTGTTGCTGCTCGGTCACGTGAGTGATATCACCCAGGCGCCCTAGGCGCCTGTGATGGCTGCGAAGCGCTCGTCGAGCTTGGCTTCTTCTTCTTCAGCCAATGCTCCCCAACTCTGCAAACGCGCAATGGTTGCGGCATCGGGGAACAACAATGTGTCTTCTGCTAGCGCGGCTGCGTCTCCACCCATGTCTGACAATGCGTCTTGAACGCCCTTGACTGGCGAGATGTACTGGACCGACGCGGTAATGCGAGCAGCATTCACGGGGTCATAGACGTAGTCCATCCACTTTTCAACAGCGGAACCGTTCTCTGATCCGGCCACCCACAACATGGTGTCGTACCAGCTGGTGCCACCTTCTTCTGGAACGTAGAACTTCACATCGGGGTTGTCTTTTGACAACTGAAGTACGTCGCCCGACCACGCAACACACGCAGCGAAGTTGCCTGACGACAAGTCATCGGTGTAGTCGTTACCGGTGAAAGCACGGATTTGTCCGTCTGCCTTCGCCTTCTCAATCTTGTCGAACGCACTAGCAGCGTCATCAAATGTCTTGATGCTGTCCAACTTCTTGCCTTCGCTCATCAATACGAGACCCAAGGTGTCTCGCATTTCAGTGAGCATGCCAATCTTGCCTTTAAATGCTGGGTCGAACAGGTCTGCAACACTCTTCAACTCACGACCAGTGGTCTTTGCGTTGTACGCAATTCCTGCAATACCGGTCTGCCATGGCATTTGGTATTCGTTGTTGGCATCCCACGATGGGTTTGCAAGGTCGTCACGCAAGTTCTTGCTGTTGGGAATGTTTGCCATGTTGATTTTTTGGGCCCAGCCCAACTGAATCCAACGTGCGGCCATCCAGAAGGTGGGTGCAACGATGTCTGGATCAATCTTCTTGCCAGCCGACAACGATGGCTGCACTTTTGCGAAGTATTCATTGTTGTCGTTGTACGCCTCTGTGTACTTAAAGTCGATACCCGATGCAGTCTTGAACAACGCAACGGTCTCTTCATCGATATACAACGGCCAGTTCTCAAACATAAGAGACAGTGCTTCGCCGTCTCCGCCGCCGTCTCCCCCACCGCATGCAGCAAGAAGTGCTGGCAAGGACAAAGCGCCCGCGCCCACAAGACCAGATCGAACAATAAAGTCACGCCGCGACAACGGAGTTCCGCGACCAGTGCTGTTCTTCTTTTGTGTTGCCATGTTGTGTCCTCCTGATGAGATCCTTGTGTAAACCTAGTTCGCCAGCCGAGTCCACACGGACTACAGCGCCGCCTCGACATTGTCGACATTGGTAGTGGTTGAACCCGCATTGTCTGGCCAGCCATCTAACAGATAGGGCGCCGACTGATGCCACGACAAAGTGACCGCATTGCCTGGCACGGGGGTGACCCGCTGGGGATCAACTGGCAACACTGCCGAGACTTCTGTGCCGTTTGACATTCGGCCAACGAGACGAAGGGTTGCACCCTGAAAAACGGTGTCCGTAACGTCGATGGATAGACCAGTTGCGCCGCCCAGTGACAACTGTTCAGGACGAATCATGACTGTGACGCGAGTTCCGGAACTGAGCGACACATTGTCGGCACTGTTGCCCGCCGGCACAACGACCTGTGCCCCACCCGCCAAATCGACTCGAGTGCTTCCTCCGTCGGTTGAAGCGATCGTTCCGGGCAACAAGTTGGCTGATCCAATAAACCCAGCCACAAACAGCGATTCGGGACGTGAGTAAATGTCGAACGGAGCCCCTACTTGTTCTACGCGCCCTTCGCTCATGACTGCAATGCGATCGCTCATTGTGAGCGCCTCGCCCTGGTCGTGAGTGACAAATACAAACGTGATGCCCACTTCTCGTTGAATGCGCTTCAATTCAATTTGCATCGCTTCACGCAATTTGAGGTCGAGGGCTGCAAGTGGCTCGTCCAAGAGAAGAGCCGACGGGTAATTCACCAACGCACGTGCGAGCGCCACACGCTGCTGCTGACCGCCTGATAGTTGCGCGGGTCGGCGAGAAGCAAAATCTCCGAGACGCACAACGTCGAGCATCTCCCGAACGCGACGGTTCACTTCAGTGTCATTCAGTTTCTTACTGCGCGGTCCGAAGGCAACATTGTCGAAGACCGACATGTGCGGAAAGAGGGCGTACTGTTGGAACACCGTATTGACATTGCGTTTATGTGGAGGAACATCGGAGACGTCTTCTCCTTCGAGAAGGATTCGTCCAGATGTGGGCTCTTCAAACCCAGCAATCATTTTGAGAGTGGTGGTCTTTCCGCAACCGGAAGGACCCAACATGGCGAAGAATTCGCCACGGCCGATGGAGAAGTCGGCTTCATGGACAGCAACAAATGACCCGTACTGCTTGCGAACTTTGTCTAGCTGTACAACGGAATCACCGGTGTCCATCCCACCTCCCTTGGTTTGACATTTGAGCGTAACACTCAGGCTCGAAAAATCGTGCCTCAGGTTCAGCTGTCAATGTTTGCCATGACGTGCTTTATGCGCGTGTAGTCATCGAGGGCATACGCAGACAGATCTTTGCCGTAACCCGACTTCTTGTAACCCCCGTGTGGCATTTCGGCAACCAAAGGAATATGGGTGTTAATCCAGACGCAACCAAAATCGAGATGTTTTGCCATTCGCATGGCTTTTCCGAAGTCACGCGTCCACACCGATGACGCAAGTCCGTAGTCAACCCCATTGGCCCACCGAAGAGCCTCGTCTTCATCACTAAAACGCTGCACAGTGATGACAGGTCCGAAGATTTCATTCTGAATCATCTCGTCGTCCTGGCGAAGATCTGCAACAACGGTTGGTTCATAAAAGTAACCGTTGCCCGATTGTTGAGACCCACCAGTAACAACGCGCGCGTGTGAAGGAGTTCGCTGAACGAAACCAGCAACACGAGCGAGTTGATTGGCGTTGTTCAAAGGCCCGTAGGAGGCGTCTGCATTCGATGGCCCGGCAGTCACTGTTGCGCTTGCATGTTCAGCAAGTGCTGCAACAAATTCGGAATACACCTTCGGCCCACACACCACTCGAGTTGCAGCTGTGCAGTCTTGACCGGCGTTAAAGAAACCAGCAGCCGAGATTCCGGCTGCGGCGGCTTCAATATCTGCATCATCAAACACAATGACGGGAGCTTTGCCACCAAGTTCTAGGTGCACTCGCTTTAAGTTCTTCGCCGCAGCTTCTGCAACTTCCATTCCGGCGCGCACAGAACCCGTGATGGAAATCATTGATGGAGTGTTGTGAGACACCATGGCACGACCAGTTTCGCGGTCACCACAGATGACATTGAGAACACCTGGTGGCAAAAACTCTGCGGCAATTTCTGCAAGCAGCAGCGTTGATGCTGGTGTTGTGTCTGATGGCTTCAGGACAACGGTGTTACCAGCAGCAATGGCGGGCGCAAATTTCCACACGGCCATCATCATTGGGTAGTTCCACGGAGCAACCTGTGCACAGACGCCAACCGGTTCCCGACGAATCATTGATGTCATGTTGGGCATGTATTCGGCTGTTGCTTTACCTTCAAGCATTCGAGCAGCGCCAGCGAAGAAGCGAATTTGATCGACCATGGGCGGAATTTCTTCGCTCATGGTGAGAGCAACTGGCTTACCAGTGTTCTGCACTTCACACGCAACTATCTCTTCTGCGCGGGCTTCAATAGCGTCCGCAATTCGATGCAGTGCCAACGAACGCTGCGAAGGTGTTGTTTGACCCCACGATTCAAATGCCCGTGCGGCGACATTCATGGCTACGTCTACATCTGCAGACCCCGACAGCGCGGCGTCTGCATACTTTTGTCCCGTAGAAGGGTCAATGACGTCTGTGGTGCGTCCATCTGCTGACTCGACATAGTTTCCGTTGACGAAGTTCTTAAAAGTTGCCATAGGTACAAGGATTCCACATTTCAGTGGGGTGCGAAACTGTCACTGCATATTTTTCAAGCAGAATGGAACCATGACAGCAATCACCACCATCGGCGTCCCCAAAGAAGTCAAGACCGCAGAAGGCAGAGTTGCCATGACTCCTGACGGGGTCCGCGAATGCGAACGTTTAGGCATCAACGTGTACGTGGAAACTGGTGCCGGTGAAGGCGCGTCTATTCCCGATAGCGACTATGTGGCGGCTGGCGCCGACATCGTTCCCACCGCAGCCGATGCGTGGGCTCAACAGATGGTGGTGAAAGTAAAAGAACCAAAAGCGGAAGAGTTCGGGTTTTTACGCAATGACCTCACGCTGTTTACGTACCTGCACTTGGCGGCATACCCGGAGGTTGCACACGCACTTCTCGCAGCTGGCACCACTGCGTTCGCATACGAGACAGTGCAAGCCGAGAACGGCGCCCTTCCGTTACTTGCACCAATGAGTGAAATTGCTGGACGTCTAGCGCCACAGATGGGTGCACATTTTCTTGAGCACACGCATGGCGGACGCGGGGTGTTGATGGGTGGTGCGCCAGGCGTACGCCCTGCTCGAGTGGTGGTTCTTGGCGCTGGCAATGTTGGCTGGAACTCTGCGTGGATTGCTGCCGGAATGGAAGCAGAGGTGGTCCTCATCGACAAGAACCTCGACCGTCTTCGATATGTAGACCAAATTCATCGCGGCCGCATCATGACAGTGGCATCGAATCGCGGAGCAATTGAACGCAGCGTTGCAGATGCCGATCTTGTGATTGGAGCGGTTCTTGTTGCAGGTGGAAAAGCACCTGTCGTCATGTCCGAAGAGATGGTGAAGTCAATGAAACCTGGTGCCGTCATTGTGGACGTTGCCGTCGACCAAGGCGGTTGCATTGAGACAACCAGAGAGACAACACACACTGAACCCACTTATGTCATGCACAACGTTGTGCACTACGCAGTAGGCAACATGCCAGGGGCTGTTCCTCACACCAGCACATACGCACTCACCAATGCGACCTTGCCGTATCAAATAGATGTAGCCACTCACGGCGCTCGAATGTCTGTTCAGAAAAACCCAGCGTTGCTGCACGGTTTAAACACCTTTAATGGTCACGTCACCTACAAAGCAGTGGCCGACGCCATTGGTGTTTCCTTCGCTCCTGCGGCGGACGCACTCGCGTCCTAGGGTGAGGGCATGGCAACTCCTGTTGACGAACTCTCACTTCCAAAACTCGATTTCTTCTTAGGAACAAACAGAGAAGATCGCCGCAAGGTGCTGCGCACTACCGCGAAACAATCCTGGTTGGCGCAAACCGACATTGGGTACACCGTCCTCACGTACGAGACCATCATGGGTGTTCTTCGCGACAAGAGATGGCACTCCGCCACTGGTCTTGGCGCACAACTTCAAGGCATTACAAACCCTGAGTACCTAAATCGTCGTCGCAGGGTGTCAATTCTGAATGCTGAAGGCGATGTACACGTGCGTCTTCGGCGTTTGGTGGCGCCTGCGTTCTCTCCGCGTAGTGCAGACCGTCTTCGTCCATTCATGCGTGATGTGGTGAACGAACTTGTTGACCCGTTATCTGCAAAAGGTTCGGGTGAGATTGTTCAAGAATTGTGCGAGCCCTACCCCATTCCCATTATCTGTGAACTACTAGGTGCACCAAAAGAAGATTGGCAATCGTTCAGCAAATGGGCTACCGACGTATTGCGCATCTTCAGTGAAAACCTTGCCAATGAACTTGATGTCATCATGAAGGCACAAGATGAAATCAACGCATACACGCGCAACCTTATTGAGCAACGCCGCTCAGAGCCACGCGAAGACTTGCTGACAGACCTCATCGCTGCCGAAGAAGAAGGCGATCGTCTCACTAGCGAAGAACTCGAGATGATGGTGGAAGCAGTCATCATCGGTGGCACCGACACCACGCGCAATCAATTGGGACTTGCACTAGTTCTGTTCGCCAACAACCCAGAGCAGTGGAGCATCTTGCGAGAACGCCCAGAACTTGCACCGCGCGCTGTTGAAGAGGTCATGCGTTATCACGGTGCGGTGGGTGGAACCATTCGTTTTGCATCAGAAGACATTGAATACAACGGCGTGCTGTTTCCTAAAGGCACTTTCATGAGTACGTCGATGGGAACCGGAAACTTCGATGAATCAGTCTTCCCACAACCAGATCTTTTCGACATCACGCGTGAACCAGTTGGTCAACCACAACTGTCATTCGGTGCCGGAATTCATTACTGCCTTGGTGCGTCTTTAGCGCGAGCAGAATTGCAGGAAGCATTTATTACGTTGTCGCAACGCATGCCAAATCTTGCGCTGAACGGAACAGTGGAATACAAACCCACTGGCGTTGGCATTTTCGGGCCGGCGTCACTTCCCGTGACGTTTACAAAAGGGCTTTAATCGCAGCAGCTGTCGCGCCAACCGCACGAAAAACATTTGAAGTGCGCATGTTCCGGAGTGAGCGAACCTCCGCACAATGGACATTCAGGAAAGACGCCGAACTTTGTGCGACAGGACTCATCTTTCTGACGCGGTGCGGGCATAGACGTGCGCTGTTCTTCCAACTCCATATCTTGATTCTGCCAAACACCAATGCGTCAACAGTGGACTCCAACCACCACCACAGTCTCGAAGCCCACTAGGTTTCTCTCTGCCCTATGACGAACCCTTCCCACCGCGATAAGAGGCAGAAATCTGCACCGCGACCAGGGACGGCGCGGGCAGCATTTTCGTATCCCGACTTTCGAATGATGTGGACAGCCAACTTCTTGTCCAGCATTGGTACCTGGATGCAAAACGTGGTGCTCCCCGCCTACGTGTACCAACGAACGGGAAGCGCATCTGTTGTAGGCGTTTTTATCTTTGCCCAACTTGGCCCACTTCTTCTGCTGTCAATCCCCGCAGGAGTTCTTGCAGACAAGTTTGACCGCCGCAAGTGGTTGGTCTTTGCTCAGATCATCCAGATGGCGGGGTCAATACTCCTCGGTGTCTTCACCATTTCCCACTCACCCATTTGGTCATTGTTCTTCGCACAAATGATTGTGGGAATAGGTAACGCATTTAATGCCCCCGCATTCTCGGCTGTCCTTCCGAGCCTGGTGAAACCAGAAGACCTAGGTGGCTCCATCAGTTTGTCCTCTGCGTCAGTCAACGGTTCCCGTGTTACTGGCCCCGTTGTGGTTGCGGTCATGATGAGTTGGGGCGTCACCACAGGGCAAGTGTTCCTCTTTAACGCCGCAACATATCTGTTTGTCACGTGGGCTGTTCTTCGTATCTCCATTCCATCTGTAGCGAAGTCCTCCGAGAAAGGCCTGAAGGCGCTGACATCTGGATTCCGTATTGCACGTGAACGACGGGCCATTGGTCGAGTGCTGCTCACGATGAGTTCTTTCTCGCTCTTAAGCCTTGCGTATGTGGGACTCTTCCCCGCTGTTGCCGACCTCACGTTTGACATCGAACCGAAATCAGCGCTGTACAAATGGCTATACGCCACATGGGGACTTGGTGCAATGTTTGGAGCGCTTGCAATAGGAACCGTTTTGGCGGGCATGGACAAGCGGAAAACCGCACGCATGGGATTCATTGCGTTCGCAGTCACTATGTGCGCGTTTGCATCAGTTCGCGGAACAGTTCTTGCATTCATTACCGCCTTCTTCTTGGGCATTGCCTACTTTGGAACAACCACTGCGCTCACCACCGTGGTGCAGAGCAGGCTTGAGTCCGAAGTGCGAGGAAGAGTGATGGCGTTGTGGTTTATGGCCTTTGGCGGAACCATTCCCATTGGAAATGTCATCTTCGGACCCATCATGGATGCAATTGGATCACGACCAGTTCTCTACATTGGCGCGGCGTGGGCTCTGTTCTTGTCGTGGTGGTGCAACATTGAAAAGATAGATAACGAAACTGCGCGCAGCGTTTAGGCCTTCAACAGTTGAAGAATGACTCGTTCGGTTTCTGCCGCACGCGAGCCCTTCACCAAAAGCGAGTCCCATGCCTGTTGCTTCAAGTGAACCATCACTTGGTCAAGCGACAATCCCGATTCTCCATACAAATCTGTCTCTAACGGCAAAAGTTGAATGCGTAACTCTTTTGCTAACGCAGCAACATTTAGATGCGCACCTTTTTCATTGGTGACTTCAGACATCTGACCAAGAACGGCCACCTTGTGTTCGCCACCAGCCGAGGCCAACACCTGCAGGGCCGCACACATTGATGCTTCGTTTGCGTTGTATGTGTCGTCCAAGATGCGCTGGCCAGAGTCGTTAACTAGCCACACCATGCGTCCCCATTCTGTGGCTTCACGACCCACACCACGGCATGCCGCTTCAAGATTCATGCCGCATGCAATACCAACGGCAATGGCAGCTGCTGCGTTTGCAACCATATGAATGCCGGGGTGAGCAGGCGTTGCAAGTGCGGATTCACCGCCATAGGAGAAACGCGCGGTGCACACACCAAATTCGTCCGTGCCTTCAACACTCCATTCAACATCGGCGTCCGATTGACCGAACGTCAGAATTCGACAGCGCGCAAGTGACGACAAATACGCACACCATTCGCTGTCGGCATTCACTATGGCAATGCCATTTTCGGGCAGCGACTGGAACAGTTCACCTTTTGCACGAGCGATGCCCGCTGCGCCGCCGACGCGTTCACCGTGCGCGTCTCCAATGTTGGTGATAACTCCAATGGTGGGTTCGGCAATGGTGCACAACCGTTCAATTTCGTGAAAGCCGCGCATACCCATCTCCAAAACGAGAGCTTCGGTGTTCTCTGGAGCACTCAAAATTGTGATGGGGACTCCGATGTCATTGTTTAGCGAATGTTCTGCCGCGTGGACGTGTTCATACTTTTCCCGCAACACCGCACGCACCAAGTTCTTCGTACTGGTCTTGCCCGTTGACCCAGTGATACCGATGATCTCAGAACCATGCGTTTCAACTAATTGTGTTTTGTAGTGACGACCCAACAACGCGAGTGCACTCGTTGTGTCGTGCACTTCCACGCACGTCAGCCCAGATACAGAGCGGCCATTGGACACGATGGCAAAGGCGGCACCAGCATCACGAACAGCGGGCAAAAAGTCATTTCCGTCTCGCTCGGCCACTATTGCCACGAATGCTTGTCCGGCTTGCAATGTTCGAGAATCAAACGACACCGAAGTGGCCACAGAATCGGCGCCAACAAGGCGTCCGCCGGTGATGTGCGCCACATCTGACGCGGTGATGCGCATAACCCGACCCTAGTGGCGAGTACCGTCGTGCTGATGGACACCACCGATTCACGCATCAATCTTGTGGTGATTTTTGGCGGACAATCCGCCGAACATGACGTCAGTTGTGTGACCGCATCACATGTTCTTCAAGCAGCAGACCCATCGAAATACCGAACAATTCCTGTCGCCATCTCCCGCACGGGCGAGTGGTTCTCGCCTGAATTAGCCGAATTTCCAAACGGCGGCGTCAACCCCAGCAGTCTTCCTGCCCGCCTTGAAGCACACGGTGCTCCTACTAACCAAAGCGTCGTACTTTTTTCCGAACACAGTGCCCCCACTGTGGTCATGCCCCTTGTTCACGGTCCGCTTGGTGAAGATGGAACACTGCAAGGTCTCCTAGAAATAATGGGCGTGGCTTATGTGGGTAGCGGTGTGTTGTCTAGCGCGCTCGCTATGGATAAAGCCATGGCCAAAAAAGTATTTGCGCATGAAGGAATTCCGCAAGTGCGTCACGCCTGTCTGCGCGATGACCACATCACGCCAACGTCATTGCAGTCAGTGTCCGACCAGCTTGGATTTCCACTTTTCGTCAAGCCTGCCAACATGGGTTCGTCCGTTGGAGTGTCAAAGGTTCGCGACGCCGCAGAGCTTCAACGTGCGGCATCACTTGCAGCAACGTACGACCAATGGATCGTGTTTGAAGAAGCTGTTACAGCACGCGAATTAGAAGTTGCCGTCTTAGGCAACCGTCATCCACGAGCGTCCGTTGTGGGCGAGATTGTGCCCGGTAACGATTTCTACGACTACGAAGACAAGTACGTCACCGATTCCGCCACATTGATGATTCCTGCATCTCTTACACCTGCCCAAAGTGACGAAGTTCGCAACTTAGCGTTACGCGCGTACGAAGCTCTGCGCTGTGAAGGAATGGCGCGGGTCGACTTCTTTTTTGAGGAAAACGGACGTGGGTTCTTGTGTAACGAGATAAACACCATTCCCGGATTCACCCCAATCTCTATGTACCCGAAAATGTGGGAAGCGAGTGGTGTGAGTTATTCGGAACTCATTAATGAACTTGTTGCGCATGCACAAGAGCGGCATTCACGTCGCAAAACAAACACATCGCACTAGGGCGACTAACTGCTGGCAGCAGGAATATTGATTTTTTGTCCCTGCAGTAGAACAACCGACTGAATATCGGGCCAGTTATTCGCGCCCAGCAGCGCACCAATGGTGAAACACGACTTGAACTTGTTCTGAATAAGCCACAGAGAATCACCCGACTGAATTGTGTACGTGCCGGCAGAATGGCTTTCGCAACCTGGCTTCACCGATGCACCTGGGGCTGCAGTTCCGCCAGCAGGAACCGACGTAACCGGGTTTACGACAGCTTGTGGTGGAATTTTGATTTGAGTTCCGGGGTACGGAAATTGAGCGGGCGTCACCCATGCGTTGTATGCGAGCAGCGTGGTGACAGAAATATTGAATTTGTTTGCCACAGCAATTGGCGAGTCTCCCGCCACAATCGTGTACAAGGTTTCTTGCCCGACAGCGCCGCTGGGCAATGTGGTGGTTGTACCAGGGGCGGTACTAGCGACCGGGGGAATTGTTGCGAAGTTTGTCGGCGTGACGTTCACGACCGTGGTGGCAACGCCCAACGTGTCTCCACCACAGGCAGCACCGAAGACTGCTGCGCCAAGAAAGCATGCAGAGATGGCCACACCTCGACCAGCACTCACTTTCGAACGAATTCTTAACACGGAGCAACACAGTAGAGCCTGAAGCGCCGCGAATGGTGGCGCTTCGTGCCGTTACACCAGTGGACGCGCCGTTGGCGGAATTGGAGCGGGAAGAGATGTCTCACCCATGAGATATGTGTCAACACCCGCCGCGCAGGCACGACCTTCTGCAATTGCCCACACAATGAGGCTTTGACCACGACCCATGTCGCCAGCCACGAACACACCCGGAACATTGGACTGATACGAGGCATCTCGTGCCACATTTCCGCGTTCGTCGAAAGCAACGCCCAATTGATCGAGCCACGAACCTTTCTCTGGACCGACAAAGCCCATTGCAAGGAACACAAGGTCGGCAGGAATTTCCTGGTCCGTTCCTTCCTTCTTCACAAACGTTCCATTCACGAATTCCACTTCATGAATGAGAAGGGCGCGCACGTTTCCATTTCCATCGTCAACGAATCGTTCGGTGTTGACGCTGTAGATGCGTTCGCCGCCCTCTTCGTGTGCAGATGACACTTTGTACACCATGGCGTATTGCGGCCATGGGTTACCTGAAGTTCGATCATCGGATGGGCGCGGCATGATTTCTAACTGCAACACCTGGCGCGCACCTTGTCGTAGTGCGGTACCCAAACAGTCGGCACCAGTATCGCCGCCACCAATAATGACAACGTTCTTGTCTTTCGCATCGATAGCGAAATCGGAGAAGTCACCTTCTTGCACTTTGTTGGCGATGGGCAAGTACTCCATGGCCTGATGGATGCCCTTCAATTCGCGACCAGGAACATTTAAATCTCGCCACGAAGTAGCGCCGCATGCCAAAACAATGGCGTCGTGAGAAGCACGAAGAACTTCAACATCGACGGCGCCACCCACATCGGCGTTCACGCGGAACTCGGTGCCTTCTTCTCTCATCTGCTCAAGACGGCGATCGAGATGCTTCTTTTCCATTTTGAATTCTGGAATTCCGTAACGAAGCAATCCGCCCACGCGATCTGCTCGCTCCAACACAACAACATCGTGACCTGCACGAGTGAGTTGCTGAGCAACAGCGAGACCAGCAGGTCCGCTACCGATAACAGCAATGCGCTTACCGGTCTTTGTTGACGGAATCTGCGGAACCACCCATCCTTCGCTCCATGCACGATCGATGATTTCTACTTCCACTTGCTTGATAGACACGGGGTCTTGGTTGATGCCAAGCACACACGCCGACTCACACGGTGCTGGGCACAAGCGACCTGTGAACTCGGGGAAGTTATTGGTTGCATGCAGGCGCTCAATGGCTTCTTCCCAGTGACCGCGATAGACAAGATCGTTCCAGTCGGGAATGAGGTTTCCAAGCGGACATCCGTTATTGCAGAACGGAATACCGCAGTCCATGCATCGCCCAGCTTGCTGGTTGAGAAGTGACGAATCGAATGGTTGGTACACCTCTTTCCAGTCCTTCAGACGAATCTGAACTGGTCGACGCGTTGGACCTGTGCGGCCCCACTGAAGAAATCCGGTTGTCTCACCCACGAGAAGCCTCCATCACCTTGTTTGCAGTTTCTGCCTCGTTTAGTCCTTCTGCTTGTGCAGCAGCCATCACAGCGAGAACCTTCTTGTAGTCGCGCGGCATTACCTTGCGGAATCGTGCTAGTTCCACTGTCCAAGCGCCCAAGATTTGTTCCGCAACCGCAGAGCCTGTGAATTCAAAGTGACGCGCAATGGTGTTGCGCAACCACTCTTCGTCGTCACCTGCAACATGCTCTAAATCGACCATTTCGTAATTCACCAACGACGGGAAGACTCCATCGGGGTCGTACACGTATGCGATACCGCCAGACATACCTGCCGCAAAGTTGCGACCAGTTGCACCGAGAATGACCGCGCGGCCACCGGTCATGTATTCACAACCGTGGTCGCCTACACCTTCAACAACTGCAGTTGCTCCGGAGTTGCGAACACAGAATCGCTCACCAACTACACCACGAATAAAGATCTCTCCACCCGTTGCGCCGTATCCGATGACGTTTCCGGCAATCACATTTTCTTCCGCAATGAACGGTGCGTCGCGGTGTGGATGCAAAATGATTCGCCCACCCGATAGGCCCTTGCCCACGAAGTCATTTCCGTCTCCTTCAAGACGTAACTGAATGCCTGCAGGGACAAACGCACCAAAGCTCTGACCAGCAGAACCAGTGAGATGAATGTCGATAGTGCCATCGGGAAGACCTGCGCCACCCCATGCTTTTGTTACTTCGTGACCAAGCAACGTGCCCACCGTACGGTTCACGTTTTTCACAGGCAGTTCAATCTTCACGCGACGCGCATCGGCAATTGCATCCTTCGACAACGCAATGAGCTCATTGTCCAACGCTTCGTGCAAACCGTGATCTTGGCTCACCGAGTTGAACGGTGTTTGCCCGTAGGGGTTTTGTGGCGTCTCAAGAATTGGCGAAATATCCAGCCCTTGTGCCTTCCAATGGTCCACGGCCTTACGTGAGTCAATCATCTCCACGTGACCAATGGCCTCTTGCAAGGTACGGAAACCAAGTTCAGCCAAGTACTCACGCACTTCTTCAGCGATGTATTCAAAGAAGTTCACAACAAACTCTGGCTTGCCAGAGAAACGAGCACGAAGTGTGGGGTTCTGTGTGGCAACTCCAACAGGACAGGTATCCAAATGGCAGACGCGCATCATGATGCAACCACTCACGACGAGTGGTGCTGTTGCGAAACCAAATTCTTCAGCACCAAGCAGCGCTGCGATAACAACGTCACGACCGGTCTTCATTTGACCGTCGGCTTGCACCACAATTCGATCACGCAAACCATTCAACATCAGCGTTTGCTGTGCTTCGGCCAGACCAAGTTCCCATGGCGCACCTGCGTGCTTCAAGGAAGTCAGCGGTGAGGCACCAGTGCCACCGTCGTGACCCGAGATGAGCACAACGTCGGCTTTCGCCTTTGAGACACCTGCTGCAACTGTTCCTACGCCTACTTCAGCAACCAACTTCACGTGAACACGCGCCGCGGGGTTTGCATTCTTCAAGTCGTGAATTAACTGCTTTAAGTCTTCAATGGAATAGATGTCGTGGTGCGGTGGTGGACTAATGAGACCAACGCCAGGTGTGGAGTGACGTGTCTTTGCCACCCATGGGTACACCTTGTGTCCGGGCAACTGGCCACCTTCACCAGGCTTTGCACCTTGCGCCATTTTGATTTGAATGTCGTCGGCGTTCACCAAGTATTCGCTGGTTACACCGAAACGACCAGAAGCAACCTGCTTGATGGCTGATCGCTTCGAGTCGCCATTTTCCATGGGTACAAAACGCTCTGGGTCTTCGCCGCCTTCGCCGGTGTTGCTCTTGCCGCCAATGCGGTTCATTGCAACGGCCAAAGTTTCATGCGCTTCAGCAGAGATAGATCCGTAACTCATGGCTCCAGTGGAGAAACGCTTCACAATTTCAGAAACGGGTTCTACTTCTTCCAGTGGAACTGCAGGGCGTGCGCCCGTGCGTAGTTCGAAAAGTCCGCGCAGTGTTGCGAGGCGTTGCGATTGATCGTCAACGTCGCGGGTGTACTGCTTGAACAAGTCGTACCGACCAACACGTGTGGAGTGTTGCAAGCGATACACAGTTTCAGGGTTAAAGAGGTGATACTCCCCTTCACGGCGCCACTGGTATTCGCCACCAAGCTCTAAACGGCGGTGTGCACGAAGCTCTGGACGCTTCGGGTGAGCGGTTGCGTGACGTTGTGCTACTTCAGCAGCAATTTCATCGAGACCGATACCGCCAAGACGTGACACTGTTCCCGTAAAGAATTCATCAACAAGATCTGTTGCCAGACCAATGGCTTCGAAAATTTGAGCACCGGTGTAGGACGCAACAGTGGAGACACCCATCTTGGACATCACCTTCAAAACACCTTTGCCGGATGCTTTGATGTAGTTCTTCACTGCTTTGTGCGGGTCCATTCCACCAAGGCCGTACATGCCGGTTTCGTGGTCGGCTGCAATCATGTCTTCAATAGATTCAAAAGCTAGGTATGGGTTAATTGCGCCTGCACCAAAACCGACAAGCAATGCCATGTGATGCACTTCGCGAGCATCACCACATTCCACAACAAGACCTACTTGGGTGCGACGCTTCTCACGAATGAGGTGATGATGCACAGCGCTTGTGAGCAACAGCGATGGAATGGGGGCATACACATCGTCTGAGTTGCGATCGGACAGCACGATGATTCGTGCACCGTTCTCAATTTCCTGACTGACTTCTGCACGAATCTTGTCAAGCGCTGTTCGAAGACCTGCTCCGCCATCGGCCACGCGATACAAACCGCTCACCACAACCGATGCAAGATGTGGATGCGTTGCATCGTCGTTGATGTGAATGATCTTTGCCAGATCATCGTTATCAATGATGGGGAACGGCAAGACAAGTTGACGGCAACTGTCGGGGCCCGGCGAGAGCAAGTTGGCTTCTGGCCCAACACTTGTTCCCACTGCAGTCACCACTTCTTCGCGGATTGCGTCGAGTGGTGGGTTTGTGACCTGTGCAAACAACTGCTGGAAGTAGTCGAACAACAATCGGGAACGAGTGGACAACACAGCAATTGGCGTATCGGTACCCATTGAACCGATGGGCTCAGTTGCGGTACGCGCAGTTGGCGCAATGATGACCTTCAGTTCTTCTTCGGTGTATCCGAACATTTGCTGACGACGAGCCACGCTGTCACGGCTATACACAACGTGTTCACGTGCTGGGAGGTCGTCCAAGTTGGTCAGGCCCGCTTCCAACCACTCTTCATACGGATGCTCAGAAGCAAGTTGGAGCTTGATTTCGTCGTCATCAATAAGACGACCCTGCGCGGTGTCAATGAGGAACATGCGACCAGGCTGCAAACGGCCCTTACGCACAACGCGCGACTGGTCAATATCGAGAACCCCAGCCTCACTTGCGAGAACGACGAAATCATCACTAGTGACCCAATAACGACCAGGGCGCAAACCGTTACGGTCAAGAACCGCACCAATCAGTGTTCCGTCGGTAAACGCGACGTCGGCAGGACCATCCCATGGTTCCATAAGAGATGAGTGGAACTTGTAGAACGCGCGCTTGCGTGGGTCCATGCGATCGTTGTTTTCCCACGCTTCGGGAATCATCATCAACAGTGCGTGAGGAAGTGAACGTCCGGCAAGGTGCAACAGCTCTAACACTTCGTCAAAACTTGCCGAGTCACTCATGCTGGGCGTGCAAATAGGAAATGCGCGGTCAAGTCCAGGAATGAGATCTGTGGCAAGCAATGCTTCACGTGTGCGCATCCAGTTGCGGTTGCCCTGCACCGTGTTGATTTCACCGTTGTGTGCGATGTAGCGGTACGGGTGAGCAAGAGGCCACGACGGGAACGTGTTGGTGGAGAAACGGCTGTGCACCAACGCAAGTGCCGACTCCATGCGGTCGTCAGAGAGGTCCGGGAAGAACTGTTGCAACTCTGGTGTTGTCAACATTCCCTTGTACACAAGGGTGCGCGCCGACAACGACGAGAAGTACGTGCGCATTGTTCCTTCAAGTTCGTGCTCAATTCGCTTGCGAACAATGAACAACTTGCGATCAAGGTCAATACCGGTTGCACCTGCAGGGTCGTCGCAGAAGAACTGGCGGAATGTTGGCATGACGGCGCGAGCAGATGCACCGAGGCAGTCAGGGTTAACGGGTACGTCGCGCCAACCGAGAGAACGCAGTCCTTCTTCTTTTGTGATTGCGTCAACAGTTGCTGCGGCACGATCTGCATCGGCAGCTGACTGGGGAAGGAATGCGATTCCCGTTGCGTACGCACCGGCGGCAGGCAATTGAATGCCAGATACAGCGCGCACAAATGCATCGGGCACTTGAATGAGAATTCCTGCGCCGTCACCAGTGTCTGGTTCAGCACCTGTAGCGCCGCGGTGTTCCATGTTCGTCAGCGCAGTAAGACCCAACGTGACAATCTCGCGGCTACGAACACCTTTGATGTTGGCCACAAACGAGACGCCACATGCGTCGTGCTCGAAACGTGGGTCGTAGAGACCGTGAGCCTTGGGGAGATCGGGGTTCATAAAGCGTCTAGTCCTTCAGGAACCGTGCAGAGCACGGCGGAGAATGAGATTGTTCTCCCGGGGCGACGCTGACCCGAGCAGAACTAAAGGCTACCCAGCCCCCACCCGCGTCACAAAGCCATTTATGTGACCTATGCAGGGTCGATGTAGGCAGGTGCCCGCTTCTCGAAGTCGCTCATGACGGCTTCACGCTGGTTATGGCCGCCGATGAGGCTGCCAATGATGCGACGCTCGGCAGCAAACTGCGCTGCGGCAAAGTCGAGAGTCAGACGGTTCAACAGTTCCTTTGCGCCACGAACAGCATCAGGGCTGCGCTTCACAATTTCTTGTGCGTAGGCGAATGCATCGTCTCGTGGATTATCGGAAAGCCGGGTGACGATGCCAATTTCCTTGGCCTCACGTCCATCGAAAATACGAGCAGACAACACAATGTCTTTCATGATGTCGGGACGAACAAGACCCTGCATAAGAACGGTGCCTGCCATGTCGGGCACAAGACCCCAATATGTTTCGCGAACGCTGAACTTGGTGTCTGGGTGTGCAATACGAATGTCTGCGCCCAACGCAATTTGGCAGCCGCCACCCAATGCGTGACCATGCACTGCGGCAATAACTGGCACGGGAACTTCCTGCCATACCCACGCAGACTGCTGTCCAAGGTGAGTAATGCGACCTTCTTGCATATCGCCGGCTGTTGGCGCATCGCTCTTCTGGCGCTCGCCAGAAGCCATGCCACCCATAGACGCAAGGTCGAGACCCGCACAGAACGAGGCGCCCTCACCCGAAACAACGACAACACGAATCTTTTTGTTGGTCTTCAATGATTCGCCCGCGTCAACGATTGCTTGGAACTGTTCACCGTCGAGTGCGTTGCGCTTGTCGGGGCGGTTGAACCGAACGTCTGCGATGCCGTCGGAGATGGAAATAGTGACTCTGTCGCTCATTGCTTTATCTTGACACGGCTCGAAGGCGACGAGACCACCGAAGGCGTGGCAGACTGCCCGTTATGCATTTGAACCTTTCCGCAGACGAAGTACTCAAGACCACCCGCTCGGTGCGCAAGCGCCTCGACTTTGACAAGCCAGTCGAACGGGCAATTGTTGAAGAGTGTTTAGAGATTGCTTTGCAAGCCCCCACCGGCTCAAACAGCCAGGGCTGGCACTGGATCATCATTGAAGACGCAGCGAAGAAGAAGGCGCTCGCCGACATCTACCGCAAGAACTGGGACCTGTACGCCAACATGCCTGGACGCGAATACAAAGAAGGCGACTCACGTGGCGAGCGCATGGGACTTGTTCGCGACTCCGCCGGCTACTTGGCCGAGAACTTTGAGAAGGCTCCGCTTCTTATGATTCCGTGCATTGAAGGCCGCCTCGACAATCTGCCATCGTTCGCTACTGCTGGCGCATGGGGATCCTTGTTGCCTGCCGTGTGGAGCTTCATGCTCGCATTGCGCGAACGCGCCATGGGTTCTGCATGGACCACCATTCACCTCATGAACGACGGAGAAAAAGAAGCAGCTGCACTTCTGGGAATTCCGTACGAAAAAGTGACGCAAGGTGGCCTGTTCCCTATTGCGTACACAATCGGCACAGACTTCAAGCCCGCAAAGCGCGAGCCACTCAGCAAGGTTCTTCACTGGGATAAGTGGTAATCACATGTCCGACATCGTGACGTACGCACGCCATGGCGGTGTTGGCGTCATCACCATGGATGACGGAAAAGCAAATGCTGTGTCGCTTGCGCTCCAATCGGGTGTTAATTCGGCACTTGATGCAGCAGAAGCGGACGGTGTTCCCGTTGTGCTCACTGGCCGCACAGGAATTCTTTCTGCCGGTTTCGACCTAAAGACACTGGCGGCAAGCGGTCAACCTGCTGTCGACATGTTGAACGGCGGACTTCAGTTGTCCATGCGTTTGCTGAGTTTTCCTACACCGGTTGTTGTTGCGTGCCCCGGTCACGCCATTGCAATGGGAATCTTCCTCATGCTCAGTGGCGACTACCGCATCGGCGTGACGGGCAACTACAAGTACGCGGCAAATGAAGTGGCAATCGGAATGACAATGCCGTTTTCCACCATTGAAATTCTTCGTCACCGCGTGACACCAGCCGCCTTAACTCGCGCTGTCGTTCTCGCCGAAGCATTCACACCAGAGAACGCTGTAGAAAACGGCGTGCTTGATGCAGTAGTAGACGAGTCAGAGTTGATGAGCACCGCTCTTGCAACGGCGGAGTCCTACAACGCCCTCAACCTGACCGCACACGCGCACAGCAAAAAGCGACTGCGTGCAGAAATGCTCAGTGCGATGACAGCCGGTCTCGCGAAAGATCTTGACGGCTGGCAAAAACAGTTCTTGGCTTAGTCCACTAATCGCAAACCGCTTGGAGCGATGGACTGATCGACGAACGGCAAGTCCACAACAAACTCTGTGCGATGCGCGGGAAACACGTGTCGAGAAAACAACACTGTTTTTCCATCGACGCTCGTTGTGGTTCGCAAACACCTCAACACAGGTGAGCCAACGGGAACATTGAGCAATTGCGACTCTTCCGAGGTGGCTGCGTCTGCGCCAATTGTTTGCGTAGCACCGGCCAACGGCACATCTAACAATTCATAGAACGGCGAACGTTCAACATCGGCGCGCGATAAGTGTTGCCCCAAGTCAGACGGACACCACACCGTCACAATGGCGAATGGTTCACCGTCTGCAAGATTCACGCGCCGCACTCGCAGAACATTCGGTGTTCCAAGCGCAGATGCCACATCTTTTGGCGCCTTTTCAAATGCAAATTCCAGTACACGTCGTTCGGGAGCTGCACCGGAGTCGCGCATTTGTTCTTCAATGGTGGATAGTCGAGCCAGTGGCTGACGCACAGTCTCCCCCGCAACAAACCAGCCAAAACCTTGTCGCGAGTCCACGAGTCCGTCGTCTCGCAGCATCTCTAAGGCCTTACGAATGGTGACGCGACTGACATCAAACTCACTGGAAAGCTCTGACTCACTCGGCATGATGCGCCCTGAGGCATAGGCCCCCGACAAGATGCGACCGCGAAGTTCTTCAGCGATTTGGTGATAGCGGATGGTGCGCACTTGTATTAGAGTTGTATACACAGAGAGAAAAAGCAAGTCCATTGCTTGCTGAAGGAAAGGTTGCCCCCATGGCCGTGACTGCCGGAACCCCCATCGAACTTGTTGAAGGCGTGTATTCACGCCTCGTAGCGAATGCACACCTTGGTCGCGAGCGCCTTGGTCGCCCCCTCACACTGGCCGAGAAGATTCTCATCAATCACTTGGTCGATCCAAAGACCCAGGAAATGGAACGCGGTCGCAGTTATGCAGACTTCAACCCCGACCGTGTGGCCATGCAAGACGCAACGGCCCAGATGGCGTTGCTGCAATTCATGACGGCAGGTCTGCCCACAACGGCAGTTCCCTCCACTGTTCACTGTGACCACCTCATCCTTGCGAAGGTAGGCGCCAAGTTGGACTTGCGCGACGCGAACGACACCAACCGTGAGGTGTATGACTTCTTGCGTTCAGTAAGTGCCAAATACGGCGTTGGTTTCTGGGGACCGGGTAGCGGAATCATTCACCAAGTAGTTCTTGAAAACTATGCATTCCCTGGCGGAATGATGATTGGTACCGACAGCCACACACCAAACGCAGGTGGACTCGGAATGGTGGCCATTGGTGTTGGTGGTGCGGACGCAGTAGACGTCATGACCGGATTCCCGTTCAACGTTCGGTGGCCAAAAGTCATCGGCATCAAACTCACCGGAACACTCAGTGGTTGGGCAAGTCCAAAAGACGTCATTCTTGAAGTTGCACGTCAACTCACCGTTGAAGGTGGCACCGGTGCAATTGCCGAATACTTCGGACCAGGTGCCGACACAATTTCTGCAACAGGCAAAGCAACCATTTGCAACATGGGTGCCGAAATTGGCGCAACGTGTTCGGTGTTTGGTTACGACAAGAACATGAGCGAATACCTCAGCGCAACAGGCCGCCAAGCAATTGCTGCAGCAGCCGACAAAGTTGCGGCAGAACTTCGCCCCGACGACGGAGCACAGTACGACCAAGTCATTGAAATTGATTTGTCGAAACTCACTCCCCTCATCAATGGACCACACTCGCCGGACCGCGCACACAAAATTGGTGCAAACGGCGTGGGTGCTGCGGCTCGTGAGAACGACTGGCCACTTGAAGTGTCCGCTGCTCTCATTGGTTCGTGCACCAACTCCTCGTACGAAGACATCACACGTGCAGCGTCAATTGCTCGTCAGGCAGCAGCAAAGGGACTGAAGGCTAAGACTGAACTTCTCATCTCACCAGGAAGTGAGCAAATTCGTGCCACCATCGAACGCGATGGCCTTCTTGCAGACCTTGAAGCAATCGGCGCAACTGTTCTTGCCAATGCATGCGGACCCTGCATTGGTCAGTGGGAACGTGCTGCAGACAAAACAGCAAAGCCCAACAGCATTGTGAACTCGTTCAACCGCAACTTCCCAAAGCGTGCCGACGGTTCAGCAAACACACTGTCGTTTGTCACTAGCCCCGACACCGTGATGGCTATTGCATTATCTGGCCGTCTCGATTTCGACCCAATGGTCGACACCATTACCGCTCCCGACGGTTCGCAAGTGAAACTCGATGCACCACAGGGCGACATTCTTCCCGACAACGGATACGACCCGGGCGTAGACACATTCACTGCGCCACCTGCAGACGGAAGTGGCGTGGTTGTTGAAGTCAGCCCAACGTCAGATCGTTTGCAACTGTTGCAGCCGTTCAACGCATGGGACGGAAACGACTACTTGGAACTTCCTATCCTCATGAAAGCTCAAGGCAAGTGCACCACCGACCACATTTCTGCTGCAGGCAAGTGGCTCACCTATCGCGGCCACCTCGAGAACATCTCTGGCAACTTGTTCATCGGTGCTGTCAACGCATTTGGTGGCGCCGTCGGCGAAGGTCTCGACATCACTGATGGTGGTCGTCGCAGTTATCCAGACATTGCAAAGCGGTACAGCGAAGCAGGCATTCGCTGGTGTGCAATTGGTGACCAGAACTACGGCGAAGGTTCATCACGTGAGCACGCCGCAATGGAGCCACGATTCCGTGGTGGCGTTGTTATTTTCGCTCGTTCGTTTGCGCGTATTCACGAAACAAACTTGAAGAAGCAGGGGCTTGTTCCTTTGACATTTGCCGATCCAAGCACCTACGACCTCATCGAGGAAACCGACAAGATCAGCGTGCTGAATCTTCCACCAGTACCCGACCAGCCAATGAAGTGCCGCATCACAAAAGCCGATGGAAGCACCATTGACTTCGAGGCAAAGCACACGTTTAGTCCAGAGCAAGTGGAATGGTTCAAGGCTGGAAGCGCATTGAACATCGTTCGCCAAAAGGTGGCAAACGCCAAATAACTAATCGGTGCCTGGGCGCCGTTCGTCTTCGGAGTTCGGGTCACCTGTGTAGTTCGACGGATAACTCCGACGAAGTTCGTCTTCGGTGGGCTCGCGATACTCGCGTGCTTCAGGTGGCAGTAACGCACTAATGGCATCCATGATTGCGCGTGTGTCAGCATCGGGGTCGGTGTATCTCAATGTCACAGGTGCGCCGACGGTGATAATGATTTCGGGCGGCGATGTCACATTGGTGATGTTCGGCAATTTTGCGTTACGTGGCCACACCTTCTCGGTGCCCCAAATACCAATGGGAATCACTGGTGCTTGCGTTTGCGCAGCGAGTCGCGCAGCACCCCACCGGCCCTTTAAAACGGGCTCGAAGAAAGCACGACCACGTGGAATTGTTCCCTGCGGCATGATGGCCACCAAGTCGCCTGCTTCCAAAGATTCTGTTGCTGCACGCAACGGTTCGTCGCTTCCTGTTCCGCGCTCTACACGAATGCCACCGAGCGCAGTAGCCATTGGTCCAATGGCAGGTGCGTCGAACACTTCTTTCTTCCCAAGAAAGCGAACGGCACGCCCAGTCTTTGCAACCGCAAGAGATACCGCTGCGATGTCGAAGTAACTGCGGTGATTGCCGCACAAAATTGCGGCGCTGTTACGCGGAATATTCTCCGTGCCCGTGATTGTGAAACGCGCATACGGAAACACTTCGGGGCGGGCAAATTTCATTAATGCTTGTTGTGCTTCTAAACCAACAACAGGAATCTTTGCAACACCAGCAGGAACATCTAAATGCATGACAGGCCAACGACGAGCTGCTGCCATTAAACGCAAACGCCAATCGGGATTAACGCAATACGGGTTTCCGACAGCAGCAAGAAGTGGTTCATCAAACACGCTGTCGCTATAGGCATACGAGCCATCAAGATCGATGCCATTTTCTCGGCTCCACGCCTTTACAGCATCTTTCTTTCCACGCGACCACACATATGGCCCAACCAGTTCACCCGTGTAGGCACCATTGTCATCAACGCCATACGTCGTGGCAATGACAGCATCAAAGCCCATCAGGTTGGCAAAAGGTTCGATGAGATCCCGCGGTGTTGTTGTTGCCAAAACAACACGTCGACCTTGCGCACGATGTTCATCCATGACCTTGCGCGCATACGGCTGCACCATGTTCACTAAATCTGGAGCAGCCAACTCTGCAGCGTTGCGCACATGTGACTGCAAATGCCCACGCATTGCAACAACGGCCTGTCGACCCAACACCATTGATGGGAGATTCTCTCCGAAGGTTTCAAACACTTGATACAGCAATGACTCGCCAGGAATGTTGCGCGTGACAACACCTGTTTCACGTAACACCCGACTAACAACGTGTGCAGATGCACCGGACAGCAAGGTGCGGTCAAGGTCGAAAAACGCAGCGTGGTTCACGCGCGCACACTACGCCCATCTGAGAGCAAGCGAAATAGGCAAGTTCTGCCAGAAAAGGGAAAGACCCCGCAGGGGGTGCGGGGCCTCTCAACCGAAACCCGATGGTGGGGGGACCATCTGTTGGGTTCTTTCGGCCGGCCAATGGGGGGCATTGCCGGCGCGATTTATGTAAGTGAAAGTATGCACGTGAATGAGTGAACACTCAAGCCGAACGGGGCGATAGTTGCTATCGTTTTTTATGATAGGTGTCACGGACGGAGAAATCCATGGAAATCAAGCAATTACAGAGCCTGGTGGCCATCTCTGAGCACGGCACGTTCTCCGGGGCGGCCAAGTCTCTCGACACTGTGCAGTCCAATATCTCGGCCCACATCGCCCGCCTCGAAAAAGAGTTGGGCACCGTGCTTGTTGACCGGGCAAGTGGCACCCTCACAGATGAGGGCGAGATGGTTCTCACCAGAGCTCGACGCATTCTGCACGAGATGGAAGACATAGACGCCGACATTCACTCGTTGGGCGAAAAAGCCATCGGTGATTGTCGAATTGGAACATTGGGTACCACCGCGCGGTGGCTGATGCCACCCCTACTGAACTCGCTCACCCGCCATCACCCTGGCGTGCGCACAACAATCATTGAAGGTGCCACCAGCGCGTTGTTGCTTCGTCTTGCAAGCGGCGAAATAGATGCGGCAATTGTTCACTTTCCTATTCAAGATCCGTCGCTAGATGTCACTGAGTTGTTTGCCGAAGAACTATTGCTCCTTGCACCAACAAAACATGTACTTGCTGAACGAAAGTCCATCTCGCTTGAAGAACTTTCCGAGTATCCACTTCTGCTGGCACCGCGAGGCACGGCACAACGACGCATTATCGATAGAGCGGCTGCGACACGTGGAGTGGCCTTGCGCTCGCAAGCGGAAATTGATGGTGTGCGTCTGATGGCGTCGTTGGTGTTTGAAGGATTCGGCCCCGCCATTGTTCCCGCCAGCGCCGCACCTGGTTGGCTGAAGGGCAATTTTGTGCGCATCAGTGTTCCCGACTTGCCACGGCGAGTTGTCGGATGGGTTCAGCGCGAACGACCTCGACCAAACCGAGCCACATTGGCGGTACGAGACCGAGCGATTGATGTTGTGGGCCGCCATGCCCCTCGTCAGCCAGGAATATCGGTACAAATCGCGCCACATCAGTCAAAAGGACTGCGCCACCACCCCTCCGTCTAATCTGTTGAAGTGAGCGACGCCCCTTCCCTACCCCGCGATGTGGTGCTGGAGCTTCAACACAATGTTCCTGGCGCGGCAACAGCTGCAGTAGTGCGATTGTCTACCGGGCGACTCGTTGTCTGGCTAGAAGTCGATGGTGGACACCACAAAGGCGCACTCTCTGCTGCTGCGTCGCATGTCATTGCAACCGCAGCAGACACAGCACGAACAAAAGGGCTTCCGCTGGTGTTGCAAATTGAATCGTCCGGAGCAGACATCCTTGAAGGAATCCCTGCACTTCACGGCTGGGGCACTGCTGCAAAAGCATTGGCACATTGTTCTGGGCATATTCCCAGCATCAGCATTGTGACTGGCCCTGCTGTCTCTGGACCTGCGCTACTCATTGGGCTTTCCGACTTTGTTGTAATGACCGAAGATTCTTACGCATTTGTTAGTGGTCCCACCATGGTTGCTGAATTCACAGGAATCACCGTAAGCACCGACGAACTTGGTGGTGCAACAACACACGCACGCAACAGTGGTGCTGCATCTGTTGTTGTGGCCGATCTCTCTGCGGCAACTGCATGGGTTGAAGAACTTCTTGAATATCTGCCGAACAATGTAAACGAATTACCACCGCTTCTTGACACCGACGACGCTGACGACAGGCTCACACCAGAAGCCGGTGCACTTATTCCAGAATCGTCAACCGGAAGTTACGACGTTCGCAAAGTTATTGAATCAATTGTTGATGATGGCGCATATATGGAAGTGCGTGCGAGGTGGGCGGGCAATGTCATCACTGCGTTCGCGCACATGGCCGGATACCCCATTGGCATTGTTGCGAATCAACCCATCAACTTGGCTGGCACACTCGACATTCCTGCATCACAGAAAGCGGCGCGATTTGTGGCTTTCTGCGATGCGTTCAACATTCCTGTCATCACGCTTGTTGACACGCCGGGCTTCTACCCCGGCAAAGATCTTGAATGGCGCGGAATGATTCGCCACGGTGCACAACTTGTCTTTGCCTATGCGCGCGCCACGGTTCCCCGCATCTGCATCATCTTGCGCAAGTCATACGGCGGTGCCTACATCGTGATGGACTCCAAAGAGATGGGGAACGACCTCTGTCTTGCCTGGCCGTGGGCTGAACTTGCGGTCATGGGCGCAGGTCAAGCCGCTGCAATTCTTCAACGTCGTGCCACGCCTGAAGAGCGAGCGGCATTCGAAGCCGACTACACCCAGCGTTTGCTGAACCCCTACATTGCCGCCGAGCGTGGGTACGTAGACGCCGTTATTGACCCGTCAGATACTCGCCGAGAGATTTGTGCAGCGCTTCACATGTTGCGTGATAAGCGCGAAAAGTTGGTGTCCCGTAAACACGACAACACTCCTTTGTAGCGGGGTTCACAACCCACCAAAGTGGGAGCCGTCTACCGTGTTCGTCTAACCTGACTGTGGGGGAAAAAAGCCCTCGCGACGTATCCCGTCAGCAGTCAAGGAGATCCCACATGGCTGACACCATCACAATCATCGACGACCGAACAGGAAAGAAGGTCACGGTGCCTATCGAGGGCGGAGTTTTTTCTTCCGCTGCTCTTCGAGAGCTGGACCCCAGTCTCTTTATGTACGACCCTGCGTACTTGTCCACCGCATCATGTGCGTCTGCCATCACCTATCTCGATGGTGATAACGGCGTCTTGCGCTACCGCGGCTACCCCATTGAACAGCTCGCCGAGAGTTCATCGTTCTTGGAAGTTGCGTACCTTCTTCTGAACGGCGAATTGCCTACATCAGACCAGAAGGCCCAGTGGGAATACAACGTCACACGCCACACCATGATTCACGAGAACATGCGTAAGCGCTTCGTTGACGGATTCCACTACGACGCTCACCCAATGGGAATGTTCATCTCCGCAACAGCGGCTCTTGGAACTTTCTACGAAGAGGCAAAAGACATCTTCGACAAAGACACTTTCGACAAGCAAGTTCTTCGCCTGGTTGCAAAGGTTCCCACCATTGCAGCGATGTGTTACCGCTTTAGCCAAGGTTTGCCATTCGTCATGCCGAACAACTCGCTCTCGTACGGCGAAAACTTCTTGAACATGATGTTCCGCATCGGTGACGACTACAAGGTGCACCCAACGCTCGCACGCGCCATGGACATCTTGTTCATTCTTCATGCCGACCACGAGCAAAATTGCGGCACCACAGCAATGCGTGTCGTCAGTTCCGCCAATTCAGACCCGTACACAGCAACCGCAGCCGCAGCCGCAGCACTATATGGCCCACTGCACGGTGGTGCCAACGAAGCGGTTGTCCGAATGCTGACTGAAATTGGAGATGTAAAGAACGTCCCCGCATTCATTGAAAGTGTGAAGGCTGGCGAAGGTCGCCTCATGGGATTCGGTCACCGCGTCTACAAAAACTTCGATCCACGCGCCACCATCATTAAGAAGACGGCGTATGACGTTTTTGCTGTCACCGGCATGAACCCACTTCTCGACGTTGCACTTGAACTTGAAAAAGCCGCATTGAACGATGAGTACTTCATCAAGCGCAAGCTGTATCCAAACGTGGACTTCTACTCCGGCCTCATCTATCAGGCCCTCGGATTCCCTGTTGACATGTTCACGGTGTTGTTCGCAATTCCCCGCACCGTCGGTTGGCTTGCACACATGCAAGAACTTCTGGGCGACAGCGAACAAAAGATCAGCCGTCCACGTCAGTGGTACATCGGCGCCGACGAGCGCAACTACATCCCTATTGCTAAGCGATAAGTGAACTAGTCCGCAATACGGACAACTATTTTGCCGACATTGCCGTTGGATGCCATGTATTCGTGGCCCCGTGCGATGTCGGCAAAGTTATATGTGGAGTCAATTACTGGCTTCAACGCACCTGTTGCGAACAAAGGCAAAATTTCTGCAACAAAGCGTTGAGTAATTGCAATCTTTTCGTCTAATGGCCGTGCACGAAGAACTGTGCCGGTAATTGATGCACGTTTTGCTAGCAACAAACCGACATTGAACGGCACTGGCTTGCCTGCCATAACGCCCACTTGAATGATGTGGCCCTTCACAGCAAGCGATGCAATGTTCTTTTCTACGTAGTCTCCACCGATGACATCGAGGATTGTGTCTACGCCAGCACCGTTCGTTGCTCGTTTCACTTCTTCAACAAAATCTTGCGATGCGTAATCGACAACTACATCTGCACCAAGGTCTTTGCAGGACTGCACTTTTCCAGAAGAACAGGTCACGATGACGCGTGCGCCGATTGCCTTACAAATTTGAATTGCTGCAGTACCGACACCCGATGCACCAGCGTGCACCATGGCCCAACGGCCAGATGTAAGTCCGCCTTGTACAACAAGGGCATCCCACGCCGTGATGAACACTTCAGGAATAGCTGCAGCCTCATGAAGTGCCATACCTGCAGGAACAGCCATGGCCTGACGCTCGTGCAACACCAGCTCTTCGGCGTATGCACCACCACTCACTATTCCCATGACATGGTCACCCACGCGCCATGCAGTAACCCGCTCGCCCACTGCTTTCACTGTTCCCGAAAATTCCAAACCCGGAATCTCTGGACCCTGAGGAAACGGATTGGGATAGAACCCCATGCGCTGCAAAAGATCTGCTCGGTTCAAAGCCGTTGCCGCAACGGAAACGAGGATGTCCTCTGCGCCATAGACAGGCGAAGGAACATCCTCGAATCGAAGAACTTCGGGCCCACCGTGCTCGCGGAGAACGACGGCCTTCATGATGCTTATGCCATCTTCTGTTGAAGACGGCGATCAAGTGCTGCGAGGTAATCCTCGGTGGTGAGCCATGGCTGATCTTTCGAAATGAGAATGGCGAGGTCCTTTGTCATTTCGCCGCCTTCCACACTTTCTACACAGACGCGCTCGAGGTTTTCTGCAAAACCAATCAGTGCTGGGTTGTTGTCCAACTTGCCACGATGCTTCAAGCCACCAGTCCATGCGTACACCGACGCGATGGGGTTTGTAGATGTCTTGTTGCCCTTTTGGTGCTCGCGATAGTGGCGCGTCACTGTTCCGTGCGCAGCTTCTGCTTCCACTGTGCGTCCGTCTGGTGTCATGAGAACTGATGTCATAAGACCAAGTGAGCCGTAACCCTGAGCAACGGTGTCTGACTGAACGTCACCGTCGTAGTTCTTACATGCCCACACGTAGCCGCCTTCCCACTTCATGGCGCATGCAACCATGTCGTCGATGAGGCGGTGCTCATAGGTAAGACCGGCCTTGTCGAAATCGGCCTTGAACTCGTTGTTGAACACTTCTTCGAAGAGATCTTTGAACTGACCGTCGTAGGCCTTCAAGATGGTGTTCTTGGTGCTCATGTACACCGGATAGTTACGTGCAAGGCCGTAACGGAACGATGCGCGTGCAAAGTCTCGGATGCTGTCGTTGAAGTTGTACATACCCATGGTGACACCACCGTCTTTGCCGAACTTGGCAACTTCGAACTGCATGGGTTCACTACCGTCCGCTGGTGTGTAGGTCATGGTGACAACACCTTCGCCTGGCACTTTGAAGTCGGTGGCCTTGTACTGGTCACCGTGTGCGTGACGACCAATGACAATGGGCTTGGTCCAGCCAGGAACAAGCTTTGGAATGTTGCTGCAGATAATTGGTTCACGGAAAACAACACCACCAAGAATGTTGCGGATTGTTCCGTTTGGCGACTTCCACATCTTCTTTAATCCGAACTCTTCAACACGAGCTTCGTCTGGGGTGATGGTGGCGCACTTCACGCCGACGCCGTGCTTCAAGATTGCGTTCGCTGAATCGATGGTGACTTGGTCATCTGTGGCATCGCGATGCTCCATGCCAAGGTCGTAGTACTCAAGGTTGACGTCGAGGTACGGAAGGATGAGGCGGTCCTTGATGAACTGCCAGATGATTCGAGTCATCTCGTCGCCGTCGAGTTCAACGACTGGATTCTCAACCTTGATCTTCGCCATAGGAGTCCCTTTCAGAAGTCGGTGTACCGGGGCACGACCGATGTCACTTGTATTTGACTTGTACACAATAGCGCAGGCTGCGGGTATGCCCCCTACCATCACTGTTGGTATGGATTTTGCATGGACCCCCGAACAGCTTGAGTTGCGTCGCGAAGCTGCCGAAGTGGCTGCAGACGCGGTGCGCCGATACGGCCGACACAACGTCACGTGGATGAATGGCTACTCCAAGGAATTTTCTCAAGAACTCGCCCAGCGTGGCTGGATTGGCATGGTGTGGCCCAAAGAATTCGGCGGTGGCGGTCGACCCCCCATTGACCGTCTCATTGTTGGCGAAGAAATGATTAAAGCAGGTGCGCCCATTGCAGCCAGTTGGTTCGGCGACAGACAAATGGGACCGGCACTAATTCAATACGGCACCAAAGAGCAACAAGAAAAGTTCTTGCCAGGCATTCTCGCGGGCGAAACCACATGGTGCATTGGCATGAGCGAACCGAACTCTGGAAGCGACCTTGCATCACTAAAGACATCTGCCGTGCTCGATGGAGACGAATGGGTTTTGAATGGTCAAAAGATTTGGACCAGCTTCGGTGCGCATGCCGATTACTGCTATCTCATTTGCAGAACCAATAACGAAGGTCCGCCACACGCTGGAATCAGCGAAATCATCGTGCCAATGAACACTCCTGGTATCGAAGTTCGCCAAATTACCGACATGACGACCAACCGTCACTTCTGCGAAGTGTTCTTCACCGATGCGCGAGTACCAAAGGACAACCTTGTAGGGCAACCAGGTGGTGCGTTCGGACAAACAATGCGACAACTAGAACACGAACGCGGCGGTATCGACCGTTTGGTGTCGAACTACGCACAATTCCAACTGGCTGTGTCGAAAGCCGACACAAAGAGCGCACATGTTCGTCAAGAAATTGCGTCGTTGGAAATGGGCTACCGCATCGGACGCATTTTGGTGATTCGTGAAGTGCTCCGACAAGCTCCCGCCGGTTTCTCTGCCGCAACAAAGTGTTTCTGCACCGAACACCAACAAAAAGTCGACGAGTTCGTCTACCGCCAATTAGGCGCAGAAGGAATGCTGTGGGACGACTGGACCAAAGGACTCGCCTATGGCCCTGGCTACACCATCATGGGCGGCACATCGAACGTGATGCGTAATATTCTCGGCGAACGAGTTCTCGGCCTAGCAAAGGGCTAACACTTCTCAACAACTTGGGGGCACAACATGGCAGATCTCATCGGTCTCAGCACGCGCATTGTCGATTCTGGCATTGCGAACGAACCTGTGAACAGAACAACAGGTGAATTGTCCGAAATTGCCGATGGCCTCGCCATGGTGGAGTCATTCAGCCACGTGGTCACATGGAACTCAGGTGACGGCTTGGTGTGTTTCGACACCAGCCATAAAAACACCGGTGAACAAGTGGTGGAATCCATTCGCGGATGGACCGATGCTCCGTTTGCAGCATTGGTGTACACACACGGGCATGCCGATCACGTTGGTGGAAGCGTTGACTTTGCTGCCGATGCGGTTGCGCGTGGACACAAAGCACCGCGTGTTGTAGCGCACAAGAATGTTCAGCGCCGCTTCGACCGCTATCGCTACACCGACGACTGGAATCGCATGATTAATGCGCGGCAGTTCGGCGGAATTCGTGGCGACCTGAACGGCGTAATGAACGACCTTCGCCCTGCACCAGGCGCGAAACGACAAGCAACCTTTATTCCTCCAGACACTCTGGACGCAACAGACGTTGTCGACAGATTTGCCACCATCACCTTCGGTGACACCATGGTGGAATTCCACCATGGTCGCGGCGAAACTGACGACCACTTGTGGTCGTGGTTCCCTGACAAGAAATGGGTCGCTACAGGCGACTTTGTTATTTGGAACTTCCCTAATGCCGGAAACCCTCAGAAGGTTCAACGGTGGCCAATTGAATGGGCCGAAGCATTGCGCGCCATTATCGCAAAGGGTCCCGAACTTCTCTTGCCCGCGCACGGTCTACCCATCGCTGGTAAAGAACGAATTGCACGAGTGCTCGACGAGATTGCAACAGCGTTGGAGTACTTGGTGTCATCCACCGTTGAGATGATGAATGCGGGAGAAAACCTCAACACCATCATTCACAGTGTGAAGATTCCCGACGCAACTCTTGGTAAGCCGTACTTGCGTCCGTTGTACGACGAACCAGAGTTTGTGGTTCGCAACATTTGGCGTCAATTCGGCGGCTGGTGGGACGGCGCTCCCTCACGTTTGAAGCCATCTACCGATGAATCTGTTGGGTCTGAAGTAGCACGACTCGCAGGTGGCGCAGAAGTTCTCATCGCACGTGCGAAAGATCTCGCCGCGTCGGGAGATCTGCGTTTGGCGTGCCACCTTGCCGACTTTGCAGGATGGGCAGCACCAGATGATCCCGACGTACACAAAGGTCGTGCAGAAATATATGAAGCACGACGCAAGAGCGAGTCATCTCTGATGGCGAAGGGAATTTTCAAGGGTGCCGCTCGTGAATCCGAGGAAATTATCAAGGCCGCACTGGGCGAATAAGCGTTACTACGACAGCGAAATAAGCACAAGCGCCAAAACAGCAAAACCTAAACCAACTGCTTGCGCACGGTGAATGCGTTCTTTGTCTACTTTTGTGGCCAGCAATAACGTGCTGGCGGGATAGAACGAATTAATTGTTGCCACAATGCTCATGAGGCCCTCGCGCACCGCCAGCAGATACAACGCGTTTGCAGCACTGTCAAAAATTCCCGATGCTGCAACAACGCGCAGGTTCGCGCGTGCCTCTGAAATTTTGCGCTTTGTTAGCCGCATCACGATGAACATGTACGGAACAGACGTGACACGCATTGCAACGACCGGCCATAGACCACTGTCGTCGCTTGTGTAACGAAGTATGACAAATAACGACCCGAACACTGCGCCAGCACCAAACGCCATCAAGAGAACTTTCATTGGCGCGCGACGATGGTGAGGCCCAAGCACATCACTCACCAACGCAATTGCTATTAACGCCAGTGGTATGCCAAGTAACGCCAGCACACCAGGACGTTCTCCTGTGAGAAGTCCCACCACAACGGGAACCGCGGTTGCCGTGACAGCAGATATGGGCGCCACCACAGTCATGAATCCGCTTCCCATGGCGCGGTAGAACGCAAGAAGTCCGGTGGACCCAGCGATACCGCCAAGTCCGGCCCAGAACCAGTCGGATGCAGGCGGTGTGGGTACACCAGATGCGAGAACCAAAATCAACAACACGGCAAAGCCGAATGATTGGCCAACAAACGTGACGGTAATTGCAGAGACCGACCGAGATGCGCGTCCGCCGCAGTAGTCGGCAACTCCGTACACAGTGGCTGCACACAACGCAAGAATGATGTCCACGGAGAGCAGGTCCTTTTACAAACTTCGGTAAGTGGAATTGATGCACGACCAATTCAACACGTGGTGGGCACGACGGGACTCGAACCCGGGACCTCTACCGTGTCATGGTAGCGCTCTAACCAACTGAGCTACGCGCCCATTTCTGGACGGGTACCAGTCTATCGGGGCTTCAGACGGAGACTCACGTCGTTTGCAAGAAGACGACCGTTTCGGGTGAGAACAATGCGTTCCCCTTCAACTTTCACCAAATCACCAAGATCTGCAGGGTCCAATGTGCCCACTGGTACGCCGCGGGATGTACGCAGTGACAACTCCAATGCTTCACGTGAACGTGTTGCGCTGTCTAGCACTTCGTCGGCCGCTTCAACTGATTCGCCCGCTGCCACGCACGCGATGTAACGATCGGGCGTCCGCACGTTCCACCACCGTCGCCCGTTGTGATGAGAATGCGCAGCACAACCGAAACCTTGGTAATTGCCTTGCATCCAGTACACCATGTTGTGACGACATTCGTGACCTGGTTGCGCCCAGTTTGAGATTTCATAATTCACAAATCCGCCAGCAACCAAAACCTCGTCCGCAATGATGTACTTGTCAGCTTGATCATCGTCATCTGGATGACGCGACGGATCATCTGCCAGAGGTGTTCCCGCTTCAACGGTCAGCCCATACGCAGAGACATGCGTTGGACGCAGAGCAACGATTGCATTCATTGTTGTACGCCAGTCGTCCAACGATTCTCCGTGCGCTCCATACATGACATCGAGATTGATAGATGAAATGCCCGCAGACCGTGCTGCAGAAATTGCACGCTCAACATTTGACGGGTCGTGCGTGCGGCCGAGAGCCACCAGAACATGATCCACCATTGCCTGTACTCCGATGCTTACCCGATTCACTCCCACGTCTGCGTACACACGCATGAGATGGTTGGTGACGTCGTCGGGATTGCACTCAACTGTTACTTCCGCGTTAGCGGAAACTGGGAGTGCAGTCACAATGCGGGCAAGCAATTCCGGCGCCAGACGCGTAGGGGTGCCGCCGCCAAAGAACACGGTGTCGGCAGGTGGCATACCGTTCGCCACTGCACGAGCAATATCTTCCACCACCGCGTCAACGTACGTTTCCATAAGGTGATCACGGTCTGTCCACGTAGCGAAGGCGCAGTAGTCACAACGATGGCGACAGAACGGAATGTGTACATACACTCCGAACTCAGTGGACGTCATACAGCCCTACGCAGCTGGCGGAACGAACAACAAGCCGAGTTCGCCTAACTTGTCGCCCACGCTGTCCACCGGAACGTCGAGCATGACAGCGATTGCGCGAGTGTCATGAGCACGCACCGTGATGACTTTGCCATTGAAGTCTTGACGTTGCACTTGAATCATTCGCAAGAATCGTTCCAACATCTCAAAATGTTGTCCAGCCATGGTGGACAGCTTGGCGACGTCAATTCGCAGTTTGCGTGGTGCGCCATCGGCAACTGTGCCGCCGTCGTCATCGCGCTGAGAATCTCGCGGGAGAAGTTGATCAATGCTGACCCCGTAAAAGCGAGCCAGTCTCTCTAAACGCGGCACAGAGATTGCTCGCTCTCCGCGTTCGTACGCACCCAAAACAGATGCTTTGAATTCACTATCGCTTTGAGCTTCAACGTCGGAAAGCGACCATTGCTTTTGCTGGCGAATGCGTCGAAGTCGTTCACCAACTAAACGGGTGAAGGGAGAATCTTGGAGGAGTTCGTCGTCAGATAATGCAGGCATGTCACCACACAGTGTGGTGCATTCAACGCCGCCAGTGTGCGACCATGCGCGCCGCCCCCACAATTGCAGCGGTTTCGGCCCGCAAAATTGTTGGCCCAAGGTGAACTGCCGACGGGATACCCGCAATCTCGGACGCTGTAAAACCGCCTTCTGGACCAATAATCATCGTGGTGACATCGCCCCAGTCGGCTGTTCCACCTGGCTCGGCAACCGCAGCACCGGCATGTGCCAATGACGCCAAAGGTGTAGGGCCAGACACTGTGGGCAAAAACACTCTGCGTGACTGCATTGCGGCAGCTCTCGCTATTCGTGAATAGCGCTCCATGACATGGTCCACCTTGTTGGCTGCCCATCTCACGACGCTTCGTTCTACCGGAGCCAACAGAACGATGTGATCAACACCCACTTCCACCAACTTTTCCACCACGAAGTCTGTGCGATCACCTTTGACTGGCGACACGGCAACGGTGAGAAGTGGAGTTGGTGCGAGTTCAGTCTGAATGTCTCCAACAACATCTAATGCGCCCGCGTTCCACGCGCATACACGCCAAGAACCTGCGCCGTCGGAGCACGTAACAGTTTCACCATCACGCAGTCGTAACACTTTGCCGAGGTGTCGATGGTCGTCGGCAGCCAATTGCGGTGCCGACAAGTGCTGTACAAACACATGCGCCGCAGATGTACGCAGCGCATGATTCACGAAAAGGCCGACTTGATTCGTGAGAACAAACTCTTATCGGCCGATGCCACTTCGTCACCTGAAATTTCTGCCAAACGACGCAACAGTTGTTCTTGTTCGTCTGACAACGACGTGGGAATAGTGACAGAGACTCGAACGCGAAGATTTCCGCGACCGCGACCATTCAGATGTGGAACGCCTCGACCACGAGCCACAAATTCCCGACCATGTTGCGTGCCCGCAGGAACCACAAGGTCGAGTTCTCCATCTAAAGCGTCGAGCACGGTGTGAACACCAAGCGCCGCCTGCGATACCGACAGTGGCAAGTGAAAGACAAGATCGTCTTCGTCTCGAATGAAGTCGGGGTGCTGTGCCACCGCAACATGGACATACAGGTCGCCCGGATCACCACCACGCGGTCCTGCAGCACCACGGCCCGACAGACGCAATGTTTGACCAGAACGAATACCAGCAGGAACATCGACGGTGTACGACTCGCGAGATGAGGTGCGTCCTTCTCCCGAACACTTTGAACATGGCGTGACAACGACCTGCCCCATACCACCGCAACGACCACACGGACCGGTTGTCACCATTTGACCCAACATGCTTTGGCGAACGCGCCGAACTTGTCCGCTTCCGCCACAGTCGGTGCACTCAACTGGTTGAGTACCAGCGCCAGCACCAGAGCCGTCGCATTCACTACAACGCACCGCAGTGTTCACGTCGACGGTGACTTGTTTGCCAAACATGACTCCGTTCAAATCGATGCGTGCAGTGACTTCGAGGTCTTGTCCGCGCGGAGGTCCTGCCTGCTGGCGCGATCCACCAAAACCGCCACCTCCGAAGAATGCTTCGAAAATGTCGCCAAGACCACCACCGCCGAACGGGTCTCCCCCGCCACCGCCGCCAGAGATTCCACTTTCTCCGAATCGGTCATACCGAGCACGTGTCTCAGGGTCGGACAACACTTCGTAAGCACGACTGACTTCTTTGAACCTTTCTTCTGCTTCAGGATTGTTTGGGTTTGCGTCGGGGTGAAGTTCGCGCGCTTTTTGTCGATAGGCCTTCTTCAATTCATCGGCGCTTGCGTTAGACGACACGCCGAGCAATGCGTAGAAATCACTCACGATGCACCCTCGGCAATTCGGCGACCCAATTGTTCGCTGACAACTTCCACCGTGTTCAACGCTTGCGGGTAATTCATGCGAGTGGGACCCAGAACACCCACAGATCCGATTGCTTCACCATCTGCAATAACTGGCGCGACAATGACAGAACACGCAGACAATTGCTCAATGCCATGTTCTGCACCAATAGCAACAGACAAGCCACGATCGAGAAGATCTTGAAGCAAAGAGACAACGACAAATTGCTGCTCGATAGTGGTGAGCACATCGCGCACAACGTCAACCGCGTCGAAAGCATTGGCCAATGACGATGCACCTCCAACAAACACGGGCTTGTCTTTACGATGACGCGCCAGCGCGTTGAGCGTGGCGTAACACACCGCATCAACATGGGCATCGTTCGCTGATGGTATGGAATCAATGTCACCCAAAGAATGATCGACGAGGAATCTTCCGAGATGAGCCACTGCAGACGAGATGTGAATGTCACTTATGTCGTCGGAAATTTGAATTGTTTCGTTTTCTACTCCGTGGTTTGACATAACCATGACCACAGTTGCGGTTCTTGGGGTCACCCTGCTGATATGCACCGCACGCACTGTGGCTGTTTCTACTTCTGGACCCACCACAACCGCTGTGTGGTGTGTGATGTTGGCCAACAATGTGGTGGTGTGACGCAACAAATCTTCCAAACGGCCATGCGCTGCGCTGAAGAATTCGCCCACCTGAGTGGCTTGCGCATCGGCCACCAACGACTCGGGCGTAATGGAGTCAACAAAGTGGCGGTACCCCTTGTCTGTGGGGATTCGACCAGCGGAGGTATGCGGCTGAGCAAGGTAGCCATCTTGTTCCAGTGCGGCCATCTCGTTGCGTACCGTGGCCGACGACACCTTTACCGACGGCAAGTTGGCGATGTGAGTGGAACCCACCGGTTGGCCCGACGCGACATATTCCTGGACTACTGCCCGAAGAATTGCGGTCTTGCGTTCGTCCAACATGATGTGGTGATTTTACTTTCCGCTGACGGCTTTGTATCGGGCTAATGCCTCTTCACGCTCCACCGCATGGTCCACCATGGGCTCTGGATATGCGCTGGGAGCAAGAAGTCCGAGAGTCCACGGTGCGTGAATATGAGCATTGTCCACATCTGCGAGTTCGGGAATCCATTCACGAATATACGAACCAGTCGGGTCGAATTTCTCACTTTGGGATGTTGGATTGAAAACACGGAAATACGGCGCCGCATCGGTACCTGTTCCGGCGGTCCACTGCCATCCGTGATTATTCGATGCTGTATCGCCATCGATGAGATGTGTCATGAAGAATCGTGCACCCCACTGCCATGGCAAGTGCAGGTCTTTCACCAAGAAACTGGCAACGATCATGCGCACGCGATTGTGCATCCAACCAGTTGCAATCATTTGTCGAATTCCGGCATCAACAACGGGATAACCAGTTTGTGCGGCACAGAATCTCGCAAAGCGTTCATCTGCTGTTGGACCCGAATCGACGGGAAGAACATTCATTTTTGTTTGCAAGTTCTGCCACTGCGTCTGAGGCAGGTGAAAGAGAACATCGGCGTAAAACTCTCGCCACGCCAACTCACTACGAAAGTGGTCACCGCCGGCAGACGGCGGGAGCACTCGAAGTAATTGGCGCGGGTGGATCACACCAAAGCGAAGAGCGGCGGACAGCCGCGAGGTTCCGTCTATTCCCGGATTATCTCTGTTGGCTTTGTACCCATCGAGTGATTGCGATGACCACTCAGTCCACCGTAGCCATGTTGCCTCTTCGCCAACGGGAAAAATGGAACCGTCTGGTGCATCGGTGCTGGGATACCCGTGACACAGCGAACGCGCATCATGCCACTGAATCTTGGAAGCAGTTCTATTTTCGAGATGAACGTGATTCATCCACCGCTTGTAAAACGGTGTAAAGACTTTCAACGGTGTTCCGTCGTCTTTTAGAACAGTTCCGGGATTCACTGCATAAGGAGAATCAGCCTCGACAAACTCAATTCCGGCCTGCTGAAGCGCCGTTCGAACTTTCGCATCACGGGCACGACCATATGGCGAAAAATCGGCGGCAACATGAACGCTGTTTGCACCCACCTCTTTGGCGAACGACACCACTTCAGTGACAGGGTCGGCATGGCGCAAGATAATCGCGCGCTCAGCCGAAAGGTCTAATGAGCGCAATGTTGCAAACATGAACTGCGTACGCGCAACACCAGCTTTTTGGAATGCCGGATCAACTACAAACAGTGGAACCACCGAACCGCGAGCCGCTGCCGAAGTAAGCGCCGCGTTGTCGGCTAGACGCATATCGCGTCGGATCCACCAAATAGCAATGCTCATTTTGCCCTCCGAAGTAATGGCAATACTGCCAGGCTAAGAAAACCGCCGTACGCAAGCGACCATTGAATACTGATGTGGTCGCCGATCCAGCCAGTGATAGGTCCGCCGATTGGTGTTGAACCCAAAAATGCGACTGACTGAAGTGCGAGCAATCGACTTCGCATTTCTGGCGATGTCTTTTGCTGACTAATGCCTGTCATGGATGCAACGAGACCTGTTCCGCCAAAACCAAGTGGCAACGCAACCAAGCAGGCCACCCAAAAGTTCGGCGCAAAGCCAAGCGCAATACATGACAACGCATTAATGGTCACCAAGATGCCGTACCAACGAATACCCACCACACGAAAACGCGCAGTGCTGAGCGCGCCACCAATGCTTCCGATACTCACGATGGTGAGAAGGATGGGATACCCATTCTCTTGACCCCACTGCACGTCACTCAACTTCGGAAGTACCACGCTGTAGTTAAAAGCGAATGTGCTGACAATGGCAAACACAACAAACGAATAACGAAGAAACGGATCGCCCCATACAAATGCCATTGCTTCGCGCACGGGTTTACCCGTACGAGGCGCAGGCGGCGAAGGAATCATTTCCGAACGTCGTAGTGCCAGCAACGACCACAGCACAGCCACATACGACAGAGCATTCATGGCGAACAACCATGCAGTGCCAAGCGGGCCAATAAGTACGGCAGCAAGTGCGGGGCCAAAAATTCGAGAACCTGTCATCACTGTTGTGTTCAGTGACATGGCATTCGATATCTCTGCCGGTTCTACAAGTTCGGTGACCAACCCTCGCCGCGATGGATTGTCAATTGCGTTGGCAACTCCCAGCACGAGCGACAGCGCATAGATAACAGGAAGCGATACAAAGCCACCGAAGTCTGCAATGGCCAACATGACGGCCTGCAACAAGAGAGCAGACTGCGTCCAAATGGTGACCGTGCGGCGATCGTGCCTGTCTGCAAACCCGCCTGCCCACGCACCCAACAACAGCATGGGCAAAAACTGGAACAACGTGTTCAAGCCAGCATCGGTGGCGCGCTCGTTAATGCGATAGATGAGAATTGATGTTGCGGTGAACTGCAGCCACGTTCCCACATTCGAAAGCAACAGCCCTATGAAATACACACGCACATTGCGGTGTTGAAGCGAGCGAAACGGGCTCGCCTTGCTGGCCGTCTCGCTGGTGGACATTAATCGTCCAACTTCAAGGCACTAATGAAAACATCGCCTGGTACTTCTACCCGACCAATTGCTTTCATTTTCTTCTTGCCTTCCTTCTGCTTCTCCAGCAGTTTGCGCTTACGCGTGATGTCACCGCCGTAGCACTTCGCTAACACGTCTTTGCGCTTGGCCTTCACTGTCTCGCGGGCGATGACCTTGCCACCAATTGCGGCCTGAATTGGCACATCGAACATTTGGCGCGGAATAAGTTCGCGCAATTTCTCACACATGCGGCGTCCGTAATCGAACGCTTTGTCGCGGTGCACGATGGTGCTGAAGGCGTCTGCAGCCAAACCATTAAGAAGAATGTCGACCAAAACGAGATTGCTGGGGCGATACCCCTCAAGTTCGTAGTCCAAACTTGCATACCCCTGCGTACGGCTCTTCATTTGATCGAAGAAGTCCACAACAACTTCCGCTAACGGAATGAGATAGTGCAACTCAACACGCTCTGGCGACAAGTATTCCAACTTCACCATCTCTCCGCGACGTGTTTGACACAGGTCCATGAGGGTGCCGGTGTAATCCTTCGGAGTGATAATGCTGACTTTGAAGAACGGTTCTTCGATGTAGTTGATGTTCTGAGTTGGTGGAAGATCGGCAGGGTTTTCCACCACCAAGACTTCGCCGTCGGTCTTTGTCACCCGATACGCAACAGACGGTGCTGTGGCGATAAGTGCCAAGTTGAATTCTCGCTCAAGGCGTTCTTTCACAATTTCCATGTGAAGAAGACCAAGAAATCCGCAACGGAATCCGAAACCCAAGGCTCCTGATGACTCTGGTTCGTAGGTGATTGATGCATCGTTTAGCTTGAGTTTTTCCAAACTCTCACGCAAGTTCTCGAAGTCGTCCCCGTCGATGGGATACAAACCACAGAACACCATCGCCTTTGGGTCGCGATATCCGGGAAGCGGTTCGGTTGCACCGCCGGTCACCGTTGTAACAGTTTCACCACTGCGCGCTTCTGCAACATCTTTGATTCCGGCAATGAGGTAACCCACTTCGCCAGGTCCGAGGTCTGGCATGGGAGTGGTCACCGGACGACGTGCACCAATTTCAATTGCTTCGTGGGTTGCACGAGCCTGCATGAACTGCAACTTGCTGCCGGTGTTCAGCCGGCCTTGCATAACGCGAACACTGGAGACGACGCCGCGATATTGGTCGAACTGCGAGTCGAAGATGAGAGCCTGCAAGGGTGCATTGGCATCACCTGTTGGCGCAGGAATGCGTTCAATGACCGCATCCAACAGATCGGGGACGCCCTCACCAGTTTTTGCAGAGATGCGAAGAATGTCTTCGGCTGGGATGCCCAAGATGTTTTCAATTTCTTGCGCGTATCGGTCGGGATCTGCTGCCGGCAGGTCAATCTTGTTCAGCACAGCAACAATTTCGAGATCGTTCTCTAAGGCCAAGTAACAGTTCGCCAAGGTTTGCGCTTCGATGCCCTGTGCCGCGTCCACCACCAGCACCACACCTTCACATGCAGCAAGTGAGCGACTGACTTCGTATCCAAAGTCGACGTGACCGGGCGTATCGATGAGGTGAAACGTGTGACCCTTCCATTCGACGCGAACGTTTTGCGCCTTAATGGTGATGCCGCGCTCACGCTCAAGATCCATTGAGTCGAGATACTGGGCCTTCATGTCGCGGGCTTCAACAGCCCCCGTCATTTCCAGGATGCGGTCAGAGAGGGTCGACTTGCCATGGTCAATGTGGGCAATGATGGAGAAATTGCGGATTTTTGAGATGTCCATGGGCAGTTTGGAGCCTACCTGTGGCGGTTGGTGACGGGGGTATACGCCGATAGCCTTGAAACTCGTGGCAAACATCAAGAGCCAAAAGAAGCGCATTCTTACCAACGCAAAAGCAGCCGATCGCAACAAGGCTGTCAAGAGCGAACTGAAGACCCGTGTACGTACCGCTGTCGCAGCTGTCGGAACCCCCGAAGCAGACGAAAGTGCACGTGCCGCTGTGAAGCGCATCGACAAGGCCGCATCAAAGGGCATCATTCATCCGAATGCAGCAGCCCGCCGCAAGAGCCGCTTGATGAAGCGCCTCAACGCCGCCAAATAATTTCTGGCTTTTAGCGTCGTACCGACGCCAATTCTTTTTCTAACGCTTGCCTGCGCGCGCCCGTGGAGCAGGTGTCGCACCACCCAAACGCGCAAGACGGGCCACAAGAACTTCCATGACGAGTTCTGGTTCCCAATCTTTTCCGCCACGTAAATCGAGATCTGCGGTGGCAATAAGTGAAATGGCACGAGAGATTCCCGCACTACCTAACCGCTGATATTGCTCGAGAACTTTTTTGGCGGTGAATTCTTTGCCGCCCAATATTTGAACTGCGTCGGCTGCGGTGCGCACTCCTCGTCCGTCGATCTTCATCATTTGTGCATAACGATTTGCCAACAGCGCAAGAATTTGCATGGGATGAGAGTCGGCCAACATGCGATGAAGCATGACCAACGCAGTGTTTGCGTCGCCTTTGTCGATGGCGTCGGTGAGATCCCACGGCGCAATGCTTCCCGCTTCGCCCAAGAAAATTTCAATGTCGGAACGAGAAAGTTTTGCCCCTTCTCCGTACGTGGAGGTGAGTGTGGCAATGAGGCCTGCAACGCGCGCTTGGTCTCCACCAAACCAACCAGAGATGAGTCGCGCTGCATCGGCTGAATAGGTAAAGCCGGCTTCTACCAGTTTTGATTCGACCCACTTAATGCGTTCGCCTTGATTGCTAATAACGACCGCACCAATTGTTTCTGCCTTCACTCGCTTTAGCGCATCGTTAATTGACTTCAGCACTTTGCCCGTAGATGTAATGACAAGGTCGGCCTCGTCGATACAAGCGTCGATGGCTGCCACAAAGTTGTCGACATGTTCAGCGGGAAGGTCGTGTAGGTGACGCACCACAACCACTTTGCGTTCTAAGAACAACGACATTGTGGTGAGAGCATCAATTACTGGCGCGAGCGTGAATGTGGATTCGGAACAGTCGAAGTCGTCCACCATCATTGAGCGGTCGTTGTCGCCAACGAGACGATCGACGAGCGACGTGAGTTCAAGACTGATGAGGGTCTCGTCGCCAGAGATGAGGTACGTTGCCACGCCTCTACCCTGCCACAGAGGTGAGCCGATGGACCCGATTCCACCGCAGAGCCACCCACATGACGACAACAGCCCACAACGCAGTGTTGAGTGCTCCGTGAGGCGACAGTGCTGAACCGAGGCGCGCCACTGTGTCTACCCACACAACGGGCACCGAGAGACCTGCCGACACAACTCCTTGCAACGGCGAAAGAGTGGATGCCAATAAAGACAGCGGCAACCCAACGGTCATCACTGCTCCTGCCACAGGCAAGGCAAGTGGATTTGTCACCAACGACACAACGGGAACTGAACCAAAGACAGCGAGCGACACCGGCACTGTGCCAACTTGTGCCGCCAGCGTCGATGCCAAGACCCCACGACCGCCCACAATGCGCCCGAATGGTGCCGACAACCACGCGAGACCTGCGGTTGCACCCACCGACAATGCAAAGCCAATACTCCACGCGAGCATCGGGTCAATCAGTAACAAACACACGACAGATAGCGACAACACAGTTCGCGCATTCATGGGCGTGCGGCGCAATGCGTTCGTTGCCACTGCCGCAGCCATCCAACCAGCACGCAAGACCGATGGCTCTCCGCGAGTTAACACCACAAACCAACCAATAATGCACAGTGTGATGAGCCAGCGCATTCGTGGCGATCGTCTTTTTAGTACTGGCGAGGCGAGCGCAAGTAGATACGCAACGTTTTGGCCAGAGGCTGCGCATAAGTGCGACAGCCCACTGTTGCGAAACCGTTGCACCATGTCGCGCGGCTGAAGTCTGTCGTCACCTACCACCAATCCCATAAAGAGAGACCGCGTGTCATGACTCATTGGCGCCACGCCATCGTTCATTGACGTACGCATGCGATTTGCTGCACGCAATACTGCATTGCCTTCTCCAAAACTTTCTGAGACATACTCCACAGACAATCGGCCCACAATGTGCCTCACTTGATCTGCTCGCACAAAGTTTCCCTGCAGCGGTGAGCACGTTCCACGAATGACGACGGACTCACCTGCTGAACGTTGTGCCAAGCGACGGCTTGGCCCGCCATATGACTGTGCGATGTATCTCTGACCGTCTAATTCGAGAACTACACGAGTTCCGGAAAATTGCGGTTGAGGGTCGGAGCGCAAGACGGCAACACCAGAACATTCAGTTGTCGAAAGTGTCACCGGAACATTCCACGCAGATGCACCGCCAACAATTCCGGCCATGCAGCTAATGCCCACTAGTGCCAGTAGTCGTACTCGCCTGAGAAACATCCACACCAACAGAAGAACCACCACCCAGCGCAACCGTGCAAGCGAGGGATATGACTCCCCTACCAACGTGCAGATCCACACGCAGCAGGCAAGGACAGCTGTACGTGACGACGAAAGCACGAAGTGTCTCTTTCGGCCACTACTGGCAACGTACGATGAAGACGTGAGTTCTCGCGCGCCGTCTTCGTCGTCATCGCGCTTTGTCATTCCGGGCGGAGTCGTTGCCACTCGCCGTTTTGTTCGCCGAACAGGTGGAGTGATGGCCCTTGGCGTAGCCGTCATGTTGTGGTTGGGCGGAATGATTGTCTCGTGGCTGGTGTCTGGCCCCATTGGCGGCGCAGCATCGTTTGTTGGTCTTGTACTTGCCGTGCCTGCGTTACCACTGTTTGGCGTGCCTTCATCGGGTGGGTCTACACGCATTCTGCTAGCCGTTCTTGTAAGCGCTGTCGTGTGGTGGTTCGTTGGTCAGGTGTCTGCTGCACGAGTTGCACAACGCCCCGTCGTAGGACGCCGTGAGTGGTTCGGCGCATTCGTATCGATAGCAATTGGAATATGGCTGGGCGCACTAGGCGGAATTGCTCTTGGTGCTCTCGCGCTTGGTGCGCTTTAAGACACACTGATTTCGCTACGCATTCCTGCCAACTTTGCAGGACCAATTCCTGGAACATTCAGAAGGTCTTCCACTTTGGTGAACGGGCCTTTGCTGTTGCGATACGCAATGATGGCGCGAGCAGTAGCCGGACCAACTCCGGTGAGTGTCTCTAATTGAGAACTAGTTGCCGTGTTGATGTTGACAATACGAGACTCAGATGAGGAACTACTAGGAACGGTGGATGATGTGGTCTGCGGAGATGGTCGATGGCGTGGCGCGACTGTGACGCGCGGTCGGGAAACAGAGCGACGCGGAATAAAGACTTGTTCTGCATCAACGATTGTTTGTGCCAAGTTGATTCCTTCAAGGTCGGCTGACGTTAACGACCCACCCGCGGCCTGTAACGCATCGATGACGCGCGATGTTCCCGGAAGTTCATACACACCGGGACGTTTCACGGCGCCTGCCACATGCACACGCACAGTGGAAGACGATTGTGGCTGAGATGCACCACTAGTCGTAGCGACCGGCAGAACCGATTCAACAGGAACTGGCGACGGCGACAACACAAACCACGCCACGCCAACAACACACAGCGCTGTTCCCACTGCAGCAACCAATCGCCGAATACCCACAAAGGCAATCCACTGCAGAACTATTTCGCGAAGTTTTTCAAGATTGTCTGTGGCCACACTGCCATGTGCACATCAACCCACATCTGGGGGAACGTTTTTAAAAGAGACGTGCGGTGAGTTGCTTGCGGTATTTCGCCGTACGTGGGTCGTCTGGGCCCATGGATTCAAGAATGTCTAAGAACTCTTGACGCGCCGTTTCGTCGGTCTTTACTCGATTCAGTAATTCGACGAGTTGATTGTCGAAATTATCAACGGGATTCATGGACAGTCGAGCGCTTGCGGCAATTTTGCGAACACGTTCGGTTTCGGGAAGTCGCGCCAGCAACGTCAAGGCTTCGTCGGCATTTCCGACGCGCACCAAATGTTCTGCAAGCGAACACACAGCATCTTCGTTGCCAGGAGCCAACGCAACTGCATCCCGAAGCGACTCTTCGGTTCCCTGTTGCAACAAATCTCGAACACGCAGTTGAGTGGGATCGGGCAACAGCGACGCCACCATTTTTTCAATGGCGTGTTCTGGCTGGCCACCCACAAAAGCATCAACTGGTTGACCGTCTTTATAGATGATGACCGTTGGGATGGATTTAATACCGAATGCCTGCATGAGGCCAGGGTTGGCGTCGGCATCAACTTTTGCCAGAACGACTTGGCCTTGAGTTGCATCTGTGGCTTTTTCCAGAATGGGCGTGAGAGTTTTGCACGGACCACACCATTCGGCCCAGAAATCCACAATGACAGGAGTGGTCAGCGAACGCTCGATGACGTCAACCTGGAAAGAAGCATCGGTGACGTTCAGGGCCATATGGGCACGATACAGGTAGTTTTTGTGTCGTGACTCTTCCAAATGGCATCAGCGAAAACGTAGAGAGTTGGCTGGTGGCCAACATTGACGGAGCCGTTGCGCCATTTCACTACACACAAATTGCGGGCGGCCACTCCAACCTCACGTTCAAAGTGGATGATGCCGCCGGACATTCGTATGTTCTCCGTCGACCTCCATTGGGTCATCGTCTGGCAAGTGCACACGACATGGGTCGTGAACATCGCATCATTGCCGGTCTTGCACATTCTGCAGTTCCTGTTGCACCCGCACTTGGGTTGTGCACAGACGAAAATGTGAACGAGTTGCCGTTTTATGTCATGTCTTTTGTAGGTGGTCATGTCATTCGCGAAAAATCTGTGGCGGAATCACTACTCGGAGAAAGTGGTTGTCGACGCGCGAGTGAATCAATCGTGGACACCATGGCCGCAATTCACGGAGTAGATCTTGTTGCCGCGGGACTGAACGACCTTGGCAAACACGAGGGATACATTGCACGCCAACTGAAGCGTTGGCACGGAAACATCTTGGAGCAACGCACTCGTGATCTTCCGCTTGTCGACAGTGTGTATGAAGAACTGATGAAGCGCATTCCCGAACAGGGCGCTGCAACGTTGGTTCATGGCGACTATCGCCTCGACAATTGCATGGTGGACGCACACGGCAACGTCATCGCAGTACTCGACTGGGAAATTTGCACACTGGGTGACCCCATGGCAGACCTTGGACTACTCATGGTGTACTGGACCGGCCCGACCGATGAAGCAAGTGCATGGTCGAATCCCGTCAACACTGCTGCTGGTTTCATGAACAGAGCTGAACTTGCAGAACGCTACGCGCGCGTGTCGGGCAGAGACATTTCTCAACTGAGTTTCTACGAAGCATTTGCGTTCTGGAAATTGGCCTGCATTATCGAAGGCGTCTACGCGCGCTACTTGGGTGGTGCACTCGGTCAAAAAGACCCTGCAGAACTAGAACCTTTCAGACTTCAAGTTGAAGGCGCATCCCAACGCGCAGCAAGCATTCTCGAGAAGTTGTCATGAGCACACCGGGCGGCCTTCCCTTCTCAGTCGAGGGTCAACTCCCCGAACTCACGTCACCGGTCCTCATTGTTCAGTTCAGCGGCTGGATAGACGCCAGCGGTGCCGCCGCAGCAGCAATGGAACTACTTGTTTCTGAAACGCAGTCCACTCGGCTCATCACGTTCGATGCAGACACATTTATCGATTACCGAGCGAGACGACCTGTCATGGAACTTCGTGAAGGCGTCAACACAAACATTGAATTCGCGCTTCCTGAACTTCGTGTAGGTGTAGATGCACATGATCGTGATGTGTTATTGCTGACCGGACCAGAACCTGACATGGCGTGGAATTTCTTTGCAAAAACAGTTGGCGAACTTGCGCAACAAATGAACGTGACCAAAATGGTGGGTCTCGGTGCGTACCCATTTGGCGCACCACACACTCGCCCAGTGGGCATTACCGCTACCTCTGCTGACCCTGCAGTCATCACGCGACTAGACCTTTCCAAGAGCACACTCGATGCACCTGCAGGTGTGCAATCACTTTTAGAACACACTCTGTTCCAGAGAAATATTGAAGCCGTCAGTTTGTGGGCGCAAGTTCCTCACTATGTGGCATCTATGGCATATCCATTGGCTAGTGCAGCGCTTTTGCAGGCTATTTGTGCCGATACAGGCCTTTCATTTGATTCATCTCGATTCCGTCGCGAATCTGCTGTGCAACGCGAACGCCTCGACCAGTTGGTTGCCAACAACTCCGAACACGCCAGCATGTTGAGTCAATTGGAAGCCGCCTACGACGATGTGCATGGCTCCCCAATTGAAGATGACGAAGCCGACATCCCTACAGTGGATGAATTAGCAGCCGAAGTCGAGCAGTTCTTGCGCGACCAGCAATCCGGAGGATGACATGAAAGTAGACGGAGGACTTGGTTCCGATCTCACAAAAGTTCCGCAGGCAGCGAAGGAACTTGAAAGTGCTGGCTATGCCGGTGCATGGACCGCAGAAACTGCGCACGACCCGTTCTTCCCGCTTCTGTTGGGCGCCGAACATACGGAAACACTTGAACTTGGAACTTCCATTGCAGTTGCGTTTGCGCGCAACCCAATGACCTTGGCAAACATTGGCTGGGACCTACAGGCGTACTCACAGGGTCGTTTCATGTTGGGTTTGGGAAGCCAAATTAAGCCGCACATCACGAAGCGCTTTTCTATGGAGTGGAGCCACCCCGCAGCACGTATGCGCGAAATGATTCTTGCCATGCGTGCAATTTGGGATTGCTGGCAAAACGGAACACAGCTGAATTTCCGTGGCGACTTCTACACCCACACGTTGATGACACCATTCTTCACACCCGATGCAAAAGAGCTCTCCCCCTTCGGTCCGCCAAAGATCTACTTGGCTGGCGTTGGCGAGTTAATGACTGAAGTTGCTGGAGAAGTGTGTGACGGTTTCTTGTGTCACGGATTCACCACCGAGAAGTACTTACGCGAGGTCACTATTCCCGCCCTGGCACGCGGTCGCGCGAAGGCCGGCAAAACAATGGACGGTTTCGAAATTGTTGGGCCATCTTTTGTTGTCACCGGTACAACGGAAGAACAAATGAATGCCGCAGCAACAGGTACACGTCAGCAAATTGCGTTTTATGGTTCAACTCCGGCATATCGCGGAGTGCTGGAAGCCCACGGTTGGGGTGGTTTGCAAGACGAACTAAACACATTGTCGAAGGGTGGCAAGTGGCAAGAGATGGGCAATCTCATCACCGACGAAATCCTGAACACCTTCGCTGTTGTTGGTGAACCAAACACGGTTGCACCAGAGTTAAGCCGTCGCTATAGCGATGTCATTAGTCGCATCAGTTTCTACGCTCCGTACAAGGCAGACCCAGAAACCTGGATGCCCGTCATTGACGCACTGAAAAAGGCGTAACGACTTAGTTGAAGTTGGGGCGAGCGCGTAGCGAACGCTTCAGTTCTGCCATGCCGCTTGTAGTGGCCACTGTTTCCACAGCGTCCCACAACTTCAGCGCAGCGTCACCGCGAGGAATCTCTGCAATAACTGGACCAAAGAACGAAGCTTCTTTCGCAGCGCCAGGATGGAACGTGAGGATTGGTGTGCCCACGTCTTTACCAGTGCGCTCTAATGCCAATTCAGTCTCGGTGCGAATGAGACCATCGAAGGAATCATCGTTAGCCGACTCGGCCCATTCGCGAGGAAGTCCGCTTGCTTCTAAGAGCGCACCAATGTGACCCACGGTGTCGGCAACAAACAACGCACGCTCTTCACGGTTGTGCAGGCTTGTTCCCAATGCGGTGTACACCGTGCCCACGGCATCGTTACCTTGTTCGGCGCGCGCACGAGCCGCAACACGAAGTCCGCTTGTGCCAGCAGCATGAACTTCTTTATACCCGTCGGGCATTTTTGAATAGTCCATCTTGTCTTCGTTCAAGAATTTCAACGAGATGAACTTCCATTGCACGTCATAGGAACGAAGTTGCTGAACTTCGCACACCCACCGAGACGTAATCCACGCCCACGGACACACCGGATCGAAGAAAAAGTCGAGGTCGGACATGATCATGTACGGGCGACTTCGCGCTCTTCGTATGTTTCGATGAGGTCACCAGGCTTCAAGTCTTGGAAGTCGGACAAGCCGATACCGCACTCGAAACCTTCACGTACTTCACGCACATCGTCTTTGAAGCGACGAAGCGACTGGATAGAGCCCTTCCAAATGATGGTTCCATCACGAAGGAAGCGCACCTTTGTTCCACGTGTAATGACACCTGTGCGAATGAAACAACCTGCAATTGCTCCAATCTTTGGAACACGGAAAATTTCGCGCACTTCTGCCTCGCCAGTGACCACTTCTTCGAACTCTGGTGCAAGCAAGCCAAGCATTGCTCGTTCCATATCTTCAAGCAGTTTGTAGATGATTTCGTATGTACGAATTTCTACCTTTTCGGCTTCGGCCAAGTCGCGAGATTTACGATCGGGTCGAACATTGAAACCAATGAGTGTTGCGTTTGTTGCAGCAGCCAACGTGATGTCGTTCTCGGTGATGCCACCAACGCCACGGTGCACGAATGCAACTTTCACTTCGTCACGCTCAAGTTTGCGCAAGCTCTCTGTTACTGCTTCAAGCGAGCCTTGAACGTCTGCCTTGATGACCAAGTTCAACGTTGCCACTTCACCAGCCTGAATTTGAGTGAAGATGTCTTCCAACTTCACGCCGCTTTGAACGCGTGCGTCTCCACGCTGGTTCAAGACGCGGCGAGTCTGACCACGCGAGTCGCCAACAAGACGTGCCGTCTTTTCGTCTGGCGCGGCGCGGAATTCATCGCCAGCTTGAGGAACGCTGGACAAGCCAAGCACCTGTACTGGAGTGGACGGACCGGCTTCTTTCACCTGTTCGCCACGCTCATTAATGAGCGCACGCACCTTGCCCCACGCAGCACCAGCAACAATGGGGTCGCCCACCTTGAGGGTTCCCTTGTCGACAAGCACAGTTGCAACTGGACCACGACCAATGTCGAGATTTGCTTCGAGAACAACACCCTTTGCGCGACCTTGCGGGTTCGCCGTGAGTTCTTCAAGTTCAGCAACAACGTTCAACTGATCGAGAAGGTCGTCGATACCTAAGTTCTGCTGTGCAGACATTTCAACAACGATGGTGTCGCCACCCCATGCTTCGGGAACAAGTTCGTATTCCGCAAGCTGGGTGAGAACTCGTTGTGGGTCGGCGTTTTCCTTGTCGATTTTGTTGACCGCAACGATGATGGGCACATCTGCCGCTTTCGCATGGTTCAACGCTTCGATTGTTTGCGGCATGACACCGTCGTCGGCTGCCACAACAAGAACAACAATGTCGGTGACTTGTGCTCCGCGCATACGCATCTTGGAGAACGCAGCGTGACCTGGCGTGTCGATGAAGGTGATTTTCTTGCCGTCTTTGTCCACTTGGTACGCACCGATGTGCTGAGTGATGCCACCAGCTTCACCCGCAACAACGTTTGCTGAACGAATACGGTCGAGCAAAGTTGTTTTACCGTGGTCAACGTGACCCATCACTGTGATGACAGCGGGGCGTGGTTGTTGCAACGCCTCGTCGTCGTCGTCTGAGTCGTCGAAGAGTGCCTGCAGTTCTGTTTCTTGCTGTTGACCTGGGTCGACCAACAGAACTTCTGCGCCAACTTCAAGAGCGAACAATTCCATTTGATCGTCACTGAGACTCATGGTTGCAGTGATCATTTCGCCATGCTCGAGCATGTAGCGAACAACGTCTGCTGCCGTACGGTTCAGTTTTGGAGCAAACTCTTGTGCTGACCAACCGCGCTCAATAATGATTGTTCCCTCGGGAACAGGAGCATTGCTGTTCGAGTATTGAGTGAACTGCGGCTGCAATTCATCGAACTCGCGACGACGACGCGCGCGTGACTTCTTGCGCGGTGCACGACGCTGACCATTACGTGGACCACCGGGACCACCAGGTCCGCCACCAGGACGTGGACCACCAGGTCCGCCCGCGCCAGGTGCTCCTGCACCGGGACCGCCACCAGGACGTGGACCAAAACCAGGACGAGCGCCACCAGGTCCGCCAGGACGTGGACCACCAGGACCACCACCGGGACGTGGGCCGCCAGGACCGCCACCAGGGCGTGGTCCGCCAGGGCCAGGACGAGATCCGGGGCCAGGACGTGTGCCAGGACCAGGACGAGAACCAGGACCTGGACGGAAACCAGATGGGCCGCTAGGACGTGCACCAGGGGCTACGCGTTGGCCTGGAGGTGGAGGAATTGGGCGACCAGATGGAGACATTGGCCCAGGCGGTGGCGGAATGGGCGGGCGACCACCTGGGCGTGCACCAGGCGGCATTCCGGGAGGTGTACCGCCAGGGCGACCTTGTGGCGGAGCCGGACGCGCAGATGGCTGCTGATTGATGGGAGGTCGAGGTGTGCCCGTTGTGGGGCTTGGTCGACCACTTGAAATGACGCGTCCTTCGCCCGATGCAGCCGGACGTGGCGCTTCGGGTGCTACCGGAGTTTCAGTGGGCGCTGGCGCCTCAACGGGTGCTGGTGGTGTGTCGACAACTTCGACCGCTGGTGCAGCAGGTGTTTGCACCACTACTTCAGGAGTTGGTTCAACAACAACTGCGTCGTCTTTCTTTGCAGCGGCCTTCTTTGCAGCAGCTTTCTTCGCAGGTGCTTTCTTTGCTGGAGTGTCGTCGCCCTCTGCGCTTGGTGCGTCGGCAGGCTTAGCAGCAGCTTTCTTTGCTGGTGCCTTCTTAGCCGCTGCTTTCTTCGCAGGCTTTTCTTCTTCTGGCTGGACGTCACGCTTTAAGCCGTCGCGTTCTGCCTTACGGCGAACACGGTCGGCTTGAGCATCTTCCATTGTCGATGAGATTGCCTTGACGGGAACACCCATCGAGACAGACAAATCGAGAGCCTCTTTATTTGTGAGGCCCAACTCTTTTGCGAGTTCGGAAACGCGAATTTTCTTTGCTGCCAAGGGTTAGGCCTCCGTGGTATCGGACTCGTTGGATGGCGCGTCAGCCCATTCCTGCTGGGTAACAACAGAACCATCTGCTGCATGAAACTGCAACTCGCCGGTCTCGTCATTTTTACGCCATTCACCTTCGGCGTATTCGGCTCCACGTGGGGCACGCGGTTCAAAAATTCCTTGTGCTTCGTTAGCTGCCTGCGTTTCCGACTTGATGTCGATGCGAACACCAGTGAGGCGTGCAGCAAGACGTGCGTTCTGGCCTTCTTTGCCAATTGCCAACGACAACTGGAAGTCGGGAACGATGACGTCTGCCTGTGTGCCGTCTTCGCTGAGACGAACTTCGGTGACTTTTGCAGGTGACAGTGCTTTTGACACGAAGTCGTGCATGTCTTCGGAGTAGGACACAATGTCGATTTTTTCTCCGCGAAGTTCGTTCACAACCATGCGAACACGACCGCCACGTGCACCAACACATGCTCCAACGGGATCGACGTTGACGTCATTTGATGCAACAGCAATCTTGGTGCGGTGACCTGGTTCGCGAGCACATGACTTGATTTCAACGATGCCGTCAGCAATTTCGGGAACTTCAAGTTCAAACAAACGCTTAATAAGACCAGGGTGCGTACGACTGACCACAATTTGTGGACCTTTTGCTGTCTTGCGCACTTCCACGATGTATGCCTTAACACGATCACCTGTAACGGGGCGCTCGTAGGGAACCTGTTCCGCTTGTGGCAACAGCGCTTCTACTTTTCCAAGATCGAGCAATGCATAGCGGCCATCTGACTGCTGGATAATTCCGGTGACCAAGTCGCCTTCGCGGTTTGCGTATTCCTCGAACTTGCGGTCACGCTCTACCTCGCGGATGCGTTGGCTCATGACCTGCTTGAACGTTGCGGCAGCAATTCGGCCGAGTTCGTTCTTGCTTGGTGTGTCGTCACGCTCGTTTACCCAGTTGCCATCGTCGTCTACGTCGTACGCAGTGAACTTCATATCGAGGTTCTCTGGGTTGACTTCGACGATGACTTCGTCTGCTGCGCCTGGGCGCTTCTTGTATGCGGTTGCAAGTGCCTCTACAAGGACTTGCAACAATGAATCAACGCTGATGCCGTGGTGATCGGCAAGCATGCGCACTGCTTCGGACATATCGAGGTTGCTCATTGTGCGTTGGCCTCCTGTTGATGTGTGGACGTTTTTTTCTGAGATGCACGCTTGTCGCGGGCTTCTTTTGAATTCGGCTTCGGTTGGGTTTCCCAAACGAAAACGGTCTTTGCCTTGTCGACGAGCGACAATGGAACTTCAATGGTTTCTCCTGAATCGGAGAGACGAACTGATGCAGTGCTATCTGTTGCGCCGACCAAGAGTCCGGCAACACGGCGGCGTCCATCTAGTTCTGACGACAATCGAATGGTGACCTCTTTGCCCACTTCACGAGCAAAGTGGTGCGGAGTGCGAAGCGTGCGCTCGAGACCAGGGCTGGTGACTTCAAGGGTGAATCGACCAGGCACCGCATTTTCGTTGTGGTCGAGTTCGCGGCCAAGAAGGCGCGTCACCAACGAGATTTGGTCAATGTCGACACCGGCAGGACCGCCCGCAGGAGTGTCGATAGTGACACGAAGAATGCCGCCAGCGAACTCGAGGTCATACAACTCAAGGGAAAGATCGGAGAGGATGGGAGCCACCATGGATGTGACCATGTCGACGACATTGCTGGACATATGGCTCACCTCCCGCCAAAACTGGCTCTAACAGAACAAAAGGCACGGGGGACACCCGTGCCTCCGGTTCACCGAACTTCAAAGGACGGCTCCAATGATAGCCGTCAGAACTAAGGTTTCGCTCCGATGCTTCGTCTCTCCCATCTCTTCGTTCGCACCCTTCGTGATGACCCCTCCGATGCCGAGGTTCCATCCCACCGACTTCTCGTGCGTGCCGGATATATCCGCCGTGCCGCCCCAGGCGGGTACACCTGGCTGCCACTTGGGTGGCGAGTCCTGCGCAAGGTGGAAAACATTGTTCGCGAAGAAATGGACGCCATCGGGGCACAAGAAGTTCACTTCCCCGCCCTACTCCCACGCGATGTCTACGAGGCAACTGGGCGCTGGACAGAATACGGCGACAATCTCTTTCGTCTTGTCGACCGTAAGGGCGCGGACTATCTGCTTGGGCCCACGCACGAAGAGATGTTCACACTTCTGGTGAAAGACCTGTACTCCAGTTACAAAGACTTGCCCGTATCGCTGTACCAAATTCAAACGAAGTATCGCGATGAAGCGCGCCCCCGCGCCGGATTGTTGCGCGGACGCGAGTTCTTAATGAAAGACAGTTACTCGTTCGACATAGACGACGCTGGTCTCGCCAAGAGCTACACCGACCACCGCGATGCATACGAGCGAATCTTCACTCGGCTTGGTCTGCCCTACGTCATTGTGAAAGCAATGAGTGGCGCCATGGGTGGCTCTATGAGCGAAGAGTTCTTGGCACCTATTGAAGTTGGCGAAGACACATTCGTTCGTTGTACATCATGTGACTATGCAGCCAACACTGAAGCCGTCGCCACAGGTGCGCTTGCACCCGATACTTCGGAACACCCCGCCACATCAACGCTGTCTACGCCGAACTGTCCCACCATTGCATCGCTTGTTGAGTATCTGAATACCAATGCTCCACGTTCTGATCGCACGTGGAATGCATCAGACACACTAAAGAACGTGGTGCTCACTCTTCGTAACCCTGACGGAACCACATCGGCTCTTGTTGTTGGCGTACCCGGAGACCGCGAAGTGGACATTAAGCGCATTGAAGCCCAAGTGTCGCCGGCCGAAGTTGAGCCAATGGACGACGCAACGTTCGCAAAGAATCCTGGTCTTGTACGCGGATACATCGGACCACAGGTTCTTGGAGCAGACAGTGCAACAGGAATTCGCTACATGCTTGACCCATCTGTGGTTCCTGGTAGCGCGTGGGTCACTGGTGCAAACCAAAAAGACACGCACGTTCTCTACTTAGTGAATGGTCGCGACTTCACCGCAGATGGAACTATCGAAGCGGTTGAAGTTGCTGCGGGAGACCCATGCCCGAACTGCGGCAAGGCATTGGAAATTGCACGCGGAATAGAGATTGGCCACGTGTTTCAACTGGGCCGTAAGTACGCCGACAAACTTGGGCTTTCGGTACTCGACCAAAACGGGAAGCAAGTTGTTGTCACCATGGGTTCGTATGGAGTTGGCGTGTCACGCGCAGTGGCATCTATTGCTGAAGCATTCCACGACGACATTGGTCTGAAGTGGCCACGCGCAATTTCACCAGTCGATGTTCACATTGTTGTCACTGGCAAGAACGGTGATGACATCACGGTTGCAGGCGAGCAATTAGCGAAACATCTTGAAGCACAAGGACTCGATGTCATCCTGGACGATCGCAATGGCGTTTCGCCGGGAGTGAAGTTCAAAGATGCAGAACTCATGGGAATTCCCACCATTGTTGTCGTTGGAAAATCTCTGGCAGACGGCAACGTTGAAGTGCGCGATCGTCATGCCGGAACGAACGAGGCAATACCTGTTGCATCTGCAGTGCAACATGTTGTCTCATTGGTGCGGAGCTAGCGCATGACACCTCGGCGCATTGTTGGTGTCGAGAAGAACTACGACTGGGGCGACGAAATCACCATTCGTCATTCCATGGGCCTGCCATCCACCCGTGGAACCAAAGTTGCCGAAATGTGGTTTGGGACTCACCCAATGGGTCCGTCCGTGCTTGGTTCGGCCCTGGACGAACCTGTGGGCTCAGGCCAGATTCACGCAATCGCAAGAGCGCTCGGCGAAGCCGAACTTCTGTCATCGGTGACTGGACCGATGACAATGTTGGTAAAACTCCTTGCCTGCGCGCAACCATTGTCTTTACAAACTCACCCCACCAAAGAACAAGCTCGCGAAGGCTTCGCCAGAGAGGAAGCGTTTGGAATTCCGCGCGATGCACCACACCGCATGTACCGCGATGAATCCGACAAGCCAGAGATGATTGTTGCTCTCTCCCGATTTGAAGCTCTCTGCGGATTTGCCCCTGTTGATGATTCTGTTGAGTTTCTGAAGTCAATGGGCTGGACCGCCGAAGCCAACACGTTGTCGTCAGAAGGCATTGACGCATACTTGAGATGGTCATTTGATCAAGCCGACATTCCATCAATGTCACATTCTCCAGAGTGGCTTCGCCGTATCGCGCATCTCTACCCCACCGATCCTGCACTTCGAATAGCACCGTTGTTGAATCACGTTGTGCTTGAACCAGGCCAAGCATTGTCGCTACCGGCCGGCAACTTGCATGCCTACCTACACGGTTTTGGTTTAGAAGTAATGAACTCGTCAGACAACGTCATTCGTGCAGGGTTCACAAATAAACATTTAGACGTTAACGAACTGTTGCGAATTGTTGATACGTCTACTCTTGAGAATCCAGTAGTAGAAATGTCGACCGATGGCACATTCCCCTCGCCCTCAACCGATTTTTCTGTCAGTACCTTAAATATCGATGCGCATCGTGATTGTCATCGCATTGTGTATGGCATGAAGAGCTTCCCACGCGAGCAACAAAACCTAGCTCGCTTTCCTGAGTTCTACCTTGTACCCGCTGGCGAGAGCGGTGCTGGTTGGTTTGAAAACCTCATCGTGTGCACGCAGCACTAATCAGAGATTGTTTTTCTGATTTCCACAATCTTTGAACCAGCATCGTTTGCGTCGGTTCCTTTTTCATCGAGCAATTGAGAACGGTCGCGTGCTGCTTCTCGCTCGGCCAACTTTGTATCGGCGCGTGCAATAGCAGCGTCTGTGCCGTGTTCGTTGATGAACTCAGCCCACTCCACGAGCGCTTCCACCATTTCACGCTCTGGCACAACAGCCACATTTCGACCCTTGACAAATAAATGTCCGCGCTTGTTACCAGCCGCAATACCAAGGTCTGCCTCACGAGCTTCGCCGGGTCCGTTCACCACACAACCCATGACAGCGATTTGCAGTGGAAGTTTTTTGTCTTCAAATGCCTTCATTGCGCGATTGGCAACGTCGATGACATCGATTTCTGCGCGACCACAACTTGGGCACGCAATGAGGTCCACGTTTTTACGCTCGCGAAGTCCAAGAGCCTCTAGCAGTTGGCGACCAGCACGGGCTTCTTCAACGGGATCTGCGGTGAGGCTGTAGCGAATGGTGTCGCCAATTCCTTCTAGCAACAACGTTGAAATACCTGCGGTTGCCTTCACTAAACCAGCAGGTGGCGGACCGGCCTCGGTTACTCCAAGGTGAAGCGGATACTGCACCGCGTCTGCCAACAAGCGATATGCATCCACCATTAATGGAACATTGCTGGCCTTCACAGAAATCTTGATGAGATCAAAATCGACTTCGTGGAAGTACGCGATTTCTTGCAGCGCAGATTCCACCATTGCAGCCGCTGTAAGGCCACCATATTTTTCGTACAGCGATGGATCGAGCGAACCGCCGTTCACACCGATTCGAATTGGCAAACCACGATCACGCGCTTCAGATGCAACAGCTTTGATGTGCTCGGGCTTACGAATGTTTCCGGGGTTCAAACGCAATCCGTGCACACCAGCTTCCATAGCGGCCAACGCCATCTTGTACTGGTGGTGAATGTCGGCGATGATGGGAATTGGCGAGCGCGGAACAATTTGCGCAAGACCTTCCGCGGCTTCCTGTTCGTTACAGGTGCAGCGCACAATGTCGCATCCGGCTGCTGCAAGTGCATAGATCTGCTGAAGAGTGCCCTCGACATCTGCAGTCTTTGTGGTTGTCATGGATTGAACAGTGATGGGTGACCCACCACCGACAGGAACCTTGCCCACCGAGATTTGCTGAGTATGTCGACGTTCGTACATTGGTTATCAGTGTGTCAGTTTTTTGGCCAGTTCACCCGAGTGGCTGTGTGATGTCCAACCACAAGCCGGTAATAAGGAGAAGCCCCAGCAAACCCACCACCACAGTGGCAACTGGAACCATCTTGTTGATGTCGGCGTGGTATTTCGTACCTTTACGGGAACGGATGCGTTCGTAGGTGGCAATGGCTGCATGTCCGCCATCGAAGGGAAGCAACGGGAACATGTTGAAGATGCCCACAAACACGTTCACGCTGGCCAATAGCAACAGGATTCCCTTCAGGCCATCGGATTCGCCAATTGAGCCACCTACTTGACTGACACCCACAACTGTGGTGGGTCGAGTTTCTAGCGACTCATCTTCGCCTGTGAGATGACGAATGGAATTCATTGGATTCATTGCAGTCACGACTCCGCGCACGGAACCCACCACGGTGTCGCCAATATCTGTTACCGCCCTACCGGCAGCAACGACGGGATTCAATTGTTTCCATCCCCAGTCGTCGGCCCACACGCCAAGATATGCGCGGTTGGCATCTGTCGGATGTTGACCCAACGTTATGCGGGCAGTATCTATTGGTTGTTCGCCGCGCTGATAGGTGACAACGACGTTGTCGCCCGGATTATGCGAAGTAATGGCAGCAACAACGCTGTCGTAGTTCGTTAATTTCTGTCCGTCGATAGCGAGAATTTTGTCGTCAATTCGCAAACCTGCTGCAGCAGCGGGACCGGCTTCGGTATCTAAGCCACGAATGGCTGCAGTACCCGTGGATTGTTCTCGTCCCGCAGTTGCGTAGACGCCAAAGAAGAGAACAAACGCAATGATCATGTGCATGAGCGAACCAGCAGTGATAACCAGCATTCGCTTGGGATATGACTGAGCACGGTACGCACGTGGTTCATCTGCTGGTTCAACTTCGTCGATGTTGTTCATTCCGATGATGCGTACAAATGCACCTAACGGAAGCGCACGTACTCCGTATTCCACTTCACCTTTTGTGCGGCTCCAGACACGGGGACCAAACCCCATGAAGAACTGCGTTGCCTTCATGCCAGTCCAGCGCGCAGTAGAGAAATGGCCAACCTCATGAAGGAAGACCGACACAAGTAGCCCAACAACAAAGACGAAAGTCCATATGTTGGAAAAAGCCAGCCACACAAGAAGACCGACCATGACAAGACCAGTGAACGCACCAGATCGTGTGGCCTGTGGATCTTCTGTTTCTTCAACAGCTCCACCAGCAGCCATTTCTGCTCGGAAGCGATGGTAGAAATTGCTCATCGTGAAAGTTCCTCCTGGGCGAGTGCTCGCCCCTCGGCGTCGGCGGCTAATACATCGTCAACTGACGTTGGCGTAGTAGCGATAAATCTGTTCAACACATTCTCTAGATGTTGGGCAATTGCAGACCACTTCATGCGACCATCCAGAAACGCATCAACGATGACTTCATTAGCGGCAGACAATGCAGCGGGCGCAGTTCCGCCCAAACGACCAGCGGCATAGGCAAGGTCGAGGCAGCGGAATGTGTTGCGGTCTGGTGCTTCAAAGTCAAGTCGAGACAACGTGTTCCAGTCGATGCGACCAAATGGAGTAGAGATGCGTTGGGGGTAACCAAGTGCGTATCCGATAGGCAGGCGCATGTCGGGCATTGAGAGTTGCGCAATGGTGGAGCCGTCGGTGAATTCCACCATTGAGTGCACAACCGACTGTGGGTGCACCACAACATCGATGTTGTCGTACGAAGTTCCGTACAGTTCGTGTGCCTCGATAACTTCAAGACCTTTATTCATGAGTGTTGACGAGTCAATGGTGATCTTCGGACCCATTTTCCATGTGGGGTGATTCAACGCTTCGTCGACAGTGACTGACTGCAACGACTCTGCCGAGCGACCACGAAAGGGTCCGCCACTTGCAGTAAGAACAAGACGCGCCACTTCGGCACCCGCATCAAATGATGAGCGTAAACACTGATGCAATGCACAGTGTTCACTATCGACGGGGACAAGTTGTGCACCTGGAGTTGAACGCAACGGCTGCACCAACGGACCTGCTGCAATGAGGCTTTCTTTATTGGCTAAACCAAGTGTTTTGCCACTACGAAGTGTTTCGAGAGTGACCGATAAACCTGCGAACCCGACAACGCCATTGATGACAACATCGGCCACGTCTACGACGTCGGACAATGTTCCGGTCACGGTGACGCCAGGTAATGCCTGCGCAACCTGCACACGGCATTCGTCGTTAGCAACAACAACCAACTCTGGACGAAGTTGACGTGCTTGTTGAATAACAATGTCGGCTGACGAACCCACCGCGAGAGCAGAGACCACATACTTGTCTGGCTCAGCCAAGACCACGTCGATTGTTTGCACGCCAATAGATCCTGAAGATCCGGCGATAGCAACGCGCTTCTGAGTCACGGCGTCAGTCTGTCAGAGTTATGTGTCAATAGGGCGTCGCAACGCCTGTGACCTAGACCCAGGGCTGAAGAACCAGCATGAGATAGTACGTAGCTGGAAGTGCAAACAAGAAACCATCGAAGCGATCGAGTACTCCACCATGGCCAGCCACGATGGTGCCGAAATCTTTAACATCGAGGTTGCGCTTAAACATTGATTCCACCAAGTCGCCAAGCGGTGCCATGAACGCCACTACAAGACCAAGTGCAATCCACTCGCCCATCGTGTTCCATGTGCCGTTCTGCGAACCAAACACGATGAGAGCAATGATGCTGGCGAGTCCGCCACCAATTGCGCCTTCCACTGTCTTATTTGGGCTCACCCACTCGCGCAATGGAGTGCGGCCAACTGATGCACCAACAAACAGTGCGCCAATGTCGTTTGCGATGACGGCAACAACCACCATGAACAACGTGTCTGTTCCTACGTGTGCCCCAACTCCGTTCACGGAGTATCGAAGCATGAGGGCAGCAAATGACCCCATAAGACCAATCCAGATCATTGCCATTGTTGTGATGGCTACGTTTGGCATGGGACCACTTTGAATACTGGATGCTCCGAGGAAACCAATGGAGATTGCGAGGAATCCAAACGCAAACACCAGCGGCAATGCTTCGTCGCCAATCCAATAGGCAGCAAGTGGCGCCGCGACACATGTAATGAGACCAGCAAACGTGGCGGGTCGGTATCCCTTTTCTGTGACCTTGCTGAAGAACTCAACTGCGGCAAGTCCGACGACTGCAAGAACGATGATCATGACAGCAGCAGGGCGCCACATGATTGCACCAATAAACACTGCAAGAAGGATGAGCGCGGTGGTAACAGCTGTTGGCATGTCGCGGCCAATGCCACCTGTGCGTGGTCCGCGTGGTCCTACGCGGCGAACTGGTTGTGGTCGACCTGCACGAGGAACTCCACCCGTGATGTCACGTGATGGATCGCGGTCATAACCACCGGTGATGTCACGTTGTGGACGTGATCGATCACCTGTTGGGTCGGTTCCGATAGTGAGACGTTCGGGGCGACGTGATGGTTCGCTCGGCTCGGAGAACGCACCCCACACATCGTCTTCATCGTCGAGAACAGGAATCTCTCCCGTTGCAGGTTCGGTCCAATGCGGAAGATTGCCCGTGTCGCCGCCACCAAAGCTGAGCGCTGGCTCTGCTGTTGGGTCGTCGGCAAACTGAACCGTTCCGAAGTCGGAACCAAAGTCCGTACCGTACGAGTCGTCGTTGGTGTCGTCCTTACGGCGCCAAATGTCGTCACTCATGTTTCTCCCCTTTCGGGTGTCCTGGTACAACCGTAGTTGCCCAGTTTCCTATACCTCGAGCAGCTCTTGTTCCTTACGGGCAAAAGCTTTATCGATCTGTTCAATGTGGTCCTGGGTGAACTTGTCGAGTTCTTTCTCGGCCCGTTCAAGGTCGTCTTTTGAAAACTCAGAGTTCTTCTCTGCGGTTTCCAATTGCTTGCGAGCATCGCGGCGGATGTTTCGCACGGCAACCCGACCGTCTTCAGACATGTTCTTGACCACTTTTACGTATTCCTTACGACGCTCTTCTGTGAGCACCGGAAAGGACAAACGAATGACTACACCATCGTTTGACGGCTGAAGACCGAGGTCGCTCTCGCGAATGGACTTCTCAATGGCAGCCATGGCTCCGCGATCGTGTGGTTTCACCACCAATGTGCGTGCTTCGGGAACTTGGAAACCGGCCAGCTGCTGAAGGGGAACAGTTGACCCGTAGTACTCGACGGGAAGTTTTTCCACGAGGGCCGGATTGGCTCGGCCTGTTCGCACCGATGAGAACTGCGCCTGGACGTGGGCAACCGCCCGCTCCATCTTGTCGACGGCCTCAAGAAGGGTGTCTTCGATCACCCGACCAGCGTACCTACTGGCTCACCCCTGAGAATGGACTTCACATTGCCCCGCGCCAACAAATCGAACACCACAATGGGCAATTTTTTGTCCATACAGAAGGTAATTGCAGTTGCATCCATGACCTTTAAGCCTTTGGTAATTACATCCATATGGCTGATTTGGTCGTAACGCGTGGCGTTCTTGTCTAACTTCGGGTCGGCGGTGTACACACCATCGACTCCGGAGTGCGTGCCTTTCAAGATGGCCTGGGCCTCAATTTCGGCGGCGCGCAATGCTGCAGCGGTATCGGTGGTGAAAAACGGGTTTCCGGTTCCACCAGCAAGGATGACCACGCGACCTTTTTCCATATGGCGCTCGGCACGGCGACGAATGTACGGCTCGGCAACTTTTGGCATTTCAATTGCCGACATCACACGTGAATGCTGACCAACTCGTTCGAGTGCATCTTGCAACGCCAATCCGTTCATGACGGTGGCAAGCATTCCCATGAAGTCTGCTTGCGCTTGGTCCATACCTTGGCCAGCACCTTTAAGACCTCGCCAGAAGTTGCCACCACCAACAACTATTGCAATGTCGGTTCCAAGTTCTTCACGCGCTTCACGAACTTCCGTTGCGACTTGCGTCAGAACATTGTTATCAAGACCAAAACCACTGGGTTCTGCAAGTGCCTCACCCGAAAGTTTCAGCACTACTCGCGACCAGCGGGGTCTTGTTGACATATCAGCCGATTTCTACCTGTGCGAAACGAATAATATTCGCGTCACCAATAAGTTGCTTGATAGAGACTTTGTCGTCTTTTGCATAGGGCTGCTCGAGAAGACACACGTCTTTGAAGAAACCGCCAATTCGACCATCGACGATTTTTGCAACTGCCTGCTCTGGCTTGCCTTCGTTACGAGTGATGGTCTCGAGAGTTTCGCGTTCTTTAGCAACAACATCGGCAGGTACGTCATCTTGTGTGAGGTACTTCGGACGTGCAAAGGCAATGTGAACAGCAATGTCATGTGCAAGCTCGACAGATGCTCCGCTCATTTCAACAATGACACCGTTGACGCCACGACCACCCTGAATGTGTGCGTATGAATCGATGATGTTGCCAGCAGCAGCTTCGAAACGAATAGTTTCGCCAACTTCAATCTTCTCTTTGAGAAGAATCTTGAGGTCGTCAATTTGAGTTGTGCGATCGGCAAGACCAGCTTCGCCCTTTTCAAGGACTGCTGCGGCAAGCGCGTCGGCTTCAGCCTTGAAACTGTCGGATGATGCAACAAAGTCTGTTTCACACTTCAACTTCACAATGGATGCCCGTGCACCATCAACAATGATGGAGACGACTCCTTGTGCGTTGTCGCGATCGTCGCGCTTTGCACTTGCTGCAAGACCCTTTTCACGCAACCACTGCTTGGCTGCTTCGATGTCGCCGCCACTTTCTTCGAGTGCTTTTTTGCAATCCATCATTCCGGCACCAGTTGACTGGCGCAGGCTGGATACATCCTTTGCTGTGTATGACATACGACTTACTCCGCTGCGGGGGCTTCGGTGGACTTCTGTGCAGCAAGACGAGCTTCACGCTCGGCCTGAGCGGCAGCTGCCTGCGCGCGTGCTGTTGCTTGCTGTTCAGCAAATGCTGCTTCTTCTTCTGGTGTGCGAACTGCGGGAGCTGCAGCGGCTGCTGCACCTGCTGGGTTGCGCTTTTGGTTGATGAAGCGACCTTCAATGACGGCCTCGGCAATGACGCGAGTGAGCAAGTCGTTTGCACGAATTGCGTCGTCGTTTCCGGGGATTGGAAACTGAATGAGGTCGGGGTCAACATTTGAGTCAACTACTGCGATGACAGGAATCTTCAGCTTGTTGGCTTCAGTGACTGCAATGTGCTCTTTCATTGTGTCGAGCACGAAGATTGCATCGGGACGACGACTGAGGTGTGCCATACCCGACAAGTTCTTTTGAAGCTTTTCAAGTTCGCGAGTAAGAAGAAGTGCTTCCTTCTTTGGCATGGCGTCGAATTCGCCCGATGCCTTCATGCGCTCGTATTCCTGCATTTTGCCAACGCGCTTTGAAATTGTTTCGAAGTTGGTGAGCATTCCGCCGAGCCAACGCTCGTTTACGTAGTGCATGCCACACTTCTCTGCGTAGCTACGAATGGGGTCTTGTGCCTGCTTCTTTGTGCCGACGAACAAGATGGTGCCGCCATTAGCGACAAGGTCACGCACGAATGCGTAAGCAACTTCCACGCGCTCGATTGTTTGATCGAGGTTGATGATGTGGATTCCGTTGCGCTCTCCGAAGATGAACTGCTTCATCTTTGGGTTCCAACGACGGGTCTGGTGTCCGAAGTGAACTCCAGCCTCGAGCATTTGTCGCATAGAGACGACAGCCATGATTTTTCTCCTTCTGCGGTTGTCCACACACCGGACCGACGCCGAAGCGACCGCAGGTGGCCGGTGTGCATGATGTGTTGTGTCCGATCGAAGCGAAGTGCTTCGAAGGGCCTCGGAAACTCTATCGGGAGAAGGGTTCTGGCCCCACAGTTCTGGCCCCACAATTGCCGCCGCCACTCCCCCTGGACCTACCAAACGAGGCCGACCAAGCCCCAGAGCCCGAAGAGGCTCCACATGGGTCTGCCCAACGCGAACGCTGATGTAGGTGGATTCTCCTGCCAGACCTACCGGTTCCCCCGCCACCAGCCCATGACCACTCTGAGTGCCTGGAAGCAATGCCGCTAGGTCTCCGTAGGTGACGCGCACCGTCGGAGCCACCCGTTGCACCACATACAACCTGTCCCCCACCTGGCCTGCGAACTCAATGTTCCCCGACGTCGTCGCCACCACTGTTCGCCCCGCTTCGGTCTGAAGAGTCACCCCGCGATGCCCCGAACATCTCTCGCAGGCCGGAGCCTCGAACGACCGAATGACGGCACCAGGAATTGGAACAATGCACGCCAGACCAACTGCTGCCACAGAAGAAAATCTCATGCTGCGATGTGTGCGCAGCCACGCAAGCGACGGTTATGCCATTCCGGCGGCTGCGAGACGTGAACGCAACTGCAACACAGCTTTGGTGTGAATTTGCGACACGCGACTTTCGGTAACGCCTAACGCATCGCCAATTTCGGACAACGTTAAACCATCTTCGTAATACAAAATGAGAATTGCTTGCTCTCGTTCTGGAAGTCGCGAAATCTCTGTGCGCATTGCATCACGTAGTTCGCCCTCTTCCATGGCCCGACCTGGTTGCAGGTGTGCATCTGCTTCGGCCGGTGCGTTATCCATAGCAACATGATCAAGCGGACCAACGGCACCTGCAGCAATGTCGGTCAACCATTTCTCTAGTTCTTCAACCGAGATCTGCAACTCGGATGCAATTTCCTCGTCCGTTGGTGTGCGACCAAGTTCGTGTTCTAACTGAGCGATGGCGTCTTGAACAGAACGAGAACGTGAACGCACCGAGCGCGGAACCCAGTCGAGTGCTCGCAGTCCATCCAAAATTGCACCACGAATACGCGGCACTGCATAGGTCTCAAACTTGAAACCCTGTGATGGATCGAATTTGTCGATCGCGTTCATGAGGCCGAAGACACCAGCACTGACTAAATCACCCGTGTCGACAGTTTTCGGTAATCCCGCAGCGAGACGACCCGCAACGAACTTCACCAATGATGCGTAGTGCACCACAAGCCACTCACGCGCAGTGACTTCTTGCGATGCATGCCAGGCATCCCAAGCAGAGTCGATTGTGTATCGAATGGGTCGTGCGTTCATGCGCGCGGATGTGTTTCTGTATATGCAAGGCGCAAGCGTTCTTTGCTGACGTGTGTGTAACGCTGAGTTGTTGCAGCGTCGCTGTGGCCAAGAAGTTCCTGAATGGACCGAGTGTCGGCGCCATTGTCCATGAGGTGCGTTGCAAATGAATGCCGCAACGCGTGTGGATGCGTACCACCGGCAATTCCCACGCGTTCACACGCCTCGTCTAAAAGACGCGCAACATCGCGACGACCCACCGCCTTGCCGCGCGCGCTGAGAAACAAGGCGTTTCCGGACCCTTCATCAGCAACTTCGTGTCGAAGCTGTAACCACTGATGAATTGCATGAGTGGCGGGAACACTCAGCGGAACAATTCGTTCTTTTGACCCCTTACCTATGACGCGCAACGTGGAGCCATCTGACGAGATGCTCTGCAAGTGCAGCGAACACACTTCGGAGACGCGAAGCCCACTTCCGTAGAGAATTTCCAAGACTGCGTGGTCTCGTGCACGCCGCCATTCGGGGGCGGTGGGATCTTCGCTTGTTACTAGGGCGAATACCGTGGCCTCATCGAGCGGACGAGGAAGACGGCCTTTTGTTTTCGGCGTGTGCACTGCTTCGGTGGGATCAGTACTGCACACTCCTTTGCGGATTGCCCACAGGAAATACCGTCGCAACGCAGCAATGCGGCGGGCTACCGTGCGTGACGTTGCTCCGCATTCATGTAGATGTGCCAAATACGCACGTACATGGTCTTTCGATATGTCTTGGGGCGCCGCAGAACTTTCAGAGTCCAACAACCATTCTGCAAAGAGTTCTATATCGCGCCGATACGCAGCTCGAGTATTTGCTGCTGACGCCGTCAGCGATTGCTCGAACAGGGCTGGCTGCCACTTCGACAAACGGCTGTTGCGAAGTGAACATTCGCCTTTCAACGTTGTTGCACTTGGCGCGGCACATGCCGAACACGATGCACTGTGAGACGCAGTAACTCCTTTGACAGGCGACACCATTGCAGTTTCGCCACGCGCTGGCTTGTGGGTGCGAACAAACCATGAAAAGTATGACGCCACAGTGGATAGTCGCTGTTCAACGGTTTCCACCGAATACTCGCGTTGTTCAAGACTACGCACATAGCTTTCCACCATGTCGCGAGACACGTCCGGTGCACGCGATGCCCCCAGCGCCATGAAATCGAGAAGCGCACGCGAAAGGTCGGAGCGACGAGTTTCACGGAGAACATCTCCGCAACTCAGTGAGCGAATGTGTTTGTCGAGCTCGAAGACAGAAATATCGGCGCGCTTGTCACGTGTTGTGGCTCCACCGCTCATGCCACCACGGTAGTTCTAAAGAACTACCGAGTGAGTGCCTCCCACCAGCCGTCGCTGTGCGCCACCCACCCCATAGCTTCGAGAGTGCCCAAAACAACTGCAACGTCAACAATGGGCACGCCAGACAAAAGAGCAATCTCATCCAACGTGAGCGGCCGATTCTCCATGAGGTCGAGAATGCGCAGTTCCCGCGCACTTGGCGGCAGTCGCCCAATTTGGCTGCCACCAACACGGCGCGTATCCAAACCAAGCATGACCAACACATCGTCAACGCATGTAACGGGTGCACATCCGTCGCGCAACAGGTCGTTTGTTCCTTCACTGGGTTTGACGTGAGGTGAACCAGGAACAGCCATCACTGTGATGTCGCGTTTCATCGCTTCACGCACAGTTGTCATTGACCCACCAGTGGAACGTGATTCAACAACGACGAGTACTTCGCTTAACGCCGCCAAAATTCTGTTGCGCAGGGGGAACTTATACGGCTCTGGTGTGGACCCTGGTGGAGATTCGCTCAGCACAACACCACGTTCTGCAACGTTGTGCCACATGTTCGAATGTTCTGGCGGATACACCACATCGGGTCCACCTGCCACCACCGCGATGGGTGGAGCACCACCTTCTGATCTCACAGAACCCACGTGCGCTTCTACATCTATGCCTCGCGCCAAACCAGAGACCACACTCACATGTTCGTTGCTGAGTTGTTCTCCCAACGTTCGCGCAAAATGTCGACCTGATTGTGTAGCAAGACGTGTTCCAATAATTCCCACGCGACGATGTGCGAAATGTTGAAGTGATCCAAGTGCGAACAACACGGCAGGCGCATGGGGATCTGACACCAGCGGTTGCGGATACGCGGTGTCTCCCCGAACACTCACCCAAATGTTCTTTGTGCGACAGACATCTTCCATGTGTCCTACAGCGTCACGCCGAGTTGATCGCCATGCAGACAAGACATCGTCACTAATTCCGGGCACAGAAACCGAAGAGTTCATAATGCGTTCCCACATTTCGTCTGGCACACCAAGCGAGAGAACACGGCGAAGGCGACCATGGGTCTGCAGTGGCAGTGCAGCCAATGCAGCGGCATATGCCCACATGGGACTCTCTGCCATTAGTGATGAACCACACCCGTTTCGAGACGAGCGCGCAAATGCAATGCCACGCTGACCCATTGATGAGAAATAACACCTGTTTCTCCGTTGAGGTCGGCCAACGTTCTGGCCACACGTCGCACACGGTGATACCCACGTCCGGTCAATGTTCCATTGTCTAATTGATGACGCAAAAACATCAACGCGTCGTCATCTAGTGGTGCGACGTCGTCCAACATGTCTCCGGTGATGGCTGAATTCACACATCCTTGACGAGCATGTGAAATATCGTGCACCGTCGCCACTCGTTCGGCTACCACTTCGCTGCACTCCCCTTTTTCATCTCCGGTGAGTTCATGTGTTGATGGCCGGCTGAGATGCACGCGCAAATCGAAACGGTCGAGCAATGGTCCGCTAAATCTGCGCAAGTACCGTTGACGCGCAACAGGTGCACATTCGCAATTTGCACGAACGGCAACACCGCACGGACACGGGTTTGTTGCCGCTATTAATAAACAATTAGCCGGCATCTCTACTCGCGAGTGAGCCCGCGCAATGTGAACGGTTCGTTCTTCAAGTGGTTGACGCAAGGCATCAAGAACACTTGGAGCAAACTCACCCATTTCGTCGAGGAACAACACCCCGTGCGATGCCAAAGTGATTTCACCCGGCCGAACATGTGCAGAACCCCCACCCACCATGCCCACCATTGAGATGCTGTGATGCGGAGCACGGTATGGCGGTGATGTGGCTAGTTCCGTCTGCACTGTCATTCCAGCGGCACTTCGAATCATGGCGACCTGAAAAGCTTCATCGTGAGTCAGTCGGGGTAGTAAACCAGGCAGACGCTTGGCCAACATGGACTTGCCAGCACCTGGCGGGCCAATCATCAGCATGTGGTGAAGACCCGCCGCCGATACCTCTAACGCCAAGCGTGCGAGTGGCTGACCTCGCACATCGGACAAATTTGGAACATCATCAACGACAACTCGTGGAATTTCAACATCTACGTTTGGCCACGGAGCATCTGCACACAGCGCAGCAACAAGTTCTGACAACGAACTCACTGCGCGCACACGCAAGGGTCGTGCAAGCAGTGCTTCGTTCACTGCAGTTGCAGCCACCACTACATCGTGATCGGCAACGGCGGCTACTAATGGCGCGATTCCTGGAGTAGTACGCAATGACCCATCGAGACCTAATTCAGCAATAAACGCGACGTTGTGTGCAGCCTCGGCTGGAATAACGCCCGTTGCCACCAACAAGCCAACCGCAATGGCGACATCAAGACCGGCCCCGCCGCGCCGTTCTCCCGCGCCAGCCAAGTTGATGGTGATACGCCGGTTCGGCCATTCGAGACCACTCGACAACATGGCAGCACGCACTCGATCGCGAGATTCGCGACATCCTTCGTCGGGCAGACCCACCACAGTGAATGCTGGTATGCCGGGCCCAACATGAGATTCCACAACAATGCGTGACCCAGATGTACCAGTAAGCGTTGCCGATGTAATGGCTGCGAACATGTGCAGTCTCCCTTGGGCTCAGTTCTGAAAGAATTAAGGGAATGTGTACGAAGAGAGCCGCTGCAATGACATCTGTTCTCTTCGTTGTTCTTGTGCTGGCATCCTGCGGCGGTTCCGAGCGAACAGGGTCGGCATTCTGTGCTCAGTTAGGGAAAGAGATTCCCGCCATTGCCCAGCAACCCACCACAGTGGATGAGATAAGTGCAATGGTTGACCGCTACGAACGGCTACTCACTAAGGCGCCATTGTCAATTGAAAAAGACTTTGCCGTGTTAACCGACCTGTTGCGAACCGCCGAAGATGTTGACCCATCTCAGCCAGACGAAGTACAAAAACTTGCCGACGCAACGTATGCCGCAAATCAATCGTCGCTTGCAGTTCGTGATTGGGTCAAAAGCACATGCGCAGTTGATATCACTACTGGCGTGAATATTGAGCCGCCGCGTCTCCCCACAACAACTGTGGCGACCACCACCGTGGCTCCGTAGTTGTGACTAGCGAATTTCTCCGCGACGCACGATGACCTTGTCTACCAAGCCGTAGTCCTTAGCTTCTTCGGCGGTGAACCAACGGTCGCGTTCGCTGTCGGCTTGAATTTCTTCAAGCGCACGACCTGAGTGATGCGAGATGAGTTCGGCCATGCGGCGCTTGGTGAAACGAAGTTGCTCGGCCTGAATTGCGATGTCTGCAGCTTGACCGCGAAGACCCGCAAGAGGCTGGTGCATCATGATGCGAGCATTGGGAAGGGTGTAACGCTTTCCGGCGGCACCAGCGGTGAGAAGGAACTGACCCATGGACGCCGCAAGACCCATGCACACGGTTGCAACGTCACAACTGACGAACTGCATGGTGTCGTAGATAGCCATTCCTGCGGTGACTGACCCACCAGGACTGTTGATGTACAGCCAAATGTCTGCGTTTGGATCTTCGCCTTCAAGGTACAAAAGCTGAGCGCACAAACTATTTGCGATGTCGTCGTTGACGTCGGTGCCCAACATGATGACGCGATTCTTGAGGAGTCGAGTGAAAATGTCTGCACGCGGGTCGCCCGCGGAATCGAATGCAACGGGGGAAACAGGAAGACCAGAGGTGCTCATATCTTCTGAAGGCTACCTGCTGGGGCAGACTGTACCCGTGCCAGTTCCTGATGACTTCTCCCCTAATGCCGACGACCTACTCGTCAACAATGCGGAATTCGTCCGTACCTTTCCCGATGCTGGACTGGCCCTCACCCCCCAACGACACCTTGCAATCGTTGCGTGTATGGACAGCCGAATGGACATCTTCCAAATGTTGGGGCTTGCTCATGGTGACGCACACATCATTCGAAACGCTGGTGGAGTTGTCACCGACGATGTCGTGCGATCGCTCGTTGTTTCGCAGCGATTAATGAAAACGCAAGAGATTGTTCTTATTCACCACACCAACTGCGGTTTGCAGTCCGTCACAGAAGACGGCTTTAAACGTGAAATTGAAAAAGACTGCGGAATCAAACCGTGGTGGGCAATTGAAACCTTCAATGACCCCTACGAAGATGTTCGTCAATCAATGGCGAGGCTGGCTCATAGCCCATTTATTGTCTACAAAGATCACATCCGTGGATTTGTTTACGACGTCGAAACGGGTGCACTTGTTGAAGTCAACGCCAATTAGCGCTGAATTCCACTGAAGACCACTACGACGCGTTCATCGTCGTCGATGTTCTCACGAATCTCTAGTAACCCAGCCAGGCCAGCGCTACCCGTGGGGCTCACGTGAATGCCAGTAAGTTCGTTTGCCATGCGATGCGATGCGACAACAGACATCTCCGCCGCCACGACAGGTGAACCACCCGTGTCGGCCATGCCGTCAAGAACGCCAATCCAGTCGTAGGTCTCATCATCGAGAATTCCATCAGCGAGCGAATGTGGTTCGGATTCCCATGGCCACATACAAGAACTCCAACGTGGCCCGGCGTTGCGCGCACCACCGCTTGCGAGTGCAAGATCCCACGCACGCGAAAGAGGTGCGCAACCTTCGGTTTGTACAGCGTGAAGTTTCGGGTGAACGCCAACCGATTTCATACTGCTTGCCACACACGATGCAAATGCTCCGCCGCCAACTTGAATGAAGATGCGGTCAACCTGGTTGTCCATTTGCTCCATGATTTCCCAACCAATCGTGCGACCACCATCAAGACACCACGCGTTTTCAGTTCCCTGAACGCCGAAAGGAATTGCACCCGACTTCACAACTTCGCGGAAGCGATACACACACGGATCCCCCGCGGGGTCGGTGTCTACACGAGGACACACGCGAATATCTGCATTCAGAGACTGAAGAGTGGACACCACTTCGTGCGCTGCCGCTACGGGGACATGCACAGCGATTGGCCATGACACCGCCGCGGCAATTGTTGACGCTGCTATGGCAGCGTTTCCGCACGACGCGATAGCCAAGGGTGGTCTCTGCGCCGGAGACGACCATGGTGCAACGCCCGCTTCCTCTGCCATCAGCAGGTGAATCATTTCTGTCATGAGATGACGTGCCTTGTGTGAGCCAGCAACGTTACGGGTCTCATCTTTTACCCAGATTCCGCCATTGGCAGAGAAGCGAAGAGAGTCGGACAATTCGTCGGCTCGTTGTAAGGGAGTTCGGTGAAACCCCACGCCGCCCACTCCTGCTATCGCGGTGTTTAAGTCGGTGGTGATTCGAATTCGTGCGTCTTCAGTGAGCCCGATGCTCTCGCCAAATGCATCAACGGCAAGCCAGTGCCGATACGCCAAGAACGGATTTTCATCTGCGCCTGGACGAAACGGGCGAACATCGGAAACAAATCGCAACACATGATGTCTGTCTTTCGTCGATGCATTCGGACAACGCCATGACAGCGGTGTTGAAATGCTGATGCGAGCGCCACACACAGAACACTCAAGTCCTGTGACAACGCTTGACATTGTGAACTACTTCGACACTTTTGCAACACGTGCGTTGAACTCGTTGATGAGTTCATCCCACACAGGTGCATAGGCACGAACGGAGCGCCAGAACGATTGAGAACGACGGGCCTCGAACACTTCTAGTGGAGTGCCCTGCTGTTCTACCCAGGTGTAGTAACCCAAGTTGAATATTCGGTTGCGGTCTTGTTCGGTGCAGTCGATCATTGCGTCTGTTCCCACTGAACCAAGGTGTTCACTGAAAACTTCAGCGGCATCAATTGCAGTGAAGTCATTGTTGAAACGAGATGCCAGTGTCTTGACGCGCTCACTTGGGTACAGCGCACTGCCATCAGTGGCGACAGTGACAATGGCATCGTTCGCGCCAAACCCGAGGAGTTTTGCGGTTTTAATTGCTGCCAACACGTTGCAGATTGATGAGAATCCGAAGTGAGTGAGAGCGTCCAGCAACTCTGGGCTAGCTCCGTGACGAGTTGCTAAGTACTTCTGACCCTCTGGGGTGTTGAACAGCACGTCTAATTCGTCTGTTGCCTTATCGGAGATGCCGACAACTACATCTGTATTCATCACGTTATGGATAAGTGGGATGTGCTTGTCTCCAATTCCCTGAATGTTGTGTTCACCAAAGCCGTTCTCCAACATTGTGGGACATTCAAGTGCCTCTACTGCGACAATCTTGGTTCCGTAGATGTCCTTCAACCGATCTCCAGCCGAAATGGTGCCGGCCGAACCGGTTGCAGAAGTAAACGCAGCCAAACGCAGGTCTGAATATCCGTTCGCCTTCACATGTTCAAAAGCATGGGCCAAAGCACGACCAGTGACTTCGTAATGTCCAACGGGATTACCGAATTCACAGAACTGGTTCAGAATGAAATTGCCGGGGTCCTTTGCCATTTCATTACATGCGTCGTAAATCTCTTTGACGTTGCTTTCAGTACCTGGTGTACGGACAATGTCTGACGGATCGGCAACCCACTTATCTAGCCAATCAAAACGTTCTTTTGACATGCCTGCGGGAAGAACGGCCACGCCACGTGAACTCATGAGACGACTAATGGCAATTCCGCCGCGTGCATAGTTGCCAGTAGACGGCCATACGGCGCGATGACGAGTGGGGTCGAACTGCCCGGTAATGACACGCGGTGCGAAACATGAATACGCAGCAAGAACTTTGTGCGCCGTGATCATGGGAAAGCGGTCACCAAAGACAACGATGATTGGCGAATCGATGCCAGTAATTGATGATGGGAGCACCACATGGTTAGGAACATCGACACGATCGCCATTCAGGTCGTTGTACCAATGCACACGGAACAAGTTGCGCGGGTCGGCTGCGTTCTTGTCGACGCCCTTCGTAATGTCGGCAGGGATACGGTGTGGCTCGGCAAGCTCCATGAACGTGGGAAGCACAATCTTCTGCTCTGCGAATCGGCGAACGCTGTTTTCCAACGAGGCCTCGTCGATGACATGGTCGGCTAGGCCGAGCTGTTCCTGAAGAACGGTGGCGTCAAGGGTTGAATCGAGGGCTGTAGATGCAGTCACCTCTCTAGTTTGCCACCGAAGACGCCATCACCGTGCCTACGCAGGTACCCTCACAGGGTCGCCGGTGTAGCCCAATTGGCAGAGGCAGCAGGTTTAGGTCCTGCGTGTTGGGGGTTCGAGTCCCTTCACCGGCACAGTGCATATATACGACTTACCCACACCCGCTGTCGTTATCGACATTGCTGCCTTGCGTAAAAACATTGCCACCATGTCCGAAGTGCACCCAGGACGTCGCCTGCGTCCGCACATTAAGGCGCACAAATGCACAGGTCTCGCTGCCGAATTAGAAGCGGCCGGACACAGTTCATTCACCTGCGCAACACCACGCGAAATTCTGGGAATGGTTGCAGCAGGTGTGGGCAACGATTTCTTACTTGCTAACGAAGTAGTCGACGTACGCCGATTAGAAGCACTTGCTGATGCGCAAGAGCATGCACTCATCACTGTTGCCATCGATTCAGAAGAAACACTGAAAGCGGCAGAAAAGGCTGGCATTCACAACGTCATGATTGACGTCAACGTCGGTCTTCCCCGTTGTGGATGTGACCCCAAAAATGCGGGGCGACTTGCCGATGCTGCTCGCGTACGCGGCATGACCGTTCGCGGAGTTATGGGTTACGAAGGACACCTCATGATGGTGACCGACCGCGACGAGAAAAAGCGCAAAGTTCACGAGTCAATGTCAATTCTTGCAACTGCACATGAAGACGTTGGTGGAGACATCGTGTCAGCTGGCGGAACCGGCACATACGACATGTTTGCGGGAACCACTGTGAACGAAGTGCAAGCAGGAAGTTATGCACTAATGGACACGCACTATGCACAACTTGGTTTGCCGTTTGTTCAGGCAATGTGGGTGGTTGGAACAGTCATCTCGTCACACGAATCGTGGTCAGTCGTGGACGTTGGTTTGAAGTCGCTCGGCATGGACCACGGCAGCCCCACTATCTCTGGTCACTCCGTGTGGTTTTGTTCCGATGAGCACATCACGTTCTCCCCACAAGACCAAACGCCACGCCCTGTTGTCGGCGACAGAGCCTTCGTCACTCCTGCCCATATTGATCCCACCATGGCCATGCACGACACTGCGTACGTAGCCAACCAATTCGGAGAAATTCTGGCCGAATGGCCAATTGATTTACGTGGGTGGTAGCCCCACTATGCGTGACAATAAAGCGGGTAATTCACGCAACGCTCGTCCCCTGTGAGAGAGAGCATCTTTTTCTTCTGCGGACATTTCAGCAAAAGTTCTGCCATCACCATCGTTTGGAACGAAAATACTGTCGTAACCAAACCCGTTAACACCACGTTCATTGGTAGCAATGCACCCTTCACATTCGCCTGCAACGAAATGCATTTCGCCCAACCTGTTCACAACGGCCAGAACGGTTCTGAAACGTGCCGACCGCTGGGTAACTCCGTGTAGAGCGCGTAACAATAACTCTCGATTCTGCGCATCGGTTGCGTTGTCACCCGCGTACCGAGCACTACGCACACCAGGCTCACCATTCAAGGCATCAACAAGCAGTCCCGTGTCATCGGCGAGTGCCCATTCGTGCGCAAAGTTTGCAATCTCGACTGCCTTTATTGCGGCATTTCCTTCCAGCGTGGGTGCAGCCTCTTCAACGTCACCCACCTCTGGTGGTCGCGGCAGAAGCTCCACCCATGCAGGCAACAATCGGGAAATTTCCGCGACCTTTTTCGGGTTCGCACTCGCACACACGAGTCGCATAAGGGTTATCGCTCAGGAAGTCGAGCAGGTGGCGCCTCGGACAGCAAGCCCGATTGAAGATCAAAGATTCGACCAAGGCCGGTATCGGCCAACATCAACAACTCATCAAGTTCGCCACGCGTGAATGCCATACCTTCGGCGGTTCCTTGCACTTCTACAAATCGAGACTCCCCACCGTTGACAGGTCGCAACATCACAACGTTCATATCCACTTCAGCGGTGGAGTCTTCAACATAGGGAAGGTCTAAAACAGGAACTCCCCCACACACTCCCACTGAAATTGCAGCACAAAGGGAATGAAGTGGGTGCTGAGGAATGGAACCGTTCTGCACAAGACGAGTGAGTGCATCGTGCAGTGCGAGATAACCACCACAAATGCTTGCGGTGCGAGTGCCACCATCTGCCTGCAATACATCGCAGTCCACTACTACTTGGCGTTCACCCAAGGCGCGCATATCGCATGCGGCACGCAACGAACGGCCAATGAGTCGTTGAATCTCTACTGTGCGTCCACTTTGTTTTCCTTTGGCCGCTTCTCTGTCAACTCGTTCTGGCGACGAACCCGGAAGCATTGAGTACTCCGCGGTGACCCATCCTTTGCCCGACCCCTTCATCCAACGAGGAACATCTTCATCAACCGATGCAGTGCACAACACACGTGTGCGCCCGAATGTGACCAGCACTGATCCTGCCGACATCTCCGTGAAGTCACGCTGAAATGACATAGGCCGTAATTGATCTGGTGTGCGTCCGTCTGGGCGACTCATGATGATTTCCTCCGCACCACCGACATTCGGCGCATGTGCGCTTCCCACAATACGCAGTGAGCACCCTCAACAGGCGTAGCGTCATTCTCCGTGCTCACCGCAACACTTCTCGCTCTCGCCGCCGCGGTGTTGCACGCCTCATGGAACTTGTGGGTGAAACAAAGCGGTGACCGATGGATTGCCCTGTGGGGCCAGATGACCGCTGGCGGGTGTGTGTGCGCAGTCATCTTGTTGTTCACTGGCTGGCCTAGCAACTTGGCGTGGTGGCCGGTGCTGTCTAGCGGCGTTATTCATGTGGTGTACATCGGCGCTCTTGCACGCGCGTACACCATTGGCGACTTCTCTGTTACCTATCCCATCGCTCGGGGCGCCGGCGCGTTACTCGCCGCAATAGGTGGAGTTCTCTTTCTGAACGATCACTTCACGGCCTTGGCGGTTTTCGGAATTGTTATTGCCATCGCCGGAATTCTTCTGCTTGCGGGAAAGGCCGACGCATCGCACGTGAAGGCTGCGTTGTTGGTTTCGCTCACAATCGGTGCGTACTCAGTTGTTGACGGTCACGGCTCCCGATTGACGGGCGGAAACTTGTATCCACTTGTGCTGTTCGTTGCTACTGCTGTGAGCACCACCATTGCTGGAATCGCCATGGGGCGTACACGCGACATGGTCTCTGCAATGAAGTCGCGAGCCCATTGGTTTGTGCTTGCTGGAAGTGCATCTGCATTGACCTATTGGATGGTTCTCATTGCGATGCAACAAGCACCCGTGGGCTATGTAACGGCACTTCGTGAATCAAGCGTGGTCATTGTCGCGCTGGTGGGAACGCGTTACTTGGGTGAATCAGACATGCGACGACGCGTTGTAGCCGCACTCGTTGTTGTTGCAGGGCTAGCAGTGCTCATCGCGGGCCGTTAGCGGCGCGCTACTCACTTAGAAGTAGATGATCTTTTCGGCGTTTGCTTCGGCTTGATCGAGATCGTCTGTGTAAGCACCTGTAGACAGGTACTTCCAACCACCATCGCACACAATGAACACGATGGTTCCCTCTTCAATTTCGCTCGCCACCTTCACAGCGCCCGCAAGCGATGCTCCCGATGAAATTCCGGCGAAAATTCCGCACTCTTGCACGATGCGGCGAGTCCACTCCAAAGATTCGCGAGGACGAACAACGCGCTTACGGTCAAGAAGTTCGCGGCCGTGCCAGTTGTCGAACACGGGTGGGATGTAACCATCGTCCAAATTGCGCAAACCTTCAACACGCTCACCAAGTGGAGGCTCTACAGCAACAATCTTGATGTTGGGATTCTGTTCTTTGAGATACTTGCCCGTACCCATCAGTGTTCCGCTGGTGCCGAGACCCGCAACGAAGTGCGTAATTTCTGGACAGTCGCGATAAATCTCTGGGCCAGTGCCTTCGTAGTGCGCACGTGGGTTTGCATCGTTTGCATACTGATACAAGAAACACCATTCAGGGTTTTGCGCTGCAAGTTCTTGCGCGCGTCGCACTGCGCCATTTGATCCTTCTTCACCGGGTGTGAGAATGATTTCAGCGCCGAAGACTTCGAGCATTTGTCGACGCTCAATGCTGACCGAAGTAGGCATGAGGATGGTGATGGGATAACCCTTCATCTTCGCAATGGCAGCAAGTGCAATTCCGGTGTTGCCCGATGACGGCTCCACGATGCGCTGACCAGGCACCAAGCGTCCGGTGCGCTCGGCATCTTCGATCATTGCTTTTGCAATGCGGTCCTTCACCGAGCCAAAGGGGTTTTGGCTTTCCAACTTCGCCACGATGCGAACACTGGGATTAGGCGACAAATTGGAGACGTCGACCATGGGAGTGTTGCCAACGAGCTCGAGGGCGTTCTGAAGTACGAACACCGAGCCTCCGTTCCTTCTCACATCCGCAATCGACATGGTTCTCCTTCGCGGCCTACCAGGCAGGCCTCTAGGTGAAACCTCTCCACCTTGAGTGCTATTCCCGATAAATCCAGTCGGAATTGTAACCATCGCCACAGCCTTTGTCACCCCCTATCGGTGAATCAGGCAATAACGATGACTTCTTCGGTAATGGTTCCAGCCTCAATACGGAATGAGCGGGGCTTCGGCTCGCCGGTTTTCAGGCTGACAATGATGTAGTGCCAGCCCGGATCGGGGGCCTGGTCAACGTCAGTTTTGCTGGGATAGGCCTCGGTGTGGGTATGGCTGTGCGCGCACCCCAGCACTTCCAAGCCCTCCGCTTCAGCGGCAAGCTCGGCGCGAAGGTGCTCTTTCGGGTCAATGGTGTACACCAATGCACTGTGGGCAATGTTGGTGCATGGCACGAAACGCGTGACTGTGGTTGATCCAGGTGCGCCAATGAGCAGACCACACATCTCTTCGGGATAACAGGCAATGGCATGCGCGGCCATGGCGCCTGCGGCCTCTTGCGGCACCGTGAGTTGTTGCGTGACTGACTCGGACATCCCTGCGCAGGCTAGCGGTACGCTCGATTACCCCTATGGCAAAGTCACCAAACACCGTGCTGGCGAGTAATCGCAAGGCTCGACACGATTACGAGATTCTCGACGTGTTCGAAGCCGGCATTGTGCTGGTTGGCAGCGAGGTGAAGAGCCTTCGCGCTGGACAAGTTCAACTGGTCGACGCCTACGCGCGAATTCTCGACGGCGAGATGTGGCTGGACGGAGTTCACATTGCGCCTTATTCGTTTGCTGTGGGTGTAGGAGCACACGACCCCGACCGCCCGCGAAAACTATTGTTGCATCGCGACGAGATCAATCGACTTCATGATCGCGTTGCGCGTGAACGTTTATCGCTGGTGCCGCTGGCATTCAAATTGGTTGACGGACGCGTAAAAGTGGAACTTGCGCTTGGTCGTGGTCGCAAGAAAGGCGACAAGCGCCAGTCAATTGCAGAAAAAGATGTGCAACGCGAAATTCAACGATCACTTGGTCGTCAGCGCAAAGGTATGGAATAGCCGTTCTTCGCAACTTTTCACAGATCTTGGAAAAAGTTGACACCACCCCGCCGTACACTTGTCTTTACACAACCAACCAATGGGGCTGACAGGTTTCGACAGCAGTTTCGTTGTTTGCACGTGCAACCCGAATTGCTCAGATTCGTTAAACGGGGCAAAAAACAGAATTGCCAACGAGCAGTTCGCTCTCGCCGCCTAATACTCGGTAGAGAGACATCGTGAGCAGCAATGCCGCACGGGGCCAGTCCATCGCAGCCCGGCAACAGAAGCGGAGGATGACGGCGAGAAAGACCGCTGACAATGGGAAAGACTTTTGACTTGTGGGAAAGACCACACGCGGCTTGGGTAACCAAGTAGTCGACCCGTCGACAGTGTTGCGTTAGCACTACAACGGGAATGGTTGTAGCACTGGTAAATAGCGCCTGATGGACGGGGGTTCGATTCCCCCCAGCTCCACCATTCAAAGATGTACTCATGTGCACCTTGTACAGTCGCACTGTGCTTCCCACTCAAGTTGCGACAAACGAAGGCGTCTTTCTTCTCGTTGCCATCATCGGAACAATCGCGTTTGCTACGTCCGGTGTTCTTGCAGCAGCAGAAGCTGGGCTTGACTGGCTTGGTGCAACAGTTCTCGCTGTCGTTGTTTCCATCGGCGGCGGGACATTGCGAGACATTCTCATTGGCAACTTTCCGGTCACCTGGGTTCGTGATGAATGGCCAGTAGTTGTTGCACTATGCACTGTTGTAGTGGGTCTCGTTGTTCTACGTCTTCCCGTTCACATAGACCCTCGCAATCAACTGTGGTACTTAATGAGTGACGCCATCGGGCTTGGAGCCTTCGTGGTGCTGGGAACATCCATCGCGCTCGAAAGCGGTACATCGTCTTTCATTGCCGTCTTCATGGGTGTCGTGACAGGTGTTGGCGGCGGCGTCATCCGCGATCTCTTCACCGGACGCACACCTATGGTGTTCGTTGGTCAGGTGTACGCCGTTGCCGGGCTTCTCGGATCAATCGTGTACGTAGGCCTTCGAGAAACGAGCGCATCTGAACCACTTCGCGTGTGGATTCCCGTTGCCGTGGTCGTCATCTTGCGTGCGCTAGCTATTCGCTTTGACCTGCATTTGCCACGCGCAAACGGGTCAACACAATCGCGCGACTAGCGCCTCATCGCTACATTTGGCGAATAACACCGTCTTTGACAGCTGCGGCAGCAACAGCCGGTGCAACACGCTCGACGATGGAGCGGTCGAACACAGAGGGAACAACAAATCCAGGCGACAATTGAGAATCGGTGACTGACTCGGCAATTGCTACTGCAGCAGCCAACTTCATTCCCTCGGTGATGTCAGTTGCGTGTGCGTCTAATGCGCCTCGGAAAATTCCGGGGAATGCCAAGACATTATTGATCTGGTTTGGATAATCGCTGCGACCTGTTGCCATAACCGCCGCAAGTCCGTCACATTGTTCTGGACGAATTTCTGGGTTGGGGTTTGCCATGGCAAACACAATGGGATCCTTTGCCATGGAACGAACATCGGCTGCCGTAATGAGATCTGGACCACTCACTCCAAGGAAAACATCTGCGCCCTTCATGACATCGCTAATGGTTCCCATCTTGCGTGATTGATTTGTGTGCTCTGCAAACCACACTTTGGCCGAGTTCATTTCTCCGCGGCCTGAGTAAATGGCTCCCACGCGGTCACATCCGATGACTTCTCCAACCCCTGCGTTCAACAGAATCTTGCCAATGGCCACACCTGCGGCGCCAACGCCAGCGATGACAACCGACAGGTCTTCCATTTTCTTTCCTGTGATCTTCAATGAGTTCCACAATGCCGCGAGTGCAACGACGGCAGTGCCGTGCTGGTCGTCGTGGAAGACGGGAATGTCCAAACTTGCACGAAGACGCTCTTCAATCTCGAAACATTCGGGAGCAGCAATGTCTTCTAAGTTGATGCCACCAAAAGTTGGTGCAATGCGCTGCACGAAATCGACGACTTCATCGGCAGTGCGTGCGTTAATGCAAATGGGGAACCCGTCAACGCCACCAAACTCTTTGAAGAGAAGTGCTTTGCCTTCCATCACGGGCATGGCGCCTTCGGGACCAATGTCACCAAGACCAAGCACCGCTGTTCCGTTGCTGACGATTGCAACAGTATTCTTGCGAATGGTGTACTTGTGAGACAACGCAGGGTCATTTTCAATTGCTGTACATACTCGCGCAACGCCTGGGGTGTACGCCATAGACAAATCGTCTTTGTCGTTGACCGGCGCAGTAGAGAGAACATGAATCTTTCCAGACTCGTGCATACGGAATGTACGGTCCCACCAATCCATCAAGGTGATGCCTGGGCAATTCTTCACCGCTTCAACAACCGCCAACTGATGTGCTTCGTCTCGACAGTGAACGACAAGGTTTCGACGCAGTACCGGGCCACGCACATCGAATCCGTCGAGTGCACCAATGTTGCCGCCCGCATCACCGATAGCGGTGCACAGGTGACCAAGTGCGCCAGGCACGTTGTCGAGTTGACAATCGAGCGTGATGGAAAAGGCGGCGGTGGGCAGAGTTGGCATAAGAATTACAAGGTTATCCCCAACCCTCGGTCCGCCACCTCACTGTTTTCGTCGCCCTGCGCCTAAGGTTTCCGAGAGAGGGAGGTTGTCATGATTGAACAAGTAGTGCAGAAATGGCATTTGTATATGCGCGGGCAACTTGAAGGCGGCCTCGACACTTTGCTGGCCGATGATTGCGTGTTTTACTCCCCCATTGTCTTCACCCCACAGGTGGGCAAAGAAATCACAAAGCTGTACTTGCAAGCCGCGAGCCAAACACTGCCCGGCGACAAGAAGGCAGAATCTCACGAGCCATCACACAAAGACGGAAAGTTCCGCTACGTGAAAGAGGTGATGTCGGGCAATACAGCCGTACTCGAGTTCGAAACCACCGTTGAGGGCAAGTACGCAAATGGCGTTGACATCATTACCTGTAACGACGCCGGCCAAATAGTTGAATTCAAAGTGATGTTCCGGCCCTTACAAGCCATCAACGCAGTACACCGTCAAATGGGTGCCATGTTGGAAAAGATGTCGCCGAAGTAACGGCTACTTACTGTCCAATAAGTTCTTTACGAAGCTCACGCTTCAGGAATTTGCCAGTCGCATTTCGTGGAATTGGCTCGTTGCGGAACCAAATCTTGGACGGAATCTTGTGCTTGGCCAACGTTGATGACAAGAAAGAGCGCAGTTCATCTTCTGTCAGTGTGGTGTTTGGTCGCAGAACCAGCACAACAGCAACTTCTTCACCTAATCGCTCGTCGGGCACACCGAATACTGCGGCTTCTGCAATTGACGGATGGTGATAAATGGCTGCTTCCACTTCGGAGCAATACACATTTTCGCCACCGCGAATCACCATGTCTTTGGCGCGGTCCACAATGTAAACAAATCCGTCTGCATCAATTCGTGCAACGTCTCCTGTGTTCAGCCAGCCATCCTTAATTGTTTCGGCTGTGGCTTCAGGCCGGTTCAAGTAGCCAGCAATTGTGACTGCTCCACGCACACACAAAATGCCTACCGTGTTGGGATCGCGTGGAAGGTCGTTTCCGTCTTCATCCACCAACTTTCCTTCAAGCGTTGGAACAAGTGGTCCACAACTCTCAGGACGCTCAATGTAAAAACGTGCTGCATTAGCGGTGATGATTCCGCATGTCTCGGTCATGCCGTAGCCGGTACTCGGCTGTCCACCCTTCAGTGCGCCAGCAATTTTGTGCACAAGGTCTGGCTGTACTGCCGAACCGCCACCGCCCATTGATTGCAATGACGAGGTATCACGCTTTTCCCAATCGGGATGCATGAGTAATTCGCGACCCATTGTTGGAACGCCAGAGAATGTGGTGACTTTCTCGCGCTCGATGAGCTCGAGTGCGCGACCCGCATCCCATTTGTACATCATCACAACTTTTGCGCCAGTCAATGTTGAAGGGTGCAACAAGCAGTTACATGCAGTCACGTGGAACAGCGGCGTTGGCGCAAAGATGACAGCGGGGGCGGCTGCAGGAACATTGGTGGGTGCCGGAACATCGCCCGCTGCAATTGCTTTTTGCTCGGCAAGTGCAGTGGCCGCAGTCATGGCCGCAATGTTCATGATGTTGGCAACTGACCCACGATTTGTTAACTGTGCACCCTTCGGAAATCCGGTGGTACCCGATGTATAAAAAATTGTTGCATCGTCATCCGTATCGATGTGAGCGTCCGGCAAAGTTCCGGGGTCATTCCCTGACAATGCGTCTGCCCACATCACTGCACCGTCTGGTAGCGGCGACGTGTTGCGTGTGACAATCAAATGAACTGGCGCAGCATCTTTAATCTCTACAAATCGCTCTAGTCGCTCACCGTCAACAATAAGAACAATCGGCGTGCTGTCTTTTAACGCGTACTCCATTTCGGATGCAGTCCACCATGCATTCATTCCCACCAAGGCAGCACCGAGCGAGACAGTGGCCCAGTAGCTAACAACCCACTCCGGATAGTTGCGCATAGATACCGCAACTCGTGTTCCGCGTGTGACACCCTGTGCCTGCAAATAGGTTGCAAGAGTTCTTACCTGCGAGTGAATTTCTGCGTATGTAAACCGTTCGTCTTCGTAGACCAAGTATTCGTTGTTTGCATGACCAGCGCTGAGTTCCCACAACGCCCTCATGTGAGGTGGTGCTGCAGTAAATACTTTCGTTGGAACTCCACGCACGTCAGCGACTGACGTTGCAAAGGGCGAGCCTGGGGCATCGAGGTCGTTACGGGCGGCGATGTAATGCTGAATCACACCCCCATCATTACCTAAATGTGACAATTGTCGCTAGGCGAAAGCGGGGACCTGCGTAGCCGCTTTAGGCTGAGAATGTGAGGAGCCATCAATGACGACTGAGTTCATTATCGATGGCTGGTCTGCGAGTGGCCCCGACGTCACGCTTCACTACCACAGTGGTGAAATTTCTTTTGCTGAGCACATTCAATTCCCGGTTGATGTAGAAACCCACCACACGGTGGAACGACTACTTGATCTTCTGGTGATTGTCGCAGGTGTGAGTTATGCAAAGGCCGTAGCGCCCGCGGTGGTGAGGTTTCCTCAAATTGATATCTCGAACGCTGGATACCGCCTCGTTGAAAAGACATACAACGAAGGAATGCGTGAATTCGCCTTCCACAATGGTCTCCCCCTCACCACTGCTTTTGTGGTGGCCGATGAGCCACGTGGTGCCGACTTCACGATTGAGGCCTTGCTCCATAGCCCCGGAATTCCTCTCATTCCTTTTGGCGCCGGTCGCGATTCCTGCGTTGTCGCTAGCGCTCTTCAACATCTACAACCCACTCTTTTCACCATTGGTCTGAATCCGTTTGCCCAACGGATTGCCGACACCCTTTCCCTGAAGTTGCTCACCGCATCGCGTTCGCTGGATCCAGTGCTGTTGAAAATGAACGAGTCCGGTGCACCGAACGGGCATATCCCCGTTACTGCAATCAATTCGTTACTTTCGCTTATCACCGCTGAACTCACAGGTCACACAAGCGTGGTGATGGCCAACGAAAAATCCGCATCGCGGCCAACACGAGTCAAAGACGGAATAGAAATCAATCATCAGTTCAGTAAGTCACTTGAATTTGAACGCGTGCTCGGAGCGGCCGTCGATTCAGCAGGGTCAATAGTGCAATACATGTCTGTTCTTCGAGACATACCCGACCACCACATTTCCCGCGCATTCGCAACTAAGTGTCTTGATTTACATCCGCTCTTTATGAGCTGCAACCAGGCAATGTTGCGAGATGATTCGAAGAGAAGCAAGGGATGGTGCGGTCAATGCCCGAAGTGTCGAGGGATGTTTTTGTCGTTGGCGCCGTATCTTTCGCCCGCACACATCACGCGTATCTTCGGACGCGACCTTCTTAATGACTCCACTCAAATTTCAGGATTTCACGAACTGATGACTGATGATTCCAAGCCTTTTGAGTGCGTGGCCGATGTGCAAGAAGCACGAGACTCGATGCGCCAGTTACTGCAATCACCAGCGTGGTCACAGCATTCCGTTGTTATGGCGAGTCGCAACCTTGCAGAACAGCCTGCAACGAGAACCGATGAAGAGCAGGGCGACTGGTCGAACACAACATTTGACGCCGACATTCGAGCATTCCTAGGACAATCTGCGTGAAACTCTCCGATGTACGTGGGCTTCGTGTGATTGTTTGGGGCGGTGCACGCGAAGGTTATTCCGCTGCCGAAATCTGCCTACGCCAAAACTGTCAAGTCGCCATTGTGAGCGATACACCCGACAGTGATGTTGATGCACAACGCTCTGCTCAATCGTTAGATGTTTCACTTCTTGGTGTTCATCAGATTCCCGAATGGAATCCAGATTTCATCATTCGGTCGCCTGGGGTGTCTCGATACCGAGAAGAACTCGCCAACTATGCATCGTCCGGTTTGCTTGCCCTATGGCTGGCCGACCAAGACCCGCGCCGAATTATTGGCGTCACAGGCACGAAAGGCAAGAGCACTACATCTGCACTCATTGCAAACATTCTTCGTTCCGCCGGACATTCAGTGGAACTTGCAGGGAACATTGGCGTACCCGTTGCACAAACATCTCGTACCGCAGACTTTCTCGTTATTGAGGTATCCAGTTACCAAGCCAGCGACTGCACAACGTCACCATCTATCGGAGTTCTTACATCGTTGGGCGAAGATCACATTCCGTGGCACGGCTCAGTAGCCACCTATCACCGCGACAAGCTAAATCTCTTTGGACACACACAACTCGAGCACGTGGTCTGCCACGCATCTGACCAAGAACACCTTGTTACTCACGGCTTAGAAGGCGTCTTGAAAAAGAGATTCAGCAACTCTCAGCATTCAGTTCATGTCGCACTTGCCACGCCCCAAGGCGAAGCAGCGCTAGAGCGAATGGGAAATACAACATTTCCGCGCAACTTAGAGCTTGCAATGGACGCTGCGCTTGCGGCCGATAACTCGCTCACGCTTGCCCACGTCCTTGATGCCCTCCACAGCACTCAGCCGCTTCCATCTCGTCAACAACTGGTCGCAACAAAAGGCGATCGTCAATTCGTAGACGATGCGCTCGCAAGTAATCCTCTTGGCGTCATTGCTGCTATCGAACGGTTTAATCACTCACGTTTTGTACTCATCATGGGTGGCGAGGATCGCAATGTCGATTTCGGACCCTTGTGCAATGCTGTTAATGCGGCTCAACATTTAGGCGCAATTGTCGTTCTCGGAGCACCTTCAACCAGGCTGTACAAAGAACTACTCACCACCCGAGCCACTGTGTGTCCGGCAAATTCAGACAATGTGGCCGATGCCGTAGAAATTGCGGTTTCCCTCACGCAATCGGGTGACCGAGTGGTTTTTAGCCCCGGAGCCCCCACCCCGCGCGACATTGGCGACTACCGCACCCGAAGTGCCCAATTCGCAGCAGGAATTGACCGAATCACTTTCTCGTAATGCACCACGAAACATCGTGCGAAACAGAGCACCGTTGGCGCGGCGGAACTAGCCTTTCCTCCTTGTGGGATCAGATAACACCGTAGATCGCGAATCGGTTGAGCACGCTCGACAACTCGCAGAACAGCAAGCCAGCGAAGCGCAGAGTTCAGCCGACACTCACGACCATTCCCACGGACACGGACACGGACACACAACCGGAACTGTTGCATTGGCGCTTGGCGCTTTGGGAATTGTGTACGGCGATATTGGCACCAGCCCGCTGTATTCATTCAAAGAAGCATTCACCGAGAAATCACACGTCATGACTGTGGATCAGATCAATGTGTTCGGAATTTGCTCGCTTGCATTTTGGTCTCTCATCATCATCATCTCCATCAAGTACCTCATGTTCGTCATGCGTGCCGACAACAACGGTGAAGGCGGAATTCTTGCGCTCACTGCAATGGTGTTGCCACGTCGCGGAGAAACGGTGCGAAATGGCGCAATTCTTGTCACCCTCGGAGTGTTCGGAACTGCGCTTCTGTATGGCGATGGTGTGATTACACCAGCAATTTCTGTTTTGTCTGCTGTTGAGGGCCTTGAACAAGTGTCCACTAATTTCGCGGACTGGGTCATTCCTATTGCAATTGCAATTCTCATGTGTTTGTTCCTAGTTCAAAAACGCGGAACGGGCGCCGTAGGAAAAGTGTTTGGGCCAATCATGCTTGTGTGGTTCACCACATTGGCCGTCCTTGGCCTCATGCACATTGCAGATGCCCCACGAATTATTCAGTCCATCAATCCGTATTACGCATACCAATACTTCACACACGAGACGGGGCACGCATTCCTCTCTCTCGGCTCAATCTTTTTGGTGGTCACCGGCGGTGAAGCGCTGTACGCAGACATGGGGCACTTTGGTCGACGACCAATCATGTTCGGCTGGTACGGAATGGTTCTTCCAGCGCTTGTTTTGAACTACTGGGGTCAAGGAGCATTTCTCCTTCAACCAGAAAACGCCGAGAGCGTCGAAAGCATTTTCTTCAGCATGGTTCCCGACGCAATCTTGTTGCCCATCGTTCTTCTCGCCACAATGGCCACCATCATTGCGTCACAGGCCCTGATCTCTGGTGTGTTCTCGCTCACCGCGCAAGCAGTGCAGTTGGACTATCTCCCCCGCATCAAGATTCGCCACACATCACAAGCGCATTCGGGCCAAATTTATGTACCACTTGTGAACTGGTTGCTCATGGTTGCATGTATTGGGTTGGTACTTGGGTTCCAAACATCGTCAAATCTTGCTGCTGCGTACGGAATTGCCGTCACCATGACCATGGCCATCACCACTCTTATTTTCTTCCGAGTACTCACAGATAAATGGCATTGGAAGCAATGGAAAGCATTTGCGTTGTGCATTCCCTTGTTGATTGTTGAAGCCGGTTTCTTGGGAGCCAACCTTGTCAAAATCCCACACGGTGGCTGGTTCGCCTTGGCTGTCGGAATCATCCTCATGGTGCAAATGCAAACCTGGCGGCGTGGACGCGCATTAGTGGCAGCCCGAATTCGTCGTGGTGAACGACGTATTACCGATGTCCTCGACGAAGCCGAAGACGTTAAGCGCGTGAACGGCACAGCGGTCTTTATGTTCAAAGACTTGGGACAAGCACCACCGGCACTTGTCAACAACCTGCGCCACAACAAAGTGCTACACAAGAACACTCTTATTGTGTCCGTTGATACGTCAGATCTTCCTCGTGTTGAAATGAAGGACCGTGCAACCGTCACCAAGATTGGACCCGGCGTCTGTCAGGTGGAGTTGGAATTCGGATTCATGGACGAGCCCGATGTCCCAGCCACTCTCGCCGCGATGAACCACCCCGGTCTTGAATTAGACGTCGACGACATCACCTATTTCATCGGCCACGAATCAATCATCGCTGGCAAAGCACCAGGAATGAATCCTCTTGCAGAACACCTTTTTGTTTTCTTGAATCGCGGCGCAGACAGTGCGAGCCGTTTCTTCAACCTTCCCGTTGACCGGGTGTTTGAGGTTGGCTCCCACGTGGAGATTTAAATCTTTCTGCAACGCGTGCAACCAAGAATGCAATTGCAGTTCCGGTAAGAAGTCCCGCCACAACATCTGACATCCAGTGGATGTTTAGAGCCAACCGGCTCCAGGCCATAGCGATACACACAAGCCCACCAACCGCAAACGAGGTGCGTGAATAGTGTGGCAAGGCCTTGTACACGAGCAGTACGAGCGAGGCCACCAATGCCGTGGTGTTACCCACATGTCCCGAAGGAAAACTAAAAGAGTCCGTTGTTGTTAACCAAAACTCACGGGGTGGCCGTTGCACTGCAGTCCAATTTTTCATAGACGCAATAACAACACCACACACTTGAAGAGTGAGCCACGGAATAATCGCCGAAAGAACGTCGCGTGTTCTCCACCACACAACCACACCAACAGCAACTGCGACAGGGATGAGAACTGCACCCGTTCCAAACCAAGTGACCACTTTCGCAACGTCAATCAAAAATGGATTCTCAACGAACACTTCCCACACCGCAGTGTCGAGCGAATTGATGATCGACGAAAAGTTTCTAGCCATTAGAAAACGATAACGAATCAACTCTTCAGTCGTTCGGCGCGCAGAGCAGAGCGACGCACCTTTCCTGCGTCATCGCGTAAAGCGAAATCTACGTACTCAAATGTGCGCGGAACCTTGTACGACACAAGACGTTCGCCCAAAAAAGTTTTCAGCACATCTTCAGGAATGTCAGCAACATTGGCTTCAACAATTGCGTGCACAGTGTTGCCTTTATCTTCGTCTGGCAATCCAATGACTGCGCATGACTTCACCGCAGGATGCTCTTGAATTGCTGATTCAATTTCGGCGGGATAAATGTTTGCGCCTCCCGACAAAATCATGTCGGCGGCACGGTCACCCAAGTACAGATATCCGTCTTCGTCAAGCCGACCCATGTCGCCAAGCGATTCCCAGCCGCCTTCTCGAGTACGAGCCGCCGCACCCACGTATTTGTATGTGGGTGTGTCACGCAGGCTCCGCATCCACACTTCACCCATTTCGCCCACCGGCACTTCGTGGCCGTCTTCATCTGTAATAAGAACAGTTCCGGGAACTACTTTCCCAACTGATCCACGATGTGCCAGCCATTCAGGACCACTGATAACGGTTGCGGTTTGTGCTTCCGTTCCGGCGTACAACTCGAAAATTCTTTCCGCACCTAGCCAATCAATCCAGGCCTGCTTCAGCCATTCAGGACATGGTTCGGCAAGGTGCCAGACCACGCGAAGCGACGACAGGTCGCGCGAGAGACGTTCTTCATCGGGTAAGCGAAGAATGCGCTTCATCATGGTTGGCACCATGTACAGAACTGTCCCCTTTTGTGACTCAATTACTTCAAGTGTTTGAGATGCATCGAATCGCGGCAACAAAGCAACGGTGAGTCCATGCAGCAGAGCTTGGCAACTCCACACGGCAGGACCGTTGTGATACAGCGGCCCTGGCATTACTAAACAGCCGCCTGGGTCCATAAGCAGCGGCACAGGTGCATCGGGATTCAATGCGGCGGGATCACCAGACACAATGAGTTTCGGACGACCTGTACTTCCTCCAGATGTTGGTGCTTTCCACGCAGCCGAGACCACATATGGCAAGTGGCTGGCATCGCGATGCGATGGACGAAAACCAACGGGAAGACATGTTCTGCCTTCGTATGTTCCTGGCTCTACCCCTATCACTGCCGACGGGTTTGCTAATTCAATGATTGCATCTTGTTCTCGCTGAGGCAGTCGAGATGAAATTGGTTGCGGAGTTGCGCCAAGTCTCCACGCCGCGACGTATGCAATAAAGAAATCGATGCTGTTGGGAACCGCAACGGTCACCATGTCACCTTCACGTGTTCCGGTTTCCGCCAAGTAGACCGCAAGGCTGTATCCCTGATTCAGGAGTTCTTGTCGTGTGATTGATTGTCCGTCACAGGTGATAGCGATGGCATCTGGATTCTGTTGTGCAAGATCCTCTAGGCGCTGAATAAACGAAATCACAAGAGTTATATCTACTCGCTGGGCGGAGGGGTTGCCTCACTGAAGAATTAGCCGTGTGCGCCTTTTGCTAATGACGCCTGCCATCTAAAGACCGTGAGAACCAAGATGAGAATTCCGACTGCACCGGAGAAAATGAGTGCATCGAGAGGGGTCTCTTTCTTAAGAAGTCCTTCAATGCCCTTAACCGCCATGAAGACGACGAGCACGTCAATAATTGACTTCTTCAGATCGTTGAGTGAGTCAACTCGAAGCCATTCAGGAACTTGAAGTTCATCAATAAAGAGTTCGTACAAGCCAATAACAACAATGAGCTGAACAATTGAGATGAGATACATGTCGATGACACTCAGTAGTCGCACAACCGACATGTCGCTACGCCATTCACCCTGCATGAGATCGACAATAAGTTGAACAGATTTTGCAACCGACCAACCGAACGATGCAATGGTGGTGATTGAAAGACCAATGACAGCGATGATGACCAGATACCTAGAGGAATTCAGGAGTTTGTTCATTGTCTTTTCTTGCGGATTCGTCATACGCACACGGTAGTCACAATGCCAGGGACAAAAGTGGAAGCGATAGAAAACTCACAAGAGTGCCTATTCCCACCATGAAAGAAACGAGGTCTTCGTCGAGTCCTGCCGTTACGGCCACCACTCCCGCAGTGACCATTGGAGGTGCACCACTCTGCAACACCGCAGTTGACCACTCCAGATCGCCAAGTTGTCCACGACTGAGCCCCACCAGTAGAAGACCCGCGGGCACCACCGCCATCTTGATGACCAGACCACTAACAGCTGGCTCCATCACATGGCGGGCAACTCGAAGGCGGAATCGAGTACCCAACACCCCCATAGCAACTGGCGCAACAGTGAGACCCACTCCATTCAGCACCGACAGCAGCCACTGTGGAATGTCAACGGATCGAAGCGCAATGCTGAGAAGCAGAGCGAGAAAAGGTGCAAATCGAAATAATCGACGAAGCGCGGGGCGCCAACCGCGTTCTGCTGTACCGAAGGTTCCCGCAATCCACGACCCGTATGTGGCGAGCGCGAGAAATGTTCCAAGTTGGTCGTATGTGATGGCGGATGCAACATGGTCTTCGCCCAGAAGCGAGCGCACTACCCCGATACCCAAAAAACTGGTGTTGCCCAAAACAGCAACCATCATCAACGCACCAATCACCGGACGAGACCACGAGCGAATTCTTCCCATGACCAAGACACCTGCAGCACACAGCGCCATTGATGCCCACGCCGCCACGAGCGGTACGGCGCTGTCACGTGAAAGTTCCACCTGCGACACCTTTGCGATAATCACGGCGGGAAGTGCAATAGTGACGACGTAGCGGTCTGCTAGCGCGGTCCATGAATCAGAAATAGACCAACGCCGACTCAGTCCCCAGCACGCCAGAAACGTCACAATGACAACGATGAGCACCATCTGAAACTAGTAGAGGAGGCTGGTCGCTTGAGGGAAACCTTGTCGATGCCTATGTGGGACAATTTTGTATGGCTCCACACACTCACGACATTGCATCCCCAATCTTGGGCACTGTCTTTCGTGTCGCCGTTTCGGTCGGCGACACGGTCAGAGAACACCAAGAAATTCTCATCATTGAATCTATGAAAATGGAACACCCCGTTGAAGCCGGTGTGGACGGAGTGGTTTCGGCTGTGCACGTGAAAGAAGGAGACACAATTACAGCGGGTCAAGTACTGCTCACAATCACACCTGGTCATGTGAGCGCCAATAATGTCGACATTGATAACACCACCCCAGACAACCATCAACGTGCTGACTTGGCCCGCTACAACGAACGTCGACGTCTCACGACCGATGAAGCACGACCAGAGGCCGTTGCTCGACGTCGATCAAAAGGGCAACGAACGGCGCGAGAAAACATTGCCGACCTTCTCGATGAAGGATCTTTTGTTGAATACGGGTCATTTGCCGTCGCTGCTCAGCGCAAACGTCGCAGTCTTGACGACCTCATTGCCAACACTCCCGCCGATGGTCTCGTTGGCGGAATCGGAACAATCAACGCAGACGTACACCCAGGAGATGCATCGCGCGTTGTTGTGGCCTCATACGACTACACCGTGCTCGCTGGTACTCAGGGATACCTCAACCACCGCAAGAAAGATCGTTTGTTCGATGTGGCCGAACGCTTACGAACACCTGTGATTCTGTTTGCCGAAGGTGGCGGTGGACGACCAGGCGACACCGACTCCCCTGGTGTTGCGGGCCTTGACTGCCTGGCCTTTGCGTACTTTGCTCAGCTCTCAGGTTTGGTTCCATTGGTCGGCATCACATCTGGCTACTGCTTTGCAGGAAATGCGGCGTTGCTCGGATGTTGCGATGTTGTCATTGCCACCGAAAACTCAAACATAGGTATGGCTGGACCCGCCATGATTGAAGGCGGTGGTCTCGGAGTAGTTGCACCAACAGATATTGGCCCCATCGATGTGCAAACAAACAACGGAGTGGTCGATGTTCGCGTCGCCAACGAAGAAGAAGCCGTTGCGGTTGCCAAGAAATATCTGTCGTATTTCCAAGGGGCCACATCTACTTTTGAGCGCCACCCCGATGACCTCATGCGCGGATTAATCCCCGAACAACGCACACGGGTGTACGACATCCGAAGTGTCATCGAAGCACTTGCGGATATTGGATCTGCACTTGAATTACGTCCAACATTTGGAATTGGCATTCTCACGACGCTGATGCGAATTGAGGGCAAGCCAGTGGGTGTCATTGCGAACAACCCAGCGCATCTTGGCGGTGCTATAGATTCCGATGCTGCAGATAAAGCAGCGCGATTTATTCAGCTGTGTGACGCGTACGACATTCCTATTATCAGTTTGTGCGACACCCCAGGCTTCATGGTGGGCCCAGACGCAGAGCACACCGCACAAGTTCGTCATTTTGGTCGCATGTTCGTTACAGCGGCAAGCATCACTGTTCCGTGGATCACCATTGTGTTGCGAAAGGGATACGGTCTGGGTGCTCAAGCAATGGCACGTGGCAGTTTCCACGCGAACGACATGACCGTTGCATGGCCCACGGGCGAATTTGGCGGAATGGGACTTGAAGGTGCAGTTCGACTTGGCTATCGCAAAGAACTTGAAGCAGTCACCGATGACGCAGAACGTGCCGAACTTGAATCTGCTCTCATTGCAAAGGCGTACGAGAACGGCAGTGCATTAAACATGGCAAGCCACGTAGAGATTGACGATGTCATAGATCCGGCGGATACACGTGCGCGCATCGTTGCCGTGATTGGCGATGTTGTCTCGTGGCGTGCGCGCAAGGGAAAAAAGCGACCCATGGTTGATACTTGGTAGCACTCGGAACAACTTCCGAGGCGAAACACAAACTAAAACGCAGCTAGACCTTGCGAAATGTGAGCTGCCAACTCTGCGTCTGTCACCGTGTTCGTTGAAGCATCAACTTTCTCATGAACAGTGGCCGCAGTGACCTGAGCAACAACAGTTCCACCGAGTAGTGAGAGAACCTCGGCAGTTGCTTGTGCTGCGTGCACTCCGCCACCTGGCCCAGGAGTAACGGCAATCACCATGGACTTCTTGCCAATAATTGGCCCCTTCATGAACGGACGCGATGCCCAGTCGATGAGATTTTTCGTGACTGCTGAGTACGAGTGGTTGTACTCCGGCGTTGCAATGATGACGCCGTCTGCTTCGGCAACGGCCGCGCGTAATGCTGCAACGATGTCTGGCACCGTTTCTGCATCGAGGTCTTGGTTGTACAACGGCAACTCCGAAATATCGAAATGCGCAATTGTTGTTCCTGCAGGTGCCAACGATGGCAACGCCTGAATAAGACGTGTATTGAATGAATCTTTACGGAGTGATCCGGAGAATGCGATAAGTGTTGTCATTGCCGTTTGACGATACGGAGTCCGTGACGCGTATCCCACATGGTGACCACTAGTTGGTTGTCTACCACTTCGACTAAATGCACGGAGAGAACATCAACCGAGAAAAACACCCCTTCGGTAGGGCTCTCTGGCCGCCATCGCGCAACCGTGGCCGAAGATATAGGCACCGCGACACCGCTTACTCTCCCGTCACCGCCGTCCAGTGTTTCCGAAAGGGTGGCGGTATGAAGCGACAAGCGCGGGTCACGAGACAGGTCGATGGCTTTACGAGCATGTGGCATGCTTCCGAACCACAGGACGCCATCGTTGAAGAACACGTTGATTCCACTCAGACGTGGAGCACCTGAGGCATCTAGCGTGCCCAACACATGGTGCGGATGGCTTTCAAAGCGACCGCGAAGACGCCGAGCAAGATGGGGCTCGGCGAGTTCAATTTCTGCCCAGTTCGCCATGGGGTTAAAGGATACGAGTCCCCACATGGAACAATGAACAGGTGACCATCTCTCCCCTTTTCGACCCCGCCGCATGGCGTGAGGTGCCTGGCTTTTCGTTTACCGACATCACCTATCACCGTGCTGTCGATCAAGGCAGTGTTCGCATCGCATTCAACAGACCGGAAGTGCGCAATGCCTTCCGTCCACACACAGTTGACGAGTTGTACTCCGCACTTGACCATGCACGAATGACAACCGATGTTGGTTGCGTTCTGCTCACGGGAAACGGACCTTCACCGAAGGACGGCGGATGGGCGTTCTGTAGTGGCGGCGACCAACGTATTCGTGGCAGAGACGGATACAAATACGCCGAAGGCGACACCGAAGACACTGTCGATAGAGGTCGCGCAGGTCGACTTCACATTCTTGAAGTACAACGTCTCATTCGCTTCATGCCAAAAGTTGTGATCTGTGTTGTTCCAGGTTGGGCAGCAGGCGGTGGCCACAGTCTTCATGTTGTTTCCGACCTCACACTGGCCAGTAAAGAGCATGCACGCTTCAAGCAAACCGATGCCGATGTTGCATCATTTGACGGCGGGTACGGATCTGCCTACCTTGCAAAAATGGTGGGCCAGAAATTTGCTCGTGAAATCTTCTTTCTCGGACGCGAATACACAGCCGATGAAATGAAGGCCATGGGCGCGGTCAATGAATCTGTTCCTCACGCAGATCTTGAAAAAGTTGCACTTCAGTGGGCAAAGGAAATCAACGGCAAGAGCCCAACTGCTCAACGCATGTTGAAGTTTGCCTTCAACCTTGTGGATGACGGTCTTGTCGGGCAACAAGTATTTGCCGGTGAGGCAACTCGCTTGGCGTATGGCACCGACGAAGCAGCCGAAGGTCGCGAGTCGTTCCTGGAAAAGCGCGACCCCGACTGGTCTCCATTCCCCTGGTACTACTAATTAATGATTCATTCGGTCGCTAACGCACTCGATGAACGGCTAGACCCGTTTCGTTGGCGCGACCGTCAACTTGCTAGCAAATCTGACAGACGAGAAACAGTGGGAGCCGGCCTGTTTGTGGCAGAGGGCGACCTAGTGGTCGATCGTGCACTTCAGGCAGGGTGCACACCGCAGGCTCTTTTGTGCGATGACGACATGGCGGCACGGTTTCACTCGCAGTTGCCACATGTAGATATTTTTTGCGGCAACGAGGACTTGCGTCGAGATGTCACTGGGCTTGGCGTTCCACTTCGTGCAGTTGGTTTGTTTCAACGGCCACCGCTTCGCGATGTCTCGGAACTTCTTCACTCTGGTTCACGCATTGTCGTTGCCGAATCGCTTGATAACCCAACGAATCTGGGCGCCATCATTCGCAGCGCTGCTGCCCTTGGTTGGCATGGTCTTGTGTTGTCTGCTGGAAGTGCCGACCCATTGGCACGTCGCGCATTACGAGTGTCAATGGGAACCGGTCTCACGCTTCCATTCGCTCGCCTACAGGATGACGAGTCTTTGCACGAACTCTTGACGACCCATGGTTATCGCAGCGTGGCTCTTACGCCACACCACACTGGAGTGTCTTTGCAGCAGTACACAGTCCGTGCAGATGAAAAAGTTGCAGTTCTGTTGGGAAGCGAGCGTGACGGGCTTGCTACTGAAACCATTTTTCATGCCACCGACATGGTGCGCATTCCCATGCATGCCCACGTTGATTCATTAAACGTTGGGGCCGCTGCCGCCATTGTGCTGTACGCGCTAGGACCGCAGACAAACTCTTACTGATTTCTCAGGTGTTCGGCAGCGTTCACCACATACGACGCAAGTTGTTGCACAACAGAGTCACGTTCTGGTTCGGGAACCAAATGCAAGGTGTGCTCAATAGCTGATGCCATGTGCAGCAACCACCGGTCTCGCGCTTGAGCATCGATGGCGAAGCCGCCATGACGCATACGCAACATGGGGTGTCCACGCTGTTCCATATAGTCATGTGGCCCGCCCCAGTACTGAACCAGAAACAAGGTGAGCCGTTGGCGAGCTTCTGTTGTATCTGCACCGTCGGGATACATAGCCATCAAGATGGAATCTGTCTCTACGCCGTCGTAGAACGCATCAACGAGAGCAACAAAGTACTCACGCCCGCAAATGTCATACAGACTGCGATTGTCTTGTGTCTCCGTCATTTGTTAGCGAAACTCTGGGTCTTCCCAACCTGGAAAAATGTCGGGCAATCCGTCACTCACCAAATCGGGGTACACGGCAGCGCGCTTTTCTAAGAAACTGACAACACCTTCTTTTGAATCTGCACTGCGTCCACGCTCCATAATTCCGCGAGAGTCTGCGCGATGCGCTTCCATGGGGTGCGATGCACCAAGCATGCGCCACAACATACGTCGTGATAATGCCACCGACACTGGCGCCGTATTGTCAGCAATTTCACGTGCCAACTCACGCGCTGCAGACAGAAGCTGATCGGCGGGGTGAACACTGCGAACGAGTCCACCGTCTAACGCTTCTTGCGCTGAAAAAACTCGCCCAGTAAAGACCCACTCCGTTGCCTTTTGTATCCCCACAATGCGTGGCAAGAAATACGATGAGCACGCTTCGGGAACGATGCCCCGCTTGGCAAAAACAAACCCGAACTTTGCAGAGTCGCTTGCAAGCCGAATGTCCATTGGCAGGGTCATGGTGACCCCAACACCAACGGCGGCTCCATTAATGGCACCGATAACCGGCTTCAGACTTTCAAAGATGCGAAGAGAGACCAACCCTCCACCATCTCGCGGTACGCCCTGTTTGGTCTGAACGTCACTTCCGCCCTTGGCAAATGTCTCCCCACCTGACGACAGATCGGCGCCAGCGCAATAGGCACGGCCAGATCCGGTGAAGATGACGACTTTGACATTGTCATCGGCATCGGTCATGTCGAGAGCAGAAATGATCTCGTGCATCATGCGTCCGGTGAAGGCATTCATCTTGTCGGGTCGATGCAAGGTAATGGTGGCGATGCCCTCGCTCACGTCGTATGCGATGTCTTGAAAATCCATTCCTTGACCCTAGCGATGCCAGCGTCAGTGACGAGATACCGAACTAGACGTCGAGGAACTTGCTAGATGCAACGCCAGAACCGACGCCACCGGCCACAGCTCCGATGATGAGCAACACAATCATGACGCCATTGACATAGGAACCGGGCACAACAAGAGAACTCACGCCGGTACCTGGTTTAAAGCCCGCAACACCAGATGTCCATGCGCTGTTTAACGCCCACAAACCACCACATGACACCACTGCGCCCACAAGACCCTGAACAAGTCCTTCCAAGATAAACGGCACACGAATAAACCAGTCGGTGGCACCCACCAGTTTCATCACTTCAATTTCACGACGACGCGCAAAAATAGCCGTTCGAATGGTGTTCCAAATAAGAATGACCGCTACCGCCAACAACACCAGTGACATGCCAATGGTGACAGTACGCACGAACCCAGACAGTGTGGAAATGACATCGAACTCGTCTTCTGCCAATGACACTCCCGCCACGCCCGGCAATGTTCGATATTGATTAGCCAAACTTCGAACCAGTTCGGGGTCTGTTGTTTTTGGAACCACTTTGAACTGCGACGGAATGGTCTCGATGGAGAGCAGACTCAATGTTGTTGGATCACCTGCGAAGACACGCTTCGCTTCTTCAAAACTGGCGGTCTTGTCGAGATAATCGAGTTTGTCAATGTCTATGACATTCGGCTGCGACTTTAAGTTCTGCTCAATAAACGTGAGAGCGTCTGGAGCAACATCTGGGCGAACAAACACAATCATTCCCACATCGCCACGCCATTGCACTAACAGGTTGTCAAAAGCTCGCTGAATAAGGAAGGTGGCACCCACGAGCAACAGCGACACAGCGGACGTAATGACAGCGGCCACCGACAATGTGACATTACGACGGAAACTTGCGATTGTTTCGCGAACGGCATACGACAGTCGTTGAATCATTCGTATACACCGCGTTCTTGGTCTCGAACGATGACGCCGCGATCTAACTGAATAACGCGTCGACGCATGGCGTTTACTACCCGATGGTCGTGTGTGGCCATGACAACCGTGGTGCCAGTTCGGTTAATTGCATCGAGAAGTTGCATGATGCCCTCGCCAGTTGCGGGGTCTAAGTTTCCGGTTGGCTCGTCTGCCAACAAAATGAGTGGCCTATTCACGAAAGCGCGTGCGATTGAGACACGTTGCTGTTCGCCACCAGATAACTGATGAGGGAAGCGGTCTTCCTTGCCCGACAAGCCCACTAGTTCCAACACCTGAGGAACTTGGTGACCAATGACGTGCTTTGGCTTACCAATCACTTCTAACGCGAATGCCACATTCTCGAACACGGTCTTGTTAGGAAGAAGTTTGTAATCCTGGAAAACATTGCCCATGGTGCGACGGAGATATGGCACCTGACTACTAGCCATTTCATTGATGTTTCGGCCTGCAACCCACACGTTTCCGCGTTCGGGGCGTTCCTGCCTATTCATCAGGCGCAACAAAGTACTTTTTCCCGACCCAGACGGGCCCACCAGGAACACAAAATCACCCTTCGCAATATCGAAGGACGCATCGCGTACGGCCGGTATTTCGGAGCCATACATCTTGGAGACATTCTCAAGACGAATCATGAAGTACCACAACCTAGCAATGGGGCCAACGCCCCTGCGGGCAGGCACGAAACCCTTACTGGGCTTGCTCCGATTCCCGTCGCCAGCGCAAGAAGCCTTCCATGAATTGGTCGAGATCACCGTCGAGAACACTGGCCACATTTCCTGATTCAACATCGGTTCGGTGATCTTTCACCATTTGGTACGGCTGAAGCACATACGAACGAATCTGGCTTCCCCATCCCACCATTGCCGTCTTACCGGCAATGCGGTCTTTCTCGGCTTCATGTTCTTCTTCAATTTTCGCAGCAATCATTGCCTTCAGACGGGTCATCGCCTTTTCACGGTTTTGTAACTGGCTTCGCTCTTCTTGGCTGCTTGCCACAGCTCCGGTGGGCTCGTGAATAAGGCGAACTGCAGAAGATGTTTTGTTCACATGCTGGCCACCTGCACCAGATGCGCGAAACACTTCCATACGAATCTCCGACTCATTGACTTCAATGTCTGGCGCATCCATCACAGGCCACACTTGAACCGTTGCAAAACTGGTTTGGCGACGACCTTGGTTATCGAACGGACTGATGCGAACTAAACGATGCGTACCACGCTCAGACGTCATCAACCCGTAGGCGTAACGGCCCTTAACTGTGAACTCCGCCGACAGAATTCCAGCCTCGGTGCCAGGACTGACATCGTCCACTTCAACGGCAAAACCACGACGTTCTGCCCATCGTGAGAACATTCGTAACAACAGTTCTGCCCAGTCTTGAGCATCGACTCCGCCGTCTTTTGCATTGATCTGAACAATTGCGTCAACTTCGTCGTGTTTACCAGTGAACAGACTGCGCATTTCCAAAACATTCAGGCCAGCAGCTACCTGTGAAATACCAGCCTGGATTTCAGTCTCTTGAGACGCATCGTCTACTTCACGAGCCAACTCATGTAGAACTTCAAGATCTTCTACTTGTGATGCCAACGACACGTACTCGTCAACATCACCTTTGACATTTGCGTATTCCGTATTAATACGTTTTGCTGCCTCTTGGTCATCCCACAAGTCGGGACGGGAAATCTCAATCTCTAATTCACCGAGTCGTGCGCGTGACTGGTCAATCTTGAGATAACCCTTGGCTTCCTCAAGACGTTTATTGAGTTCGCGTATGTCTGAAGTGAAGTCACGCATGATGAATGGTGTGTTTACTACAGGTGGTCACGACACGGAGCCGTGACACACCTTGTACTTGCGACCAGAGCCACATGGGCACGGTGAGTTGCGCGGAGTGTTCGACCAGTCGTTGGCGTCTTTGACGATGGGCTTTTGCACTGGCTCGTCGGCAGGTCGTAATAGTTCGGGGTCGACATCTCCACCCGCTAGTGCCGCAGAAGTGAATCCGTCGTCGGACACATCTTCGTTACTTGTCTCTACAAGATTCTGCACCCTGACTGCCGGCTGTTCTTCAGTAACAACCTGTACGTGCATGACATAACGAACGAAATCTTGTGCAATGCCCACCATCATTTGACCAAACATTTCATAGCCCTCGCGTTGCCATTCGGTCAGTGGGTCTTTTTGGCCCATTGCTCGCAAGTTGATTCCCTCTTGCAGGTAATCCATCTCTTCAAGATGTTCGCGCCAGCGCTGGTCGATAATGCTGAGCATTACTTGTCGTTCAATTTGGCGCATGACATCTGCGCCCAACTCTGCTTCGCGGCGCTGATAGTGCGCATTGGCATCGGCCATCACAAGGTCGTACACAGCATCGGTATCTGCACATTGTTCAATGTGACCTTCGGTGACGTTGGCTGGCCAATACGTGCGAAGTTCGCCGGCTAACCCATCTATGTCCCACTCGTCACTTGCTTCAGACACACAGTGGGTTGAGATAAGAGAGTCAACTGCTTCTGCCAAGTACTCCATTGCTGCAGATTTCAGATCGGCGCCAGACAAAATTTGATCGCGACGCATATAGATGACTTTTCGCTGTTCGTTCATTACTTCGTCGTACTTCAGAACGTTCTTACGAATTTCTCCGTTGCGTTGTTCGACGGTTGTTTGAGCACGTTCAATGGCTTTGGTCACCATCTTTGCTTCAATTGCTTCGTCTTCGGGCAACGCACGACCCATCACCCAGCTGAGTGCACCAGTTGCAAACAGTCGCATGAGCTCGTCGTCGAGCGAGAGATAAAAACGACTTGCGCCAGGGTCACCTTGACGACCCGAACGACCACGTAACTGATTATCGATACGGCGGCTGTCGTGACGTTCGGTACCGAGCACGTAGAGACCACCCAACGAACGAATGACCTCCCCTTCTTCGGCACACTGTTGTTTAAACACAGGAAGCAGTTCTTGGTAGCGGGCCAAGGCGGCACGACGTGCTTCTTGAAAGTCGGGATGCAACTGTTCAAGCGGAGCAGGAAGCGCGAAATCGTCAACCAAAAGTCCGGGGTCTACCCCTTCGGCCAATACTTGTTGACGAGCAAGAAGTTCAGGGTTGCCACCCAAAAGAATGTCAACGCCACGACCAGCCATATTGGTGGCAACCGTGACAGCGCCCTTTCGTCCGGCCTGCGCAACAATTTGAGCCTCACGGGTGTGTTGCTTTGCGTTAAGCACTTCGTGGCGAACTCCGCGCTTGGTGAGTTCGCGCGACAGGTACTCGCTCTTTTCAACGCTAATTGTTCCTACAAGAACTGGCTGACCCGCTGCGTGACGCTGCACAATGTCTTCGATGACTGCCTGATACTTCGCAACTTCCGACTTGTAGATGAGGTCGGCATGATCTTCGCGAATGTTTGGACGGTTGGTGGGAATAGGCACTACCTGAAGCTCGTACGTGTTCACCAGTTCGGCAGCTTCGGTCTGGGCTGTACCGGTCATTCCTGCCAATTTGTCGTACATGCGGAAGTAGTTCTGCAATGTAATTGTGGCGAGGGTCTGATTTTCCTCATTGATGCGAACACCTTCTTTGGCTTCTACTGCCTGGTGAATACCTTCGCTCCAACGTCGACCCTCAAGAACACGACCTGTGAATTCATCGACAATTTTCACTTCACCTGCGTCAACGATGTAGTCCTTATCGCGGCGATACAACTCTTTGGCCTTAAGAGCTACTGACAGTTGGTGAACCAAGTTTTGCTGAACTGCGTCGTACAAGTTGTCGAGACCCAGTTCTTTCTCAACTTTTTCAACACCGGATTCTGTTGGGAAAACAATTCGTTTCGCTTCGTCAACTTCGTAATCAACGTCGCGCGTAAGAGTGCGCACGATGGATGCAAATTTGTAATACATGGACGCTGCATCGGCGAGACGCCCAGAAATAATGAGCGGGGTTCGTGCTTCGTCAATCAGAATGCTGTCGACTTCGTCGACGATTGCAAAGTTGTGACCGCGTTGCACTTTTTCGCTGAGTGATCCGGCCATGTTGTCACGCAGGTAATCGAAACCAAACTCGTTGTTTGTTCCGTACGTGATGTCACAGGCATAGTCTTCGCGCTTCTGTTCTGCTGATTCACGAAAACCGGGAATAACGAGACCGACACTGAGACCAAGCCACTGGTGAATACGACCCATCCATTCGGCATGAAACCGAGCGAGATAGTCGTTCACCGTGATGACATGAACACCTTTGCCAGAGAGACCATTGAGATAGGCAGGCAAAGTAGACACCAGGGTCTTTCCTTCACCGGTCTTCATTTCTGCCACCCAGCCAAAATGCAATGCAGCGCCACCCATGAGCTGAACATCGAAGTGGTATTGACCAATGACGCGCTTGGCGGCTTCGCGAACTACCGCAAAGGCTTCGACCAAAATGTCGTCCAGTGTTTCGCCCTGTTCTAAGCGTTGACGAAACTCGGGAGTCTTTGCCTGTAATTGCTCGTCGGTTAATGCCGCCATGGCGGGGCCAAGGGCATTGATGTCGGGGACCAGGCCTTGCAGGGCCTTCACCCGCTTGCCATCGCCAGCCCGTAGGACGCGATCGAGAACTTTCATGCGAAGGTCAAGCCTACCTGTGCAACCCCAGCCGACCAGTTCGTGGCAGAAGCAAGAACTTGGCAAGAATCAACCACATGGGCCAACAGCAAGCAGATGCAGTCATTTTCGACCTCGGTGGGGTCATTATGAAAAATGGAGGCCCACGGGACTTCACCCGCCGCTACCCCGACCACGACCCAGCAGTAGTTGCCGAAATTGTCATGGGTCCACACCACTTAGATACCGATCATCCGTGGCACCGCGTGGAGCGAGGCGAAATCACACTGGCCGAATGTCGCGCGCTAACAAAACAAAAGATGGATGAAGCAGGAATCGTTGCATCTGTGCCTGCAGAAAAGCCGCCTACATCTGGTGGGCCTGCATTTACATTTCAATTGAATGAAGACATGGTCACATTCATTCACGATTTGAAGAGCGCCGGATTTCCTATTGGAATTCTCACCAACAACGTGAAGGAATTTCGAGAGTGGTGGTGGCCCCTCATGGACTTCGCATCAATCTTTGACACCATTGTTGATAGCCACGAAGTTGGCATTCGCAAACCAAACCCCGCCATTTACCACCTGACCATGGAACGAATTGGTGCAGTTCCTCATAGAACTGTTTTCTTAGATGACTTACATGCAAATGTTGCGGCGGCAAATGCCGTTGGCATGCATGGAGTGTTGGTGGAAGAAGACTCAACCGGCGCCATTTCTCGTGCGCGAGAGTTAACCAATCTTCTTTAGTCGAAGATGGTCGACAGGATGGCATGTTTCGACATGTCGTCCCACGCTTTCAATGTCTGTGCGTCGGCACCGGTGTCCACCATGACGCGTGCATTGATAATGCCCTGAGCCCACAGCGCAATGACTGCATAATCTCTTTCGGGTGGTAGCCATCCGTTTTCAATGGCGGGCTGATAACGAAGCGCAACAGCCGCTGCATACTCATTATCTATACGAATAATGTGTTCGCGAAGCTCTGGCCGTGACATAGATGAACCAATTACTTCGGCTCGCAGGCGTCTATTTGCTGCACGATGGTCACTGAAGATGAAGTCGAGGGATGTGGCAATGTTTTCCCGTAATTGATCGCGAGAATTCGCCTCGGCGATGTATCGAAAAAGGTACGTCGTAGCGTCCTCGGTGGATCGTCGGTATCGCTCTGCTTGCGCAGCAATGATGAGACCTTCCCTGCTTCCATACGCGCGATACAAAATGGGTGGCGTCACCCCACATTCAAATGCAATGGGGTTTGTTCGAATAGCAGCTTCACCAGCGGTCTCGATGACGTGAATAGTGCGCTCAAGAATTCGCTGGACAGAGGTCAGTTCTGGCCCCCTCGCTTTTGCTTCAACGCTCACAAGGTCATTCTGCCACTTTGGGAAAAGTTTTACAGAACATAGGCAACCCCAAGGCACGCCACCGTGGACGCCCCCGACCTCACAAGCGCCTGCGCAGCCTCACGCATGGTGGTGCCTGTGGTGATGACATCGTCAATGAGGAGAATCTGGCGACCTCTCACTGCTGGACTAGCAACAAAACTGACCCCGACACGTCTCTCGGCTCTACTTCGCCCCGTCTGATGACCACTACTTGTTCGTCTCAGCACTCTGCGCGAGGGTTTCTTCACTATGACACCCACGCGTCGCGCCAAGAGTTCTGCGTGGTCAAAACCCCGTTCATTCTTCCGTTCAAGAACGGTGGGAATCCACGTCACCATGTCGCAGTCGCCAATGTTTCCCAATGAGTTCATCATTGAACGAGCCAGCAGCGAAGCAAGGGACTTGTTGTGCTCGTACTTGAATTTCACAATCAGGTCTTTAATGTCGCCTTCAAATACCGCCGACGCTGAATATGTGACGACAACTAATTGACCACCAGTGTTGGGCAAGAAATCTGTACGGTGTAACTCCATGGTTTCTCCCGCGCCGACGCAACCCCCACGTCCGATGCGGGAACGCTTTGCTGAACGACTCACTCGATGTGTTCTTGGTCTGGCAGGCTTCGGAAGCGGAATTGCCTTTTTCGTTCAGGCCGACATCGGAGTTCCACCGTGGGACGTGTTCCATCAAGGAATTTCAGAAAAAACCGGCCTCGGCCTTGGCACTGTTCTCATCATTGTTGCGTTTTTCGTACTGCTGCTCTGGATTCCGTTGCGCCTGCGGCCCGGTCTGGGAACTGTGTTGAACGCTGTTCAAATTGGGCTAGTTGAAAATGTGGTGCAAGATCTTCTTCCCGCACCAGACCACATCGCCATTCAACTTGCCTTTATGTGCGCCGGCATGTTGTGCATTGCCGCCGGTTCTGGCTTGTACATCGGTGCAGAACTTGGTTCTGGTCCGCGCGACGGACTGATGTTGGGACTAAATGCGCGCTTTGGAATTAGCGTTCGCCTTGCACGGACCACCGTGGAAGTCACCGTCATGGTGATTGGCATCTTCCTGGGTGGCTCGCTTGGGCTGGGAACATTCGTGTTTGCTTTTGGTATCGGCCCGCTCGTGCAAATCACTCTGAAACTCTTCCGCATGTCGCCGTCTGCTGTTCACGCAGCAGAAGCCGAAGCACAAGAGCAATAAAGCAACAAGGCCGCCGAGTTTCCCCGACGGCCTTGCGCTGAAATGTTTTAGTAGCGGTAGTGATCTGGCTTGAATGGACCAGATGGATCCATATCTAAGTATTCAGCTTGCTCATCGGTGAGCTGCGTGAGCTTGACACCCAATGCGTCAAGGTGAGCACGTGCCACTTTTTCATCAAGATGCTTCGGAAGCACATACACACCCGTTGGGTAGTTCTCTAAGTTATTGAACAACTCAATTTGTGCGATGACCTGGTTACTGAATGAACAACTCATCACAAATGATGGGTGACCAGTTGCGCAACCAAGGTTCACCAAACGGCCTTCGGCCAACACGATGACCGAATGACCATCGGGGAATGTCCACAAGTCTGTTCCTGGCTTCAGTTCATCACGTGTGGCACTGCTGCGACTAAGGCCTGCCATATCGATTTCATTGTCGAAGTGGCCAATGTTGCACACAATTGCGTTGTGCTTCATTTTTTCCATGTGCTCGGCAGTGATAATTGCCTCGTTGCCAGTTGCCGTTACAAAAATGTCTGCTTCGCCGAGAGCCGACTCCAGAGTGTTGACTTCGTAACCCTCCATGGCGGCTTGCAATGCATTGATGGGGTCAATTTCGGTGACAATAACGCGAGCGCCCTGTCCGCGAAGTGACTGCGCGCAACCCTTACCCACGTCTCCGTAACCACACACCACAGATAACTTGCCTGCGATCATGACGTCGGTTGCACGGTTGATTGCGTCAATCAATGAGTGACGGCATCCGTACAAGTTGTCGAACTTGCTCTTAGTAACTGAGTCGTTCACGTTGATGGCAGGGAACAGCAATTCGCCGTCTTTTGCCATCTTGTAGAGACGCTTCACACCAGTGGTGGTTTCTTCGGTGACACCTTTGATGTGCTTGGCCATTTCGGTCCACTTGTTTGGCTCGGTCTTCAATGAGCGCTGCAAAAGACCAAGAACAATTGCAAGCTCTGGGTTCGATGCAGCGGTTGGGTCAGGAACTTCACCGGCCTTTTCGTATTCAACACCCTTGTGCACCAGCAATGTGGCGTCGCCGCCGTCGTCCAAAATCATGTTGGCATGACCACCATCAGGCCATGTCATCATCTGCTCGGTGCACCACCAGTACTCCTCAAGTGTTTCGCCCTTCCATGCGAACACAGGAACGCCTTGTGGGTTCTCTTCCGTTCCGTTCGGTCCAACAACAACTGCAGCAGCAGCATGATCTTGCGTAGAGAAAATGTTGCAACTTGCCCAACGAACTTCTGCACCCAACTCAACAAGAGTCTCAATAAGCACCGCAGTCTGAATGGTCATGTGCAGTGAACCCGAGATGCGAGCACCGGCAAGTGGCTTTGACGGACCGAACTCTTTGCGTAGCCAACGAAGGCCGGGCATTTCGTGTTCAGCGAGATGAATTTCTTTGCGACCAAATGGCGCAAGGCTGAGGTCGGCGACGCGGTAATCGCGGCGTGCGGCGAGAGTGGACATTAGGGCTCCTTCACATCAACCCACACGGCGCATGGGTTCTGAAAACGATTGGGGCTGGGGCCTGCTGGCACCACTCACGTCAGCCCAATCGGGTGTTTACCCTAGCCAATACTTAGGCAGTGAAGGTGGGTTTGATGCCGTTCGCGTCGATAAGGCCCTGTAAACGAGAGTGTTCTGAGTCACCAACAATGGTGGATTCTTCTAACAACATCACGGGAATTCCGTCGATAACAGGAAATGAACGATGCGTACGAGGGTTGTACAGCAGCGATTCGGACTGAATAAACCACAATGGGCCCTTGTCTTCTGGACACGCGAGAATTGCGAGGAGTGATTTTTCGATGTTCATAAGAGTCCTTTGTTCACACCGATGTTACGAGCGAAAGTACTTCTGCCACGTGGTTGTCACATTCATCGCGTGTCGCTGCTTCCAAATTAAGCCGAAGAAGTGGTTCGGTATTTGATGGACGAAGGTTGAACCACCAATCACCACAGTCAACGGTGAGGCCGTCAACCCAGTCTTGTGGACGTCCGTCGAATGCTTTTGCAACCGCAGACATCACGGCGTTTGCATCGGACACACTTGTGTTGATTTCTCCGCTTGCTTCGTAACGCTCGAACGGGCGACGGAATTCAGACAATGGAACTCCGGCACGCGACAATTCTTGCAACATGAACATTGTTGCAATGATTCCGGAGTCTGCGCGGAAATTATTCAAGAAGTAGTAGTGCGCGCTGTGTTCACCACCGAAGACCGCACCCGTTTCTGCCATGACCTGTTTGATGTTGCTGTGTCCGACTTTTGTGCGAACAGGCACTCCACCATTTTCACGAATAACTTCAGGAACACTGCGCGAACAGATGAGGTTGTACAACACGGTCGCCCCTGGGTGAGCGCGCAACACACCGGCGGCAAGTATTGCCGTTGTGCTTGAACCTGATAGCCCTCTCCCCTTTTCATCAACAACAAACACACGGTCGGCATCGCCATCGAATGCCAAGCCAATATCGAAGCCGCCGCTGGTGACTCGTGCCTGAAGGTCGCGTTGATTGGCTGGCTGAATGGGGTCTGCGGGGTGATTTGGGAATGAACCGTCTAGTTCTGGATACATGACTTCTAGTTCCATCATGGGCAAACGTTCGAACACCACAGGAACAATGAGACCACCCATGCCATTTGCCGTGTCTGCCACCACTTTCATTGGCGACAACGATGCGACATCTATAAAGGACACAACGTGATCTGCGAACTGATCCAACATGTCGCGCTCGCTACGAGTACCTCGTGCTGCAACTGCAGAGGGGCCGCGGCCTGCAAGAACGTTCTTTGCAGTGTCGCGAATGTCTGCCAACCCAGTGTCTATTCCGACAGGTCGCGCACCAGACAAACAAAACTTGATTCCGTTGTATTCGGCCGGGTTATGCGATGCCGTAAACATTGCGCCAGGTGCGTCTAAGACTCCGGCAGCAAAATAAACCATGTCGGTACTGCCAAGACCCAAATCCACAACATCGACGCCGCGCGAGAGAACACCTTGCGCAAATGCATCTGCAAGTTCTTCACCCGTTACGCGCATGTCTCGCGCGACAACCACCAATGGCGCACGCACAAACTCGGCAAAGGAGACTCCCAGCGCGTAGGCCACATCGGCGTTCATTTGGTCGGGAGTGGTACCCCGTACGTCGTAGGCCTTGACAATTCGGTCAAGGACTGCAGGGTCTGTACTCATCAATGAGAGAGGTTACCTGCGGGGTCCTCTGGCTGTGCCGATACTTCTGATCCCCCAGAGGTACGAGAAGGAAGTGAAGTTCCGTAACGCAATCGCCGGCGCAACATGAACACCACCAAAACAATTCCCGCAAAGGTGAGAATGTAGGCAAATTGATCAAGGTTTGACGGCTCGTACGACATACGAACGTTCTTCTCCGTTGGTACAACAACCATCATGTTCGGAGCTGCGCGATACACCGCTTTTGCTCCAGAGACGGTCCAGTTCGGGAAGTAGCTCACTTTGACAAGTATTGGAGTACCTACTTTGTCAACACTGAAAGACACCGACTCGTCGTCAATGACAACGTTTGACACAGTGGCTGCATCAATTTTCTGTGGCTGAATCTTTTGTTGAGGCGTCACTATGTCAACTTGTCGACCAGGTTCACCTTCTTCACCTATTTGACGTGACGTGTCAACCTTTACATCAATTCGTTGCCATTCCTTTGGTCCGTTCGACACCGGCAACGCTGCCCATTCAGATGTGTTTTGGAAATACGACGTTCCAATTTCTAACCAACGTTCGCGACGATCGCCTGTGCGTTCATTTACAACAACGGGTTGAGTTTCTAACGCAACAACCATAGGAAGGTCGGCCAGTTCATAAATGTTCCACGGCCCACTTGTTCCCACCTTCACTAATTCCGGAACAGTGTCTGCTTTTTGTACGGCTTCTGGGGTAAAGGCCATGTAGTACTTAATGCCCAGCATGCGCATATACGCCGCGCCCTTCACTGGATCGTTGTTGTCGTATCGAAGTTCGCGAACCGGATTACTACTTTGTTTCGACAATGCGGCGGCAGAAATGAAGTGATACGGAGTTGTTCCGGCCGCTTCAAAGAACAGACCTTCCATTGACCCAATGCAACCCTTAGTCCAGAACGGCAACAGCATGAGCGCCATGGTGGTGCCGTACTTATTCAGCTCGGAATTGTTCTCCCAGAGTGCGCGACCACATCCGTGATCTTTGTTCTTGCCAAGAGTGTCCATGGTTTGAACAAGGCCGTGATATTCGCCGTACGACGCTTTGCCTTCGTACCCCTCAAAGTTCCATCGCGCCCAACCGTCGGAGAATGCTCGCGACGCAGGAAAGTTAATGGGCCCCCACGAATAGCTTGTGCCCTGAGCATTGCTGGTGATCTTTGCGAACGGAAGTGACTGGTACCGCACGCCAATGACCACGAGGCACACAACAGCAAACGACCACAAAATGGATGTTCCCATTCGCGTAGACGGTTCTGTAGGCACGTTGTCGCGAGAACGCTCGAGAGCAATGACGCGCTTGAAGTAGGACGCAACTTCGTAGACACCGATGGCCGCAAGCATGTACCGCAAGAGATAGAGGAACGGAAGGACTCGCGGGTTCCACAACAAGCCAATAACAGGAAGCCCGCCTTGAGCCGCCTTGACACCAATCATGAGAATGACAATGTAGACACCCATCCAAATTCCGAAATGGCGCCGACGAATCCAAGACCCGACAAAACCAGCAACGGACAACAACACGAGAAGAATGTCCCATGTTGTTGACAACGGAAAGTACATGTCCCACATTGATGTAAATGACCCGCCGCCTGGTTCGGACCCGTACTTCATGTCGGTCATGAATGCATGCCCACCAAGGAACGGCACGACCCAGAACGCAGACAAGAGAATGGCGCACCCAATAGTGGTGAGTCCGTAACGAAGACGTTGTTTATCTAAGCGCAGAAGCATCATGACGAGTGCTCCACCGAAGACGAACATTAAGACAATGCCGTGACTGAGAGCAGACAGCGCAATGAAGATGGCAGCCCAGCCGCGATGTTTGCCATCGTCTAGTCCGCGTGCAAAGAGCCCCAATCCCACCATCGAAAGCGCAAGTGAGATGGAGTGAGAGAACTCACCAGCCATTGTGGATGCAATGTTTCCGCCGTAAATGGTGAAACTTTCATCGAGCAAGAACATTGTGGCGCCCACCACCATGAGTTCTGGCAATGGGTACGCCAACTTTGCGATTCGCCCCATGAAGTGCACACACCACGGAAATGCAACGAGGCCAAGAACCACGATGATCTTGAATGCAATGCCATACGGCAACACGATGTCTAGCAACACAATGGCAAGTGCTGGCACCACCATGTAGAAGCGATATGCCGGAAGTCCGGAATACCAATCCATGCTCCAACCGGTCAATCTCCAGTGTGGCAACAACACATCTCGCAAATACGCAGGACCCCACACGTGTGCGCCCATATCGCCACCCGTTGGAGTGTTGTTCTTCAAAATGAGATTGGGGTGCAAGACCGACAAGATGATCAACGTTGCACCGAGCACGATTGCGGTGGTGCTCATTGCTTTGAAAGTTTCCACCCACTCGGACGTTGGCGTCGACTCGTGAGCATCCGAACGTTCTTCGTCAAGAAGTGAATCGTTTTCTATGTTCATGAATTCCTAGAGCAAAGACACCAGCAGTAGGCCGGTTGCGTTAAACGCCAAATGGGTCACAATGGGCGCCCCTAGTGTGCCACTGCGCTGACGAACAATGCCAAGCAGCAGGGCGAAGGCGAAGAGACCAGGGAACTCGACGGGCGCTAAGTGAATGGCGGCAAAGAGAGCAGCCGTGATGACAATTCCGCCCCACTTCCCTGCCGTTGACACCAACGCTGTTTGTAGCGAACCGCGATACACGATCTCTTCAATAACAGGTGCTCCGATGACAACCACGATGACAAGCAAGACCATCCAGAACCCCGGCGCGGTTGACGAAATGTCTTCGGCACGTTGTGACACTTCCTCGAAAGAAAATGTGTCGGGAAACAGCCGAGAGAGTGGCCAATTCACAACGTTGACCAACACAAGTTGACCCGCGATGCCCAATGGCACTCCTATCGCAACGTCGCGCGCCGTGAACCATGAACGAAATGTGTAACGAGGATGCCGTTCTTCAAACGGCAACAAACGTGGCATTGCAACTAGGTACACCGACCACATTGCAGTCATGCTGAACGCGATAACCCAGACCGGCATATCGGCAATGCCGTCTCCCCCACGACCTGTCAACAACAGTGCAACAGTCGATGCCAGTGACGCCGCTACGTACACCGAGAACCACAGAAAAATCACTCGAAGCGTTGCGAAGACCGCCTCTTTGGGTGATGACGCCATTGGTGCGTCAGCCTGCAAGTCGGCCAGCGTCGTACACATGTACTCGCTGACGGCGATCTTCAAGGTGCCAGCCTGACGGTGGCTTTAAGCGACCAGCGTGTTGCTCACACAGGTCATAGGCATGGGGATCTCGTTCTGGCGTGAGGTCGTCTAGCCACACCAACGAACGGGCGTACTGATAGGTGAGCGTCACAGATGCCCTGTGAACGCACCCCTGCCGTGTGCACTGCCTTGCCATGTGGAAAACGGTAGTCACCATGGTGACTGAAATCGGCGATGCCGACTGAGGACTGCCACAAGCCAGCCGTAGCATGAGGTCATGAGCGAGATGCCCCCACCGCCACCGCCACCACGCAACCAGCCTCCGCGCAATCCGTTTAAGGGTCTGCGTCAAGACAAGCCGGCCCAAGACGGCAAGCCGCCGATGCCCAAATGGGCTATCTGGGCCATCGTGTCAGCAATTGTTGTTCTTGCATTCGGCAGTCAGTTCTTTGCGCCGTCCACCGGCGAGAAAATCTCGTATACCGAGTTCCTTGCTCAGGTAAAAAGTGGCGACGTTGCCTCCATCACAATCAACAACGCCACCAACACCATTTCTGGTGAGTTCGAAAACGGCGGCAAGTTCACCACTACTGGCGCAGTCAACATGAGCGACGCCGACGAGCAGTTGCTAAAGCAAATGGGAGTCGACTACGACTTCAAGACTCCGCAACCAAACTGGATCACCAGCTTGTTGCCCATCATTCTTCCGTTCATGTTTGTCATTGCGTTCTTCGTGTGGATGCAACGTCGTGCAATGGGTCAAGCAGGCAACATCATGTCTGTTGGTCGCAGTAAGGCAAAGGCGTACCAAGCCGACAAGCCCTCCACAACGTTCGCCGATGTCGCCGGATACGACGGCGTCAAACTGGAAATCAAAGAAGTAGTCGACTTCCTTCGCATGCCTGAGCGCTTCAAAGAAATTGGGGCACGTGTACCAAAGGGAATCCTTCTTGTAGGGCCTCCCGGAACCGGCAAAACACTTTTCGCTCGCGCTGTCGCGGGTGAAGCTGGTGTGGGGTTCTTATCTGTTACCGGATCCGACTTCATGGAAATGTTCGTTGGTGTTGGCGCAAGCCGCGTTCGCGACTTGTTCCAACAAGCGCGCAAAATGGGCAAGGCCATCATCTTCATTGACGAAATCGACTCCATTGGCCGCAAGCGCGGCGCAGGTCTCGGCGGCGGACACGACGAGCGTGAGCAAACACTCAACCAGATGCTCGCCGAAATGGACGGATTCGAAACAACAGAAGGAATCGTCATCCTGGCGGCCACAAACCGTCCCGACATTCTCGACCCTGCACTGTTGCGCCCTGGTCGCTTCGACCGCCAAATTATTGTTCCGTTGCCAGAGTTCGATGAACGTCTTGCCATCTTGAAAGTTCACTCGCGTGACAAGCGCATGGGAACAGATGTCGACCTCGACACCATGGCAAAAGCAACACCTGGCATGAGCGGTGCCGATCTTGCCAACTTGGTCAACGAAGCAGCATTGTTTGCAGTGCGTCGTGGTTCGGCACACATCGAACGTATCGACTTCGAAAATGCCCGTGACCGCGTTGTAATGGGTGCACGTCGCGAAAGCTTGGTGTTATCTGCAGAAGAAAAGCGAGCAACCGCAATTCATGAAGGCGGGCACGCAATTCTTGCAACGGTGCTTCCACACTCAGATCCATTGCACAAGGTCACCATCCTTCCCCGCGGTATGGCATTGGGTGTCACGTGGACACTTCCCGAAGAACGCCACACCTATTCACGTGAGTTCTTTGAAGATCTCATTTGTAAAGCAATGGGCGGACGTGTCGCCGAAAAAATCGTATTTGGCCACTTGAATTCAGGTGCCGCAAACGACCTTGAACAAGCAACGTCGATTGCTCGTCGCATGGTGCGCGAATGGGGAATGTCCGACAAGGTAGGACCCATGGCGTGGAATGGTCAGCAGCAAGTGTTCTTGGGCGAAGACCTCATGACCAGCGGACGTGAATACAGCGATTCAACAGCAAAGATGCTCGACGATGAAATCTCGCGCATTTTGCACGAGCAAGAACAGCGCGCTCATGAACTGCTGGTGAAGCATCGCAAGGGCCTTGAATTGGTGGCCGAAAAGCTTCTTGAAGACGAAACCATCGACGGTGCCACCGTTGGGCGTTTGGTGCAAGAGGCTCTCGAGACTCCTACCCCTACCGAGGCTTAATCGCCGCGAGCATTCTCGCTTCTGCCTTCACACGGGTCTGGAGTAGAGCCCGGCTCTCTACATTCTGCAACAGCAGCCCACAGGTCCTGAGCCTTCACTGGACCAAGAAAGCTGTTACGCACAACTCCATGTGCATCGGCAATGACCAAAGTGGGAACTGCGTCAATTCCATAACGCTTATGTAACGCTGGGTCTTCTGTGTAATCAATACGTTGAACAGCTACATCGTTCGATGCAAGAACGGCAGCCTTTGTGGCAACGTCTGCACACGTATTGCATGTTGCCGACGTAAAGATTGCAACCAACCATGGCGACTGTGGCGACACGAAATCTCCACGGTCAAGTTGTGTAGGAATTTCAAATCCACCCTGAGTGGGGGCGTCGGACCGCCGTCGCTTCAGCACTGCGGACATTGCAACAGCAACCGCCATCGCGAATGCAACGAGAAGAAGTTGTTCCATTACTTCATTCTCACAGGCAACGCACCAACAATGCCAAAACCAATAAGGCCGTGGCCACGAGTAGTACGCCGCTGAACTGCGACGGGAACTGTTGCTGTGATGACGACTTCCCCATCGGAGACTCCATCGGGAACATCGAGGCTGATGAGCGACGCGGCACCAAGAGCCACATTTATGAATCCGGGAATGTCAACTACTCCGCCAGGACCAACGGCCGACAGCGTGAATGTTCCCTCTAGCGATGTTGTATTCAGAATTGAGATGGCATTGCGCGCACCTTTGCCCAACCCTGCAGGAATACGCCACCTCTCCCCCAGTAAGCCAGCGGGAATGCCATTCACAATTGCAGTGAAAGCACTGGTATTGGTTCGCTGACTAAGAACATGTTCAACAACAAGCCGGGCAGAGTTCAACGACGACACCACCATGGCATGATCACCCTTAGGCAAATTTGCTACCGAATCAGTATTAATAACAACGATGCCGCCTGCAGGAATATCAACTGCCTCGGAGGGAAGTGCGGCGTCGGTGGGTTGGTCAACAGGGACTCCGTTTGTGATCCCTGCTCCAAAGAACGACACATTGACTTGAGCGGCTCGCGCCGATGGATTGAACACCACCAACTGTTCGGTGACTTGAGAACCGGTCCTGCCCGATGTGAACCACCACTCTCCCAATGGGGAGGGCACGCCAACAGAAGTGGAATAGCCCAATCGACCGCCGCCTAAATAATGCTGCATACGTGATGCAACTATTTGTCCCGTTGTGGCTTCTACTTCTACAGCAATCTGTGATTCGTTTGTTGCCCCAACATCGGCAAGCGAGATGCTCTTTACGGTTCGTGACCCTAGAACAACACCCTGCACATCGGCGGGAGTGCGTCGACCATCATTCGTTGTGTACGACACGTTGACAACTGCAGTTTCGGGATACGGATTAATGAGCACCAGACGCTGTGACGAACCCTCTGCGGTAAACCCGTCGGCGAAGTACCAGGTGTCGGACGTTTGCGACACACATTGAGAGGTGACATCACCCGCCGCATAGACAAGTTCTTGTTCAACCGTTCCGACCGAACCAATGATTTCTACAACGGGAGCCACTACTCCAACCGTTCGCCCGCGCAGAACGTCTACATCCAATTGTGAGCGTGCCGGAACCTTGACGGTTGATGATTCTGCTGGATCTGCACTAAGAAAACTGACAGATGCGGTGAACTCAACATCACCAGGATTTGAGATAACCACGGAGGCGCCATCGAGTCCATCGCCAGCTGCTGCACCCGGACAAAACCACGACGTACTAATGCGCGACCCCGAAGGCGCCTGGGGGAAGCCGGCAAGGTCGACCAACGCAAGTGACGCACCAACCGATTTCTTTCCACCTTGCTGATCAATTGCAACAACGGACGCAAGCGCAACAACGACAAGAAGTGTGGCGAAGATACGGCGGAAAACGTTCACGATTCTACCCCGTCTGCAAATGTCAACGCAGGCTCAGAACTTGTAGGAGCGGCGTGTGTAGGAGCGGCGACACGACGACGGAACTTTCGACGAGAGGTAGCGAGAAACGCAAGCACAACCCACGCGATGACCTGTAGTGCTACAAGAACAGAATGAATTGTTGACGTTGTAAAAGACAATGTTGCCGAGCCGACCCTTGGAACGTCATACGCATTTGTCAGACCAAATGCAGGGCGAACAGGCACTGAGGCGCCGTTGACAGTGAGTTTCCATCGCGATGTATATGGAACGCCGAGGTGAACTGTTCCTGGCTGAACGTCAACGGTGGATGAGGTGTTGTGGGCGGTGACCGCAGGGAATGCAGTGGCCCCTGCGATATCTGTAGCAATCATGGACTCTGCGCCTGCTGATGAACTGCTTGTTGCACCAGAAGGCGTGAGTTGAGAACGCACTGGTACCCATGACGTATTTTCAAACACCACAAGGTCGGGCGAAGCGAAACGACGTCGAAGATCTAACTGACGCGATAAGGCTTCAATTAATCCGGTTGGCGACTCCAACGGATTGTCGCGAGTGGATTGACCTCCATCAATAACGGGAACAACGATGAATCGAACCGACAACGGCGCCAACAAGCGACCTGCGCGAGACGTTTGACCGCGGACAATTCCATACATTGCAGACACAGCATTGTCACGCGCTCTCGTTGGTGGCACTTCCCAAAGTTCATCAACCGATGGAGTGCGTCCGTTTACAACGGAATACGAAATTCCCCAACCAAAGTTCAATGGCGCGCCGGGCAACACGCGCGAATCCCCAAGAAACAATGTTCGATAATTCCCTGACGCATCGGCACCCGGAAGTTGGGCAAGAAGCTGAGGCAATGCCAACGACGGTTGATTCCAAGAACCACTGACCGCATTCAAGGGTGTAGCAACAAGCCCGACGGCAAATGCTGCACCAACAAGAGCACCTAATGGCTGTCGCCAACTGATTTTTCCACGACCAAGATCGACTGCGAGCGAGGCACCCATGGTTCCTGCGCACATGGACAACCCAAAGGCCACTGGTACAAGAAGAATGGCCGTCTCTGGCAAGTGAGCCGGTAGCAATGCTGAATCGTCAAGAATTGCCAACAAAAGTCCACCTACCACAAGTGACGCACCCCGCAACGCCCAACTTGCGCGTGCACCACGCACTAGCAACAAAGCACCGACAACTGCGGCATACAGCGCAATCGTGAGCGACGAAGCAAAGAACCCTCCGACGGTGAATCGCGCCAAGCCCCACAACCCAAGATTTCGACCACCGTCTACTGGTGCTCCGGTCAGTGCTTCCCACCATCCATCGCGAATAAATGTTCCTGCCCATGGCAAATTCAGAACAACACCCGACACGGTTGCTGCACCTGCGATAACAAGCCATCTACTGGCAAGACGAATGTGAACTCCTTGGGCAACTGACGTAACTGCAATAACCCCTGCAACAAACGGCACAACAAGAACAACTGACGGTTCAAAAGCGAAAGCAATTGCACACAGAAGAGAGACGCCTGCAAACCATCGACGCCATGTTGATGGCGAGACAACAACGAAAGCTTCTTTTGCTAATGAAGGATTGACGTCGGCATGGCCGACCAGCATGCGTAATAAATGAACAATCCATGGCAGAAGTGCGTACAACAACAGCGCACTCCATCGCCCTGACGCGATAGATGCGAACGGCAATGGAACTGCGGCATATGCAACGACGGATGCAATTCGGCCACCGCGTGTTCCCATGACAGATGCGAATCTCCACACACCCAACCAGCCGATCAGCGGCAACAGAACAACAGCAAGGGTGTGTGCAAGACCAGAATTACCAAACGCAAGGAAGGTCGTGACTGCTGCGAGAGCAGTGCCAGTGGGAAGTGCGGACACTTGACCAAATCCGGCGCCCCACCACCCAGAGACGTACGACGACCATGTCTCTCGAGCCGAATCGGCGAATGGCACCATTTGACCAACCGACACAACGCCATCTAGCAAGAGTGACCGCGACCCAATGACCAGCACGGCGCACAGCACCGCCCACATGATGTATGCGCCACGTGGAGTGGTTTCACGAATTTCTCCCGCGGATTGTGCTTGCGCCAAGCCAGCCTTGCGCGCTCGTCTGCGGAAATAGGCAGTGGTATGCGCTGAACCAAGAATTTGAAGTGCACGAATCTCGTCACCGTCAACGGATCGAATATCCGAGACATTTTCGCGGCGTTCGCGAATGTCTCCGAATGAAAACGGCAATGAAGCCACGGCGCGTGCTTCGATGAGAGCTCGTCGCGTTCGGCCTGTGGTGACTAACAGAACGCATCGGGCAGCCGTGAATACAACCATCTGCGCAAATAGGAAAATCAATTGACCACGCGACGACAATGACGCAACGGTGTGAACGCGCGCATTTTCAGCGTCTGCATCAACAAGTTCTTTTTGTTCGTCATCAAGTCGCTCGGCCATCGCTTCACGGTGACGGGCAGAGGCCGAAGGAACGATGACCACTCGTGCACCCGTGATATGAGCACGCCAACAGAAATCTAAGTCGACACCAGACGAATGGATTGATGAATTGAAGCCGTTTAATGTGCGAAAAAGATCTGCTCGAACCATCAGACACGAACTAGGCAAAATGAAAACGTCTTGAATTACATCGTGCTGTTCTTGGTCGAGTTCACCGTCGTCGGCATAGGGAAGTTCAACTCCGAAACGGTCAACGGCACTGCCCACTGACTGAATCATCTTCGGGTTATCCCAGTGAACTAATTTCGGCCCAACCACTCCGGCGTTCGATCGATACAGCTCTTCCAACATGACGGAGATTGCAGTGGGTGACAATTCCACATCGTCATGAAGGAAACAGAAGAAACCACTATCGCCTTGCACAAGGTTCAAAACAGAGTTACAACCTGCCGCATAGCCGGGGTTCGATCCAATGAATCGAACGACTGCAGATGGAAGAACGGACTGAACTGTGTCCAAAATGGATCGCGACCCTGGGTTCTCGCTCGTTCCGGTAACAAGAACCAGCACCTGCAACGCCGCGTAGTCCTGAGCGGCCAGACCCTGCAACGACTCAACAAGCCAGTCGCCGGGTTCGTGGACGACCATGACGGCCACCACGGGGGGCTGGGAAGGGGAAACCTGAGGGTCTGTCACGCCCCCGCGAGGCTAGTGCCGAGGCTGAAGGGCTCGGGGGCAGTCGGCTCTCGCCCTTGTGACATACGGCAGAACGCAGAGTGCTAGCAAAAGTAAGCACTCTGCCCTACGCTGGCATCATGACATCGTTTCCTCGCATTTCAGTTCCGTCGTTCACACTTCCAAAGGTCACCATTCCTGGTGCCGACAAATTGCCAAAGATTGACGTGCCAAAAGTTGACTTGCCCAAGATTTCACTTCCCCAGTTGCATTCCATCGATCTCACCAATGTCGACTTCAGCCGCATCAACCCCTCTGCTGTTTTGCAGAACCCAGTTGTCAAGCAAGCCACAGAAGTCGGGTACACCGCAGTCGGATTCGCAGTTCTCGGTTTTCAGAAAGCTCAAGTTCGTCGTCGCGAAGTAGTCGAGTCGCTGAAGGCTCGCTTCAACACAGCGCAATAAATGACAGGGGTACCAAGTACCCCGCAGTGCGCACAACTAGCCTGACTCCTTGTGTCGGACGCCGTCGAACAAGAGTCATCATCGAAGGCTCCGCTTCCTGAAGGAACTATCCCTGTAGGAATCGGCCTCTTCATTGCCGGCATTACTGCCTACGCATTTTTCAAAGTAGGTCAACTCGCCCTCGGCAAAGAAGACTTCAAGCCGATCGTGGCGTTGTGGTTCACCACGTTTGCGCTTGTTCCTGGATTTCTTTTGCCAGTGGAACAAGAACTTGGACGAGCGCTTGCTCATCGACGCGCCCTGAACGACGGCGGTAAGCCAGTCATTCAAAAAATGTTGCCGCTAGCCGGCGGACTCACCACCGTTCTCATCGTCGCAACTCTTGTTGCGTCGCCATGGCTGACTCGCGACATGTTCGATGGCTACTGGAGCGTTACTGCAGCTCTCATCATCACAGTCATCGCGTTCGCCCCCATGCACATAGCCCGTGGCATCGCATCTGGTTCAGGTCGCTTCACCGCGTACGGGCTTATTTTGGGAATAGATGGTGCAACACGAATCATTTCGTGTGTTGTGTTGTGGCAATTAAACGTCACGTCGGTTGGCGCATATGCAATGGCTGTTGCACTGTCGCCCATTGTTGCCGTGCTGTTTGTCAGTGCGCGGGGCGACATGAAGTCACAGCAAGGACCGCCTGCCAACTTTGCAGAACTCACACCCAACTTGTCATGGTTGCTGTTGGGCTCGGTGATGGCTGCTGCACTTGTGAATGCTGGTCCCATCGGAGTTGATGTGTTGGCCAACACCAGCGATGCCGAAAAAGTGACGGCCTTCGGAAATGGCGTTCTTCTTTCGCGTATTCCACTGTTTCTGTTTCAAGCGGTACAGGCGTCTTTGCTTCCGCGACTTGCGCGCTTAGCGGCGAAGGGAAACCTTGACGAGTTTGTTCAAGGACTGTCACTGCTACTCAAAATTGTTGTTGGCGTTGCCGTTCTGGGCACGGCGGGATCGTATGTGCTGGGCCCGTGGGCATTAGACATCATGTACGACGGTGGCCTCGACCGCAGCACATTGACTCTCCTTGCACTCGCAAGCGGCATGTACATGTTGTGTATTGCCATTGCACAAGCGGTGATTGCGCTTCGTGGTCACCGCTGGGTTGCCATTGGGTGGCTGAGTGCGGTGGCCACATTCCTCGTACTCACCGCAGTCTCTAGCGACGACCTGTTCTTGCGTGTAGAGATTGGGCTTGTTGGCGGATCAACAGCAGCACTTGTCATTTTTTCGGTGGCGCTGAAGTCCCGAATTGCAGCAGGCATTACACCCGATGCTGACTCAATGGTTGACGGCGTTTTAGATACGCAGTTTGAATAACTGCTACTTCAAGCGCGCAGATTCAATCTTCAAGTCGTTCTGCACCATCATGCTGACAAGAGATTTGAAATTAACTTCTGGCACCCAACCAAGCTTTTCACGGGCTTTTGACGGATCGCCAATGAGCAGATCTACTTCGGCTGGACGGAAGAAACGTGGGTCTTGGCGAACATAATTGCGCCAGTCATCTAGTCCGACTTCTTCAAATGCCAGTGTGAGGAACTCTTCAATAGAGTGCGTTTCGCCGGTTGCCACCACGTAATCGTCGGGTTCATCTTGTTGCAACATCATCCACATTGCGCGTACGTAGTCGCCGGCATATCCCCAGTCGCGCTTCGCGTCAAGGTTGCCCATGACCAATTCTTTTTCAACACCCAACTTGATACGGGCGGCAGTGTTTGAGATTTTGCGAGTAACAAATTCCAAGCCACGACGTGGACCCTCGTGGTTGAACAAAATTCCGGAACATGCATAGATGCCGTAGCTCTCGCGATAGTTCACGGTGATGTCGTGGCCGAACACCTTGGCGCAGCCATATGGGGAACGTGGATGGAAAGGAGTGAGTTCACTTTGCGGAACTTCACGCACTTTTCCAAACATTTCAGAGGATGACGCTTGATAGAAACGAATGGGATTGTTCTGTGTACCACCCACCATGCGAATTGCCTCGAGCATGCGCAGAACACCAAGTCCGGTGATGTTCGATGTGAGTTCGGCTTGACCAAAAGAGATGGCAACGAAGGAAATTGCGCCCAAGTTATACACCTCGTCGGGCTTCACATATTCAAGAGCCGAGACCAAACTGGTGAGGTCGGCCAAGTCGCCAGGTACCAATTCCACGTAGGGAAACTCGTCTCGAATCTGTAGGGCGCGGGGGTTGTTCTGCCCCTTGAGCATGCCGAAAACCTCGTAGCCCTTGGCGTGGAGGAATTCGGCCAGGTGTTGACCGTCTTGACCTGTAATTCCGGTGATGAAAGCGCGGGGCATTGAAATGACCTCATGGATTGGTGAAGGGACTCAAAGACGGTACCACCGACGGTGGCTCGCCAAGGTGAACCCGAATGGACCTCTCCCCCTACGCTTGCAGCATGATTTTGGTTCTGGCAGGCGGCGTAGGAGCTGCCCGTTTTCTGTCAGGACTCATTCAGGCTGTTCCATCCAACGACATTGTCGCCGTGGTGAACACCGGTGACGACACAGAATTGCACGGCCTTGCCATCTCGCCCGATATCGACACCGTTACGTACACACTTGCCCAAGCAATTGACCCAGAACGCGGTTGGGGTCTGCGTGATGAAACGTGGCGCGCCATGGCCGCTTTGGAAAAGTTTGAAAACGTTCGACCCGCAGGTTCGAACGCTGCTCCCCGATGGTTCAACCTTGGCGACACCGATCTTGCTACTCACTTTTATCGAACTGCACGTTTACAAGAAGGAGCAACTCTTCGCGAGGTCACAGACGAAGTTCGCACAGCATTTGGAGTGAACGTACCTATTCTTCCCATGACCAATGACTCGGTTCGAACAATGGTGCAGTTAGAAAATGACTGTGTGAGTTTCCAGGAATACTTTGTCAAACTGAGGCACTCGGTACCAGTGACTGCGGTGGAGTTTGTGGGTGCTGACAGCGCAAAGTTCATTGATGAATCGCTCATCACTACCGCAGACACGATTGTGATTGCACCATCAAACCCCATTGTGTCTCTCGGTCCCATTCGTGCGATTCCACACGTTGATTCGCTTCTCGCATCTCGGCGTGACGATGTAGTGGCTGTGTCCCCCATAGTGGCTGGCGCAGCGCTAAAGGGTCCCGCAGACAGAATGTTGGTAGAGCTTGGACACGAACCCACCGTGGTGGGTGTGGCACGAATGTATGCACCCGTGTGCTCCACTCTTGTTATTGATCAACAAGACGCACACCTTGCCAACGCAGTGGAACGTGAAGGTCTTCGATGTGTGGTGACAGACACCATCATGTCGAAGCCAGGTGTATCAAAAGAACTGGCGCTACGAACTGTTCGCGCAACGCCACGACAAGGAGGAATCTCATGGCCCGACTAATGGCATGGAGTGTTGAAGGAATTGGTGAAATCGTTCCGGGTATGCAACTCGGTGATGTCATCGTTGATGCGTGCGCTAGCGAACCGAATGGCCCATTACGCGACAACGACGTATTAGTGGTGACGCAGAAGATTGTGTCAAAAGCAGAGAATCGTTTAGTGGCCATCAACCCAGACGACCCCCTCTCCCACAAAGTACTGGTAGAAGAAGAAGCAGTGCGCATTGTTCGCCGACGTGGTGATCTCATCATTACGGAAACAAAACACGGTTTCGTTTGCGCCAACAGCGGTATCGATCTTTCTAACGTGGAACGAGGGTATGCAGCCCTTCTTCCTCTCGACAGCGACCGCTCTGCACGTCGCATTCGCGACATTGTTCGAGCAAAACTTGGCGTCACTGTGGGCGTCATTATTAGCGACACATTTGGTCGTCCGTGGCGCAAAGGCCTCACCGACGTTGCAATTGGTGTGGCCGGAATTGCCGGAGTTGTCGATCTACGTGGCACAGAAGATGCACTTGGCCGCGTCATGCAAGTCACCGAAGTAGCCGTAGCCGACGAACTTGCATGTGCCGCAGAACTAGTGATGGGCAAATCGACCGGGGTTCCGGTTGCCATTGTGCGCGGCGCTGACCCGTCGTGGTTTAGAGATTCGTCGATGAGCGAAATTGTTCGTCCACCAAGCGAAGACTTATTCCGCTAATTACCTACTGCGAGCGCATAGACGCAAGGCCGTCTTTTAACAACGTGAATGGTGACCACCCAAGCTGAATACGGGCGCGCACCGGAGAAAGTGCAAGTCGAACAATGTCGTTTGGGCGAGCCGACGCGGTGCGCGGAACGGGAGACGATGCGCCACCCATGATTGACCACAAATCGAGAATTGAAGTGGTGACTCCGGTTCCCACATTGATAACCAAACCACCTGCGCGATCGAGCGAACGGGCAATGGCATCGACTGTGTCGTCAATATGAATGAAATCGCGCGTCTGCTTACCAGAACCGTGAACAATTGGTGCTTTACCGTGCTCTAATGCATCGACAAATGCAGCAACCACACCATCTTCTGGTCGTTGGCGTTGCCCGTAGACATTGGCCATGGCAAGAACCGTGTACTCCACTCCGTGCCGGTCGCGATACACAGCATGAATATCTGACGCAGCCCGTGCAAATACTTCTTCACTTGTGCGTGGATCGCTGATGTGACCTTCTTTAATGGGGAGATCGCGTGCAAGACATTCGCCGTACAACAGTGCCGCAGGAAGAGCAGTGACAACTTTTGAGACTCCACCAAGTCGCGCTGCTTCAAGAACAGAAACCGTGGCACCAAGACTTGCAAGAGCGCCGGCCGAATGTGCATGAGAAGGCGTGAACACCGCAAGATTGACAATGATGTCTGGACGCTTTAATGCAATAAGTTCAGCGAACTCACTTGATTGCACAGAGATGTTCTGAAATTTGAAACGGCCCGATGCGTTGCGAGAGTCGGCCAAATTGGCAAGTGAGCCTGTAGAGAGGTCGTCTACAACATCTACCTCGTGCCCCTCAGCCATGAATCGTTCGACAAGATGCGACCCGATGAACCCCGCACCTCCACAGACCAAGATTTTTCGGGACGCCATTGCTACGACGCTAATTCAGGTGACGGAATCTTTTCGCCACTCAACGTGTGACCTGGTTGAACGTGTCCCTCTGCACCGATCACGCAATCGGTGAGAGATGCATCGTCCCCCACCACACCCATTACCAAGCATCGTTCAAGTCGAACTCGATTGCCAACGTGTGCCCCTGGAAGAAGGACGGAGTCTGTGATGACACATTGAGCGCCAACGGTTGAACCCTCACCAATAACGCTATGCGCGATTGACGCAGATGAATCAATGGTGCAGTGAGGCGCCACCGACGACAAGATGGTGCTTCGCGACCCATCGATGAGGTCGAGATTGGCCTGCAAGTAGGTATCGGGGCGTCCAGTGTCGATCCAGTAATCGCTGGTAGCCATGGCTGCGAGAGTTCCATCGGCCACCATTTGCGGAAATACCACGCGCTCGATGGACAACTTTTGGTTCGCTGGCATGCGACTTAATACCGATGGTTCCAACACATACGTTCCTGCGTTAATGACAGAACTTGTGGTCTCGCCTGGTGCTGGCTTTTCAACAAATCGTTGCACCCAGCCTTCGCTGTTGGTTTCCACCACTCCGTACTGCGATGGGTCTTCGACGGGAGTGAGATGCAATGTGCCTTCGGCTTTGTGTTCGCGGTGGAACTGCACGAGAGACGCAACATCGAGATCGCAAATGATGTCTCCGTTCATCACGACGAACGTGTCATTAATGCCAGCGTCGCGTGCAGCAAACGCAATTGCCCCGGCTGTGTCGAGCGGTTCTGGTTCTACGGCGTAATGCAGTTGAACGCCTGCACACACCCCATCAGGAAAAGCCTGAAAAAACGGCTCTGGCTTAAAACCAAGCGCCAAAGCAACATGGGTAACGCCAGCGGTGGCGAGGTGTGCAATGAGATGCTCTAGTTGCCGCACATTTGCGATGGGAAGCAACGGCTTCGGTGTGCTCAGCGTGAGCGGCCTGAGTCGAGTGCCAAACCCTCCAACGAGAACAACTGCGTGCATCAGCCAGGAACAGTGGTTGTGGCTGCGCCACCCGCAACTGTTGTTGTAGACGCATCACCAGCAACAGTTGTTGTGGATTCCAGTGATGCCTTGTTGGCATCGGACAATGCCTTCAACTCAGATGCGGATGCAGGAATGGGGATGTCTACTCCAGGCGCAGCAATTGCGATGGTGACCGCCATACCGTCTGAATCAATCTTGATGTTCTTGAAGTCTGTGATGTACTTCTTGTTGTCGTTTTGCTTGTCGTAGGAATCCCACACGATGACTTGCACTTGTGCATCGACTTCTTTTCCTGACTTGTCTTTGCACTTCAGGTCGCTGGTCTTCAAAGTTTCGCCGTTGTTCTGAGCCTTCGGGAAAGTGATGCCCTTTGAGTCAACGGTGATGCCGAACGATTCAAGGAAGACTCCCAACTTTGCGCGATAACGCGGAAGACCGGCAGGACGCCATTCCATAACGCCAGGTGTTGACTCGGTTAACTGGTACTTGGTGTTGTCGGGAGTCTCTGGCGCATCGGCTGGAGGAACCAAATTTCCGAGGAATCCGTCGCACTTGTAGAAGCCATACGCGGCATATGAGATTTCGCTGGCCGAAGCAGAGCCGCCAGAGGTGGGCTCAGACTGACGGGCATAGGCAATAAGACCAAAACCAAGGACCACGATGATGGTCATGGTGGAGGGGAACAAAGTGCCGCCTTGAAAGCGCACTTTTCTGCCTTTGCCCTTCTGTGCGAGACGGGCGACTTTTTTTGCTGATGAACCACTAGCCACGAGTAGGAAAGGCTACCTGCTAGGCCCCGTGAGAACGCTCACGCCCCCAAAGAGTCAATGAGTTCAAGGTACGAATGTGCCACTGCCATAGGCGAAACGTGCGTCTCTACCCATTCACGACCGCGTTGGCCCATCTCGTTCACACTCTCACCACGTGACACCAACTCGGAAAGAGCTGCAACAAATGCATCAACATTGTCGGGCGGCACTGAAATTCCCGCCCCGCTTGCCGCCAAAATACGTGTCACTTCTGTTCCGGGGTCAATCGCAGCAACAACTGGTCGAGCGGCAGCCAAGATGCTGTATGTCTTCGACGGAACACTGACTGCGCCAAGACCAGCGCGAAGTGGAACAACATGAATGTCTCCCGATGCAAGCACTTCACTCACACGTTCACGTGGCTGGTACCCAGCAAAGCGCACATTCGTCAGACCCGCGGCCGATTGCTCTAGTTCTGCTCTCGCCGCACCATCGCCGTTAATAACGAACGTGACATGAGATAACTGGCGCGCTGCCTCAATGACCATGGTGAGAGATTGCGAGTATCCAACATTGCCGGCATACATCACCACGGTCTCATTGCCAATGCCAAGTTCTTGTCGGTATGTGGTCATTCGCGACGTTGGAACAATTCGCTCCGCATCCACAAAATTTGGAATGACGTGAACTTTTCTTGCATGGCGAGTGGCCACTTTGGCAACAACGTTGTTACGCAGATCATCTGACAACACCACCACTGCGTCAGAACGGTGGTAACTGACGCGCTCCAACCATTTAGCAAATGCGATGATTCTGGTGTTGGTAATCGCACCAGTTTCCACGGCGGCGTCTGGAAAGACATCTTGAATGTTGAACACAGCGCGCGAAAGACGTAACCGCGCAGCCAACCAACCCGTGAGACCCAAGGTAAGTGGTGGCGACATTGAAACTATGGCGGCCGGACGGCGGTGAAGACCGCCGGCAAACACAGTGCACACTCCGGCCAAAACGCTAAACGCAACGAAACCAAGCGCACGACGCAGCAAATTGGTCTTGCTTTTTCCCGGGAAGGGATGAACTCGAATAATGGATCCCCACGGCGTTTTTTCACGACGCACTAGTCGACCCCGCCAGCCGTCTTCAATAGCGTGCGTGCGATACCACGGCAACGCAGTAACTACGTGAATGGTGCGTCCAGCCGCAACAAACTCGTCGACGATACGCGTGATGACTTCGCCGGTTGGCGCGGTGTCGGGCGCAAAGTGCGGAACCAAAACAACAATTGGACGACTCACACAGAACCGCCACCAAGAGTCGCGCGGTATTCGCGAACAAGATCAGAAGCAGACAATGACGTAGTGAACTCACGTGTGCGTTCCATTCCGGCGTTAATGAGTTCTGACCGCTCGGACCGAATGCGTAAAAGACCCGTATTCCACGCATCAACATTTAACGGCGCAACTATTCCGGCATTCGCAACAACTTCAGGGATGCTGCCGCAGTTACTTGCCAAGACGGGCGCGCCCAGACGCATGGCTTCAATAAGCGGAGCGCCAAAGCCTTCGTATTGACTTGGAAACACCATCGCGTCTGCCATTTTCAAGAGACCGTTTCTGTCCGATGCCGAAACGCGACCGGGGAGAATAACTCGCGACTCAAGACCTAACGACCGAATCAGTGCTCGTACCGCTTCGTCCTGAGAGCCAGCCGAACCCGCGAACACAACTCGTAACGCCTGGTCACGCCATGCATCATTGCCTTCGGCCATCATTCGCAACAAGAACTCGTGATTCTTATGCGGATGAGTAATTGCTGGAAACACGAGAACGGGGCCGCTTCCTAATGTGAAACGCGAACGAAGTTCCGCTTCAGGTGTTGCATCTGTTGACATCGATGGTTCGATACCGTGACGAACGACTCCGATACGTGATGCGGGAGTTCCAAATGCCGATGTCAGCGTGTGAGCAACAAAGTGAGACGGAACGACAACTCGTGTGGCGCGACGCAACGATGATGGGACCATTCGTTTGAGATATCGCAGTTTTGTTGGTCTCACATACTGCGGGTACTCGACCCATTGAATGTCGTGCACGGTGACCACTGTGCGTGGGTTCCCAATCCGAGGGATACTTCCGCCACCATGATGAACAATGTCGAATCCACGGGTGCGCCATGCCAACCACGTATGTTCCAACGCAATGCGAATCTCGCGTCGCAGACACGATGACGGAGCTTCGTGAATGACATACAAATTGGCGATGGCTGGTTGACGTTCTGCAAAACCTTTGGGCGCAAAAACCTCAAGAGAGAATTCATGATCAATTTCCGCCAGTCCCAATAACTGACGTACGAGATACTCCTCGCTGCCACCAACACCAGGCACACACCACAGAAGATTCATTGCAACGCGAAATTTCATGCGGCACCATTCATGATTTTTCGATACACAGTGGCAGTGAGTTCTGCGGTACGAGACCACGGAGTTTCAGCCGCACGCAGACGACCCTTCTCTCTCAAGTGATCTTGCGACTGCAATGCGCGACGAAGACCGTCTTGAATTGACTCCACACTGAATGGATCAACCAATTCAGCAGCACCACCCGCAACTTCTTCGGTTGATGTGCCGCGAGACGTCACCACGGGCGCACCATGAGCCATTGCTTCGATAACAGGCAATCCATAGCCCTCGAGAACCGACGGAAATGCGAAGACTGAACAGGCCGCATACAACGATGGAAGATCGTGCGACGGCACATACCCGGTTAAGCGAACATCGTGCGAAGGTGCAAGACCAGAATCACCCCAACCTTCCATACCCACAATCACTAATGGTGGCGCATCCCCCATGCGTGTCAATGCATCGATGAGTCGTGCCAAGTTCTTTCGTGGCTCTTGCGTTCCCACAAACAACACAAACTCTTTCGGCAAGTTGTATGTGGCACGCACTCGTGCGATGTCGGCATCTGTCACAGAATGCACTCGCACCCCAAGAGGAACGTGATGCAACAGTTCCTGATTAAAACCAGCATCACGACAATCGTTCAGTGTTGCAATTGATGAGCACAGCACCGTTGCGTTTTGTTGTTTCAAGATGTCCATGCTGCGCCTAAAAATCTTGTTGCCGTGCGCAGTAAAGAATTCTGGGTGACGAAGAAATGCAATGTCGTGAAGCGTGACCACTAATGGCAGTTCGGTTGCTGGAGGAATGATGGTGGTGGAGTGCACAAGGTCGACATGCACAACAGATTCCACTTTCGGCCATTTAAAGCGAGTCCATGTCTCATACAACCACTTGCCACCAAGCGGAAGTGCGGCCACAGAAAAAGGTGGTTCATACCCTGGTGTTGGCGGGCCGGCGTGGCGGCCGGCTAGTCCCACCAACTGAATGTCGGGTTGTGAACCCATGGCGGCAGCCACTTCTAGAGCCGCAATTGCCGTTCCACCGGGCACGCGATGCCAGCACTGTTCGAGGGTGTAGGCAACGCGCACCCCTTCATTCTGTCCTCTCGCGTCCTACGATGGCATCCATGTCGGAATTCTGGTCAGGCCGCAAGGTCCTCGTCACGGGTGGCAACGGCTTCTTGGGGCGCGTTGTTGTGGGGCTTTTGGCCGAAAAAGGGGCGCAAGTTGTTGCCCCCACACACGATGAATACGACCTCGTCATCCCCGGCGTGGCCGACGCAATGCTGGCAGCCCATTCGCCCAGCCATGTCATTCACCTTGCTGCTCGCGTCGGTGGCATTGGCTACAACCTTGTTGATCCGGCGCGTCTGTACTTCGACAACTTAATGATGGGCACTCACATCATCGAGGCCGCACGTGCAGCGGGCACAGAAAAAACTGTCCTTCTTGGCACTGTGTGTTCATATCCCAAATTCACTCCTGTTCCATTCAAAGAAGAATCGTTCTGGGACGGATACCCCGAAGAGACCAACGCGCCGTATGGCATTGCAAAGAAGGCGCACCTTGTTCATGCGCAAGTCAATAGTGCTCAATACGACCAGAAATTTGCCTATCTCATCCCCACCAACTTGTACGGACCAGGCGACAAATTTCATCCATCTGTATCGCATGTCATTCCCGCACTTATTAAGAAATGTGTAGAAGCAAAAGAACAAGGCGCCAACTACATCGATGTGTGGGGAACCGGCTCGGCAAGTCGCGAGTACTTGTACGTCGAAGATGCTGCGGCCGCCATCGTGTTGGCTGCAGAAACACACGAGAGTGTGGAACCCATCAACTTGGGTTCCGACCGAGAAATCACCATTCGTGAAACCGCCGAGACAATTGCACGTGTCACCGGATTCACAGGCGAATTGAAATGGGACGCCACAAAGCCAGATGGCCAACCACGTCGACGCATCGATCCGTCTCGCGCCGCAGAACGTCTGGGGTGGCAAGCAAAGATGGAGTTCTCCGAAGGAATTCGTCGCACTGTGGATTGGTACTTGTCACACCGCGACCAGGCCGAAGCGGCGCCGCGCTGACACTTCGCATCATGAACTCGCCCGTACACTTTTTCTTGTGACGCTTCCCCCGCCGTCCCTCGAATACTGCGTTCGACATCCCCAGATCGCCACTGGTCGCCATTGCACTCGCTGTAATCGCCCTGCGTGCAACAACTGTCTCACTCCAGCACCGGTTGGTTCACACTGTGCAGATTGCATTCGCTCTGCTCGCCCACCGGCACGTGAGCGTGTTCGTAGATGGAATGCAGTGCAACACATTTTTGCCACTCGAGTCCTAATTGCGCTGAACGTGTTTGCATTTTTATGGACATTGACAAGTTCTGGTTCGGTCGAACGTAATCAGTTTGATCTTGGCTTATCACTTGTCTTCATTCAGAACGGCGAGTGGTACCGCATTGTCACCTCAGGCTTCTTGCACTTTGGGCTTCTTCACATCGGCATGAACATGCTGCTGCTATGGCAGCTTGGCCAACTTCTTGAACCAGCGCTTGGACAAGCCAAGTTCACGCTGTTGTATTTTGCGGCAATGTTTGGCGGAGCAGCCGGTGCGCTTGCTCTTACGCCAGATGGATTAACGGGTGGCGCATCGGGTGCGGTGTTTGGCCTAATGGCCGCGGCAGCCGTGGGGCTTCAACAGCGTGGAGTTAACCCAATGCGAACAGGCATTGGCACTACTTTGATTCTGAACCTATTAATCACCTTTGCAATTCCTGGTATTTCAATTGGTGGCCACGTAGGCGGCGCACTAACAGGCGCTGTCGTGGGATACGCAATGCTTGAACCGCGCTGGACACGCACGTCGCCTGTCATTGGTTGGGCCGTACCAGTTGTGGCAATGGCTCTGAGCGTTTTTGCTATCGGCACCATGCTGTAGCGACACACCCCACTCATACTCTCCTCCTACTTCCTCCTTTCTGCATTTTTAGAAACGAGGAAAATGTTCTCTGCATCAATTCTCGATGTGCCGCGCCCGCTCATCGACCCCATTACGTCATTAGTAGAAGCACTCAGCATTGCCGCGCTCGCACTTCCCCGGCCATTGCGAAACGGAACCGTTGTGCTGTGCCTCGATAACGAACATCGAGGCCTACATCTCTTTCGCACATCAGCGGTATCTCGTCCGGTTCTTCACCACGTCGTTCGCGAATGCTGTCATGTGCCATCACTTCACTCTGTTGTTCTGTTCAGCATTCGGTGGTCGCCGCCAATGTGCCCTCTCGACGTACAAGTTCTTGCAAACATCACCACCACCCTCACCGCTGCCGGCCTTCACCTACACGATTGGGTTGTTATTGGTGCTGGAGGAATTTATTGCCCCCGTTCACTCACCAATCGTGCAGACCCGTGGCGTTACGGAAGTGTGTGCTTGTAGGCACGTCGTTGCGATGCAGTAAGCCGCAACCCTGCAGCCGACAATGCGCGAACAATGTGTCTACTGGTGGTGGGCACAGCTCCTCGTCGCACCGCTTCATCTCGCACATGCTGTGGCAAGTCGTAATGGTCGCCATGAAACCCGCGCGGAGGTATTCCCAGTTCACGTGCGAACACATGTAATTCATCTAATGATGTGTCGCTCACCATGTGACACCACACATGATCTCGATGTGACCATCGGCAGTCGTCTACCAAAATGGCCATGCGTTAGTTGCAGCAGCCTCCGCCACAACATGACCCGCCACTGGGAGGCGCACTCATAGGTGCAGACCCACTACCCACCGAAGCGAACACGCTCAGCATTCTCACGGCATTGTCGTGACCGCTGGGGCACGATGCTGGGTCGTTTGCCTGTGCCATTGGTCGGCGCTCTTCAAACACGGTCTCGCACGTACGGCACTTGAACTCATACAACGGCATGGACTCAGTGTAGAGCGACCTGCATTCGTGGTTGACTGTTGGACATGGCAACTCCGCTAAAAACTCGCCCCGCCGAAGTACTGCCCGACACCGAGCAGGTGCCTGAGACTGGCGAACCAGTTGTTGCCCACATTGTGAAGACGCAGCCAGGCGAGAGCGCCGCAGCCAAAGTTCTTGAAGCGCGCATCAACGGCACTCCTCTTGAAGCACTATGCGGCCATGTGTGGGTTCCATCGCGCGATCCAAAACAAGTGCCCATGTGTCAGAAGTGCAAAGACATCTACGACACATATCGCATGTTCAATGACGGACTTGGCGAAACTCCGAACGAGTGAGTAGTCAACGAATTCGACCTGCGGTTCGTGGCCTTGTCATGGACCACGACAATCACATACTGATGGTGAAATTGGTATTCCCACATGGTTCGTGGTGGGTGTTGCCTGGCGGCGGAATCGACGACGGTGAAGACCATCACTCGGCATTGCATCGCGAACTACACGAAGAAACCGGATTACAAAACGCCACTATCGGTGCGCCTGTATGGAACAGAGTGCATCTGTTTCAGATGACCGACACAGAAGGACACCACTGGGACGGACAACAAGAGACTGTCTACATGGTTCGCACCGAGAGGTTCACTCCCCAACCGCTTTTCTCCGATTCAGAACTGCAGAGAGAAAACCTGTGTGAACACAAATGGTGGAGCGTTGCTGAGTTGCTGGCATACAACGGCACCGACAATTTTGCCCCACCCGACATTGCGTCGTATGTGCATGTCGTGGTCAATGACGGTGTCCCGTCATCTCCGTTCGAGATTTTTCAGATCAGTTAATGAAAGTCTCGGCTGGGTAACCCTGCTGGAACAAAAAGCGGTTGCAGAGATTCCGCCACCACATTGACAACACCGTTTGCACACTCCACTCGCCCACGAACCAATAATGCCGCCGCATCGCGTGCCACAGCCCGGTGTCTGACCCAGCATCCTTTTGAACACACCACATTGATGAGGCCCGTTTCATCTTCCAAGCTGATGAATGTTGCGCCACGGGCGCTCATGGGCCGCTGACGATGCGTAACAATTCCTGCAACCATGACGCGTGTTTGATGTTGAACATGCACAAGTTGTTCTGCAGTTTTCACACCTTTGGCATTGAGTTCATCTCGTAAAAACACCGTGGGATGACCATCGGGCGAGATACCTGTTGCCCACAAATCGGCAATGGCTTCTTCTACGGGTTCCATACCAGGCAACGTGGGTCGCGAGTTCATTCCCATAATGCCTTGTAAACGGTCGCCTGTATTTCCATATGCGCCTGCTTCCCACAACGTGTGTCGTCGATCGTCTGCGAAACTGTCTGTGAATGCACCAGCGGTTGCCAATGCCTCCATTTGTTGCCGCGACAGTTCGGGCACTGTGGAAGCAAGATGCTCTAACGAGTGATACGGGCGCCGTTCAGCAATAACGCGCGCAAGAGTGGAGCTGATTCCGCGCACCGACTGAATGCCCAAGCGCACCGCAAGCCCACCACACGATTCTGGACACACTTCTAATGTTGCGTCATGCGATGATGCATTGATATCGGGGGTGCACACCATCACACCGTGGCGACGCGCGTCTTGCACCAACGTATGTGGCGACCAAAACCCCATGGGTTGTGCATTGAGTAATGCCGCACAAAACACGGCTGGTTCATGCAGCTTGATGTACGACGACGAATACACCAAGTACGCAAAACTGACAGAGTGGCTTTCGGGAAACCCATAGTTAGCAAAAGCAGCCATTTTGTTGAAGATTTCATCGGCAACAGCACCATGTATTCCGCGTTCGGCCATGCCTTCGTACAGTCGCAACTTCAAACGCTCCATACGCGCCCACGAACGCTTTGAACCCATGGCTTGACGCAGCTGATCGGCCTCCGTTGCTGTAAACCCCGCAACATCGATAGCCATTTGCATGAGTTGTTCTTGGAATAACGGAACGCCCAAGGTTTTACTGAGTGAGTTTTCTAGCAACGGGTGCAAATACGTAACGGGCTCTTCACCATTACGGCGACGAATGTACGGATGCACTGAACCACCCTGAATAGGACCGGGGCGAATGAGTGCCACTTCCACCACAAGGTCGTAGAACTTGCGCGGACGTAGCCGCGGCAGCGTAGACATTTGCGCGCGTGACTCCACTTGAAACACGCCCACCGTGTCGGCACGACACAACATGGCATACACCTCATCCTCTTGAGGAAGGGTGGCGAGATCGAGGTGATAGCCGCGATGTTGCGAGATGTACGACACCGCATTCGACAACGCCGACAACATGCCAAGACCCAATAAGTCGAACTTCACTAAACCAATAGATGCACAGTCGTCTTTGTCCCACTGAAGAACACTGCGGTTCTCCATGCGTGCCCATTCCACAGGACACACTTCAACAATGGGTCGGTCACACATGACCATGCCTCCAGAGTGAATACCTAGATGTCGCGGCATATTTTCTACTTCTGCAGCCATCTCCAACACAAGGGGTGGAATGTTGTGATCTGTTTGATGCGCAGTGACTGCCACGGTTCCCCATGCGTCTACTTGTTTGCTCCACGAATCTTGTTTGTCGGCTGAATAACCAAGTGCGCGTGCCATATCGCGCACTGCGGATCGAGAACGGTACGTAATGACATTGGCAACCTGTGCTGCGTGATGACGACCATGGCGCTCGTACACATACTGAATAACTTCTTCTCGACGTCCACTTTCAATGTCGATATCAATATCGGGCGGACCGTCGCGTTCGGGCGACAAGAAACGTTCAAACAACAACCCCAACGACACCGCGTCGGCTTTTGTGATTCCTAACGAGTAACACACCGCACTATTGGCCGCACTGCCGCGGCCTTGACACAAGATTCCGCGTTCTTCGCAGAAGCGCACAATGTCCCACACCACGAGGAAGTAGCCCGCAAAGCCAAGGGTTTGAATAATGCCTAGTTCGTGCTCGATAGTGCGCCATGCGCGAGCCCGAAGAGATAAATCTTCGGTGCTGTCTGATGGTGTATCTCCGTAACGACGCCGAGCGCCATGCGTTACGAGTTCACGCAAGTACGTCATTTCATCTAGTCCGTTCGGACAAGGAAACGGTGGGAGTTGTGGTGCCACCAATGCCAGGTCGAATGCAATATCTGCGGCCAACGATGCAGTGCGTTCAATAACGCCGGGATACCGTGCAAAACGACGCTGCATTTCAACCCCGGAACGCAAGTACGCAGTAGCAGCAGCGGGAAGTTGATGATCGATATGGTCGAGACCACACCGATTGCGCACCGCCGCCAATGCTGTTGCAAGACGATGCTGGGGCGGTGTTGCGTACAACACATTGTTGGTGGCAATGCATTCCACATTTACGCGAGCAGCAAGTTGCACTAGTTGGTCGTTGCGCACCGAATCGACAGGGTCGCCATGGTCCCATAGTTCCACCAACACATTTTCAGAACCAAAGCTTTCTGCTAGTTGGTGCAACACAAGTTCTGCAGCACGCGGACCATGTTGCTCTAATGCACGCACAACTGCACCTTGCGTTCCGCCCGTAAGAACAACACAGTGAGAATGCACCGTTTGACCTACGCGTTCAATAGTGAACACTGGTGCGCCTTTGTGCCCCGCTAATTGACCTTCGCTTACTGCGCGCGCCATACGCGCATACCCAGCCGATCCGCGTGCAAGAAGAACAATGTCTCCTGCTTCGGCACAGTTGAGTTCAACACCAAACACCGTAGGTAACGCAACCGCACGTGCCGCTTCTGCAAAACGCACAATGCCATACAGACCATTGCGATCGGTAAGAGCAAGTGCCTGCAGCCCAAGTGCGGCTGCCACCTCTGCAAGTTCTTCTGGGTGTGACGCCCCTTCAAGAAACGAAAAATTTGAGCGACAGTGCAGTTCTGCATACGGCACACCGCTGTGCCCGCGCGAAAGAACCGGCTGAAAGGGTTGCCGCTTGGCGCTTAGGGCCGGCCCGTCTCCGCCGCTGTTCCAGGCAACAGATGACGGAGCGCGACCGTTTGACAGCCGTGCTTCAAGTTCTGCCCAAGACAGGTCTGAATTTTGGAACCCCACAGCCCCATCGTACCGAACATATGTTCGCTTCTACTAGGCCTGCTGCGTATGTGTGCGCGCAGCGCGTAAGGCCCCCAACAAGCCCGCATCTGCAATGGCGAGGGCCTCGTCCCACGTAAACCACTTCACATCGGGGCTCTCCCCTTCTGCTGGCTGCATGGGCAATTCGGGAGAGCGCAACAGATACCGCACATCGTGATGCGTGTGTCCCTTTGGACCCGGATGCACATCGACGTGAAACAACACACCACCCTCACGTTGATGCTCAACAGGAAGACCGGTTTCTTCGCGCGCTTCACGCAGAGCTGCGTCTACTGGCAATTCACCCACATCAATATGACCACCGGGCTGCAACCACATTCCCAAACGCTTATGCAAGTGCAGTGCAACTTTGTCGCCAGCATGGCTAACAACAATTGCCGATGCAGTGACGTGCACGAGCCCAATGTTTTCATTGCACGGATCGCTCAGTTGTGGAACTTCTGTAAGAAATTGTTGCAGCGATGCGCGTTCACGTTCATCAACAGGCACGTGTGTGCGCAACACACGAAGAACATCGTCTATAGATGAACGCGCAGAAGATGACATCTCCTGAGTGTGACACACCCACCCCGTATTCTGAAAGACATGTAGTTCTCACATTTCGTTGCCTTCACATATCCCCACATGGGGCCTACCGCAAGGAGCGTTATGTCAGAGAACCGATTCCCCTTTTTCGCGCATCTAAGCATGCGTCAGTTGAAGTATTTCAATATCGTGCTTCACCACGAAGATGGCGATCGTCAGCTTGTTCAGTTCTGGTGCACCAGTATTGAAGAGGCAGTCATTGAAGCAGTCAGTTCATGTGCAGTAGCAGGCTGGCACGTTGAAAGCGTCACTATGGACTGCGACCGTCCTCGTGAAGAAGAACTCTTCGAAGAGATTGTTAGACAGAACTTTGACAACGAGTTTTACAACATTGTTCAGCATTTCAACGATGATCAGTCGTAACGGGCAAGAACTTTCCATTCGGAATTTTCCAAACTGAGCAAAAATACGCGCACTGTGTTGCGTTGTGTGCGCACCAGCATTTGCATGCGCACACAACGTCGCCGGCGTCGTGCATCCCACCATCGCTCTTCTACGGGCCATGGCCCTGCAACACCTTCCACCGTGTAGCGATACCCCGCAACAGAAACAAACGCTGGTGTAGCTGTGAGTTCGTGACGGCCACTAACAACAATGTGCTCTCCGTGTTCGTCTACCACCAGAGCTGGGTGTGGTTCAGGGAAAATGCATGCGGGAGATGGCTGAGGAACAGAGCCGGTCCACCGACGAGCAACACCACGACCTTCAGTAACGCGTTGTTGTGCATGTTCTGTATCTGCAATGTTCACCATGGACAAAGGAACGTGGGAATACACCTGCGTAATGTCGCGCCCACCTTCCCACTGGGGCACCGTGACAACAACCGAACTATGAACAGCTTGAGCCATAGATGCTGCACGAAGAGCACGTTCGATATTTTCCTCATTGCCTCCCCACAGCAACGGCTGCACTGCCAGCACTTCACGACATTCCAATGGCACCAAGCGCACACGCACAATGCCACTTGTGGGTGCATCGGGATCTGCATCGTTTGACACCAGCCACCCATCGAGTTGATACAACACTCGTTGTGCAAGAGACGCAGAATCGAATCCGCGTGGTTCTCCCCATACTCGTGTTGATGTTTCTGCGTGGTCGGTTTCACATTCCAGCAACATGCGTACGCACTGCTGACCTTGTGCAGCAATAGCGGCAACAACACCCTGAATTGCAGTGAGCGATGCTGAGACCACATGCGATGCAACACTGAGAGGAGATTCAAAGTCGAGAGAGCACGCAAAGTCTGACGGCGCAGACCCAGGAGCGAGATGACGCACCTCTTCCCCATTTACCAACTGCCACACACTGCGACCCTCGCTGCCGAAACGATCGATAAGTGCCGATTCACCAATGTGATGAACAGCCCCGCACTGCGACAAACCCAGCCGTTGCAACAAACTGACGGTATGCGGAGAAATGGAACCCACCTTTTCTAAAGCACCCACGGGAAGAGCATGTAAAAACTGTTGCGAGACGGAGTGATGGATAACGCATGGTGTTGCTCGTGAGACCGACAGAAGTGCTGCAGCACGTGCGGCAAACCGTGACGATGCAATACCAACGCCGCACGGCACTTCTTGGGTGCCACACACGTCAAACAGACGCCGAGCAACAGCGTCTTCCCCACCGAAATAGCGCGTTGGGCCACGCGCCGAAAGAACCATGATTCCGGCATCTTCAACTTCGACAAGTGGCGACAATTCACTAACGGCGCGCACCACATGTTCGAACTGGGTAAACGCATAGTGCTCACCCTGTGATTGATAGTGCTGTTTCCATTCGGGAAACACAATGGCAATTGTGCGACTCATGGCGAAGCCGATGAAAGAGATCCGTGAGTATTGGGAAGATATGCAACACATGAACGTGGGCCATGCACTCGCTTTCCCTGAGCCTGTACCTGCACTTCACGACAGACTGCATGTGTGGTGAACTGCCACTTTTGGGTTGTTGCAGAAAATGCTGCGTGCGGTGAGAACGGACCCGGCGCACCAACAACAAACAACACTGACGATTGTGCTTTCACACGCGCAGTAATACGGCGCGCTTCGGCAGATGAACACTGCGGTGCCGACACGGCAACAAGATCGAAGCCGTCAACAAGTGCACCCACCACAGCACCCCACGATGCATCGTGCGCAACAGACACACTGACGGTTCTGTGTAGTGCAACGCCATATTCGTGCAATGCGAGCAATCCCACGTGTTGCAAATTGACTAACGACAACCATGAACCATCTTGTGTTGCCGATGAAACGAGAGTGGCAAGCAACGACAACGATGCATCGCCACCAAGGCAGTACACAGACCCACGTTCAAGACCGCGAGATGGCAAGAGTGACGACAACGGATGCGGAATCGTTAGTGGTCCGCACCCCGATGCCGTTCGCGCACTGACACGTTCAGCAAACTGCGCGCCGGTTTCTACCCCAGACAGATGGGGACCAGACAATGTGAGTGGGCCAACAGTGGACATGGCGCCACCATAGCGAACACATGTTCGTAAGTTTCAGGGCCCAAACGAGCCCCCAGGAACTAGCCCTGCTTAGCCAGCCACTTCTCGCGGCCAAGACGGCTGCGTTCCCACAAATGTGCTGGCACACGGGGGTCGAGACCTGCGCCTGAGCCATCAGCGGCAGGAGCCGCTGCAGCAGGTGCTGCTTCTGCGGGCATTTGGGCCAAAAGTTCTTCAAGACTTGGCGGGGTCATGCCTGGCTTCCAGTACTGATACAGGTCGCGCACAATGTCGTTCAGACCAGACTGCGACGCACCCGACGACAACTGCGCAGTCACAATGTTTCCGTACACGTGAACCCAAGACACTTGGCCAGACTCGATTAAACGGCGAGCAACAACAGCGGCGGGGCGTGTTCCCTTCGCTTCAGCCACAGATGTAAATCGCTCGTGACCCATTCCCGTGAGAGACCGGTTGGTCTCGAATCGAACGATGGCGGCTGACCCGCCGGCCTTTTGCTCTACTGCTACTGGCTGACCCATAAATGTCACGCTAGTCAACCGCGCCTGGCTTCGCCTACTAATCCGTTCTACGGGTACCGTACGCAGTACCAATCACGACCCCTCGGGGTCCTGTTACAGGGGACAACCATGGCTGACATCACCATTGAAGAGTTCGAAAAGGAAGCCCGCGCTTTCCTTGAAGCAAACGCGGAAAAGCGTCCTGTAGAAAAAGCATTTGTCTGGGGCGAAGGCTCCGACAACTTCTATCGCGAGAAAGACCGCGAACAAGAAGCCCAAAATGCCGAAGAAGCAAAGAAGTGGCGCCAAAAGAAGTTCGACGCTGGCTTTGGCTGGATCACCGGCCCGAAGGAATACGGCGGCCGTGAATTGCCACCGTCATACGACCGTTTGTACAGCCAAATGGAAGCCACCTATCGCGTCGCCGACCAAAGTGCATTTGCCATCAGCCTTGGAATGGTGACACCAACAATTCTCGATCACGGTTCACAAGAAGCACGCGACATGTACGTGCGCAAGTTGTGGCGAGGCGAAATGATTGCATCGCAGTTGTTCTCCGAACCAGGTGCAGGTTCCGACCTTGCATCACTCACCACCAAGGCTGTGAAAGACGGCGACGAGTGGGTTATCACCGGACAAAAAGTGTGGACCACTGGTGCGCATTACTCCGACATTGGCGAAATCATGACCCGAACCGACTGGGATCTCCCCAAGCACAAGGGTCTCACCGCATTCATCATCGACTTCAAAGATCCAAATGTTGAAGTTCGCCCACTGAAGCAAATGACCGGTGGCGCAAGCTTCAATGAAATCTTCTTCAATGAAGTTCGTGTGAAAGACAACATGCGTTTGGGTGATGTAAACAACGGCTGGAACGTTGCGCTCACCACTCTTATGAACGAGCGTGCATCAATCGGAACCAACAACTCAGGTGACAACAACCTGCTCACACGCGTTATTGCAATGGTGAAGCACTACGGCTTGGAAAACGATCCGCTTATTCGCACAGAACTTGCAGACATCGTCATCAACTACCGCATTGCCAACATGAACGCTGCACGCACCACTGCAAAGGCAAAGGCTGGTCAGTTGCCCGGACCAGAAGGTTCCATCGGCAAGATGGTGTTGGTGAACAACCAAGCACGCCTCGTGAAGTTCCTCTCACATGTTCTCGGACCAAAGCTCATCGCCGACAGTGGCGAGTGGGGCACCTACGCATGGGCCAACTTTGTTCTCGGAACGCCAGGCCTTCGTATTGCTGGCGGTTCAGACGAGGTCATGCGCAACATCGTTGGTGAGCGCGTGCTCGGTCTTCCAAAAGAGCCAGGTATCGACTCACGTTCGCCATTCAAAGACATCAAGGTGTCCACCACCAAGTAGCGGGTGGCGCTTCGGCGCTACGCCAACATCAAGTCGCGCGCGCGAGACATCACTTCTCCGCGACCAGACACACCCAACGCTTTGTAGATAGCGATGGATTCTTGCCGCACGGTTGAATGACTAAAGCCCAACGACACAGCAATTTCTTTAATTGTTGATTCTTTCAGCAAGCCTCTCAAGACCAGAACTTGCCGATCCGACAAACCAAGACGTTGTGCAAGTTCACTTCGCGCACGATCAAGGGCAAGTGCCCCCCGTCGTGCGCGCCAGGTCATTTCTGACTGCTGCGCTTCAGCAATAACTGATGGCGGTGTGAGATGAAGTGCACGCTCTGGATCAACTGACGCCAGCATCTCTAAGAGATCAACTGAACATGCGAGTGCCCACATGTGCTCGCCAGACTGTCGAGCATCATTGCGGGCCATCAAGATGTCGTCAATGGCTCCACGGGTGTCTCCTGCGGCATGTCGCGCAAGTCCGAGGTAGCGCCGAACAGGGCCTCTCACCGTGTTGCCAATGAATGTGACGTGATGAGCATGAAATGGCTCTAACGCCTGCACGCATTTCCCCGCAATATCTGTAAGCCCCAGCAAATGTGCGGCCTCGGCCATGATGGTGACTGTTGGCAACCACGCTGCCTCTTTGTCAGAGTCATCAAGCACAGAAACTGATTCGCGTACGTATCGCTCCGCCACTTCCGCATTCCCCAGTGCCGCGTTTGCGAGCGCAGCCGTGGCACGTGCGTAGTGATTTGCAAGAACCGCTGTATCTCCAGCAAAAACTTGAGACAACTCTGGAGGAATAATCGTCTCGAGAAGAATCATCGTCTGCTGTTCCAAATACACGATGAGTCGGCCCGGTTCGTCTGCGGTTTCGCCACGTTCAAAAGCCGATGCAGCAGCATCTCTGGCTTCTGCAAGCCGCCCTTTAGAAATAAGCCGCCCTGCATGAAGGAACTCACTCCACCATTTCGCAATGAAGCTGCCGCCTGCTCGTGACGTCTGCAAAAAATGAGCTAACTCCATGTCGGCTTTTGCGTATTCACCCAATTCAAGCAAATCCAAAATGTGACAAAACCGAACTGATTCATATTGCGGAACCGAATCATCTACAAGACTCAGTGCCTGTTCTGTCACCTTCAAACGTTCGGCTAGAAACTCTGGCGAGCGATGCGTCTCACGCCATGCAAGTAACGCCTGAACATGAGCAGATGCGGATATTTGATGCGAGTGAGCGGCCTTTGCTTCGTCCAGTGCCTGTTGGGCTAGGTGTCGAGCCGCATCTGCACGAACAGACCAGTTCCATGCCGCCGTGGGAGAGCCCTTTGAATTCTCCGCATCGTGGCGCGGAGTACCAAACTGCGACACCAATCGAGATCCAGACTTGATGGAAACATGTTCATCTGTAGGAACCATGGCGACAGATTGCGCGTGGGCACTCAGCACTTTCACACGGGTATCGGGACACAAGTGTTGAACGGAAATCTCCTCAAATGCTTCCAAAATGGGTGAACGTTCCGGCATGAAGTCGCTTCGTGTAGCCCACTGCATGACGGCTGCGGCCTCCGATTCATAATTCTTTTCCTTCTGCGCAAGAACAACAGCTGCGTGTGCATTTGCTCGACCTTCCGTACGGCGACCAACTGCAACTTGGGAATGCGACATGGAAAGCAAAATCTGCAACCGTTCAGCGTTGTTTATGTCTGCATACTCAAGAAGCCACGTACTTGCATCAATGACCCCGACATGGTCGCCAGTCTGTCGCGAATATTCCAATGCCTTCTGCGCGATAGGAAGACCCACGACAGAATTAAACGATGATCCGGCGCTCACCATGTGAGATACAGCCACTCGGAATCGGCCCTCTTGGGCCAGAACAAGAGCAATTGCCCCGTGAAATGAATCTCGCTTCAATAAGGACAATCGATTAATCAGTCGCTGCATGTACAACGAATGGCGAAATTCGTATGTGTTGTTTGTGAGAGTCAATAATTTGGACTCCTCTGCACGATGCAACACGCTGGTCACAACAGTGTCATCAAAATTCAGATGCTGCAGTACCGCACTCAACATGCGACGCTCACCATTAATTCCAATCAAAGCCGCCATGGCGATGATGTCTTCGTTCTCTTTTAGCTGAGTAATCCTCTGATCCAAGATTGCAACAACTTCACGGGGGACATTTACAAGCGCCTTCTCTGGATGTGAATTGATTCCACGAACTAGTTCAAGCAAAAAGAATGGATTCCCACTCGTCAGGTTCATAAGTTGATCTTCTGACAGTCCCTTCACCTGAACCGTCAGTTCTCGTTCAATCAACTGGGTGATCTCGGATTTATTAAGCCCCTCTATTTCGACGCGCGTCATTAATCGGGACAACAGGCGCACGTTCGCCGCAAGCCCTACGTCCTCAATTTCATCAAGAAGGCGAGACGCGATGGCAATTCCAATTCCGATGGTCATTGCATAATCAAAAAGGTGAACAAGAGTCGCCATGCTCGGGTAATCACACCACTGCACATCATCAATGCTGATAATTGTGGGCATTGATGACACATCGTCAAGCAGAGTTCGTCCATATCGAAAGCGTTCCGCATCACTGTCGAGATGTTCTGGTGGTTCTCTCTCAAGAATCGCCCCCAACCGGAGAAACAAAGAGAACGGACTAGAACTGTCACTCTGAATGCACCGCAAAGTAATAACTCGAACTGACTGTTGACGGGCTCGAGCTGCTAGTTCTCCCAGTAGATGGGTCTTGCCAATTCCAGATTCACCAGAGATAAAGAGTCCTGCGCTCTGACGATTCGAAATATTGCGCACCAACTGCTCGAATTGCAGTAGTTGAGGCTCGCGACCAATTGTGGGAAACCCATTCGACGTCAATGGCATGGTCTCACCCTAGGGCTTTGGACTCATGCGAAGACACTCGACGCAGTGCGAATGAGACGACTACGCCCCGATGTTCCACGACTTGCGATGCAAATCAGTTAAGCCGCGAGACGCAATGGCGTCGGTGTGCACTTTTGCACCGTAGCCCTTATTGCCGTCCCACCCGTAGTGCGGGAACTGTTCGTGCAAGTGCGTCATCAGCGTGTCGCGTTCTACTTTTGCAATCACGCTTGCGGCCGACACACATGCACAATCTTGGTCGGCTTTTATGCGCGTCACAATACGAGGGCCACCAGTTTCTTCAACAAGAAACGATGTGTTGCCGTCCAAGATCACAACATCGGGTGTAATGCCCACGTTCTGCAATGCCCGACTTGCGGCCAGTCCTAACGCTGTGACGATGCCGAACTTGTCTATTTCTGCCGCGGTCGCCGAGCCCGTAGCCCACGCCCGTGCCCATTCTTTGACAATGGGCACCATTGCCTCGCGCCTCTTTGGTGTCATCAATTTTGAGTCACGAAGACCCGCAGGAATCTCCCCCACGTTTGTGTCGATAACAACAACACCAATAGTGACTGGCCCCGCAATTGCACCACGACCCACTTCATCCATTCCCGCAACAATGCGCGCACCGTTGGCGAAGAATTCACGCTCTACATCAAGGGTGGGTTCTGGTCGTGCCATTACATGAAGCGTAGGCTTCGCACATGGCAGGCAAAGCATCCATCACCGTTGGCAATTACATCTACACGGCACAAGATGCTCAAAAGACCATTTCACATCTGGATGAAATCTGGGAACACCACACACACGATTCGCACATTCCCGATGGCTGGCTCGCTGGTGCTCGTGGATTCCTTGCAGAGATGTCATCACTGGGCGGCATCGCGTTGCCACCACTAGAGAACGTTGACTCCGCTTTCACAGCACTCACCAAAGCACTCGTCACGAAATACAAAGACCTCACCGACCTACAAATTGAATCACTGCTTGCAGCATCATGGCGCTTCTTCCCCACTATGCGCTTGCTCACTGAAGAGCACACCGGCACCGTTGCCCACATGCACGCATCGAAAGGATTGCCGAAGAAGGCGATTCTCCATGCGGTTATCTCGTGGAAAGGCGTCGATGGCGATGTGCAGGAATCACGCGCACATCACGGTCGACCATGGCAAGCACTTTGCATCTGGAGTACCGACGCCATCGACGCATTACGCGCACAAGGCCATCCCATTGCGCCCGGATTCGCCGGCGAAAATATCGCCGTTACAGGAATACCTGCCGGTGCGTTCCGTCCTGGAGCCCACTTTCGCGTCGGCACGGTTCGTGGATTTCTTACCGCGTACGCAATTCCCTGCAGCCAGAACAACGATTGGTTTCTCAACAAGAACTACATGGTGATGAGCCACGAACGCGGCGACTACAGCCGTTTATATGCAATGGTCACCACATGCGGAGAAATTTCTGTGGGCGACACGTTCGAATTATTCACCGACCGCTAGCGCGCCACTGCATCCAAGCGTTGCGATAACTCGCTGAACCGAGCCTGCTGATATGGCGTCACGCACGGAGACCCCTGCGCCCACCACACCAACGATTCGTTCGTGTCTAGTTCAGCAATCATTGATGCAGTTGTTTGTTCCACCACTTCCCCGTTGCTCTCGGCGTGCATACACACTGTCCACCCGTTATCGCCACCTACATGTGACGACAAATGCGTCTGCAGGTCTCCAACGTTGACAGGTGATTGTGCAAGCACGGAACGTGACGCATTCAATCGAGGGTCAACCAGCAGATGCACAGGCTGTTTCGGATGTCGGTACGTGGCATCAAACGTAGGAATTGTGGTGCGATTTGAAATTGCCCACGTGGTTGTCACCTGCATGGACTCGACCACACGGCCACTTGTCTCCACCACCCAGGCATCTGTTGGATCTGCAATAAGAAAACTGCTCCAGTACGGACGTCTCGGCGCATCTCCGCGCGTGTCGTGGCCACTTCCACCTTGTCCGTATGTCGTCATCAATTCTGAGAGCACCTGTACGGCCTCGTACGCCGTTGCAGCGCGTTCTAAGCCCAATCGCACGAGATCCATGCCAATCAACGCGTCAGGGGCTGTACGTGGGTCATCGATGGTGTAGATGGTTTCATTTCCGATAGCCACTCCGGCTTCGTTCACACCATGTTCTGCGCCCCAGCACCATTCTGGAAGCGACAGCACGCAGGCAAGCGTGTGCTGGGCGTGTGGCGCAACAGGTATGTACGTTGCGTGAATATCTTCTCTGTCACGTCGCGACGGGTTCCAGCGAATGATCTGATTCTCATGCCGCGGTCGGTCAGAGTTTTTGGCAAACAGTGTTTTGCCAGATGACGACAATGCAGGCAGTGCAACTAAGCAATCACACATGAGTATGTGATGGTGCCGCCAGCAAACTCTCGCCGGTGACATCGGTGGAATGCCAGTCTCCGTGAGACAACACCAACCCAGGTGCTCCCGTTACTTCCCACAACAGTGCTGGTCGAGCACCATGCCATCGAACGGCAAAACTGACGCTTCGGAAGGGGTCGGCAGGAAGTCCGTGCACTTCGAATGACGAGCCCCACCATGGCTCTGGAATTCCGTGACTCAAGATCTGACATTCGCCACCGCTAGGAGAACCAGATGCCAATAATTCTTCAATCCATGCAATTCCGGCAAGCCCGTCAGGCATCTCGACAGGAAGTTCTTCAGATGGGCGATCGGCCAAACGCAACCATGCAGCACCAATGTCGCCAGCTGCGGTGTCGTCATTCAATTTCACACACGCAACCGCTGCGGTGAGCAACACATGTTTGGTGTCCCAACGCAATACCTTCGCGCGTTTTTCTTCTCGTAGTCGCTGCTGAACAACATCGACGACATGAAGAATGGAATCTGAATGAGTCTCCCCCATCCGAACCAACTCAATGGCTGCGTCAGTGGTACCAATTCCCAATAACAGATCGCTCCGCAGGCGTGAAACTCCCGCAACGATGGTGTGATCGGGAACATTGATGCGAGAGGCCGTATCACACGCTTTCTCCCAGCCACGAACCAACTGTTGATGATTCGGTGTGTCGTCGGGCAAACGACCACTGTGTGGCGCCTGATGCGCCAATGCGACACGCGTTGTCGACTTATGCCCCACGGGAACAACAAGAGACCCTGCTGGTAATTCAATGCCTAACGGTGACTGAGTGGATGGTTCGCGTGTGGTGAGAACATCGCTTCGCGTGACAGCAATTGCTACTGGCATGGGCGAGTCATTTTCAAATTCCATAACAGTCATGCCACCAAGGTCGGCTACGGCATAGACACGCTGGATAAGGTCACCGCCAGGTATGTGTACTCGTGTTTCTGCAACGGGATACCCCGCATACCACTTCTGTCGCGTGGACACTTCAGAGCGCGGTGTGTACCAGCGATCGTCTGCTGCAATAAACCAATCCAACTCGCGCCCATCGGGTGGAAGTAGTGATCCGTGTTCTGTCACCGTGCCACGCCATGTGGCACCGCGATTTCCAATAACTCGACCAGACATTTATTTCACTTCCGGCCGTGCGCGTCGAGACATGAGAGCGACAAGCGCATCGGCTGCGTTCTTTCCCTCGTGACACACAGCCACTACTTGTTCGGTAATGGGCATGTCGACTCCGTGTTGATGAGCAAGTTCGAGAACAGATTTCGAACTGCGCACCCCTTCAGCCACCATCGAAGTAGACGCAATGATGTCGTCGAGTGCTTCGCCTTGGCCCAAACGCATTCCCACCGTTGTGTTTCGGCTACTGGTGGAAGAACATGTCGCGATGAGGTCTCCCATTCCGGCGAGACCCGCCAGCGATTCGAGTTGACCACCCAATGCCATAGCAAGCCGTGTCATTTCAGCAAGGCCACGAGTAATGAGTGTTGCGCGCGTGTTGTCGCCAAAGCCCATTCCCATTGCGATTCCAGATGCAATCGCAATGACGTTCTTTACAACACCAGCAATTTCACAACCCACCACATCGGGATTTGTGTAGACGCGGAATGTTGGGCTGGAGAACAACTCTTGAAGTGCTGTTGCAATAACTGCGTCATCAATAGCAACAACACTTGCTGCGGGTTGACCCACTGAAATCTCTGATGCAAGGTTTGGACCAGTCAGCACGGCAACGGGATGGCCCGGCAAGACCTGATGAGCAACTTGCGACATACGAAGCATTGACCCTGCTTCTAATCCTTTCGACAAACTGACCACCGGCACCCACGGTCGAATGAACTGTGATGCCTCTGTGAGAACCTGCCGAAACCCTTGTGATGGGACTGCCATGACCACAATGTCAGCGGCGGAGACGGTGTCTTCTAGCGAGACCGAAGCGCGAAGATTTGGGGACAGCCCAACACCCCCGATGTAGTCGGGGTTGATGTGGTGAGTGTTGATGGACTCAACAATCTCTGGTCGACGCGCCCACAACGTGGTGGGGGTGTTGGCTGCAGCAAGGGATGCAACAGTGGTTCCCCACGAACCAGCACCAATTACTGCCATGTTCATTTGCGCCATGGTGCCAGCGTAGGCGACTTGAGAGCCAAGGTTCGTAGGCTGACTATGTGCGCGTCGCTGTCGTTATTCCCGTGAAGTCGTTCACGCTTGCAAAAGGACGCCTCAGCGACACGCTGACTCCGGCCGAACGCGAAACGCTGGCCACCGAGTGCGCCACAACGGTTCTCCGTGCTGCTTCGCCTCTGCCTGCTTATGTGGTGTGTTCCGACCCTGTTGTGGCTGAATGGGCTACATCGCACGGGGCGCATGTGGTGCAGTGCCTCACGCCTGGTCTCGATGTTGCAGTTGCAGCTGGCCGCGACGCAGCACATGCAGATGGCTGTGATCACATCGTTGTTGCACACGCAGATTTACCGCTTGCCCGCTCGTTTGAGCACGTCGCACGTGAAGGAATCGTCACAATGATTACCGACCGTCATTCAGATGGAACGAATGTGCTGTCGTTCCCAATTGCATCCGACTTCTCCACTGCATACGGACCAGGAAGTTTCGAAAACCACAAACAAATTGCGGTCAACGCACATCTTCACTTCGAAGTACTTCACGACCCCGACCTAGAACTCGATCTCGACACCGCAGACGATCTCACCGAACTTCACCGAAGGACAAATCATGAGCGCTAATGAACCTGGTCAACCACCGCTTGCCCCACCGACACACACGTCAAATCTCGCGGTCCCCTCGATTGTGTTGGCAATTGGGGCCCACCCCGACGACGTTGAATTCGGCTGTGGTGGAACTCTCGCAAAATGGGCATCAGCAGGAACTGTGGTGCACCACCTTGTGTGCACCGACGGGTCTAAGGGCACATGGAATCCGGACGCCGACACTGCTGCGCTTATTGCTGACCGCCAGCGTGAACAACGTGCAGCCGCAGCAGCATTAGGTGCAACGGGAACTGTTTCATTCTTGGGCTATATCGACGGCGAGCTTGAACACTCACGCGACGCAGTCGACAAGATTGCTCTTGCGATTCGCACCATTCGCCCCACGGTTGTTTTGTCTCACGACCCGTGGAAGCGATACCGATTGCATCCAGACCACCGCAACACTGGCCTGAACGTGTGTGATGCAATTGTTGCTGCACGCGACCCCCACTTTTTGAAACATCACATGACAGAACACGGCGTCACTCACCATCGCCCCGATGCGCTTTTGCTGTGGGAAGCAGATGAGCCAAATCATTTTGAAGATGTCTCTGACTTTGTTGAAATCAAACTCTCAGCACTTGAACGCCACGAGAGCCAGTTTGAATCGACAATGAAGGCCACAGACGATTCTGGAATGCAGGTTTTTCGGGAACGTATGCGCACTCGAATGGCAGAGCTAGGTGCACCTCACGGCGTGAAAGCCGCCGAGATCTTTCACCTAATGAACAGACTTTAAGAGAACTGCCCTTCCGCCCGTCCAGACCCAGGTGGGCCAGCGAATGCCTGTGCAATAGACATCCACTCGCGTGCCACATTGCCTGTCACTGTGAGACCACAATCATTCACGTGTCTGCGTTGTGTCACCGCGCAACAAAATCCATACGCAGAACCGCGTACCGATGACGATGCGTTTGGCGAACCCCATGTCCATGTTTCGCCACTCGGCGCAAGCAACTCCACGAACACTTCCTCATCGGGTGCCGTGCGTCCATTGGTAACAAAAGCGAACCCCATAGCGCGCACGCCAATGTGTGCAACATGAATGAGGCGATCAGTGGGAGTAAGTGATTCGCCAACAGCGTCGGCGATATCTAATCCGTGCGCCCATGTCTCCATTAACCGTGCCGTCAACATTGATCGCGCAGACATAGATGGTCCGTACCAGGCGCAACGCTTCGACAAATCAACCGAAAGGGCTGCGTGTGCAAGTTCTTGTGCACCATCACGCCACCACGCAAACAATTCTTCTGGAGATCTTCCCCGGTGAGAGTTCTGAAGTCCTTCCACTCCGCCAGAAACAGACATCTCCTGACGATCAGTGCGGAATCGTTCTTCGTCAACCATTGACCACAAACAACGTTGATCAAAGAGACCTAAGTGAATGACTTGGTCTGCAACGTTCCATCCCTCTGCAGGGGTGACGGCAGACCATTGATTGTCGGAGAGCCCAGACAAGAGCTGCGACAAGGCCGCGACCTCTCCGGCGAGATCACGAAGGACTACATCTGTTTGGTTACTCACACCACACAGTGTGTCCGATAAATAGAGAAGAGGGGGGCTTTCGCCCCCCTCTTCCACACTCCGAGCCGGTTGGTTTGTTTTGCTTGAAAGAGCGAAGAAGATTTACTTCTTCGCAGCCTTCTTGCGCTTTGCAGGCTTGCGCTTTGCAGCAGCCTTCTTCTTTGCAGGAGCTGCCTTCTTGGCAGCCTTCTTGCGCTTTGCAGGAGCAGCCTTCTTGGCTGCCTTCTTGCGCTTTGTTGCTGCCTTCTTCTTTGCAGGAGCAGCCTTCTTGGCTGCCTTCTTGCGCTTTGCAGGAGCCTTCTTGGCTGCTGCCTTCTTCTTACGTGGAGCAGCCTTCTTAGCTGCTGCCTTCTTCTTGCGTGCAGGAGCTTTCTTAGCTGCTGCTTTCTTCTTTGCTGCCACTTGAGTTTCCTCTCGTTGGGTAAGTGGTTACTTACGGTTTGGGTTCAGCTGAGCTTTTAATGTTGAGCTCGCTGTGAACTTCATCGCAGTGGAGGCCGGAACCGTTACTGCTGCACCCGTTTGTGGGTTGCGGCCGGTACGTGCCTTGCGAGCGGTTGTGCTGAACGAGCCGAAGCCCGGCCATGCCACCTTTTCGCCTTCTTTAGTAGAAGCCACTACCAGGTCAAAGAAAGCGGTGAGTGTGCGTTCGGCATCTGCCTTGGAACACTCTGCTTGCTTTGCTACCTCTTCGATGAGCTCTGCTTTGGTCATTGTTTTTCCTCCTCGGAATCGGAGTGGTACATACAATCTGAACGGCTATTTGCGTCAATTGCAAGCATTCAATTACTTGCAAATGCAAGTATCGTGTTTTTTTGCGTGTACTCGCATCGTTCCGCGCACGTCGAAAAACCAATCGCTGCTTGAGTAATTGGGGCCATGACTCGCAACGTGTTCGTATTGTCTGCGTTGCGTGATCGCAGTTGTTGACTTCGGTGGAACACATCTGCGAAAGCCAGCAAACCCAATAATTGCAAGGGTTTGCCGAGATTGTCAGTTCTGCATTTTTCGTGTGCACCAGAGCAACAACACACGTTCTTGTCGTCATTGAACGCGTGTTTATGTTGCTGCAAGTGACGTATCGCTGTCATGTTTCAGCCTGTGTATAACTGCGTGACGAAGGTCATTCTGATCGTCGAAAAAAATTTTGAAAAATTTCTGAAAAATCGCCGAAAAGTTCCCCACTTGGTGATTCGTGAACAAAAAAATTTGTAAACCATCCACCACTTCACCCCGCGTCGTGATGAATGATGAAGGACATCGATGGAGTTGCGGAGCGCATCGATGCCGACATTGCGTCACCTCAGAATGCAATGACGAGCATCTTGAATTCTTCCTCTGCTGTGCGTACGCGCATCGTTCTCGACACTTCAGTTCTTGTTGCAGATCCCGGATGTCTTCATTCGTTCCCAAGCTGCGACATCGTTATTCCACTCACCGTTGTTGAAGAACTCGATGGACTGAAAAGTCGCCCTGACGATGTTGGTCGTGCTGCGCGTACTGCATTACGCACCATTGAAGATTTGCGTCGACGAGCCGGCGGTTCTATTCATGAACCAGTGCCACTGGGCCCAGACCCTGACGGAGCCACATTGCACATTGAGGTCAATGGCATCCAGCGCGAGCGTCTTCTAGAAAACGGCCTAAATCCAGAGGTTCCAGACAATCGAATCATTGGCGCCGCGTTAGGCCAGTCGTTGCGGGCGCCCACACAGGTCATCTCAAACGACGCGGGTCTACGAATTAAGGCGGCCCATCTTGGCTTGGTGGCTGCCGAGCATCAGCCTGTCGGCCGTGCAGCCAACACACGACCAATGGGCTGGTTCACGCTTGATGTTCCAGGTGCTTTGGTGAATGAACTGTATGAACATGGCGAGATTCCCACGTCTGCCTTTGAGCGCGAGCATGAACTGGTGGTGAATGAGTTCGCCGTTGTGAAGTCCGGATCTCAGTCAGCTCTCGTTCGGTGCAATGGCGAGATGGTGGAACTTCTTCCCGCCGCATCCCCAGAAGCGTGGGGCCTTCGCGCACGTTCGAAAGAACAACGGTTCGCACTCGAACTTCTGATGGACCCCGATGTCAGCGTGGTAGCGCTAGACGGTCGCGCCGGCACGGGCAAGACCGTGATGGCAATCGCTGCTGGTCTTGAACAAGTTGTTGAATCTCGAACATACGAACGACTGGCCGTCTATCGCCCACTCGTTCCTGTTGGTCGCGCCGACGTCGGATTTTTGCCTGGTGGTCTTGACGAAAAACTTGACCCATGGATGTCCGCCATTCACGATGCCATTGTTGCTCTCACCGACCAACGCAGCAGTCACGATGCACGACGCCTTATTGACGATCTCACGGCACGCGGACAGTTGTCATTGGAATCTGTCACGTTCTTACGCGGTCGTTCACTCCATCGCCAGTTCGTTGTTGTTGACGAAGCCCAAAACCTTGAGCCCACAACGCTAAAGACAATCCTCACTCGTATTGGGGAAGGCACCAAGGTTGTCTTCACGGGTGACACCAGCCAAATCGATGCGCCGTACATGGGCGAATCGAATAACGCTCTGGCCGTTCTCATTCATGCGTTTGCAAATCAACATTGCTTTGGCCATGTCACTCTCGCATCGTGTGAGCGAAGCGAAGTAGCAAGCCTGGCTGCCGAGTTGTTGTAGGGCCTGTGGCACACTAAGTGCCATGGCCGAAACTCCCGACTCATTTGTTCGCTCTTTCATTTCCAAACTTGTTGCTAGAGACCTCGACGGTGCAGCAGGCATGGTGACACCAGATTTTGAATACGACAATGTTCCCATGGGTAAGGCATTCGGCCCAGAAGCTCTGACCACCACGCTGTCCGGATTCTTTGGAATGTGCACCAACATCGACTGGGAGATATTGCGCCAGACATCATCGGGAGACATGATGCAGGGAACCGTGTTGAACGAACGAGACGACCGAGTAGAAATTCACGGACGATGGGCAACGTTGCCCGTTGCTGGCGTCTTCGAGATTCGCAACGGCAAACTGACGTTATGGCGGGACTATTTTGACCGCCAAACAATCATCGATGTCATGACGCCACCTAGTGCGTGACCTATTTCGTCCACCAATGAATTCATCTCTGCACCACCCCACGCTTAGAGTTTGAAACATGAGCAATAGATACGAAATATCGCAGCCAGAGTCGTTGCGCAACGTCTCGTTTGCCGTTGTCGACTGTGAAACAACCGGGGTCAACCCAGAAACAGATCGAATATTGCAGGTGGCTGCCATCATTGTCAACGGAGAAGGCGAAGTCGTCGACCAATTCGACACAGTGGTCAGGCCCGAAAGCCCAGAGAACTACGAACACGGGGCCGAGCACATCCACGGCATCTCCAAAGAACAAGTCGAAAATGGCATGCCACTTCGACAAGCATTAGAAAAACTCTGGACCATCAGCAGTGGCAATGTCTTCACAGCACACAATGCTCGTTTCGACATCGGCTTTCTTCACGCCGAATCAGAGCGCGTGGGTCTCAGCAACCGCATCGAGACACATGTCGACACTCTTGCGCTCGCACGAAAAACCGACGCAGAGAAAACTCGCCGACACACGCTGGACGCATTGTGCGAGCACTATGGCATTGAACGTGAAAAAGCACACGATGCCAAAGCCGATGCAACAGCTACTGCTGAACTACTCATCCACCTCATGAAAGAGATGGGTGTAGAAAGATCCGATCAGTTGCCAGACTTGTTCGCGTAGCGGCTTAACACATCGCTTGCCGTACGGTTCAACAGGTCCACCACAGAGTCTGGGCCAACAACTTTCACGTCACCTTCGGCGCGCAACAACAGACGGCCAAGCCAGTGGTCGCTGTTCACCACCATCTCTACACGGAACGAGCCGTCTGCACGTTCTTCGAGGACTGTGCAGGGGTAGGTCTCTACAACCCATGCAGATGCGGCACCTACTTCAAGTACCGCACGTGTCTTACCCGATGCATCGGTGAACCACGATGGAATTTCGGCCTTTACGGCAACGACCGGAACGTGCTCACCTGTGTGAACCACCCGACGAATGCGGTCAACGCGGAAGTGGCGTTGGCTACCAGACAAGTCGTCGTCTGCGGTGATGTACCAGTGGCCACGATCGGTAAAGACGGAGCGAACCGTAATGGTGCGGTCTTTCTCTGAGTTGTCGGCCGGAGTCCAATAGGTAATTGCCAGGCGCTCCCCTGTGGCTGCTGCAGTGGTGACATCGTCGAGAAATGCGGGAGATTCAGTGTCAACATCCACTATTCCTTCTCCCAGAATGTCACGCAGTTTTTTAACTGCCGACTTCAGTTCCTTGCGACCTGAGAAGCCTGGGATATCTTCAGCAGCCGCTGCCAGAAGGCTGAGGCCAAATGCTTCGGATGATGTGAGTTCAAGACGACGCTCAAAGTGCTTGTTGCGGCCCACATGAATGAACCCCTCGTCGATGTACACCTCGGTGAGTTCTAGTGGTGTGTACGGCGGCGTTCCACACATTGCTGCAAGTTCCAAGTCTTCAATGAGGTCGGACTCGCTGATGTTGAACTGCTTCGCCATTTCGGAGATTGCCACCTTCTTGCGCTGCATGAGCCATGGCAACATGACCAGTAACCCCTTCACACGGTCTTCTGCTTTGCGTGGTCCACGACGGCCGCTCATGATGCACCTCCTGCCATGCGCTGAAGATCAGCGATGATTTCATTACGAATGTGTTCGGGTGAGAGAACCTCGGCACGGTCGACCATGGCGTACAACCACGACTTAAATGCAGTGCGGTTTCCGCATGACACTTCAACATCGATGGACCCGTCTGTACGACGAGCCACAATTGCATCGTCTCCGAGTTCGCGTACTGCAGCAGGTGCGACGCGGTGGTCAAGTCGGACAACTGCCACTTCTTGGGGCATGCCAGGAAACTCTTTGGGGTCGCGAGAAAACGCCGATAATACGTTGAAGTCGGCGGGGCGAACAAAAGCGTTGGGTTCACCACACGTGATGTCTGACTCGATGCGGTCGACACGATAGGTGACTTGCATGTCGCGTTCGACATCGAATGCAATGAGATACCAAAAGCCATTACGAGCCAACAGTCCGTACGGGTGAATAACGCGTGGGCGATCGCGATACTGGAAGGACGTCACAGAGCGCGATTCAATGGCATCCCACAACGATGGCAGTACGTGCGAACGCGCATCTACGTTGACGGCAGTAGGGATTTCGGCGCTGGTTACCTCGCCACCTAGCCACTGCACTGCTTGCTTGCCCCACGTTGTTCCAATTTGAACAAGAGCAGCCGCTTGCTGCAATGCGTCGAGCTCGTCTTCACTGAGGTCGAAGTTAATAAGTGAATATTCGGAACGATTAATGGAATATGCAGTTTTCCCCGCATCGCTTCCGGACAGTGTTTGCGTAGTGATAGGAAGCCCCAATGCGCGCAGTGAACGTTTGTCGCGTTCGAATGCTGTGCGACGTGCTTCATCTGCTTCGGGATATTGCCCCGACATTTTGTTCGAGATGTCTTCCAACGTGAGTGGCCGCGGAGACTCTGTAAGCAACGCAACAAGATTGAGCATTCGCTCAGTGGAATTAACCGTCAGTTTTTTACCCGCCATTCAGGGCAGGATAGACCCACAAATGGCAATTCGCATTCATTCCCCAGAGATGTTTTTTTGTTGCGCGAGATACCAAGACGCCAAGGGGTGTGTCAACGTTTCTTCGGAACTATTGCCACCATCACCGAACGAATTCAGTGTTGAGATTGCCATTGTTTTTCCTAATTCCACCCCGAATTGATCAAAACTATTGACATCCAAAAGCCACCCTTGAATAGCGGTGGAATGTTCATACATTGCGAGTAACGCTCCGAACGTACGCGGTGACAACGCGTCGAGCATCAGAACAGAACTGGGTCTATTCCCAGGAAAGCGACGGTGCGGGTTTTCGTTTGCGTCGCCAACCGCAAGGGCTTCAGATTGGGCAATCATGTTGGCAATCAAGATGTCGTGCGCTTCGTTATCGCTGCCTAATGGAGCCACCGAACTGATGAATTCAACTGGTACAACCTGTGTCCCCTGATGAAGCATCTGAAAGAACGCATGCTGACCGTTCGTTCCGGGTTCACCCCACACAACAGGGCTAGTGGAAGTGTCGACACGTTCGCCACGTGTTGAAACGCCTTTGCCGTTGCTTTCCATGACCAACTGTTGCAAGTACGCCGGCAGTCGAGACAGGTCATGGCTGTACGGCACCACTGCAACTGTGGCATACCCATGAAGAACCGCATTAGTGAACCACACAAGCGCGTGGGCTACGGCAAGATTCAGATGAAGTGGTTCCGCCGCAACATGCGCGTCCATGTCTCGCATGCCCATCAACATCTCGTCAAATGCATCGGGACCTATTGCGCACATCAACGGAAAACCGATCACAGACGACACAGAGAATCGTCCGCCGACCCAATCTCTGAACTCAAAAATGTTCTCGTCGCGTATGCCCCAACGACGCGCAACGTCTGGGCTGGCCGTAGCGGCAAAGAAACGCAAGGCCCAATCGCCGCCTGCCGCGCTCACCCACTGTCGCGCGCGCTCTGCGTTATGCATGGTTTCACTTGTTGTGAATGTCTTCGACGACACAACGAAGACGGTGTGCTGTGGCTGAAGACCCGCCAACGCCGAGTCAAGATCTGCAGCATCAACGTTTGACACAAAACGAACATCGGGGCCGTCAACACATCGGCGCAAAGCGCGAGTAGCCATTGCTGGCCCCAAGTCGCTGCCGCCAATTCCAATGTTCACCACGGTGCGAATATCTGACTGTGACCGAACAGCGCGTGCACACTCTTTTGCTTTGTGAAGGGCATGTGATGCCCAGTGCGCTTCATTGCTGGTTGACGCATCGGCTCGAAGAGCGGTATGCAACACAGCTCGTCCTTCGGTGACATTCATGATGTCTCCCCTGAACATTCGCGCAATGTTTTCTTCGATGCCGCGATCCTTTGCAGTGTCTTGCAATGCCGCCCATAAGACAGGCGAAATACGCTGACGGGAAAAATCCGCATGAATGCCAACAGCATCGAACGTGAACTGAGCTGCTCGTCCGGGCGATGTTCGGAACATCTCGGCGATACTGGGAACCGATTGAGCAAGGTTCACCAAGTGCGAGAGTGCGTCGGGTTTCACCGACTCCAAACTAGTTGCGCGCAGCAGCCCGAATGAGCCGCAAGAAAGCGTCGCCAGCAGCCAAATGTCGGGCCTGGTCTCCGCGAGCGCTAAGGCGACCTAAACCAGCAAGGATGGATGCAGTGAGGTCGGCAAATGATGCTGGAGTGACTCCCTGCAAGATTCTCTCCGACTCCGTTGACGTCTCGATGAGATGCAGAGTCATTTTTCGAAATTCCAACCCAAATGCTTCGGTACCCCTCGCCACTTCAGGGTGGCGTTTCACGACTGCCGAAATTCCGGTGATGAACCCCACAATTGACGGCGAGGATGCACCCAGTGTTCCCACTTCTGAGATCAATGCGGTGAGACGTCTCTCTAAGCGCGGATCCGATGACGTGGCGTGGCTGAACACGTCGACAAATACACATGTAATTGATTCACAAACAGCCACATACATTTCAGCCTTAGACGGAAAGTAGTGATACAAGGCAGCGGACGAGATTTCTGCTCGTGCGGCAATGTCTTTGTTGGTCGTTCCTTCAAAACCCTCTGCAGCGAAGATCTCTTGTGCACAGCGCACAATTCGATCGCGCGTATCGGTGGAGTCTGTGTCGGCGGGGCGACCCAACTTGCGTTCTTTATGAACCGCTTTGTTGTCTACCCCCGCCATGACAACGAATCACCGTGGACGTGAGTAATACGCAGCCCAGCCAAGTGGGGCAACTGTTGCAGCTAAGGCAATTTTGATGGCATCGCCAACAAGGAACGGGCTGACTCCCAATTCAATGGCGCTTCCTTCACCTTGCGCAAGCGGAATGTTGAGAGAATGTGACAACCACACTGCACCGCATGCGTAAATGATTGATGAAGCAAAAACAAGGCTGCTTAACGAGGTGATGTAGTTGCGGTCGTTGCGACGGTCTGCAAACCAGCCAACAATTCCCGATGCCAAAACAAAACCGATGAAATAGCCAAATGTTGAGCCTGTGGCACGTTCCCAGCCGCCAGTTGCAGACGCATAGAACGGAAGACCGATAGCGCCCAAGGCCCAGTACAACGCCTGGCTAGCCATTGCCCGACGCGAGCCCAAAATGGAACCCACTGTGAGAACGGCAAATGTTTGGCCAGTGAGTGGAACCGGTGTGAAACCAAGATGAACCACCACTTGTGCGCACAACGCGGTGAACAATGCTCCACCAAGAACTAACACCGCATCGCGTACGCGAGAACGATGAAGCACTTTGGGGAAAGTGATGAGGTCTGACAATACGTAGGGGGTGGTGTGTGCCATACGCACGACACTACTAGGGCACTGTAGTGACGGGCACAGTTGACGACGTAGTGGTGGTGGCACGGCGAGGAACTGTGGTTTTGGGCACGCTTGTTGATGTGGTGCTCGACGTTGTCGTCGTGAAGTTCGGATCTTTCTTGTCCCATTCGGGTGGTTGTGATCCGTATTCTTCTGGGTCTTTCACGCCATCAAATACATAAATTCGGTCGTTGTAGTTCACAAGGTCTTGGAAATACTCAGAAATAAAGATGGGAATTCGAATACACCCGTGTGATGCAGGTTCTTTCGGAACGTTCATTGCTCCGTGAACTGCAATACCAAAGTTGAAGTACACCGGATTCCACATTGTGCCTAACTTGCTTTCGCGAAGGCCGAACTTTCGGTTGTAGAAGTAGTACAAACCACCTGGAGTGATAGCGCTTCCACACCAGCCTTCATAAATGGGTTCTGTGCCGTTTTCGTTACCTTCTTCGCCTGGGTCAATTGTGACGGGTTCACACCACTGCTGACCCGTTCCAGACGAAATGTGTGTGACGAGAACAAGTTCGGGCCCCTTGAACACAGTGAGCACTTGTTCGGGAAGATACACCTCGGCGTGATTGGGGGTTCCGGGCTGACGACGCGGTGCAATAACGACATCACCGCGCATGATGTCCCACAAAGCCGGTGTGACGAAGTCGACTTTTTCTTTGCCTTTCAGACTGAGAACAATTCCTTGAAAAGCCCACACCGCCATGCGGGTGTCGCCACCGTAAATTCCGTCTACCTTGCCCGGATCAAACTTCAGTTCTTTTAGGCGAAGTTGTAACCGTCGAACATCTTCACCTTTCGCACCATTTTTGATGACTCGTGTCAAACCGAAACACGTGACAGGCGAATTCTCATTACACACTGACGATGCCGAAGCGGTAGTAGTTGTCGCAACGGTGGCTGGTCCGGAGTTTGCGTTGACCACCACGGCACCCACAACACTTGCGAACACCGCAGCCGCAATCATGGCGGGGCGCCAGTGAATCCACCAGGGAACATGTGGCGCGGGCGGTTCAGTGAATTGAGACTCTGCGAAGGCAGGGTCTGGAAGGTCGGAGAACGGGTCATTCATCTCTGGGTCGAATGGGTCGCTCACGAGTACGAAACGCTACCAACGCCCCCTACGGGACGGGTATCGCCCCTATACAACAGGGCTGATATTGCGAATTTCTTTGCGCAAAGAGCGAGCTTCTCGAAGAATTTTGATGATGACTGCTGGGGAGCTCAATGTAGAAACTCCGCGAGTTCGGGGGAAATAGTCCACCCCGAATTGGATAACTGTGTAGCCGTACTTATGGGCCTTCACTGCAAGTTCGGCGTCGATGAACGAGCCTTCACTCTTTAGTTCCACGTGCTCGAAGATTCTGGTTCGGCATAACTTGAATGCAAAGTTGATGTCGCGCATACGAACTCCGAACAACACCCTGACCATCATGTTGTAGAAAAACGAATACACGGTACGCACGTATCCCTCGCCTGTGCGATCGAACCGGTAGGCACTCACCATGTCGGCGTCGTAATAGCGCAACAGACGAATTGCTTTGTGAACGTCGTGCATGTCAAACGGCAAATCCGCATCTGTGTACAACACAAGATCTCCGCTTGCTGCCGCATAACCAGATTTCATCGAGCCGCCAAGCTTTCGATTCTCTGGGTGACGCACAATGCGGATTCGATGATCGTGGGCGGCAAGTCGAGCAGCAATGTCTGGAGTGGCGTCAGTTGAGGCATCGTCAACAATGATGAGTTCGTAATCACCAATATCTCCGCCAGACATGAGGTCTTCACACTCTTCGCGAGCGGCATCGATAGCGCGTTCGATGTAGTCCTGTTCGTTCCACATGGGGAAGAACACCGACAACTTCTGAAATGGGGTCTTCTCCATGCGCAGTAAGGCTACTGCTGGGTCTACGAAGGCGGTCCGAGTACGGTGAAGGCATGGAGTTTGATCCCCCGCAGGTCTCCCCGCCGCCGTCTCCGTACTTGTCTGACGGCTGGCGCACCGTTGCGTTCATTACGTGGGTATTGGCTGGTGCGAGCGTGTTGGCTATTGCAATCACCAGCCGCACTATTGGCAGACCGCTGTGGTGGCTTGGGCCAGAAAGTTCTCCGGCGTCTCCCCTCTTTATTCTGGTGCCCGTCGTGATTGTTGTCCTTCCGTTGGTGGCAGCGTCAAAGAAGCCTCGCGTGCTTGCGCCTATCAGTGTGGGAAGCTCCATTGCTCTTCTCATCACGGCAGTCATCGATATCTCGGGAACTCCAGCAGTCGCGCTCGCCATCGGCATTGTTGGTATCGCAGCGCTTTCGGTATCTATTGCGTTGCTGGTCATCGCTCGGCAGTACCGTTGACACCATGTCCAAGGTCCTTACTGAACTCCCCATTGGCGAACGCGTCGGAATTGCGTTCTCTGGCGGCCTCGATACTTCGGCTGCCGTTGCGTGGATGCGAGAGAAAGGCGCCATTCCGTGCGCCTACACCGCAGACCTTGGTCAGCCCGACGAAACAGATCTTTCGGGAATTCCCAGCAAGGCCAAGGAATACGGCGCAGAAATTGCTCGCCTCATCGACTGCCGTGAAGAACTTGTGCACGAAGGACTCATTGCTCTTCAATGTGGGGCATTCCACATCACTACTGCGGGAAAGACCTACTTCAACACCACTCCACTTGGGCGTGCCGTCACCGGAACACTGTTGGTACGCGCAATGCAAGAAGATGGAGTGGACATCTGGGGAGATGGCAGTACCTACAAAGGAAACGACATTGAACGTTTCTACCGCTATGGCCTCATGGTGAACCCCGCACTACGTATCTACAAGCCGTGGCTCGACCCAACGTTCGTGAACGAAATGGGCGGACGCACAGAGATGAGCGAGTTCCTTCTTGCACGCAAGTTGCCCTACAAGGCATCTGTCGAGAAGGCATATTCAACTGACGCAAACATCTGGGGCGCCACGCACGAAGCAAAACTGCTGGAAGAACTGAACAACGGGATGGAAATTGTGGAGCCAATCATGGGCGTTGCCCATTGGCGCGACGATGTTGCCATCGCATCTGAAGACGTCTCCGTTCGATTCCACGAAGGTTTCCCTGTTGCCATCAACGGCCGTGAATTTGCAACCCAGGTAGATCTGGTCATGGAAGCAAACACCATTGGCGGTCGTCATGGTTTAGGCATGAGCGATCAAATTGAAAACCGCATTATCGAAGCGAAGAGCCGTGGCATCTACGAGTCTCCGGGGCTTGCTTTGTTGCACATTGCCTATGAACGCCTTGTCACAGGAATCCATAACGAAGCCACCATGGAGAACTATCGCACCATGGGTCGCCGGCTTGGTCGATTGCTGTACGAAGGCCGTTGGTTTGACCCGCAATCACTGATGTTGCGTGAACCGTTAATGCGTTGGATTGGAACCGCAATTACTGGCGAAGTCACTCTGCGTTTACGGCGTGGCGACGACTACAGCATTTTGAACACCACTAGTCCAAACCTCACATATGCGCCAGACCGACTCAGTATGGAACGTGTTGAAGACGCCGCTTTCGGGCCACTTGACCGAATTGGTCAACTCACCATGCGCAACCTTGACATTGATGACAGTAGAACCAAGCTTGAGGTTTATCGTTCTGCCGGAACATTGCCTAGCGGCGGTCTCTTGGCTATCGAAGACAACTCCTGACACAGACCCGCAATTAATGCTGCGCGTGTCGGCATGGTGCTGAGCACAACATGTTCGTCGTCGCCATGGGCACCGCCACCTACTGCGCCAAGGCCGTCCAATGTTTGCACTCCAACTGCAGCAGTGAAATTTCCGTCGGAACCGCCACCAACAACCACACCCTGAAGATTGGTAATACCAACTTTTGTGGCCACATTCTGAGCAAGTTGAAAGAGCTCGCTTGCGGCCGACTCATGCATTGGCGGACGCCCGATGCCACCACTCATGGTGAGACGAGAACCTTCGAGAGATGTCTGCAGTTGGGCAAATGCTTCTTCAACTCGAGGCTTCTCTTCGGGAACCGCAACGCGCACATCGACCGACATGGTGGTGCGAGCCGGAACAACATTGTCGGCAGTGCCAGACGATGCAAGCGTCGGTGTCACCGTTGTTCCACGTGCGGGATCCGCAATAGAGACAATTTGCGGAATGAGATGGGCAAGTTCCACCAACGAGTTGATCCCCTTTTCGGGTTCCAATCCAGCGTGTGATGCGCGTCCTTCAATAGTGAGCTCGAATGTGCCAGTTCCTTTGCGACCAATTTTTAGCGCGCCACCATCAGCGCTTGGTTCAAGAACTAACACGGCGCCACATGCACGTGCACGCTCCTCAATGAGTGCACGCGAAGCACGAGAGCCAATCTCTTCATCTGCGGACAACAAAATTTCAATGTGTGATGTATCGGCCAGCGCCGCAACGCCGTGCAGTGCCTGAACAATTCCTGCCTTCATGTCAAAGATGCCGGGCCCACGACCAATGCCATCATTTGTGGTGAATGGAAGTCGAGCCAAAGTTCCCACGGGGTGGACGGTGTCGTGATGGCCGAGAATAAGTACTCGGGGATCTGGCCCACCTACCCAGTGAATGTGCGGACCTACTGGTGACTCAATCAATGTCGGACGAGAACCCAACAAGCGTTCCATTATCTGTGCAAGCAGCTCGGCGTGCTGGTTCAGCAAAGGCAGGTCACGAGAAGGAGACTCGCTAGTCACTAACGCTTCAAGGTCGGCCACCAAAGCATCAAGCGAAAAGGACTCTGCAGAAACCATGGTGCAATCGTGCCACGAACTAGGCCTGAAACAGTGTCTCGATTTTCACTTCGGGGTGTTCAAACACCCACGAAAGTGGCTGCACTCCAATTCCTACGGTATTTGGCACCCGTATCTCACCATTTTCCAACTCGAACGGCGCGGTCACATCACGATCAAAATATCGATTCGAGGCACTGAGGTCGGGGGTCAAAGTGAATCCGGGAAGTGAGGCAAGTGCCAAACACGATGCTCTCCCAATTCCTGTTTCCAGCATTCCACCCACCCATGCGTCGAGACCATGCGTTGCAACGATGTTGTGCATTCGCAGAGCATCACCAATTCCACCAACACGCGATGGCTTCACGTTCACCACCGAACACGCAGCACTTTCTATTGCACGCATGAGTTGATCACAGTTCTCAACTGACTCATCTAGGCACACCGGAGTGCGAATTCGAGAAGAAAGAAGAGCATGACCCTCAAGATCGTCGGCGGCTAATGGTTGTTCAATGAATTGAAGAGCAAACTCGTCGAGTCTTGATAGATGTTGAATGTCGTCGCGTGTATAAGCAGCATTGGCATCAACTTGCAGAATGACTGCATCTCCGACTGCTGTGCGCACGGCACGCACCACCTGAACATCGCGGCCGGGTTCAATCTTTAGTTTTACGCGTCGATATCCCTCGGCAACTCGACTAACAGCTTCAGTAACAGTGTCGTCGACGGAAGACGCAAGGCCCACCACCACTCCTGGCATAACGGAGTCGCGCACACCGCCAAGTGCGTTTCGTAATGACACGTTCTCTGTTCGAGCATGGGCATCCCAGAGTGCAGATTCCAAAGCATGCTTCGCGAAATTCTTTTCAGAAACTCCCCACCATGTCTCCGCAAACATCTCAAAGACATCAACATCGCGGCCTCCAAGCAGTAACGCGAGCATCTGTAGAGACGCGTGTGATTGCGTTGCAGACTCACCTACATATTGAACACCACTAGGTGCGACATTCTCACCCCATCCAACTACACCATCTGACGTAGTGATCTCAACGAGAGATGCGGTTCGTTGCGAATGAGTGCCATGTGATGTCACTAACGGAGTATGAATGTCCATTGGGACACGCACCGAGCGGATGGAGTCAATTCGCATTGCAGTGAATCTTGTCAGCGAACTGACCAATTGGCAACACCCATACTTTTTTGCGAGTACGGTGCAGTTAATGACAATCCGTGTTCTCATCTGCGATGACCACGAAATGGTCCGACAAGCACTCGCTTCTGTGTTGAACGAAGAGGACGACATATCCGTCGTTCACACAACGAACTCGGTGGCATCCACTCTTGCGTTATTGCAGGAAAAAGCAGACGAAATCGACATTGCAGTTCTTGATGTTCGCTTGGGTGACGGCACCGGGCACAACATCACCGAGTGGATCAAATCGAAACACCCACGAATCAACGTCGTTCTCCTCACTTCGTTCCTTGAAGATGAAGTTTTAGTAACGGGATACTCCACAAAAGCTTCTGCCATTGTTCTGAAAGGTGCACCGGCACACGAATTAGCCGAAGCAATTCGTGATGCATTTGCAGGGTTGCACCTCATCAACGCAGTAGAAGTACGTGCTGCATCAAAACGTCTCAGCACTTTGCCTACCAATGCACTGTCTGTGCTCAGCGAAATAGATCGAGAAATTGCAGTTCTCATCTCGCGCGGCATGACCGACAGAGACATTGCGGAAACCGTGCACTTCAGTTTGCAGACGGTGAAGAACCGCGTGTCAAAAATTCTTACGCAAGTGGGTGCAGCAAATAGAACACAACTTGCTGTACTTGTAGCAATGGCCGGTGAACATGCAGAGGCGCCCGACCAAACATGACCTGCCCCGTCTCGCCTCCAGCAACAATTTGCGACCATCACGCCGCACTTATTTTGGCGTCACTTCGTGACTGCATCGGTATTCACGAACCCATCTTCAATGACAATGGCGAAGTCACGGACACTCGCCTGGCGTGGTGGAACGAACCGTACGAAGCCATTCGCAACGAACCACCACGTGTTGGCCAAACCATCACAGACAAGTATTTTGAACCCGACATTGCAATTGAATATGTGCGCAGAGCATGGCAAGAGAATTCTGTGCGGCAAGTCTTTGAATTGTCTGAAGACACGATTGACGTGTACCGCCCGCCAGAGGTTCTTGTTCGCATTGAAGTCACGTGGCTGCGAATTGGCGACCTCATTGTTGAAATTGGCTCCGACTTGAGCGAGATGACCGCCCTCGAGATGGAACTCATTGCACAACGTCAGGCATACACCGACGCCACACGTGAAGCACTACTCAGTCTGGAACGCGCACGCATTGGCCGAGATCTACATGACTCAATCATTCAGAATCTTTTTGCTATTGCACTTCGTCTGCAATCGCAAAACTCTGAGCCATGGGCAGTCAATGCAATCCATGAAGTCATCAACGGGATTCGCGACACAATTTTCAACATTGAACCAGAGACACGACAACCAGTGCGAAGCCGTATTGAGAAAGTTCTTGAAATGTTCTCTGGTGCATGGACATCTCCCATCGAGCAAAACATTTCTGTGGCCCGCGAACTACCCGATGACTTAATTGACGACGTTGAAAATGTTCTTCGTGAAGGGTTGTCTAACTCTGCACGTCACGCAAAAGCCACACAGGTGTGGGTCACTCTCAACATCACAGACAACTTTGTATCGCTGCATATTCGAGACAACGGTATTGGCCCACACGGACTAAAACGCCGTAAAGCCGGCACACTTTCATTGGCGTATCGCGCAAAGTCGCATCAGGGTTCTTTTGCCCTTTCCGCAGCTGCAGAGGGTGGAACTCTGCTCACCTGGGAGTGCCCCATTAACTAGGTACCTCGGTACTCGTGTTGGGTACTAATGCCGTGCAACTGCGGTATTCAATACTGATTGAGTGTGTTCATGAGAAAAAACACCTCACTCACTTCACACATCGGACGCCTTCTTTTGTCGCTGTCAACGCTTGCCGTTGCCGGTGCAGGAATCGCTACGGCGGCTTCGGGGGCCATGTTCACCGACACCGAAGACTCCACCATGGACGTTTCGTCCGGCTGGGTTGACGTAGCTCTTGGCGGACCAACAGTTGTTGCGTTGGCAAACTTAAAGCCCGGCGATGTTTTCTTCCGCCCTATCAATGTTGCCAACGCTGGTTCATTGGATTTCAGTTACAAGCTCACTGCATCTCGCCCAACGGGTTCTGGTGCCCCACTGGTTGATGCATTGCAAGTGGAAACATGGAAGACAACGACTGCCGAAAAATGTGCTGCGGCCACCTACCAGTCGGGCACTCAAGTTGGCTCAGCCTCTTCTCTAACTGCATTGTCCATGGCAAACGCAAACTTGGTGGCCGGTACGTCAGAAACTGTGTGCCTGCGCATCTCGTTGCCGTCGTCAACACCAAATGGTATTGCTGGCAAGACCTCAACTGTCACCCTCAACGTGGCGTCACAGCAGTTGTAATGAACATGCGAGCAATTCTCCGATGGGGCGTGCGACTGTGCACGTTGCTGGGAATTGCTGGTTCGCTCGCCATTGTGGGAGCGAACCAATTCAGCTCGGCCAACGACCACCGCCATTTCAAGATTGATGGCGGGTCAATGAAGCCAACTCTCGACGTGGGGGAAGTGATTACTGTTCGCACCACCGAGTCCCCCCAGGTGGGCGACGTGATCACTTTCCTCCGCGGCGGCAAGACCACCACTCATCGAGTAATGAGTTCGTGGAAATCAACCACTCCTTCTGGTGAAATTCACACGTTGTATGCAACTCGCGGTGATGCCAACACTCACGACGACCCGTGGGTAGTGATTGATGATCAGGTCATTGGCACTGTGTTGCCAACGCCGTTTTACACACTGATTGCCGTGGAACTTGCCGAACACCCCACCGTGCTGGCTTTGCTGTTTGTTCCACTTCTGCTCAGTTTGTTCATTACAGAACTGAACACCGTATGGGTACTTGTGAAGGGCAAAGATGATGAAGAGTGCCCGGAGCGGGAATCGAACCCGCAAGATGTTGCCATCCGGGGGGTTTAAGCCCCCTGCGTCTGCCAGTTCCGCCATCCGGGCGTGAACGTATTTAGGCTACGCGCGTAGATGGCCGAGGCGTACTTGTTTCAACAGTGAACTGCAACATTGTTCGCCACAACAAGGTGCGAACCCGGTCGGCTTCGGTGGCCGATAAGCCATTTATGACAATGACGCCTTCGATCATGTCCCCCACCGTGGCTGTGAATGGTCGGTCTGCGAGACGTACCGCCACCACGCCACCTTCGCCATCTCGCGAGCGTCGAACGGTGCGGTTGACACCAACGATGCGTGGAGGGCTGCGGAACCCTGGAACCACCAAATTAAGTTCAGCAACACGCTGAGCAAGCACTCTGGCTGCTGCTGTGAACTTTGATGTGGCGGATGTGGACATGTGATGAGTGTGCCAAAGGGGTGTTGCACTCCTCTCTGGCATGGCACGCCCAAGGAATAGTGTGATTGTCACCGTGGATGTCGAACTCAACCCTCTTCAACAAGCCATCATCGACTCGCTCGGTGTTCCTCCAGATTGGGAGCCACTCCCCGACCACATAGTCACCGATGTTGAAGAGCAATTGTCGGTTGCACTTGCACCGCTTGAAGGCCTGTTCTCGGCCGACAATCCCTTGCGCGTCAACAAGCATCACATTGCCACCGTATTGGGATGCGAGGAGTACCACGTCCTAAATCGTCAGCAAGCTTTTGCGTGGAACATCAATACGGTGCGCGGAACAATTGCCCACAAAGGCATTGAACTTCTTCTCAACTGGCGTGGTCCCATTATTCCTGGCGAAATTGTCGATGCTGCAATTACCAGCGTTGCTGAAAATCCTCGCGAAAGTGCATCCGGGTTCATTGTGTCGTTACCTGCACACGAACTTGCCGAACTACGTGGTGCCGTTCTCGGAGCAGTAACAAACTTTCTTGAATGCTTTCCACCCATCAAGCCCCAGTGGCGACCCATGGTGGAATACTCGGCGTCATATTCGCTATTCAATAATTCCGTCATCTTTTCCTCACGAATGGACTTAGTTCTTGGCGGCCCTGGCCGCAAAGTCATTATCGACCTAAAGACAGGTCGCCTCACTCCCACTCATCGTGACGATCTTCGTTTCTATGCGCTCATTGAAACTTTGCGCAGCAGGCAACCACCACGCAGTTTGGGTTCGTACTCACTCGACTCTGCTCGCTTAGACGATGAGCCAGTAACAGAAGGGCTCTTGCAGGCTGCCGTGCGGCGTACCGCTCACGGAACACTTCTCATCGCCGACCTGGCGTTGAAAACTCGACAACCAGAGCGTCGCCCTGGCTTTCAGTGCCGATGGTGCCCCATTAACGAAGAATGCGACATTGGTGCGCGTCATCTTCGACAACTCAGTGGCGAAGACGAAGACGACAGTTAACGGGTGTCCATTCCCGACACATGTGGTGTCATCAGCGCAAAAGGAATGTTCAAACCAACACTCGATCGCACTGTCGAGATGTATCGACCTGGCTGTGTTGCTTTCTTCGGTGGCGATGTCACTACATCACCCACTTCTTCGCAGTAATCAAACAGATCATCCACGCTGACCACCATCCCCCACAACGATGCGCCTGGCGTTGTGACGTGTGGTCCACTGACTACTTCAATGATGGTGTTCTCTAATTTGTGAAACCGTTGCACGGCACCATTGCCCAATTGGCGTTCTCTGCGAACCTCTACACCAAGCACCTCGGTAATTGCGCTACACGTGCGATCAATGTCGTCGGTGTTCACCACCACGTGGTCAAGCCCCACAATGCGTTGTGAGCCAATGGAGGAGTGGATGGGATGCGACGGAAACTGCGACACAAGTGTTGTGGGAATTCCGTCAACAGACACCACATCGTCTTTGTCTGACGAGATGGTCCAACCAGTCAGACCAGCGTCGTTTCCGGAGAACAAAAGAAGGACATCGGAAAGAAGGCAGGTGGCGTCATCGCACGTGAGCCCAATGGATTGCCAGGGTGAGCGTTGTCCGCCTGCATGAAGTGCAAAGAGGCGGGCCATATGGGAAACGGACTAGCCGCGGCCCATGTTTGGACGCTTGCCGTGGTTGGCCTTCGAGCGGCGCATGCGCGCCTTGCGCTTCTTGGTCTTCTTCGACATAGGAGACGATGCTATCGGGCAGGGAGCCCCACCCCACCAGGGCTACTGAACTGGTTGCCAGTAGTTGTAGCCAGGGGCCGCTGGCGTGCCATCTTTCTTGCGGTTCACACACTCGTAGGTGACCCCGTCGGATTGACCGCGCTGCCCCACTTCTGCGCCCTTACACCGTGCATGGGGCTTCACCGCGCGAAGCTCTCCGGCTGGGGGCGCAATGGACGGAGACGAACTTGAGGGCGTGCTAGGCGCAACAGAGTCGACGGGCACTGGCGATGATGCGGCAGCTGCTGCGGTTCCCCAAGGAGCAATGGTTACCGACGGGCAGTTGTTGGTGAGGATGTTCTTGACCCGGCCCCACTCGCTTTGGTCCATGGACAGTTTCCACCTGGACTTCACCGCAACCCAACTAGTGACATAGGTGCAGAGGGCTTCGTTGCGCCTGGGCAACCAGTTCGACGGGTCTTTGTCTCCCTTTGAGCGATTTGCTCCGGCCGTGACGGCGATAAGTGCACGTGGGTCACTGAGATCGTTTGCGAACCGTTGTCTTTGAGATGGGCTCCATGCCCATGCGCCAGAGTCCCAGGCTTCTTTAAGTGGAACAAAGTGGTCGATATCGAGATCTGACGGATCGGTGTGCAACACACCGTCGTAGTCGGAGAACCAATCGCCAGCAACAACCTTGCAGCCGTATGCATCAACTTGTGCAGGTGTGCGGGATTCTGCAATAAGTACTTCTTCACGCGTATTGCAACTATCGCCGTCATCGTCGGTCCAATGTTTAAACAAATCACGCTTATAACCCTGGGGACGTTCTTTTTCAATTTTGATTGCACCTAAAACCGTAAGAGCACTTTGAACGCCAGCGCCTTTGGGAGCCTTTGTTGTTGAAGTGGTTTTTCTCTTAAGAGTTGTGGTTGTTTTCTTTGCAGTTGGAGCATTGTTGTTCTGGGCCTGCGACGCGGAGACACAACCTAGCGACACCACCATTGCGATGGCAGGAAAGACAACAAGTGCACGTTGAGTTTTTGTGCGAACTGCCATAACGAATGTCTACTACACCTTCGCTGGAACACCGGCGAGACCATCATCGTCGCCGAACCACTTGGTTCCCCACTTTTCAAGATCGTTGAAAATTGGGATGAGTTCTAATGCGGCATCGGTGAGGTGATATTCGAAACGACGAGGACGTGAGCTGTATTCCACCTTGCGCACAAGGTTGTTGTCGACCAGCGTTGTGAGGCGGTCGGTGAGAATATTGCGCGCGATGTCAAGCGAAGACTGAATTGATTCGAACCGGTGGTTTCCCTCGTGAATAGAGACGATGACCAACGGAGTCCACCACTCGCCAATGACCGACAGTGCCTTAGCCAAGCCGTGTGGCAAATGGTCGAAATTCTTGCGGGGTGTCATGGCGGGCAACACTAAGTGAAGGGTGCGCCATATTTGGGGAATTACGACCCTGTCATTTCGTCAAATGTCGGCTCCAATTCAATGAAAATGCATTCACCCGGACACACATCGGCTGCTTGCACCACTGCGGCAATGTCGCGTTCTGCCACATCGGCGAGAGAACCAGAGCCACCTGGGTCATTGAGGGGTTCTCCGCGTACGGCTACATAGGCAATGCCATCATCTAGCTGAACAAAGACATCGGGACAATGATCGACGCAGAGTCCATCTCCTGTACAGAGGTCTTGGTCAATCCATACGCGCACGCGCTCACGGTACCTGCCTTGTCGCCATAGCCTTCCCGCCATGACTTCTGCCACGCCACGGGCCCCTCGTCGCCCTCACGAATGGCTCCGCCCCACAGGTCCGGTATCTGACCCCTATGCCTGGCTCAGGGACAAAGACGATCCCGACACGCTTACGTATCTAACTGCGGAAAATTCTTTCGCAACTGAATGGTTTCAACCCCACACCGCCACCATCGATGCCATTTACGGCGAGATTAAGCAACGGGTGAAGGAAGATGATTCGTCCTATCCCGTCCTTCATCGTGGCTGGTGGTACGCATCGCGCACAGAAACCGGCAAGTCGTACGCAATTCATTCACGCGGAAGGACTGCAGAGACTGCCCTTTCCACCGTGCTTCTCGACGAGAACGTAGAAGCAGTGGGACACGACTACTTCTCATTAAGTGCATTCGATGTCTCGCACAACGGACAACTCCTGGCGTGGTCTAGTGATACCGACGGAAGTGAGATGTACACACTGCGAATTCGCGACCTGACTACCGCTCAAGATTTATCCGACGAGATTCCCAACACAACCTGGGGTGGCACCGCATGGTCAGCCAATGACGAATGGTTGTTCTACGTGGTTCCCGATGAAGCCATGCGGCCCTATCAGGTGTGGCGACACAAAGTAGGCACAGCAACCACTGACGATGTATTGGTTCTAGAGGACAGCGATGAGCGCTTCTTCGTTGGCGTCAGCGTGTCACGTTCTGGCAAGTGGATCATGATTGAGTCGGGAAGCAAAACATCTAGTGAATGCTGGGTAATAGATGCACTGAATCCCACCGCATCACCCCGCTCCCTCGCTCCACGACGCGACACTGTTGAGTACCAGGCAGATCACTGGAACGATGTATTTGCAATTACCACCAATTTGGATGCCGACGATTTTCACGTCATGACAATGCCAGAAAATGGTGGCGAATGGACAGAGTTCATCCCCCACGCACCTTCAAAGCGCATTGTGCAGTTCGATTGTTTCGAAACCTTTGCAGTCATGCAACGTTGGGAAAATGCACAGCAAGTTCTGTCGCTAGTGACCACCAACGGAACCGTTTCCCCTATTGCCATTCGCCAGGAACCTCACGAAGTAGAACTAGATGCGAATCCCGACTATTCACCTGACGGAATTCGTCTGACATATCAATCGCTCACAATCCCCAACACCGTGGCGTGGCATTCGCTAAAAGATTCGTCTCTCACAACTCTGAAGCGCACGGAAGTGTTGAACTGCGATCTTTCTCACTACATCTCGCAACGTCTGTGGGCCACAGCCGCCGACGGAACTCAAGTACCTGTCGACATAGTCCATCATCGCGACACACCACTTAATGGCACTGCTCCCGGCGTGGTGTACGCCTACGGCGCATACGAGATCTCTCTCGCCCCATGGTTTTCTGTTGCACGGCTTTCCTTGTTGGACCGCGGATGGGTGTGGGCCTTAGTGCACCCGCGCGGTGGTGGCGAGATGGGACGCAATTGGTACCTCAACGGAAAGTTCTTGAATAAGCGCAACACATTCACCGACACCATTGATGCCGCAAGCCACCTAGACAGTGCGTCTGTCTGTGCGGGGTCACGTCTTGTGCTTCGTGGAGGTAGTGCAGGAGGGTTGTTGGTGGGTGCATGCATCACCATGAATCCCGCTCGCTTTGCAGGAGCCATTGCCGAAGTTCCGTTTGTTGATGTTGTGACCACAATGAGTGATCCGTCGTTGCCGCTGACTGTGACGGAATGGGAAGAATGGGGCGACCCGCGCACAGAACCATTCGCGTCATACATTCAGTCGTATTCTCCCTACGACAACACCACATCTGTGACGTACCCACAGGTGTACGTAACGGCCGGACTCAATGACCCTCGCGTGAGTTATCACGAACCCGCAAAGTGGGTAGCCAAAATACGACACGAATCTCCGCAGACAACAGTTGTGTTTACATGCGAAATGGGGGCCGGACACGGCGGTCTGTCTGGTCGCTATGAACAATGGCGAGATGAAGCGCGAACTTTGGCATTTGCCATTAGTTGCATTGACTAGTCGCTAGTACATAGCAGCAGCAACGAACAACGCCGTCAGCATCAGAACGTTACGCAGAACGTCTCTCCACGACGGCGGTTTCGAAAATTGTGCACCAAAACACGCACACGGCACCGTTGAGCCCGACGCAACAAGCACAAGCAAATACACAGTAAAAATCAGCAACAACAGTGTGGCGGCTCCGAAGACGACAGGGGTTGGTGCAAGAACAATCAAGAGAGCACCAAGTAGCAATTCAACACCTGGCACAACATACGCAATAGCTGGCCATAGTCCCTGCGAACGTGCGTCTGCCTTCCATTGCTGAAATCCTGTGGCTTTCGTGGCACCAGCGAACAAGATGACAGCCCCAACACATGCGGCAAGAATGCGAGACAGCATTACGCAGTTGGGTAGGTGGCGCTGACCACTTTCCCACGGAAGAACACCATTGCAGTATCTGCATTCTCAACGTGAGACATCTGAGCGACGCGACCCACTACGAAATAGTGGTCACCTACGACATCCTGAGACTCAATGGAGCAATCGATAACACCGATGACACCTGGCAACACGGGACTACCCGTTGACGACGGTGTCCAGTTGATTCCCTCGAACTTGTCGTCCCCTTCTTTCGCAAACTTCCAACACAGATCTTCTTGATCGGCCCCAAGGATGTTGACGCAAAAATGCCCAGACTCCTGAATTGCATTCCACGAACGTGACGATGTTCCTGGCAAGAATCCAACGAGTGGTGGATCGAGGGAGACAGAAACAAACGACCCAATCGTGATTCCGAATGGCTGACCCGATGCATCGCAACCAGTGACCACAACAACAGATGTTGGTGCATGCCCAAGTACGGAACGAAAGAGTGCGGGATTGATTTCTGAGGTCACGCGACCACAGTAGACCAGAGCCGTTAGACGGAAATTGTTCCGCCCTCGCGAGCGAAGAAAACGTCCATGCCCTTGCCCGTTCCACAGGTTGCCATTGCATCGAGCGCATTGTCGGTGCGGTCTGGGTCGTGGTGATACAACGCCAAACGCTTCGCCCCGGTTGCTGCAGCAATTCCCATAGCGAACTCGGCCGTGCAGTGACCCCAGTTTGCCTTCACTGCAAACTCCTGCGGCGTGTATTGCGAGTCGTGAATTAACAGGTCAACGTCTTGGGCGAGTTCACGAACGCCTTCTGGCAGATGAAAAGAACCGTCGAGGGGCTGTTGATGGTCGGAGATGTACGCAATAGTGGAACCCGCAAACTCAATGCGATAGCCAACCGTTGGCCCAATGTGTGGAACAAGACGCGAGATGATCTTGTAGTCATCCATTTCCCATTCGGTATCGGCTACATCGTTAAACGAGAAGTTGCCGGGGAAATCTTTCAGACCAACAGGAAACGTTGGCGGCGAAATTGCTTCTTGCATTGCACGTTCAAATGAAGTTCCATCTGATTGTGGTGGACCAAAGATTTCTAAACGCGCACCTGGGTGAAGCATTGGTGTGAAGAACGGAAGACCTTGAACATGGTCCCAGTGGAGATGTGTCACTAAAGCAATTGCCTTCAACGGACTTTCTGTTCCGGCGGTGTATTGCTTACCGAAGTAACGAAGACCAGTTCCAAGATCTAACAAGATGGGACGTCGACCTGGAGCACGCACCGAGACGCATGACGTATTGCCGCCGTACTTTGCCGTGGACGGGCCATGACACGGCGTTGATCCACGTACGCCGTGGAATGTCACAGTCAGCATGGCTTGGCCCCCATGCGAGAAACGCTACGGAACTTCACCGCTTTACCCATGTTTCATTTAGGTGACGCCTGTCGCACCACAGGGCACTACGGTTCTTCGTATGACACCACTCATCTCCACGGGAACGGTTAGCGCAAACGGCATTGACTTTTCCTATCTTGAATGCGGAACAGGGCCGTTAGCTCTGTGTCTTCACGGGTTTCCCGATTCCCCACATAGTTGGCGCTTTCTGTTGCCTGCGCTGGCAGATGCTGGTTTTCGCGCAATTGCACCGTTTACTCGCGGGTATGCACCAACGTCGCTTGCGAGTGATGGCATGTACCAAACTGGCGCACTGTCGGCAGATGCCAATGCGTTACACGAAGCTCTCGGTGGCGATGAGAACGCCGTCATCATTGGTCACGACTGGGGAGCCCCATCGGTGTATGGCGCGGCCGGATCTGAACCATCCCGATGGAAGCGGGTTGTGGGAATGGCAGTGCCACCTGGTGGTGCAATGAACGTGGCTTTCGTCAACAACATGGACCAAATCAAGCGCAGTTGGTACATGTTCTATTTCCAACACCCACTGTCCGACATTGTTGTGCCATCGAACGATCTTGCGTTCATCGACATGTTGTGGCGTGACTGGTCACCCGGATACGACGGAGCGGCAGATGCTGAGAACTGCAAAGCGAGTCTTCGCGATGCACAACATTTGGCAGCCGCGCTTGGTTATTACCGCTGCACACTTGGTGCAGGTCCGCGTTCGGAAAAGTACGACGCTATTCAGGCTGCCGGTGGGGGCGAACTCACTCAACCCACTTTGTATCTGCACGGCGCAAACGATGGCTGCATTGGTCGAGAAGTTGCAGAATCAATTGCAACATTCGCGCCGTGGGCCACTCTTCGCATAGTGGAAGATGCGGGACACTTCCTTCAATTAGAGAAGCCAAACGAAGTCAACGAACTGATTGTTAATTGGGTTACGGCAAAGTAAAGCGATTTCCCGTTCGCACAAGCAGGCCTTCGTCGACAAGTGCGTGCACCAACACTTTTGCTCGTTCATTGTCTACGCCCATAACTTTCGCAAGTCGTGCAAGCGTGGTCGCACCATCTGCCACTGCACGTAACGCGCGACCGCGAGCTTGACGGTCTGAACCTTCGAATCTTCCTTGTGGCTTACTTGCCCCCGCTGATGCAGGTGCTGGGTCATCGCCGTTGCCCCTCCACGCACACTGTTGACGCAGTGGGCATTGCGCGCAAAGTGGTTGGCGGGCAGTGCAATGACGGGCACCAAAATCCATCATCACCTGATTCCATTCCCACCCAAGACCCTGAGGTACGAACGAGTCAGCGAGCGTCTGTAGTTCCTTCGCCTTGAGTGGTTTCCCTTCAAGCCGCGACAACACGCGAGACACATTGGTATCCACCACAGCAACATCGTGCTCAAAAGCAAATGCCATGACGGCTCGTGCTGTGTACTGCCCCACCCCAGGCAACGTAAGCAAAGTCTCTAACGAACGTGGGAATTCTCCGTTGAACTCCTCGTGTACAACACGCGCTGCTTCTCGCAAATTACGACAACGACGCGGATACCCAAGACCTGACCATAAACGCAAGGCATCGCCGAGTGGAGCCGCTGCTAAATGCTGTGGAGTGGGAAACTCGTCAATGAACGCTTCAAATTTAGGAAGTACCCGCGCAACAGATGTCTGCTGCAACATGACCTCACTCACCAGCACGTGCCAGGGGTTTCGTGTACGTCTCCACGGCAAATCGCGCAGAGTGTCACTTCCCCATTTCAATAACGCGACCGCAATGCGGTCGTTGCGGGTTAGTCGGCCCACACGTCCTGTCCGTCGTATGGACGGCGACGATCTGGCGCGCTGTCTCGCTTCCACACCATGACACGGCGACGGAAGTAACACACTTCTTTGCCGTCTTGATTGAAACCTTTTGTTTCAACCGTGACAATGCCACGATCGTTCTTTGACTTGCTCTCGGCTACTTCAAGAACACGTGTTTCCGCATGAATAGTGTCGCCATGGAATGTTGGGAACTTGTGCTGAAGTGTTTCCACTTCCAAGTTTGCAATTGCTGCACCACTGACATCGGGCACGCTCATTCCGAGAACAAGCGAGTACACCAAGTTGCCCACAACAACATTGCGTCCCTGAACACTTTCTTTTGCAAACCAGTCGTTGGTGTGCAACGGGTGATGGTTCATGGTGATCATGCAAAAAAGATGATCGTCGTATTCAGTGATGGTCTTGCCTGGCCAATGACGGAAAACGTCTCCGGGAACAAAGTCTTCGAGGTATCGACCAAAGGGGCGCTCATGTGTTGTCATGGCACCAAACGCTACTCAGGGCGAGCCGAACCATCCGTATCGTCGTTGTATTCGAGTTCGCTGGGGTCAATCTTGGGCATGGGGAATTGGCCGGTGCGGTCCCGCGGCGCAAACTTTTCCACCCAATCCACCGTCGTTAAGCCACGTTCAGTCTGCGATTGAGCCACGCGCGGCAACGATGCAAGTCGATGGCGACGGTCAATTGCCCACGGTCCAAATTGCAGAGAGAGATAACAGAGCCAGCCCACAACAATGGGAAGCCAGTACTGCGCAACGCGATACGACAACACACCAACCGTTGCAGTGCGACGCGCAAGTCCGAAACCAACGAGCGTTGGAATGTAAATGCTCTCCACAATTCCAAGACCACCAGGCGTAATGGGAACTACAGAGAACACGTTCGCAATACCAAAGGCAACAATGAGTCCGTCAAGACCAATGTTGCCGCCAAATGCGCGCAAGAACACCCACAGTGAGACTGCGTCGAGCAGCCAGTTCACCGTTGCCCACATAACAACGCGACGAAGAAGTTGCTTGTCGGCGTACAAACCTTCAATGCGCGAACCCAGATGCGCCAACACTTCCGCAGCATGATGTTCGTCGAATCTCAATCGACGCGCAATTGTGCGAACAAGGCGCTCGGAGCGACCTTGTCCTTCAACAAGACCAAAGATGATGAAGGCGGCAAACGCCATAAGGATGACGCCAACAATTGCTGCAGATCCGTAGGCAGGGTTAACTCCCCGTGCCGGAATGGAAACGATGAGACCCACCCACAAAATGATGTTCAAGACGACCGCTGAACCAATACCGGCTGTCGCAAGAGCGAAAGCGGCATCGGGACCCCTAACTCCGCACATTGTGATGAGCCGATAACCAAGTGCTGAACTTGCCGCACTTCCGCCAGGAACGATATTGCCAAGCGCCTTCGTGCTGAGCTGAATTCGATAGAGGCGTAACGCGCTGACATTGTTGCCGCTTTCACCAAGCGCCGCCTTGGTGAGAAGCGAATATGCAAAAAGCGACAGCGCCTGAAAACCAATTCCCGCGAACAGCAACGACGGATCAATGGTGTTGAGGTCATTTACAGCATCTCTAAACCCAGGGATAAGGGGCAACACAAAGAAGTAGATGACTGCGCCCGCGAGCACAATCTGAATAGGTCGCAGAAATGCGGGCCTTTTTCTCTTCTCTGAATTCATCTCTACCATCGTGACCGATTACGCATCCTCATGCAGGGAATTCAACCACTATCCGCTCTAGCCCATGCCGTAATTGATCGCTGTGGTCAGCCGATGTTTTCCCTACATGAACAACAACCACATCTCGTGCAGGTGACACCCACGTGATCTGTCCTTCATAACCGTGGGCAATCATGGACCCTTCGTCTGTTGGCCATGTCCACCAATGCGAGCTATAGCCCATTCCCGTTTCATCGTCATGAACAACTGAGCGCGCTGCATCATCAGCCCAACCGATGGGAAGAATTTGTTGTCCGCCCCAGTTTCCGCCGTTGAGGTACAAATATCCGAACTTTGCAAAGTCACGCGTTGTGGCATATAAAAATGACGACCCGACGAATGTTCCTGCAGAATCGAACTTTGGAATTGCAGACATTCCAAGTGGCGCAAACAATCGACTGCGCATAAATACATCCAGCGCGTCGTGAGATTGGCCCCGCTCTCCTATTGCGTTCGCAAGTATTCGCGCAACAATGTTGGTGGTGCCCGACGAATACACCCACTGGGTTCCGGGTTTATAGAGCAACGGCTTTGCAGCCGCATAGGCGGCGTGGTCACCCGTGAAATCGGATTCACCGAACAACATCTCAATGACGTCTGATGTGGTTCCATCCACATAGTCCTCTATCCATTTCAAGCCACTTCGCATGGTCAACAGGTCGCTCAATGAAATGTGTGAGCGCTCATCGTTCTGCCACTCCGGCAACAAGTTGGTGTCATGAAGCGAGAGCAGACCATCGCCCACCGCAATACCCACCAAAGCGTGAGTGACGCTCTTGGCCATTGACCATGAAATATGCGTGGACTCTGGCGTTAATCCGTCTCCATTCCATTCCCGAACCACATGACCGTTGGCCACAATGAGAAGCCCGTGGGTGCGACCCTCGGACTCGGGTCGATTCACCAGTGCGTCAATGGCGGCATCAAGGCGAGTCGCACTCACTCCCTGCCGAAGGTCGCCACGAGCCCAGTCACCCTGAGGAAACACCCGATCTGCCACCCCACGACATTAGGCGTGAGACCCGCGGACCCCGCATCGAAGCGTGACCAAATACCACCGCTCGACAACCCCGTGAACCCACAGAAATGCACCGTGGATAAGCCAAATCGGCGCACGGCTCACTAGCGTTTTACCGCATGAGCACTGCGCCAGACCTCCAAACCGCCGCCTCGGTGATTTCCACCGCTCGAACCATGGTGGACACCGCCATTCAGAGCCTCATCGCCAAAGGTGGTCCGGACAAGAATCAGACCCTTGCCTACGACATTGCTCACGTGGCGGCTGCGGTTGAAACTGCTCGCTCGCTTCTTGATTACGGCGCAAAGGGAACCGCTGAAGGCAACATCACGTGTGCATTCACCGCCGACATGGTGCACGACTTTGTGTCTCGCCTCATTGGTCGCGAAAAGTTGTGGGGCGTCGACCCATCTGCATTGTCTGGTGCTCATGATTTCGTAGCCACGTACCGTGCTCCAGAATTCCTCGCCTCACTTGCAGATGTTCAGGGCCCTCGCCACCTGGCCGATGATTTTGAAATGGTGCAAGACACTTTCCGTTCGTTCGCAACAAAAGTTGTGGCACCAAAGGCAGAGCATGTTCACCGTCACAACGGCGATGTTCCCGAAGATGTCATTGCTGGTCTCGCAGAAATTGGCGCATTCGGCTTAAGCGTTCCCGTTGAATACGAAGGCTTCTCCGAAGGGGGCGAAGGTGAATACATGGCGTCAGTTATTGCCACAGAAGAACTTTCGAAAGCATCGCTCGGAATTGGCGGCTCACTCATCACCCGTCCTGAAATTCTTACCCGCGCGTTAGTAAAGGGCGGAACAGAGGCACAAAAGCATGAGTGGTTGCCAAAACTGGCTAGCGCTGAAGTGATGTCTGCTGTTGCTGTGACCGAGCCCGACTACGGCTCAGACGTTGCCGGATTGAAAACAACCGCTGTTGAAGCACCTGGTCCAAATGGCGAAGCCGGTTGGTTGATTAACGGCGTGAAGACATGGTGCACATTCGGTGCGCGCGCAAATGTGCTCATGCTGTTGGCACGTACAGACCCCGATCGTTCAAAGGCACACCGCGGTTTGTCGTTGTTCATTGTTCCAAAGCCAATTGGTGATGCTCATGGTTTCATGTTCACCCAAGATGGTGGCGGAAAAATGGAAGGTCGCCCCATTGACACCATTGGCTATCGCGGCATGCACAGTTACGAAATCGCAATCGAAAACTGGTGGGTTCCCGAAGCCAACCTCATTGGTGAGCGTGACGGTTTGGGTAAAGGCTTCTATTTGCAAATGGCTGGCTTTGAAAACGGTCGTCTGCAAACTGCAGCACGTGCAGTTGGCGTCATGCAGGCTGCATACGAAGCAGCGCTTGACTACGCGCAGAACCGCGTGGTGTTTGGTTCATCCATTAGCGAGTACGAACTCACCAAAGTGAAGTTGGGTCGCATGGCCGTCATTACTCAGGCATCTCGCCAGTTCTCGTACGCCGTTGCCCGCCTCATGGGTAAGGGCGAGGGCGCAATGGAAGCCAGCATGGTGAAGGCATATGTGTGTAAAGCCGCCGAGTGGGTTGCGCGTGAAGCAATGCAAATCCACGGTGGATACGGATACGCCGAGGAATACAGCGTGAGCCGTTTGTATGTAGACGCCCGCGTTCTGTCCATCTTCGAAGGCGCAGACGAGACACTCTGCTTGAAGGTCATCGCAAAGAACCTTTGCGAAGCCGCCAAGTAAGGTCTCACAAATGCGTTCCGCCAGAGACTTCTTTAAGCCGCTTGCTGCAGGTGCTCCCGCACCTCTGCACGAAATTCCATTCAAGCCAAGTCGTGTTATTCACTTCTTCCCGCCACACAACGAAAAGATGGTGTCGAAGCTTCCGGAAACCATTCCGAATGTAGACATCATCCTTGGCAACTTGGAAGACGCCATTCCAATGGCCGACAAAGAAGCAGCACGTGCGGGCCTCATCAAGGTTGCGAACGAACTGAACTTTGGCACCACACAGTTGTGGACACGAGTGAACAGCCTGGACTCTCCGTGGTTCTTGGATGATGTCACCGACATTGTCACCAAAGCCGGAGACAAGTTCGACGTCATCATGATTCCGAAAGTGGAAGGCCCAGAAGACATCCACTATGTAGATCGCTTGTTGGCTCAACTTGAAGCACGTGCAGGATTGAAGAAGCCATTGTTGTTGCACGCAATTCTTGAAACTGCGCGTGGCGTTGCCAACGTGGAAGAAATTTGTGGCGCATCACCGCGCATGCAGGGAATCTCCTTGGGGCCAGCCGACCTTGCTGCAAACCGTCGCATGAAGACCACGCGCGTTGGCGGCGGACACCCTGACTATGTCGTGCGTCAAGACCCACAAGGGGACGACTACCAAGGTGCTCGCACTACGTACCAACAAGATTTGTGGCACTACACAATGGCCCGCATGGTCGACGCGTGCGTGATGCACGGAGTTCTGCCCTTCTATGGTCCATTCGGCGACATTAAGGACGTTGTTGCATGTGAAGACCAGTTCCGCAACGCATACCTTCTGGGTTGCGTTGGCGCATGGAGCCTCCACCCTGTTCAGATCGACATTGCAAAGCGCGTGTTTAGCCCACGTCCAGAAGATGTGAAGCAAGCACAACGCGTGATTGATGCAATGGGTGACGGAACCGGAGCCATCATGTTGGATGGCAAGATGGAAGACGATGCATCTGTGAAGCAGTGCAAGGTTGTTGTAGAACTTGCGCGCCAATTGGCCGCACGCGACCCAGAACTTGCCGCCCAATACGGTTTCTAAATACTTCATACGGAAAGACAGCCATGAGTTCATTACGCCCACGTCGCTCTGCCTTGTATATGCCCGCCGCAAACGAGCGCGCATTGGAGAAAGCCAAAGGAATCTCTACCGATGCAATCATCTTCGACCTTGAAGATGCTGTGTCTCCCGATTCAAAAGATCTGGCACGTGCCCAGGCTGTAGCCGCGGTAAACAGCGGCGAATACGGAAAGCGCGAGCTCACTATTCGTTGCAACGCGCTGGCAACACCATGGGGACATGCAGACGTTGCTGCAGCAGCAAAAGCTTGTGTGTCTGCCGTTGTTATTCCGAAAATCAACTCTGTTGCAGAAGTTAACGAGGTGTCGGCTGCGCTCGATGCTGCTGGCGCACCACAAGAGATGATGATCTGGGCAATGATTGAAACGCCAACCGCCATTATGGATTGCCGCGCAATCGCCGCCCATCCGCGTGTGGCTGTTTTGGTAATGGGAACAAATGACTTGGCCAAGGAACTACGTGCTGCTCAAGTTCCGGGGCGCGCACCGCTCACTCCAAGTTTGCACATGGCATTGCTGGCCGCACGCGAAGCAGGAAAAGTCATCTTGGATGGCGTGTACAACGACATTAAGAATGCTGATGGTTTCCGTGACGAATGCGTTCAGGGACAGCAGATGGGATTCGATGGAAAGACTCTCATTCACCCCGATCAGGTGGGAATTGCAAACGACGTGTGGTCGCCATCGGAAGATGAAGTAGCCCATGCACGTGAGGTCATTGCAGCGTTTGATGAAGCCCTTGCTGCAGGCAAGGGCGTGGTGCAGTTAAACGGTCGCATGATTGAAAACTTGCACGTAGACAACGCACGGCGCGCAATTGCTATTGCAGAGGCAATTGCCGAATTGGCCTAAGCCTCTTCACCCCACAACGCTTTAGGCTTGAAGAGCTGCGCAGCAGTTGGCGCAGCAGTGTCTTCAAGAAGCGACAGCGCGCGAACTCGAGCTGGAGCGTCATTGTCATCACCCAATAAAGTCACTAGCCAACCAATTGCGCGTGGAATATCAACAGAGCCGTGCACCAACATTGCCTCAATATCCACCCAGTCCTTGCTGCGATTGAACATTGCTTTCAAGACAACGAGATGAGTGGCTGAAATGTATGGAAGTTTTGTGTTGCCAAACAGCCGAAGAGAACTCATCAGTCGCATCTCTTCATGAAATTCATGAACGGCAAGAAAAATATCAATTGGATATCTCCCAGCCATAAGTCGCACCTGACCGTCGCGCTTTAACATCGCAACCTGATCTTGCGATGCTTCAACGATGCCAGCCAATGCCTGAACGACAACATCAGCATCTTCTTTTGGGACACTCACATTGATGTCGATATCCCATGTTGTTCTCGGCTCGCCGACGTAATGCATCAGCGCAAGAGCCCCACCAAATGCGTGGTCAATACCAGCATCGGTGAATGCTTTGTGAGTGGCAAAAATCAGTTCAGTGAACAACATCTTCAAACCTCGGAAACTCAAGAGTTGGATTGGCTGGATGAATGTCAACTAGATCAACGATGCCAAGCAGATCGTGCATCATCTCCCCTCGCTCAACGAGTTGATCTGATACGGGGGCCACTTGTACTTCAATTTCCCAACCGGCAACACGGAGGATTCGATTCAACGTGTCGACCGTTGGTGACATTGCACCCGACTCGTACTTCACTATGGCGGCTGGAGATGTGCCAGCGCGGCGAGCAAGTTCTCGCTTTGACAGCCCCGACTTCTCGCGAGCTACTCGGATGACATGACCTGCGTCCATGCGCCCATCATATCAGGTGTTATCTAATTAGATAACACCTGTGGTTGTCTACAGATTGGCCTGGAAGAGAGCAAGAGTACGAGTCCACGCGGTCGCCGATGCTTCGGCGTCGTACACCTCGTCACGAGTGTCGTTGAAGAACGCGTGATGTGTTCCGGGGTACACGTGGAACGTTGCAGTCTTTCCCAACGCACGCAGGTCTGCCTCTGTCTGCCTAATGGCCTCTGGCGCTGCCGTGCCGCGATCGTGCTCGGCGTAATGACCTTCCACCACTGCCGACATGTTCTCCCAATTGATAGGAGTGTCGGGACGCATGCCGCCATAGAAAGGCGCAGCCGCTGCGACCGCGTCGGGACGTTGGCACGCCACCATCAACGTGAGCCCGCCACCCATGCAAAAACCGGTGACGCCCACCTTTGTGCGACCTGTGCGCTGTTGCAACAAGTCGATAGCACCACTCAAATCTTTCGCTGCAGTTGCAAGATTCATACTCATTAACAACTTGCCGGCGCTGTCGGGTTCGGTTGTGACTTCACCGTGATACAAATCTGGCGCAAGTGCGGTGTATCCGGCAATTGCAAATCGGTCGGCAATGTCTTTGATGTGGTCATTCAGACCCCACCATTCCTGAATGACCACGACGCCAGGTCCTGAGTCGCCAGCAAGGTACCCCGTGCATGTTCCGCCGTTGCTCTTGAATTCCACCATCTCGCCCATGAACGTCCCCTTTGCATAACACCGCCGCAGTGGCGGGCTCTGTGCCCAACTTAGACCGACATTTGCCACATAGTTCTGCTGTAGAGAGGGTTCTCCCGCGAGGGTCATAGCCACTAGCGTGAAGGGCGTGGCAAGCGCATCTCTCCCCAACCCCAGCCTCGATCTCACCCTTACCCCACTGTCTGGCGGTGGTCGCACCTTGCGCGAGTGGCTCACCACTTTCCATCTCGCTTCCATTGTGCTCGACCCCTACACCAACGAGAGCTCGTGGATTCTCGAAACTGCCGTTCGCATCATGCGCCAATTCTCTGGTGCTGCCGTTCGCGTGAACTTCATTGTCACCTGCGATGCAGAGAGTGCCCGGTCATTCCTCGGACCATATGCCGATGAGTTCTTGGTGTATTGCGACCCCGACCGCGCTGCAGTAAAGGCACTTGGCCTCAGCGAACTTCCTGCCTTTGTTCTCATTCAGTCAAACGGAACTATCCCGCACGCCGCGCAAGGTTGGACGGCAGCCGACTGGAAAGACGTTGCATCAGCAGTTGCAACTTTGACCGCGTGGTCAAAGCCAACAATTCCTGCTCCTGGCGACCCCGGCGCATTCCGCGGTACGCCCGCGCTTGTCTAACCCGCTTCCCTTCTCGGGTCTACCCGTAGAGGAGGCCATTGCGCCATTGCGCGATGCGTTTCAGTCTCGTCACAACGCTGTTCTTGTTGCACCACCGGGTGCTGGCAAAACAACTCTGGTTCCACTGCGCCTACTTCATGAATCGTGGGTGAATAACCGTCGCATAGTCATGTTGGAACCGCGGCGCCTAGCTGCACGAGCTGCGGCACAACGCATGGCATCACTGCTGGGCGAGAAAGTGGGCGACACTGTTGGCTACCAGACACGGGATGAACGCAAGATTGGTGCAAGCACACGCATTGTGGTTCTCACAGAAGGAATCTTGACGCGCCGCCTACAAAACGACCCAACACTCGATGGAACTGCATTAGTCATCTTCGACGAAGTGCACGAGCGAAACCTGCCGACCGACCTTGGCCTTGCATTTCTGCTTGATGCACGAAAGACATTCGACAGTGACGTGCGAATACTGGCTATGTCCGCAACCGCGCAGGCAGAGAAGTTTGCCGATGTACTTGCAGACGTTGATGGCCCAGCTCCGGTCATTACATCTGACGGTCGAATCTTTCCTGTCGATGTCCGCTACTTACCACGACAACGCGACGACAGATTAGAAAACGCAATCACCGATGCAGTTCTTCACGCACTGAAGAACGACAATGGCGACATCCTTGTTTTCCTTCCAGGCATTGGCGAGATCAATCGAGCTCAAACACTCCTGAAAGAACGTGTGCCTGCAACTGTTGATGTTGTGCGTCTTGCGGGGGCTCTGCCTTTTGCCGAACAAGATGCAGCCCTCAACGCCAGCACAGAAGGTCGACGGCGCGTGGTGTTGTCCACAGATATTGCCGAAACATCTCTTACCGTTGAAGGCATACACATCGTGATTGATGCTGGTCTGGCGCGCACACCACGGCTAGACACGCGCACTGGCCTCACAGAACTCGTCACCGTTACATCGTCCCGCGCATCGGCCGATCAACGCAGTGGCCGAGCGGGTCGAATTCGTGAGGGTGTGGCGTATCGATTGTGGAGTCGCATTGAAGACTCCACTCGCCTTGCACACCTTCCTGCAGAAATCACTCAAGCAGACCTGTGTTCGCTCGCGCTTGATATTGCTTCGTGGGGAACACCTGTCGATCAACTGATGTTTCTCGATGCTCCGCCACCGCGCACGTTAGCCATGGCAACAGACACTCTGCACATGCTTCATCTCGTAGATCTCTCAGGCGCAGTAACAGCACTTGGTCGCACGGTGCTGGGTCTGCCATTGCATCCACGTTTGGGGGCAATGGTCGCTCGTAATGCGGACTCGCCTGCTCAAGGCTGGATTGCGTGTGTATTGGCGGCACTGTTGGAAGAACGCGACATTTTGCGAGGCCGTCCCGACACATTGCCCGCCGACCTCGCACTTCGCGTACGACTGGTGCTGGACCTAGAACGCCACGATCTCGCAGACAAGGGCGCACTGCACCGAGTGCGCGACGCAGCAAAAGACATCGCACGCCGAAGCGGAATTAGCTCCGACGCATACGTCACCGCCGACATGGTGGACACATTGTGTGGAGCAATTGCGTTGTCCGCATATCCCGACCGTCTTGCGATGCGCCGATCATCTGCAGGGCAATTTGTGATACGTGAAGGTGGTGCGGTGAGTTGCGACAACAAAGACGCCATTGCACGCGAAGCATTCATTGTTGCTGCCGACGTGGATTCGCGTCGTGGAGGTTCACGCCTGCGTCGCGCCGCTGCCGTAGATCTTGAACTCATTGCCCCGGTACTTGGTGATGATGTCCAAGTGGAGTCGTACTTGCTGTGGGATAAATCAAAAGATGATTTGGTGCAACGAGTAGTACGAAAAGTGGGCAGCATTCGCATTGACGAACGCGACCTAGAACCAATTCCGGGTGACGACACCACCGAAGCTCTCATTGAGCGAGTGAAAGCAACCGGCATGAAAGTGTTTTCCGGCGGTGCAGCAAGCGAGTTCCGTCATCGCATCGCGTTTCTTCGTCACCACCTGGGAGACGAGTGGCCAGACACATCTCAACAACATCTACTTGCCACAGTTGATGAGTGGTTGCGACCATTTCTTGTTGGTGCCACCGGACGCAAAGATCTCGCAGCAATTGATCTCACAATGGTTCTGCAGTCGAATCTTGGATGGGACAAGAGCACGTCGCTTGACTCGCTGGCACCGGCAATGTTCACGCCTCCTCATGGCAAACCCGTACCCATTAACTACGCCGATGCCACTGCACCCACCATTGCGGTGCGTGTCCAGCACCTCTTCGGAGCCACCACGCACCCCACCGTGCTGAACGGGAAGGTTCCGTTACGAATTCAGTTGCTCTCGCCCGCCGACCGCCCCATTCAAATCACCGCCGATCTACCTGCTTTCTGGACTGGGTCGTGGGCCGACGTGCGCAAAGACATGGCGGGCCGTTATCCAAAGCACAAATGGCCCATTGACCCCAGCGCATAGGGCGTCACGACGCATACCGACATAGCCTTGCGGTATGCCAGATTTTGCATTCACAGAGATTCTCCCCCTCGGCGCGGACACCACTGAATATCGATTGGTCAGCACCGAAGGCGTCTCCCAAGTGGAGACACCACTTGGCACATTTTTGAAGGTGGAGCCCGAAGCCCTCACTCTTCTCACACAAACTGCAATGCGGGACATTGCGCATCTGTTGCGTAGCGGTCACCTTCAGCAACTGGCCAACATTTTGGAGGACCCCGAAGCAAGCGCCAATGACAGATTCGTTGCACTTGACCTTTTAAAGAACGCGAGCATTGCAGCAGGTGGCGTTTTGCCCATGTGTCAAGACACGGGTACGGCCATTGTGAAGGGCAAGAAGGGTCAGTTTGTAATGACTGGCGGCAACGACGAAGAAGCAATTGCGCGCGGCGTGTACAACACGTACCTCACCAGCAACCTTCGTTATAGCCAAATGGCTCCGTTAAATATGTATGACGAAAAGAACACAGGCAACAACCTGCCAGCAGAAATTAAAATCTCTGCTGTAGACGGAGACTCTTACAAATTCTTGTTTATGGCCAAAGGTGGCGGCTCAGCCAACAAGAGCTACCTCTTCCAAGAATCCAAAGCTCTGCTGAATGAAAAGACCCTGTTGCCATGGGTCTTCGAAAAGATGATCACTCTTGGCACAGCTGCATGTCCGCCGTATCACCTTGCCATCGTCATTGGTGGAACATCTGCTGAACAAGCAGTAGAAACTGCGAAGTTAGCAAGTGCTCGTTACCTCGACTCGCTTCCCACCCAAGGAAGTGACTTAGGAAATGGTTTCCGTGACATTGAACTCGAAGCCAAGATTCTGAAATTGTCACAACAAACCGGAATTGGCGCACAGTTTGGCGGAAAGTATTTCTGCCACGATGTCCGAGTAATTCGCCTACCGCGTCACGGTGCAAGTTGCCCCGTTGCGTTTGCCGTGTCATGCAGCGCAGACCGTCAAGCGCTCGGCAAGATCACCAAAGATGGCCTGTTCATTGAAGCGTTGGAAACAGATCCTGCACGTTTCCTTCCCGAAGTCACGCATGAAGAACTCAGCGATGAAGTAGTGCAGATTGACCTCACTCAACCAATGGACCAAATTCGCGCAACTCTCAGTAAATACCCTGTGAAGACTCGCGTCATGCTGACTGGCCCCATGGTGGTTGCGCGCGACATTGCACACGCAAAACTGAAAGAACGCCTCGACTCTGGTCAGGGCCTTCCGCAATACATGAAAGATCACTGCGTGTATTACGCAGGTCCTGCAAAGACTCCCGACGGAATGGCCTCTGGTTCATTCGGTCCAACAACAGCAGGCCGCATGGACAGCTACGTATCCGACTTCCAGGCTGCTGGCGGCTCGTTTGTGATGCTTGCAAAGGGCAACCGCTCACGCCAAGTCACCGAAGCGTGCAACACCTACGGTGGTTTCTACCTTGGTTCTATTGGTGGTCCTGCCGCACGTTTGGCTCAAGACTGCATCACCAAAGTGGAAGTTCTTGAATACGCAGAACTCGGCATGGAAGCAGTGTGGAAAATTGAAGTGCAGGACTTCCCCGCATTCATCGTTGTTGACGACAAGGGCAATGACTTCTTTGATCAAGTTGGCGGCACCGGAACACCAGTGCACCTGCACTAGCCGCTACAGCCACTTCTTTCGCTTGAAATAAACAAACTGCACGACTGCAATTACAGCAAGAGCGCTTGCGTTAACTTGCCATGCGTAATCAAAGTCTTCCCACGGAGTCTTGTTGAAGTTCTGCCCGAAGAATCCCACGATTAATGCGGGCAACAGCAAAATGCTCGCCACCGCACCAATTCGCATTTGTGCAATTGTTTGACGCTGAGTTTCAAGACTTTCCAGTCGGTCGTACACGAGACGAATTTCAGCTTCCAGATCTGCGCGCTGGGCTTTAATACTTCTTGCCCTCATCAAGAGATCGTTAAACCACACTTGTTGGCTCTCCGTAAATGGTGGATACGCACGGCCATCTGCTGTCGTGCCTAGTTTTACTTCACCACGAACAATTGACGAAAAAGTATTCTTAGTTTCTTCCACCGTTGTCTTCATAGAGAGAATCTCAGACTTCAGTAAAGAGGCTGACCGATGCTTCTCTGTGGTGTTGATGCTGTTGATGTTGGTGGAGTCTTCAAACAACTCTGTCTCAAGTTCTTGAAGTTCATCAGTCACCTTCTTTCGCATCTCCCATAAGACATTCTCAAGATCTTCAATTACCACTTCAGCAATTTGAACAACAACGTCGCCTGGTGCATTCTCTGGAAAGTTGTCGGAAAACTCACGGGCGATACGGCGTCGGATATCTTCCAGCCGGTCTTTAGGAGCATCTGGAGGGCCCCATAAGACGGTGATAGCCGCAATGTCATTCACTACGAAATGAATATTGAAATATTCGCTCTTTGCATCGCTGATATCTGTCGGCGTCGCAAGTGCTCCAAACACATACGAACCATGGGACTCAACTTTTGGAAAAGGCTCTGCTGCAAGGCGTTCATCAATGTGCGACAGACCACGCACCGCCGCGGGATGCAAGCGACGACCACCACACGTACCCTCAAACTCTGCAATTGCTGCCGCAAGTTGCTCGGCTGTGGGATGTGTGAGTTGAATGATCTTGATGTCTGACATTGCTTGTCAGACTATTCGCCAGCGAAACCTGGCCAGTTACCCATGTAACCAATAAAGAGGTCGCTCAAACCCTCGTCACGCAAAGTGGCACGGGGAACGGGAAGTTCTCGCATTGCAAAGTGCGGGTTCTTCTGGGTTTGCAGTGGAAAATCGTGGTTAGTGATTGCTGCACGCCCAACGGCAACCATGTCGGCGCCAGAGTCGATTGCTTTCGCCATGTCGTCAGCCGTGTACAACTTGCCGGCCACGGCTAGCCGAACATTACCGCGCTCGAGGTTTGCAAACACATCAATGAGACGCTGCTCGGCGAACTCTTCGTCGGCGCCTGTCTTGAAGACATCCCATAAAGACATGTCAATCATGTCCACGTTGTGCTCCGCAACAAGTCTCTTGTACACCTCAACAATTTCTGAGGTTTTCATTCCGAATCGCTCTGGTGACAAACGGACACCGAGATGGAAATCACTTCCACTTGCTGCACGAATACCTTCGATAATTGAGAACAGAACGCGCTGACGGTTCTCAAATGACCCGCCGTATTGATCGCTTCGTTGATTGAGATCTTCGTTCAAGAACTGACAAATGAGATAGTCGTGAGCACCATGTAGCTCTACTCCGTCAAAGCCAGCTTTTTCTATGCGGACGGCCGCATCAACAAATGCTTGGATTATTTCTTCCACTTCAGCAGTGGACATGGCGCGCGCGCCCATCTTTTCGTCGTCACCGGCACTCAATGGTTGACCACCGATGAGGTCCTTGGGTGAGCGACGACCCGCATGATGCAATTGAACGATGGCCACTGAGTTATTGGCATGAATACGCGCCGCCAAACGCGTGAGGCCATCAAGATGCACGTCGCTAAAGCAACCAAGTTGGCCAGCGAATCCTTGACCCACTGCTTGAACGTGCGACGCACAGGTCATTGTGAGGCCGAAACCGCCTTCGGCACGCATGGTGAGCCAGCGATATTCGTCATCAGACAATGTTCCGTCTGCGTGACTTTGCTGGTTGGTCAGCGGCGCCAACATAAATCTGTTCTTCATTCCAGGGCCGTGCGAAAACGACACCTGGTCGAACAATGAACTCATTAAAGAAGCGCCTTGATTGCTGCGCGGGTTTCGGCAATCTCGTCGGGAGTTGCACCGAATTCAACAGCAGCAAAGTCTGTGACACCAATGTCGGCCAATGCCGCTACGCGGTCTTGCACTTCCGCAACTGAACCAGTGATGGCAATGTCTGCTGGACCTGCAGCGCCCTCTTTGTCCAACATGGCGCGATAACTGGGCAAAGTGCCATACACCGCGAACACTTTTGCCGCACGAGCAGCAGCTGCTTCTTTGTCCTGCGTGACACACACGGGCAACGCCGCAATCACACGTGGCGCCGGACGACCAAACTCGTCAGCGGCACGATTAATGGTGGGAATGGTGTGCGACGACAATGTTGCGGGGCCAGTACACCACGTAAGTGTTCCGTCGGCCATTGCTGCGGTGACTCGCAACATCTGTTCCCCAAGTGCCGCCACAACTACACCGAAACCGTTGGATCCCTTTGCGGCGATTCCGCCGTGCACTTTGTATGTCTCACCATCGAAGTTGGCGGGTTCGTTGCGCGACAACGGCATGAGAACGCTCAGGTATTCCTTCAAGTGACGCACTGGCTTGTCGTACGACATACCGAGCATGTTCTCAATAACAATCTTGTGGCTAAGGCCAATTCCAAGCGTGAGGCGATTGCCAGACGCTGCAGCCACTGTGTGGCACTGCTGAGCAATGGCATGTGGGTGACGCGGGTAGGTGGGTACAACCGAGGTGCCTAATTCAAGACGTGGCACTTCTCGACCAACGATTGCCAAGCTGGTGAGCGCATCGTGTCCGAAGATATTCGGAGCCCAATAGCTCGCGAAACCATCTTGTTCTGCCGACCTTGCTTCAGCGACCACATCGTCCACTGTTCCGTCGTTTACTGCTCCGCCAAAAATGCCATATCTCATGGCAAGAGACGGTATCAGGGGCAACCCTCTCTAGGAGAGGCTGACCAGTTCCAACCATTCAGGACTGAAGTAATCAACTTGACCGTCTGGCATAAGAATGACTTTCGTGGGATTCAAACGCTGCACGAACTCTTCGTCGTGGCTCACCATAATGATGGAACCCTTCCAGTTCTCTAATGCGCCCGCCACCGCCTCGCGACTCTGTGGGTCCAAGTTGTTCGTGGGTTCGTCTAACAACAGCACGTTGTTGCGCCCCACCATCAACATGGCCAATGCAAGCTTGGTCTTCTCTCCACCAGAGAGCGAACCGGACTCTTGAAAGACCTTCTCGCCTTGCAACCCGAACATTCCCAACAGTGCGCGAAGTTGTGTCTCGGTGAGCGGTGATCCAACGGGTAATTCTCGTCGCATGTGCCACAACAACGACTGATGCGGATCAAGCGTGTCGTGTTCTTGAGCAAAATACCCAACGCTGACTTGGTATCCCCACTCAAAATCGCCAATGTTGGCCGGCGTTGCCCCCGCAAGAATGCGTAACAGCGAAGTCTTTCCAGCGCCATTCAAACCAAGCACCAGCAATCGTTCGCCACGACCTAAATCGAACGACACATCTTCAAACACAGGTGGGCCGCCGTATCCCTTACTGAGGCCACGCGTTGTCACCACAGTGACGCCACTCTGCGGCGGGTCGGGAAACTTCACCGTAAGAACACGATCTTTCTTTCGCACGCCTGTGGATTCAGATTCAATGCGCGCAATTCGCTTCTCAATGCTGTGTGCCATTGTCGCTTTTGTTGCCTTCGCACCAAATCTGTCCACCACTTCTTGCAAGCGCGCAACTTCTTTGGCCTGCATCATTGCTTTCTTTTCGGCGCGCGCTTCGTCCTCTGCACGCGAACGCTTGTACTGGCTATATGTACCGCGATATTCATACACCGTGCCAATGTCGTCTTCATTCGGACGGTCAAGATGCAACACACGAGTAATTGCTTCGTCTAGCAATTCAAGGTCGTGGCTAATAACCAACAACGCGCCCTTGTAGTTGCGCAAGAAATTCAGAAGCCACGTCTTTGCATCAACGTCCAAGTGGTTTGTTGGTTCATCTAACAACAACATGTCGCTACCCGCAAACAAAATGCGCGCAAGTTCTACTCGGCGTCGCTCGCCACCCGACAACACACCAAGAGATAAATCCAATCGATCTGCTTTCAACCCAAGACCTGCCGCAATACTGCGGGCTTCGCTCTCTGCCGAGTACCCGCCCTTTAGGTTGAAGGCGTCTTCTGCCTTGATGAAGCGCGACACGTTGCGTTCGTCCGCATTTTCTTCCATTGCAACGCGCAATTTCTCAAGTCGTTCCAGATCTTCGTCAATACTGCGCCCGCTCAGAATGTGTGAAATTGCCGAACGCCTCTCGGCCTCTTGAGTGGTGCGTGGGTCTTGAGACAAATAGCCATAGGCACCGCTGCGCGTTACTTTGCCACCAGCGGGTTCGTTGTCTCCACCCAAGACTTTGAACATGGACGTTTTGCCAGCACCGTTGCGCCCCACAATGCCCACTTTGTCGCGCGCCATGATGGTGAACGTTGCGCCTTCCACCACATTTCGGCCACCCACCTCAACGGTGAGGTTGTGCACCTGCAGCATTACTGACGAACCGTTGTGGTGGTTGCACTAACCAACGTTGTTGTTGTCGATGCAACAACGGGCAGTGTTGTGGCAACAGGTGGTGTCGTTCCGTACGGAATGGTGTCACCAGGCAAGGTGGTGGCCGGCATGACATTGTCTTCCACTAGCGAATCGTCGGTGAACTTTGCGGGCAAACATGCACCAGGTGTTTCAGGTGCAGTACCCAAAGCGGCTGCAATAGACGACACCAGCACCGCACGACCAGCGTTTGTGGGGTGCACGCGATCTTTATTCAACAAACCTGGTTGCACCGATGCAGTTCCCCAGTCCAAGACCGACACGTGAGTATTACGCGATGCAACAACTCGAATTACTTCGTTTACTTGCTGCATTGAGTCACGGAACAATGTGGCAGTAAGAAGCAAGGTTGGACGCGGTGCAAGAGATTCCACAATGCGAGTGAGATCACGTTCATAGTTCTCTTTGCTTCCGCCGTAGTTGGTTCCCAAGAACACAACTGCGGCATCCCACCCTTCATAGATGCGGTCGCGCAACACGGTGCGACCAAAACCCACCAACTGGCCCGCTTCGGCCTCTACTGCTACGCGCCACCCCAACGGCACCACAGCAGAACACAATGCACCGCCATACCTACTTGCTGTCCCCGCCAGGATGGAGTCGCCGATGACAAGAAGCCTGTTTCCAGCAGCCACCGAACCAAGACTTGTTCCTTCTAACGACGACAAGTTTGCGCGAACACCGTCGACAACAACCGAGCCACCCGCAGAATTAATTCCTGGGATTCGGCCCACGTACTGCAACTCGGTAAGGCCAGATCTGCCAGACCCGGTACACGCGCCAAGCAGAGCGGCAACGCCAGCAACTGCAACCACGGTGCGCACACGAGACAAGAACATAAGGCTCTTAGGTTATTGGTGAAAGTGCCCTTACTGAGGGCAGCAGACGTCTATTCGCCCTGGCCAGCTCGCGACTTCTTCAACTCGTCACGAATCTCGGCAAGCAACTCATTTGTTGAGAGAGCAGGACTTCCGTCCTCGGTGACTTCTTTGTCCCGCAGACGGTTGTACAACTTCACTACGGCAAACAGCACCAGGGCCACAAAGAAGAAGTTCATTGAAGCAGTTGCAAAAGCACCTAACGGAATGTCGCTCCCGTTAACAGAGACCACCTTTTTTGAAAAGTCTGGCTGCTGCCCACCAAAGATTGCGCCAATGAGACCACCAAGAATTCCGGGGCTCTTGTCGCTGCCAGCAAAAGAATCGACCACCGTCTTAAATGCAGCACCCATGACGAAAGCAACAGCAACGTCAACAACGTTGCCACGGTTCACAAACTCTTTGAACTCTGCGACAATGCCACGCTTCGTGATTTTGTTCACGTGTTCTTCTACTTTGTTCATGATTTCAGCCATGAACGCAGATTACTCCGCTCTGTCTTCTAGGTCTTCGAATCGATCAACGTTTCGAAGTGATGGAAATGCCACCCACCACAGTCCGGCTATTGCAATAGTGGCGATACCGCCACCAATCACTGTGGCTGGCGTACCTGCAACGCTGGAAACGGCCCCCGATTCAAATGCACCTAATTCGTTCGATGCACCAATGAACACGTTCTCTACAGCGGACACCCGACCCCGCTTATCGTCGGGAGTCACGAGTGGCACCAATGAACTGCGAATAAAAACACTGACCATGTCGGCTGCGAACGCGACAAGAACAGCAACAAAAGCAATCCAGTACACCTTCGTTGTGCCTAACACAATGGTGGCAGCACCAAAGACGGCAACCACCCACAACAATGTTCTGCCCACATGACGGCGTACAGGACGGAATGCCAAGAACACCGCCATTATTGCGGCGCCAATTCCACCAGCCGCACGCAACCACCCGTATGCAACGTCACCCACCTTCAATTGCTCTTCAGCAATAACGGGCAGCAATGCCACGGCACCACCGAAGAGAACCGCAAAGAGATCGAGCGAAATTGCGGCTAACAACACAGGCGTGCGACGAATAAAGACCAAGCCTTCTACTGCGTCTCGCAATGTAGGACGCTCAGATTTCACTTCGCTTTCCACAACGGGCGGCAACGTAACAAGCGACAAACTGAACATTCCGCCACCAATAAGAACTGCAGCCACTCCGTACGCCAACGCAGGGTCAACGGCATACAAGAAACCACTTACGGCCGGGCCAATAATTGCCGCCCCCGTCCACGTTGCGCTGTAAAAAGCAATAACGCGGGGCAATCCACCTTCGGGTGCAATCATCGCTGCAATAGGACGAAGCGCAGGTGCCAAAAATGCGCGTGATGCTCCGAAGAGAACTGCAATCACATAGATGGGTGTTGCAGATGTGGGATCACCAAGGGCGTACCACATCAACAACAGCGAACACAGAAGTTCGCCACCCTGTGCGAACAATGACACTTTTTTGCGATTCAAGCGGTCTGCAACTGTTCCGGTCACCAGTACCAATGCTGCTGCCGGAAGAAACTCCGCCAAACCGAGCCAACCAATAGACAATTCAGAGTCGGTGATGTCGTAGACGTGTTTGCCTAACGCAGCAGCCTGCAACATGACACCGATTGTGAGCACCACACTGGACAACAGCAGTGGTCGAATACCACGCGATGTAATGACCTCCCGCGCAGAGAGAGTTCCGGGTTGTTCGGTCATCGAGCGGTCCAACCGCCATCAACAACAATTGATTGTCCGGTCATGAACGACGATGCATCGCTTGCCATAAACAACAATGCGCCGTCTAATTCGTGTTCTGCACCCATGCGTGGAATGGGTGAGTTCTGCATCACATATTTCTGCGACCCTTCATCGGTGTCCATACCGGCAGTCATTTCGCTTACGAACCACCCAGGACACAATGAGTTAACACGAACACCTTTTCGTGCCCACTGCACAGCAATTTCTCGCGACATTGCAATGACCGCACCTTTACTTGCTGCATAGTTCGCTTGCTTAACAGGTGTACCTGCAATCATTCCAAGAATTGATGCAACGTTGACAATAGAGCCACTCTTATTTGCCACCATGTTCTCCCCTGCCAACTTGCACAAGTGCCAAATTGCGGTGGTGTTCACTTCGATGACTTCTCGAAACTGATCAATTGTTTCCGACTCAATGGGAACCTTGTGCGTGATGCCAGCGTTGTTCACCAAAATGTCAATACGTCCATATGTTTTCACGACAGTTTCAATAAGTGCCACCCGTTGCCCCTCATCAGCGACATCACACTGAACGGGCAGAGAGCCAGGTAATTCTGCAGACAACGTTTCTAGACGGTCAAGGCGTCGTGCCGTAAGAACAACGGTTGCACCGGCTGCATGCAACACCCGTGCAAAGCGTGCGCCAAGGCCTGACGACGCTCCGGTAACGATTGCTATTTTGCCGTCAACACGAAATTGAGCTGTGGGGTCAAAATTTAGAGAATTCGCCATACGCCGAGGCTATGTGTTCGATGGGTGTGTGCAAGCATGGAAACGTGAAAGTACGCGTGGGATATGGCCTTGGGGTTCGCACCCAACTCAATGACTCAGGGTTCCTCGATGTGGTCGACACTCTGGAACGCTTGCGTTTCGACAGCTTGTGGCTGAGCGAGCGCATTGGCGGTGAAGCACCCGACCCGTTGGTGGCCATGTCAATGGCGGCCGCGCGCACCACTCGCCTGAAGCTGGGCATGAGCGTGATGGTTCTCCCCGGACGCAACCCCATTGTGCTTGCCAAAGAACTTGCAACGCTTGACCGCATGTCAAATGGTCGTTTGCTTCCCGCTTTTGGTCTTGGTGTTGCTGACCCACACGAACAACAAGCCTTCGGCGTTGAACGTTCTGCACGAGCAAAAATGTTCAACGAAGCTCTTGCCGTTTTGCGGTCGTGCTGGATGGACGAGTCGGTTACTTTCCACGGCACGTATTACAACTACGACAACTTGCGAGTTCAACCAAAACCCCTTCAGCAACCACCCGAAGTGTGGTTAGGTGGAATTGCAGACAGTGAACTCAAACGAGTTGGCCGTATGGCCGATGGTTGGCTTCCTTCATTCGTCACGCCCGCCGATGCAGCAGCCGGTTGGAAAACCGTGACCGACATTGCCGCCGAAAACAATCGCGAGATTGATCCCGAACACTTCGGTGTGCTCATTCCCTACACAATTGGTGATCCACCACCTCAGTTGCTGGCGGGCCTGAAGGCACGTCGACCAGATCTTGATGATGTTTCTGTCCTTGTGCCTTCTAGTTGGCACGCGCTTGCGCACACCATTGAACAATTCATTGACGTTGGTGCGTCAAAGTTTGTTGTCATTCCACTTGCCGAGCCTGGCTCAGTGAATGAATGGAATGATCATTTGGCCGATGCAGCAACACACTTAATGCCGCTGCAGAACTAGTTACTTGTTCTTGCCTGCTGGCTTCTTAAAGTTTGCACAGAAGTCAATAAGTAGACGCGTTCCGTACGCAGTTGCACCGCGGTTCAACCAACCATTGTCGCCATCGGCGTCCATTGGGCCAGCCATGTCAATGTGAGCCCATGGAGTTTCTCCAACAAATTCACCCAAGAACAATGCTGCGGTGGTGGCACCGGCAAGTGGCCCGCCAATGTTGCGCATGTCGGCAACGTTCGAGTCGAGCAACGCACGGTACGGGCGATGGAATGGAAGTTCCCATACCAATTCATCGGTGCGCGAACTTGCCGCTTTCAATTGCGTCAACACGCCATCATTGTTGCCCAAAATTCCGGCCATGTGCTTTCCGAGCGCACCCATGCATGCGCCCGTCAGAGTTGCGATATCCAACATTGCATCGGGCTTGCTTTCTGCACCCAATGACAAACCGTCTGCAAGAATCAGACGACCTTCAGCGTCGGTGTTGTGAATTTCAACAGTCTTTCCGTTGCGCATGGTGAGAACATCGCCCAACTTCAGCGCACTACCGCTTGGCAAGTTGTCGGTGCACATGAGGTATGCCGTTACTTTTGCTTTCACTTTCAAAGAACGCAACGCACCCATTGTTGCAAGCACTGCTGCAGCACCGCTCATGTCCATCTTCATCGATGCATGGCTTGGGTCGCTTGGCTTCAACGAGATGCCGCCTGAGTCGTACATGACGCCCTTGCCCACCAACACAATGTTTCCTGATGCTTTTGTGGGGCGATATTCCAACTTCACCATTCGTGGTGGCTCCACGCTTCCCGCGTTCACACCAACAAGACCGCCACAACCCATTGCGATGAGTTGGTCACGGTTGTACACCGTTGCTTTTAAGCCGCTGGTACGAGCTACTTCAACCGCACGATCCGCTAACTGACGAGCCGTGAGATGCGATGGTGGCGTATTGGCAAGATCGCGTGCCAAACACACTGCCGATGCTGTCGCAATTCCGTTGTCCATTCCGGCTTTCACTTCAGCAGTACCTGTTGCCGCAACGAAAGTGATGGATGTGAGTTTTGGAAGTCCACCCTTGTCGTTTTTCAAATCAACCCAGCGATGAAGTGCAAGCGCCATCCCTTCAACAACGGCTTGCGTATTTGCTTTTGCCGAACCACGACCAACCGAGGCCAACGTGGTGGACAACGATGCGAACCGAGATGCTGCACGTGCTGCAGATGCCGCAATGTTGCGCAAGGAATTCGGTGTGAGGTCTTTGACTTCGCCAATGCCAACAAGAAGTGTGGCCTTTGCAGAACCAGAGCCAGGAAGAGCAAGTGTTTGACCTGCGGCACCATCGAAGCCAAGCGCAGATAGTTGCGCACGGGTGTGGCCTAAACCAGACGGAACAGCACCTGAGGCTGCAACAGGAACAACAACAGCGTCAACCTTGGCTGGCGCGGACTTTGATGTGGTGAACGTGGTACGCATGTCCCCACTCTATGGGGGTGGGGCAAAAGGTTCTGCGCTGAGGCGCTACAGGCTCTTCACTGGGCGAGAGACGCCCTCTTGCCAGCGAGCCATGGTCCACAACAGGTCTGACAAGCGGTTCAAATACGGCACCACATATGACGGTGGCGGCGCAGCACCAAACGCTTGGCGCTCGGCTCGGCGCACCGTGGTGCGAGCAAAGTCGAGCCATGCAGACACGGGATGTTCGCCCGGCACAACGAACTCGGTGGGAGGTTCGAATTTTGTATCAAGGTCGTCAATGATGGTTTCCAAACGATCCACCATTTCCGATGTCACGCTGCTTTTACCCGGTGTGAGTTTGTGGCGGTTTTCGGGAAGTGTCGCTAGTTCGGCCATCAACACGTAGAGGTCTTTCATAATGGGAACCACAATTGCGTCCACGTCAGACCCGTGACCAGCAGCGGTGCGCACCAAACCAATAACGGCCTGTGCTTCATCGACTGCGCCATACGCGCGCGGCAATGCAGAGTCTTTGGGTACTCGGCCTCCGTAGAAGAGTCCGGTCGTGCCGTCGTCGCCTTCCCGGGTGTAGATCTTCTCGCGAGCCATGACACAGACTCTATGGGTGACAAAGGCTCAACAGGGGTTTTCCGTGAATGTCACAGCATGAAGAAACGGGTCCCCACCACGGTGATGGCAGTAGCGTTGAAGGGTCATGAGTCGCCAGCCCTATACAGAAGCCATCCGCGAACGAGTCATCGTTTTTGATGGTGCATTCGGCACTTTCGTACAAGACCTCGACCTTGTTGCCGATGACTTTGGCGGCGCCTCGCTAGAGGGCTGTAACGAGATGTTGTGCATCACTCGACCAGACGTCATTGAAGCCATGCACACCGCTTTTTTGGAGGCGGGCGTCGACGCGATTGAGACCGCCAGTTTCGGCAGTTTCTCCACGGTGCTCACCGAATACGACATTCCAGAAAGGGCATACGAACTGAACGTTGCCGCTGCTGCCATTGCTCGACGCGTGGCCGACCGCTTTGAATCAGACGGACGCCCTCGTTACGTAGCAGGAAGCATGGGCCCAGGCACCAAGTTGCCAAGCCTTGGTCACATTGGTTTCTACGAGTTACGCGATTCATATGTAGAGCAAGCGCGCGGACTCATTGACGGTGGTTGCGATCTTTTCCTTATTGAAACATGCATGGACTTGCTGCAAATCAAAGCTGCAATGCAGGCATGTCGCATTGCAATGAAAGAATGCGGGCGCGAACTTCCCATCCAGGTGCAAGTCACTATGGAAACCACAGGTCGCATGTTGGTAGGAACAGAAATTGGTGCTGCGTATTCAGCACTCATTTCTATGAAGCCAGATGTCATTGGCATTAACTGCGCCACTGGTCCTGCTGAAATGCAAGAACACTTGCGTTATCTCAGCGAGCACTCACACATTCCTATCAGCGTTCTTCCCAACGCTGGTTTACCTAGTGTCGTTGATGGCCGCACACACTACGACCTCACACCCGAACAACTTGCCGAATACCACGCTCACCACGTGACAGACCTTGGCATCACCATTGTTGGTGGCTGCTGCGGAACAACTCCCGAACACCTACGCCAAGTGTGTAACGCAGTGCATGCCGTGCCAGTGAAGAAACGCGCACCAGAAGACGAGCCAAGCGTGACATCGCTGTACTCCCCTGTGCCGCTCGAACAAGACAACAGTTTCCTCATTATTGGTGAGCGCACAAATGCAAACGGATCAAAAGCCTTCCGCGAAGCGATGTTGCGCGAAGACTGGGACACCTGCCTCAAAATGGCAACTGAACAAATTCGTGAAGGCTCACACGTGTTGGACGTGTGTGTTGACTACGTCGGTCGCGACGGCACAGTTGATATGCACGAAATTGCATCGCGCTTCGCCACACAAGCAAGCGTTCCGTTGGTTCTCGACTCCACCGAACCGCAAGTCATGGAAGCTGGTCTTGTTCACGCTGGTGGGCGATGCATTCTGAACTCTGCCAACCTTGAAGATGGCGAAGAACCAGGCAGTCGACTCGACCGCGTGTTCTCACTTGCGCGTGACTACGGCGCCGCCGTTATTTGTTTGCTGATTGACGAACGTGGACAGGCGCGCGACGTGGAATGGAAGATGGAAGTTGCTCACCGACTTCACGACATTGCCACTCGGCGATACGGGCTTCACGCAAGCGACCTTATTTTTGACGCCTTGACCTTCCCTATTGGAACCGGTGACGAAGACCTGCGCAAAGATGGCATTGCCACTCTGGAAGCCATTAAGCGCATCAAGACCGAAATTCCTGGCGCGTACACCACGCTTGGTTTATCTAATGTCAGCTTTGGTCTTAGCCCTGCAACACGCCAAGTACTGAACAGTGTGTTCTTGCACGAGGCGCGCGAACACGGACTGGATTCAGCAATTGTTCACGCGTCGAAGATTCTTCCGCTTGCACGCATTCCCGAAGAACAAATTCAAGTGTGCACAGACCTTATTTATGACCGCCGTGCTGATGGCTACGACCCACTCACAAAACTCCTTGAATTGTTTGCAGGCGTATCCTCTGTAGCTGCAGTAAAAGAAGACCGCAGCGACTGGACCATTGAAAAGATTCTGCGCCAACGCATTATCGATGGCGACCGCGAAGGCCTAGTGGACGACCTTGAAGTTGCGCGTGCTCAAGGAATTGCTCCGCTCGACATCATTAACGAGATTCTGCTGGACGGAATGCGTGAAGTTGGAGAACTGTTTGGTAGTGGCCGCATGCAGCTGCCCTTCGTTCTACAAAGCGCAGAGACTATGAAGACTGCTGTTGCCCACCTTGAGCAGTTCATGGAGAAAACCGGTGAAAGCAGCGCGAAGGGCAAATTGGTTCTCGCAACCGTGAAGGGCGACGTTCACGACATTGGCAAAAACCTGGTGGACATCATCTGTACCAACAACGGATACGAAGTGCACAACATTGGCATCAAGATTGGCATCCAAGAGATGATCGACAAGGTGAAAGAAGTTGGAGCCGACGCTCTGGGCATGAGCGGCCTTCTTGTGAAGTCCACCATCATCATGCGTGAAAACCTTGAAACTTTGAACGAACAAGAACTCAGCGAGATTCCCGTTCTCCTCGGTGGTGCAGCACTCACGCGTAGCTATGTAGAGCAAGACCTGCGCAAGGTGTACATGGGTCGAGTGTTCTACGGCAAAGATGCATTCGAAGGCTTGTCCACGTTGGACAAGTTGATGGACATGAAGCGCAACGGCAAAGACGACCCTGACTTCGGTCGCGTTCTTGGTACTCGCCTTATTGAGCGCCCCGCCAAAGAAGAAGTTGATCCGTCCACCATTCCTTCTCGTTCACCAGAAGCCGAAACCGACAACCCCGTGTTCCAGCCACCGTTCCTTGGAACGAAAGTGGTGAAAGGTATTGGCCTTGACGAAATTGCGGAATACATTAACGAAACGGCGTTGTTCCGCAATCAATGGCAGTACCGCCCCAACGACGGCGAGACCGATGCCGAATTCAAAGACCGCATTCGTCCGTTGCTTCGCGAACAACTTGCTGCAGCAAAGGCTGGCGGATACTTGGTTCCGCAAGTGGTGTACGGCTACTTCCCTGTCAACGCCGATGGCAATGACCTAGTGGTCTACACAGACGATACACGCACTGTTGAACAAGCACGCTTCCACTACCCACGTCAAAAAGTGGCGCCGTACTTGTGCATTGCCGACTTCTTCCGTTCCGTGGAAAGTGGCGAGAAGGATTACGCCGCATTCCACATCGTGACAATGGGTTCACCAGTCAGCGAAAAAGCTGCGGAGTTGTTTGCTGAAAACAAGTACAACGACTACATGGTGTTGCACGGCATTGGCGTAGAGATGGCCGAAGCCCTTGCCGAATACTGGCACCATCGCATTCGCACCGAGTGGGGCTTTGTTGATCAAGATGGACCATCACTTGCAGGCTTATTCCGTCAGCAATACCGCGGTGGTCGCTACAGCTGGGGCTACCCCGCTTGCCCAGACTTAGAAGACAACGCAACTGTCGCGCGCATCTTGGAAGCTGGCCGACTGGGAATTGAAGTGGGCGAAGAAACTGGTTGGCAGTATCAACCAGAGCAAACAACGTCAGCGATTATTTGCCACCACCCCAAAGCCAAGTACTTCGTCGCCCGCGACTAGAGCACCTAATCAGGCGATATTCTCGCGGATATGGGGAGAGAAAGTGTTAATGCCAAGCATGAGTTCCTTGAACTCTGGGCAATTCTTGAACGCCAGAAAGTGTGGCTGAGCATCAGCAATCAATCGTCAGTAGATCCGTTAAACGAACTCGAAACAGAACGTCGCATCGCTTGCCTTAGGTTCCTAGATTCACAAGACCTCCTCGCGAGCGAGCTTCGAGACTTGCGCAACACAATTGCTCATTACGATCCAACCATCGACCAGTGGGATGTCTCTGGGCACTCAGCCATCCTGAGACGCCTGAACGAGATCATCCTCGGTCGCGACCGCTTTGACAGACTTTGGAATCGGTTGCAGTCCGAGTGGTCTCAGGAGAAGTTTGCTACCCGACGCCAACGTCAAGACCTTCTCAGAAGATGGGAAGACTTGTTCGACGGCCTGCTCGACTACTGGGATTTGATGCCCGAACAACGAGCCTCGATTTCCGAGAAAGACTTTGAACGTTCAAAGAAAGCGCGACATAGTTCGAGCCACCCAAATCCACCACCTCTATCTAGAGAAGTCTCGGATGTTATGGCAATTTTTCGCGGGTACTCAACCAAATTACGACAGAAGAAAAAATCCCAAGAAAAAATCGAAACTGCTCGTGCTGCCGAACTTAGACAGAAAAAAAGATCCCAAGAAAAAATCGAAACTGCTCGTGCTGCCGAAGAGTCAGCCGCGAGGGCAGAAGTTGCTCGCCGACTCTTGGAGGAAGCAAAGCGAAACGAACGGGAACAACTTGTCAAAAAGAGAGCGCAAGAGAAGGAAGCCGCTGCAAACGCAGAACGTCTTCGACGACAAGAACAGGAAAAACTCGCTCGCGAGTCAGCCAAGTCTCTCAAACAGGCGCAGAAGGCTCAGGCTTCCATCGCACGCGAGAATTTCAGAAGTTGGGCCGTCAAGTTTCATGAGGAAGCCATCGTTGCCGCCGACAACAAAGAACATCTAACCACGGCGCAACGCAAGCACCTTAGGATTTCTCGCAGGCGTTCTTATATGTCAGTTGTATGGGCATTACTCGTAGTGGCCCCCGTTGGATTGATACTCGTCTTCATGTCTTTCTTCTTTCCACCGTTGTTCCTCGTGTCCTGGGTGTTCATTGTCGTCTACCTCTTTGGCCATCTTCTAGTGAATCTCGGCATCCCCACATGGATGATTGCATGCATCTACGCAGCAGCGCTGATAGCTGTCGGTGAATACTGCCACCGAAGATTCGGGTCTCGTTACGTAACTTCCGAGACAAAGTTCGCGGCAGAACTCAACAACCAACATTGATATTTCTATTGGCCAGAGACCGAGACAACGCCACCCCAAAGCCAAGCACTTCGTCGCCCGCGACTAGAGCACCTAATCAGGCGATGGCACCAAAAGTGGCCATGAGAGGTCCAGCAGCGCGCATGTCCCCCACTGTTCCATCGCCCATGCGATTCATGACGTAGGCGAAAGTAAGTTCTGCATCGAGATCGTTCACGACAAGCGAGCCACCCCAACCACCCCAGAAACAAGCACGTGCATTCGGACTGATCGGGCTGTATTCGGAAACGAGCCCGTAACCCATGCCGAACTTCATTGGCACACCAAGCACAAGATCAACCCCACTGGCTTGCTCTGCGAAGAGTGCTTCGACGCCCGACGCGGACAGGAACCGCGTGCCCATTGCTTCACCGCCGTGGGAGATGATGGATTGCAGTTGAGCAACGGAACGAGCGTTGCCGTGACCATTAGCTGCGGGGCTCTCGCAACGACGCCAAGCCTCTGTAAGCGCCATGCGTGCATTCATCATCGGATTCGAAAACGTGCGGGCAGCAACACCCGTGGGGTCCATGGTGGACGTCACTGCAGAATCATTGGGGATGACCGCAGACACGCGATGATCGTGCTGGGCATCCGTGCCGATGTGGAAATCAGCGCCCAGCGGTTCGGCAAAATTCTGCTGAAAAAATAAACCCAGCGACTGTCCCGTGACACGCCTGACGACTTCACCAATTAGATACCCCTGTGAAATCGCGTGATAGCCCGACTGTGACCCTGGTTGCCACCACGGTGCCTGCGTAGCGAGCAGCGAGGCGCACTTGTTATGGTCATGCAGGTCTTGCTCCGTCATTGGCTCGTCCCAGCCGGAGAGTCCAGCGGTGTGAGCCATGAGATGACGAATTTCAACCGACTCTTTGCCGTTTGTCTTGAACTCCGGCCAATACTTGTGCACTGGGTCTGAGAGTGAGATTTCTCCTCTATCTGCGAGCGTGAGAAGTGTGAGAAACATCATGGTCTTCGTTGTGGACCACACATTGACAATGGTGTCGCCCTGCCATGGAGCAGTCCGTTCGATATCGGCATGACCACCCCAGATGTCCACCACAAGCTCACCCTTATGCACGACTGCGACAGATGCGCCTACTTCAAAGTCGTTGGCAAAGTTGGCAGCGAATGCTTCGCTGACACCTTCGAAGCCAGACTGAACTTTTCCTTGAACTGCAACCATTGGCCCCCCTTGTTTTGTCACACACTACTTTGTGTGTTTCACGCGGACGATGTGGTGGCTATTGGCTGTATTCCGTTTGGCTCGTGAACATTTCACGTGATCTCTTGCCGACAGTTCCTGCATCCCACAGGACTCATTGCGGTTGGGATTTGTTCCAGTTGTTCACTAACGCTGCGTAATGACCACCCATAGCAATCAACTCATCATGCGAGCCAATCTCTGTAATGCGAGCATCTGACACCACAGCAATCTTGTCGGCGCGCTGCACAGTGGACAACCGGTGCGCAACCACTATCACAGACCTGCCAGCCATCAACTTCTCTAGCGCAGCCTCAATCAACATCTCAGTGCCAGGGTCCAAGTTCGAAGTTGCTTCATCCAACACCAACACAGCTGGGTCTACCAATGCCGCACGCGAGAGTGCCACCAATTGACGCTCCCCTGCCGACAATCGCGAACCGCGCTCACGTACTTGCGTATCTAAACCTTCGGGGAGAGACTCAAATCGTTCGCGTAAACCCAAGTTGTTCAATGCGCCGAGCAACATGTCTTCTGTTGCATCGGGTCGAGCAATCAGCAAATTGTCGCGCACAGAACCGTCGAACAAGAAGCCCTCTTGAGGAATAACCACAATGCGCTTGCGTAAATCTTCAAGTGATGAATCGCGAAGGTCTACTCCCCCAAAGAGAACCTGACCTGTCTGCGGGTCGTACAGACGCGCCATCAGTTTGGCCAAGGTGGACTTACCAGCACCTGTTGGTCCCACCAGCGCCAAGCGAGTTCCTGCAGTCAACGTGACACTCACATTCGACAAAGCCGGCTGTGAACCGCTTGCGTACGTGAAAGAGATGTCTCGCACTTCTACATCACCAGTTGCGGGCAGTGACACGGGCGAATCAGATTCATTGACATCGGGAACAGCATCCAAAATGCCAAACAACTTGTGCAATGCGGCCGCTGCGGACTGAAGGGTGTTGTACAACTGCGACAACTGCTGAACAGGGTCGAACAAGTTGGCCAACAACAACACAAAAGCAACAACGGTTCCCAATGACACTGTGCCTCGATGCACCAGCCAGCCACCTACACCCACAATTAATGCCGACGATGCAATACCGGCAAACTCGATAAGCCCGAAGTACCAAGTACTGACTTTCACGCTGTACATGTGACTGCGGAACAAGGCGCGGTTCGACTCCTCAAATCGACGAATCTGTTCGTCTTCGCGTGCATAGGCCTGAATCACGCGTACACCAGTAATGCCCTCTTGCAGAGCAGAAAGGTTGGCACCCACCTTCTCGCGCACTTCCAAATACGCACGGTTGGAGTCCCGTTGAAACTTCACCGACGCAGCAATAAGGAATGGGAACACGATGAGAGTGATCAACGTGAGTTGCCACGACAAACTGAGCAACAAGAAGAAGGCCAGGAACAGCAGCAAGAACGCAGACAAGAACTGCATTAGCCCCCACTGCACCAGTTCGGCCATTGACTCAATGTCAGCCGTCATGCGCGCAACAAGAACACCGGCCTTCTCGCGATCGAAGAACGCCATTGACTGGCGTTGCAACTGCGCAAACACCTTCACTCGCAACAGGCGCAGGAACCCTTCGCCGGCTTTGTTCAACACCACGTACTGCATGCGGCCGATCACATAAGCAATAGCCACCACCACCAGGTACGCGACGACTGTGATATTCAATGCGCTCGCGTCTTTAGCCTTGATACCCGCATCGATTCCGTGGCGCACCAAAACAGGTCCAGCAAGCGTGCACAGCACGGTGATAGTGACCAAAACAAGTGCCCAGGCGGCATGACGACGGAACTCCCCCGCCATACGAATACTGCGGGCCAACACCACGCGTGTTTGAGTGCGGTTCAGTTTGTCGTCTTCGTCAATTCCGCTTCTGCCTCCGCCGCGACCGCCACCAGACCACATACCTACTCACCCACCGTGTGCGACATGGCCGCAAGGACTTCGCGATAGCGATTGTTTGTTGCCAACAACTCGTGGTGTGTTCCCACTGCAGCGATCACACCATTGTCTAACAACACCGCGCGGTCGGCTAATTCAATAGTGGCGGGACGATGAGCAATGACCAACGTGGTACGCCCACGCATCACCGTTGCTAGTGCGTCGCGAATTTCATGCTCTTTCGTGGGGTCTACGGCAGATGTCGCGTCGTCCAACACCAACACTCGTGGGTCGGCAACGATGGCTCGCGCAATAGCAATACGTTGACGTTGTCCACCAGACAGCGAGAACCCTCGTTCTCCCAAAACGGTGTCGTACTTCTCTGGCAACTGCATCACAAAGTCGTGAGCGCCTGCCAACTTTGCTGCTCGCACCACAATCTCGGAATCAATCCCTGGTTTGGCGAAGGCAATGTTTGCTGACACCGTGTCGTGAAACAGCAAAGTGTCCTCAAACACGACACCAACTGCACGTCGTAAGTCGGACAGTTTCAGTTCACGAAGATCTATGCCGTCTAGCGTCACCGATCCGGATTGCGGGTCATAAAAGCGAAGCAGAAGTCGAGTGATAGTGGACTTTCCAGACCCCGTTGCACCCACAATGGCCACCGACTCGCCCGGTTGAATATCCAAACTCAGTCCGTTCAACACACGCACATCTGTATGGCCAATGTCGTAACCGAAACGGACAGCATCAAACCGCACCGCACCAACGGGTTGCGCAAGTCCAGAAGCGGGAAGTTTCTTCGGATGTGCGGGATCTGCAATGGCCGGCTCTTCAGACAAAATCTCATTCACCCGCAACAGGGCCGATGCAGCACGTTGCCCGAACGCCACGGTCATACCGATGTTTCTCATTGGCCAAATAAGCATGGTGAGATATGTGTTGAACGCAACGAGTCCGCCCAATGTCATGTCGCCGTTGATAACCCGATGACCACCAAGACCAAGAACTGCCACAAGACCCAATGACGGCAGCAAGTCAATAGCGGGGAGAAAACGACTGCGAATTCGCGCAGCGCGCATGGACTCGCGCTGAATGTCGTTTGCTTCGGTTTCTAATTTGCGTTGCTGAACACCTTCGGCGCCGAAACCTTTAATGACGCGAACACCCGACACACTTTCTTCAACAACATTGGCAAGTTGGGCTTGTTCTTGCTGAACTGCCAACACAGCAGGGTGAATCTTGTGCGAGAAAGACCGTGCCGACACGTTGATAAACGGAAGCGGCGCAAGCGACACCGCGGCAAGCAAGGCATCTGACGAAAACAGGACTATGACCACGGCGAGAACCATGGTGATCTGCGAAACAAAGATGGGAATGTTGACTACAAATCCCTGTACTTGTTGCAGGTCACTAGAAGATCTGCTCATTAGCTGACCAGTTTGAGCACGGTCGTGAAACCCCACGTGAAGTCCTTGCAAGTGAGCAAAGATTCGCTCTCGCAAGAGAGTTTCAGTCAATCGGCTTTCACGAAATGCAATAAAACGACGCCACGCGGCAAAGAAGCCCGCAATGGTTGCAGCAGCCAAGATGAGAAGCGTCCAAAAGATGAGTGAACCATTCTTTTCAATGCCACGGTCGATAGCCAACTTGGTTAGTTGAGGAACCGCCACCTTGCCAAGTGTCCACGCCAAGCCCACCAAAGCACCCGTCGCCAAACCTGCGCGTTGAACACGCAACGTGCTGAGAAGAAGTTTCCATCCCTCACGGGTAGGGCGATCAGGGTCGGACATTGATTCTTAGTGAGCTGATGGTGACAGTGACTTCACTGCTTCCCAATAGTTCAACTCCGGGTCGAACGGCATGATGGCCAACGACGATGTGGTGACGCCATTGTCGAAGTACTGGCGGATGCGTTCGCGGCAATACTCCGGTGAACCGTGAACAATGAGTTGATCGACAACTTCATCAGGAATTGCGGCCAGTGCGGCTTTGCGGTCTCCCGCTTTCCACATGTCCCACATTCCCTTCAACTCATCACCACGACCTAGCCATGCATGGAACTGTGCGTACACAGGAACATTCAAGTACGCCGCAATTGCGAACCGTGCTGCGGCTCGCACAACTTCTGTGTTCTCCGATGGACACACAAAGATTCGCGCCACGATTTCTTTTGGCGACCCTTCAGCCGCATTGCGTACCACTTCTGCAACGCGCACCACATCTTCTGGGCTGAGCCAGTTAATGATTGCGCCGTCTGCTTCACGCGCTGCAAGTCGCAACATTCCTTCACGCAGCGCTGCTACCAAAATTTGTGGCCTTACTTCAGGGCGAATTCCTAAACGGAAACCATCCACATTGAAGGTGTCGTACTGCTTGGCCACTTTTTCGCCAGACAAAGCATCGTTCAAGAAACGAACAACATCGCGAACCTTCTTATATGGCTCGTCAAACGGAATGCCATTCCACTTCTGGACAATCACATTGCTTGATGAACCAATGCCAATGGCAAAACGACCGGGTGCAGCATCGGCCAACGTCGCCACAGATTGTGCGAAACAGGCTGGGCTACGCGTATACGCGGGAACAATTGCGGTACCCAAGCGCAAGCGCGGCTCCCATGCAGCAGCAAGTGCAAGCGGAGTGAAGGCGTCTGCGCCGTCTGCTTCAGCCGACCATATATCGGTGTACCCCATATCGGCCAACTCAATTAACTTGTCGCGATGCGTGTTGAGATGGCCTGGAAGCGGAACTGTCATTCCCGGACGAACCGGCATTCCTGGTTGTGATTGTGCGCCGTAAGCGTTCATGTAATCCCCCGTTTATTTCTTATGAATTCGTGCAATACAACTTTGGCTAGCAGTTGCCATCAAAGTTCCGTCTTCTGCGTACATGTGAACAAGACCGTGTGCAAAGCCCCGCGCGACTGCGTGAACACGAATGTCCAACAACACCCATGTAGTGGGAACAAGGTTGACTACTCGCAAGGTGTTGTCTAACGAATTGCCACCCGCATGAAGACCAAGTGCTTGGCCAACACCGCGAGGGACAAAATCTCCTAAGACGCCAAGCGTTGCTGCATCGACACCGTCAATAACTTGCGGCAGCCGAGCCCACATTGTTGCGCGCCCATCGCTGAGTGAGCCGTCTAAATCGTTTCCGAATCGACCCTTGACCACTCGTTCTTCCATGAAGTTGTGAATGGTTTCAAAATCTCGCCGATAATGCTCCCAGGGAGGACAGTCGTCGGGATGAGGTGCAGGTGGCGCAGTCTCAAATTGCGCTGTAATGGGAAACTCACGGTCGCCCAATGCAGCGTTTACCGTAATGATCTCTCGCTCACCCACACGGCCCACCACACGTGCCTGCGTGATGGCATTTCCCATTACTGGCACGATGACGTCGATATCCATGACTTCATCGGGTCGCGCATACGACAGGTACTGAGCAGTTACCCAAATGACATTTCGCCCGGTGGCACCCTCGAGTGCAGAAATGGCCGCACCGAGCGCACTACCGCCATAGAGAAAATCGCCACCCGTGCATAGTTTGCGCTGAACCGGCAAGTACCACCGATAGGGGTTATGGGTCTGTTGAAGACCGAGGAAGGTGCGACTATCCATGACCCTTTGACCCTAGTCCCATAAGGATTTTCCCAACGGATTGTGGCCGTTTCGCATGGGCTAGGTTGCCACAATGAGCGAAACACCATGGCAGGGAGACGCAATCTCTCTCGTAGAAGAATTCCGAGCTGGACGGCGTTCCCCCAAAGAAGAAATGCAAGCCACGTTGGACGCTGTTGCAAAAAGTTCCTTGAACGCCATCTCTTTTGTTGACACCGATGGCGCACTTGAACGTGCGAGCAACGCAGACATCACACTCCCATTTGGTGGTGTGCCATTAGGTATTAAAGAACTCGACCCGGTGAAGGGATGGCCAGATACCGAAGCATCCGTTCCGTTTTCTGATCGCATCGCTACAAAAACGAGTATCCACGTAGAACGCATCACACAACAAGGTGGTGCTGTGGCATTTGGCCTTACCACTGCAAGTGAATTCGGCGGAGTCAATCTCACTCGCACAGTTCTTAATGGTGCAACAAAGAATCCGTGGAACGCATCGCGCACACCAGGTGGATCATCGGGTGGAAGCGCTGCTGGAGTTGCGGGTGGACTGTTCACTCTCGCAACTGCCGGCGATGGCGGTGGATCAATTCGAATTCCCGCTGGATTCACTGGACTTGTTGGCTTGAAGTCAACGTACGGACGCATTCCGCGCGGCCCCGGTGCTGCGTATGGAAACCTCACTGTGACTGTCGGCTGCGTGTCACGCAGTGTGCGCGATACCGCTCGCTGGTTTGACACATGCAACGGCCACGACGCGCACGACCCGCTTAGTCTTCCCCGCGTTGGTGGATGGGAAGCGGGCCTCGGCACTATCGATGTCAGCGGATTGAAAGTTGCCATCGTAGAAAATTGGGGTGGTGCCGTGGTGTCGCCGGCCATGTGGGAAGTGTTACTAGAAAGCGCCGACTTCCTCATTAAGAAGGCAGGGCTTCGGCGAGTAGACGGTGTTGACACGTCGCTGCCACGTATGGGTGCTGCGTGGTCTATCAGCGGCATGTTGGAAATTGCTGAAGCACTAAAAGATCATTGGCCGCAGTGTGCCGATGTGCTCACACCAGAAATGCGTGCCGGACTTGAATACACCGCCGGTCTGTATTCAGCAGAAGCGCGCGCCAAAATTGAAGACCGTCGTGCTGCAGTCAATACACGCATGGCAGAAATCTTTAATGACGTTGACATTGTGATTGCAGCGACAAACCCCGATGTTGCCTTCGATGCAGAAGGACCACTTCCTAGTGTGTTCGGCGGCATTAAGGCGGGTGCTGGCAATAATGGTCAGCTCACGTTCCCGTGCAACCTGCATGGCAACCCCGGCATCTCAGTTCCTGCCGGTTTTGTTGATGGTTTGCCTGTTGGTCTGCAAATCATCGGACGACATTTTTCTGAACAAGTTCTGCTTGAACTCGCACACGTCTTAGAACGCGAACGCCCATGGCCTCTCACCGCACAAGGAGTACCTCAATGACACATGGTCCCCTCTCTGGAATCAGAGTTCTCGACCTTGCCACCATGATTTCTGGTCCACTCGCCGGAATGATGCTGGCCGATCAAGGTGCCGAAGTTATCAAGATTGAATCACCCGGAATGGGCGACATGATGCGTCACCTGGGCACCCAGAAGAACGGTGTTACAGGGTTATATGCCCTTCATAACCGAGGAAAGAAGTCCATTGTTCTTAACCTCAAAGAGGATGAAGGTGCATCGCTTCTTCGCGAACTCATTTCAACTGCCGATGTTCTCATTCAGAATTTCCGACCTGGTGCAATGGATCGTCTGGGCTTCGGATACGACGATGCCGCACGCATCAACCCAAATCTTGTGTATGTCTCTATCGCCGGATTTGGAGAAGATGGCCCAAGCGCGAAACGCCGCGTCTATGACAATGTCATTCAAGCCGCATCCGGTTTAGCCAGTGTGCAAACAGACCCTGTCACGGGTAAGCCTGCATTGTTTCGCCATCTCATCTGTGACAAAGTCACTGCGTATACGGCAGCACAAGCAATTACCGCTGCCCTCTTCGCTCGTGAGCGCGGCGCAACGGGCCAACACATCAACTTGTCCATGCTTGATGCTGCCGTTGCATTTACGTGGCCAGACTGTGCGATGGATGTGGCACTTCTCGACGACGATGTCATGCGACTTCCCACTATCTCGGCAAATTACGTTCCCGTCACATTTAAAGACGGCTACGCGGCGGTGTCAATTGTGACGGAATCTGAATTTCGCGGCTATTGCGCAGCACTTGGTCAACCAGAGCTTGCCGACGATCCACGTTTTGCATCGTCCACTTTGCGATCACAAAATGGAGACGCATACAGGAAGATTGTTCGTGAATTAGCCGCAAACATGCCGTTGGAAACTTTCCTCCAAGGAGCACGAGAACACGATGTTCCCGCTGGCGGAATGAATGACTTACACAGCGTGATTGACGACCCACAGATCGTCCACAACGAAACATTTGTCGTTCGAGAGCATCCTGATGCAGGGACTATTCGCGAGGTGCGGCCGGCGCCGCGTTTCAGCGCAACACCGGCCATTGTTGGTCACCACGCACCACGAAAAGGTGCGCATACCGACGAGATTATTGGGGCGCTTGGTCACGACACCGCCGATCTTCGGGCCCGCGGCGTCATTGGCTAGAGCATTATTTGGCGAGTGCTCGCCCAACAATCTCTTTCATAATTTCGGTCGTTCCACCGTAAATAGTTTGAATTCGACTGTCTGCCCACGCACGCGCAATGGGGTACTCCACCATGTACCCATATCCACCATGTAACTGCAAACACCGGTCCACAACTTTGTTCTGCAATTCAGTGGTGATGAACTTTGCCGCTGCAGCCTGCTCAACACTGAGTTTGCCTTCGCAATGCAGTTCTAAACAGCGATCTACATACGCTTGCGCCATCTGAACTTCGGTATGCAATTCAGCTAACAAGAACTTGGAGTTCTGGAAACTTGCAATGGATTGACCAAACGCTTTGCGTTCGCGCGTGTATTCCAAAGTCCAGCGCAACGCAGCCTTTGCGACTGCAACAGCGCCAATTGCCATGCCGAATCTCTCTTGCGCCAAGTTGTGTGTGAGATACATAAAACCTTGCCCTGGTTCTCCCAGAACATTCTCTGCTGGTACTTCCACATTGTCGAAGAACAACTCGGCGGTGTCTTGCGCGTGCATACCCAACTTGTTCAAGTTGCGACCGCGTTCAAAACCCTTCATGCCTCGTTCAAGAACGATGAGAGAAAACCCGCGGTGACCAGCATCGGGGTCTGTGCGACACACCGTTAACACCAGGTCGGCGTTAATGCCATTGGTGATGAATGTCTTTGCACCATTTACGACCCAAGTGTCTCCATGACGAACGCCTGACGTCTTCACGCCTGCCATGTCGCTGCCTGTGTTTGGTTCGGTAATAGCGATAGCGGTGATGTACTCACCCGTCACCATCTTTGGCAGCCACCGTGCTTTCTGCTCTTCGTTTGCCAGAGATAAGTAATACGGAAGAACAATGTCGTTGTGCAGAGTGATTCCATTTGCACTACCAATCACACCGGTGTCAGACACTTCTTCTTGCATGACAGCGCCGAACTTGTAGTCGTCGGTTCCGCCGCCACCGTATTGTTCTGGAACGTGGTAGCCGAGAAAGCCGTGCTTGCCTGCCTCTAGCCACATCTCGCGTGGCGCAATGCCATCGGCTTCCCATTGTTCATGGTTTGGCACCACTTCGTTGTCTAGCCATTGGCGAAACACGGAACGAAACTGTTCGTGATCTGCGTTGTAGACGGTGCGCTCAAAGAAGTCCATGCCTTCACGATAGGCGTTGGCTATTCACAGACTGAAGTAGAGCCCAACTTCAGCCGACTACTCTCAGAAACACCTGACAACTCCTGTCCATCACACAGGCGAACACTAAGGAGAACCATGGGCACGCTTTCAATGACACCAGAAGAACGAGAGCAGTTTCTCGCCGACCTCCACGTGGGGGTGCTGGCAATTGAGCGCCCAGATGGCCCACCGCTGACGGTTCCCGTTTGGTACATCTACGAGCCAGGAGGCGAATTGTGGTTCCTCACATCGCTCGACTCGGTGAAAGGTCGCCTGCTTCAAAAGTCGATGCGATTTAGCTTGTGCGCACAATCAGAATCGCTGCCGTACAAATACGTGTCCATTGAAGGAGCAGCAACTATCTCAACCGCAGATAAGGAACTACACAGTCGCCCTATGGCCCACCGCTACCTGGGCGTGAAGGAAGGCGACAAATACGTCGAGAGAGGTGACGGAGAAGACGACGGGGAGTCGATGCGTATATCGACAACGCCCGAGCGTTGGTTCACCGTGGACTATTCGAAGTTCTAGGCAAGTACTGCGCGGGCCACAAGGTCTGTGCCAAACGCAGTGAGAATTGCCAAGTACAGCAAACCTGTTGCCGCCATAACAGCCGAATAACTGCGCTCACGCAGAGCAGCGCGTGTGACTTCGGTAAGAACAATGGTGGTAATTCCACATGCAATCCAGAACCACCCGAGCATGCCGCCCCATCCATCGTCAATTGATCCGTTGATAACACTCACCATTCCGGTGGGCAACAACATGACAACAATTTCAAAAGGCGTAATCCATCGGAGCGCAGTCACAAGTTCTCCAAGAATTGACCGCGGTAGTCCTGGTTGCACCAAGTACCAGTGACCAAGCAACATGGCATCACTCACGGCACCAAGGAATGCGGTGCCCACCAAAATGCGCAACAAACTCACCACGGTGTCGCCTGTTCCGCTTGCTGCGTCGAACGCAGCAATAACGAGTCCGATCACACCAATCAGTGGTGCTACAAGGTCCCATGAAGCATTCTTTCGGCGAAGAGTCAACACGCTGACAACAGCAACCGCGATAGATGCCACCTCGCGCGCCATCACCGTATGAGTGGCAAAGCCAGCAGCGGCAGCGCCTGCGGCCAGTACCAAGAAAGACCCACGAAGAAGCCATCCGTATCCGGCACCCATTTCGTGCTTGCGCGTGGTGAACCACAGGAAAAACAAACCACCTGTGGCCCATTGAAGAAGAACTGTCGCTGCGTCGAGTTTGATCACGGAGACGATTCGCTTATCGGTTAAGAACTACTAGTTGATGGTTGGCGTGATTCACGGCCATCGGGCCATTTTCTGTTGCCACCACAATGTCTTCAAGACGCATACCCCATTTACCGGGAACATAAATGCCTGGCTCCACGCTGTATGCATGGCCTGGCGCAATAGGAGTGGTGTTTCCCGAAACCATGTAGGGATCTTCGTGTTCTTCCATACCAATTCCATGTCCCGTGCGGTGAACGAAGTATTCGCCATACCCCGCTTCATCAATGATGGCGCGAGTTACTGCATCGACGTTTTCACACGATGAACCCACAACCCCGGCGCTGACGCCAGCCGCTTGCGCCCGCAGAAGCACTGCATACGCATCGGCAATATCTTGTGGAACGTCGCCAATGTGAACACAACGCGTGATGTCGCTGCAGTATCCGTTCATGGTTCCGCCAAAGTCACACAAAACAATCTCACCGTATTGAATAACTCGGTCACCAGCGTGATGATGTGGACTTGCCGCATTCTCCCCTGCTGCAACAATTGCAAAATTCACTTTCTGATGACCTTCTGCAATAAGTCGCGCCGAGATATCTGCAGACACTTCGGCTTCCGTACGACCCACCATGGGAATGTCGCCAGCGTGAAGTTGAGCGGCCACTCGGTCGGCGGCAGCGCCTGCAGCAACGAGAGCTGCAATTTCTGCTGCGTCTTTACGTGAACGTAAGGCCTCCATCACTGTCACGCTGCGCACGTACTTTGCATTCGGGCGATGCACAAGCAAGTCAACAAGGAAACGCGACCACATTTGGTCACCTACTGCGATTGTTTGTGCAGATCCCAAGAGTGTGTGCGCAATTGCCACAGGGTCTTCGGTTTCATTCCACGGAACCATGGTGAACACATCGTTCATTTGATGAACTCGCGGACCTTCAAGGCGCGGAATAATGAGTGACGCTTCACCATCTTGAGGAATCACCAACATGGTGAGACGCTCCAACGGCATAGCCAAATATCCCATGAGATAGGGCATGTCGTGACCAAGCGACAAAATCATGGCGTCGACACCACAACGCTTCATCTCTGCTCGAGCGCGAGCCAGGCGTTCGGCGTATGTGTGTGAGGAAAGCATTGAGTTCATCGAGTACCAATTGTGACAGGTACGGCGTGTTCTGCCGACTCTCGTGCGTGATAACTAGACCGAGTAAGTGGACTGGACTCCACATGACCAATTCCGAATTCTTCACCCACGCGCTTGTACATCTCGAACACAGCAGGTTCTACCCACCGCGCAACGGGTAGATGATTGGTGGTCGGTCGCAAATATTGCCCAATAGTCACAATGTCGACACCAAGGTCAGCAAGGTCGGCCAGCACTCCAACAATTTCGTCGTCTGTCTCGCCCATGCCCACAATGAGGCCAGACTTCACTGTGAGACCGGCCGCTTTGCCACGCGCCAACACAGACAAGCTTCGTGCGTATCCGGCGCTTGGGCGTACAGCGCGCTGTAATCGCGGAACAGTTTCCACGTTGTGGTTGAACACATCGGGTCGCGCATTGATTAACACATCAAGCGATGCAGTGCCACGCGCGTCGGAGATAAGAGTCTCTACTTGCACCGATTCATCACGTGCACGAATGGCCTGAATGCATTGTGCAACATGACCCATTCCCTCATCGGCTAAATCATCACGCGCCACCATTGTGAGAACCGCAAACTTCAATCCCATGCGGGCGACAGCTTCGGCAACGTGCGACGGCTCGTTGGCATCTGGTGCTTCGGGTTTTTGCGTATCTACTAAGCAGAAACCACATGCGCGCGTGCACCGTTCTCCCAACACCATGAAAGTGGCGGTGCCATCATTCCAACATTCAGACAAATTCGGACAACCGGCTTCTTCACACACGGTGACCAGAGATAAATCTCGCAATGTCTTTTTCAACGTGAGCACTTCTTCGCCGTGCTTCACGTGCGGGCGAATCCAATCGGGCTTTCGTTCCGACAATGAGATGGATTCTTCCACCCCTGCTTGAGCAAGTCGACCCAACATGCGAACTGGTTGACCAGGCCCTTCACCACGAGAGAACGCGGATAAATCATCGGGGGTGTGTTTCCACGCAACGTCTTGACGTTCCACAATTCCGTCGCCCCACATAGCAGCAGCGTGACGCGAAACAACTTCAGTGAACTCCTTCATCGACACTGAGATGCCTTCTGCCTCAAGCGATGTGACGGGATAGTCGGCAATCCCACATGGAACGATGTTTGTTGACATGTAGTGAAGATCTGTTGAAACATTCACAGCAAAACCATGCATCGTGCGGCGACGACCAACCCGTACGCCGATGGCGCAAATCTTTCGTGGAATGTCTCCCTCTACGTTCACCCACACACCCGGATATCCGGGGAAGCGATCTGCAGACGAAAGCCCCACTTCGCGGAGCGAATTAATAATGACCTGCTCGACGGAATGCACATACGCAACCGAATCGGCGGGGCCATCGGCACCGTGCTTTGGCTGCAGATTGACAATGGGATACCCCACCAATTGTCCGGGGCCGTGATACGTAATGTCGCCACCGCGCTTTACCTGCACAAAATCGGCACCCACATCGGCGGGGTTGCACTTTAAATTCTTTTCAAGATCTGCAGATGGTCCATACGTAAACACATGTGGGTGCTCCATCAAAAGCAACACATTGCCCGACCCGTGTCGATACAAAGACTCTTGAACTGCGAGTGCTTCGGTATAGGGAACCTTGCCAAGCCAACGCACACGCAAATGTGTTGAAGAGATTGTCATGGTGACTGTCTCTCCTTCCGCATTCTCTCGCTTAGACCTCTGCGGACCAGTCGCGAGTTTCCAAAATTGACTTCACCTTCACTAGGAAACCTGCGGCGTATGCACCATCGAATGCGCGATGATCCCACGCCATTGCAAGATTTCCCACTGGGTGAATAGCGATGCTGTCGCCACCACCGGGGAGAGAAACAACGACTGGCTTTTTCACAATTGCATCGGTAGACAAAATTGCCACCTGTGGTTGGTTAATGATGGGCATTGTCAACACCGAACCAGCGGAACCATTGTTGGTAATGGTGAATGTTCCCCCAGAAATTTCATCGGGTGACAAACGACGAGTACGAGCACGCGATGCAAGATCGTTGACTTCGCGCGCAAGTCCACGCAATCGCTTTTCTTCGGCATCGCGAATGACAGGAACGATGAGACCCTGATAATCCAAGTCCACAGCAATTCCGAGGTCGATGTACTTGTGAACAATTAACTCATTCACACCGAGCGATGCATTCAGATGCGGAAACTCAACGAGTGCGTCTACTACTGCGCGTGCAATGAATGGCAAGTAGGTCAGGCTGAAACCTTCAGTTGCTTTGAAATCATCTTTGGCGCGTGAACGAGTGGCGTCCACGTTTGAAAAGTCAACCTCGACAACGCTGAATGCATGTGGGCTGGCACCTTTGCTCATCAACATATGAGCACCTGTTGCTTGACGAATCTTTGACAACGGGATGGATTCGTCGCGAGCGCCAGCAACTGCGCGTGGCACCGATGCTGCGATAGGTGCTGGCGTAGGTGCAGCAGCCGGTGTTGCGACAGAAGCCGCTGGAGCAACCGCACGACCGGCACCGCTTTCAATGACTGCAATCACATCGTCGCGCGTAATGCGCCCACCGGGGCCGGTACCAGCAATGCGAGACACATCGAGTCCGTTTTCTGCAATGAGCTTGCGCACAACGGGAGACAACACCACACCTTCGGTGCTGCTGACTGCGGCAGGTGCTGGCGCGGGTGCAGGAGCTGGTGCAGGCGGTGCCATGACTGGTGCAGGTGCAGGCGGTGCAGCAACTGGCGCAGGTGCAGGCGGTGCAGCAACTGGCGCAGGAGCAGGCTGTGGTGCAGGTGCTGGTTGTGGCGCGGGCGCAGGAGCAGCCGCTGGTGCTGCTGGCGCAGGAGCAGGCGCACCGGCGCTATCGCCGACAACAGCAATCACAGTGCCAACGGGAACTGTGTCGCCTTCTGGTACACGAATTTCGGTGAGAACTCCAGCGATGGGAGATGGAACCTCTGTGTCGACTTTGTCGGTTGATACTTCGAAAAGCGGTTCGTCAGCCGCAACAGACTCGCCCACCTTTTTAAACCAACGTGTAATGGTTCCTTCGGTCACCGTTTCGCCGAGTTGAGGGAGTGTGATCTCTGCCATTGTGTTCGTTCCTTGAGTAGTTCGTTTACGAGTTAATGCTTCGACCAGTGAGTGCCATAACTGTCTCGCCAAACAATTCAGACAAGCTTGGATGCGGCTGAATGAAGTGAGCGATTTCTTCAACCGTTGCTTCCCAGTTCACTGCGAGATAGCCACCCGACAACTGTTCGGTGACCCATGGTCCCACCATGTGCACACCCAAAACTTGACCAGCAGAACCATCGGCATTCTTCTTTGCGATGATCTTTACCAAGCCGTCGATTTCGCCAAGAATTTGAGCACGGCTGTTTGCACGGAATTGGTGCTTTGATACAACAACGTCGTATCCGGCGGCCTTGGCTGCCTCTTCACCTGGTCCTGCCCATGCAACTTCAGGACTGCAGTAGATGGCCCACGGAACTCGGTCGTAATCAACAGGGATTGCTTCTTCACCAAGAATTTGCTTCACCGCAAGAATTGCTTCGGCGTAGGCAACGTGCGCAAGTTGCGGGGTGTTGATGAGGTCGCCAATTGCCCACACATTCGGAACAGACGTACGACACAACGCATCGACTTCTACGAAACCGCGATCGGTGACAGCAACCTGTGTGTTGGCCAAACCAAGTTGATCGGGGAACGGACGGCGTCCCACAGAGACGATGACGGCATCGACTTCAAGTGTTTCTCCCTCACCGAACGAAATAACCGTTGAACCAGAGCCAGTTGGCGTGTGCTTTGTGACAGCAACTCCGGTTTTGATATCGATTTTCTTCTTCTGGAAGGAACGCACAACAACATTTGCAAGGTCGGCATCGAGGCCAGGAAGAATTTTGGGAAGGCCTTCAAGAATTGTTACCTGTGAACCAAGGTCGGCAAATGTTGACGCGAACTCACACCCAATTGCGCCGCCACCAATCACCGCAATGCGTGCAGGAATGTGGTTCAGCATGAGCACTTCATCAGATGTCATGACCGGGCCACCCGGTTCAAAACCAGGAATGATTCGCGGTACAGAACCTGCCGCCAAAATGACGGCAGCACCGTGCAGTTGAGTAACTGTTCCGTCTTCGGCAGTAACAGTGACCGAGTTGTCAGCGTTCAACGCACCCTTACCCAACAGGTAGGTGACCTTCTTTGCTTTGGTGAGGCCAGTGAGACCCTTCACCAAACCATCGACAATCTTCTGCTTGCGTGCTTGTGCTACTGCGAAATCTGTTGCTCCGACAGTGACAGCAATTCCGAAATCGGCCGCATGTTCCGCATGGCGACGTGCCGCTGCGGTTTCAAGAAATGCTTTTGCGGGAATGCAACCACGGTTCAGGCATGTGCCACCAATGGTGTCTTTCTCCACTAGCGCAACATTGAGACCTGCAGATGCGCCATAGAAAGCCGCTGCATAACCGCCAGGTCCACCACCAACAATGATGAGGTCAAACTGGTCAGCCATGGGGGTTTACTCCAATCACGTGGATACGACGCTGTATCCGACGCCCTCTACGGTAGCCGTTCCCGCTACGGAGCCCACTGAGATTGGGCGTCTGCGCGTTGGTAGGCAACGGTCACAGTGGAGCCCGACGACGCCACAAACGGAACGACACATTTAACGAACTGAGCAACCTTGGTGGTGCAGGGTTCTGTATCGGCGCCAACGACAGGATCCGACAATTCGCCATTGGCCAGCAGTTTCCAGCCCTCAAAACCATTCGCGCCCTCAACTCCACGCATGGAAACGGTGACAAATGTGCCATCTTGCTTCTGATCAATTGAGACCACGGTGACCAACATGTCGCCCAAGACCTGTTCGGTACCTATGTCGTTCACCACGGCTTCAACGTCTTCTGTGGCCACCTGAAACAGCTTGAAACCGCCCGCCAACATGATGGCAAGACCACAAACAAGGGCCGTCAGGATGAGTTTTCTGGTGCTCATGCGCCTTTCAGACTACGACCGACAACGCCAACAGAGCGAAAAGGGTCGTAGGTCACCACCGGTTGTGGAACAAGCCACGAGAAGAAACTGTTGTCCTTGTATATGAAAATTTTGATTACTGGCGCATCTGGACTTATCGGACGCGCATTGTCCGCCGAATTGTCGTCTCAAGGCCACACCGTGATCGCAGCCGTTCGTCGCGCGCCGAAGTCCGCCAATGAAGTGCAGTGGGATCCAAAAGCCGGCGTCCTCAATGCGTCTGCCTTCGATGGTGTCGATGCAGTGGTGCACTTGGCTGGTGCCGGAATTGGCGATAAGCGTTGGTCAGATGACTACAAACGCGAAATCCTTGAAAGCCGCACACTCTCTACTCACCTACTTGCCACCACCATGGCAGCGCTACCGAACAAGCCACGCGTGTTCTTGTCGGGGTCAGCAATTGGTATCTACGGAATGCGTGGCGACGAAGCGTTAGACGAAAACGCCACGCTTGGTGACGGTTTCTTGGCCGATGTGTGCAAGCAGTGGGAAGCAGCAGCCGCACCCGCAGTAGAAGCAGGAATTCGCACGGTGTACCTACGCACCGGAATTGTGTTGTCAAAAAATGGTGGCGCGTTAAAGAAGCAGTTGCCAATCTTCAAATTGGGTGCTGGTGGAAAGTTCGGCAATGGAAAGCATTGGCAAAGCTGGATCAGCATCACCGACGAGGTGAATGCAATCATTCATTTGCTCACGTCGCAATTGAGCGGGCCTGTGAATCTCACTGCTCCCGAACCAGTCACCAACGCCGGGTTTGCCAAAGAACTTGGCCGAGCAATATCTCGCCCCGCAGTTCTCCCCATTCCGTCGTTTGGTCCGAAGTTGTTGTTAGGTGGCGAACTTGCTGATGCACTGCTCTTCACAGGTCAACGAGTTATTCCAAGCGCACTCACACGTGATGGATTCGTATTCACGCATCAAACACTCGATGCCGCTCTTCGTGCTCTACTGAAGAAGTGATCACTCCTCCACTACCCACGTCTGCAGACGTCGTCATTGTTGGCGCCGGACTTGCCGGTCTTGTTGCAGCCAAAGTTCTAGAACAACACGGCATCTCGCCTGTACTTCTTGAAGCATCGGACGGTGTTGGTGGCCGCGTGCGTAGTGATGTAGTAGACGGATTCATTCTTGATCGCGGATTTCAAGTTCTTCTCACTGGTTATCCAGAAATCCACCGCCATCTCGACATTCCAGCACTAGACCTGCGTGCATTTGAACCAGGGGCCGTGGTGTGGCGCAAGGGAAAGGGCCACATTGTTGGTGACCCATTTCGACGCCCACAGACATTGATGTCTACATCATTTGCACCAATCGGAACTCTTGCCGACAAAGCACGCATTGCACTCTTTCGCGCAAAGCTGAAGTCATCCGATCCGCGCGAACTGCTTCGGGGAGACGACATGCCCACTGCAAGCGCATTACGCGCAATGGGATTCTCGTCGAGAATGATCGAACGATTCTTCCGCCCGCTTGTTGGTGGCATTCAACTCGACCCACACTTGGCAACATCTCGCAGAATGTTCGATGTCATCTTTCGTACATTGGCAACGGGTGACTCCGTAGTTCCAGCGCACGGAATGGGTGCAATCTCCGAGCAGTTAGCACAGTCTTTAAAGACCACATCGCTTCATCTGAATACTGCGGTGACGAATGTGAAACCCGGTGAAGTCACAGTGACAAACGGTCACGTCGTTGAAGCGCGCAATGTCGTGGTGGCAACCGAAGGCCCGGTTGCGTCACAACTACTCGGACTGTCACCGGTGTCGTCGCGCGCCGCCGGCGTTGTGTATTTCTCTGCCCCTATCTCTCCCGTGAACGGTGCTTATGTCATCTTGGATGGAAGCGGGCAAGGTCCGGTGCTGAACGTTGCCGTTATGTCACAGGTGTCTCCGCATTATGCGCCTGCAGATAAACATCTCATTGCGGCCGCACTTCCCGGAATGTGCGACGGCGACCTAGAAGGTGCCGCGCGTGCACAACTGCGCAGTTGGTGGGGGGCGCAAGTTGACGAATGGCGCCACGTGCGCACCTATCGAATTCCGCACGGACAACCTGGCCAAGACGCCCCCTTCTCTCCGAAGAAGAATGTGTCTCTTGGTGAGGGTTTGTTTGTGTGTGGAGACCACAGAGATACGGGCTCTATTCAAGGAGCAATGTTTTCTGGCCGACGAACCGCCGAAATGGTGGCTGAACAAGTGAGAATGTCTGTATGAGCACATCTAACCCCGCAAAAATCGTGTCCCACTCCGTCGTGGTACCTGCACCCGCCAGTGACATTTTCAATCTGCTGGCCGACCCACGTCGACACAGCGAAATTGATGGCTCGGGCTCAGTGAAGGCTGCGAAACTCAACGCACCAGAACGACTCTCGCTTGGTGCAAAGTTTGGAATGGAGATGAAGATAGTTCTCCCTTACAAGATGACAAACGAGGTTGTTGAGTTTGAAGAGGGTCGCCTCATCGGATGGCGTCACCTTGGTGGTCACGTATGGCGTTACATCTTGGAACCAGTAGACGGTGGCACCAAAGTCACCGAGCAGTTCGACTGGAATACCAACAAGAGCCCCATCATGTTGAAAGTGATGAAGGCCGTGGACCGAAACAGTGTCTCTATTCAGAAGACACTCGACAACTTGGTGAAGCGTTTCTCGTAACAGTTAACGCACGTGCTGCGACACATCGCGTCGCAAGTATTTTCCGCGACCCGCACGACCATGGAATTCTCCGTTGTCAACAATGATGTCTCCACGCGACACCACTGTTTTCACAGCGCCCGTCACTTCCATTCCTTCATACGCGGAATGATCCAAATTCATGTGATGTGTCGCCACACTGAGTGTGTGAACTTTTGCGGGGTCGTACACCACAACGTCGGCATCCATGCCTTCGCGCAATGCGCCCTTTTTTCCTAAGCCAAACAAACGCGCGGGTGCGGTTGCACACACTTCCACCCAACGTTCAGCAGAGATATGCCCTGCCACAACACCTTGGAATACCAGGTCCATGCGATGTTCCACGCCACCAATTCCGTTTGGCACCACATTGAAAGATTCACCATTTGCCAGTTTCTGTTCACGTAAACAGAACGGACAATGGTCGGTGCTTACAACAGCAAGTTGATCAACGCGCAGCCCTTCCCACAGGTCTGCATGATGATGTTCATGCTTCGAGCGCAGAGGAGTTGAGCAAATGTACGCCGCACCGTCGGGCCAACCTTTTCCTAGGTGATCTTCTAACGACAGATGTAAATACTGCGGACATGTCTCGGCAAAAATGTTGGTACCGCGCGAACGAGCCTCGACAACTTCTCGTAAGGCATGAGAACTGGAGAGATGCACGATATACAACGGAGCATTGCCGGCAACGCGTGACAGAACAGCCGCGCGGTGAACTGCCTCTGCTTCAAGTTCTGGTGGTCGTGTACGCGAGTGAAAATCTGGTGTGATGTTGCCAGCAGCAATTGCTTGCTCGACAAGTACGTCAATTGCTAAACCGTTCTCGGCATGCACCATGGCCATCATGCCTGTGTCGGCGCACATCTGTAATGCACGCAGAATCTGCCCGTCGTCGGAATACAACCGCCCCGGATACGCCATAAACAATTTGATAGAAGCAACACCTTCACGTTCAACCAGCGAACGCGTATCGATGAGAGCTTGCTCATTAACTCCACCCAAAATTTGATGGAGTGCCCAGTCAACTACGCACTGCCCCTCTGCCTCGGCCATTCGCTTCTCGAATGCCTGCAGAACATTTCCACCAGCACGTTGTTCGGCGAAGTCAACAATGGTGGTGGTGCCGCCATGGGCCGCCGCAATGGTGCCCGACTCAAAAGAATCGGACGACACCGTGGTACCCGTGTCGAGCTGCATGTGCACATGGGCGTCTACTCCACCGGGAACCACCAGGCATCCCGTTGCGTCTATGACTACATCGTCGGGGCCAGGAGTGATTCCGCCGGCCGAGCGCGGCGTGATGGCCTGAATAACCCCATCTTTAATGGCAAGGTCTGCGTCTACGCGTCCGTCCGCATTCACAATGGTTCCGTTGGTCACGATGGTGCGCACAAGGCAAATCTAAACCGTTCTCCACCCGCCGAGGGTGCTAAACCCATATGCCGTGACTATCTCTCTTCCCTCTGGCTTCACGTCGTACGTCACCAATGTGGGCGTGAAGGACAACAGCAAAGACTTCACCGTGATTCTGGGCGCCCCTGGCTGCACGTCGGCGGGAGTCTTTACACAAAGCCGCTTCGCCGGTCCATCTGTTGAAGTGTCGCGCCGCCACAACACGGGGCATGCACGCGCCATTGTTGTTATTTCAAAGAACGCAAATGTGGCAAATGGTCCCGAAGGACTCGCACATGCAGAAGAGATCACCAATCAAGTTGCTGGCAAGTTAGGAATTGCTGCGGAAGAGATCCTTATTGCGTCTACAGGAGTGATTGGACGCCTCTACCCCATCGACCGTATTCGAAATGGAATTGACGCACTACCCACGCCATTGCCATCAGTCGATGCAGAAGATGTAGCACGTGGAATTATGACCACCGACACCGTGCACAAAGTGGCTGAATGTGCTGTTGCTGGTTCCACCGCACGCGTTGTAGGTGTAGCAAAAGGTGTGGGAATGATTGAACCCAACATGGCCACACTGATTGCCATGGTGTTCACCGATGCGTTGGTCGACCAGAAATCTCTTGACACAACATTTCGTGCTGTCATTAACAGAACGCTCAACTGCGTCTCTGTAGACACCGACACATCAACAAGTGACACTGCTGTTGTGTTGGCAAGCGGTTCTGCGGGAGCTGTTGACGCGTCAGCATTTGAGACTGCACTAGAAACCGTTCTGCTGGAATTGACGAAGAAGATCGCGCGAGACGGCGAAGGTGCTGAAACCCTCATTGAAGTTCGCGTGGACAACGCTCGAGATGTCGAGCAAGCCAAAACAGTCGCAAAAGCAATTGTGAACTCTCCCCTTGTGAAGACAGCTGTTCATGGTGCCGACCCCAACTGGGGCCGCGTAGCAATGGCCATTGGAAAGTGCAGCGAGTACACAGACATCAACCAAGACACTGTGGTCATTCGCTTTGGCTCACAAGAGGTATACCCGTCACGCGTGGACGAATCTGGACTGGCACAACTGAGCGAATACATGAAGGGCGACGATGTTCTCATTCATGTGTCGCTGCAAACAGGAACAGCGTCGGCAACTGTGTGGGGCTGCGACCTCACCGATGGCTACGTGCGCATTAACGCGGACTACACCACCTAAAAATCGTTAACGCGTTTCGAAATACGCGAACAGTTTTTCGCGGTACGGCGCAATGCTCTTGTATGTCGCTACGTTCTCCGGAATCTTGTTGACCAGTTCTGCAATGTCTTGCACCAACTGCTGATCACGCACCATAAAGTCAGACAGTTTCTCCACATAGGTGCGAATCGTGAACAAGATGCCGCCGGTAATGGGTAGTCGACGCAATGTTTGCCATTCCACACGAAACCACATGTCAGATGCCTGCATGTCTGGTGTTACAGGTGGAATCTCTGGCTGAAACAACGATGGATGATTCGAGATTCCCCAGTTGATGCGCCACACTGGTTTTTCCACCGAAAGTCGCATCAACATTGCATTGACTGGCGAATCAAGGTCGTCTGCATAACGAGCAACGGGCTGGTGAATACCAGCCATGGTTCCGCCAATCTTGTCGGCTAAGCGCCACCTATTCGGCGCACACAGCACCCCAGCAACAAGTCGTGGAACACCATTTTCATCGGGCAACAACACACATAGGTCATCAGCCACGTGTAACGCAGCATCTACTAATGCATCAAGGCCTGACTCATGTGTTGGCGGCAACTGAAGTGACGAAAAGATTCCGGTTGCCACTTCTTCGCACGCTTCTTCGGCACCTTCAAGGCATGAAATGACTTCTTGTGGACGCTGTGCAATCAATGCTCGCTTCATCGCAATGGTGGGTGCCCAGTCCGCATCTTCAACAGACACCCATTGCGCAACATCTAACGGACGAGCACCAACGCGTAACCGCACTGCATCAACTGCCGTTGGTAACAGCCCTTCAGGAATAGCAATAGAAAGACGATACCCCGAGCCATTGCTCGGGGTCTCGCGTAGAGATGGTTGCCGATCAAACGGCGTGAACGGATTGTTATGAAAAACGATGCTCACTTAGGTGGCATACGAATGCCACCGTCAACTCTGATGGTTTCGGCATTCATGTAGCTGTTGGTGACGCACTCAAGCACCATTGATGCAAGCTGTTCTGGCTTGCCCAACTTCTGCGGGAAGAGAACACCCTTTTGCAACTGTGCCTTGAATGCTTCGCTCTGGTCACCCGAACCGTAGATGGGGGTGTCGATAAGGCCTGGAGCAACAGTGTTCACGCGAACACCAACTGCAGCGAGGTCACGAGCAACGGGAAGAGTCATTCCCACAACGCCGCCCTTAGATGCTGAGTACGCGTTCTGGCCAATCTGACCATCGAATGCGGCAACAGATGCAATATTGACAATTGCGCCGCGCTCGCCGTCTTCTAATGGCTCGGTTTGGCTCATTGCAGTGGCAGCAATACGAATTGCATCGAAGGTTCCCACCAAGTTGATGGCAATGACTTTCTTGAATGCATCGATGTTTGCTGCTGAGTCGTAGCTTCCGTCTTTGCCAATGGTGCGCTGCGCCCAACCAATGCCTGCCGAGTTCACAAGAACGCGAAGTGGACCCATGGACTTTGCCATTTCAACAGCGTTGATGATGTCGTCGGTGTTGGTGACGTCGACGGCGCAGAAGACTGCATTGCCTACTTCTTTAGCAAGGGCTTCGCCCTGTTCCTTCTGACGATCAAGGTCTGCAATAACAACCTTGGCTCCACCCTTTGCGAGGAGACGAACTGAGGCTGCACCGATACCCGATGCTCCTCCCGTAACAATTGCGCTAACGCCTGAAATATCCATTCCGTCAGGCTACGCAACGAAACGCCCGACCACCTAGCCCGAGCCCACTAGTTCAAATACGCCTGAGAGGCCTCTACTGCCAGTGAATCCACATAGTCGTTCATGGGGTCGCCACTGTGGCCCTTCACCCATGCAAAGTCCACATTTCCACGGGTGTTTACCAACTCAATGAATGGCTCCCACAAGTCTCTATTCGCCACTGGTTGTCTCTGTGAGTTCTTCCAGCCACGTTGAAGCCAGCCGCGCCACCACCCGTCGGTGAAGCACTTCACCACATATGTGGAATCGGACACAATCACGATTCGACGTGGGTCATTTGCAAATGTCCGTACCGCGTCGAATGCTGCAAGCACTTCCATCCGTTGGTTTGTGGTGTGCGCCTCGCCACCACTTGAGAATTCAGACCCCCGCGGAGACACAGCCCACGCCCACCCCCCAGGGCCGGGATTTCCTGAGCACGCCCCATCTGAATAGATGACAAGAGTGTCGTCAGAAAATTCCATGCGTTGATTGTTCACCATTCAGGGTCGTGCGACAGGCATTTGCGCAAAAAGATGGGAGAATGGCTGCGTGATCTTTGACGATTTCGTCCACCAGTTGCCCGATACCGACCCCGGTGAAACACAAGAGTGGCTGCAATCGCTTGACGCAGTTGTCGACGTACACGGCACGAACAGAGCGCAGTACCTCCTTGCACGACTCTTAGAACGCGCACACGACAAACACGTCAGCTTCCCCGCAACGGTGTCTACTCCGTACGTCAACACAATCCCCCGCGAAGTTGAACCGTGGTTCCCCGGAGATGAGCACATTGAACGCCGTATCCGTGCCTACGTTCGGTGGAACGCGGCCGTCATGGTCACTCGCGCCAACTACACATCAGATGGAATTGGCGGGCACCTCTCCACGTTTGCGAGTTCTGCAAGTTTGTATGAAATTGGCTTCAACCATTTCTTCCGTGGCAAAGATGGCGGGCTTCCCGGCGATCACGTGTACATCCAAGGTCACGCAGCACCGGGCATTTATGCACGTGCATTCATGGAAGGTCGATTAACCGAAGACGACCTTGATCACTTCCGTCGCGAAATTGGTCGTGGTGGTCGTGGACTCTCTAGTTATCCGCACCCCCGTCTGATGCCCGACTTTTGGGAATACCCCACCGTCTCTATGGGGCTTGGGCCACTCACCGCGCTGTATCACGCACGATTCAACCGATACCTGCAGAACCGCCACATTGACGACACGTCGCAAAGTCGCGTGTGGGCATTCCTTGGCGACGGCGAAACCGATGAACCAGAGACACTTGGTTCAATCTCGCTTGCCGCACGCGAGCACCTTGACAACTTGGTGTTTGTGGTCAACTGCAATTTGCAACGACTCGATGGTCCCGTTCGCGGTAATGGAAAAATCATTCAAGAACTCGAAGCGGTCTTCCGTGGTGCCGGATGGAACGTCATCAAGGTAATTCTTGGTTCAAAGTGGGACGACCTTCTTGCGCGCGATGTTGACGGTGTTCTCTTAAACAAACTGAACTCCACGGTGGACGGCGAATTCCAACGCTTGTCTGTCGAGAACGGTGCATACATTCGCGAAAACTTCTTTGGACCCGATCCACGTTTGCGTCAGATGGTGGCCCATCTCTCGGACGAAGAACTTGTGAATCTTCCCCGTGGTGGTCACGACTACCGCAAGTTGTATGCCGCATACAAAGCCGCAGCCGACAACTTGGGTTCTGGGCGACCAACCGCCATTTTGTGCAAAACCATTAAAGGATGGACACTTGGCCCGCAGGTGGAAGGACGCAACGCCACACACCAAATTAAGAAGTTGAACAGCGATCAGCTACGTGCAATGCGCGATCGTTTGCATCTTCAAGAAGAAATCCCAGACTCGGCATTTGAAAATGGCGAACTTCCGTATTTCCGTCCGTCACCCGACTCTGTTGAGTACCAGTACATGCTGGAACGACGTCGCGCACTCGATGGTTCGTTGCCAAAGCGAGTGAACTGGACCAGACGTCCGCTCACCCTTCCCTCTGCCGACGCTTTTACCGAGTTCACCAAGGGTTCTGGCGAACAAGAAGTCAGCACCACCATGGCATTCACACGGTTATTGCGAAATCTTGTGCGCGATGACAACTTCGGTCCACGAGTTGTTCCCATTATTCCCGACGAAGCACGCACCTTCGGTATGGATTCACTCTTCCGTGAGTTCCGCATCTACGCATCTCAAGGCCAGAAATACGAACCAGTTGACCACGACTTGTTGTTGTCATACGCCGAATCTTCGCAAGGACAGATCCTTGAAGAAGGAATCACCGAAGCAGGTGCAATGAGCAGCTTTATTGCTGCCGGAACCAGTTACTCCACGCGCGGTGTACCAATGGTGCCCTTCTACACCTTCTATTCCATGTTTGGGTTCCAACGTGTAGGCGACCTCATTTGGCAAGCAGCCGATTCGCGCACACGCGGTTTCCTTATGGGCGCAACCGCTGGCCGCACAACGCTGAATGGTGAAGGACTACAGCACCAAGACGGCCACAGTTTGGTTCTTGCCAGCACAATTCCTGCGTGTCAGGCCTATGACCCCGCGTTCGCATACGAGATGGCAGCAATTGTTGAACACGGAATCAACAAGATGTACGGGCCACATCCCGCCGACAATTTCTATTACGTCACGCTGTACAACGAAAACATGATTATGCCTGTCAGGCCAGACCACGTGTCGGCCGAAGACATCATCAACGGTGTGTATCAGTACTCACGCCCAGACTCTCCTGCACAAGCATCGGTGTTGTTTTCAGGTACGGCGTATGTGGCCGCAGCAAAGGCCGCAGCAATACTTCGCGAGAAGTACAACATCTCTGTCGACCTGTGGTCTGCAACGTCGTACAAAGCACTTCGTGACGACGCCATAGAAGTAGAGCGTTGGAATCGCCTGCACCCCACACAATCTCCTCGAACATCACATGTGGCTCAAACACTCGGTACGCAAACAACACCAATTGTTGCTGTGAGCGATTTCATGCGCATTGTGCCCGAGCAAATTGCAGCCTTTGTCCCGCAACGCTCGTTCACAGTTCTCGGAACTGACGGAATGGGTCGTAGCGATACACGTGAAGCGCTCCGCCGATACTTTGAAACCGACGCCGAGCATGTGGTCGTGGCAGTTCTGACATCACTCATCGGAAATCACGGCATTTCACGCGAGACTGTCGCACAGGCAATTATTGACCTTGGTATAAATCCCGAAGCAGAGAACGGACTCACGCGAGACTAACGATGGGCACTCTTTACATCACCGGCAATCCAAAGTCCGACGCTCTGTTGAACAAGAACGGAACAGCACTTCTCATCGGAATGTTGCTCGACCAACAAGTTCCCATGGAATGGGCATTCAACGGTGCATTCACTCTGAAAGAACGCCTCGGTCATCTCGACCCAAAGAAAATTGCCGACATGGATCCCGATGAGTTTCTGCAGGTGTGTCTGCAAAAGCCCGCCATTCATCGTTTTCCAAAAGCAATGGCGCAGCGCATTCAAGGAATGTGCGCCATCATCGCTACGTCATATAAAAACAAGGGCGAAAACATTTGGAAAGATGTCTCCGATGCTCAGGTGTTATTCGAACGCCTTCGCAAACTTCCTGGATATGGCGAAGAGAAAGCACAGATCTTCATTGCGCTTCTCGGCAAGCGTTTCAGTATTGCTCCCGACGGCTGGCAGAAGGCCGCTGGAGTGTTTAGCGACAAGAACCCACGAACAATTGCCGACATCACCGACCAAGCCACTTTGCTGAAAGTACGCGCGTGGAAGAAAGCCGAGAAAGCGGCCGACCGCGATAAGCAATCACGTCCGCTTCCGGCAAAAAAGACTGCCGCAAAGAAGAAGTCGTGACAACGCTCATCACAGGTGGAGCCGGATACATCGGCTCAATCACCTCACGCCTCATTCGGTCAACCGGTCGTGCCGTCGTTGTGTTGGACACGCTAGAGAATGGTCATCGCAAAGCTGTGGGTGATGCCCCTTTTGTACAAGGCGACATTGCAGACACAGAGCTTGTAGAACGCGTGTGCCGCGAGCATCAGGTTGATGAAGTTGTCCACTTTGCGGCATATAAAGCAGTGGGTGAATCCATGGAGAATCCCGCAAAGTATTTTCAGAACAACGTCACAGGTTCACAAAAATTATTCGATGCGTTATCTCGCGTTGGTGTGAACCGAGTTGTGTTCTCATCAACTGCTGGCATTTACGGCACACCAGAAGTTGTTCCCGTGACGGAACAAGCAGAACCACGTTGTGAAAGCGTGTACGCAGAAACAAAGCTGATGATTGAAAAGACTTTGCAGTGGTACTCGCGCACAACCAACATGCGTCACGTGTCGTTGCGCTACTTCAATGCTGCTGGCGCTGCCACAGATGGCACACTCGGTGAAGATTGGCGTTTCTCGCAAAATCTCATTCCTCACGTCATGAAAGCAGTCATGGGCGCATCACCTGCGCTCACCGTGTTTGGCAACGACTTCCCCACGCCCGACGGAACCGGTGTGCGCGACTACATCCATGTAGAAGACCTAGCCACCGCCCACGTGGCGGCACTGGAGTACTTGCGAAATAACGGAGACAGCGTCACGTGCAATGTGGGAACCGGGTTTGGTACCAGTGTGATGGAGATCATTCACGCAACAGAACGTGTTACCGGCAAAAACGTGCCGTACACAGTGGCAGGACGTCGCGCTGGCGACCCGGCCGAGTGTTACGCCGACACTCAACGCATTCAACAACTTTTCGGCTGGTCTCCAACACGATCGCTCGACGACATCATTGCCTCAGCATTCGCATGGCATTCATCGCACCCGCTGGGACACGACAGTTAGTTACATCAACAACGCGCGCTGACGGTCTAACCAACCCAACAACACAGCAATGGCGCGCGGGTCATGACGCAAGCGGTGCCCCGCACCAGGAACAATGCGTAATTCAGCAGTTCCATGTGCGCGTGCCAAATCTCGCGAGTCGGCTACAGGGACGCTCTCGTCTTCTTCTCCGTGCATCACCAACAACGGACGCGGTGCAAAACGACGAGCGGCATCCACCGGCCTAAACCGACGAAGTTCGCGACTCCATTCATCGAATGCTTTCGGGAAACCATTTGTTCGAATAGCGCCAATCTCGCGCGCATGTTCAAGAAACCGTCTGGGCTGACCAGCCCAATCGTCAAAGTCTGCGCGTGCACCCAGAAGTGCACATCCACGAACTCGCGGATCGTCTGCAGCAACACACAATGCAAGAGCACCACCAGTGTTCGTGCCCACCAACCAAATTCCTTGTGGAGACACTTCTTCTTCTAAGTGATCAATTGCTGCGCGAAGATCGTCGACCCACCCTTGCATGGAGAAATCTCCATCACTTTCGCCACATCCGCGAAATGTGAAAGTGAGCGCAGCCCAACCAAGATCGTTTGCAACTCGGTCCATGAGTTGCGGAAATGTGACAGCAGATTGACGAGCGTCGAGAGGGCCAATGGGAAATCCGTGACACAAAATGACGCCAGGTAACTGCGGATTGTGTCCACTTGGCACTGCCAAGTAGCGATTGAGAGTGAGAGAGCCAGAACGGAAGTTGCCGTTCATTGCTCCGGACATGAAGTGAACCTACGCGCGTGGCTTGCGATGACGACGCGTGGCGCCAGCCGTAGCCAAGGTGTACCCGCGGTTGCGAGCTTCAGCCAACGTGTCTGGTCCGAAACACAGACCAACACCCTCATCCACGATTTCGTTGATGATGTCTTCCTCGGTCCATTCGTCAAGGTCGTACACCAGTTGTGTGCGCTTGTCGCCGAGGAATCGAGTGTGTTCAAACCGTACGGGGCGTTCCATGGGTACAACGGTAGTCGCCCACTACGCCACACCAACGAACAACGCACTAGTTTTCGGTCATGGCAGACAATCAGCAGCCCGAAACCATTGAGTTTTTCTTCGACATCATGTGTCCATACGCATACCAGACCTCAGTCTGGATTCGTGAGGCTCAGGCCCAAGTGGGGTTCAACATTCGCTGGCGATTCTTCAGCCTGGAAGAAGTGAACCGCGAAGAAGGTAAGCCACATCCGTGGGAGCGCGAGTTTGCCTATGGCTGGACACCCATGCGTGTTGCTGCGTGGCTTCGTCGCCAAGACAACGAGTGGTGCGGCAAGTTCTACGAAGTGTGTGGTCGCACGCTTCACGTTGACGGCCGCCGCCACTACGACAAAGACATCGCATTGGAATTGCTGGCCGAAGCCGGCTTACCGCTCGAGGCGTGGGACGAAGCTCTTGCAGACCCCACCACCAGCGATGACGTGCGCGCCGATCACGAATACGCAATCAAAGACCTTGCCGGATTCGGCGTTCCCATCATCACTATCCCAGGTGGCCGTCCCGTGTTTGGCCCTGTCGTTCTTCCTGCACCTAGCGGAGACCGTGCACGCGAGCTGTGGGACCTCACCGTTGGGTACGCACGCTTCCCCGGTTTGTTTGAATTGAAAACACCCAAGACCGATGACGACATGCAGATGATTGGGCGAATCTTCTCGCCATATCTTGAAGCACGTCAATGGCGAACAATCCAGAATCCAGCACGATAAGGACCCGCACATGATTCCTGTAGACACCATCAACAAGTTGGAACAAACATGGCGTTCCATGACTGAGTTCTGCGAGACGCTCACAGAAGCTGAGTGGAAAACTGCATCACAGCTTCCGAATTGGTCAGTGCAAGACAACTTGTCGCACATCATTGGATCCGAATCGTCCATGCAGGGCATTCCGCGTCCAGATCACACTGCGCCGGACAAATCACACGTGAAGAACCCCATCGGCGATGTGAATGAAGACGACGTCGATGTGCGTCGTTCTCGCAGCGGTGCAGAAGTTCTCGCCGAGTGGAAGTCCGTTATGGAACAGCGCTTAGCAACTCTGAGGTCTGGGGACGATGCGTACTTCGCGCAAGAATCCTTCACCCCAACAGGCCCAGGAACACTGGCAGATTTCTTGCACATTCGCGTTCTCGACTGCTGGGCACATGAACAAGACATGCGTCGCGCGGTGAACAAGCCAGGTAATCAAGGTGGTCCGGCCGCCGAACACACCATTGATCGCCTCATTCGCACCATTCCCATTGTTGTGGGCAAACGTGCAGGCACGCCAGAAGGTGGATGCGTGGTTGTTCGCATCACGGGAGAAGTTCAACGCGTCACTGTCACCACAGTTGTTGAAGGTCGCGCTCAGGCGAGCACCGATGTGCCAGCGAATGTGTTGTGCGACATCAGCATGGATAGCGACACATTTGCTCAGCTTGCAATGGGCCGTGCTGGCGCCGATGACCTTGCGCCAAATATCTCTATCAGTGGCGATGCAGAACTTGCACACCGTGTGGTGAGCCAGTTCAACATGATGATCTAAATGGTGTCTGCCTTCGGGCCAACAGCACCAATTGCCGCGAAGTACGCGTTGTGCGCATCGAGTACGTGTACAACGTCGACATCGTCCAGTACTTCCACACCACGTTTCGTTGCCTCGTCTAACAAGAATGCAGCAAGGTGTGTTTCATCTACCACAAGGGGCGTGTCAATATCTTGACGACGGTCAATGACATCTTGTGGAACCAAATTGCGTTCCGCCAACCAATTCATGTGACCTAAAAGCAGGGCACGTACTTCGTCCAACGTGAGACGGGCTTGGGTGTCTGCGGGCAATGCATTGGCAACAAAGTTCACCGCAAGGTCAAGTTCGTACACCACACGTGGAGCAACTGCGTCTAAGCGACGTGCTTCGCGACCTACGACCACCGCTGCAATAACGAACACGCTCACCACGGAGAGAACAAGAAAAACAATAGTGATGGTGGGCACAACTACAGCCTACGAGAATGATCTAGAAGCTCTCCATCAGTAGCCACGCCGGATCATCGGCAACTGTCACAACCCGCGCCATGAATGCGGAACCATCTGCGCCCCATGAGTACTCCATGTACTGCGGTAACCCTGGGCGATAAATGAGATCTCTTCCCCGAAACGTAAACTCATACGCAACAGACGGACAGATGTAGGCAGTAGTACCTGCGAATGGTGCAGAAATTGTCATGTGCGCATGCCCGCTAACCACCGCCAGTACGTGGTGACGTTGTACAACCTCGGCAAGTCCCACGATGGATTCGTCATCGAGACGAACAGAACTAAGTGCTGGCCCACCAATTGCAAAACACGGGTGATGCATTGCAATGAGCGTGGGAATTCCGCCAGCCAGTGCGTTGTCTAACCAATTCAATTGATCATCATCCAACGCACCGTCACCGCGACCTAAGCGTGATGAGTCCATGACGATTAACTGTCCGTCTGGAAGTGGGCGAATGTAATCAAGTCGGCCATTGCGTCCTTCTAACGAGAACGTTGACTGCAAGCGCTGTGACTCATCGTGATTGCCTGCGCATAACAAAACATCACGATCCACACCGTTCAACACATCGGCAAAACCGCGGTATTCATTTTCCGTGCCAGCCCGTGCAACACAGTCGCCCGTAATAACAATTGCCGTGCTTTTCTGTGCTGCGTGACGCAAGGCCTTTCCCAAGTTGCCCACCGGGTCCGACGCCTCAAACAATTCGTCCCCTGGGCCAGGAATATGCGGATCAGAAATTTGAGCAACAACGGTGCGTGGCATAAACGAAGAGTAGAGCACTCATCGCTTCACCGATGTGTGCACAAACAAAAGAGCCCGGGCACAAGGCCCGGGCTCTGATGAAGTTCTCTGAAGGTGAAATCAGATACCGATGCGCTGAGCAAGAAGCTCGCGGTGGTAGGTGGGGTCACCAAAGATGAGTTCGCTTGACTTTGCACGCTTGAAGTACAGGTGTGCTGGGTGTTCCCAGGTGAAACCAATACCGCCGTGAATCTGAATGTTCTCGGCTGCTGCGTGGAAGTAGGACTCGGAGCAGTATGCCTTTGCAAGTGATGCAACCGAAGGAAGTTCTTCGTTCATCTCTGCTGCACACCACATGCCGTAGTAGGCAGCGGACTTTGCGGACTCAACCTCAAGCAACATGTCTGCACACTTGTGCTTGATGGCCTGGAATGAACCAATGGGGCGTCCGAACTGGATGCGGTCCTTTGCGTACTGAACTGCCATTTCCAGAACCTTCTGTGCGCCACCAACCTGCTCTGCTGCAAGTGCAACAGCTGCAAGGTCCATGACCTGACCAAGAACGTCTCCGCCCTTGCCTTCGGTGCCAATGAGCTTTGCTGGAGTGTTGTTGAACTCAAGCTTTGCTTGCTTACGTGTCTGGTCCATTGTGGAAAGAGCGGTGCGAGTCAAACCAGATGCATTGCCGTCAACTGCGAACAAGCTGATGCCCTTCGCAGTGCGAGCAGCAACGATGATGAGGTTTGCGGTGTGACCGTCGAGTACGAAGCTCTTTGTTCCGCTGATGGTGAAATCGGATCCGGAACCCTTTGCTTCGATGGTGATACCTGCTTCGTCCCAACGACCTGATGGCTCGGTGGTGGCAAGTGTTGCAATTGTTTCGCCGCTTGCGATGCCAGGCAGGTATGCCTTCTTCGCTGCGTCGTCACCGGAGAGAAGCAATGTGTTTGCTGCAAGCACAACGCTGGAGAAGAAAGGTGCACACAACAATGCGCGTCCCATTTCTTCCAACACAACGCCAAGTTCGATGAAGCTGTAGCCCTGACCACCGAATTCTTCGGGAATGGCGAGACCCTGAAGGGCCATTTCGCCGGCCATCTGTGACCACACGCCTGCATCGAAACCATTCACGGTTTCCATCTGCTCGCGGACCGCTTCTTCTGATGACTTGTTCTCGAGGAACGAGCGCACCATCTTGCGGAGTTCTTCTTGTTCTTCACTAAATGCAAAATTCATGACAGTCATTCTGTCGGGACAACCCATCGGTTCGCTACTCGTGATGTGTACGCAGGTGTACACATTTGCGATACCCTGACCACATGGCCCACATCGGCATGAGAGAACTACGCGCTGCCCTTTCCACATATCTGCGTCGCGCCCAACAAGGCGAACGGGTGGTGGTCACTATTGACGGTGCACCCGTAGCCCAACTGAGCCCGCTGGTGGGAGACCTCTCCGGGGTGTCCCTGGCCGATCTTGTGGCGCGGGGAACCGTGGTGGCACCACGCCGCCGTGGAGATTGGGTTCCCGACGATCCACTTCTCCTCACGTCTGGTGCACGTGTTGATAGGGCACTCGGACAGGTGCGCGCATGAGTGTGTTCTTGGATGCAAGCGCTCTTTTGTCGCTACACATCGATGGCCCAGCACGTCGTGTTGTTCTGGATGCTCTTGAATCGGACACCACATGGGTTGCCAGTGCCCATGCCCTTGGCGAAGCGGTGGCTGCCGCCTCTCGTCTGACCGATGAACCAGTACTTGTGCGTCACCTCGAAGACATGGTGCGTCACACCTGGGATTTCTTGCACGTGGTTCCCCTGGACCAGGCCCTCCTCGATGACGCGACTGCGTTATGTCAACAACAACCTGTTGGTTTCTCCACGGCAGTGCATTTGTCTGCGGCTGCTCGTTTGCCCGGCCCTACCCACTACATCACCTTTGACGCCGCACAAATACCTGTCGCCCTGTCATTTGGGTTCGATGTTGTGTCAGGCTAACGACATGTCAAGTTCGCTAGGCACACTCCACTACTTCGACCACAACCTTGAAGTACACCGCGTGGTTGTTGGCCCCTATGCGAACAACGTGTTCGTCGTGCGCTGCAAGCACACAGGCGACGCAGTGTTGATAGATGCCGCAAACGAACACGAACGACTTCTCGATTTGTGTCAAGCACTTGGTGTGCGTCGCGTTTTAGAAACACATGGACATCACGATCACATTCAGGCAGTACCCGCAATGCGTGAAGCCGGATACGAAGTGGCAGTTACGCCAGAAGACGCAGCGATGTTGAAAGACGTTGGCTACGACGTGTTCATCAACGACGGCGATGTCATCGAAGTGGGCCGTCTTCGGTTTGAAGCAATCGTGAATCCTGGCCACACACCAGGGTCTGTGTCTTTCAAGGTAAAAGATGCACCACTGTTGTTCACTGGCGACACATTGTTTCCAGGTGGACCAGGTGCAACACACTTCCCTGGCGGAAGCTTCGACACCATCATTCAGTCAATAGATTCACGCCTCTTCACGTTTCCTGGAAACACCGTGGTACTCCCCGGACACGGCGTCGACACAACAATTTCTACAGAACGACCACACCTTTCCGAGTGGGTAAAACGTGGCTGGTAAGTCGGCCTTTCTTGGGGGCATGTCTCCTTCTGCGTTGCCTCAATCGCAAAACACTCAACATGTTTCTGCTGACGGTCGCTTGTCGCCGGAAGATCGTGTGCGTCTTCGCAAGATTCCATCATTCAAGAATGCGTGGAGTGTGGCGTGGCTGTATGGGCAAAATATTCTGTTGCTTGCCGTCACTGTGCGCATCAACAACCCACTGTTATGGGTAGTTGCATTTCTACTTATGGGGCGTGCGCATGCGCAGTTCTTGTCTCTTATGCACGAAGCAGCACATCGATTGCTGTTCGCACACAAGGCAACAAACGACTTTGTAGGCAATTGGTTGCTTGGTTATCCAACACTGACCAGTACTCCTGCCTATCGCCGCGTCCATATGGCCCACCACAAGAGAGAATTCGGGCCCAATGAACCCGACGTGCCGCTGTATGCGAACTACCCCGTTACTCGTGCAAGCTTGCGACGCAAACTCGTTCGCGATGCAACTGGTCAAACTGGCTTCAAGTTGTTGCGCAATCAAATGCGCGGACTGAAATCTTCCGACACTCGAGTTCGTCACACACTGTGGAAAATGCTCGGAGTGCAAGCAGTCATCATCACCGCTTTCATACTCTCTGGTTATTGGTGGATGTACCTCGTCATGTGGGTGGCGCCGTACCTCACGGTGTGGCGTGTCATCAACCGGTTGCGTTCCATCGCCGAACATGGCGGCATGCGCGAAGACGACGACCGTCGCTACACCACACACTCTGTTCACCAACATTGGTTCGCACGATTCATGCTGGTTCCGTACAACATCGGTTTTCACATGGCCCACCACGTCGATGCCGGCGTGCCCTTCCGACATCTGCCTGAATATCACCGCCTTCTGCACACGGCCAATTACCTGGACAACACCCTCGAATACCCCTCGTATCGCCGACTGTGGGCGGCCTTAGCGAGCGCTTAATTTCCACTACGCCCATAGTGGTAATGCCATTTGCCCCTTTAGACTGACGGGGTGAGCGACCTGTTCCGCATTTCTGACCTTCATGCCCGCCCCGTCTCCGACGACGTTGAGACCACCGACGAAATTTTGAAGGGCCTCTCCCTCACCGTGAAGGCCGGCGAAGTCCACGCCATCATGGGCCCAAATGGTTGTGGCAAGTCCACCTTGGCCAGCACTCTTCTCGCCTCTCCCGAATACGAAGTGGTCTCGGGCGACATGTTTTTAAACGGTGAGAACATCACCGATTGGACCACCGACATTCGCGCAAAGGCCGGCATGTTCTTGGCGTTCCAATACCCACAAGAAATCGCTGGCGTTTCGGTTATTCAGTTTCTCCGTCAGGCATTGTCTGCCCGCAAAGGAATCGACCTCTCCGTTCTGGAACTTCGTTTGTCTGCAATGGACTGGATGAAGCGCCTCGGAATGGATTCATCATTCGTCGACCGTTACCTCAATGAAGGTTTCTCTGGCGGCGAAAAGAAGCGCAACGAAATCATGCAAATGGCGCTGCTTGAACCTGAGTTCGCTGTTCTCGACGAAACAGACTCTGGTCTCGACATTGACGCATTGCGCATTGTTGCCAAAGGCATTCGCGAAGTGCGAGTAGATCGACCCAACTTGGGCATTCTTCTCATTACGCACTACCAACGGTTGCTGGACGAACTTCAACCCGACCACGTGCACATCATGATTGATGGTCGCATTGTGAAGTCTGGCGGAATGGAACTTGCAGCCGAACTTGAAAAGAACGGCTACGAGGCCTACAAGGCGTAAACACCATGTCGTTCGATGTTGCTCGCATTCGCCAAGACTTTCCGGTTCTTGCCGAGTGCATCAACAACAAGCCACTTGTGTACCTCGACTCTGCGAACTCGTCGCAGAAACCTCACCACGTCATCTCTGCCATGTCGCAGTTCATGGAACATGCCTATGGCCCAACAAACCGCAGCGCATATCAACTGGCCGCACACGCAACAGATCTATACGAAGGTGCTCGTGCGAAGGTTGCAAAGTTCATCAATGCAAAAAGCCCGTCAGAAGTGGTGTTCACCAAGAATGCAACAGAGTCGTTAAACCTCATTGTTCGTTCGTGGGCAACAGCAAACATGTCCGCCGGAGATGTTGTTGTGCTGACGCACATGGAGCATCACGCCAACATTGTTCCCTGGCACATGTTGGCCGCAGAAAAAGGAATCGTCCTTCGTTGGGTGCCACTCACAGCAGACGGTCTTCTCGACCTATCTCAGTTAGATCAACTTCTCACTGGTGCAAAAGCATTTTCGTTCACAGCAATGTCGAATGTGTTGGGAACAATTAACCCAGTAAAAGAGCTCATCGACGCAGCACATCGTCATGGCGCCATCGCAATTGTCGATGGGTGCCAATCTGTGCCACACATGCCCACCGATGTTCAAGCATTAGGCGCTGACTTCCTCGCGTTCAGTAGTCACAAAATGGTGGGACCAACAGGAATCGGCATGTTGTGGGGGCGCGAAGAACTTCTCGACGCAATGCCACCATTCCTTGGCGGCGGCAACATGATTGCCGACGTCAAACTCGACGGCTTTACATGTGCAGAACTTCCCGCAAAGTTTGAAGCGGGTACTCAACCCATCATCGAAGCTGTTGGCCTCGCCGCCGCAGTCGACTATCTCACCGGCATTGGTATGAACGCAGTTCGTCAGCACGAGATGGATATCACCCGATACGCACTCGACACTCTCACTCATCGCTTTGGTGACGACATTGTCATTCACGGAAGTCGCAATGTTGAAGTACGTGGCGCCACCATCAGTTTTGCGTATCGCGACGTACACCCACACGACGTCAGCCAGGTTCTCGACCAGCACAATGTGTGCGTTCGCGCTGGCCACCACTGCGCCAAGCCCCTCATGAAGTTGTTGGGCTCAAATGCCACCGTTCGCGCCAGTTTTTACCTTTACAACACCAATTCCGAGGTCGATGCACTTTGTGACGCTTTGTCCGAGGCAGGCGACTTCTTCACCCTCTAGCCTGAAGACGGAGACACACCATGCCCGGACTCGAAGACCTCTACCGCGAAATCATTCTCGATCACTACAAGAGCCCGCGTAATCGTGGCTCTCTTGAACCACCTGCGGTGCGCACCGAAGGACACAACCCGTTGTGTGGTGACGAGATTGAGGTGTATCTCGCAGTAACTGACGGAATTATCTCCGACATCAAAATTGGTGGCCAAGGGTGTTCCATTAGTCAGAGTTCTGCATCCATGATGAGCGCCGCAGTGAAGGGCAAGCCCATCGCCGATGTTCGCGCACTCATCTCTCGCTTCAAGCACATGATGTCTATCGATGAAGGCGGACCAGAGCCCGACACATCTGCACCGCTTGGCGATCTTGAAGCACTACAGGGTGTAGTGAAGTTCCCTGTACGCATTAAATGCGCAGTGTTGTCGTGGAACACACTGGCCGAAGCCCTCGAAACCGCCACCGCATAGTCATTGCCCACACTCGCGTGGCCAACACAGTTAGCCTTGCGCTCACGATGAAACACCCCGCCCGCATCGTCGTTGGATTGCTTTTCGCAAGTCTTGTTGTGCCCGTGTCGCACGCTCGCGCCACCGATTCAACAATTCCTGGTACCACAGTTCCAGACACGGTTCCCACCACTACCGAGGCACCCACAACCACAACATCGCTTCCTGCAGTGTCACCGCCTCAACGCAAGCGTGTGAACATCGCATTTGCGCGCGTGGTACTAGACGAGCAACGTGCGTACTTCTACAACAAGAATCGACGGCTCATTGCCACATTGCCGGTTTCAACAGGCGTGGACGACCAAACCCCTGTTGGGGTCTTCAAAGTGTTTTCAAAATCGGCGCAAACCTTCTACACCCCAAATCCGCGCGAACGTATGCGCTTCATGACCCGCTTTACGGTAGGGCGTGAAGGCGGAAACATCGGCTTTCACGGCATTCCCTACACCGTCACAAAGTCGGGGGAAGTGCCGTTCTATACCCCACTCGGAATTGCGCCCTCGTCGCATGGGTGTATCCGCATGCGTGTCGCCGATGCCAAGTGGGTGTTCCAAAACATGCCTCTCGGCGCCACGGTGTCCGTCTTGCGCACTCGCCGCTGACATCCCGCTCTGCGGGTAGTAACTTTTGAGCAGACGCCGTCAAGGGGGAACCATGGAGCGAGCAACGTTCAAGTCATTCGAAGAATCCACCAAAGAAGAGTGGCAAAACATCATGGTGTGTTTGCAAGACACCCAAGCAATGGTTGCCGATCGCGTACTCGAACAACTTCGTTACCTTGAAGACGATCACGGTGGCTTTCCTGTGAACCGCCTTGAGCATTGCTTACAAACCGCAACACGTGCAGAGGCCGATGGCCGCGATGCTGAATACATCGTGTGCGCCCTTATTCACGACATTGGCGACAACCTTGCGCCGTTCAATCACCCAGAAATTGCTGCCGGCATCTTGAAGCCATTCGTTTCAGAAAAGAACTGGTGGATGGTGAAGAACCACGGCATCTTCCAGGGCTACTACTTCTGGGATTACATCGGTCTCGATAAAAACGCACGTGAGCAATTCCGCGGGCATGAATACTTTGAATACACCGAAGAATTCTGTGCGAAGTACGACTCTCCCGCATTCGATTCCGAGTACAAGAGCGCACCGCTCTCGCATTTCGAACCACTAGTTCGCGATCTGTTCAAGCCTCGCGGGCGTTAAACAATCGGACCGAATGGTCCGTGTTCATTTCCGCTTCTCATTGCACCCGTTAGGTTGCATGTATGAAGATCACTTTGCTCGGTACCGGCAGTCCACTCCCTAGCGTTACTTGCGCGGGACCATCCACTCTTGTTCAGGCGGACAACCAGTTCATTTTGGTTGATGCAGGTCGTTCTGTGGTGCCTCGCCTTCTCGGAGCGGGCGTACCACCCCCCTTCGTCGGCGCAGTGTTCCTCACTCATCTTCATAGCGATCACATTTGCGATTTGAACGACGTGATTACTACGCGCTGGATTTCTTCTCCTGCCGCAACTCCACTTCCTATCTACGGACCAATTGGCACCAAGAAAATGATTGACGGTCTGCTCGCCATGTTGTCCCAAGACGAGAGTTACCGCTTGGACCACCACGACGATCTTCGTGCAGCTGGCGGAATGAAAGTTGACGTGCACGAAATTGAGGCCGGACACACATTCTCCATTGGAGAAATAAAGATTTCTGTTCATGCCACAGACCACCGACCCGTCGCACCAACGATTGGTTTCCGTTTTGAACACGCAGGCGTCGTCGCGGCATTAGCTGGCGACACCATCCCATGCGATGGTCTCTACGAGATGTGCCAAGACGCCGATTTCTACGTGCAAACAGTTATTCGCGAAGACCAAGTACGCGCGTTAGCGCCGCTTGTACCAACAGGTGAGCGCTTTCTCGACATCATCGACTACCACTCAACCGTGCAACAAGCTGCGCAAACAGCGTCCAAGTGCAACGTGAAATCACTGGTTCTTACTCACTTCGTTCCCGCAATTCAGCCCGGCGGTGAAGCTGAATGGCACGCAATGGCCGCGGAACACTTCTCTGGAGAAATTGTTATTGGTCCGGACTTGACGTTCGTTGAGAAGTAGACCGAGTTGATGTTGCAAGCCACACGCCTGCGATAGCGATAACAAGCCCCACTACAGACAACGCACCAAGTCTTTCGCCGAACAGGATCGCGCCTTCAACAGTAGACAATGCTGGCGTCAGAAAAAACAAACTGCTCACCTGCGATGCTGCTTGCCTGTGCAATAGCCACAACATGATGAGAATGGCTGCAAGCGACAAGACGCCCACAGCCCACGCCAATGACAACATGCTTCGAGTGGTAGCCGTGAACTGCCAACCCTCGGCAACTATTGCACCACTGCCCAAGATGACTGTTGTAGCCACGTATTGCCAAGCGGTACCGCCAAGCAATGGCACACCTATTGCAGATCGACGCTGAATCAGAGTTCCACCTGACATTCCAGCAACGGCGATTCCCATTGCAATCAACGCAGTTGTACTCACTCCATCAGAAGCACCACCACGCTCCACCACCACCGCAAGAACTCCTACACAACCCAGTGCAACACCCACGACGCGACGCGGAGTCAGATCTTCACCAAGAACAAGGCGTCCTAACACCGTTGTGAGAACGGGATGCAGAGCAGCGATCAGCGCGCTCACACCCGAGGGAAGGCCGTGGTCGATAGCAACAAACACTCCGCCGAGATAGAGAGCGTGAATGCCAGCACCCACAATCCACTGTGTGCGTATCTGATCTTTAACAAGACCAGACTCACCCATGAGACGGGCAAGTCCAAACAAAATGACCGCTGCGATGGCCGTACGAATGGTGAGGAATGTAAGCGGACCAGCGTCTTTGGTGCCATAACGAGCCACGATAAATCCCGTACTCCACAGCACCACAAAGAGCGCAGGAGCCGCTGACACTGCACGACGCGAAGCACTGGGGGCTGAAGAAGACATTCCAATGACTGTAGGTCGCCACAGGTTCGGTACTGTGCCCACATATGAATAACAAAGAACTTCTCGACGCAGTGTGCCCCACTATCAATGTTGTGGGCTCGGCTTTTTACTTCATCCCAGAAACCTTGGCGCTAGGCAAAGAACTCGGTCTAGGTGGAATGGAGTTTTATGTTCAGGGTCGTGGTGGCCAAATGGGCAACACCGACTCCGCCGCAGTTGCCGCTGCATTCGGATACTTCAGCCCTGCACTTATCAAGAGTCTGTGGGATGCAGCATGTGCAAAATGCGATCCATTAAAGGCTGGCACTGCCCACATGCAGGCCGCAGCAAATCTTGGTCGTGCGAAGTTTGCGTCGTTGCCTGGCCTCGATGCATTTGTTGCAGCGATGGACAAAGTGAACAACGCAGCAAATCCCGAAGGACTTGGGTTGTACGCAGCCATCCGCACCGAACCTCTCGCATCCGATGTAGCCGGTCGTGCAATGCAGTTGCTTGCAGTTCTGCGTGAATTCCGCGGAAGCGCTCACCTGGTGGCGCTACGTGCAGCAGGAATTGACGGGAAAAAGGCACATGCATCGAAGCGTCCAGATATGTGGAAGCAGTTCGGTTATCCCGAAGATGAAATGCCTGTCATTGACGATGCGTTCCTTGCACAAATGGCCGAAGCAGAGAAAATCACTGATGCCATCGTTGAACCTGCTTATGCAGTTCTCAACGACGCAGAGCGTTCAGCACTTGTGGCTGGCGTTCAGGCCGCCAAGGAAGCGCTTGCTAACTAAGACTGTTGCTCGGCGAGGTTCGCTGAGATTTTCTTAAATGCAGATGCCACCGCTTTAATCTCGGCTGGCGAGAGTAGATCAATCATTAATCGACGAACACTGTCTAAGTGTTGGGGCGCCGCTGTCTTCAAAAGGTCGAAACCTTTTGGTGTGAGGTGCGCGAATGCGACTCGTCCGTCGTCTTCAGATTGAACACGTGCCACGAGTTTCTTCTTCAGCACACCTTCCATTCGACGCGTCAGGCCACTACGGGTCAGGCGAAGGCTGTCCGCTAAATCGCACATGCGCAACCGTTGGTCCGGAGCCTCCGACAACATGGCAAGTAACTGATAGTCCCCGCGATCAAGCCCGAAAGGAGCCAAATCTTTCTCGATGGCACGCATGAGGTCGCCAGTTGTCCCAATGTACGAGCGCCACGCGGCCATCTCTGCAGGCGAAAGCCACTGTGTTGCCATATTGGTGAACCTATCGGGGGGAAGACAATGATTGCTATCGCAACTATATCGGTATATGGTTGAGTCCTCAACTACCCCTAGTGAAAGTGAGACATCATGGACATCGTCCTCCTTATTGCAAGAGTCCTCTTTGCATTCATGTTCCTTGGCTCAGGCATCAACCACCTGAAGCAAGCCGATGCAATGACTGGCTACGCACAATTCAAGAAAGTTCCTATGCCAAAGCTGTCCGTGCAGTTGTCTGGCGTCGTCATGTTGCTCGGTGGCCTGTCGGTCATCTTGGGCGTCTGGACCGACATCGGAGCCCTTGCACTAGCAATCTTGCTTGTGCTCATGGCTGTCAAGATGCACGACTACTGGAATGCCGATGAAGCTTCCAAGCAAACAGAAATGATCGGCTTCATGAAGAACATCTCCATGGCCGGTGGTGCATTGTTCATCTTTGCGGTCACCGCCGCAGAAGGTGCGCAGTTCCCACTCCAACTTGTTGGTGGACTCATTCAGGGCTAAACCCTTCACCACTTTCGAAGCGAAGCCGGGGCGTTCCTGCCCCGGCTTTTGCATGTCTGCTAACCAACAAGCCTGTTCAAGATCTCTGAAATTCGCGCAGTGCCTATTCCAATATGTTGATCAGAAATCCCATATGGCAAAACCAAAATGTCACCGTGCACCATCGCACCACAGGAGTACACGACGTTCGGAACATACCCGTCGCGCTCGTCATCGCGAGGACTTAACAATGGCTCTTCTAAGCAACCAATAACACGTGCCGGATCTTCTAGATCTAACAAAGCGGCTCCCAGACAATATGTACGCATGGGACCTACTGCGTGAGTAATTAGCAGCCAACCAGCTTCTGTTTCTATTGGTGAACCAGCGTTTCCCATCTGAATTAATTCCCATGGCCGAGTGGGAATCTGCACCGTCATAGATGCATTCCAGTAATCCAGATGGTCAGAGAATGCAACCGAGTTTGTTTCGTGATCTGCGCGTGACATTGCCACGTACATGCCACCAATCTTGCGAGGAAACAGTGCCATTCCCTTTCCTCGCGCAGCACGACCCGAAATGGGGTGGGTCTCAAAGGCCAAGAAGTCTTCGGTTGCGAGCAGTTGCTGAGAAATTCCAACTCCGTCAAACGCTGTATACGTTGCGTAATATTTCACCGACTCATCATCGTGAACAAATCGAACAAGTCGCGCATCTTCCATGCCTCGCCATTCCGCATACGACACGGGCCACAGAACTCGCTCTGAGATGTCCTTATCTGTAGAGAAGGTGACGGAATAGTTACGTTCCGCAATCATGCGGAAGTGATGCACTGTTGCATCTGCATTTCGAAAAGAATCGCGATCATCTAGAAAACGAAAAAGAACATCATTTAGTTCCGTCAACGTGAATGTTTCACCTAGCTGACCCAGAACAAAACCGGCGTTCTCCCCCATGTCGTCAAGTTCTTCTAAGAGTCCACGAAAATTAATTTGTTCCAACATTGGCTCCCAGTGAGTCCCAATAGTGGGGTGCTCGCCTGGCGCGTCCACTTGTATGTCGCCGTCTTGGGTCACCACTCCGGATCGAAAACCTATGGACGACCTATGTCCTTCTCCTATTCCTCGAACACTCATCACAAATCGAACAGATCCGTCTTCTACGCCGTCTTGATTCGGATGAACAACGATTGATGGGTTTGTCAGCGCAGACGCCTCAATAGAGAATTCGTGCGTGAAAATTGCGCCAATTAAGCGCCATCGTTCTTCGGACAAAATAAGCCCTGGCTGCACGCGATTAGCCATTCGATGTGCATGAAGTTCCAATTCTTTGGTCAGGTCTTCATGGCGCTCAATAAAGCGGTTATACACGTCATCTAGAGCGCGGCGCACCTCCTCTTCAGAAAGCGCCAAAACACGTTCAAGAACTTGAGTGGCGCGTGACTGCGTTGCCCCATAGTCCTCTTGGCCCGCAACAAACAACCGCGAAATAACTCGAGTGGAATCCGGTAATAGCCGATGCAGCGACCGCTGTACCAGTGGGTCGTGACTTCGAACATCAATCACACAAGCCACATTGCCGATCTGTGCTGCATTGTGGACAGCATCGCCAAGGTTGACTCAGCTCCTTGGTTCACATTCACTGCGTTCTCGTGTAAACCGTCGTACCCACCACCATGCTCAAGGTCAATCATGGAAAGACCAGCGTCGTTGTTGCCCAAGAACCAATTGCCGGCCATATGGACAACGTCATCCCATTCATCGGCGCCAGTCACCGACCCCGCTCGCATTGCCGCGTCGGCAAGCGCTGCAACCTCAATGGGCTGTTGATCAAACTGGGGCGCTTTGTCGTGTGGCCCTCGACCACCAACCGGTGTCACCGAAAAGTGATCGTTGAGGGTCTCTTGTTCTACCAACCACCGCAACAAGTCAAGTCCACGAGTAACCAATGCGTTGTCACCCAATGCAGAACCACATGCAATCATCGCTTCTGGTATCACTGCATTCGCATATGTCAATCGTGGTTCCACCCACTGCCAACTTCCGTGCCCGTTGGGATGAAATGCCAACATGGCGCGGACGTCTTCCAAAAGAGCAAATGCCCCCCTACTTCGTTCGTCTACTTCCAAGATTGACGCCGCACCCAATGCTGCAAAACACATTGATCGCAGAGAATCGGAACGAGCCAGAGAACCCACATCAAAGCCGTCGTAACAACGATTCTTGACCTCCATGTCTTGAGAATGCAGCACAGCTTCACCAAATCCCCACAATGCTCGACCCCAACAATCGTCGGTGGTTGCTGTGTCCTGCCACATGCGTTCAAAACTCATGCGGTTATGCATATGACCGTCTCGTCGTTGTGCGTCTAACAGAAAACGGGCGCCTATGCGAGCGAGCGTTGAGGATTCCTGGGATTCGTTCTTGTCGCGAACAGCAACTATGAGAAGTCGCGAATTGTCATCGACGCAATATCCGGTGTGAAAGCGCGGATGAGCGCCTCGTGCATGCTCAATAATTCCGCGATCGTCAGTCATACGCACAAGATGACGAAACCCCGTCCGCTGCTTCGGTTCGTGCACTGCCATCATGATGCCACTCGCTCTCCGACAAGAACTCGAACACCGAGGTCGACATATCGTGCAGCCACTGCAGACCAACGATGCTCGGCAGCAATAGGCACGGTTGCCTCTGCCATGTGCGCCAGTTCCTCTCTGTCGTGAGCAACTCGACGAATTGCCTGAGCAAGCGAAACGGGATCTCTATGCGGAACCACAATCCCAGCGCCAGAGGCAAGAAGTTCATCGGCGTGAGGAAAGGCGGTTGCAATTACCGGCCTGCCTGCGGATACAGCATCTACCAATACACCCGATGTGATTTGATCGTCGGAGTCATACGGCAAGACCACACAGGTTGATTGGTCTACCAATTTCAACAATGAATCAAGACTTCTGTATTGGTCATCGAAAGTGACAAGAGATGAGATTCCCAACAGCTGGGCTCTACGTTTCAACATGTTTCTGTAACTTTCGCCATCATTGGCACGAATCTTCGGATGCGTTTGTCCTGCGACTGTGTAATGAACGGTGTCATGTAATTCTGGAACCATCGCTAATGCATCTATGACCCATTCAATTCCTTTTCCTGGGCCAAGAAGTCCCCATGTCAGTAATGAGATCTCTTTCGTTGGAGACAGTGCTGTGCCCATAGGAACCGTTGCACCGTGCGGAATGGTGATCACCTTTGAGATGGATTCGCTAAACGTATTAATGCAACGGTCATGAGCGATGTTGGTCATTGCCACTAGCGCATCGGCCCGTCGTGCAAGCGCCTCGAACACCCTGCGTTGGCTTGCCGTGGGCGCGAGTGGCACCGTATGCATAGTGACAACCACCGGAATGTGCACGTCATCTAGCAGTTCTAGAACTTCCGAGCCATCTGTGCCGCCAAAAATCCCAAACTCGTGCTGCAAAAACAGCACATCGTAAGAGTTAATTAATCGTGCCACTTCAATACGGGACCGCGCAGAGTGTGATCTCAGAATTCCCACAACTTCTTCCGATGGAACATCGTTCGGGTCATCAGACACTCGAATGACCCCCACTCGTGATGCACCGACATCTTTTAAACCTCGGAACAACGAAGCTGCGAAGGTGGCAAGCCCACATTGTGTGGGCGGATATGTGCTGAGCACCACGAAGGATGGGGTTTCCCCGGCGGACGGATGCAGGGGTGAGACTCGAAGCGAGGTCACACCAGCGGGGGCATCAAGAAGCGCTTCCATCTACTTACCTCCCCGAGTGCGTCGACGTGAGCGACGGTTCGATGAGACAGTCATGCTTGCAACTCCACCGAGAAGTAAGACACCAGCGAGAATGCTCATGAAGCCAATCGATGTACCAGTTTCTGGAAGATCTGCTGGGAAGAGCACATCCAACACATCTTCTGTTCCCGTGGGATTTTCTGGTGTGACTACTTGCAATTCCACCGGCACAGTGGTTGTTGGGGCCAGTGTTGTAGTGGGGGCCAACGTGGTGGTGGTTGGAGCCAACGTGGTGGTTGTTGTCGATGTTGTTGACGTGGTGCTAGTCGTGGTGGTTGACACGAAAGGTACTGTCACCTGCTTCGAGGTTGATACAACTTCTCCTGCAGCCGCAAACGCAGTGTTGGTAACAGAACCTTCAAGGTCTCCAGTAACTGTTGTATACACCGCGGTGCACTGCAGTGTGGCATCCACCGCAAGCGTGCTGGCAGCAGGTCCACAGGCAAACGGAGCACCACCGTTGATCTTGTCGTCATCAATGGTGAACTGAACAGGCCCAATCGCCACATTGCCAGTGTTCTTGACGACATAGGTGTACGTAATCAACTGACCAACACCAGAGTAATTCTCCACATCTGCCGTCTTTGTTAGCGTCAAAGCCGGCGCAGGAGCAATGGTGGTGGTTGTCGACACGTACGGAACAGTGACTTGTCGTGTTGAAGACACAACGTCTCCTGCAGCAGCAAACGCCGTGTTTGTTACCGATGCATCAATGTCGCCAGATGATGTTGTATACACCGCGGTGCACTGCAGTGTGGCATCCACCGCAAGCGTGCTGGCAGCAGGTCCACAGGCAAACGGAGCACCACCGTTGATCTTGTCGTCATCAATGGTGAACTGAACAGGCCCAATCGCCACATTGCCAGTGTTCTTGACGACATAGGTGTACGTAATCAACTGACCAACACCAGAGTAATTCTCCACATCTGCCGTCTTTGTCAACGACAACGCCGGCGCCGGAAGTGGAGAATTGAAGAATGTGCATGTCACATCTTCGCCTTCACCAAGGGTGATGCTTGCCGCACTTCCATTCACAGACGTTGAGCCCGTGGTCTGATTCGCAATATTGCATGACACTCTGTCAAGACCCCATCCACTGGTAGATCCTTCAGTCACTGTGTATGTTCCAAATGCCGTTATTCCACTGAAGACACGAGTGTTTGCGCTTGTTCCGTCATCAGTCAACGTGAAGTTGCTCAAAGGAGTGGGTGAGCCCGTAAAGCTGAACTGTGTTGCACCTTCTGGGGCTGCTTGCTTCACGATGGTGATAGATGAAGGAATTGTTACAGCAGCACTACTCATGGAACGATCCATGTTGCCGGCGCTGCAGTTCTCCACATCCGAACACGTCAAATCAATAATGCGCATGTGATATGGAGAACCCGGAATCGCGGCAGCTGATTTTCCAGCGCCCCAGTCAATGCGAGATGCGATGTGACCGCCCCACGCAAGAACTGTTGTAGTTCCTGTAGCAGTGAAGTACACACTGATTCCGGTCTGACTGCTAGTTGCATAGGTTCCTGTGAACGAATACGCACTGGGATTTGAAGAGATGGTGCACGATGAAGTGCCACAGAGATTTCCTGTGTTCGCAACAACTGCTCCCGATGCTGGGAACGTTGCACCAAAAGCCGTGATGACCTGAGAACCAAGTTGTGTCACACCGGCAGTTGATACACGGGAGTCGAGTGGGATGGGAAGAGTCGCAGTGCCTGGAGAACACGTCACTCCAACGCACGGTGCCGCCGTGGTCTCGGTTCGATCAAACGAGGTGATGTAGTCAATTGCATGATGGCCCGATGCAGTGGAGTCCCACTCCAGAACCGCTTTGTAGGTTTTCCCAGAAGTCAGGTTTGTAAACACTGCGCGATACGGGATGGACTCCCCTTCTGCATAGTCAGAATTACTAGATCCCAGGTTTCCTGTCTGCCACTGGGAAGAGTGCGTTGAATCACAGGTTGTGCCCAAGTTTGCACATTGTTCTAGGTCCGCAGCGGGTTTAACCGCCGCCTGAAGAGGAGAATCCCACTTTCCAACAAGGACGACAGACGCTACTGCCATCACAAAAAGTAGGAGACGCAAAAGTTTTTGCGAGGAGTCATGAGTGGTTGTCATTGGTTCTTCCCATCAAGTGGAGGAAGCTCAACCAATAGTCCGGGGTCTCGCTCTGTGTTTACGTCATACACCTAGATTCTGGGGTGCAGACACGATGAAGTTCACCGCGCGTCATCAACATAACGACACACATAGGGTCGCTCAATAGATGAATGTCCCTATGTTCTCCATTGGGAATAAAACCGATATTTCTCTCTTACTTTTTTGTAAAACCGTCTTATGGTCACAGTGTGAAAACTCGAATGACTGTATTAGCGCTAGTTCTCATCGTCGCAATAACAATGGGAACCAACGTAAGCGCAACAATTGAACCAAGCACAAAATCAACATCTCTTAATCCAACGCGTGTCGTAAGTTTTCGCCCGTACTACGGCTACTCATCTGGACGCATACGAGTTCGATTATCGCAGAGCGAAGTTGATGTCATCGCCCGTATGCAAAAGATTGCTGATACGTGGGAGTCAGCAAGCCCTCCGCCGACCAATCTTCTTAATTGGCGCATTGAACCTTCGGTGGCCGGATCTCCAACAGTGTCTTTGGCAATTGATGCATTCCACCAAGCGCGCGCATTCTTATCTGTTCCCGTTAATTCAGGAACCGTACAGATTGCAATCATCATTGGACGCACTCAAAAATACATTCAAGAACAGGTTGCAGAGTTTGGCTGTAAGCCAACTCTCGCAACTTCAAATGGCATCTACCTCATGGGTGCAACTATTTGCAATCGAAACGTCATCGTGATCAATCTCACTGGTTATCTCTTCTTACGAAGTGTTACTCAACCAATTACGTCCGCTATGGAGACACGACGAGAGCCATCACTTTCATCGATGTCGTATCTCGTCGTCGACAGAAATCTGAGCAGCATTGCCCACGAATGGACTCACGTTGCACGAAACAGACTGAGCGATGGATTTGTTCCAGACAATGAGCCTGCGTGGTTTCGAGAAGGATTAGCAGAAATCATTAGTGGCCTTTCTCGAGTAAAGGCATCGGCCGGGCGCTATCGGTACAGCCATTTCCACATCATCCGGCTTCGCAAGTTTGCTAATTGGCCCAACATTTGCGGTATTCGCTTGACACGGTTTCGAACGAATGGTGACTTCGCCAGTGGGTGTGAATACTTGAGCGGCGGAGCAGGCGTAGAACTTCTCCTCGCAAAATACGGGGGCTTACCGAAGATCATCACCTTGTACAGCCATCTGCGTGAATCAGGCGATTTTCTTGAGTCTTTTGAGTACACCTACGGCATGTCGTTGCGCGAGTTTGAGCGTCGTGCCGACATTTATGCGAAGTACATCTCACAGGCAGCAAATTGATGAGTGGCAGTCGGTACTTTGGTTCTTGGGTGCGGTACTCATTCAGCGTGTGAATCCTTCAATTTTCCTGTGTGATGTGTATTCACCACGGAGGCAAGTGAATGAACCCACATATCGACACCCGAACCCTGGCGGAAATGTTCGCCGACATGACCGACATCTTTTGTGATTCGGTGGATGTAGACGGAATCAATATGTTGCTCTCGTACTGTCTTGAAGCTTCCGGGGTTCACGACGGTGTTGTGTTTCTTCGCGGCGACACCTACCAAGGTGATGTTGTCGTCGGCATCAACGGACGTTTAGACACAGAAAACTTTGCTCTTCCACTTGTTGGGTCGCGAGCTCTTCGAACACTCCAAACAGAGTTCTCGGTCTCTGGCGATTCAACAACTCTCTTTTATGACTACGCCTTTCCGCTGCGGGTGCGCGGAACGGCTCTTGGTGTTGTGTGCCTCTTCAGTCAGAACACTCCAGGAATAGACGAACAAGGAATCGCCGTTCTGCAAAGCATTGCCGACATTGCCGCCACCACAATTGATCAGACTCATCGAATTCAGCAGGCCCGCACGTTAGTGACTCAACTTCAGGGAGCACTTGATAGCCGAATAGTCATTGAGCAGGCCAAAGGTGTTCTCGCGGCAAGGAACAAAACAGATGTCTCATCTGCATTTAACGAACTTCGTTCCCAAGCGCGGCGCGAACAACGACCGGTTCGCTCAGTTGCTCACGACATTGTTCACGGCATCGCAAGCTAGAGAGCTACTCCGACAAAAACGTCAGCACGGCTTCTGCGATTGCTTCAGGTTGTTCTGGCAATAAGGCATGGCCGGCGTTATTCACTTCCACCAATCGTGCGTGGGGTGCAGATTCAGCCTTGTAGCGCCGACCATTCTCCACTGGGGCAATGGCATCTTGTAGTCCCTGCACCACCAACACTCGATCTACATTTGCCGACCACCACTCGTCTCGTGGAGTTCGCTGAACTGCTGCACGCTGATACCGCATGACGGTTGGCATCCACCCATCTCGCCACACGGTGGGGTCGTTGCCATCGGCGAAAAATGCTTGTTTTACGTATGACAAGTGTTCATCGGAAGAAAGTTCAGTGTTGTAACACTGAGAGAGAGCACGCCAGATGTGGGGTTCTGGCTCAACCAATCCGCCGGCCGCCAGCAACGTAAGTGACTCAACTCGCGAGTTGAAGTCCGCAGTAATGCAACGAGACAGTCTGTTTCCAAATGCATGACCTACGAGATGAAACTGTGTAACGCCTTGTTCTTCGAGATTGGCAACAACCGCACTTGCTAGATCGTGAAGCGTGGGCTCGCCTTCCCACTCAGGAAATGGTTCCACTAAAAGAGGCGTGAAGCCTGCGCTGGCAAGATCTTTCTCTAGTTGAGCAAAGTCAGATGCTGGGCGACCTAAAGAGGGAACAAGGACAACTGCTTTTTGCAAACTCATATCACCACACTAGTGATGCCCTACTTCACTTGATTGACCGTGACAATCAGAGAAGGAATAGCCGGTCTATCTGGCAGTAATTGAGGAGGCACATACAACAAAGATGTTGTTGCATTCTCGGCCGACCACACCAATTCGTAGTAGTCACACTGGGCAGTACAAGCAACGGGAACAAAGAAATTCCATGCCGCTACGTAACGCGCCGAACTTCCTTGAAGAATGAAGTCAGTCGTTGAATCTGGAACATTGGCACCATTTTTTCGTAGCCAAATTGACATGTTGCTAGACGATCCACCTTGGCTTCGATAGACCTGAGCCGAGAATGCAATGTTGTAGACGCCAGGGTTGGTAAATGAAATGCGAGAATCATCAACAACCGAGATTCCCTGATTGTTCAGAACATCGGAATTGTTCAGTCGCATGGCATATGGCGTATTCGCTTCATATCCGCCTGGTCCATCGTCTCCTTGAGTGGTGGTATCCCAGAAGTATCCAGAATCTCCCGCGCCACTGAGCCCACTTGGCCCTTCCGGTCCTATCTCTCCGACAGGACCTCGCAGTCCAATTTCTCCTTGCGACCCTTGGGTCCCTGGCGCGCCATCAACCCCATTACGTCCGTTCACACCATCGCTTCCGTTTGTTCCATTTGTTCCATCTGATCCGGCTGGACCCGTTGGCCCCACAACGCCACGCGGACCCCGCGGTCCTGCTCTCCCAGTTGCACCATTCATTCCGTCGATGCCGTCAACACCATTAACTCCATCAACTCCATCGCGTCCGTTTTCTCCTGCAGGTCCCGTCGCGCCAACTTCACCAGCAATCCCGCGATGAATTCCGCCAAGAAATGCAAAACCACGGCCATCTGCATCGCAACTGTGCAAGAACAGAGAGAGCGAAGACATAAACAATGTCAAAACGGCGAGATAGCGCGAGAATCGGTTCGCAAAAGTTGAAGAATCCGACGCATTAGTCGTCGCAGAAGAATTGAATCTGCTCACTCACAGAGACGATATGGAAGCGCCTCGGCTCCTACCTCACATGTGAATACTTATCCCGTGGGACAGTTATACGAACTTTGCGAAACCTTCAAATGGCATGCGCTCTGAAACCAATGTGTTCACCGGTGCAGATTCATCGGTGTAGCCAATTGCCATACCGCAGAACAGCAACTCATTGTCTGGTGCACCGCAGAACTCGCGAACCGCCTTGTGCTGCACCGACCAGTACTCCTGAGCACACGTGCCGAGGCCGCGTTCGGTGGCCAGCAACATAAAGGTCTGCAAGTACATTCCAAGGTCCGACCACTGTGGCGCACCCATCTGACGATCAATGAAACAAAACATTGCAGCCGGCGCATCGAAGAACTGCATGTTCTTTGCCATTTGGCGCAAACGTCCTGGCTTGTCTTCACGAGGAATTCCCAACTTCGCATACATCTGTTCACCGAGAGCAAATCGGTTTGTGCGGTACGGTTCCGATAGCCCCGCGGGATAGATGTCGTATTCGGGTTCTGCAACTTCTGGATTACCAGCAATGATTGCTCGCAAACGGTCTGTTGATTCCTTCTCTAGAACATAGATTCGCCAAGGCTGAACATTTCCACCACTTGGGGCTCTAGCTGCATCAATGACCAATTGACGTAACACGTCGTGCGCCACAGGTTGCTCTGTGAATTGACGGACTGAGATTCTCTTGTTGACAGCGTCGATTACGTTCATACGGTCACGCTAGTGCAGCGGTAACTTCTCTCACCAAGCGAGTGGGTCAGTACCATACATACATGGCCACTTCTGATGGAGACCGCGCAAAATTCTTTCCTGCTATTGAAAAGAAACACGGCGGCAAGATCTCGCAGTGGATTACTCGTGTCAAAGAGTTAGGCGACGCCAAGTATCCAGAGCAAGTCGCCTATCTCAAAGAAGAGCACGGCTTTAGCCAAGTCCACGCGAACGCTCTCGTGATGTATGTACGGGGTTCAACGACATCGAAGCGATTCGCCACACCAGCGGAATACTTCAAAAGTCTCGATGCTTCCACCGCTAAAACTGCCAAGGCCATCTTCGAGACCATCCAGACCAAATTCCCGCACCTTGAACTAGTGATTGCGTGGAATCAACCGATTCTGCGTGTTGGCAAACAGTCCATTTTTGGAATGTCTGCATCTAAGAATCATCTCACCATCAACCCCTTCAGCGTTGAAGTTCTTGTAGCCCACGAGAAGAAACTGGCTGACTTAGTAGTTAACAAGCACACCTTTCAAGTCCCCACAGACTGGAAAGTAAACGCAGGCCTCTTGCACTCACTCATTCGCACACGATTGAAAGAAATTGTGTGAAACTGTCCGCATGGACGTCACCTTCACAAACCTGCGGAAACTCAACATTCGAGCAGGCGTCTTACACCTTGCGTCATTAGTTGCCATCATTCTGCTTTCCAACGATGCGTCGCTTCCCGTAAACGCCATCTACCTCACCGAAGCACCCGGCACTGGCCAGTTCTCTGATCCCATCAACCTGTTAAACCTCAATATTGGTTACATGGTCGCGGCCTTCATGGCGCTATCTGCGTTCTTCCATTTCTTCGTTGCATCACCAGCAATCTTTCCAAAGTACGTAGAAGGACTGCAGAAGCACATCAACTCCTACCGATGGGTGGAGTACTCGTTGTCTTCATCAATCATGATCATCGTCATTTTGCAACTCAATGGTGTTGCCGACTTTGTTGCACTTCTTGCAATCTTCGGAGTAAACGCAAGCATGATTTTGTTCGGCTGGCTGCAAGAGCGCTACACATCTCCTGGTGATGGCGACCTACTCCCCTTTTGGTTCGGATGCATCGCCGGTGCTGTGCCGTGGATAGCAATCGTCATCAACATGTTTGCGCCAAAGGGCCCACCAGAAACAACAGTTCCTGGTTTTGTCTACGGCATTGTTATCTCGCTCTTCGTTCTGTTTAACTGCTTTGCCATTATTCAATGGAAGCAGTACAAGGCCCAGGGCAAATGGGCCGACTACCTCTATGGCGAGCGCTGGTACATCCGACTCAGCTTCGTCGCCAAATCCCTCTTGGCATGGCAAGTGTTTGCTGGAGTTCTTGCTTCCTAGGAAAAACTTGACATGAAATACTTGATTTTCATATCATGTATTTCATGCCGCCAAAACCCTCACCAACAAACGAGCCGACGTGGACGTTCTTGTCTAATCACGCTCACGTGTTGATTTGCCTCGCACGACAGCCCGATGTCCGTCTTAGTGAAGTTGCCGACTTAGTCGGCATTCAGGAACGGACTGTTCACCGCATCATTCACGAGTTATCCGATGCCGGGTACGTCACGGTGTCAAAAGTGGGACGAACCAATGTCTATGAGATTGATCTCGATCATCCACTTCGCCATCCCCTCGAGTCAGAGCATGAGATTCGAGAAATTATCTATCCGTTGCTCAAGAAAAAACGTGCCTCCAAATGATTGCCGCATCTCTCGCCGACAATCTCCTCACAGCGCCGGTCATCGCCTTCATCGTCGCGCTTGTTGCCACCCTTCTGCGCTTTGAAGTACGTCTTCCCGAGTCGCTCTATCCAATTCTGTCCACATTCCTGTTGTTGGCAATTGGAATCAAAGGTGGCCGCGCCCTCGCCGAGGCATCACCGTCAGAAATCTGGAAGCCACTGATCGCAGCCTTGATTCTTGGAGTAATCACACCAATCATTGCCTTTGGACTTCTCCGTCTTTTCGGAAAATTCGACATTGTGAACTCTGCAGCAATTGCGGCCCACTACGGTTCGGTTTCAGCCGTCACGTTCACTGTTCTTATTTCATCGCTCGATGCACGAGACATGACATATGAAGGCTTCGCCGCCGGACTACTTGCTGTGTTGGAAATTGTCGGCATCATCATCGCCCTCTTCCTCGCGCGTGGAGCGTCATCAGGGTCATCGTGGAAAGAAGCGCTGAGCGAAGTTGTACGCGGACGCAGCATTGCTCTTCTTGTTGCTGGTCTCATCATTGGCGCAGTCGTTGGCGCAGACAGACTCGCCCCTACTGATCCACTCTTTGTTGGCCTCTTTGGTGGCGCGCTTACATTGTTCCTCATCGAACTCGGCGTCATTGCTGCCGAACGACTACGTGATATCAAAGAAGCGGGCATCCGCTTAGTGGTGCTCGGAATTGTTATCCCACTCGTCAACGGTTTTCTCGGTGCTCTCGCTGGTGCTGCTGCAGGAATGTCCACTGGCGGCGTCGCTGTCATGGCCACGCTGGCAGGTAGCGCGTCGTACATTGCGGCGCCTGCTGCAGTGCGAATTGCACTCCCTAAAGCGAGTCCAGGGCTCTATGTGACAGCATCACTTGGTATCACGTTTCCGTTTAACCTCACCATCGGTATTCCTACCTACATCGCTATGGCGAATGCGCTGACCTAAAGGACACATCATGAATACAGCTGCACGTCAACTCATCACCATCGTCGCCGAATCTGTTGTTGAACAGAAACTCATTGATGACATCAAGAAATGTGGCGCAAAGGGTTATTCCGTCAGCCACGTACGTGGCGAAGGAGTCACCGGCAAGAACACGCTCGATTTAAACGGACCAAGCATTCGACTTGAATCAGTTGTTACCGACAAGGTGGCAGAATCAATCCTTGAAATGCTGGCTGAAAAGTACTTTGACAAGTACGCAGTGATTGCGTGGATTACTGCAGCACACGTAGCGCGTCCCGACCGTTTCTAGTTTTCGGCTACCACACAACGGGACGAGTCGCCCCAACAGCGCGTCCCTCTGTGCGAACACCGCGAGGCACCATGTCTTTTGCAAGCTCGTGCCACAGAGCCTTCAACTTGTAGTGCGGAACACGCGGGAACAAATGGTGCATGGCGTGATGATCATGCCCACGAATGAGTAGTCCAGAGCCACGGAAGACGGCAACCCTTGTGTGTCGGTAACGGCTTGTTTCATTTGCGGGATGGTGTGGGTACCACGCGAAGATAAAAATCAGCCAGCACATCTGAATTCGTGCGGGTAACCACCACAACAGCAACGCCTCAATGCCGTACCCGGAGATAAAGCTGGCTACAAGAACAACTGTGGTCAACAACCAGAAGCGCAGTTGCGCCTTACCTTCTTTCTTCACACCATTGCTATCTCGAAGAACAGCCTTTAGCGGTGCCGGCAGCAAGATCCGAAGCGGTGGAATTAAGGCGAAGAACGGAAGAAATGAATACAACATGGTCATGCCATAGAACTTCACGGGAAGTTCGCGCAACCGACCATCGGTGAAATGGTCGGGATCTCGATGCGGGTCATTAGTGAATGCATGGTGGCGCATATGAGAGGCGCGATGAGAAGAGAAATTGATCCCGGTGGGAATTGATGACAAGGTTCCAATCGCTTCTTCCACCCATCGTCCACGCGACACCTTGCCCCAGATGTTCTTGTGGGCGGCTTCATGCATGGGCATATAGAAGGTGGAAGCAAAGATTGAGTTCACGACAAGGCATTGCCACAACGGCAAAGTGCCATTCACGCCCAGAACAATGACACCCACCCAACACACTGCAAATAACAGAAACGTGACGATGATTCGGACCTGGATGCCACCCCAATACTTGGCAGCTACCAAATTCTCTGCGCGCACATTCTCTGAGCGAATTCCATTTGCTGAAGCACTACTTGCCTGGGCCGCCTCTTCAACAAGGATGCTCTCGAGAGCCTCTGGTTCTGGCGTGGTCTCAATCATGTGCTCACCGTACCTATTTCGTTACTAGCCCTAGGCATAGTGCAAGTATCAGCTCTATTCGGGGAAGATCCCTCCGACACCTGAGCGGTGATTTACAAGCCAATCAGCCGGTCACATCGGCGCATCAGTGCCCCACGTGCGCGGACCGGTACCACTCGACAGTTGCGGTGAGCGACTCTTCAAGCGGTGTCGAATGGTCACCGAAAATTGATGCGTACGACGAATGATCGACTACAAAATCCTCTTCAAACTCATAGAGAATTTCGGGAATTTCTCGTGCAGGCGGAATAAAAAGTCCGGCAATTTTCATTGACAATGCGCCTCTCGTCACCGATCGCGGCTGGACGCCGGCTATCCGTGCCGCGATTTCTAAGAATTGTTGATTCGTAACTGCAGGAGCGCTCGGAAGGTGCCACGCACGACCAAGGGATCGGTGATCGAGCGCCATTCGCACCAGCGCTTCTCCAATGTCAACGGCATAGGTGTAGGTATGAAGCGCGCTCGCCGAGCCGAACACTTCAGCTTTCTTACCCTTCAGCAGTGGAATGAAGAAGCGTTCCCCCACTTGTGACCCAAGTGCAAAAGGCCCAAAGAAATCGGAGGGGCGACCAGCGGTGACCCTTATGCGGCCTGCGTTGTGTTCAGCCTGCAACGACCTCCACATGTCGGCACGTACTTTTCCTTTGCGCCCAGTTGCGACAAGTGGAAGGTTTTCCGTCAATGGACCCGACACCGGTCCATATCCGTACAAGTTCTCTACCACCACAAGAACTGCGTTTGTTCCGCGAACAGCTTGCACAATGCTGTTCTGCAACGCAGGGAATTCTTCTGGCCATCGGTGATACTCCGGTTGCGACGCTTGATAAACAGCATCTGCACCCGCAATCACTTTTGACAATTGATTTGAATCGCGAACATCTGCAATAACGGCTCGTGCACCAGGAATTTCAGTTCCACTTCGGCTGACAACATCAACCTCAATTCCCCTCGTGCGTAGAGATTGAACAACTGCTCGTCCCACGGGACCAGCACCAAGAACTACGTGGCGAGACATACCAACTCCTTATATGAGTCACTCACGTTATTGTGAGCAGTGCTCACAATAACGCCATCAATGGCGAAATACAAGAGCAGTGCTCACATTTCCTGCGGCACACTTCTAGACTGCTGCCATGACCGGTATTCGCGCTGCAGCACGTAAAGAAATCTCAGCAGAAATCAAGCGACTAGCCCGAGTACAGATTGCATCTAAGGGCGCCGCCAATCTCTCTCTTCGTGAAATCGCTCGCGAAATGCAAATGGCAAGCTCCGCCATGTACCGCTACTTCGATAGTCGAGATCAGTTGCTCACCGAACTGATTGTTGAGAACTACGACAACATTGCTGACTCCGTTGAAAAAGCTGATGCAAAGTGTGCACGAGACGACATCAGAAGTCGTTGGATGGCAATGGCTGAGTCACTACGAACATGGGCACTACGCCACCCGTCTGATTACGGACTCATCTTCGGAACGCCGGTTCCGGGATATGCGGCGCCACCCGACACGGTGGACCCAGGCAGGCGATACACGAATGTGTTACTACGACTACTTGTGGACGCACACGTTGCTGGTTATGTGGCCACCGTTGATATTCCTCCCGCAAAGGGATTCGTAAAGGAATACAAACACGTGCAATCAAACCTTGGCATCTCGCTTCCAGACGAGATGCTGCTCGCTGGTCTAGCGGCGTGGGCGGCAATGTTTGGTGCAATCAGTTTCGAATTGTTTGGGCATGTCGACCAAGTTTTCGTCAACCCCGGAACTCACTATTCAGCTTTAGCTCACATGCTTGGTGAGCAGCTTCTGGGGATTAGCAATTAGAGATTGTTCTCCGCCGTTACTTTTTTCTCAGCCATGGTCCGAGCCTATTGAGCGCCAACACACACAGGCGTACTTCCCCGATTTCAGACACACCCCAGCGGTACTCTGAGAAGCGACATCAAGAGAAAACTTCAATGAAGTTTCGGCAACCGAGCCAACCCGGCCACGGTGCTTCCCGCAAGGGGATGAGGCGCAGCAGCGCAAACATCCGGGCTCGTGGTGTCCCTTACACAAAGGAGACAGCATGGAACAACTTTCACGAGGACTCGCAGTTCTCGAATTCATTCAGCAACTTAAATCGGGCATCCCTATTCCGCAGCGCTTTCACGAAGGATCACGCGTCTATTTCGCCGATGCACTGGCAACTGCTGAAGACAAAACATGCGTGGTGTGTGGCATTCAACTAGTGGGACATCAAAGAATGGTGTGCGCTGGTCACTGGGATTGGGTGCAGTTCGAACCACTTGAAGAATTTGAATTCGAGCAAAATCCACATCACTCACTCATTGAATTCCTGTTCATCAATCTGCGACGTACTCTCGTCATTCGCACTCGCAACCATTGGCAGGCTGGGCTTCACGGCCATTCACGTTGCGAACTCTGCAAACGAATCACATTGAATGTCGAAGTACTGGTCTCGTTGCCGCATGGCTCCCACTTAAAGCGGCACACGGTCTGCTCCGAGCACGCCACGTTCCGCTGGGAAGATTCGAGCTCCCCCATTGAAGAAAACTGACCAGGTTGCAATTCCCGACTAATTCAGTCATAATTATCGGGAATTACCCCCCAACCCAGGAGTTCCCCATGTCCGTTCTTCCCGAAGTGCTTGCTGCCAATAACAAATACGCCGAATCATTTGGCGAAAAAGGCTCGCTCGCTCTGCCGCCAGCTCGTGGCTTTGCGATTCTCACCTGCATGGACGCCCGCCTCGACCCAGCCAAGTACGCAGGACTTGCTGAAGGCGACGCTCACGTCATTCGTAATGCTGGTGGCCGCGCAAGCGACGACGCCATTCGCTCTCTTGTTATCTCGTACAAGCTTCTTGGTACGAAGGAATGGTTCGTTATTCATCACACAGATTGCGGAATGGAGTTCTTCACGAATGATGTGATGAGTGGACTTCTTGCATCAAGTCTTGAGACAGCACAACTGGGTGCCAGTGGATTCACCGACATTGGCAAGGGCCCTGGCTCAACAGAAGGTCGCTACATCAATTGGCTCACCATCGCCGATGCAGAGAAGAGCGTTGTTGAAGACGTCGCACGTATTCGTAATCACCCGCTCGTGCCAAAGAACATTCCCGTGTACGGCTACATCTACGACGTTCGCTCCGGCCGTCTTGTAGAGATTCCTGCAGCAACTGACGCTGGCAAAGCCAAGTAGTTCAGCAGGAGGGTTTACCAATAACCCTTCATCAGTTCCGTTGACCACGAGGGCTGCGCAATGTCACCGCGTGGACCGAACTCGTCCATCCACGGCTTTATGTCAACAACTGGTGTTCCATCAATGGCGTCAAGACCGGCAACATGAACCGTTGAACCCTCGACTTTTACAATTTGACACACAGTGACGCCAAGTCGATTGGGCCGATCCTTTGCTCGTTGAGCAAAGATGCCCACTTCTGGCCAATCTTTGTTGCCTCTCGGATGTCGCGACATCTTTGATTCATCCCACGCAGCCTTGTCGAATACGTACACAACAATGCAGTGGGAAAAACTCTCGAGCCCCATGAGTGATTGAGCATCAAAGGGAGCAATCATTTCAATGCGAGACGATTCGTCATCCCATGAATCATCTTCTGGCTCGCTTCGGGAACTGCGAACGGTTCCAATTGCGTTGATTTCAAACTGGCTCATCGTGTGTCAACAGTAATCAGGCACGCTTCCAGTCGGTAACCACACCGCCAGCGGTGGAGGCGATCTCTTTAGCTAACCGTCGAGATGTGATCTTGCGTGAATGTCCTGACCCACCAGGTTTTGAACTTGAGTAGGAATACCGTCGCCGGCATCGTCGTTACTCACTGGCTGCCCAAGGCGTGCGGTGAGCGGAACATACCCAGACCAATACGGCGCCGATTCATCTTCGTCATCATTCACTGCACCACCTGTTCGCACCTTCGCCGACATCTCATCAAGCGACAAAGCCACCACTCTCGTCGCGCGGATATCGCTCGGAGAAGGATGCCTCATCACATTCCACGTCGGAACCACGTGGTCGGTCATCAGCTGAAGTGAACGAAGAACTTCATCTTTGTCTGTGACCAGCCTGGCTCGTCCACGTACAACAACAGATCGATAGTTCATTGAGTGATTGAACGGTGTTTTTGCAAAGACAAGTCCGTCAACAATTGTCACGGTGGCGCAGATATCCATGTCTGCCGCTGCGCCAAGAAGTGAGTTTGCCAGTGCTCCGTGCAGATACATCGTGTCATCAGTAATGCCGTACACCATCGGCAAGACGAGAGGTCCCCAGTCAGTAACGACGCCGACATGCGCGACAGTACCGACGCGAAGGATTTCGAGCATCGCGGCGCGGTCGTACTCAGCTCGTTTGGAATTCCGCCTTACAGTGGTTCGAGTGCTCGCAGGTTGGGCGTCCGAGTGTTTGCCAGTCATCACAAGAATGTAGGTCGGCAATCGCCCGCCACAACGAATAATTTGAAGATCGCCCGAATCACTAGGCGAGCGTGCGACGTGGTCTTCGGACTAGTTCGCCACCGCAGTTCGGGCAGATGCACTCCATTGACCCTCCACAGGCAACACAGAACGTGCACTCGAAGCTACAGATCAGCGCTTCGCCCGCTTCTTCTAATTGAGCGGAACACTTCTCGCATACTTCACGCATCTCTAACACGTGTTCATCCTTCCTTTGACCACATGGAATCAATAAAGCGCTGGTCCTCATCAAAGAGCCAACATTCCCGCAGTTTGTCATCTTGCACTCGATAGAGAAGTACACGCTTCACGCGTCTCGCTGGCTGGCCAAGGTCTTCAACAGCAATCAGAGCACCAAGAGATTCTCCAACAAGAACATCTTCAACATCGATCAACGTGCGAGCAGTGCGTGTTGAGGCCTGAGCAAGAACAGTGAATGCAGCATCACGCCCACGATGAGTTCCGGCGAGCGGGCTCTCCCCCATGTAGTGAAGTTCGATGTCTTCGTGGTACGAAGCCAACACTTTTTCAAGGTCCGATGCAAGCCATGCTTTGGCGTAAGCCCGAAGGACCCGGCCAGTTTCTTCACTCGTCGCCATGTGGCTACTTTACTTTTTCGCAGTTTGCGACTTCTCACAAGGTGATGGAGATTGGTGACCACAACACCGACAACTCATGATATTGCATTATTACTACATAGCATTTATGCTACTGCCATGGGACGTAAACCAAAAGAAGAAACACCAGTGTTCAATCGACTAGAGGAAGTTCGAGAGACACGCGGACTGAGTCGAACCGAGCTGGCCTACGGAGCAGATGTTCACTACCAAACAATTGGATACATCGAACGCGGTGAATACAGCCCAAGCCTGTCGCTTGCACTGACACTCGCCAAAATTCTGCGCACCGATGTACACGACATTTTTTCTCTCGAGCCATTCTCGAAAAAGAAAGTGACGACGTCGTGAGTTTCCTACCCAGTGTGCAAGGCATCCTTGTCTCGCTATTTGTCATGAGTGTGATTCGGGCTGTGTGGATTTGGCGCAAGTATGACAATCATCGTGTTCTGCGTTTCATTGGCTGGCCGGGACCATACGGCACGTCAGGAACGAAGGAGTATTTCTGGACGTCCGGCACTTCAGGCGCAAGTCGCGCCGAAGTGGAGCGCGCATTGTCACCGAAATATGCGGAGAAGTACGGCTGGTTGATGACTGTGAGAGCTCGGCGATTGATTATCGCAACCAATGTCCTTGCTTGGGCGCTTGTGATCTACGGCGGATTCGATCTGCCAGGCAGTTTGAGTTACACAAATGGCCACTTGTCTTGGTGGGCCATCTTGCCGATTGTGACGTGGTGGGCAGCTCGTGCGTCAGCTCGTGTGATTGCCGATGCGCCTGACGAATTGCTTGACGAACGATTGCTGGCGATACGGAATGACGCATACCACGAGGCTTACCGTTTCCTAGGAGTCATTGTTTCGTCCATCGCGGTGCTGGCTATTGCACTTGATATCTCCATCACCGAATCAAATCGTGATTTTGGTGGCGCCGACTGGACATCACTCGCCGTCACACTTCCGTTCGTCGCAATTTGGGCTTTGTCGTCACTACCAAGTCTTGTCCTCATCGCCAAAGAATCTCTTGAGGAGAAATGACATGAGTATCTTTGCCTTACTCGGTGCACTAACGACTGCCATGCTTTGTGCGTTCGGTCTTCTGTATCCAGATTTTCTTACGCGCCAGGGTGCGTTCGGGCTTCGAATTGAGTCACCCATTGCGATGTCAGAGATGAGAGCAACATATGGTGCGATGTGCGCTATAGCCGTCGCGGTAATCGTGTCACAGTCTGAGACAGTTGCCATGGTGCTCGGAATTGCTTGGTTTGGATCTCTTCTAGGACGTCTCCTGTCAGTCATGGTCGACAAGTCATGGAGCACCCATGTCGCGGCAAGTGCCGCTGCGGACTTTGTAATGTTTCTTTTCTTGGTACCCCTCGCCTGAATCGAGATTGGTGGAACAGAGAGATACACGGTCGGTGATTCTGGAAACCTCAACGGCCCGTTACTTCAACTCACGGTTTTCTAACGTTGACTTCTTCACTATCGGCGCCATCACAACGACAGTTCTTTCGCCAATACACCCCACCGGCGTTGGCGCATGCGGTAGAACCACCGCGCATAAACGACGACACATGGAGTAGCAATGCCCGCATCAATCTCAATCCGATCGAGATAGTGACACGAATTATTGCTGATTGGCGACACGACGATGTCGTGATTCCACCGCTTCAAGATCCCTCCACTTTCTCGGCTAGTAAGCGTTCGTGTCACGTCATCGATTCTCGCTACATGCAATCGGTGACGAGAAAATGGGATGACGCCAAAAAGGAACACCCAGCCGACGACAGTCTCTCCTTGATGCCACTCGTCATCACGCTGATTGATCACGGGCATAGTGATGAGGCCACGCGTGACCCTTCTAAATGCGGCTGGGGTCTTAACAGCAGCCCACACCATCTCAGCAGATGCTTCAAGATTGCTCGAAAGCTCAATGGTTTTCATAACTTAAGAATGCGAGCCATCTACACTTTTGTCAACTCGCATTGTTGAAGAAGTTTCTAGAAAGCATGAATGCGTGAGCCTTGCTATTGAAACGTGATTACTAGAGTATTCATGTGATGCGCACACAACAGACATTCATCAAGTGGCTCGAAGTTGTCCTTGTTCTTGTCCTCATCTATTCCCTACTTCTTGTATTCGCCGGAACAACAGCTGGCTCACTCTTTTCATGGTTCGGTTTCGGCCCAGATGAATCAATCGACACCGACGCAGTGCAGAACTACCTACGACTCCCCTACATGGTTCTTGGTGCCGTCATGGCCGGTTGGGCGTTTCTCATGATCCAGATAGTTCGCGGACCTCTGAAAGAAGGGTCCGCATGGGCGTGGACATTTCTTGTGCGATCACTAACACTGTGGTTCGTTCTCGACACAGGAATGTCACTGGTGCTCGGATACCCGACACATGCGCTCTTCAACATTCCATTCGCAGTCGCATTAGGGATACCTCTTCTTCGGCTCAAACCAATCACGTTGTAAGACGCGACACTTCAGGTCGGTGACCACGCCATCGGCAAAAAGCCCGATGTCATTTGGGCTCGCTTAGTTTGCCTCAAGTCGAAGGCGAATTCCGTCGAGAAGAAGAACTACACCTGCGAATTGGGGCTTTCCATGCCTCGTGACATTCTCACCAATCACTTGTGCAACGACTGCCCTCAAAGCAACCTCTGCTTCGGATGATCTCATTCCCTCACCGATGAGGAGATTGATTACATGAGAAGCAGCTGCTTTCATGTTTGGTCCTTGTTCTGGATCTTCGAACAAAGTCGCGATTCCGGGATGAGTCTGCAAGACATTCATGAGACCAGTAGCAATCGTCCGTAAAGCCAAAAGACCAGAGCGCTTGCGTAGAACTTCGTCGCACACACTTGCCAACAGTGCATCCGGAAGCATGGCAAGAAGGGTGTCTTTGTCAGCGAGGTGGCGATATAGGGTCATCGGGCCGATTCCTATTGATGCTGCAAGAGATCGCATAGTGAGCGCATCGACGCCATCTCTGTCAATGAGTTCGACTGCCGCCTCGACGATTTCGCCCACCGACACGACCGCGGGTCTGCCGCGTTTGGGCGAAGCTGCGTTCATAGTTAAACCGTACCAATGAGATGTTGTTAGTGAATACGCGTAATTGCAATAATTTGCGTACATTGTTATCGTATTCATATGACAACGCAGCCACACGAACACACCAACCCACAATCTCCTGACGAACTCTCCATCTGGCTCCGTGATGGATGGAAAATCGTGGTAAAGCACTTTCCGGCACTTGTGCTGATTGCCTTGATTGCGGACGTACCACTCGCATTTATCTCGAGCGCTGCCGAGAACATCGATAGCGGACTTCTTTCTGCTCTCGCCGCCTACTCTTCAATCGCAGTCATCACCCCACTCGCAAAGGCAACCGCAATTGTTGCCATTGCCAAGTGGGAACGCGGCGACGATCGGGCCGTGGTTGGAGCCTTTAGTGCTCTTCTACGGAATTTTCATGTCTTGCTCGCAGCCAGCATCCTGTGGTGCATCGGAGTCTTTATTGGTGTTGGTCTTCTTATTGTCCCCGGAATCCTCGTTCTCGTTCTCGGACAATGCCTGATGGGCGCAATCATCCTTGAGAATCTCTCCATCAAAGAAGCAATACAACGGTCGAGATTTCTCTTGAGGTCACGATTTTGGAATGTGTTGGCTTTGTTCTGCATGGTTCAGGCTGTTGCCGGAATCGCCTCAGGAATCCTTGAAGCTGTCGTCGGCGTTTTCATTGGTGGCTTACCCCTCGACATCATCGTGAGAGTTCTCACATCTCCGCTTGCGTTTGCTCCGCTTGCAGTGATGTTCCTTCGCACGAGCCACGCTTCAGGTCGGTGACCACACCACCGTTGGATTGTGAAGCCTCGCTTGTAACTCAGTACTGGGGCACATCTGCACCAACATCCCAAAGATGGTGCACGGGATCATGCATGAGGTACTTGGCGATGGAACTAACCGTAAACACCGAGCCGTCACTACGGAACCCCCGTCGTATCCATTGATTCTGGTTTACCGACTCGAAACGAGTAGCGAGAGATAATCCGGCGTCAATGAGTTCTCGGGCCACTGTTTCAGGATTCTGCGTCTCGTATTGATCCTCAATTGCAGTGGCATCCTGATCCCAGTTCTCAAATGCAGGGTCCTCGGTCTCAAGCATCAGTTGCAGACGTTCATCGAACTTTCGAAACACATCGCGCACATGGCAGCTGTATTCGAGCGGCGACCAAACTCCAGGCTGAGGTCTCGTTCGCACGTCTTTGCGTTCAAGAACTGATGTCCAGCGACGAACTTGATCGCGAAGTGCCACTGCTGTGCGAGCCGGGTCAAACGTCGAAGCATCAAAGCCGCACTCTCCGCATTGTCGTTCAAGAACCCATGTCCAGTTCTTCTCATCCGGAGTGATGTAGTAGCTCATACCAACGACCGTACGCCAATCTCGCCGACCTACTTGGCCGGTTTTCTCATCTGTCGAGTGCTGTGACTGAGCAGTGGGGTACGCATCGGCCTGCAGAAAACCTCACTATTTAGGCACTTGACACTGTCTAGTTTTTCCGTTAGACAGTGTCAATATGAGCACAACATCTGAACCCACTGTGAATCCATATCTAGTTGGCAACTACGCCCCCGTCACTGAGGAAGTCACCGCGTTTGACCTCCCCGTTATCGGAGAGCTGCCCCTAGAACTCAACGGTCGCTACCTTCGCAACGGACCAAACCCCATTGACGAGGTGAACCCATCTGTACATCACTGGTTCTCCGGAGATGGCATGGTGCACGGAATACGTATCCGTGGAGGCAAAGCAGAGTGGTATCGCAATCGATACGTGGGGTCAACATCAGTGAGCACGTCACGCGGCACACCAGATATTCCTGGTCCCAACTGGAATGGGTCGGGAAATGGGCCGAACACCAATGTGGGCGGATTTGCTGGCACAACATGGGCCATGGTGGAAGCGGGTGGATGCCCTGTGGAGTTGACATACGAACTTGAGACGGTGGGACGAAATGATTTTTTCGGAACTCTCCCTGGTGCGTTTTCTGCTCATCCCAAAGTTGATCCCGCTACAGGCGAAATGCATGCGATGACATACGCGTGGGCCCAATGGCTCGATCACATTCAATACGTACGAGTGGGTCGTGATGGCAAAGTAAATCGCACAGTCGACATTCCCCTACCAGGCATGTCGATGGTTCATGATCTTTCGATTACTGACAAGTACATAGTTGTCTATGACCAACCGGTGCTCGTCAATCTCGATAAAGCTTTTGCAGGTTCTTCATTTCCTTTTGAATGGAGCAACGACTACGGCAACAGAATCGGGCTGATGCCACGCGAAGGAAACGCAAGCGACATCGTGTGGATTGACGTTCCCGTCGGATATGTCTTTCATCCACTCAATGCTTACGACACTCCCGATGGGAAAGTTGTACTTGATGTGTGCTTTTACGAACGCATGATGCGTGACGATCTGCTGGGACCATTCGGCGATAGTTTGCCGCGACTGGTGCGATGGGAAGCAGACCCAATTGCGCGACGTGTCAATGTGACTGTCATAGACGAGAACGTGAACGAATTTCCACGACATCGCGGTTCACTCACAGGTAAGCCATATCGCTTCGGATATTGCGCTGAAGTGGATACAACCTCGATGCATTGGCCAACCGTTAAACACGACGTAATCACGGGTCAACGCGAAGTATTCGACCATGGAGCAGGACGTGCTGCCGGTGAACCCGTTTTCATAGCCCGACCTGGGTCGATTGACGAAGACGACGGCTGGTTAGTCACCTTTGTTCATGATGGCAACAATGACTCAGCTGAGTTTGTAGTCATCGATGCAAAAGATTTTGCTCGTGGTTACGTTGCCCGAGTTCCACTTCCTCAACGAATTCCTTTCGGATTCCACGGAAACTGGGTGCCCGATCGTGACTGAACAACATCGATATAGGGACTAGCTACCCGTCATCAACGTCGTTTCACGTCGGTCACTGCGCCATCGGCGACTCAACACATAAGTGCATCTGGTTATGCCAGTCAGACCATCTCTGTGATCGCTGGATAGCCCGAATTGATCTGGTCAAAGGCAGTCAGTCGAACAATTACACTTCAACTTTCGATGCCACAGTGACCGAGAGAGACGATGGTTGTGAAGTCACAGAGAAACACAGGTCTATCGACCGCATTAGTTATGGCTCTCACAGTACTTACATGGTCGGTGCTCTCTGCACTGAGCCGCACTGAGTCGGCGGCTTTAACCCACAGCGAGTCGACATCTGCAAGGCCAACGGCAGTATGGAAAGTATCGACATTGCGCGCGTCAACGTCCTCAAAAACTTCAACACTCTTCACGACTAATTCAAAAGGAAAGCAGCGTTGGTTAGCAAAGGGTGACTGTTCTCTTTCGGGGTCAAGAATCAAGACGAAGAAATCAGGCAAATGCGATCTCACCGTGAAGATCAGCGCAAGGTCCCCCTATTCTTCCCGCACCGTCCGAAAGAAATTCACAATCGTTCCCGCACCAGAGTCCTTTGATCCGTATGCAAGCGTGTCCGCAGCAGTTACCGCAGTGGGTACAACATCGGAAGGGCTTCTGTCTACGTCTGACGGCAGAACTCGTCGATATCGAACCTATGTACCTGCTGGGCTTCCTGCAGGAACTGCGGTGCCACTTGTGATTGCGTTGCACGGTGGGCTCGGTACATCATCTCAGTTCGCCGCAAATTCCGGTCTCAACGGCTTTGCAGAATCAAACAGATTCATTGCCGTCTATCCCGATGGAATCGGCAACCAACCCGATGGCACTGGATACCAAACGTGGAATGGCGGATACTGCTGCGGTCCAGCTGCGACACAGGCGGTAAATGATGTTGCGTTCATCCGCGATCTCGTTGCCGAACTGCGTAGAACCATGTCTATAGATCCAAAACGGGTCTACGCCATGGGGCACTCAAACGGCGGCATTCTTTCGTACAAACTTGCATGTGAACTCTCTAGTGTCATTGTCGCAATCGGAGTTCAAGCTGGCAGCAACATCATCACAGGTTGTCAACCGGCGAACCCAGTGTCGGTCTTTCATTTGCACGGAACAGCAGACACAAACATGCCTATTAACGGCGGAAAAGGGACTGGAATCTCCACCACGAACTTCGTGTCTGCGCGCGGTTCCGTTGATGCAATGGCATCCGTCAACGGCTGCAATGTCTCGTCTCCCGCGTCATTCATCACAAGCAATCCTGATGTGACTGCTCTCTCATGGAAGAGTTGCGCATCGAATTCAGAAATTCGGTTTGTGACAGTCAAGAATGCGACACACGCATGGATGGGGCACGCGGCGCAGTCGGCAGGTTCTTCCTCTTACGTTGGTACTCCGTACCCAAATCTCGATGCAACGCGCGCAATCCTGTCATTCCTTCTCTCGAAGTCCCGCTAGACCATGTTCGTGCTGCAGCCCACACTTCGTCGTACTGCAACAAGTCCGGACCAACAAACACACGTAGTTGAGTGCTGTGACCAAACGGAGGGACGCCGCAGTTGGTTTAAGAAACCTATTGAATGATGGTGGATCGTAAATCTAAGAATCCTGAACCCCGTAAGCACGAAGCGTCCCCGAGCGCCTCACATCAGGGTCCATGTCAGGAAACAGTTGCCAGCTCGGCGCCATGTAGGGCTGGACTTCATCCACTTCCACCACAAAGATTTCCGAGAACGGAAAAAGTCCCTGAGTCTTGGACTCGAGCTTAATGCGCATCGCTTCCGCTTCGTCCGACGTCGTCGCCACGACTTTCGCTCGGCCCGACACCCGCACTCCTTTCTGCTCGAAAATGTCAAGCAGAGAGACACACGCAGATGCGTTCGCTCGGATGTTTGCCGAACTTCGTGGCGAAGCGATGTTTGCGATAACAATGCGGCCGTCAACTAGATCAAATACTTCCTTAGGGCTCACATTGGGTGCACCGGATGAGTCGACCGTCGCAAGCCAGCACAAAACGCTCTTGGACACGTACTCCTCAAGAATCCTCATCTCTTATTTCTATCCGCGCTTCAGGTCGGTGACCACGCCACCAGCGACACGCACGATGTCAGCAGGCGATGTACCGAAGTTGTCATTCCACGTTCCCGCAGCAGCCCACACCTCGTCATATTGCAACAAATCCGGGTCAACGAACACACGTAGTTGAGTTGTGTGACCAAATGGGGGCACGCCAAGTCTGGGTTTGGAAACCTTTGCTGAAGGAAACCGCTATTGCGAATGGCGTCGATGTCGTGCGAGTGCCTTTTCGAACTTGCGAACCACATGGCCGAACGATTCGATGAAGAGCGGCTGCATCAATGCGAAGGTTTCATCCGACGGGTTCAACACCTGTACCCAGCCCATCCACGCGTAAACAGGGTGCGGCATCACGACGTCAAGTTGAGTGAAATCATGGCCGGTCAATACTGCTGAACCCTTCGACGGTCGCGTGGGCCGCGAGCCGAAGAGGTGTTCGTATCTCTGCACTGTCAGCCCGACGGCAAGTCGAAACACTCCCTCTCGACAAAGTGCAGAGGCTTTGTCGTTGGCGCCGTC